>Ga0209810_1000024_pt1 | contig 535654 bp, 527 predicted proteins | sample Coa_R1_7_FD_187159 | JGI IMG/M metagenome (GOLD analysis project Ga0209810, IMG submission 187159) | Surface soil microbial communities from Centralia Pennsylvania, which are recovering from an underground coalmine fire - Coalmine... | ecosystem: Environmental > Terrestrial > Soil >...
TGCCGGAGGAGGGACTCGAACCCCCGACACGCGGATTATGATTCCGCTGCTCTAACCGACTGAGCTACTCCGGCGCGGTGGCCGAGTCTAGCCGTGATCGGAGGCCGACTCGGGAGCGATCAGCCCGCAACCGCCCAGTCGGTCGTGCGCCGTGAAGCTCGTCGCGGAGCGAAGGTGGTCGCCCAGCGAAGAGGCGCCCGGGCGAACGCCGACCTAACATCCCCCGCCATGCCGGACCTCGCGCCTGCCGTCGACACCGTGATCCGGCGCTGCCTGGCCGTCCAGCCGGGCGAGGAGGTGCTGGTGGTCGTGGATCCCCGGACGCGAGCGATCGGCGAGGCACTGCGAACAGCGGCATCGGGCGCGGGCGCCGACGCCATGCTGCTGGTGATGGACGAGCGCGCCGAGGACGGGACCGAGCCCCCGCAGGCGCTCGCGGCGGCGCTCGAGAACTGCGCCGTGTTCATCGCACCGACCACGCGCTCGCTCAGCCACACGACCGCGCGCAAGCGCGCGACCGACGCGGGCGCGCGCGGCGCGACGATGCCGGGTGTGACCGAGGACATGCTCGCGCGGGTGATGGCGGTCGACTTCGATCAGATGGCGTCGCGCTCGCGCGCGCTGGCGACGCTGCTGAGCGACGGCGCAGTGGCACACGTGAGCTGTCCGAGGGGCACGGACGTGACCGTCGAGCTGAGCGGGCGCGAGGGCATCGCCGACGATGGGCTGCTGATCGAGCCGTGCGTGTTCGGCAACCTGCCATGCGGCGAGGCGTTCATCGCGCCGGTCGGTGGTGAGGGCCGGATCGTCGCGTCGAGCGTCGGCTCCCTGGGGCTCAGCGATCCGCCGGCGGTCCTGACCGTGAACGGAGGCAGGCTTGTTTCCGCGCAGGACGGTCTCGGCCCGGAGCTGCTCGAGCGGCTGAACGCGCACGGGGAGCCGGGCACCAACCTGGCGGAGCTGGGCGTGGGCACCAACGATCACGCGCAGCTCACCGGCAGCGTGCTCGAGGACGAGAAGATCCTCGGCACGGTCCACGTTGCGTTCGGGGCCAGCGCCGGGATCGGCGGCACCGTGTCGGTCCCGATCCACCTCGACGTGGTGGTGACCGACGCGACGCTCGACATCGACGGACACCCCGTGCTCGACGCCGGGCGTTGGGTGCTCGAGCCGAGCACCCGGCCGGCGTGACGCCGCTGCTCGCGGTTCCAAACGTCTCCGAGGGCCGGGATCAGAAGGCGATCCAGGCGATTGCCGGCGCGTTCGACGCCCGGCTACTCGACGTGCACTCCGATCCGGACCACAACCGCTCGGTGTTCACGCTTGCCGGAGGCCCGGGGGCGCTCGCGCAGGCGGTGCTCGCGGGCGCGCGCGAGACGATTGCCCGCGTCGATCTGACGCGGCACGAGGGTGTGCATCCTCGTGTGGGGGCGCTCGACGTCGCACCAGTCGTGTACCTCGCCGAGGAGGACCGCGGCGCCGCATGCGCCGAGGCGCTGGTGCTGGCGGATCTGCTTGCCGAGCAGCTCGAACTTCCGGTGTTCCTCTACGGGCTGCTCTCGAGCAGCGGGCGCAGCCGGGCGGAGCTGCGCCGCGGCGGGCCACGGGAGCTGGCGCGCCGCCTGCATCACGAGGAACTGACGCCCGACTTCGGCCCGCCGCGGCTGCATCCAACGGCCGGTGCCGCGCTGGTCGCCGCACGCCCGCCGCTGGTCGCGTTCAACGTCGAGCTCGCGCCACCCGCGAGCATCGACGACGCGCGCGCGATCGCGGCGCAGATCAGGGAGTCCGGGCCTGAGGGACTCACCGGGGTGCGGGCGATCGGCGTGTGGCTCGAGAACCGGGCTGTGGCGCAGGTCTCGACCAACATCGAGGATTACCGAGTCACGTCACCGGCCTCGGTCGTGGACGCGATCGGCCGGCACGCTCGTCCCCGGGCGGCGGAGCTCGTCGGGCTGGCGCCGCGGGAGGCGTTCACCGGGTTCCCGAGCGAGGTCCCGTTGGGAGGCCTTCGGACGATCGAGGACGCGCTGGCCCAGGAAGGCGCCGCCGATCGCCAGTCAGACTAAGCTCCCTTGAGATGGCACAGACGAGGCGAAAGCGCCGCACCAAGCATCGCGGGACGGCTGCCGGAACGATCCAGGCGCGCGGCCGCACCGGCCGCCCGCCGACGCCGGAGGAGCGCAAGAAGCAGGCACGTGCGGACGCCCGCCAGCGGCGGCTGAACACGCCGCCCACCTGGAAGTCCTCGGCGATGCGAGCCTCGTTCGCAGCGGCGATCATGTTCGTGTTCCTGCTGCTGACGACCAAGGGCAAGGACAAGGCCACCGTGGCCGTCCTTTTCGCGCTGATCGCGCTCGTGCTGTACGTGCCGGCGGGCTACTACCTGGAGCTGTTCCTGTATCGCCGCCGCCAGCGCAGGCAGGCGCTCGGCGCCGGGGGCTCGAAGAAGGGGCCGCCGAAGTGATCGACATCAGGATGTTCACGGTCGGCCCGGTGCAGGAGAACTGCTTCGTCGTGCGGGAAAAGGGATCGGATCGCGCCGTGATCGTCGACCCCGGCGACGAGCCCGAGCGGATCCTTTCCGCAGTCGAGCAGCTCGGCATCACAACTGTCGAGGCGATCCTCGTGACCCACACCCACTTCGACCACATCGGCGCCGTGGCGCCGGTCGCGAAGGCGACGGGCGCTCCGGTGTGGTGCCCCGAGCTCGAGACGCGGGTGCTGGCGAACATCATGGACTTCGTCCCGTGGCCGGGCTTCGGGCCGTTCGAGAGCTACGAGGCCGATCACACCGTCGCCGGGGGCGAGACGCTCCAGCTGGCCGGGCTGACGTTCCAGGTGATCTTCACGCCGGGCCACAGCCCGGGTCACGTGACCTACGCGATCGCGGCCGAGAACGCGCTGTTTTCAGGCGACGTGCTGTTCCAGGGGTCCGTCGGCCGGGTCGATCTTCCGGGCGGCGACTGGCCGACGCTGCTGAGCTCGATCGAGTCGCTCGTCGACACGTTCCCGCCCGAGGCGACCGTGTATCCCGGGCACATGGGGCTGACCACGCTCGGCCGCGAGCGCGCGTCGAACCCGTTCCTGCGCGAGCTCGCCGCAAACCAGTGATCCAAGCCCCACGCGGCACGTTCGACGTGCTCCCTGATGACGCTGCGCGCCGGGAGGTGCTCGAGGCGCGTGCCAAACGCGTGCTCGGCGCCGCCGGCTATCGCCGGATCGAGACGCCGACGTTCGAGGCGACGGAGCTGTTCGCACGCGGTGTCGGGGAGGCCACCGACATCGTCCAGAAGGAGATGTACACCTTCGACGACGGCGCCGGCCGGTCGCTGACGCTGCGACCGGAGGGCACCGCACCGATCGCACGGGCCTACATCGAGCACGGGATGCACAAGCTGCCGCAGCCGGTGAAACTGTGGTACCTGGGCAGCTACTACCGTGCCGAGGCCCCGCAGCGCGGCCGCTACCGGCAGTTCTGGCAGGTCGGCGCCGAGGCGATCGGCTCCCCGACTCCCGAGACCGACGCCGAGCTGATCGTGCTGCTCGCGGAGCTGTTGGAATCACTCGGTGTACGGGAAACGGCGCTGAAGCTCTCGAGCCTCGGGACCCCGGAGACGCGTGCCGACTACCGCGAGGAGCTGAAGTCCTACCTCCGAGAGCATGAGCGTGAGCTCTCGCCTGAGGTGCGCGCCCGCATCGAGCTCAACCCGCTGCGCGCATTCGACGCAGACGACGCGGGCACCCGCCGTGTGATGCGCGGCGCACCAACGCTGCTCGACCGGCTCGCTGCGGACGACGCCGAGCACTTCGCGGCGGTCCGCGAGCTGCTCGACGACGCCGGGCTGCCATACGAGCTCGACCCCTCGCTCGTGCGCGGGCTCGATTACTACACCAGGACGGTGTTCGAGTTCACGAGCGCCGCGCTGGGTGCGCAGTCGGGCGTCGGCGGCGGCGGCCGCTACGACCGGCTGGTGCAGGAGCTCGGTGGCCAGCCGACGCCCGCGTCAGGCTGGGCGGCTGGCGTCGAACGGATGCTGCTGTCGGCGGGCGAGATGCCGGTGGCGGCTGAGCTGGTCGACCTGTTCGTCGCGCAGACCGGCGCACAGCACCACCGCAATGCGTGGACCCTCTCCTTCCAGGCCCGCCGCGCCGGGCTCAGCGCGCAGCTCGAGCTCGCGGGCCGCTCGCTGAAGGGTCAGCTCAAGCACGCGGACCGGATCGGCGCGCGGTACGTCGCGATCATCGGCGACGGCGCCGGCGTGTCCCTGAAGCAGATGGAATCCGGCGAGCAGCGGGAAGTCTCGGTGTCCGAGGTGATTCCGACGGTGCTGCGCGGAGAGCGGTTGTGATCGACAGCGCGCCCCGACCCAACGGCTACCGCGATGCGTGGTGCGGGCAGCTGACGGCCGCGCGCGCCGATACCCAAGCTCGGGTCGCGGGGTGGGTTGATCGCCGCAGAGACCTCGGGGGACTGATCTTCATCCACCTGCGCGATCGCTCTGGTGTCGTGCAGCTGGTGTTCCATCCCGAGTCGGCGCCCGATGCCCACGCGCGGGCGCACGCGCTGCGCGCCGAGGATGTAATCAGCGCCGCAGGCACCGTCGTTCGACGCGACCCCGAGAACGTGAACCCGAACCTGGCGACGGGCGAGATCGAGCTCGCGGTCGGCGAGCTGGAGATCCTCGCCGACGCCGAGACACCGCCGTTCCCGATCGAGGAGGGCGACAGCGTCGAGGAGCTCCTGCGGCTCAGGCATCGCTCGCTGGACCTGCGCCGCCCGGCCATGCAGGAGCGAATCGCGCTTCGCCATCGCGTGATCTCGACGATGCGCGAGGTCCTGAACGCGCGCGATTTCCTAGAGATAGAGACCCCGTACCTGACCCGATCGACCCCCGAAGGCGCGCGCGACTACCTGGTGCCGGCGCGGATCCAGCCCGGATCCTTCTACGCGCTGCCGCAGTCGCCGCAGCTGTTCAAGCAGCTGTTGATGATCGGCGGGCTCGAGCGCTACTACCAGATCGCACGCTGCTTCCGCGACGAGGACACCCGCGCGGACCGGCAGCCCGAGTTCACGCAGCTCGATCTCGAGATGGCGTTCGTTACCGAGGACGACGTGATCGAGTGCATGGAGGCCGTGATGGGGGCGGTGTTCGAGCGCGCCGGCTTCGAGCTGCCGCCTCCCCCCTGGCGCCGGATGACGTTTGCGGAGGCCGTGTCGCGGTTCGGGATCGACCGGCCGGACACTCGCTTCGCCCTGGAGCTGGCGGATCTCGGCGAAGCGGTGGCGCGCTCGGAGTTCCAGGTGTTCTCGGGGGCGCTCGCGGGAGGAGGCGTCGTGCGCGGGATCAACGCTGGAGCCCGCGAGTTGCCGCGCTCGGAGCTCGACGCGCTGACCGAGCTCGCCAAGCAGCACGGCGCCAAGGGGCTCGTGTGGGCGTTCGTGCAGGCTGACGGTTGGCGCTCGCCGATCGCGAAGTTCCTCTCCGCCGAGGAGATCGCCGCCGTGAATGCGCGGCTCGGAGCCCACGAAGGCGACCTCCTGTTGATCGTCGCCGACGAGGTGACGACCGTCGGGCAGGCGCTGAGCGCGCTGCGGATGGAACTGGCCGAGCGGTTCGGGCTGATCCCGCACGACCGTCACGACATCCTGTGGATCGTGGAGTTCCCCGCGTTTTTCTGGAACGCCGACGAGCAGCGCTGGGATGCCGCCCACCATCCGTTCACGGCGCCCGCCGGCGATCTCGACGATCCTGCGACGGTCTCCTCGCGCGCGTACGACCTCGTGCTCGACGGGGCGGAGATCGGCGGGGGCTCGATCCGTATCCACCAGCGCAGCGTGCAGGAGCGAGTGTTCGAGCTGCTCGGCATCGGTGCGCAGGAGGCGCAGGCACGGTTTGGCTTCCTGCTCGAGGCGCTGCGCTACGGCGCGCCGCCGCACGGTGGCATCGCGATGGGCATCGACCGGATCGCGGCCGCGTTGGCGGGGGCCGATTCGATCCGCGAGGTGATCGCGTTCCCGAAGGCCGCGAGCGGTACCGATCCGCTGACGGGCGCGCCTGCCCAGGTCGATCCCGCGCAGCTGCGCGAGCTCGGTCTGCGGCTCGCGTAGAGCAGCGAGCCTGGACAGCCGTCGGAGAGTACTCATGGTCTGCGCGATCGCTGCCGAAGAGGCGAGTGGTGGGATCTGTACCGAAACCCGTGATCGCGCTCCTTGTCGGCACGGTCGTGTTCTTCGCGCTGTGGATGACCGCGCTGAAGCCCAGCTCGTCGGGCTCGCCGCCGCACGGGCTCGGCCAGTATCAGTCGGCGATCAACGCCGCCCGCAACGCCGTTTCGGTGTCGGCGGCCGCGAACGCGGCCCGTGGTGCGATCCCGCAGGGGTCTAGCGCGGCGGCACCGGCCGCGAGCGCGCCGCTCCACGACTCGGCGAAGCCGGTTCGCGCCACGACCGCAACCACCACCCATTCGACCACGAGCACCGGCACGCAGACGGCCAAGACCGCTGCGACTCGCCTTAACCTGGTGTCGCGCGCGCTCGAGGCGGGCAAGGTTCTGGCGCTGCTGTTCTACAACCCCGCGGCTCCGGACGATCAGGCGGTCAGGCACGAGCTGAGCTCGATCCCGGTTCACGCCGGAAAGGTCGTCAAGCTGGCGATCCCGCTGAGCGAGCTTGCGAACTACACGGTCGTCACCAACCAGGTTCCGGTCAACCTCTCGCCGACGCTGGTGCTGATCAACGCCCAGCGGCAGGCCTCGACGATCGTCGGCTTTGCTGACACGTTCGAGATCGCGCAGCGTCTCGCCGACGCGCTCGCACTCGGATAGCGCGCAGCTCACCGCCGCCCGGTAGCGCGTTTATCCTCGGGAGGCGATGGATGCGATCGCCTTCGAGCATCATCTGACATCGCCGCAGGGACTGGGCCGCTTTCCGGAGGGCAGCTGGGCCGTGACCGCGGATGGCGGCGCGTGCTGCGACCGCATCCGCTTTGCGGTGCGCCTCCAGGGCGACCGCGTCGAGGATGCGGGCTTTGAGGCGTGGGGCTGCGGCGCAGCGACCGCCGCCGGCAGCGCCGCCACGGCGCTCGCCCGCGGCCGCTCGGTGCTGGATGCCGCGCGGATCGGCGCGAGCGCGATCGTGGCCGAGCTCGGCGGGCTGAGCGCGGCCAAGCTGCACGCCGCGGAGCTCGCGGCGGATGCGCTGGCGCGCGCGCTGGGCTTGGCGGTCCGCTCGGGTGCCGCCAGGATCGAGTCAGCTCCCTGCGGACGAACGCTGGTTGCGATGAGCGGCGGCGTCGACAGCGCGGTCGCCGCGCTGCTGTGCAGTCGCTCCGGTGAGACCGCGGCTGTGACGCTCGAGCTGTGGGCCGATCGGGAGGGCGATCCGGAGCGCAGCTGCTGCTCGGCGTCGGCGGTCGCGCAGGCGCGGGCGCTCGCGCACTCGCTCGGGCTGCCCCACTTCACGCTCGACCTGCGCACCGAATTCCGCGCCGGGGTGGTGCAGCCGTTCATCGACGGCTACGCCGCCGGTGAGACGCCGAACCCATGCGTCGGCTGCAATGGTCACGTCCGGCTCGACGCGATGCTCGAGCTCGCCGACCGGCTCGGCTGCGCCTCGCTGGCGACCGGCCATTACGCACGCGTGGTGGCCGATCGGGACGGACCTCTGCTGCGGGTTGCCGCCGACCCGGCCAAGGACCAGACCTACATGCTCGCCGCGCTGTCCCCAGGATCGCTTGCGCGCATGCGCTTTCCGCTCGGCGAGCTGCGCAAGGACGAGGTGAGGCGGCTGGCGGCAGACGCGCGGCTGCCGGTGGCCGGCAAGGCGGACTCACAGGACCTCTGTTTCCTGGCCGGCACCGACCGTGGTCGCTTCCTGGCACGGCATGGACGGCTCGGCGAGCGCGGGGGAGAGATCGTCGATCGCGCCGGTGCGGTCCTGGGGCGGCACGCCGGACAGCATCTGTTCACGGTCGGCCAGCGCCGGGGTGTGGGCATCGCCCACCACGAGCCGCTGTATGTGCTCGACAAGGATGCCGCGCGCAACCGCGTGGTGGTGGGGCCCCGGTCAGCGCTGCAGACAAGGCGCGTGGCGGTGCGCGCGGCGCGCCTTCACCGTGACGGCGCGCGCGTCGACCGCGTCAAGCTTCGGTATCGAGCCCGACCGCTCGCGGCCCGGGTGGGAGGGGATTTCGGGGCCGGCCGTCATCACGAGCTGCAGCTCGAGCTCGACGAGCCGGTCGACGGCGCCGCCCCCGGCCAGCTCGCATGCCTGATGGACGGCGATGTGATCGTGGGGTGGGGGACAATCTCGCGATGACCTCGGACGAGATCCGGCGAACGTTCCTGGAGTTCTTCGAGCAGCGCGACCACCGGCGGCTGCCATCGGCCTCGCTGGTTCCGGCCGAGCACGATCCCTCGGTGCTGTTCACGATCGCCGGGATGCACCCGCTCAAGCCCTACTTCCGGGGGATCGAGCGCCCCCCGCACCCGCGCGTCACGACCTGCCAGAAGACCTTCCGTACGCCCGACATCGAGATCATCGGCACCACGACCAGGCACCTCACGTTCTTCGAGATGCTCGGCAACTTCTCGTTCGGGGACTACTTCAAGCGCGAGGCGGTCCGCTACGCGCTCGACCTGTCGGTCGACGGCTTCGGCTTCGCGCTCGAGGACATCTGGATCACGGTGTTCGCCGGCGACGAGGAGCTCGGTCTTGGTCCCGACGAGGAGGCGATCGAGGCCTGGCTCGAGGTTGGAATCCCGCGCGAGCGGATCGTCGAGTGCGAGCGCTCGGAGAACTTCTGGCAGGCGGGGCCGACGGGACCATGCGGCCCCTGCTCGGAGCTGTACCTGGACCGGGGCCTTCAGTTCGGCAAGCCCGACGATCTCCCAGGTGGCGATAACGAGCGCTTCCTGGAGTACTGGAACCTCGTGTTCATGCAGTTCGAGCAGAACCCGGTCAACGTGCTGACGCCGCTGCCCGCCAAGAACATCGATACCGGCCTGGGCCTGAACCGGCTGGCGGTGATCCTCCAGGGCAAGGAGACCGTCTTCGAGACAGACCAGTTCGCGCCGCTGATCTCGCTCGGCGAAGAGCTCTCGGGCCGGCGCTACGGCGAGGAGTTCCCCACCGACCGAGCGCTGCGCGTGCTCGCCGACCACGGTCGTGCCGTCACGTTCCTGCTGGCCGACGGGGTCGTGCCGTCCAACGAGGACCGCGGGTACGTGCTGCGCCGCGTGATCCGGCGCGCGATCCTCCAGGGCCGAAACACGCTGGGACTCGAGCAGGGTTTCCTGAGCCGCTACGCGGATCTCGTGACCGAGCTGATGGGCGGCGAATACCCCGACCTGCACGAGCAGCGCGAGGTCGTCCACAGGTGGCTCGACGCCGAGGAGGAGAGCTTTGGCCACACCCTCGAGCAGGGGCTTGGACGACTCGACGCGTTGATCGCGCGGGCGCGCGAGAAGGGCGCCGAGGGGATCACCGCCGCCGATGCGTTCCAGCTGCACGACACCTACGGGTTCCCGATCGACCTGACTTTCGAGCTCGTGGCCGAGCACGACCTCGGCGTCGACTCGGAGGGCTTCGAGTTGTTGATGGAGGAGCAGCGGGCGCGGGCCAGGGCGAGCGCCGGCCGCGGCCGCGCCGCCGACGCCGTCCGCGAGCGCGCGCTGGCGTTCGCCGGCGAGGCCGGGTTCGCGACCGACTTCGTCGGCTATGAGACCACCTCCATCGACACCACGATCGGTGCCGTGTTCCCGGAGAACGGACGGGTCCTCGCGAAGCTCGTCGAGTCGCCTTTCTATGCGACCGGAGGCGGGCAGATCGCCGATACGGGTTGGGTCGCATGCGCCGATGGCGATTGCCGCGCGCGCGTCGAGGATGTGCTGCGCCTCGGCGAGGATCAGGTGATCGCGCTCGTGCCGGAGGAGGGCGAGCTGAAGCCGGGAGAGCGCGTCCGCGCCCAGGTCGACCGCGCGGCGCGGCACGCCACCGAGTGCAATCACACCGCCACGCATCTGCTGCACGCAGCGCTTCGGCGCCGGCTCGGTGACCACGTCCACCAGGCCGGCTCATACGTGGGTCCCGACAGGCTCAGGTTCGACTTCAACCATGGGGGTGCGCTGAGCGCCGAAGAGCTGCGCGATGTCGAGGACGCCATCAATGCCTGGATCCTCGCGTCCCATCCCGTGCGGGCCCTGACGACGACCTACGACGAGGCGCGCCGCCTCGGCGCGATGGCGCTGTTCGGCGAGAAGTACGGCGACGTCGTGCGCATGGTCGAGGTCGGCGACGGCTCGTTTTCGCGCGAGCTGTGCGGCGGCACGCACGTGCGCTACACCTCGGAGATCGGGCTGTTCAAGATCGTCCGGGAAAGCTCCAGCGCGGCCAATGTGCGCCGGATCGAGGCGCTGACCGGTCCCGCTGCGGTGGCGCTGATGCGCGAGCACGACGCGACGCTCGCCCATGCGGCGGAGCTGCTGCGGGTCCCGACCGAGCGCGTGCCCGAGGCGGTCGGCGAGCTGCGCGGCCGCCTGCGCGAGCTCGAGCGGGCGGTGCGCAGCGACGCTGGCAACGGCGCCGTCGACGTCGAGCGGCTGGCGGCCGACGCGGTCGAGACAAACGGCGTGCGGGTGCTGACGGCCGCGATCGAGGCATCTGACGGCCGTGCGCTGCTGGAGCTGGCCGACCGGTTGAGGTCGAAGCTCGGCGAGGCGGCGATCGTGCTCGGCAGCGCGGGTGAGAGCAAGGTCGAGCTGGTTGCGACGGTCACCCCCGGCGTGGTCTCGCGCGGAGTGCGCGCCAACGAGATCGTGGCGGCCGCGGCGGCGGTCGTCGGCGGCGGGGGCGGTGGGCGTGACACGCTGGCGCGCGCCGGCGGCCGCAACGTGAACAAGCTGCCGGAGGCGATCGAGACCGCGAGAGAGGCGATCGAGACCGCGCTCAAACGCTCGTGAGGGTGCTGGCGCTCGACTACGGCAGCGCTCGCTGTGGCTGTGCGATCAGCGACCCGTCGGGAACCCTGGCCACCCCGATCGCGGCCGTGCCGTCGCCGCGGTCGCGGCGCGGCCTGCGGCGCCTGCAGGATCTTGCGCAATCGCTGGCGGTCGAGCGGGTGGTGGTCGGGCTGCCGCTGTCTCTGTCAGGCCGCGACTCGGCACAAACGGCCGAGACACGCGAGTTCGCAGATATCCTGGCGCGGGTATTGACCGTGCCCGTTGAGCTGTGGGACGAACGCTTCACGACGCGCTTGGCGGCGCGAAGCGGCGGACAGGCGAGCGAGGACTCGCGCGCTGCCGCCTTCCTGCTCGAGAGCTGGCTGGAGCGCGCGCGTGCCTGACGGCCTGGAGCGGACCGCGCAGGAGCGCGAGGCCGCCCGGCTCGAGCGCGAGCGCAGGCGCGCGCAGCAGACCTATGAGGCGCCCGAGGTTGACGAGGAGCTCCATCTGGACGATGGGGAGGATCCGGTCGAGCTGCCCTCCGGGACGCGGCGGGTTTCATGGAGGTCGCGCCCCCCCGAGCGGCCGAAGCCGGCGCGGCGCCAGCCCCGCGTAAAGCGCACGCGCTCCCGTGCGGGGCGCGTGCTCGCGGTGGTCGCGCTGCTGCTTGGGGCGTTCGTCATCTGGTTTGGAGTCGAGCTGTTCCAGCCGTTCCACGGGTCTGGGCACGGCAGCGTCACCGTCACGATCCCGCCGCACTCGAGCTCGAGCAACGTGGGAGACCTGCTCGAGCGCGACGGCGTGATCGCGTCGAGCTTCTTCTTCGAGCTTCGGGCAACGCTTGCCGGTGAACGTGGCCAGCTGCGCTCCGGCACCTACCACCTGAAGCTCGACATGAGCTATGGCCAGGTGCTGAAGATCCTCACGACGCCCCCACCGGCGGTGCCGACCACCGAGATCACGATCATCCCGGGACGAACACGGCGCCAGATCAGCGCGCTGCTGAAGGCGCAGGGGGTGCGCGGAAGCTACTTCGCCGACACCCGCCGCTCGCCGCTGCTTGATCCGGGTCGTTACGGGGCGCCACCGGGGACGGACTCGCTCGAGGGCTTCCTGTTCCCCGACACCTACCAGCTCCGAAAGCCGGTGAGCCTGCCGGCGCTGATCGCCGACCAGCTGCGCACCTTCCGCGAGCGGTTCGCGGGCGTGAACCTCGCCTACGCGCGCCGCCAGGGTCTCAATCCCTACGACGTGCTGATCATCGGCTCGATGGTCGAGGCCGAGGCGCAGACCGCGCGCGACCGGCCGCTGATCGCCTCCGTGATCTACAACCGGCTGCGGCTCGGGATGCCGTTGCAGATCGACGCGACCACCCGCTACGCCACCGGCAACTACTCGGCGCCACTCACGCAATCCCAGCTGAATTCCCCGTCGCCCTACAACACCCGGATCCACAAGGGGCTGACGCCGACGCCGATCGACAATCCGGCGCTGCCGTCGATCGAGGCGGCCGCCCATCCCGCGCAGACCGACTACCTGTACTTCGTCGTGAAGCCGTGCGGCAACGGCGAGCACGTGTTCGCCTCCAATTACCAGCAGTTCCTGCTTCTGGTCAGGCAGTACTACGAGGTACGAGCCCGCCGCGGGGGCCGCTCGCCCGTCCACTGCTGAAGTGCCCGCACGAGGGGTGGCCTCAGCAGAGCGTTCGCGCTTGGGCGTGCTCGGGTGGCCGGTGGCCCACAGCCGCTCGCCGGCGATGCACAACGCGGCGCTGCGCGCGGTCGGGCTCAGCGACTGGCGCTACCAGCTGCTGCCCGTGCCTCCCGAGGCATTTGAGCAGACCGTCCGCGCACTGCCCACGGCCGGGTTCCGAGGTGCCAACGTCACGATCCCGCACAAACGGGCGGCGCTGGCGCTGGCCGATGGCGCCAGCGGACCCGCGGCCGCGATCGGTGCCGCCAACACGCTGCTGTTCGACGACGCCGGCCAGAGCCGGGCCGAGAACACCGACGCGCCGGCGCTGATCGAGGCGCTGCCGTTTGAGCCGCGCGGCGCCAGCGCGCTCGTGCTGGGCGCTGGTGGAAGCGCGCGGGCAGCCGTGTGGGCGCTGCTTGACGCCGGCGCCGCCGAGGTGTTCGTGTGGAACCGGACGCCGGCGCGGGCCAGGCAGCTGACCGCCGAGATCGGCGGCATCGCCGTTGACTGTGCGCCCCCGGCGGATCTGCTCGTCAACTGCACGTCCATCGGACTGGACGCTTTCGACTGGACTTTTAAGCAGTTTCCGCTGACCGCCGATGAGCTCAGCGGGTATCGGTGCGTGACTGATCTCGTCTACAGAGACGATGGCACTGCGCTCGTGCATGCCGCACGCCAGCGCGGCGTTGCCGTTGTCGATGGGCTCGAACTGCTGGTCGCGCAGGGGGCGCTCAGCTTTGAGATGTTCACGGGGATCGCCGCGCCGATATCCGCGATGCGCACGGCGGTGCGCCCGTGAGTCCGCCCAGCGCTCACCTGCGCCCGGTCGACTCGCCGGAGCCCGACGATCGTCCCCGGTCCGGGGTCCCAGGGATCACGCCGCCGCGCCGCCGTGGTGGCTCGGGGCGCTTCCTTACCGATGTGCTCGTCGAGCTCGGTTTCACCGACAAGGAGCGCGTCCAGAAAGCGATCGAGGAGTCGCGAACCGCGGGGGTGCCGCCGGAGCGGGTGTTGCTCGATCAGCGCGCGATCACCTCCGAGCAGCTCTCGCATGCGATCGCCGAGCGCTACGGCCTCGACCACGTCGACCTCGCCGAGTTCAAGGTCGACATGGCCGCGGCGAACCTCCTGAACGTGTCGGCCGCGAAGCGCTACGGCGCGGTGCCGGTCGCATACCTCGACGACCACACGCTGCTGCTGGCGATGTCCGACCCCGCCAACGTTCTGGCGGTTGACGACATCGCCTTGCTGACGCGAATGGACGTGAAGCCGGCGGTCACCTCCTCGGAGGACCTCGCGGCGCTGATCAGCCGCATGAACCGCTTTGAGGAGGCCGTCCACGAGGCGGTCGAGGCGGGCGAGGAGGACGCTTCTCCGGTCGAAATCGTCGACCTGCGCGAGTCGGCGGACGACGCCCCGGTGATCAAGCTGGTGCATTCGATCATCGCGCAGGCCGCCGAACGCGGGGCATCCGATATCCACTTTGTTCCGCAGCCCGACGAGCAGGGTCGCTCCGGGCGCGAGCTGCGCGTCCGGATGCGGATCGACGGCGTGCTGACCGACGAGGCCACGGTCCCCAAGCGGATGGTCGCGGGCGTCGTGTCGCGCATCAAGATCATGAGCGACCTCGACATCTCCGAGCGGCGCCTGCCCCAGGACGGCCGCGTGGGGCTGACGATCGACGGGCGGCACGTCGACGTGCGCGTGGTGACGATCCCGAGCGTCCACGGCGAGTCGGTGGTGCTCCGGATCCTCGACAAGGAGAGCGTCCGCCACGAGCTCGACAAGCTCGGCATGCAGCAGCACGAGCTCGAGCGCTTCCGGCATGGCTTCCAGCGCGCGCACGGCGCCGTGTTGGCGACCGGCCCGACGGGGTCGGGTAAGTCGACGACGCTGTACGGCGCGCTGCTCGAGCTCAACACGCCGGAGAAGAACATCATCACGATCGAGGATCCGGTCGAGTACCAGATCCAGGGCATCACCCAGGTCCAGGTCAACAACAAGGCGGGGCTCAGCTTCGCCAACGGGCTGCGCTCGATGATGCGGGCTGACCCCGACATCCTGATGGTGGGCGAGATCCGTGATCGCGAGACCGCCCAGATCGCGATCGAGGGTGCGCTGACGGGCCACATGGTCCTCTCGACGCTTCACACCAACGATGCGCCCTCCGCGATCACCCGACTGATCGAGATGGGGATCGAGCCGTTCCTGGTCGCCTCGGCGATCGAGTGCGTGGTCGCTCAGCGGCTCGCGAGGATGCTCTGCAGCCACTGCAAGAAGCGCGTGATCATCCCAGCCGAGGTGCTGCGCGACCACGGCTTCCACGCCCAGTTCGACATCGAGGCCTACGAGCCGGTCGGCTGCAACCGCTGTGTGATGGGTTATCGGGGCCGCCTCGGCCTGTTCGAGGTGATGATGATGTCCGACGAGATCCGCACGCTAACGCTCCAGCGCGCCGCCGCCGCCGAGATCGCGGCGGTCGCCGTGCGCGAAGGGATGCGCCGGCTGCGCGAGGACGGGCTCGACAAGGTCAAGTCGGGACTGACCTCGATGGCCGAGATCGCCCGCGTGACCGGTTCCTAATCTCAGCTTGACCCCACTCGCCGGCGGGCGTAGGGTCGTCTCTCCTGACAACCAACCAGGAGGAGGGCACGATGACCAGCGGGGCAACGACTCAGGGCGATGGCACGGCCACCGGCACGCTGTCGCTGAGCGAGATGGCCGAGCTGTCGCGCCGGGGGCTGGAGGAGAGCTTCAACAGCGGCAACTTCGAGGTGGCGGACCGCTATACAGCGCCGGATGCGGTCAACCACGACCCGTCGATGCCGGCCAGCATGCGCAGCATGCGTGGGCCGCAGCTGTTCAGGGAGGTCGTGGCGATGTACCGGAGGGCGTTCCCGGACGTGCGGATCACGGTCGATGACGTGATCGCCGCCGACGACAAGGTCGTGCTGCGCTGGCACAGCGAGGGCACCCACCGCGGTGAGCTGCAGGGACTTGCGCCGACCGGCGCCCGCGGCGGCGTCACCGGGATCAGCATCGATCGCTGGCAGGACGGCAAGCTGGTCGAGTCCTGGACCGAGTGGGACAACCTCGGCCTCGCCCGGCAGCTCGGTGCGGCCCCGCCCGAGGGCAGCGTCGGCGAGAAGGCCGGGATGTGGATGCAGCGGCTGATGGCGCGCCGGATGCGCAAGAAAAACGGGATGTAGTCCCGTCCAGCGGCGTCCACGCCGCGTAAACGACAAGGCCCGCGCTGCCGATAGTTCCTCTGATCTCGGGGGTTGCCCCCGGGTCTGATCGAACCCCCGAACGGAGGGCCTCGCGTGGAGCTTGATTTCGCCGAAGTGCTGATGGAGGTCGTGGACCGGCGTGCATCGGACCTGCACCTGACCGCCGGCGCGCCGCCGATGGTGCGTGTCCGCGGGCGGCTTACGCCGATGGAGGGCTATCCAGTGCTGACGCCCACCGACACGCGCGAGATCGTCTACTCGATCCTGTCGAACGCACAGCGCCAGAAGCTCGAGAACAACTGGCAGCTCGACTTCGCCTACCAGATTCCTGCGCGGGCCCGGTTCCGCGTGAACGCGTATTTCCAGCGGGCGGCGATCGGCGCGGCCTTCCGCCTGATCCCGTTCGAGATCACGCCGCTCGAGACGCTCGGCCTGCCGCCGGTCGTCGCCGAGTTCGCGAACAAGCCGCGCGGACTGGTGCTGGTCACGGGCCCCACGGGCTCGGGCAAGTCGACGACGCTGGCGTCGCTGATCGACGTGATCAACGCCAGCCGTGAAGAGCACATCATGACGATCGAGGACCCGATCGAGTTCCTGCACCAGCACAAGAAGTGCATCGTCAACCAGCGCGAGCTCGGCTCCGACGCGCCCAGCTTCGCCGACGCCTTGAAGGCGGCGCTGCGCCAGGACCCCGACGTGATCCTGGTCGGCGAAATGCGCGACCTCGAGACGATCGGCACCGCGATCACCGCGGCCGAGACCGGCCACCTCGTGTTCGCGACCCTGCACACGCAGGACACGCCGCAGACGATCGACCGCATCATCGACGTGTTCCCCTCCGCTCAGCAGGGCCAGATCCGCGCGCAGCTGTCGGTCGCGCTCCAGGGGATCATGACCCAGACGCTGCTGCCGACCGCCGACGGCGCCGGCCGCTGCGTCGCCGCCGAGGTGCTGGTACCGACGCCGGCGGTGCGCAACCTGATCCGCGAGGCCAAGAGCCATCAGATCTATTCGGTTCTCCAGACCGGCGGGGCCCACGGCATGCAGACCATGGATGCCTCGCTGGCGCAGCTGGTCCGCTCCGGCAAGATCACCCGTCAGATCGCAGAGTCTCGCGCGCATTCGGTCGAGGAGTTCCGGCGGCTGGTGGGCGTTCCCGCTGACAACGGCCATCGCGTCACCGCGTAACGATGGCGACCTACGTCTTCAAGGCCATGGACCTGGCGGGCGTGCCGGCCCGAGGCGAGGTCGAGGCCAACTCCAAGCAGGACGTCGCCGAGCAGCTCAAGGAGCGCGGCCTCGTCGTCATCGACATCGCGCACAAGTACCGCTCGCGCGAGGTCAACATAGAGCTGTTCGCGCGGGTGAAGGCGGGCGACCTGGCGGTGGCGACGCGCCAGCTGTCGACGATGGTGTCCTCGGGCATGACGATCCTGCGCGCGCTGCACGTGCTCGAGGCCCAGACGGAGTCGAAGATGCTCAAGACGACGCTTGCGTCGGTCCGCAAGGACGTCGAGGCCGGCCTACTGCTCTCAGACGCGCTCGAGCGTCATCCGAAGGTGTTCTCGCCGCTGTACGTCTCGATGGTCCGTGCGGGGGAGACCGGCGGCGTGCTCGAGCAGTCGCTGTTGCGTACGGCCGACCAGCTCGAGAAGGACGCTTCGCTGCGTCGCCAGGTGCGCGCCGCGACCATCTACCCATCGCTGGTGATCACGTTTGCGGTGATCGTGCTGCTGGCGCTGGTCGCGTTCCTGATTCCGGTGTTCGCGAGCGTGTTCAAGCAGTTCGGTGGCCACCTGCCGGCGCTCACGCAGTTCATGGTCACCTTCTCGCACGTGATCGACAATCAGTGGTATCTGGTGATCTTCGTGATCGCGGGGCTGCTCACCGGCTTTCTTTACTTCAAGCGCTCGAAGTGGGGGCGTCCACACTGGGATGCGTTCAAGCTGCGCATCCCGCTCCGGATCGGCGATGTCGTCCAGAAGGTGGCGATCGCGCGCTGGTCGCGGACGTTGTCATCGCTGGTCTCGGCCGGCGTGCCGATCATGCAGGCGCTCGACATCACCGGCCGGACCGCCGGTAACGCGGTGGTCGAGCGCTCGATGGTCGACGTGATCAACTCGGTGAAGGGCGGCGGCACGATCGCCGAGCCGCTGCGCGAGGCCAAGGCGTTTCCCCCGATGGTCGGGCACATGGTCGGCGTCGGCGAGGAGACCGGCGCGCTCGACTCGATGCTCGCGAAGGTCGCCGACTTCTACGAGGACGAGGTCGCGGCCGCGGTCAAGGCGCTGACCTCGATCATGGAGCCCGCGATGATCATCATCGTTGGGAGCATCGTCGGCGTGATCGTGATCTCGATGTACCTGCCGCTGTTCAACGTCTACAACCAGATTCACTAGGGCGGCGGCTGCGGGTATCGTCCCGGCGAGTGATCGTCACCGACGCGGTCAATGGCTATCTCGACTCGCTGCGCGCGGCGCCTGACCCGCTGCTGGCGGAGATGGAGGCGCACGCCGCACGCGACGGCATCCCGGTGGTGGTGCCGCCGACAGGGGCGTTGCTGCATGTGCTCGCGCTGGCCTGCGGCGCCAGGCGGATCGTGGAGGTGGGGACGGCGATTGGCGTCTCGACGCTGTACATGGCCCGGGCGCTCCCCCAGGACGGGGCGATCGTGTCGTTCGAGATCGATCCAGAACGTCACGACGCGGCGGGCCGGTACCTTGAGCGGGCCGGCGTGGCGGATCACTGCGACCTGCGGCTGCAGGATGCCCGCGAGGGTCTTCTCGAGCTCGAGCACGGCAGCTTCGACATGGCCTTCATCGACGGTGTCAAGGCGCAGTACGGCGACTACTTCGACGTGCTCTTGCCGCTGTTGCACAGCGGCGCGTTGCTGACCGTCGACAACGTCCTGATGTCAGGGACTGTGGCCGAAGGCCGCAGCGACGGTCACTGGAGCGAGGAGCAGATCGCGACCGCACGGGCATTCAACGAGCGGCTCATCAAACACGAGCGGCTGGTCGGCACCGTCACGCCAGTTGGGGACGGGGTGCTGATCGCGATCGCGCGATGAGCACATCCGCCGACAGCAGTGACACTTCGCCGTGCAGTCCCTGTCGGGGTAGCGGGCGCGTCGTCTCCAACCTCGGCGGCACGCCGCACGAGGTGCAGTGCCCGTGGTGTGACGGCAGCGGCACGCGGATACTTGGTAGGGATGCACAGGATTCGCCCGCAGAGCTCTCCAGAAGCTCGTAGATACGTCCATCCGAGGTAAAGGCCCCCCGTCCGGGGCCGATACGTACGCTGCCAGAGTCACGAGGTGCCAAAGGGCAAACCGTTCGTGAGGACGGGACGCAAAGCCACGGACCTTCAGGGGAGCGAAGGGAGCCGGGCTACCACCAGGGCTCAGCTGTCGTAAGCCACGGTTGGCGAGGCGACCGAGGGATCTGGCGAGAAGACCCAATCCACCAAGATCCCAGGAGGATCCATGCTTCACAAAATCCGTCGTCGCGCCGAGGATGAGAAGGGTTTCACCCTGATCGAGCTCCTCGTCGTGATCCTGATCATCGGCATTCTTGCCGCGATCGCGATCCCGGCGTTCCTCAACCAGCGTGGCAAGGCCTATGACGCGGCCGCCAAGTCCAACGTCCGGACTGCGGAGACCGCGATGGAGACCTACGCGACCGACAACAACGGTTCGTACCCCGCCACCGTCAACACCGCGAACGGCGCCAGCGATCCGCTCGTCTCGATCGAGCCCGCGCTGAGCAACAAGCCGTACGTGACCGGGACTGGCTCGGGCAGCGGCTACACGCTGACGGCCGTGTCGGTTGGCCCGACGGGTAACGCCGACACGTTCACGCTGACTGACACCAGCGGCGCAGTCAGCCGCAACTGCTCCGGCACCGCCGGCGGTTGTGTGGGCGGCACCTGGTAGTAACCACAGCAACGCATTTGAAGTTCCCGAGGGGCGGACCGCAGTCCGCCCCTCATTTATTTCTGACACCCCCTTCACACACTGCCGATCGCGGCCGATAACCAAATCAATGCGTGCACGTCTCATCTTCGTCCTGACAGTGGTTGTGCTGGGGCTGGCGGTCCCCGGTGCGGCAAATGCGTCGGTCACTTACCGTCCAGTCCCGTCGCAGACCAACGAGCTCGGCTCACCGGTTTCTCCGGTCAACTCGATGACAACCGTGCCGCTCGGGTTCTCGACCGATGGCACGCAGGCTGTCCACGTCGCCGAGCATGCGCCCGCGATGCTGGCCCTGCACCGCCGCGAGCATCCACTGACGTACGTCCCGTACGTGTGGCACCTCGGCGGGCTGTACTGGTACCTGATCTTCTCCTACCGGGGCAACGTGGTCGCTGAGGTGAACGTCAGCACGACAGGCAAGCTCGACTCCGTCTGGACCGGGCCTCAGGCCATCGCACCGTACGCGCGCGGCCATTACGCGCCCGGGTTCGACCGCTGGTGGGTGATCCTCGCATCGGCGCTGCTGTTCGTGCTGCCGTTCCTCGACCCGCGCCGCTGGCGGAGGCTCCTGCACCTCGATGCGCTTGTGATCGTGTCGTGGCTCGCCTCCTACCTGCTGCTCGACCACGCGCACCTGCAGTCTGCCGTGTGGCTCGCGTATCCGCCGCTGGTCTACCTGCTGGTACGCATGCTGTGGGTCGGCTTCCGGGGCCGCTCTCACAGCGACCGGCTGGCGCCGCTGTTCTCGACGAAGGCCCTGATCGCGGGCCTGCTGCTGATCGTCGCCGGACGGGTGGCGCTGTCGCTGCTGGCCGGGCAGGAGATCGACGTCGGCTACGCCTCGGTGCTCGGCGGCCACCGGATCGCCCAAGGGCTGCCGCTGTACTTCCCCGATCCCGGTCACGGAGACACCTACGGCCCGATCACCTACCTCGCGTACCTGCCGTTCGATCTTCTGTTCGGAGTGAGCCGCAGCTGGACGACGCACATGTGGCCCGCGGATATCGCGAGCACGACGTTCGACCTGATCACGATCGTCGCGCTGTTCTTCCTCGGCCGCAGGCTGCGCGCCGGCGAGCGCGGCACCCGGTTGGGCCTGGTGATGGCCTGGGCATGGGCGGCGTGCCCGTTCACGCTGCTGGGGCTGATGGTGCACACGAACGACGGGCTGGTCGCGATGCTGTCGGCGCTGAGCCTGCTGGTGTTCGCGTCGGCACCCGCGCGCGGAGCGCTGCTGGGGCTAGCGGTCGCTGCCAAGTTCTCGCCCGCTGCCCTGCTGCCGCTGTACGCACGCAAGCGCAAGGACGGGCTCAAGGGAAGCCTCGCCGTGGTCGGGGCTGCTGCGGGAATCGTGATCCTCGCGGTCGCGCTGTATCTCCCGCCGGGCGGCCTCAGCGAGTTCTACCACCGCACGCTTGGCTACCAGCTGACCCGGCCAGACGTGTTCTCGCCGTGGGCGCTGCACCCGGCGCTTGACCCCATCAAGATCGCGCTCGAGGCCGGCGCCGTACTGCTGGCCGGGCTGGTGGCGTTTTTCCCGCGTGGGCGCGCCGACCGATCGCTGGCGCAGGTGTCCGCGCTCGCGGCCGCCGTCACGATCGCGGTCCAACTGCCGGCCGTGCACTGGTTCTACTTCTACATCGTCTGGTTTTTGCCATTCGTGCTCGTGGCGCTGCTCGGTCCTCGCGACACGTCCACAAGTGAACCCGGGATCACCGCAGCCGGCGAGCCGGCGCTGCTGAGAGAGCCGGACGTGTCCGAGCAAGTCCTGGTGGGGGTGTGATGCCGGTCGCGTTCGCAGGACTGTTCGGCGCAATCGTCGGCTCGTTCTTGAACGTCGTCGCCTACCGGCTGCCGCGCGGCGAATCGCTGATCCGCCCCGCGTCACATTGCCCGGGCTGCGAGCAGCCGATCAAGCCCTACGACAACGTGCCGGTGATCGGGTGGCTGATGCTCCGTGGACGCTGCCGTAATTGCGGCACGACGATCTCGTGGCGCTACCCCGTCGTCGAGGCGGCGACCGCGGCCCTGGCGGTCGTCGTCGTGCTCACCAAGCACTCCGCCCACGACATCGTGTTCGGCCTGGTGCTCGTCGCGATCCTCGTGCCGGTGGCGCTGATCGACTTCGACCACCGCATCATCCCGAACAAGATCACGGGGCCCGCCGCGATCCTCGCGGTCGTTCTGGGCCTCGCGCTGCGACCGGCGGGGGTGCCTGAACAGCTGATCGCCGGGGCGGCAGCAGCCGGATTCCTGCTGGTGTTCGCGCTCGTGTACCCGCGTGGGATGGGCATGGGCGACGTGAAGCTCGCGGGCGTTCTCGGTCTGTTCCTGGGCCGCTCGGTGGCGGTTGCGATGCTGGCCGGGGTGGTTGCCGCGACGCTGGTCGGGGCACTTGTGATGGCGCGACTCGGCGTCAAGCAGGGGCGCAAGACCGCGGTTCCGTTCGGGCCGTTCCTTGCGATCGGCGGGGTGCTGGCGATCATCGCCGGTCCGGCGATCGTGCACTGGTACCTGCACTCGATGACCTGACCCTCCCGCCGATGGGAGCGCTCAAACGCCAATTCCTCCGTGGCGTCCGGCGGTGGCCCGCCAGCACCACCGCGCTCGCGGTTCTGCTCGTCGCGGCCGCCGGATTGTCGCTTGCCCATCGGGATCCGCGGCTTGCCCTCTCCGACCGTGCGGCGCTCGCGGCTGTGCTCCGGAATCCGGCCTCCGCCAAGTTGCTGAGACAGGTGCGATGGGCCCGCACGGCAGTTGACGCCGTCGACACGCAGCTCGAGCGTGTGACGTTCTACGAAGGCGAGCAGATCGTCTTCCAGGCCGCCGTGCGAGCCGATCGGCAGGTCACCCTGAGCTACGACTTCAGCCGTCGTCCGGTGCCATACGGCAGTGTGCTCGCATACGAGCCGGGCGTTCTGGCCGGTCTCTCGATCCTGTTCGTGCTCGCCGCGGGCGTGGCGCCGCTACGACGGCGGCGCAACATCGACGTCCTGGCGATGCTGTCTTTCGTGGCGGCCGTGGTGCTGCTCCAGCATCGCTACGTCACGTGGAGCGTGCTCGCCGCATTACCCGGGCTCGGCTACCTGATCGGGCGCTGCCTCTGGGCGGGGCTGGGGCCCGGGACGGTGGCGCGACCCTCAACGCCGCTGTATCTAGCGCTGACGCGCCGCTGGGATCCGGACGTCCGGCTGCGCGTGCTGCGGATGGTCGTGGCCGCGATCGCGCTGGTGTTCCTGGCGGTGGGTGTCAGCTCCACCGGCGCGGTCGACGTGATCTATGGCGTGATGGAGGGGGCGACGAAGCTCGTCCACGGCGTACTCCCCTACGGGCACATGCCGGGGGACGTGGTCCACGGTGACACATACCCATTGTTCAGCTATCTCTTCTACACGCCGGTCGCCCTCCTGAGCCCGGTGAGCTCGACGTGGGACTCGGTCGACTGGGCGCTCGGCGCGACGGTCGCGGTCGCCCTGGGGACGGCGCTGATGCTGGCCGCGGTGAACGGACCGCGACTGCGGATGCCTGCAAGGGCCCGAAAGCAGCCCGCAGCGGGCGCCGGGTCCAAGATCTCGGGACTGCTTGCGGCGCTGAGGTGGCTGTCCTTCCCACCGCTGCTGATAACGGTTTCCACCGGCACGACCGACGTCGCCCTCGCGGCGATGCTGCTCGCGGCCGTGCTCCTATGGCAGCGCCCCGCGACATCATCGGCGGTGCTGGCCTGCGCCGGGTGGTTCAAGCTCGCGCCGTTCGCGCTGGTCCCGGTCTGGCTTGCGCCGCTGCGCGGCAGGCGGCTGATCGGCGCCGTCGCGTCGCTTGCGGCGGTCTCGCTTGCGGCGGCGGCGGTGCTGATCGGTCTCGCCGGAGCCGGCGGGATCCGGGCGATGATTCACGCGATCGGCTTCCAGTTGGAGCGAGGCTCGTTCCAGTCGCCGTGGGAGGCGCTGGGGCTGAGCTCGCTACAGCCGGTCGGTCAGGCCTGCGTCCTTGCGATGATCGCGGGCGCGGTGGTCCGGCTGCGCGGGGCGCGCAAGCCGTTTCCGCGTGACCGCATGGCGGCGCTGAGCGCGGCCATCCTGCTGGGGCTTCAGGTCACGGCCGACTACTGGTCGTTCCTGTATCTGGTCTGGATCGTTCCGCTGGTCGGTGTGTCGCTCCTGTCCGAGCCGGTCTGTGCCGCCGAGCAGGCGCCCGTCAGCTCGCCGGCACCGCTAACCCGCGCGCTCGCGCCGGAGCCTGTGTGGTGAGGCGGCTTGATGGCTTCGACGGCCTGCGAGCGCTGGCCGCGATGCTGGTGATCGCTTACCACGCGGGAAGCTTGGCGGGGGCCTCCTCGGCCGGCCCGCTCTGGATGATGGTCGCCGCGCTGAAGGCCGGCGTCGCGGTGTTCTTCGTGATCTCGGGGTTCCTGCTGTATCTTCCTTACGCGCGCGCGATCCGCGCAGGTCGGCCGCTGCCGGATTGGCGAGAGTTCGCTCGGCGCCGTGCGATTCGGATCCTCCCGGGGTACTGGGTGGCGCTCGCGGTGCTCGCGGCAATCGGGCTCGCAGACGGTGTGCTGACGCCTGACTGGTGGCGATTCTTCGGCCTGGCCCAGATCTACGACCCAAGCACGCTCTTCAAGGGGCTCGGCGTCGCATGGAGCCTGTGCACCGAGCTCACGTTCTACGCGATGCTGCCGGCTCTGTCGTGGGCGCTCGCCCGGCTCGCCAGGGGTCGATCCGCCGGCGAGGCGACTCGGGTCCAGCTTGACCTCGTCGCGGCGCTCGCGCTCGGGTCGCTCGCGCTGCGGTTGTTCATGGCCGGCTCAGCGCTGGCGCCCGTCCCCGACGCGCATGTCGTACTGGCGACCAGCCTTCCCGGGCTATTCGACTGGTTCGCGGTCGGCATCGCGTTCGCGGTCCTCCGGACCGCTTGGGAGACGGGATCGACGCTGCCCGCGGCGCTGCAGGCGTTGGCGCGTCGCCCTGGCCGCTGCTGGCTGGGCGCGACCGTCCTCTATCTCCTCGCCGCCGCGGCCCAGCGAGGCGAGTTCTTCCTCCCCAGCTACGGTCTTGCTGCCCACTTCGCAATCGGGCTTGCGGCGGGACTCCTCGTGCTTCCGGCGGTGCTGCCGGCGCCCTTGCAGCGCTCTCGAACGCGCTCGTTTCTCTGCAGCCGGGCGCTCACGTGGCTGGGCACGATCTCCTACGGCATGTATCTGTGGCACGTGCCGTTCCTGCACCTCATCGACCAGTGGGCCGGGGTTCCGCGAGGCGTGCCTGCGTTCGCCGGGCTGTTGGCCGCCACCCTGGCCGGTGCCATCTGCCTGGGGGCGGCGAGCTGGTATCTGGTCGAACGACCGGCGCAGCGCTGGTTACGCAGCCGGCGCACGGTCATCGATGACCGCCGGCTGCCGGTAGAGGCGCTCGAGGGACACGCGTGAGCTCGTTCAAGCAGCCTGGTGGCCCGTCCGATACAGGCGACGTGCGAAGCAATCTCCGCGTGCCCGTCCGGCATCCCAACCATCCGCCTCGGGCTGCGGCTCGGAGCGCTGGCGCGTTCAGGCCTGGGCGGACAAAGCTCCAATCGCCCCGGCCACTTGCGCCGCAACCGGCGGGGATCGGCGCGCATCGGGCGATTTCTCTCACGGCCACCGCCGGGCTGTTCTGGCTGCTGCTCAAGGCGTGGGGAGAGATCGTGGCCGTGCCGACGAGCGGGATTGCGGTCATCGCCCTGTCGGCTGGAGTCCTGTGGCTGCTGTGCGCGTTTGTGACGGCGCGCGATGAGGTGGCGCTAGAGCGCCTGGACCGCTGGCTGCTCGCGCTCGCCCTCCTTGTCCTCGCCTCCTACAGCGCCGCGCAGCTGAACGGGACCCCTGGCTTCACCACCGACGAGGCAGCATTTGAGCAGCAGGCGGCGCAGCTGCTCCTGCACGGGCATGATCCTTACGGCGCGAACCTGCTCACGTCGCTGAGCGCCTTCTCGGTGCCGAGCAAGTACGCGACCTACACGACGAGCGGTGGGATGGTCTCGACGCTCGGCTATCCGGCGTTGCCGGTCCTGATCGGCTCGGTGTTCGTCAAGCTGACCGGCGGCGGCCAAGCCGTGCCGATCGCCACCGTCATCGCACTGATGGTCGCAACCGTCGCGATGTTCAGGTCGTTGCCATCGGGCTGGCGAGGCATCGCGGTGATCATCTGCGTCGGCTTCCCGGCCTTATCTGAATTTGCGCTGGCAGGGATGAACACGATCATCATGATGGCGGCCCTCGTGGTGGTCGCGACTCGATGGTCGGGCATCGGCGAACACGGAGTGCTCAACCGCGGCGACCGGCTGCGCGCGCTTGCGTTCGGCCTCGCGCTGTCCAGCAACCAGCTCTCCTGGTTCATCGCGCCGTTCCTGCTGTTGGCGATATTCCTGGTTCGCAGCGGACATCTCGGGCATCGGCGCGCCGCGAAGCTGACCGCGGGCTTCCTCGCTCTGGCGGCGGCGACGTTCATCGTGGTCAACGCCCCGTTCATCGTCTGGGGGCCAGCGGCATGGCTGCAGGGCGTCCTGGCACCCCTGACGCAGCACGCGATTCCATACGGCCAGGGGATCGTCGGCCTCGCGCTGTTCCTGCGCGTCGGCGGCGGGGCGCTCGATGGGTTCAGCTACGCCGCCGGCTGCACCTACATCGCGCTGCTGATCGTGTACGGCGCGTACTTCCGCCGGCTGGCACGCTGCTGCTTCGTCCTGCCGACGATCGCGCTGTTCATCTCCGGCCGGTCGCTGGCGGGTTACTGGATGATGCTGATCGCGGTGATCGTCGTCAGCGTCCTGACGAGCGACGATGGCGCGATCCACCTGGCGGCCCGGATCCGGCCGCCGCGATCGTGGCGGTGGTCGCGGTCGGCCGGCAAGCTCGTGGTGCCCGGCCTGTTCGTGCCCGCCGGGATCTACCTCGCGATCGCCCTGGGGACCCCGCAGCCGCTGAACATGCGCGTGCTGAGTGCGACCAGCGAGAGCTCCCTGCGCAGCGTCTGGCAGCTCCGGATCGCCGTTCACAACGACAGCGACCAGTTCCTGCGTCCTCATTTTGCGACCAACTCAGCGGGTCAGGCAACGGCGTTCTGGAAGGTCAGGAGCGGCCCCAGTGGTCTGGCGCCACATGCCGCCGCCAGATACCTCCTGGCCGCACCTGATGACGGATCGGTGCAACCGAACGGTACGCCGTTTCTCGTCGTGGCTGTCACCGATTCCCCGAGGACGATCAGTTCCTCGGCTGCCTTCACGCAGCCGGGACTCGTTCCCGGTGGTTGGTGATCGATGAGCTTCTCGGACGCTGCGGCGCTCAGTCTGGTCCGTGCTTCGGTCTGGCCGCGCCGGACCATCCAGCGCGCGACCGCCGTGGTGCCGCTCGAAGTACGCGCGACGCTGCGCGCGTTCGTGCTCTCGCGCGTCCTGATCTGGATCGCCGGCGGTGCGGCGTTCGTGCTGATTGGCACCTCGGTCGACGCGGGCGGGGTCTCACAGTCGTTTGGATCGATCGGCAACGTGCTCGCCGCTCCGGCCGTTCGCTGGGACGCGTTGTGGTACCTGAAGATCGCAGGCCACGGATACACCGTTTCCCAGGAAGCGGGCTTCTTTCCGCTGTATCCGCTGTTGATCCGCGCCGGCTCGCTGCTGGTCGGCTCGGCGGCGCTGAGCGGGGTCCTGATCTCACTCGTCGCGCTGCTGGTCGCGCTCGAGGTGATCCGGCGTCTCACCGAGCTCGAGCTGGGCGGGCGCGTCGCGGAGGTGACCGTGCGGCTGATCGCGTTCGGGCCGATGGCCCTGTTCCTGTCTGCGGTGTACACCGAGTCGCTGTTCTTGGCGCTGTCCGCAGGCACGCTGTACGCCGCACGCCGTGGTCGCTGGCAGCTTGCAGGAGCGCTCGGCGGGTTCGCCGCGGCCAGTCGGGTCGGTGGGATCCTGCTGTTCGCGCCGGTCGTGATCCTGTTCTTCTATGGGCCCCGCGCCGACGCCCTGCCGGCCCGCACCGGGTCCGGATGGCGACCGCGCTACCGCTTCGCGCCCGCCGCGTTGTGGTCTTTGCTGATCCCTGCCGGCGCGGCGCTGTTTGCCGGGTACCTGTGGCTGAGCGGCTTCGGGGCCGTGGGCACCCTGAGCGCGCAGCAGCACGAATTCCAGCATCAGCTGGTGATGCCGTGGGTCGGGCTGTGGGGCGGAGCGGAGGCGGCGTTCGATCAGCTGACGCTCGCGCTGCACGGAGTCGCGTCGCTCAGCGGCCAAAGTCAGGGGATTCTCCAGCTCGGGGTGTTGATCGCGGGCTTCGTCGGCCTCGTCGCGATCTTCCGCAGGCTTCCGCTCGCCTACGGCGTGTACGTCGCGCTCGATCTGCTGATGCACCTCTCCAGCCCGACGACCGCCGATCCGCTGCGGGGACTGGACCGCTATCTCAGCCTCCGCTTCCCGCTGTTCATGGTGCTGGCGGCGTGGGCGGTCGAGCGCCGCCGCGAGCGCACGCTGCTGCTCGCCTTCGGTGCCCTGCTCGTGTTCTTCGCCGCGCAGTTCGCTACCTGGCACTGGGTCGGCTCGACCTCGATCTGAGCTACGCACTGGACGCGGGCCGGTTCAGAGCCGGCGCGTTTAGGCCGTGGGTCCACCCGCGCTGTTGACAGGCGTCCAGGCGGCTCTGGACACATTCAACCTTCCGGTTGGTGCGGTCGATCCCTTTCCGGAGCCTCAATGGGATACGCCGCCGCGAAGACCGTCGTAGGGCTTGATATTCAGCCCGGCTATGTAGCTGCTGCGCAGTGCAGTGCGGGCCGCGTTGCGGTCGAGCGCGCCGCGGTGTCGGCATTGGCGCCAGGCGTCGTGCGCGACGGCGAGGTCATCGACGTGGAATCTCTGGCCGAGGTGCTGCGCCGGACGTTCAAGGAGAAGGGGCTCAGCAGCCGCGTCCGGCTCGGCGTCGCGAACCAGCGGATCGTGATGCGGACCGTCGACCTTCCGCCGCTGAACGACGCCAAGGAGATCGCCTCCGCCGTCCGTTTCCAGGCATCGGAGCACATCCCGATGCCGCTCGAGCAGGCGGTGCTCGAGCACCAGTCGCTCGGCGTCGTGCAGACGCCGGAGGGACCCAGGACCAGGGTCGTGCTGGTGGCCGCCCGCCGCGACATGATCGACCGGCTGCTGGAGGCGACGCGCAAGGCCGGGCTGCGCCCGCACGGGATCGACCTCTCGGCGTTCGCGATGATCCGTGCGCTGCACCGGGGCGAAGCGACCGACCCGACGCTGTACGTGAGCGTCGGCGGCATGACCAACCTCGCGGTCGCCGTCGGGACCACCTGCGTGTTCACCCGCGCGATCACGCACGGAACCGAGGTGATGGCGGGCGAGCTGGCGGAGCGCCGCGGCCTGACTCTCGAGCACGCGCACGGGTGGCTGCGTCACGTCGGCCTGCTGGTGCCCGCCGATGACCTCGAAGGCGAAGCCGAGATCGTCGTCGAGGCCCGCACCGTGCTTTCCGAAGGCGTCCGGCGAATCGCCGACGAGGTTCGAAACTCGCTCGATTTCCACGCCATGCAGCACGGCGCAACGGCGGTCAAGCACGCCGTGCTGACAGGACCCGCGCTTGCGATCCCCGGGTTCTGCGATCAGCTCGGCCAGGAGATCGGACTGCCGCTCGAGCCCGGCGTCGTCGACGAGGGACGCCCCGGCGGCTTTGCCGGCATCGACGCAGGACGCCTCGCTGTCGCGGCCGGCCTGACCGTCGCGGAGGTGACCCGGTGAAGGCCGTCAACCTGATCCCGAGCGACGCCCGCCGCGGCGGCGCCGCGCCGCAGCTGCCGATCGGACCGGCGTATCTGGTGCTGGGGTTGCTTGTGGTCGCGCTGGGTTTCGTGACGTTGTACGTGCTCACGAACAACACGATCGCCAGCCGCAAGGCGCAGCTGGCGCAGGTCAACGCTGAGATCACGCAGGCGCAGGCGCGCGCACAACACCTCGCCAACTACGTGTCGTTCGAGCAGCTCGCCCAGACCCGTGCACAGACGGTGCGCCAGATCGCGTCGGCCCGCTTCGACTGGTATGGCGCGCTGTCCGACCTCTCCAAGGTCGTGCCCGCCAACACCTCGCTCGAGAGCCTGTCCGGCAGTGTCGCGCCTGGCGCGAACGCCGGTGGCAGCAGCAGCGGCGGAAGCGGCGGCTCGCTGCGCGCGGCGATCTCCGCGCCGGCGTTTGAGCTGAGCGGCTGCACCCAGTCCCAGGACGACGTCGCCCGCCTGATGTCACGGCTGCGGCTGATCCGCGGCGTCACCCGCGTGACGCTCAGCGACTCGCAGAAGACTCAGAGCACCGCAGGCTCGACGGTGACGTCGAGCAGCTCGACGAACTCCGACACGAGCGGCTCGGGCTGCGGGGCCAACGGCCCCTCGTTTGACCTGGTGGTGTTCTTCCAGCCGCTCGCGAACGCCGGTCCCAACGGCGTCGTGTCGGCCGCGTCGCAGCCGGTCAGCACCACCTCGCCCCCGTCAACCACGGCAGGTGCGAAGTGAGCGCCCGCGACAAGACAGTGATCGCGGTCATCGCAGTGCTCGCGGCGATCGCGGCCGCATGGTTGCTGGTGATCTCGCCCAAGCGAAGCCAGGCTGGACAGCTGGCGCAGCAGCTGCAGTCTGCGCAGAGCCAACTGGCGACCGCGAACTCGCAGGTCGCACAGAACCAGGCCGCGAAGATCCGCTTCGCGAGCAACTACGCGACGCTGGTCCGGCTTGGCGAGGCCGTGCCGGTCGACGACAACGTCCCTTCGCTGATCTATCAGCTCCAGAGCGCGGCCGGCGGCGCCAAGGTCGACTTCCGCTCGCTGCAGCTCAACCCCGGATCCGCGAGCGCCGCGCCCGCGCCGACCCCCGGAGCGACGGGGACGTCGGCCACCAGCGCCTCGTCGCAGCTGCCGCCAGGCGCGTCGGTCGGCCCGGCCGGGTTCCCGACCGAGCAATTCACGTTCGTGTTCCAGGGCAACTTCTTCCACCTCGCGGACTTCCTGCACCGCGTCGACCGGTTCGTGGTGGCCGGCAACCGGAACGTGGCCGTCAGCGGTCGCCTGATGACCCTCAACGCGATCAACCTCGGTCCCTCGCCGGCCGGGTTCCCGCAGATCAGCGCGACGATCTCAGCGACGACGTACCTGGTCCCGGCATCGCAGGGGCTGCTGAACGGCGCCACGCCGGTCGGACCCGCCGCCTCCTCCAGCGTCCCGGTGTCGACGTCCACGCCCTCGACCTCCACGGCCGCACCGGCGGTCGTGTCCTCGCCAGCACGATGAGCATTCTGAACGTGGTCCTCAAAGATCTTCGGGAGCGGCGGCTGTGGCCGGCTGCGCTGGCGCTGGTCGTAGCGCTTGTGGCGGTCCCGATGCTGCTTGCGAAGAAGGCCACTACGGCACCGGTGCAGCCGGCCGCGGGCGCGACGGCGGCGATTCCCCCCGCGGCCGGCCTGCCGGTCGTCAACGTCACCGCCACTCCCAGCGAGGCGCCCCTGCGCGGACCCTCCCGCGACCCGTTCAGCCAGCAGCAGCACGCGGCCGCGGCGGCGATGACCAGCACCAGCGGCTCGACCGCGACCGGTAGCAGCTCCACCACCGGCGCCTCCGGTTCGACCGGCTCGGGCTCGTCATCCTCCAGCACGAGCGCCAGCACCAGCAGCAAGTCTGGGTCGGGCTCCTCCTCGTCGTCCGGTTCGTCGGGCTCGAACGGCACCAGCACCACGCCAGGCTCGACCACGCCGCCGGGATCGGGCAAGCCAGGCTCGAAGAAGCCGGCCCCCTCCGGTCTCAGCTCGACCGAGGCCTACGACGTGGCGTTCGCGATCACCAACGCTTCCGGCGGGTTCAGCACGATCGACCCGCTCGAGCGCCTCAGCGAGCTGCCGAGCGCGCAGCAGCCTCTGCTCGTCGAGCTGGGTGTGCTGAAGGGCGGCGGGCGCGTGCTGTTCGCGGTCCGCCCGGGCACCGTCGTGAGCGGTCCTGGCAGCTGCACACCCGGGCCGATCGACTGCCAGGTGCTGTCGCTCGGCGTCGATCAGATCGAAGGCCTATCGATGCGGACCTCGACCGGGGTTGCGCCGGTGGCGCTGTTCGCGGTGACGTCGATCAAGGTCCACAAGTACCACTCGGCCGCGGCCGCCACCAAGGCCCGCGACGCGTCGTCCGCCGCCGGCCGCCGGTTGCTTGGCCGCAATCCAGGCGGGGCCCTGTCGCTGTTCAAGTATGAGCCGAGCGCGGGCGTGCTCGTCGACCTGCGAAATCTGACGGTAGGGGTGAGCTGATGCGCCGCCGTTCGCTGATCGCCGCCGCAACGCTCGTGCTGTCGCTGTTCGCGCTGACCAGTGGCGCGCAGGCGCTGGTGCTGACGGTCGGCGGGCTGAAGGTCGGCGCGTCGCTCGTGCCGAGCACCCGACCCAACAGCCTGCCGGCCGGCATCTCGGTCAATCCGCCAGGCGGTCCGTGCACCGATCCGGCGCTGACGCCCGACCTGGGGCCGCTGCCCGCCAGCGCCCTCTGCTACCAGGGCGGCCCGGTGATGCACCGCAACGAGACCTTCGCTTTGACCTGGGATCCATATCGCCGCTACTGGCAGACGACGCGCAACTACGTCGAGCAGTTCCTGCGCGATGTGGCTGACGGCAGCGGCACGCTGAGCTCCCCGTACGCGGTGAGCGGTCAGTACACCGATTCCTCCGGACGCGCCCAGAACCGCTCCCTGTACGGCGGCGGCTGCATCGACTACGGCGTCCAGGGCGGCTACACCTGCCAGTTCGGCAACAGCTCGGGCACCGGCTCGGGCAACGATTACGGACCCGGATGCGTGCCCAGCGGCCAGGACGCCGTGGACCTCCACGCGGACGGCTCTTACGGTCCGGGCAACAACGACCTGTGCATAACGGACGCGCAGATCCAGGCAGAGCTGAAGAACCTGATCCCCAAGACGAAGCTGCTCGGCCACCTGGTCTCGGGTTACACACCGCTCGTCGTCGTGTTGACGCCCCCGAAGGTCGAGGTGTGCGTGGACGGCGGCCAGGTGCTGTGCTCGGCCAATAGCGACCCGCAGGTGGCCCCGGCGCAATTCTGCTCCTATCACTCCGAGGTGAGCGTCGGCGGGACCGAGGTGGCCTACCTCGTCGAGCCGTGGACGCCCGTCACAGGCTGCGATGACCCCGACCTTGCGCCGATCGGCCCGTACCTGTCTTCGGATCAGCTCGCCACCGCGGTCGGCGCGCGCCTTGTCAGCCCGCTCAGCCAGAGCCAGCTTGCGGCGATCACCGATCCCCATCTGAACGCCTGGCTCAACTCGAGCACCGCCGACGAGATCGATGACAACGGATGGCTGCACGACGGCAACCTCAGCGACCCGAACAACAATGGTTGCCAGCCCCTTGGGGACCCCGGGCACCCGCTCGACGCCTCACCGGTCGGTCCGCACAGCTACTTCTTGCAGCGCGAGTTCAACAACGGCGGTGCACTCGAGAGCGATCCCAATGCCTTGACCTGTGAGGGGCTCGTCGCGTTGCAACCGCAGTTCGTCGTTCCGAGCTCGGTTAACCGCGGCGACGTGGTCCAGTTCGACGGCTCGACGACGATCTCGACTTTGATCGTGCCGCGCGCGGGCTTCCACTGGAGCTTTGGCGACGGCGCGACCGCCGTCGGGCCGAGCGTCGAGCACGCCTACTCGCAGAGCGGGACCTACCAGGTTGTGCTCACCGTCACCGACCGCGGAGGCGATGTTCGCTCGCTGGCGCAAACGATCGACGTGCTCGGCCCCAGCAACCATCCCACGCCGGGCCTGCACGTGCGCCTGCAGCTGCTGCCACAGGGCATGGGTTCGATGCTCCGAAGCGGCATCCACATGCTGCTGAGCTCAAATCGCCGCGGCGACGGGTTCTTCACCGTCCTGATCTCCGCCGGCGCCGCCCAGCGTGCGCACATCAGCCACAGCGGCCACGCCGCGGTTGTGATCGGGCAGGGCACGATCGCCGGGATCAGCACCGGCACGATGAAGCTGCACCTTCGGCTGTCTGCGGCGATCGTCCGCAAGCTGAAGCGGCTGGAGCACCTGACCGTGACGGTCCGCCTGTCGATCGACACAACCGGCGGCGGGCACGCCGCGGTGGTTGCAGCGGGGCGGTATTGATGCGCGAATCTCGGCACGCACATCCGTCGGAGGCTGGACTTCGACCGTGATCCGGGCGAACAGCATTCGATCCGGTCTCTCGCGCCGCTGGCGTGAAGAGAAGGGCTTTGCGCTGATCGAGCTGCTGGTCGCCTCGTCGCTGATGATCGTGGTGCTGGGCGCCACGCTGTACGCGCTGAGCACGGTGACCAGCGGCCAGAGCCGCGGACAGGCGTACGCCAACGAGGTCAGCTCGACACAGGCCGCGATGTCGCGGCTGATCCACGATCTGCGACAGGCAACGGCGGTGACGTTCGTCGGCCCTGGGCTGCTCCTGTTCCAGATGCAGGTGGGCGGCACCGCGTACAACGTCCGGTACGACTGCAGCGCGAGCGACTCGCTGGGTGCGCCCTACCGACGCTGTGCGCGGACCTCGGCGCCAGCGCCCTCACAGGCGCCGCTGGCCGGTTCGCAGCCCGGACCCGACGACATCCTCCACGTCTACAACAACCCGTCGACCGCTCAGTACGCCACGTTCTGCAACACCGCCGGCACGGCCCAATCGGGCTCGGTGTTCTTCCCGACGAACCCGGGGATCACGAATAACGACGGGCTCAACCTCGCCTGCGACGAGGCCTATGAGGGCACGGTCTCGGGCCAGCCCACGTTCATCCAGGTCCAGGTCGAGGTCCCCGCCAGTGGCGATCTGACCCATGGGGGTCTGAAGCATCTGACGGTGCTCAGCACCGGCACCTTCCTACCGAACCAGGACGCCGGAGCATGATGCGCCGCGAGCATGGGTTCACGCTGATCGAGATCGTCGCGGCGGCGATGGTCCTGCTGGTCGGGGTCCTCGCAACGTTCTACGTGTTCGAGTCCTCGCAGGCGCTGACGCTCACCTCCGAGCGCCAGTCGGTGCTCGCCCACCGCGCCACCCTCGAGCTCGAGCGAATCAAGTCGCTGCCATATAGCCAGGTCGCGCTGACCGGCACGTCGTCGTCGTGGTCGACCAACCCCAACAGCTACACGTACGTAGGCGGACCCAACGGAGGCTCGGGTCTGTCGGGCACGTGTCCAGCCAACTCGAACGGAGCCGCTCCGACCTATCAGCCGGACCACAGCCAGGGGGGATCGAGCGCGTTCGAGTCGCTTGTCATAAACGGCTGCACCTACACCCTCAATGGCAGCACCTCGACCGTGAGCGGCGGCACCATCGCCCCGGTCACTCCATGGTCCGCCGGTGGCGTCACCGGGACGACGTACGACTTCGTCACCTGGACCAGTGATCCGACGTGCAGCCAGACCAGCACGCCCGGATCCAACTGCCCGACCACCAACGACTACAAACGGATCACGATCGTCGTCACCGTGAACGGCAGCCAGCCGACCAAGCCCGCGATCCTGACGGCCTACCTCACGCCGCCGAACAGCAGCACGCACGATCCGCTGGACGGCGTCGGCACCCAATGCGTCGACGCGAACGGCAACCAGGTGTCCTGCACAGGCGCCGGTGGCGGCAGCCCCGGACCACCACAGTCCCTTTGCGATGAGAGTTATACGAACTCCAGCTGCGGCAGCGGGCCGCCCTGCTCTGGCAACACGCTGCACGACACCCTGTACGCGGTCGGTGCGACCGCGGCGACACCCGACCTGCTGGGGAGCTCCGACCCAACGGAGTCGTGCACGCCCAACCCACCATGCTTCGCAACCGACGCAGGGTGCGGCTCCGGCTGCACCTCCAACTGCGGTGGGCTCCCGATCCCGCCGACACCGCCACCTTCCAGTGGCTCCCCGTGCGTCACGCCGCCGACCGACAACCAGCACGTCCATTCCTGGGTGTCACAGCCGCTTCCGTCGAACACCTCGATCACCTACACGGGCTGGGGTTCGTTCACCGGCTACTGGGGGTTATTGAACCCCTCAAACGGGGCCTCCGTGAACGCGACCATCTGCGTCGGCGTGTACGTGGTGCCGCAGGGGGTCCTGGGCTCGGTCTCCGGCAACCTGTTGGCAACGCAGATAGGAGTTGCTGCGTCACCGACCGTGACGATCGGCTCGATCGTTACCCCGTACACGTTCAACTTCAACCTCGGCCGGACGTACACCATCGACACCTCGGTGCTCAGCCAGGCGCGGATCGAGTTCATCGTTTGGGTGGTTGCGGCGGCCGGCTCGCCGTCGGTTTCGCTCTACTACGACCAGGCTCAGTTCGCGAGCCAGATCGAGCTGCAACAGGGATGATCGCGCGCGTTCGGCAAGCCGCGAAGGTCCTGGCGCCCGAGGCCGGCATCGCCATGCCGGTTGCGCTCGCGGTGCTGGCGATTGCGCTGCTGCTGACCGCCTCGGCGGTGATGCTGGCCAGCGATACGAGCCAGCTCAGCAACCGCGACACGAACCTGAAGGCAGCCGTCGCCGCAGCCGACGCCGGCCTGCGCGCAGCGGTCTACCGGCTCAACGAGTATCAGCCCGACGCCAACAACTGCCCCACCGAGCCCACCAACTACGCGGTCGGCACAAACGGCGCTCCGACCAGCACGCTGTGCGCACCCGACGGACCTGAGAGCGTCGGCAACAGCGCCACGTTCACGTACTGGATCTCTCGCGTGATGCAGTCGGGAGACAAGTGCGCCGGGCCGACGGTGTCGAGCGGCAACAGCACCGTCGTGCAGCGCTGCATCACCGCGGTGGGGACCGCGAACGGGGTCAGCGCCCGCGTCCAGGAGCGCGTCGTCGCGTACACCTCGACGCCGGTGTTCCCGACGGCGATCTTCGGCACCAGGAGCGTCACGGTCTCCAACAACGCGACGATCGTCAGCAACACCCCCGGCGACCACGCGTTGCTGGGCACCAACGGCGTGCTCACGATCGGCGGCCAGGGCGGGGGCACGACGGTCGTCGACGGCTGGCAGGTGCCACCCGGTGTCACCACCGTGATCGCCAACAACTACGTCGACACCGGCCCGACGAGCGGGATCGCGTACCCGTACCCGACGCCCACCCCGATCAACCCCGGCAAGACCTACCAGAACACCTCGAGCCCCTACGACACCAACACCACGTTCCAGGACGGAACCTGCGAGGAGCCCTCGTCGTGGACAGGTGACTGGGTCCAGACAAACTGCGACTACCGCATCACCCGTGGGCTGACGTATCCCGCCTGCCTGAGCCTTGGCGTGACCGTGCCCGACTGCGACGCGAGCGTCGGCAACGTCAGCTTCAACGCTTCCTCGCGGGTCCTCACGCTCGGCAACAACTCACAGCTCGTGCTCGGCGGAGGCTTCTACAACTTCTGCAGCATCAGCCTCGCCAACAACTCGCTGCTCACGATCGCCGCCGGCGCCAAGGTCTCGATCTTCGTCGACTCGCCGAACGACCCGAGCTCGGGCTGCACCACATCAAGCGGCGGCACCGGCACGTTCACGATGTCGCAGAACTCGGCGATCAACCCCGGCGGCTCGGCGCTGAACGCGCAGATCTACGTCTTCGGCGACCAGGCGAACACGCCGCCGAACAACACGGTCAACCTCAACAACAATGCCAGCAGCTCGTTCGCGCTGGTTGCGCCGTTCTCGAACGTCAACGTGATCCCAAGCAACAACTCGACGTTCGTCGGCGCGATCATCGGCTACAGCGTGACGCTCGGGCAGGCGTCGCATTTCACCTACGAAGCCGACGCCCAGTCGCTCGCGACCACGGCGATTCCGATCTTCTACCGGTTCTTCTGGGAACAGTGCCCGGCGAAGTCGACGTCGCCCACCGACCCGACCGCGGGCTGCTGAGGCGGACAAGGGCGCGGCCCGTAACCTTCAGCGCCCATGGCGCTGCGCCTGATCACTGCCGGGGAGTCGCACGGACCCGGCCTGACCTGCATCATCGAGGGGCTGCCGGCCGGTCTTGCGCTTGAGCGCGAGGCGATCGATCGCGACCTGCAGCGCCGGCAGCTCGGCCACGGCCGTGGTGGGCGGATGAAAATCGAGCGCGACCAGGCGGCGCTCACCGGCGGGGTCAGGCACGGCCGGACACTCGGCGGACCGATCGCGATCCATGTCGCCAACCGCGATTACGCCAACTGGGAGGAGCGGATGAACCCGTGGCCGGTCGACGGCGAGGTGGCGGAGGTCCACCTGCCGCGTCCCGGGCATGCCGATCTCGTCGGTACCCAGAAGTACGGGCTGAGCGATGTGCGCGACATTCTCGAACGCGCGAGCGCGCGCGAGACTGCGGCGCGCGTGGCCGGGGGGGCCGTCGCCAAGCAGTTCCTTCGCGCGCTGGGGGTCCAGGTGTTCTCGCACGTGATCCAGATCACGGGCGTGCGGGCGCCCCGGCGCGACGACCTGTCGCCCGGTGACTTCGAGCGGGTCGACGAGTCGCCCGTGCGCTGCCTCGACGCCGAGGCCAGCCGGGCGATGGTCGCCGAGATCGACCGTTTGCGCAAGGCCAACGAGTCGCTGGGAGGCGTGTTCGAGGTGCGCGCGTTCGGGCTCCCGCCGGGTCTCGGCTCCCACGTCTCGTGGGAGGAGCGGCTCGACGGGCGGCTGGGGCAGGCGCTGATGTCGATCCAGGCGATCAAGGCGGCCGCGATCGGCGATGCGCTCGAGGTCGCGGGGTTGCCCGGATCGAAGGCCCACGACGAGATCTTCTATGAGCCCTCGCGCGGCTACTACCGCCAGACCAATCGCGCCGGCGGGCTTGAAGGGGGGATGACCACCGGCGAGCCGCTCGTCATCCGCGGTGCGATGAAGCCGCTGCCGACGCTCACCAAGCCGCTTCGCTCGGTCGACATCGCCACGCACCAGCCGGCCGAGGCACTGCGGGAGCGAACCGACTCCTGCACGGTCCCGGCCGCCGGTGTGGTGGGGGAGGCGATGGTGGCGTTCGTACTGGCCGATGCCTGCCGCCGCAAGTTCGGCGGCGATCATCTCGACGACGTGCTGGCTGCGCTGCGCGCGTACGAGGAGCGGATCGGGTGGCGCCGCAGCTGAAGCGCGCGGTCGTGTTCATCGGCTACATGGGAGCGGGCAAGACGACCGCCGCGAGTGCCGCCGCTGACGCGCTCGGTCACCAAGCACTCGACGTCGACCGGCTCGTCGAGGAGCGGCTTGGAATGCCGATCGGCCAGGTGTTCGCGCAGGACGGCGAGGCAGGCTTCCGGGCAGCAGAGGAGCAGGTCACGCTCGAGCTGCTCGAGGCGGCCGATGCTCCTGTCCTTGCGCTGGGCGGCGGCGCGGTCGAGTCCGAGGCGGTGCGCCGCGCCCTGGTGCGGCACCTGGTCGTGTGGATCGACATCGATCCCGCGACCGCGTGGGAACGCTGCCAGGGAGGCGATCGGCCGCTGGCGAGCGACCGGACCGCGTTCGAGGAGCGCTACCAATGGCGGGAACCGCTGTATGAATCGGTGGCCGACGTGGTGATGCCGGCGTCGCGGACGGAGGCGGTCGCCGCCGTGCTGGCGGCCGCGGAGGGCCTGCCCGCCGGTGTGAAGCTCCTGTGGGCGGCGAGCGCTTCCGGCGATTATCCGGCGTACATCGGCGACGGTCTGCTCGGCGCGTTCTGGCCATCGACGGTCGACGGTCGCCGGTTTCTTGTAACCGACGGTCAGGTCGGGCGGCTGTACGCCGACCGGCTCGGACCGCTGGCGGGCCGGATCACGGTCATGCCGGGAGAGCAATCGAAGACGGTTGCTCACGCCGAGATCGTGTGGACTGAGCTGGCCCGCGCCGGGATGACGCGGACCGATGTCCTCGTCGCGCTGGGTGGGGGAGTGGTCGGCGATCTCGCGGGCTTCTGCGCCGCTACCTACCAGCGCGGCGTTCGCTACGTGCAGGTGCCGACGACGCTCGTGGCGCAGGTGGATTCGGCCTACGGGGGCAAGACCGGGGTCGATCTGCCCGAAGCGAAGAACTATGTCGGTGCCTACCACCAGCCCGCGGCGGTGCTCGCCGACACCGGCGCGCTCGCGACCCTCCCTGATGCCGAGCTGGCCGCTGGCTACGCGGAGGTCCTCAAGACCGCGCTGATTGCCGGCGGCACGCTGTGGGAGCGGATCGCCGCGGGTGTCGATCCGACTTCGATCGCTCTGATCGCGGGGTGCGCACGGGCGAAGCTGCGAATCGTCGAGCAGGACGAGCGCGACGGCGGCCTGCGCCAGGTCCTCAACCTGGGGCATACGGTCGCTCACGCAATCGAGGCCGTCACCGGCTACGCCCAATATCGCCACGGGGAGGCCGTCGGACTCGGGCTGCTCGCAGCGCTCAGGCTCTCGGGGCAGGACCAGCTACGAGGGCAGGTGAGCGAGCTGATCGCGCGCCGCGGTCTGCCGACGACGCTCGACGGGGTCGACCCCGATGCGGTCGTGATGGCAACCCGGCGCGACAAGAAGCGCCTCGGCGAAGGACCGGTTCCGTTCGTACTGCTCGAGGCGCCCGGTAGGCCCCGTCCGGGGCGGCCCGTCGAGGCCCGCGATCTGGTGGCGGCGGTGCGAGAGCTGGCTTTGCGTTGAGCCCTCGCAACCGAATCGAGGTGATGCACGGCGTGAACCTCGATCAGCTCGGCCGGCGCGACCCGGCTCACTACGGCGCGATCACGCTGAACGAGCTCGAACGGCAGATCGCCGAGGCCGCGCTCGAGCTCGGGCTGGAGGCCCGCTTCTTTCACACCAACCACGAGGGAGCATTCGTCGAGCACCTGCACCGGGTCGACGGAGTCGCCGACGGGCTTGTGCTAAACCCCGGCGCGTGGACTCACTATTCGTATGCGATCCGCGATGCGCTGGAGCTGACCGGCCTGCCCGCGGTCGAGGTGCATCTTTCGAATGTGGAGGAGCGTGAGCGATGGCGACACGAATCGGTGATCGCGGAGCTATGCATCGCGAGGGTGTTCGGGAAGGGCCCAGCGGGATATCGCGACGCGCTGACGAGGCTGCGCTCGGAGCTGCAGGGCTGAGGACCCGGGCGGATCGCGTGCTGGAGCTCCTGCCGGAGCTCGGCGTCGACGTGATGCTCGTCACTCAGATCGTCAACGTCGGCTACCTGACCGGCTACAGCGGCAGCAATGGGATCGCGCTGGTCGGCCCGACGACCAGGACGTTCATCACCGACTTCCGCTACGTCACACAGGCGGCGGAGGAGGTCGACCCCTCGTTCGCGCGCCAGCGCGCTTCGCTCGATCTGATCGACGCGATCGCGGACCTCCTGCCCGACGGCGAGCTGCGGGTCGGCTTCGAGGAGGCGCACGTGTCCGTGCGCCAGCACGCACGTCTGCGCGAGTTGCTGCCCGACCGGGTCTCGCTGGTCGGCGTCAGCGGGGTCGTCGAGGGCCTGCGCGCGGTCAAGGACGCGGCGGAGATAGCGCGGATCAGGGCGGCCGCGGCGCTCGCCGACGAATCATTTGCGCGGCTGCTCGAGGGCGGGCTGATCGGGCGGACCGAGCGCGAGCTCGCGCTGGCGCTCGAGGTCGACATGCGCAGCCGCGGGGCTCGTCGTCCCAGCTTCGAGACGATCGTCGCGACCGGTCCGCATGGCGCGCTGCCGCACGCCCAGCCGCGAGAGGTCAAGATCGAGCGCGGAGACCTCGTCGTGATCGACTGGGGAGCCGAGCTGGACGGCTACTGCTCGGACTGCACTCGGACGATCGCCGCGGGGGACCCCTCCGCCGAGGCTCGGGACGTGTACGAGATCGTGCGCTCGGCGCAGCTTGCAGGGCTGGGAGCGGTCCGCGCGGGCGCGGGCGGTCGCGAGGTCGATTCGGTCGCGCGGGACCTGATCGCGGCGGCCGGCCACGGCGAGCACTATGGGCACGGGCTGGGGCACGGCGTCGGAATCGAGGTGCACGAGGGGCCTCGCCTGTCGCAGCGCTCCACCGACGAGCTCCAGGCTGGGAACGTGGTCACGGTCGAGCCCGGGATCTACCTGCCGGGCCGGTTCGGGATCCGGATCGAGGACCTCGTCTCGGTCGTTCAGGACGGCTGCGAGATCCTCACCTCGTTCGACAAGCAGCTGATCGTCACGGACTGAGGGGCCTGGCGCTCGCATGATCTCGACCAACCAGTTCCGCAACGGCACGCACATCGACGTCGAGGGCACGGTCTTCAAGATCCTCGAGTTCCAGCACGTGAAGCCCGGCAAGGGGGGCGCGTTCGTCCGGACCAGACTGCGCCGCGCGAGCGACGGCGCGGTGATCGACCGCACCTTCCGGGCGGGCGAGAAGTTCCGGCCGGTCCGCACCGAGACCCGCAAGATGCAGTTCCTCTACCGCGACGGCAGCGACGCGCATTTCATGGATTCCGAGAGCTACGAGCAGCTGACGATCCCGGAGTCGACGCTCGGCGACGCGCTGCGCTGGATGAAGGAGTCCGACGAGGTCGAGCTGCTCTACATCGACCAGCAGCCGGCGGATGTGCAGCTCCCGAGCGCGATCGACCTCGCGGTCGCCGAGACCGAGCCCGGGGTGCGCGGCGACACGGCCTCGGGCGGTGGCACCAAGCCGGCGGTGCTCGAGACCGGTGCGCGGATCCAGGTCCCGCTGTTCATCAACGTCGGCGACACCGTGCGGGTCGACACCCGCAGTGGCGCCTACGTGTCGCGTGCGTAGAACCGATCAGCGGCGCGCCGCCGTCTGGGCGCTGTACCAGAGCGACCTGCTGAACCGCCCGCTCGAGGAGACCTTCCCGCGCGACGCGCACGAGTTCACGCGCTCGCTGGCCGAGCTCGTGCGCGCGCGCCAGCCCGAGCTCGACGAGCTGATCCGCCAGCACGCAAGCGGCTGGTCGCTTGAGCGGATCGCACCGCTCGAGCGCTCGATCCTCCGCGTCGGCCTGGCCGAGCTGCTCTACCCCAACCAGCTGCCGAGCGAGAACGCGATTCCGCCGGAGGGCGCGATCGACGAGGCGGTGGAGACCGCGAAGCGCTTCTGCGGTGCCGACGCGCCCGGCTTCGTCAACGGCATCCTCGGCGCCGTGCTGCGCGAGCGGGAGGGCGAGATCGGCTCGTGACGGGCGGGCGCGGGCGCGACCGTCACGGTGATCCGGCGCGCCCCCCGGCGTGAGGCAATCCGCAGCAGCGGCGATCCCCGGCCCGACACCACGCGCCCGCCGGTCAGGCGAACCCGGTAGCGCCCGCCGTACACGAGCGCCGGCAGCGCGACCTCGGTGACAGAGCCGCCCGGAAAGGCGCGGTGCCCATTTGCGCGGCGGGTCGAGTAGCGCAACCGGAACGTCCGCGTGCCGGCGTCGTAGGACCACGACAGCGGCGTGCCCGCGATCAGCTGCGGATAGGGCTCCACCAGCGCCCGCAGGGTGCGGGTTACCAGGTTCGAGCCGCGCGGCGGCTTGCGGGGGTCAACCACGATCCCGGGCTGCCCGGTATCGGTGGGCGAATGGCAGGCGCAGTAGGACCACTCAAGCCAGGGCACCATGTCGCGGTCGGCGCGCTCGCGCATGTCATCGAGGTAGGCCACATCGGTGGTGGAGCCCCATTCGGTCTCGAGCAGTGCCTCGCCCGTCCTCGCCACATGCTCCTGCGCGTTGGCGAACACCATGTTGTCGAACTGGTCGCAGCCGGCCGTGGAATGGGTGTTCGGCTCCTGCAGGCAGTAGTCGTGGAAGGCGAAGCCGGCGTGCGGGTCCTCGAGTGCACCGACCTCGGTCCCGGCGCCGTTATTGAAAAGGACGTTCGGCTCGTAGAACACGAGCGTGTGGTGGTCGACGCGACGGATCAGCCGGTCGACGCGGCGATAGAAGACGGTCAGCTTCTGGTCGAACGGACAGCCGACGGTGTTCGCGCACGTCTCCCATCTCGAGCCGGGCCACGGCTCGTTGAACAGCTCGTAGCCGAGCACGGAGGGAACCGTCCTGAAGCGCGCGGCCACCGCCGCCCACGCGCCGGCAAACCAATCCTGGAGTCCCGCTCCGTGGGGGCCCCGGGCGTTGTCGAAGAACTGGTCGAGCGCGTGCTGAAGCGCGGCGTTCCCGAGGTAGTTGCCCGGGAAGCCAAGCTTCGGGTTCGGCAGCCCGCCGTCCTCGACCGCCCAATCCGGCGCCCCCTCGCCCTGGAAGCGCTCGTTGAACATGTCCTGATGGAAGTCGAGCAGCGACAGGATGTGATGGCGCGAGAGGATCGCGACGGTGTTTGCGATCTGCCCGAGGTATGAACTGTTGAACACGCCGGGACGTGGCTCGAGGCCCTTCCAGATGACGCCGACCCGGACGGCGTTGAAACCGATGCCGGCCAGAAACGCCGCATCGTCGTTGTCGAAGCCAACCGCCGCCGGGTAGTACGGCGCCAGCTTGTAGACCATGTTCGTTCCGTGGACGATCACGACGCGCCCGCGGGCGTCGGTGATCCACCGGCCGGCGTGGCTCAGAGGAAGAACGGGCAGCGCCGAGGCGCAGGCCGGCAGCATCGCCGCCATCAGCGCGCCAAGCACCGCGATCCCGCATCGCCGCATCAGTGCGACAGCTTGCGGGTGAGCGTCACCACCTGCTGGAACACGGGCCGGTTCTGGTATGGGAACGGCGGGATGTGGATCGCCGACACGTAGGTGAACGTGTTCTGGTCAGAGCAGGCGGGCTCCGGATCGTTCGGGCAGCTGGCTCCATACAGCTGCTTCGGCGTCACCTTGAGCGCCGCCTGGAGCGAGGTCCGGAGCGCGGCGCGGCAGCGGGTCCGCAACGCTTGCAGCGAGAATGCGCGGCCTGGCTCGTTACCGCAGTAGGCGCGGCTCCAGCGCCCGGATTCCGAGCCGATCGCGAACACGCGTCGCAGATCCGTGGAGACGTAACCGAACCAGCCTTCCGCGAAGTCCGTGCCGCCGAACCCGAGCATGTTCTGGATCGCGGCGAAGCCGCTGCGGCCGAGCATCGGGCGGAACTCCGCCGCCAGCAACTTCGGCCACCAGGCATCCATCAGCTCGATCGCAGGCGTGTACTGATCGTGGCCCCGGCGTGTCATGTCGCGGCGGTGGCCACCGGCGAGATACCAGCTCCGCAGGCGCGAGACGGCGCGTCGCAGGGTCTTCGAGGAGGGCGTTCCGAGTGCCCGCAGCAGGACCGGCATCAGCTTCACCGCGCGGATGTCCTCGGTCGCCGGCTCATCCATCGCCTGGACAAGCTGCGCGATGTTCATCTTGCGGCCGTGCGCGATGTCGGCCTTGACGCGGTCCTCGATCAGCTGTGAGCGGAAGATCGGGCCATAGCCCCACTGATCGTCCGCCGCCGCCCAGCCCGGCGCCTGCTTGTTGTTCCAGGAGACCAGGTAGTCCGGGTCGGTGACGTGCGGGTGCTGGACAGCAGGCAGCCAATCGGCCTCGTGCGTCGCGGGGTCGTAGCCCTTCCAGTCGTACTGGCCGGTACCGAGGATCGGGAAGTCGGGCGAGGTCCCGGCGGCGCGCTGCGGCATCCATCCGGACATGAAGTACGAGATGTGGTTGGCGTCGACATAGGACCAGTTGAACAGGAAGTTGATGTTGGCGGCGGCATGCTGGAACCGGGCTGGGCTGGTCAGGTAGTTCGGGTCGTTGAGCTCCTGGAACCCGATCGCGGAGTCGGCCTCGTGGAAGTACGTTGAGCGGGCGTGGACGAACGCCACCGCCTTGCCGTGCACCTTCCCCCGGGCGTAGACGATGCCGTGGACGGTGCGATACGCGGTCAGCGTCTCTGAGCCCGCGGGCGTGGTGTCGGCCGGCGTCGGGTGCCAGGAGTTGGTCTGCGTGAGCTTTTGCATCGCCCGGCAGCGGCCCTTGTACAGGTAGTGGTAGGCGTCCTTGCACAGGACCTCGGCGAACGTGTCGATGTTGTCCGAGGTGGCGGTGGTCGCGCTCCAGGCGAAGTCGCGGCCGTGGCCGAGCTCGACGTACTGGTTGACCCCGGGGAAGGCGGCGCCGCGGGCATCGATCCCCGGCCCGTGCAGGTCCTCCTCCATCAGGATCGCCGGCACGTAATAGCCGACCTGCGGACCCATGACGGCCAGCGCGTGACCGTTGGTGGAGTGGCGGGCTGCGACCAGCTCCCAGTTTGAAGCGTGTCCAGGATTGGCAAGACCCTGACGTAGGGTCGCCCCGAGATCGGCCAGCGAGCCAGTGGCGAGGGAGCTGTCTGCGGCGCCGCCGGTGACATGCCCGACCGGCGGGAACGTCACGGATCCCGGGTCCGGCAACGCGAGCCCGCGGGTCGCGAATGCGGGGGCCGTCTCATATGGGAACCTGCGGCCCTTGATCGTGGTCGGCGCCTCGGGGTCGTTCGCCTCGCGGAAATCGCTCCAGGCGCGCTCCCCGCCCGACCGGCCGAAGCGCTTCTGAAGCGTCGCGAGCGTCAGCGCCGATTGCAGCTCGTTGCCCCCGCCCTTGCCGAAGATGCCACCGATCAGCGACGCCTCGGCGATGATGTCGGTCGTCTTCCACGGCTTTGGCGTCTGGCCCGTGGCCGCGTACTCGGAGGGCAGCAGCATCGGGTTTGAGAGCGCCGCCTTGATGTAGGCGTTGATGCCGGCGACATACGCATTGGCGTCGGCGACGATCTGATCGCCGGCGGCGCCGTACAGCCGGTGGGCGGCGGCCAGCTGCGACTGCAGGTCGGCCTCGGTGTACGGGGCGATCGACCACTGCGTCTCGTCCATCGCGCGGTTGCTGGGGCTGCCACCGGCAAACGAGGCAAGCTCGCCGCGCGCGGCGTGTCGCAGCACGTCCATCAGGAACAGCCGGTCCTCGGCGCCCGCGTAGCCGGCGCCGAACATGACCTCGGCGCGCGTGAAACCATAGATGTGGGGAACGTCGTACCGGTCGCGAACGATCGTCAGCCCGGACTCGGGATGCTCGACCTTGATCACGTCACCCGGCTTGACCCCGAATGTGGCGTCCTTGAAGTAGCTCCCGACCTGACCGACCGTCAACGTCGGGTCCGCGTAGACGAGGTTCTCGTACAGCGGCAGCTGGTCGTCGAAGTGCGGCGGGATCGTGCCGTTCAGCTCGTACTTGGCGAGGTCAAGAGCGTTGTCCACGCCCGCCTCGCCGGCCGGCAGGACGTCCCGAAACCCGCCGGCGTCGTTGGTGCCATACGGCTGCGGGTTGGGGTAGCTCGATGCGGCGCCTGCGGCCACGCCGAGCGTCAGCAACGCAGCCGCCGCCAGCACCAGACTTCCCGCCAGTGGGAGGAGGCTCCTCCGCAGTCGCGCCACCAGCCGCATCGGCGCCTCAGACTACTTAGAAGTGCATCGGGATGCGCCGATCCGGCGTCTCAGCGGCGGATCAACGGCTGCAGCGACGGCGTGCAGGCGCAAGCCGCGTCGCGCAGCCGCCGCAGCCCCAGCAGGTCCTCAATCGTCTCGAGCACCGAGTAGTGGTCTACCGCCTTCCTCAGCCGCGCCCCGTGCTGTGCGCCGGAGCCGGCCACGATCGTGACGATGTGGCCGCCCGAGGCGAGCCCGCAGCAACCCGAGTCGTTGGAACCCTCATCCCAGGTGAGGAACAGCAGCCCGTTGGGACCGAGGCGCGAGAGCAGCGGCGGCAACAGCTGCGAGAGGAAGGTGTCGCCGGTGTGGACGCTGCAATCGTGCATGTCGTGGCAGAGGTCGGGGGTGATCCAGATGAACGTCGGCAGCGTCCCGCTTTGCTCGTCGCTGGCGAGCTGGCCGAGCGGGACGATCCGCGCACACCTGCTGGGCGCGTGCGCGATGTCGGTGTAGTACGCAAAGGGGTCGTGGCGCTTCGCGTACTCACCCGTGTCCGCGCCGGTGTAGCACGCGTGCGGTAGCCCCTCCATGTATGCCTTCCAGGAGATGCCTGCGGCCTGGAGCTGGTCGACCAGGTTCGTCGCGTTCACGCTGCAACCGGTGCAGTCGCTGGCGATCCCGAACGTCGAGCCGCCGGTCAGCGCCAGGTAGTTGGGCAACGAGGGATGGCGGATCGCGAAGATCTCCTGCGCGATGCCGTAGCGCCGGGCAAGCCCGTTGATGTACGGCGCGGAGCGCGACCCGATGATGTCCTGATAGCCCTCGTTCTCCATCAGCAGGACCGCAATGTGCGCCGGCCTTCCGCCGGCGACCCGTGCGACCGGGGAGGGGGTCCGCTGCACGGGCAGCGTTGGCCCGGCCGATGCGCACGCCGCCAGGATCCAGGCGCACGCGATCGCGATCGCGATCGTCCAGGAGAGCGTCGTCCGGCGGCGGCTCACCTTACGCGACCGCCATACGTCGCGTAGCTCTCGAGCTTGATCCCCAGCTGGTCAATGGTCGTGCGGATGCGCGGGTCGGTCAACGTTTGAACCTCGGCCTCTCGTTCACTTGCATATATCGACACCAATGCGGGCGTCACATAGCCTGGATGGCAGGACAGCTCGGTCCACCCCTCACCCACTTCTTCTTCCAATATACGTTGCAGAGCCGGGACGCTGACATGCCGAAGCTCGGTCACACCCCATTCCCACTGTGCATAGAAGCCGCCGATGTAGGCGATCTCGGCACCGCCTCGTAGCGGCACCCCCAGCTCCCCGGCCACCTCCTCGAACACCGGCATCAGCTGCTCCTCCCGGTGCAGGTGGTGGTGCGAGTCGATGTGATCCGGAGCCCTACCCACGAGCCCTTCGAACCGCGTGAGCTGTCGCTCGAGCTCGCTGCGAACGGCCGCGGGGTCGTCCGTGTCGACCTCGGAGCCGGGGCGGTCGCCGACCCAATGCAGGCCGATCGAGAGCCTCGGCAGATCCGCCGCGCGTGCAGCCGCTTCACCGGCCGCGGCGCCGAATACCATCAGGCTCGTGCTGGTCACAACACCGTTCAGGTGGCAGTCCACAATCCCGCGGTTGATGCCGTCGGTGGAGCCGAAGTCGTCGGCATTGATGATCAGGTGTCGAGCCACCCCCGGTCGGGCAGGCTAGACCAAAGCGCGGAGCTCGACGCGACTCGCACCGAGCATGAGTGACCGGCTGCGCATCGCCGAGGTGGCGCCGATCGCGTGGCCGGTCGGGTCCGGCGAGTCGATCGAGGGGATCGTGTGGCTGCTGTGCGAGGAGCTGATCCGCCGCGGTCACGAGGTGACCCTGTTCGCCACCGGCGACTCGCACACGAGCGCTCGGCTGATCGCCACCTATGAGCGCGGCTACGAGCACGCGGAGGAGCTGTGGGACTGGCGTCTTCACGAGAGCCTGCACGTCGCCGCGGCGTTCGAGCGCGCTGGCGAGTTCGATGTGATCCACTCGCACGACTACTACTTCGCGCTGCCCTTCACCCGGCTGACGCGCACACCGGTCGTGCATACCTACCACGTGGAGGCCGACCCGGACGTGATCGCCTCCTTCAGCCGGTATCCCGAGGCAACGGTCGTCGCTGTCTCGCAGTGGCAGCGCTCGACGCTCGCGGCGCTTCGCGACACGGTCGTGATCCGCCACGGGATCGACACCGCGGCGTTCCCGTTCAGGCCAGAGGCGGAGGACTACCTTCTGTTTCTGGGACGGATGATCGAGGACAAGGGCCCCGTCGACGCCGTCGCGCTCGCTCACCGAGCAGGCCGGCGGCTCGTGCTCGCCGGTCCGGGAGACGTTTACTTCGAGCGCGAGGTCAGGCCGCTGGTCGACGGGGAGCAGGTCACCTACGTCGGCGCCGTTGGGACGGTCGAGCGCAACCGGCTCCTGTCAGGGGCGGCGGCGCTGCTGCTGCCGCTGCGCTACCCCGAGCCGTTCGGGCTCGTGATGATCGAGGCGATGGCGTGCGGCACGCCGGTGCTGGCTAGATCCCTCGGCGCCGTCCCCGAGCTCGTCGAGCCCGGCCTCACCGGCTACCACGCCGCAACGCTCGGGGGCATGCACGAACTGGTGCCGGCGGTGCTCGCGCTCGACCGGACGCGGGTGCGCGAGCGGGCGGTGCAGCGACATGACCTCGCGCGCGTGGTCGACGAGCACGAGGCGCTGTACCACCGCCTGGCCGCCAGAGGAGCCGCCGATGCCAGCAGCTGATCTGCTCGCGGTCTTCGCACATCCCGACGACGAATCACTGCTGGCGGGCGGGACGATCGCGGCCTGCGCTGCGGCGGGCCTGAAGGTCGGGATCGCGTCGCTGACGCGCGGCGAGCTCGGTCCGATCGCCACGCCCGGGGTGGCGCGTGAGCAGCTGGGGGAGGAGCGCGCGCGGGAGCTCGAAGCCGCCACCCGAGAGCTTGGCGCCGCGTGGTCGGAGTGCCTGACGCTGCCCGATGGCGATCTTCAGAGTGCCGAGGCCAGCGGAGAGGCTCTGGCCGCGTGCCGCGCCCTGGTCGAATCCACCGCTCCACGGGCGCTGCTCACGTTCGGCCCCGAGGGTCTGTACTGGCATCCCGACCACATCGCCACGCACCGGGTGGTGCGTGCCGCCAGGCCAGCGGGTGCCGAGGTCTACGAGCTGACCTGGCCGGCGGGACTGGTGCCGCGGATCCACGCCGAGCTGCGCCGCCGCAGGCGCGATGGCGATCTCTGGGGGATCGAGCCGGCCGCGTTCGGCGCCGATCCGGCCGACATCGTGGCCGAGCTCGACGTCACCCCGTTTCTCGCGTGCAAGCTTCGCGCGCTGCGCTGCCACCGAACGCAATTGCACGCGGGACATCTGCTGGAAGAGCTCCCGGAGGACCTCGTGCGCGAGCTGCTCGGACGCGAGTGGCTGTGCGCGCCTGCCGATCACCGGTGGCTGACCGAGCTGGTCCACAGCAGCGGACGCGAGCGGGCGGGGCGGTGAGCGGCGCGCGGCTGCTCGTGCTCGGAATGCTCGGCGGCAACCCGTTCGCCGGAATCGCCTGGCAGGTGCTGCACTATCTCGAGGGGCTGCGGCGGCTCGGCTGCGAGGTGCTGTATGTCGAGGACACGCAGGCGTGGCCGTACGACCCGGACGTGAACTCGATCGTGTTCGATCCCGGCTACGCGGCGCGCTACCTGCAACGCGTGATCGGACGCCTGACTGCCGTGCGGTGGGCCTACGTGTCGCCGGCGAGCGATGTGCTCGGTCTGTCCGAGCCGGCACTCGCCCGTGCGATCGCGGGGGCGGACGCGCTGATCAACCTGAGTGGCGCCACCGTTCTGCGCGATCAATACCTGACCGTCCCGGTGCGGATCTACCTCGAGACCGACCCCGTTCTCCCCCAGATTGAGCTCGCGCAGGGAAGGCCCTTCACGACCGAGATGCTCGAGGCGCACACGCACCATTTCTCGTTCGGCGAGAAGCTCGGCGATCCCGACTGCCTGGTCCCGGTGCAGCGCTTCGCCTACGAGCCGACGCGTCAGCCGGTGGTGCTCGACTGGTGGGAGCCGCGCCCCGAGCCGGACGATCGCTACACCACGGTTGCCAGCTGGCGACAGACGCAGAAGGACATCGTGTGGCGAGGAGAGACCTACCACTGGAGCAAGGATCGGGAGTTCAAGCGCTTCCTCGAGCTCCCAGCCCGCAGCGGGCGCCGGTTCGAGCTGGCGCTGTCGATCGACGACGAGGCCGACCAGCAGCAGTTGCGCGAGCACGGCTGGGAGGTGATAAACGGCCTGGAGCTGAGCCGCGATGAAGACCGCTACCGCGCGTTCATCGCCGGATCGCATGCCGAATTCACAGTCGCCAAGGACCAGAACGTGCGGCTGCGCAGCGGCTGGTTCAGCGATCGAAGTGCCTGCTACCTCGCCTGTGGACGGCCGGTGATCACACAGGACACCGGCTTTGGCGATGTGCTGCCAACCGGCGAGGGGTTGTTCGCGTTCGACGCGCTCGAGGAGATTCTCACGGCGATCGAGGCGATCGAACGCGACTACGCGACCCACCGTGACGCGGCCCGCGCGCTCGCGGAGGGCTACTTCGACGCAGGAGTCGTGCTCGGATCGCTGCTCGAGCGCGCGGCGCTCGGCTAACGTCGCCCGCGCCGCGCCAGCGCCCGCTCGTAGACGCGCGCGGCCTCCGCGCACGCAGCGGGTTGGGCGAAGCGCTGCTCGACCTTCTCTCGCGCGGCCGCTCCGAGCCGCTGGCACTCGGCGGGATCGCGCAGCAGCCTCACGATCGCGTGCGCCAGCCGCGTCGGGTCCTCCGGTGCCACCAGCAGCCCGTCCCGGCCGTCCTCGACCAACTCGACCAGTCCACCGACCGCGCTCGCCACGACCGGACGGCCGCAGCTCATCGCCTCGAGCGCCACGTATGGGAACCCCTCCCAGGCAGACGGGACGACGCACAATGCTGCCTGGGCGTAGCGAGCCGGCAGCTCATGCCGAGGGATCGCGCCGGCGAACCGAACCGTATCTTCAGCGACGCCGTGGTGGGCTAAGCGAGCGTGCAGGTGAGCGGCCATCGAGTTGCCGTCGAACCCTTCGGGATCGTCCTCGCCGATCAGCGTCAGGCGGAAGCCCTCGACCGCGCTGCAGATCGCGGGCACGGCGTCGATCAGGGTCTCGACCCCCTTTACGCGCTCGAGCCTGCCGACGAACAGGACCTCGGCGCCGGCGCTCGGCGGCGTGGCGGCGAACAGCGCGGCGTCGATCGGGTGGGCGACGATCACGGGGTCGTCCCGCAGCGACCAGCGTGCACTCACGCGGCTGGCCAGCGCCCGGCTGGGCGCGGTGATCAGCGCGGCCGTCCGCAACGCCCGCTGCTCCAGGCGGGCGCTGAGCGCGCGGTCGGCGCGGCTGGCGGCAGGGGCGGCGTTGAACTGATCGACGATGAACGCCGGCGTGTGCAGCTTCACGACCACCGTCGGCCCGCCCCGCCAGCGACCCGCGTGCAGACCCTGGGCGTGGAAGTCCGGCGCCTCCACGACCTCGATCGGCTCGGTCTCGCAGAGCCTGTGCAGCCGATCGCAGACGCGGCGGCTCCAGCGCAGCATCCCGAGCGCGGTGTACAGCCGCTCGTTGACCGTCCGCGTGCCGAACCGCCAGGACGGTTCGGGTAGCGGCGTGTGGTGCCAGACGATGCCGTGCGCGTGCTCGTCATGCTCATCCTCCTCCCAGGAGCGAACGATCACGTGGACCTGGTGGCCGAGGTCTGAAAGGCCGCGCGCCAGCACCGCGGTGTAGGTCCCGATCCCGCCCCAGCCCTCGTGCTCTTCGGTGATCAGGCAGACGCGCACCGCTACGCGATCCCCCCGATCTGATCCAGCAGCGCTCGCAGCACCCTGTCGCCGTCCAGGTGCTCCCGCGCGATCTCGCGGGCGGCGGCGCTGTGGCGGGTGTAGTCGGCGCGGACCCGGGCGAGGGCGTCGGCCGCCTGCTCGAGGGTGCCGAAGGCGAGCAGTCCCTCTCCGCTCGGGAGCACCTCCTCGAAGCCGGTCGATTGCAGCACTACCGGCCGGCCCGCCGCCAAATAGCAGGCGCTGCGATCGCTGAACCAGCCGCTGCGGGTGCCGGCGTAGCCGCCCTTGACGCAGCTGAACTCTGCGAGCGAGCCGCGGATGAACTCTCGATACTGACCAGGCGAGGCGATCGTCCGCGGATCATCGAGCAGCCAGCCGTGGTCGAGCAGCATCGCCCGGTCGGGGTCGTCGGGATCGAGATCGACGATCAGCTCGAGCTGCTCGCCGCTGCGCCGCGGCAGATCCAGCAGCGTTCGGAACTCCTCGACCTTCGGTCCGAGGATGCGGCCCTCGAACTCCAGGTAGCCGTAGTCGCGCCAGGACAGGGCCGTCGTGAAGCGCCCGCGTCGCACCGGCGCATCCCCCGTCCACCAGTCGAGCACCACCGGGTTGACCACTGGGTGCCACTCAAAGCCCAGCGTGGGAAGCCGCGAGCGTGGGGTGCCGACGTTCAGCCCGACTGTGAAGTAGAGGTCGTGCTCGCCGAAGATGTCGGCCGGGTCGCCGTCCTGCGCCCACAGCTGCGTGTAGCCCGGGTCCTGGTCGATCAGGACCCGTGGGCGGACATCGCCGACCAGCGGCCAGGGCTCCCGGCGGTAATGGGCGGCGAGCGTGATCACCGCCGCCGCCTCGGCCGCGCAATTCGCAATCAGCTCGCGCTCGACCCCGGCGAGGATCTCGCCGGAGGCCAGCACCATCGCGGCCTCGCCGGGGTCCCACCACTGCGCCACGAGCTCTTCGAAGGCGCGCACGGCTTGCGGTGCCGGCGGCTCGTCGAGCACCTCCAGCAGCAGCACGCGGTGGCCGAGCCGGCGCAGGCCGTGCGCCCACTGGAGCACGTACATCGCGTGGCCGCCGCGGCCGAGCACCGACGGACCCGCGAGGTCCTCGACCAGGATCAGCCGCGACACGCGGCTTCAGTCTACGAGCGGACCGAGCCCCGGCAGCTCGCGGAGCGCCGCACGCGCGTCGCTCGCCACGTCTGGCCCGGGTTCAAGCGGCAACGCGTGGATCGCATCCGGCGCGCGAAGCGTTCGCCTGATCACGCCGGTGGCCTCGCCACACTCGTAGAGGAGCCGCAGCACAAGCAGCGCCGCCGCGCCGGCCAGCAGGATCGTGACCGGATGCGGATCGGTCAGCACCGCTACGGCCGCGAGCCCGACGGCGATCACCGTCGAGAGGAGCGACGCATTCGACACCCGGGGCCAGCTGCGCACCTGGATCAGCTGCTGGCCGGCGCCGTGCTCCTCGATCCCGACCTGCAGCCTGGCCCCGCCGAGCAGCCCTCCGCGGACCTGGAGGTCCCACCGATCCCAGTCGCCGCCCGAGCGGATCACGGCGCCGTTGGAGGTGAGAGCGTGGCTGACGGCGCGCAGGCGATCCTCGATGCTGCGCCACTCCTCGCTCCACAGGCGATAGTGACGCGGCGTGGGCAGCGCGAAGGCGGTCGCTCCGCGATGGCGCCATGGGGTGAGCCCGTGCTTCACGCGACCGTACAGCCGCGCGAGCGGTTGCAGCAGGTACAGCAGGCCGGTAAGGACCCGCAGCCGCCAGTGGCCTTCGCCGGAGGCGAAGCGCGCGCGGGCCGCGCCGAGCCACGCGTCCACCAGTAGCGCGCCGATCGCGCCAACGAGCAACGGCGCGGCGAACAACAGCGGCGAGTAAACCGACCCGGCCGCGGTCAGCAGCGCCAAGCCGAAGATCGCCAGATACCACTCGGGCATCAGCGGCAACGACTCGAGCAGGCCGCTGCGGGGGCCGTAGAGCGACTGGTAGAACGCGGTGCCCCATCCCCCGTAATAGACGCGCCAGCGCCAGCCGCCGCGATGCTGGGCGGCGCCGTTGCCGTATAGGCGCCCCGCCCAGTCGACGTGACCGGCGGCGCTGTACTTCTCGGGATGCTTGCGCTCGAGCAGCGCCTCGGCCTTGCCGTAGCCGCGCTGCTGGCGCAGATACGCGCGCACGGTCCGGCGCCGGTGATGCCAGACGACCGCGCCCGGGCTGAACGCGATCCGTTTGCCCGAGTCGAGCAGCCGCCAGCACACGTCGACGTCGTCGCCGGCCGCCCGGAACTGCGGATCGAAGCCGCCGATCGCCTCAAGGTCGCGCTTGCGGATCGCCATGTTGCAGCCGGGGATGTGCTCGGCCTCGCGGTCCGAGACCAGCACGTGGGTCGGGCCGCCGGGTGCGTTGGCGACACACTGTGCCACCGCAGATGAGCCGGGCGGGAGCACGTTCGGGCCGCCGGCGGCGGCGTATGGACCGCTGGCGAAGGTGCTCGCGAAGTGCTTCAGCCAGTCCGGATCGGGGATCGCATCGTCGTCGATGTAAGCCACGATGTCCCCGGTTGCGGCGTCCATCCCCGTGTTCCGGGCCGCGGCCAGGCCGCGCTGAGGAGTCTCGATCACGCGAACCCCCTCGAATGACGCCGCGAGCTCGGCCGAGCCGTCGGTGCTGCCGTCGGACACGACGATCACCTCGTAGTTGGGGTAGTGCAGCGTCAAGATGCCCTCCAGACACTGACTGAGGGTCGCCGCGCCGTTATAGGTGCAGACGACGACCGACACGCGTGGAGCGGGGGAGGGAACGATCGTCGGAGCCGCGTTGAACGCGTCCCGAACCGCCTGAAGCGCCGGCTTCGGCTGGCGCTCGCGCGTGGTGAGCCCGAAGTCCCAGTCAAGGATCTCGTGCCCCCCGCGGTGCCACTGATCGGTCCAAGCGAACACGAACACGCCCGCGGAGCCGGCCTCGAGGATCGCGTCGAGCTGCCAGCGGAGCGAGGCGGCCTGCTGCTCGGTGCCGTTGCGACGGCTGTCGAGCCCGACCTCGGCCAGCAGCAGCGGGCGGTCGTCGGCGAGGTTCTGGAGGCGGGCGAGGTAGCGCTCGAGCAGCTCGCGCCGCTCGAGGTAGACGTTGAACGACAGGAAGTCGAAGCTCGGGAGGCGGAGATACTCCGTCGAGGGATAGTTGACGTAGGTCACGAGCGCACCCGGGTCCTCCTCCTTGGCGGCCCGGCAGAGACGCTCGAGGAAACGCTCGGTGCGGCGCCGTCCGTGCCAGCGAACGATCGACGCCGGAATCTCGTTTCCGATGGAGTAGCAGAGCACCGCCGGATGTCCCGCGCACGAACGCACGGTCGCGCGCACCGTCCGCTCGATCGCGTCAGCCCGGCCGCTGTCGAGGAACGCGACGTGCTGCTCCCACGGAACGCCGACCATCACGAACAACCCGTGCTCGTGCGCCAGGTCGAGCAGCCATCGTGGCGGGGGGGTGTAGAGCCGGATCGAGTTGATACCGGCCTGTGCCATCTGCTCGAAGTCGCGGGCGGCCAGCTCCGGCGTGAAGCCGCCGTCGGGCGCGGAGCTGAACGGTCCGTAGGTGACACCCTTCACGGTGAGCTTGCGCTCGCCGACGTACAAGGACTTCCCGCGCACCGACGGGCGAATGCGTGCCGGCGGCTGCGCTTGGGGCGCCCGGCTCCCGGCCGGCGCGGCCGTCTGTTCGATTGCGGTTGGGATCATCCGGTCGGTGGGTCCCGCGGACCCTTAGCTTCCTGCCATAACTCCGACTACCCGGCCGACCCTGGAGGCGCCCGGCTTCGGAGACCTGCGCGTCCGTCTGCCGGTTTGAACACCCGTGGGGGGCCCGGGTTGCGGTATACCCGAGAGAATCGGCAGGGTTTTGAGCGCCGCTTAGCCTTACTCGGACCGCTGGACCTGTATCTCGACTCCCGCTCAGAATGCGCACCGATCCGGGGCGGCGAGGTCCAGGTTTGCGCAGCCTCGCTCGACCAAACGCCTAGGTTTTCCGCGCGCCGCTTGAGCGGGGGTTGACCAGAGACGAATCTGTCCGTGGGGCGTGCTGGCGCGTTCCCCGAGTGGGCAGCCTCGCCTGGCGCGCCCGCCCGCCGGCACACCCCATCTTTATGTCCGTGCGCGGGGGCGGGCGGTGGCTCGGATCACGGCCCGCTGACTCGGAGCGGGAAGTCGTGGTAGACGAACAGGAACACGACCAGCGTCGCGATCAGCACCGCGAGCACGACGACTGTGACCACGAGCTCGAGCTTGCCGTTGCGTTCCCGGCCCTCGCGCGGCCGGCGATAGTAGTAGTGGCGCGGAGGCATCGTTAGCGCAGGCAGAGGATAGCTTGAGGCACCAGCGGTCCAACAGGTGCCACAGCTTGCTCAGCCGCCGACGGGCTGCGGTCCGCTTGAGCTGCCGTGGAGGTACTCGGACAGCTGCCCGGTCCCGCCAGCGGCGACGAAGTACTCGACGCGGTTGCCCTCGGTCGGGTAGACGAGCCACTCGAACTTGCCGGTGGCCAGACCGGCCTCGGCGACCATGTAGTGAAGCTGTGACTCCGGTACGTGCGCGCCGCGCGAGATTCGCCGCGCGAGCAGTGCCGGGATCCCGGGGCTGATCCGTGATAGCCCGAATAGCTGCGTGCCGCCGGGGCTGCCGCCCGTCTGCGTCACTTCGGAGCGGCCGTTGGCGTCGACGTAAACGTCGATCTCGCTACCCGACTTCACCGCGGTCATCGACAGATATCCCGGGTAGACCACGAAGTTGTCGAGCTGGGCGGAGACGCCGACGGCGCTGCGGGCGAGTGTCAGCGCTTTGGCGAAGTTGGCGGTCCGGAACAGCGACAGGCTGTCGGTCGCGGTGATCGAGCTGGGGTCCGGTCCGGAGGTGCCCGAAGACGTGCTGCCGGAACCCCCGCTCGTGCCGCTGGTCGCAGCGGCGCTCCCGTTGTGGATGCTGCCGGCGACGACCGACGAGACCTCGACCGCGCCTGCAAGGGCCACGACCCAGATCACCAACGCGATCAGCAGACGCACGGCGCTACGACTCCCCGAGGAGCTTCGCCTTGGCGCGGGCAAACTCCTCGTCGGTCAGCGCGCCACTCTTGTGGAGCTCGGAGAGCTTGGTCAGCTCTTCGACCGGGTCGGCGGCCGTGGCCTGCTTGAGCGCGTTCTGGAGCCCAGGCACGAGGTTGAGCGCGGTAAGCGGCGGCGCGGTCACCGACCGGCTCGGCGGCGGCGGAGTCTGAGGGCTGCCGCCGGTGGGCGCCTGCGCCGCCCTGTAGGCCGACAGGATCGGATCGCTGTCGCCACTAGGGGTACCGAACGCCGCGTTGGCGGTAGCGCTCACCGATGCCGACGGTGTCCCGAATGCCGAGCTCGCCGAGGACGCTTGCACCGCCGGTCCGCCGACCGCCGCCCGTGGCGCTCCCGCCCCCCGGCCGCTCGAGAGCGCCCGCGAAGCCGACCGCAGCACGGTGAACGCCGCGCCAACGCCGACGATCGCAAACGCGCCGCCAAAGATGCCACCGAACACCTTCGCGCCGCTGTGGGCATGGGAATCGAGCACGATCGACATCGCCCCGAAGCCGATCCCGCCGAACACAGATGCGAACACGAGCGCGAGGCTGGTCGCCATCAACGCACCGACGATGCCTCCAATGATCCCTACGAACACGAACGCGAACCACCAGCCCGTCCCCGACGGACACCTCGGCACCGGTCCGTAGTTGGCCGAATATCCGGTCGACGAGCAGGTGCCGGTCGCGACCAGGTGGTGGACCCCGACGCCGAGCAGCACCGCGGAGAACAGCATCAGCGCGACACCTGCAATTCGCGCGTTGCTGAGTTGACTCGACCCCACTTATCGTGCTCCCAAATTCGCTCCGTGCTGCATCGTGCACGGTACGCGACACGGCGGCAGACCGCAATACCACCTGGGTCGCGTTCGAGTCTCGGCTAGGCCGGCGAGACCCGGTAGAGCACCGTCGCGTCAGCCGGAACGCGCACGCTGATCGTCCCAGTGGTCACGGTCTGTGTGCCAGTCCATAGGTTCTCCAGCTTGTACTTGCGTGCCCGCCGGATCTTGATCGCGGTGGTGGTCGTGGTGATCCGCAGCGGGCTCGTTCCGCGGTTCAGCAGCGCAACTGCGCGATCGCCACCCGCCAGCGGCTTGACCCATACCTGACCGCTTCCGTGGTGGCTGATCGCGGTCCCCTGGACGCCAAGCCGGTCCTGGTCGATCGCGATCACGCGCCGGTTCGAGAGCATCCGGATGGTCGCCGCCGACAGCTTTCGGGGATCGCTGCCGAGGATCAGCGGCGCCGCGACGATCGCCCACATGGTCAGCTGCGCCCGGGCCTCAGCGCTCGTCATCCCCAGCTGCGGACCGAGGTAGTCGGGGTCGTTCCAATGGCCGGGGCCGGCGGATTTCGGATGGGCCGCGTCGTGGTCGAGATTTCGCAGCACGTTCTTGAAGAGGATGCTGCCGGTGCCGCCGATGTCGGTGTCGGTCCGCCAGCTCTGGGCGACTGCGCTCGCCCATAGTGCGTTGGCGTACGAGGAGTCCGCATAGGAAGGGTGTTTTCCGTCGATCTGGCCCGGTACCCAGAAGTTGCAGACGTTGAGGATCATTGGCCGGCGGCTCGAGGTGTTACGTAGCGCCTTGGCGAACTGCCGGTAAAGCGGCCTTGGCCGGAACCCCTCCTGACCCGCTCCGCAGAAATCGACCTTGACCGCATCGAAGCCCCACGCGGCGAACGTGTTGGCGTCCTGCTGGTAGTGATGCAGCGAGCCAACGCCACGGTGGTAGCAGCCGCTGGCGCCCGCGTCGGTGTAAATCCCGGCGAGCATGCCGTGCCGGTGCAGCCAGGCGGTGAGCCACGGCAGCCCGTTGGGCCACTGCCCCGGATTGAGCACCAGCGAGCCGTCGCTCGCGCGCTTGCCGCTAGCCCACCCGAAGTCCATCCATACGATCCTGTAGCCGGCTCGCACAAGCCCCTGCTTGAGCAGGGACTGGGCGACCGAGACGATCGTCTGCTGGTTGAACACGCCCCCCACCTGGTAGTAGGTGTTCCAGCCCATGTATGGGGTCGCGGCGAGCACCGGCGAGGCCGCGGCCGCGCTCCTGGCGTGGGCATCCCGCGGATGGGCGGCGCCGTCGGCCAGCACCAGCGCCAGAGCGGCGATCGCCGCATATGCCACGTGTCGCAGGCTCCTGGTCCGCGAGATCACCGATGCCAGCGCGACCGCCGCGACCACGGCGACGGCGACGGCGAACAGGATCCCGGCGCTTTGCAGGCCGAGCCCCTCGGCAGCCACCCCCTCGCCGACGACCGGTAGCGAGATCGCCAGGTAGGCGACGATGAAGAAGCTCGAGGCGACGCCGCCGCGCCGCTCCGATGGTGCTTTCTCGTTGACCGCCTGAAGACCCGAGCGAAAGCTCAGCCCCTGCGCCAGACCGGCGACGACCGCCGCCGCGACGAGCAGCGCCAGCGACTTCGCCCCGAGGCCGCCGGCCAGCAACGCCATCCCGACGACGAGACCGCCGCAGCCGGCCGGCAGCGCCCAGCGGCCGAACGGACCGGTGAGCGCCACCTGTCCGAGCGCGGACGCCGCGAACACCGCGAACACGACCGCGCCCGACAGCAGATGACTGCGGTCATGGAGCAGCTTGCCGAGGAACGAAGGGGCCACAGACGTGAACAGCCCTAGCACCGCAAAGCCGGCGAATGCGGCGATCGCAGCCGGGATGAACGTCGCGCGCACCTGCCGCGGAACGTCGGGCCGGGCGACGCGCAGGCGCGGATTCTTGGGAACGTCGACGGTCTCAGGCATCGGCCAGAGCGCGATGGTCGCGATCAGCACAAGTCCGAGGTCGATCCAGAACGGCAGGCGCAGCGGCAGCGGCGCGAGCTGCGCGAGCGCGCCGGCGAGTAGCGGCCCGAGGCCCAGCCCCAGCATGCTGCAGGCGGTGGCGACGAGCGTCGCGCGCCGCTCTGCGCCCCGGCCGCCGGCGAGATCCACCAAGCCCGCGGTGGCGGTGCCGGTGAAGATCCCGGCGGACAGGCCTGACAGCACCCGGCCCACGAACAACAGCGCGAGCCCGTGCGCGAGGAGGAAGGCGACCGCCGATAGGGCGGAGCAGCCGAGCCCAGCGAGCAGCAGGCGGCGCCGTCCGAGCTCGTCCGAGGCGCGCCCGAACAGCACCAGCGCCGCGAGTACGCCGGCGGCGTACACGGCGAAGATGACGGTGATCATCAGCGCCGAGAAGCGGAGCTTCTGCTGGTAGAGGACATACAGCGGTGTCGGCAGCGTCGTCCCGAGCATCGTCGTCAAGAACGCGAGCGCGACCAGCCAGAAAGCGACCTCCCGAGGCAGCGATCGCCGCGTCACGCCGGGTGCCCGCGAGCGATCAGCGCTCGCGTTGCCTCGAGAATCGCGTCCGCGTCGATGCCCGCGGCATGCAGGAGCTCCGCGGGCTTTCCCGACATCGGCATGTCGCGCACCGCAAGGCGGACGACCGGCGGCCGTACCGGCTCGTCGGCGAGCGCGCTCATCACGGCCTCGCCCAGCCCGCCCTCCGGCCAGTGGTCCTCGACGGTCACGATCGCCTGCGTCTCGCGCGCAGCGGCCTGCAGCGCGTTGCTGTCGATCGGCTTGATCGAGTAGCAGTCGAGCACGCGCACGCGGATGCCTTCCTGCTCGAGCTGCTCGGCGGCCTTGTCGGCCTCGCCCACGGTGATCCCGCAGGCGACGATCGTCAGTGAGTCCTGGTCGCTGCCACGGACCAACCTGCTCCCGCCAATCCTGATCTGCTCGTCGGGGGCGGTGCGCACGGGCGTCTTGCCGCGGAGCGTGCGCAGATATGAGATCCCTTCCCGCTGCGCCATCTCGGCGACCAGCGGCGGTACCTGGTTGGCGTCCGAGGGGTGCAGGACGGCGCTGCCGTGAACCGCGCGCAGCGCGGCGAAGTCCTCGAGCGCCATCTGCGAGGGGCCGTCCTCGCCGATCGAGACGCCGGCGTGTGAGCCGACCAGCCGCAGGTTGGCGCGCGACACCGCGGCCATCCGGATGAAGTCGTACGCGCGGGACAAGAAAGCGGCAAACGTCGACGCGTAAGCGACCCAGCCACGCACCTGCATTCCCACCGCGGCCGCGACCATCTGCTGCTCCGCGATGAACATCTCGAAGTAACGGTCCGGATGCGCTTGCGCAAACAGCTCCGAGAGCGTCGAGTTCGACACCTCGCCGTCGAGCGCCACCACATCACCACGGAGGTTGCCGAGCGCGGCCAGGGCTTCACCGTATGCATTCCGGGTGGCGACCTCGTCGCCCAGCTCCCAGTGGGGGAGCTCGCCGCCCGGGCTCTCGAAGCGGTGCGGCTCGCGGCCGCTTGGCGGTGACGCGGTGCTGACGGTGAGATCGCGCTCGCCGCCGAGCTCAGCGATCGCCTCCTCGGGGTCCGGAAGCGGCTTTCCGTGATGGCCGTTCTGATCCTCGACGGCGTTGACACCGCGGCCCTTGAGCGTGCGCGCGAGGATCACCGTCGGACGGCCGGTGGTCGCGACGGCGTCACGGTAGGCGGCGTCGATCACGTCCACGTCGTGGCCGTCGATCTCGATCGCGTGCCAACCGAAAGCGCGGGCACGCTCCGCGTAGCCCGCCAGATCCCAACCCAGCATCGTCTCGCGCGTTTGGCCGAGGCGGTTGACGTCGACGATCACGGTCAGGTTGTCGAGCGCGGCCCAGCCCGCGTGCTGGAACGCCTCCCAGATCGAACCCTCGGCGAGTTCGGAGTCTCCGCAGAGCACCCAGACCCGATAGGGCAGCCGATCGAGATGCTTGCCGGTGATCGCGAGTCCGACGCCGATCGGCAGTCCCTGTCCGAGCGATCCCGTCGCTACGTCGGTTGGCTGGATCCGCGGCGTCGGGTGGCCCTCGAGCCGGCTGCCGAACCTGCGGAAGCTGAGCAGCTCCGTGTCGTCGATCGCTCCGCCCGCCTTCAGCATCGCGTAGTAGAGCGGCGACGCGTGCCCCTTGGAGAAGATCAGGTGGTCGCGGTGCGGGTCCTCGGGATGGCGGTAGTCGAGCTTCAGGTGGCCGTCGAGCAGGACAGCCATCAGCTCGGCGGCGGACATCGAGGAGGTGGGGTGGCCGGAGCCGGCCGCGGCGCTGGCGCGAACTGAGTCGACTCGCAGCTGCTGCGCCAGCTCACTGCGAAAGTCGCGGTCGCCGCGTCGCAGAGTGTCGCCGCTCCGCTCGCCGCTGACCTTGTCGGTGATCCCCATGAAGACTCCTTGGTTGGTGGCTTGTTCGCACTCTTGGTCTTACCTCGTGCGCGCGAGCTGAATCCTGACGGGCGGGCCGTGCCCGTGCGAGTGTGGGGCGCCCGCGCGTGGGCGCCTACCTGAAGCGCGCGATCGCAGCGGAGAATGCGTTGAAGTACGGACGTGGGGTGTCCGAGCGATCGAACATGTCAAGACCGCCGTAGGCCGCGACACTCTGGGCATCGAACTCGGCTGCAAAATCGAGCTTTGCCTGCACCATCGCGTTCAGAGAGGCCGTGACGAAGTCCGACATCTGTGGCTCTGCCAGCGCCATGTTGTTGGTGCCGCTGGGATCCGCGCTCCACTCCGAGACACCGATCGGTAGCTGGCGCCCGATGGTCTGCTCCAGGTACCCGCGGACGATCTCGGCGTCGCTGAGAACCTGGTTGACAACGCTCGGGGAGCAGTGCGCCCAGCCATGCCCGCAGGGATACCAGTGCCAGGAGATCGCGTCCGGAACCGGGTAATGGTTCGCGACGATCTCGTTCAGGAAGTCCAGCATCCCGCTGATGCCGGCGCACCCCAAGACCGGGCCGATGTACTTTGCGTCCGGCCGGATCGCTCGCAACGCGTCGACATAGCGCGCCCAGGTCGAGGCGTACACCCCGTTGCCGAACGGGCCCCCATGACAGTCGGGCTCGTTGCCGATCTCGAACATGCTGCACCTGGCGATCCCTCGATGGCTGCCGTCGGTGAGGCTGACGACATGCTCTGCGAACTGCAGGTCGGTCATCGTCTGACCTGCGCCCGGTGTGGCGCTGGGACTGATGTCGACCAGCACCATCATGCACGAAGCGCCGATAGCCGCTGCGGTGTTGGCACGAGCAGCGATCTCGGCGTCGGTCATCTCCCTGCCGGTCGCAAAATCGTCGTGGGGAACGAACGCACGATCCAGCTGGAACCCCGCCCGCTTTAGCGACGTTTGGACCGAGGTGTTGGGAATCCCGGGCGCCGTCTCAGCGTTGGCGAATTCGACGTTGGGCGTGCCCCACTCGCCGGTGTCGTTCGTGCCAAAGATCAGGTTCGAGACGCCGTTTCGCCAGATGGTCTCGCCGGGCAGCGCGGCGGCGCGCTGCAGCGCCCGTGGCGGCGCCGCCTTCCGCGCAGACCTGACACCGCCGCAGCCGCCGAGCGCCACCACCAAGCAGATCCAAGCGAGCAGCTTCCTTCGTCCGGCGTGTGAAACATCGGACCCGCACCTCGGCACGAAGCGATCCATTCCTTCCGTCCACGTCGATCGCCAGCGATTGTCTTACTGCCGAGGAGAAGCTATCCAGATTGGCCGGCGACGGACGGCGATGAGCAATCCGCCGATATTTGACGGCTAGCGGATAGCTCGGCGAGGGACGGCCGATACCGCTCGTCGGGATGCTGAAAGCTCTGGCCAGCTTTGCAATGCGCAGGAGCCGTCTCGGGCGGCGCGCCGGACTCATGGTCGTGGCTCTGACACCGCTGCTGGCGCTCGCGATCACGCCCGGCTTGAGCAGCGCATATTCGGTTCAGTACTGCGCCCCGATCCCGATTGTCGGGGGAATCCCGCCTTGGGGCTTTCACACCGGGGCCCCGATCACGGGCGCGACAGGGAGTTACGCCCGCGGGCATGGCGACATCGATCTGGCCGCCAACACGGTCTCCGGGATCCTGTGCCAGGTCGACCGCGTGCGCCACTCTCCCGATCGCCTGATCGTGATGACGGTCGAGCACCACCTGCTCTACCACTCGCACGGAGCCGTGATGTGGGGCTGGCCCGGCAACCTGATGAAGATCATGGTGCGCGTGCGCAGCAGCACCGATCCGAGCTGCAAAGTCGGAACGGAAGGCCGCGTGACCCTGTTCGCAAGCTACAACGGCGTGCGCAGCGACAGCGTCCAGTTCAGCTTCCCCGCCGCCTGCAAGGATCACGACCATCTGTACCACGGGCCTCAGGTCAACAACCAGGTTCCGCCCGCCTGACTGGTGGGACAGGTGCCGCTTCGTCGTGCTGCTCAGCTGCACTTCGATCATCGCGTGCACCCTGCAGACGAGTCCGGCGCCTGCGCGCCAGTCCCAGACAGGCGGTCGCGCGCCGAAGGTCCTGAGTCGGCCGACGGTCTCAGGTCAATCCCGAGTCGGCGCTTTGCTCACCGCCTCGCATGGCCGCTGGCTACGCGCCGCCAGCTTCAGATTCCGGTGGCTTCGATGCGACCGGTACGGCAGCCATTGCAAGCCGCTCGCATCGAGGAGCGCCTCGCGAGCTCGCTACTGCCTGACTCAGCGCGACGTCGCTCACACGCTCGAGGTGTCCGTCGTTGCCAGCAACGCCTGGGGCAGAACGTCGTCAACGTCCCGCGCAACGGCGGAGGTGAAATCGAGGAGCTACCAGTCCGTCCTGTTCTGGCTGGCGTGGGACGGCGGCGCCCTCGACAAGATCCCCTGGCAAGCCGTAACTCAGATCGACCTGTTTTCGCTGTCCACTTGCGTCAAGGCGGCCGACCCTGCAGCAGATTGCACCGGGCCCGCCTCGCTCTCCCAGCAGTTCAACGGCGTCAGTGACGTCGGTTCGTTCGTTAGCACCGTCCATCGGCACGGCAAGCTCGCGATGATCTCGATCGGCGGCTCAGATAACCCCAATTGGTACTACCCGTGTAGCCCATCCAACGTCGCCGTTTTCGCTCGCAATCTGGTGAGCTACATGAAGTCCAACCGCTTCGACGGCATCGACCTCGACATCGAACAGGACGGCGGGACGGGCAGCCCCGCGCTCACAGCAACCGATCTCCGGGCATGCACCAAAGCGGTCTACGACGACGCGGCCGCGATCAAGACCGCGCTCGGCGCCACCCCGCGACTCACATCAGACGTGGATCCGACCACCGACTTCGACATCGGACAGATCCAGAATCCGTACGTCGGTCAGTTCAACGCGATGAGCTACGGCGCCACCGGCCCCGCCCTGGCGTCCCAGATCAGGGCGCTTGAGACCAACTCGGGGATCCCGGGATCGAAAATCACCGCCGGCCTTGACATTGGCGACTACCCGCCGCCGAGGTCAGACTGCGCCGGCACCGCGAAGTACGCCGCGGCGAACGGCCTGGCCGGTGCGATGCTGTTTTACGGTCAGGCGGACGCGCCCGCCTACTCCTGCCTGACGGCAATCGCTCCGTACGTGCGCTAGCCGGGCAACCCGCCGGGCCGCGCGCGACGACGACCTTGGGCCTTGGGGTTGCGCGGGTGGCGGATAGGAGTAGGCTGGACTGACTAGGGACGCTGTCGAAACGTTTGGGACGTGTTGGCGGTGTTCGCCGCTGTGTGAAGGGAAAGGCCAGGCCGTTCGTGCGGCCAGACAGGTCCCAGAGTCGTTACACCGGGTCCAGAGGGCCCGGCTTGTCGGCGGTCGCGGCGCAAACGGGGCCCCCTGCCGGAAGGGGTGGTGGCCGTGTCTGACGAGGGTGCCGTGCACCAGGGCAGGCTTTCGCTGGCTATCTCCAATGCGGTTGTTGGCGAGCTGGCCCGGACCACGGGTCGCGGGCCGACGCACGCGAAGACGACGCTGGGCGATAACGCGGTGTTCGTGGTGCTGCAGGACACGCTAACGCGTGGGGAGCGGACCCTGGTCGGGGCGGGCGAGAGCGAGGCGGTGCTCGACCTGCGCAGACGCTGGCAGAGGGTGATGCGAGTCAGCTGCAGCCGGAAGATCGAGGAGCTGACCGGGCGCACGGTGGTCGGGTTCATGAGCGACAACCACATCGACCCTGACATCGCCGTCGAGGTGTTCATCCTGGAGCCGCCCGGAGTGGACCTCGCCACCCAAGCGGCGATCGCGGCTGCCGCCCCGGCAGGTGGGTGAGGGTGTACCGAAAGCGCAAAAGCCGGCAGCTGCCCGATGGGGAGCTGACCTTCGACCAGGGCCAGGCGCAGGTCGAAGCGATGATGCAACAGCAGATTTCGTTCTCCGCGGTAGAGGACGCGATCGACGCCGCCCCGCTACCAAGCAAGCACAAGGCAGCCCTGTGGCTTTTCGCCTGGTCACTGCGCGACGCCCGGCAGCAGCGCCGGGACGCAAAGCTCCTGCTGGCGCAGCTCAGCGCCGAGCAACAGGCAGAGTGGTGACATGACTGAGAGCAGCGCCGCATCCGCCTCGGGTGTGCAGCGCGTGCTGGACCTGGCGGCGGGCGTGCTGGTCGATCTGGACATCGATGTTGTGCTCGAGCGGGTGCTAGAGGCCGCCCGTGAGCTGACCGGCGCGCGATACGCGGCGCTCGGGGTGCTCGATCAGTCGGGGTCGGAGCTCGGGCGATTCATCACTCTTGGTGTCGATGAGCCGACGCGCGGGCGGATCGGGCCGCGGCCGCGGGGCCACGGCGTGCTCGGCGAGCTGATCCGCGACCCTGTGGCGCTGCGGGTGGCGGACGTCGGGGCACACCCTCACTCCTACGGCTTTCCTCTCGGGCATCCGGATATGAAGACGTTTCTCGGGGTGCCTGTCTCGGTCGGCGATAGGCCGTTCGGCAACCTGTATCTGACCGAGAAGGCCCGCGCTGAGCAGTTCACCGAGGAGGACGAGCAGGCGGTGGTCCGCTTGGCTGAGATCGCCGGGATCGCGATTGACCATGCCCGCCGTTTCGGCGGCGTGCAGGCCCAGCGCTCAGAGCTTCAGCAAACCGTCCGCGCGCTGGACGCGACGGTCCAGATCGCGAGAGTCGTGGGCGGCGAGACCGATCTCGAGAGGATTCTGGAGCTGGTGGCCAAGCGGGGGCGGGCGCTTGTGTCCGCGCGTGCGCTGGTGATCGAACACGAGGAGCGCGGGGAGATGGTGATCGCCGCCGGGGCGGGCGAGCTACCAGGCGGGCTGATCGGCAAGAGCGTGGACCTGCAGGAAAGTCTGGCCGCGGCCGCCTTGAGAACCTCGAGAACGCTGCGCCTGGAGGACGAGCCGAACAGGGCCCGGTTTGGCCGCCACGGTCTGGGCAAGTTTGGCGTTCGCGCCGTGGCAGGGCTGGTCGTGCCTCTGCTCTTCCGCGGGAAGGGGTTCGGGGTGCTGCTCGCCGTCGATCGCCAGATCGACGGGCCGTCGTTCACGGCCGATGACCAGCGGCTGCTCGAGGCCTTTGCCGCAAGCGCGGCGACCGCGATCGCCAACGCCCGGTATCTCGAGACCGAGCGCCGCAACCAAAAGCTCACGGCCGCCGAGCAGGAGCGTGGCCGTTGGGCGCGCGAGCTGCACGACGAGACGCTTCAGAACCTCGCGGCGCTGCGGATGGGTATCTCGGCGCAGCTTCGCTCCGGCAACCCCGAAACTGCGACTGGTCTTATGCGCAACGCCGTCGACGCGCTGCAGGCCGAGATCGACAACCTCCGTGCGCTGATCAGCGACGTACGGCCGACGGCACTCGACGATGTCGGTCTCCAGGCAGCGGTCGAGAACCTGGCCGACCGCGCTCGCAAGCACGGGCTGGTCGTCGAGCTCAGCATCGATCTCGCCTACGAACGCGGGCGTGAGCGCGACCGCCACGTGAACGAGCTGGAGACGGCGTTCTACCGGATCACCCAGGAGGCGCTCACCAACGCACGCAAGCACGCCGGCGCCACGCGGGCATTCATCGACGTCTCAGAGACAGAAACGCTCCTCCGGTTGACCGTACGTGACGACGGCAACGGATTCGACCCCGCTGTCAAAACGCAAGGCTTCGGCCTGTATGGGATGCACGAGCGCGCCGCGCTACTCGGCGGTACCCTCAAGGTCAACTCGGCACCGGGCGAAGGAACCGAGATAACGGTCATCGTTCCAGCCCAACGTCGCTCCCGACAGCTCGCGGAGCTCGTGCCATCCGGCGTGGAACTTCGGTGACGACCGCTGAGATTCTCCCGCTGCCTCCCGGCATCGGGCAGCCAACGCGGCGAGCGCCGCAAAAGGAGAGGGCACGATGCACGTAGTGATTAGGAGTTATTCCGGTCAGGGAGCCTCAGAGCTGTTCGACGCTCTCGTCGAGAACGAGGACGACGTGAGGAACCTGATCAGCACGGTGCCGGGGTTCATCAGCTACGAAGCGTTCCGAAGCGATGGCGGTGGTCAAACGGTGACTGTGTGCCGGGACAAGGACGGGACCGACGAGTCATCTCGGCGTGCGGCCGGCTGGGTAAAGGAGAACGTCGACGTCGCGGTTGATCCTCCGGCGATCACCGAGGGCAACACCGTCCTGCACTTCTAGGCGTCTCATTCGGCTCGCTGCGCCCGTTTGGGCCACTATCGGGCCAACGCTAACCCCGCCTGGGCGGGTTTTCTGGGAGCGGTCGGCCCCCAGGGGTGCAGGAGGACGAGCGCCTCGCCGTCGCCCGTCCGGTTGTAGGCGAGGTTGGCTGTCACAGTCGTCTCGGAGATGGGACAGGCGCCTGTGTGCGGCACGGCGCCGCTACCGCGGACCGGCGACGGTCAGCTTCGTAGCAGTCGGACGTTCGCGAACGAGCGTCCGGATCAGCACCGGGATCGCGACGGCCTCGGCGAGGATCGCGATCACGATCGGCAGCCGCAGCGTCGGCTCGCTGTAGCCGAGGAAGTTTCCGCTGAGCGCGACTGCGATCGAGACCAGGGATCCGGCGGCCAAGCCGATCGCTCCGACTGCCGCGACCCGCCGCAACTGGCGCTCGCGGCTCAAGAGCGCGCACGCAAGCCCGGCGCCGCCCGCCGCGTTCAGCAGAAACAGCGCCCCGACGCTCGGGACGCTCATGAAGTCGACGTACTGCTCGAAATGCACCGCCGCGATCAGCGCCACCAGCGCGGCTGCGGCCAGGCTCGGAACCGACTTCTCGAGCGGCGGGCGCATCAGCGAACGACCGTGACTGTGCCGGTCATGAACGCATGAAACGCGCAGTGATACGCGAAAGTCCCGGGGTGGCTGAACTCGATCGTCTTGCTCTGCCCCGGGTTGATCGTTCCCGTATCGAGTGAGCCCTGATTCCCGGTCGCTGTATGCGCCGTGCTGTCACGGTTCGTCCAGGTGACGGGCGTCCCGACCTTGACGGTGATCGATTGAGGGGCGAATGCGTAGCCCTTGATCGTGACGGCCGCCAGCTTGCCGGCGACGGTCGCCGTCGATCGCCGGCTCGACGAGCCGCTCGTGTGGTTCGCGAGCCCAAACGCGACCAAGGCGACTACGACAGCGGCGCCGGCCGGAGCGATGAGCGATTTGTTGCGCACACCAGGTATGCGGTCAGCGGCGCCGATTGGATCACCGCGGCGCGTGAGACGCGGCGAAGTCGGCAGCCAGGCGGCTACTTGTCGGCTGCCGCCCGCCGTAACTTCTCGAGCCCCAACCGCACCCGTCCCTTGGCGGTGCCGAGCGGCAGCCGCAGTCGCCGCGCAATCTCGTCGTGGGTGAGGCCGCCGAAGTACGCCAGCTCGATCACCTGGCGCTGCTCGAGGGGGAGCCGCTGAAGTTGGGCCCGCAGCTGTTGGTGGTCCGCGTGCGCGATTGCCTCCGTCTCCGTGTCATCCGATCCGAGGCGGTTCGCCGAGGCAGCGCCCTTGCTCAGGGCCGCCCGCCTGTTGTGCTCGCGGCGGCTGAGGTCGATCGCGCGGTTGCTCACGATCACCAGCAGCCAAGACTTGGCTGTGGCGCTGTTCGGCTGGTAGCTTGCCCGGCTGCGCCAGAGTCCGACGAATCCCTCCTGCACCGCGTCTTCGGCGAGGTGATGGTCTCGCAGGACTCGCATCGCCACCCTGAGCGCGACAGCGACGTGGCGGTCGTGAAACTGCTCGAATGCGCGTATGTCGCCTTGCTGGATCAAGGTCATCAGGTTCGCGTCGCTCGATGTACGCATCGCGATCCCGCAGCTGTCGGTCGGCGCGTCCGGAGCTCTCGCGTTGCCGGTCGCTGCGCGGTCCGGCTGACCCGGGTGTCCCAGCGCTTCTGCTCGGTAATTGATCGTGTGCACTCTCGGCCACTGGCGAATCTCGACCTCGCGTCTAGGTCGAGCAGTTGTGTAGCCCAGTGGCTTACGGGCGAGTGGGTCGCAGGACCGCCTGGTTCGGGCCTGCTGGCGTCGGCGGGGTCCAGTTGCCGCGCGTGCCGCTGATACTACTCCCTCGGGGCGTCCTCCGAGTGTTCCGGAGGCTCCGTTCCTGGGCCCGGCTGTCGTGCCGTCGATCCGGGAGGTAGCGTTGTCGCCAGCAGTAGGTGGCTGGCGACGACGGCTTCGGCGATGTCGATCAGCCTGCGCCCAGTGTGCTGGGATTCCTCGCTGAGCATCGTGAACGCCTTCTCGGGCGTGGTCGCGTGGCGGCCCATCAGGATCCCTTTGGCCTGCTCAATCACGGCTCTGCGACCGAATGCCCCTTGGAGGTTGTGGTATTCGGTGAACCGCTGCAGCGTGATGTCGATCGCGCTCTGCAGCTCTTCGGGTTCGTCGTGAAGGATGTAGGAGAACACGCCCCGTCGGGCTGCCTCGCGGATGTAAGCGGGATTGCTGGCGGTGAGCACCGCGATCACTGGGCAGGCGGCTTCGTGAACGATTCTTGAGATCAGCTCCAGGGCGTGCGCTGAGCTCAGCCCGAGCCCGACGAAGGCGACGTCAGGCCGCTCACTTGCGGTCACCGGCCCGACCCGCTCGACCTCGACCTCCCGCGCGATCACCTCATGGCCGAGCCCGGCGATCACGCGCGCCAGCACGTCCAACCGGTCGCGCCTCTCGTTAGCTATCAACACCCGGAGCCGTTCGATCACTCCGCCATTGCTACCCAGCGGAGATCCCAAACACTTCTGCCGTCCTGCCGCCGCTTCAGCACTCCCGCCCGCAGGAGCTGCCCCAGATGCTTGGGCACGGGGCGGGGAAGGGACACGACGGTATTCATTAGCCGGCCGGGCGGCCGATAGCCACGCCCACAGCGATATGTGAGTACGTGAGCACGTGGTGGAGTGGTTTCAAGTCGATGCTTTCTCGATCGACCGCCAGGCGGCATCTCGGCACTGGGGTGGTCAGCGCGGCGGCCGTGGCGGGGCGGTGCATCAGTTGTCTCCGTCGACCTCCGCCGGGGGCGGTTCGAGAAAGAACAGCTCGCTCGCGATGCCTGGATGGGTCTGGTTCGCGCTCAAAAACGCGACCACGCGCCTGCCGGTGAGGCGTTCGATCGCGGCGGTGAACTCGTCCTCGGCGCCCTCTTGGAACGCGACGCGGGCGTCGATTACTTCGCGTCTGCCGCCTTGGGAGACCAGCGCCGACTCGCCGGTGGTGAGGATGTCTTCGAGCACGCAGACGACGATGTTGTCGTTGATGTAGGTGGTTGCTCTGGCTCTGTCGTGGCCGTAGAACTCCCGGTAGAGCTCGACGATCGCGGCGGAGATCGCGGACGTGAGATCTCCGTCTAGCGGGGGCTGGCTGGTGGGCATGATGCCCTCCGATCTCCCGGCTCTATGGAGGGGACGCGAAGGATCGGAGCAGAGGAGACATCCTCCACGCGTAAGTCGAGCCTACACGCTCGATCCCTGGCCAGCCCGCTGTGCCGCGTGTTGGGCATCGACCTCCGCACGCCCGGCATCGGAGAGCTCATGCCCCGGACCGTCCTCACGACGACACCGTCGCCCGGATCAACACGGGGCCGGTGAGGCGGCGGCTGCCGCCAAGCGGTTCGGCCGAGACCAGCACCTCACGCACGCCGCCGAGGCTTCCCGGCACACCGACCGAGCCGCTGCCGTTGCTCGTGACCGTGAATAGAGCATCCGTCGGCGCCGGCGCATTGCCGCCCCGCTGCACCCACACCTCATAGACCTTTCCCGGCGGCGGCTGGGGCATGCCGGACAGGACCAGCTCGCCGCGATCGCCAAGCTCGCGCAACACCGCGTGGGCGCCCGCCGAGGCGAACGCGACCCGCGCTGGGATCGCGCGTGTCGCTGGGCCCGAGTAGCCCAAGATCAAGGCCGCAGCCAGCCCGGTGGTCGTCAGCATGCCGGCGACTGCCAACACGCGTGCGCGCGGAACCCATCCCCGGGTCCGCCGCGGCGCCAGATCGGCGTCAGGTCCGGCGGCTTTCAGCAGTTCGGCTTCGGAGCGAACGACAGCCATCACTCGCTCGCGCAGCTCATCGGAGGCGACCGCGTCTGGGACGGCGCTCGGCACGGCGTCGATCACCAGCCGCAACTCGGCTACCTCCGCTCGGCAGCTCGAGCATCCTGCGAGATGCGCACGGTAAGCGGGGTCGTCGACGCCGAGGGCACCGAGGACGAACGCGGCTGCCTCGATGCATTGCGGGCACTCGCGTTCGCGCTCTAACCAGCTCACGCGATCGCCTCCCAACCGGCGAGACTCCCGCGTAGCCGCTGCAGGCCGAGCCGCATACGTCCCTTGACCGTCCCCACGGGGGCGCCGGTGATCTCAGCGATCTCGACGTGCGTGAAGCCGCCGAAGTACGCCAGCTCGATTGTTTGGCGCTGTTCGGCGGGCAGCTCTTGCAGCGCGGCTTTGATCTTTTTCGCCTCGGAGCCGCGAATTGCGATCGCGTCCGTTCGATCGGGGGCTTCGAGGCTCTCCTCGATCCCTTCGTCGCTCGCGCGCCGGCGCTCGTGCACCCCGGCGCGCCTGAGCGCGTCAACCGCGCGGTGGTGCACGACGCCGAGCGTCCAAGCGCGGACGCTGCCACGTGCCGGGTCGTAGCGTGCTGCGGTGCGCCAGATCGACAAAAACGCCTCCTGAACGACGTCCTCAGCAAGCCCGGGCGTTCCGCACATGCGGCGCGAGAGCGCATACGCGGCGTCGACGTGGCGGTCGAAGATGATCTCGAACGCGGCGGCATCGTTCTCGCCCGCCAGCTGCATCAGCTCCTCATCGGCCAGCCTCTGCAGTCTGGTCGGCGCACGCGCAACCAGACGCAGTGGGCGAGCCATGTCAGCAAGGATTACGGGCGCTGGCGCGATTTGGATCACTCGCGCATACTGGAGCTCGTCGGACGATCGCGATCCTCATCGGGCTGGTCGCTTTCGAGGTGCCACGACGGATCAGCCCGCTCACCACGCTGTTCAGCCGATGGACGTGCCTACGCGCTCTCGCCGAGCCCCGGCTGCGCTAGGGCGGCTTCCCGCCGCTGGCGTGCCTGGGCGCGGCGATCGGCGATCGTCGCGAGCAGCACGCTGCCCTCGAACAGCAGGTAAAGAGGGGCGGTTTCGAGCAGCATCGTGATCGCGTCGCCGGGGAGCACCGCGGCGATCAGCGCGCACGCGCCGAGCGCATACCGCCGGTTGTGGCGCAGCTGGCGCGGGGTGATCACACCCGCGCGGGTGATGGCCATGATCCCCACCGGCACTTGGAACAGCAGCCCCATGGCGAGGATCGTGGTGGCAGCGAACTTGTAGTACTGGCTGGCCTGCACCAGGACGTTGAACTGGGCGCTGTTGAAATTCTGAAAGAAGTGCACGGCCGCCGGCAGCACGACGACGTACCCGAACGCCACACCGGCGATGAACAGCGCCGGGATCGCAAGGATCAGCGGCCGCATCTCCCGCCGCCGGCGTGGGTCGAATGCCGGCATCAAAAAGCCGTAGGCCTGCAGCAGCAGCACCGGCAGCGACAGGATCAGCGCGAAGATCGCCGACACTGTGACGGTGGTGGTGAACGGCTCACCGATCCCGAGCGTGACCGGCCGGTCCCCGCGCGGCGGGGCCGACAGCGCGGCGACGTCGCGGTCGAGCCGAGCGCTCGCGCGGGCGAGTGCAGCCTGCGCAGCCGCGTTCTGATGCTGGGAGGGCGAGCGCAGTACGCCGACCACCGCGTGCAATTGCACCGCCACGTCGCGGGCGCTGCGCTGCACCTCGTAGGTTGCGCCGAGCGGCCCGTGCCCGTCGCGCACCTGCTGCTGGGTCTGGTGCGCGAGCGGGCTGTTGATCAGGCGCAGCAGCGCGTGGTTCTGCCAGAAGCAGAAGCCAAACGCGACCGCGATCACGGCCAGGGAGACGAACAGCCGCGTTCGCAGCTCGTCGAGATGGCCGACGATGCTCAGCTGCTCGTCATGGCTGATGCTACGCAGCGCTGAGCGCGCCTGGATCACCGAGCTTGCCAGCCTCACGGGATCTCGAGGCTCAGGCGGCGGGGGGCAGCGGGGAGCGAGCGGCGGCCGGCTCGCTAGCCTGGACCGTCGATGCCGCGGCAGCGGGGGCGGCCGGCAGGTGCTCGACATGCTCTGCTGTGTGGCTCTCGCCGCTGATCGACTCCTTGAAGCTGCGCATGCCCGTTCCGAGCGAGCGGCCGAGCTCGGGAAGGCGCTTGGCGCCGAAGATCAGCAGCAGGATGACCAACAGGAAGGCGATGTGAAGTGGATTGTCAAGGCCCATAGGTGTTCTCCGATCAAATTGAGTGACTGACCTCTCTACGAAGGCCAGCCCGATCCGGATCACTAATCAGGCGAGTCGCGCGACGATCACCGGGGCGCGGGTGGGCACGAGGCTCCCGCCTGCGGGCTCCGCGGTCACCATGATCTCGCTGACGCCCCCAATGCTCCCTGGCACGCCCACGTCGGCCGCGCCGGCCGCGGTCACACTGAACAGCGCCTGCGTCGGTGAGGGCGCCCGATCTCCACGCTTGATCCACAGCTCGTAGATCCTGCCCGGCGGAGGCGGCGGCAGACGATCGACAATCAGCTCGGCGTGACCGCCGGAGATGCGTAACTGCGCGCTTCCCGGCACGCCGGACACGCTCGCGCGGATGGTTCGGGCCGTGGGCGAGCCACTCCCGGCGAGCTCGACCCCCCCCAAGGCTGCCAGCGCCACAACGGCGGCCAGCGCACCCGCGAGCGCCGGACGGGGCACGTAACGACCGGGTCCGAGCCGGAATCGGAGCCGGCGGCGCACGGACTTGGGTGGGCTAACCGGGTCCGAGCGGACCTCACGCATGATCCGCCGCCGCAGCGCCCTCGGCGCCGGATGCTGGGGAGCGGTCAGCGGCAGCACGTCGACAACCGCTTGAAGGGCAGCGAGCTCCTCACCGCATACACCACAACTCTCGGAATGTCGGCGGAACCGCTCTGCTTCCGCAGGCTCGAGCGCCCCGAGCAGGTACGCGGCGGCTTCGCCGCAGCAATCGCTGGTCTCGGACATGGAATCTCCTGTTGTCATATCACGGTCCCGGCCGGATCACCCAATGTCTGGCGAAGCTTCACCAGACCGAGTCGCATCCGGCCCTTGACTGTTCCGGGCGGCAGCTCGAGCACCTCGGCGATCTCGTTGTGCGTGAACCCGCCGAAGTACGCTAGCTCGATCACCCGCCGCTGCTCGACAGGGAGCTTGGCGAGAGCGCCGCGGAGCTCGCGGCCCGCCTCGCGCCTAGAGGCCTCGACGTCGGTGCGCTCAGGTGATGCCACCCCCGGGTCGTTGCCCTCTTCGCTGACATCGCGGCCTTCCTTGGCCGCGCAGTGGCGGAACGCATCCACGGCCCGGTTGTGTACGACCCCCAAAACCCACGAGCGGACGCTCCCGCGCCCGCGGTCGTAGGCGGCCCCGCTGCGCCAAACCGAGAGAAACGCCTCCTGCACTACATCCTCGGCCATCGTGCGGCGGCCGCACATCCGAAACGCCAGCGAGAACGCCGGACCGCCATGTCGTTCGAAGATCACCTCGAACGCCGATGCGTCACCGTCGCCGACGAGCTCGATCAGCTCCTCGTCGGCCAGCGATCGCAGCTCGCGGGGACGTGGTCGCTGCATCCCGGTGGTCAGCGTCGCCCGCGCGAAGGCGCGACCCGAGAGAGAGGGAGAGCAAAACTCCCGGGCCGCGCCATCACGTTCGTTGCAGATCCGCTCACGCCTTGATCAGCGGCCCCGCCGCCGCGAGCACCTGCGCCTTGGTCAGCGGTTTGTCGAAGCCACCGTTGGGCGTCACCGGCTGGTTGGTCAGCAGGCCGATCGCTGCGGCGTGCCGCGCTTCGACCTGTACGATCGAGCCGGCGGCCGCGAGATAGGCGGGGTTCTGCAGTGACGGACCGGCGCCGTTGTACGCGCCGACCCCCACGTTCTCAAGCGTGTAGGCGAGCTTTAGGAAGCTCGCCTGGTCGGTCACAGGGAAGACGAACTTGGGCATCTTGGCAGGTGTTCCCCCGGCGCCCTGAATCGCTTTCGTCAACGCCGCCACGTGCTGTGCTTCCTCGGCGCCGAACTCACCCGCGAGCGCCTTCGCCTCGCCGCTGAGTCCAACCGACCGGCCTTTCACCTGGTAGAAGTTCGTTTCCAGGTACTCGAGCGTGAGCGCGAAGTTGAGGATGTCGATGTCCCCACTTCCCGACGCCGCCAGGGCATCGCCGACGTAGGGACCAACGGCTGCTGCGCCGTACACGGCGCCGGCGGTCACCGCGCCGCGCAGGATGAAGCTCGCGCGGGTCATGCCGTGGACTTCGATCGCGGCCAGCTCAGGGCTGGCCAGTTTGTTGGAGGTTGTCATGTGACTCGTTTCTCTCGTGGGAATGGTTAGGCGATGAACGGCTTGACGGCGGCCAAGACTTCGCTCATGGTCTTCGGCTTGGCGAATGCCCCATCCGGGGTGGGGGACATCTTCAGCACGGTGTTGAGCGTCGCCGCGTGACGGGCCTCGATGGTGTGGATCGCGAGCGCGGCGGCGAGGATCTCCTTGCTCTTGATGTTCCCCGCCTGGCCGAGGTACGCCGCCGCTCCAAGGTTCTCGACCGTTGCAGCGAGCTGCGCCACCGACGCGGCGCTCTTGAGCGGGAACTTGCCGGTCGGCTTTGCCGCCGGCGTGCCCATGCTCATTGCCACCTTGTGGAGTGCCGCGACGTGCTGGTGCTCCTCGCCACCGAATGTCTTCAGTGTCGTCAGGGTCGCGCCGTTGAAGAGGCCGCTGGCGATCACCTTGTCGTAGAACTGGGCCTCGAGGTACTCGAGCGTGAGCGCATAATTGACGATCGCGAGGTCTCCCGAGCTTGAGCCGCTCGAGGTGCTCGGTGTGGTGGCCGCTGGCGTCTGGGATGCGGTCGACGTGGTCTTCTTCGAGCTGCCCCCGCAAGCGGCGATGAACGCCGCCAGTCCGGTCGCAGCCGCGCCTGCTCCCATCGTCTTACCGGCCATCTTCAGGAACTTCTTGCGCTCGAGATCGTCGCGCACAAGCTCCTGGACTGCGCCGCCGGCGGGTTCGTTCGCCGTACTCGTAGATTCGCTCATGGCGTCTCCTTAGTTCCGCCCGGATGCGTGCGCCCGGGATACCCCTCTCTACGTAACCGGCAGCCGGACGGATCACTGCGCCGATGATCCGAACGCGGCCGCCCCGCGTATCAGAGCTGATGCCGCGCACGAGTCAGACCCGAGTGGTGCAGCTCGCGCTCGCCGGGTTCTGGGCAATCGACGCGCTCCTCCAGCTTCAACCGGCCCAGTTCACGAGCCAGCTGGTCCTCGGCACGATCCTCGGGAACGCCGAGAACCAGCCCCAACCGATCTTCGGCTCGCTCGTCTCTGCGTCGCATCTGCTCGTACCTCTCCACGTCGAGCTCAACATCACGATCATCGCCATTCAGCTCGCGCTCGCAGCCGGACTGCTGTGGCGGCGGACGGTCAAGCCCGCACTGGCCCTCTCAATCGTCTGGGCACTGGGAATCTGGTGGCTAGGGGAGGGGTTCGGGGGGATCTTCGCGGGCAAGGGCACGCTGCTGGTTGGCGCGCCTGGACCCGCGCTGCTATATGCCCTGTTGGCGCTTGTCGCCTGGCCCACCGAACGCCGCGTGACCGGCACGATCGCCGCTGGTGGGGCCCTCGGCGAACGCGGAACACTCGGCGCGTGGGCGCTGCTGTGGACCGGCGGGGCCATCCTGCGCATCGTCCCGTTTTGGTTCTCGCCCGTGTACGCACTTGCGGGCGACTTCCAGCTGAGCCTCGACCAGGAGCCCCACTGGCTCTATCGCGTCAACGAAGCACTCAGCCACTTCGCCGCCACCGCCGGACTGCCGCTGGTGATCGCGATCGCAGCGCTCGAGGCCGCGATCGGTCTCGGTGTCCTCACACACCACCGACGAGCTGCCCTCACCGCTGGAATCGCTGTCGCGACCGTCTACTGGGTGTTCGGGCAGCAGTTTGCAGGGCTCCTAACCGGAAGCGCCACCGACATCGCCGCCGGCCCACCCTTCATCTTGCTCGCGCTCACGCTCTGGCCACGATCCGCTCATCTACGTGACCTGTCCCGGCTGACGCCGGCCGCTATCGGGCGGATGCGCGCGCCCCGAGGAGTTGCCGCAATCGCCGGCGGATCGGACGGGTGATCCAGATTCACCGCAAATCCGCATCAGTCGGTAAGTAGGACCGCAATCCCACTCCACAGGAGGCAGTCATGTCAGAACACGTAACGGACGCATACGCGTCCATCGACCGCGCCTTTGCACACGAGCCCGCGTCGACCCGCCGCAAGTTCGTCGCGGGAGCCGCCGGGGCGCTCGGAGGGCTCGGGCTGCTCTCGCTGCCGGCAAGCGCGATGGCCGCCAACGACGCTCAGACCATCCTCAACATCGCAGCCACGGCCGAGGTGCTCGCGACGATCGTCAACACCGAAGGCGCCCGGAGAGTGGAATTCTCAAGCCCGGTGACCAAGCGCAATGTGCTTGACGCCGCCTACCAGGAGCTCGACCACTACAACGTGCTCACCAAGGCCCTCGGCGCCAAACCCGCGACCAAGAAGATCTGGATACCGGACGCGCTGTTCGCTGATCAGCACAACCTGCTGAGCGGGCTCGTGTTCGGCGATGGCGTTTTCGTCAACGCCTACCAGATCGGCGTGACCGCGTTCGGCAGGGCCGGCGATGGTAAGCACGCACGCTATGCCGCCGAGATCATGGGCATCGAGTCGGTGCACCGCGCGCTCGCCCTGCAGTCGCTCGGCAAGCCGGGCAACGACCAGGCATTCGCCTCGGGATCAACGCCGTACTTCACGGACATCACCAAAGCCGTGTCACTACTACAAGGCGCGGGCTTCGGCTTCGGCGCCAAAGGCAAAGGCCCCGGGAAGTTCTACGAGTTCGACCAGGTCAGCACGCAAACCCAACACCGTGCCGAGGTGCACCACCTCTCGCCGCACTGAGCCGACGGCGAGACGGTGAGCGTTCAGCTCGCCGCTCAGCAACATGTCAGCTCCCTCTGTCCGTGTGCAGCTCGACGGGCGGGGGGAGCTCGCAGTCCGACCTGGAGCGATCTTCCTCCAAGGCCTCGTCTTCCACGACCCGACCGGCGCAACCACCCCGGCTGTGTGCCTCCCTTCGCGGCAGCTGATGCCGCGATGCTGAACCAAGCCGGGAGCTAGGCCCGCTCCAGTACGTCTGCGCGCTACGCATTGGGTCAGCCCCACCCGCAAAAGTGGCGATTTACAGGGAAAAAGAGCGGCTGAAGGGGCTCGAACCCTCGACCTTCTGCATGGCAAGCAGACGCTCTAGCCAACTGAGCTACAGCCGCGAGCGGGAGTGAGTATAGGCGCGTCCCGAGGTTGTTTGGAGAGCGCGGGAGAGCGGTTGCGACGTTCGTCGGCCGACGCCACCATACGCTGATTCGCTGAGGCCACGGCTATCCTGCCGCGCGATCGATGATCCCGCGCTGCTTTCACTGGGTATGGCTAGGGGAACGGCCGTTGCCCGAGCAGCACCGGCGGTGGATGGAGGGGTGGGGGGATTTCCATCCGCACTGGGAGCGGCGGCTGTGGACCGAGAAGAACCGGCCGCGGCTGCGCAACGAGGCGACGTTCAAGAAGACGAAGGTGCCGGCGCAGTGGGCGGACATCATCAGCTACGAGGTCGTGCACCAGTTCGGCGGGATCTATCTGGACACGGACATGGAGTGCCTGAAAAGCATCGATCGGCTGCTGGATGGCATCGACGCGTTCACGGCTGAGTCCGCCCCGGGGGAGATAGCGGTTGGGATCTTCGGCGCTGTCCCGGGACATCAGTGGCTCGATGACGTGATCGGACGGCTTCCCGATGCGTTCGAGCAGCACCCGCACGACAACTCGGCGGCGACCGGACCACGACTGGTGGAGTCGGTCACCCACGACCACCCCGAGGTCACCGTGTTCGCGCCGGAGTACTTCTACCCCTACGGGTCACACGAGCCCAGTCGCGCCGGGGGGCCGTTCCCGAACGCGTACGCAGTCCACCACTGGTTCGGCAGCTGGGTCGACCCCGAGGACAAGTTCCTCGAGGACTTCCCGATCGAGCTCGAGCGCGAGCTCCGTGCGCTCCTGCCCGACGATGCCCGCGTGATTGCGATCTCCGAGCGCGTCGACCTTGACCTGGGCGGCCGGGCGCAGATTCCGTTCATCGGACGCGAGGGGATGTGGAGCAATCCGGAGGACAGCGCCGAGGCGCTGGCAGAGTTCGAGCGGTTGACCAGCGACGGGTGGGACTGGGTTGTGGTGCTCGAGCTGGCGTACTGGTGGTACGACTTCTACCCCGAGCTGATGTCGGTTGTCGAGCAGCGCGCGTTGGCAAAACACGCGCACCGACGGTTCACGGCTTATCAGCTTCGACGATCGTGACGGTCCCCTGTTGGATGTTGTGCATGCGGGCGTAGTGGCCGTTCTGGTCGAGCAGGTGCTGGTGGGTGCCGCGCTCGACGATCTGTCCGTCGCGTAACACCAGGATCTGATCCGCCCGGCGGACCGTCGAGAGCCGGTGGGCGATGATCACCGTCGTACGACCCACCATCAACCGATCAAGCGCCTCCAACAACAACTGCTCAGTCTCCGCATCAAGCGCACTGGTCGGCTCATCCAAAATCAGAACCGGCGCGTCCTTTAACAACGCCCGCGCGATCGCCACCCGCTGACGCTCACCCCCCGACAGCGTCGCCCCCCGCTCACCAACCACCGTCTCATAACCCTCCGGCAACCGCGAAATGAACTCGTGCGCATTCGCCGCACGCGCCGCCCGCTCAATCTCCCGACGACTCGCCCCAGGCCGCCCATACGCAATGTTCTCCGCCAGCGAGAACGGAAACAAAAACGACTCCTGCATCACCAACGCCACACTGCCGCGCACCTGGCGCAACCGCAGATCACGCAAATCATGACCATCCAGCAACACCCGACCCTCATCCGGATCAAAAAACCGCGGCAACAACCCCACCAACGTGCTCTTCCCCGCACCCGTCGGCCCCACAATCGCAACCACCTCACCCGGCCGCGCCTGAAAACCCACCCCACGCAACACCGGCCGCCCCGCCTCATACGAAAACCCCACCCCATCAACCACCACCTCACCCCGCACCCCACCCAACACCCGCGCACCAACCCGGTCCTCCACATCCGCCCGCGCATCAAGCACCTCAACCACGCGTAACGCGCTACCGAGGGATTCGCTGATCGTGCCCGAGGAGTGGCTGACGTCGTGGATCGGCGAGTAGAACGATCCGAGGTAGGAGATGAACACGAGGATCGTTCCGACTGAGATCACGCCCGACAGCACGTGATCGGCACCGACCCAGAACACGGCCGCGGTACCGGCCGCGGTCGTGGCCCCGAGCAGCAGATCGAATCGCGACTTCGCCCAGTTCATACGGATCGTCGCCCGCATGATCCGATCGAGGTCTGACTTCAGCCGCGCGTCGGCCGCGGGCTCCCCGCTGAACGCCTGAACAACCGCGATCCCGCTCAACGTCTGCTCGAGCGTCTCGTACATCTCTCCTTCGGCCACCTGTTGGTCGTAGCTGCGCTCGGTCATGGGGGAGGAGTAGCGGGCGACGATCAGCGCCATCGCCGGAATCACGGCGAGCGAGACGAACGTGAGCGTGGGGTCGAGCTGGAGCATCACGACGAGCATCGCGATAACCGTCGCGATCGCGCTGATCGCGGGAAGACCCCCGTCCTGGATGATCGTCGACACCGCCCCGGAATCGGTCATGATGCGCCGGATCGAGGAGCCGATCCCGTGCCTTGCGTGGAACCGCAGCGACATCCGCTGTAGGTGCGCGAACAGATCGCTCGCCATGTCGTAGGACATCTGCGAGCCAAACCGGATCGCGGCCCACGATGCGACCACGCCCGCCACCCACGTGAGCAGGAAGATGACGACGGTCGCCGCGATCGTCCAGGTCAGCAGCGCGTCGCGGCCGTGGGATCCGGGCAGCGCATGGAACAGCTGGAGCAGGAACCCGTGCAGCGGTTTGCGCCGCAGGACGTTGTCGACCAGAACCTTCAGAGGCCAGGGCCGAAGCAGCATGAAGCCGATGTCGAGGACCATGCCGGCGGCGACCAGCGCGAGCGGTCCTCGCCGTCGCCACGCGTAGGGCAGCAGCCGCCGGATGAGGTAGAGCGTCGGTCGCTTCCCAAACGGAGTGCCGGTCGCCGTGCTCATCAGGCCTGACCGGAGGAGACGCCCTGTTGGATGTTGTGCATGCGGGCGTAGTGGCCGTTCTGGTCGAGCAGGTGCTGGTGGGTGCCGCGCTCGACGATCTGTCCGTCGCGTAACACCAGGATCTGATCCGCCCGGCGGACCGTCGAGAGCCGGTGGGCGATGATCACCGTCGTACGACCCACCATCAACCGATCAAGCGCCTCCAACAACAACTGCTCAGTCTCCGCATCAAGCGCACTGGTCGGCTCATCCAAAATCAGAACCGGCGCGTCCTTTAACAACGCCCGCGCGATCGCCACCCGCTGACGCTCACCCCCCGACAGCGTCGCCCCCCGCTCACCAACCACCGTCTCATAACCCTCCGGCAACCGCGAAATGAACTCGTGCGCATTCGCCGCACGCGCCGCCCGCTCAATCTCCCGACGACTCGCCCCAGGCCGCCCATACGCAATGTTCTCCGCCAGCGAGAACGGAAACAAAAACGACTCCTGCATCACCAACGCCACACTGCCGCGCACCTGGCGCAACCGCAGATCACGCAAATCATGACCATCCAGCAACACCCGACCCTCATCCGGATCAAAAAACCGCGGCAACAACCCCACCAACGTGCTCTTCCCCGCACCCGTCGGCCCCACAATCGCAACCACCTCACCCGGCCGCGCCTGAAAACCCACCCCACGCAACACCGGCCGCCCCGCCTCATACGAAAACCCCACCCCATCAACCACCACCTCACCCCGCACCCCACCCAACACCCGCGCACCAACCCGGTCCTCCACATCCGCCCGCGCATCAAGCACCTCAACCACGCGGTCGATGCTCGGACGGGCGCTCTGCAGGGTCGAGTAGATGCCGGTCAGCCCGGCGATCTGCCCCTGAAGCAGACCACCGTAGTTGGCGAACACCAGCAGCCCTCCGACGGTCAGATGATGGTGCAGCACGGCGTGGGCACCGAAGATCAGCACGATCCCCGATCCGACCGTCGTCACGAGGCCAGAGCCCAGTCCGCCAAGCCCGCCGAGCAGGACGCCCCGGGTCTGCAGCCGGATCGCGGTCCGCGCGAGCTGTTCGAACACGCGGTGCTGGCGAGTCTCCTGTCCGAAGGCCTGCACGACCGGGATCCCGGCCAGCGTCTGTTGAACGTGCGAGTGCATGTGCCCGTGGACCTGGCGCTGCTCTTCGCTCAGCGATCGCGCGGGCCGTCCGAGAAGCAGTGGCGTCAACGTTGTGAAGGGAGCCACGGCCAGCGCGATAAGCGTGAGCTCCGAGTTCAGCGTCCACATCACAACCGCCACTCCCGCGATCGTCACGATCGAGTGCAGCGGTGTGAACACGAGCTCGTCGATCACCGTGTGCACCGACCACGTGTCTCCGGCGACGCGCTCCATCGTGTCGCCGACCGGGCGCCGGAGGTGCTCGCGCAGGGACTGGCGCTGCAGTCGCGCGAACAGGTCACGCGCGAGATCAAAGACCATGCCCTGGCCGATGATCGTCCAGAGGAATGTGCTCCCGACGTCGATTGCGCTAGCGAGCACGAACACCAGAATCTCCGCGACCGCGACCCACACGATCAGGCCATGGGGATGCCCGGCGCCGGGGAGCCATCGCAGCGCGACGGGGGTCGGGTGCGAGCCGACGACACTGTCGAGTAGGACCTTCAGCGGGAGCGGCGCAAGGAGCGACGCCGCGGTGCCGAGCAGGGTCGTCGTCAGGATCGCGGTCCACCCGAGCCACCGTCGGCGCGCGTAGCCGAGCATTACGCCATAGCGGTGGCGCGATTGCCGCAGGTCGGCGAGCAGAGATCGTCCCGGTCCGCCGACCGCAGCGTCGGCAGAAACGCTCGAGGAGTTCATCGCAACCTCAAATGATCGACGCTCGCGCGGTGGGACTGAAGCTTTCGACGGTTTCGTGCAGCCGATCGCAGGAGCAGAGGCGACGACCGGAATCGAACCGGTGTAGACGGCTTTGCAGGCCGCTGCGTAGCCACTCCGCCACGTCGCCGAGGTGTCTTGAAAGCGTAACTGGAGCGCTGGGGCGAACGGGCGTGCCCCTCGAGCGCCAGTCAGCTCAGTCGACGCTACAGGATCCGCCCCGCGTGGCTCCGGGGAGCCGGCTCAGGAGCGAGGCAAGGAGGTCAATCTCCTCGCGGCTGAAATGCTCGAGGAATAACCGCTCGACGCTCTTTATGTGGGTGGCGCCAGCCTCACGGAGCTTCTCGTACCCGCGATCGGTCAGCTGGGCGTAGGAGACGCGGGCATCCTCGGTGCACGACACGCGCTCGATCATTCCGGCCTCGACCAACCCGTCCACGAGGCGGGTGATCCCCGAGCGGGTCAGCATCGTGCTTTCGGCCAGGGCTGACATCGGCAGCTTTCTGTCCGGCGCCTGCGCGAGATACAAGAGCACCTCGTAGTCCCGCGTCGTCATCCCTTGCTCGGCGACGAGCTCGGCGTCCAGCTCTCGAAGGATTGAGGCGTGGCTCTGGAGGTAGCTGCGCCAGGCCTCCAGCGCCGCTCCCTCTAGCCGGTTTCGTGTGAGCGTCGCCATCGATCGCATTGTAGTTGATGAGTCAAAGGATTTTGCCGCCGGACGGTAACCTGATGACGTGCGCGAGATCGCTCCCGGACTGTGGCACTGGACAGCGCGCCACGAGCGGATCGGCGCGCAGGTGAGCTCGTACTACCTGGAGCGCGAGGGGGTCGCGATCGACGCGCTGGTGCCCGCTGAGGGGGTCGAATGGTTCGAGGACCATGGCTCACTCCAGCACGTGGTGCTGAGCAACCGCCATCACGATCGTCATGCATGGCGGTTGCGCGATCGATATGGCTGCCACGTCCACTGCATCCGCAACGGGCTGTATGAGCTCGAGGGCCGCGGGCCGGCGGAGCCGTTCGACTTCGGAGACGAGCTTCCCGGCGGGATCACCGTTCACGAGGTCGACGCGATCTGTCCCGACGAGACCGCGCTCCACATCCCCGCCCACCGGGCGTTTGTCTGCGCCGACGGGGTCATCCGGGCTCGAGGGGATGGGCCGCTCGCTTTCGTACCCGACGAGCTGATGGACGACCCCGCGCAGACCAAGCAGGGTCTCCGCGACGCCTACCGGCGCCTGCTCGACCTCGATTTCGACCTGCTGCTGCTCGCCCACGGTGAGCCGATCGTCGGGGCCGCGAACGACGAGCTGCGCGCGTTCGTCGAGCAACAGCGTTGATGACTGGCCCACAGCGCAAGACGGTCGATCAGCTGCTCGCCGAGGCGCGCGCTGGACTCGAGCGCCTGACGGCGCAGCAGACGAGCGATGCGGTTGCGGCGGGCGCGGTCCTGATCGACATCCGCTCCGAGGTGCAGCGCGAGCGCGACGGGGTGGTCCCGGGATCGAGGTTCGTGGCGCGCAACGTGCTCGAGTGGCGATGCGATCCGAGCTCGGCGTGGCACGACCCTGCGATCGTCAACCCGGCTGGGCGCCGATTGATCTTGATGTGCAACGAGGGCTATCAGTCGAGCCTGGCGGCCGCGACGTTGCAGCGGCTTGGCTTTGAAGATGCGACCGACATGATCGGCGGGTTTCAGGCATGGCGTGGAGCGGGGCTGCCAGTGACGGAGGTCGACAACGGTGCCGGATGAAAATGAGACGACCCGACTTCGCGCTGCCCAGGCGCGGCGTGAGCAGGCGGAGCGCGAGCTGGCTGACGAGGCCAGCGAACCCTCCGAGCGGGAGATGCACAAGCGTCGCTCGGATAAGGCCGCCTACCTGCGCCAAAAGCTGGAGGAGCAGGAGCAGGCACCTGACGAGTAAAACGCGGGATCCCTCCGGCCGGCTTTACACGGCGGGTAGGACCGATCCAGCGCCGTGCCGTTCAATCGGCTATGTTCCAGTGCGATGCAGGCGAGGCCGCGGCATCGCAGCCGGCGAGCGGGTGTAGCAGTCAGCTCGTTCGTGCGGCTGGCGGTGCCAGTGATCGCCGTGGCCCTGGGTGGGTGCGGCGGTTCGGGGAGCAGCTCGGGGGGGCCGAACGCGCGCCGATTCACGACCGAGCCGCAACATCACATCGCGGCGGTCGTCGACAACCTCCAGGCTCTCAGCCGCTCCGGAGACGCGACCGGGATCTGCCGGGACATCTTCACCGCACGCGAAGCGGCAACGATCGCCCGCAACTCCGGGGTCACCTGCGAACAACAGGTGAAGGTCGAGCTGGTCCAGCCCGACGCGACCTACGCCGTGAACGCGATCCGCCCGCACCCGAACTGGGCGCTGGTCAACCTGACCGAGGGCAACGGCAGGCACACCGGGCTGTTCATGATCCTCGCCGGCAGCGCGTGGCGGATCGACAGCATCTTTCCGGTTCGCTGAGCTCCACCGGCCGCCTCCGGGCGCGGCGAATGGACCCGCGCCGGTTGCGCAAACGAAACGGGCGCCCGCCAGAGGCGCGGCGCCCGATTCGTGCGATGTCGAACTGTTCGTTCGAGTATGTGTCGAGTTAAGAGGCAGGTACCAGGTAGACCTTGAACGCCTGCCAGTTGGTGCCCGGGCAGGTGCCGTCGAACGACCAGCTGACGCCTCCCTTGCCTGCACCCTGCGTCTGAACGCAGATCGTTTGCGTCTGGGTCGAGATCGCGGGACCCTGCGGCCCCGAGGGACCTTGCGGTCCTTGCGAACCGCTGTCGCCCTTGGCCCCTTGGGGACCCTGGGCACCCTGGAGCGACTTCATGAAGTCGCCCACCGTCCCGGTGTTGCCCTGCTGCAGCCACTGCTGGTAGGCCGACAGACCAGGTGCGCCGTCGGCACCGGGGGCACCGTTCTGACCGGGCGCGCCCTGCTGGCCCTGATCGCCCTGGTTGCCCTGGGGACCCTGCGGGCCAGGATCGCCCTGGTTGCCCTGGTTGCCCTGGTCGCCCTGAGGACCTTGCGGGCCTTGCGGGCCCTGGGTACCGGTGTCGCCCTTGAGGCCCTGAAGGCCGGGCGGGCCCTGCAGCGACTTCATGAAATCCCCGACGGTGCAGTTGCCCGGGTTGTTCACGAGGCACTGGGTCGTATCCAGCCATGCCTGATAGGCGGACAGGCCGGGGGCGCCGTCCGCGCCCGGGGCGCCGTTCTGGCCCGGCGCGCCCTGATTACCTTGCGGGCCTGTCGGGCCCTGCGGGCCCGTGGCACCTTGAGGCCCCTGGGGACCCATCGGCCCCTGGGGTCCCATCGGCCCCTGGGCGCCTGTGTTGCCCCTGAGGCCCTGGAGCCCGCGAAGACCGCGGGCACCACGCACACCGCGAAGACCGCGCACACCGCGCAGTCCTCTGGGACCGCGAGGGCCGCGCAGCCCTTTGCTGCTGCTGACACAAGACTTGTGCCCGTGCGTGATCGTGCACTTCGGCGTTGTCGAGGAGGCCGCGATCGAAGCTTCGGGAACGACGAGCGCGAGCGCGCCGAGAATGGCCAGCGCGCCAAGGCATGATTTGCAGAGCATGAGCGGTCCTCTCTAGTTGTTGCCCCGCGCCCGTCTCCGCTTCGCATCGAGGCGCTGCCGAGAAGAGCGGCAAGCAGCCTGCGATAGCTGCTGGCAAACGCGACTCTAAGCAACGGCAGCGGCGCTCCGCCCCAGGGAACCACCCCAGTGTTTGGACCGCCAGTACTGATTGTGATCCGTAGAAACTACGAGCCGCGTAGCACGCGCCCTGGGCGCGGGGGCGATGAGTTCGGCCCGGCCTTCCGGTCCTTAGCAGACATAGGACCAAAGAGGAGGATGAGATGGGCAAGCTGGTGGTGACGGAGTTCGTATCGGTGGATGGCGTATTCGAGGACCCGGGCGGAGCCGAGGGGTATGAGCACGGCGGCTGGACCTTCGAATACAACCGAGGCGAAGACGGTGACAAGTTCAAGCTCGATGAGCTGATGCAGGCCGAGGTTCAGCTGCTCGGCCGCGTCACCTACGAGGGCTTTGCGGCGGCATGGCCCTCACGCAAGGGCGGGTTCGCCGACAAGCTCAACAGCGATCCGAAGTACGTGGTCTCGACGACGCTCGAGGATCCCGAGTGGCAGAACACGACGGTGATCTCAGCCAACGCGGTCGACGAGATCTCAAGGCTCAAGGAGCGGACAGACGGCACCATCCTGGTCTCCGGGAGCGGTACCCTCGTGGCCACGCTGCTGGGGGCTGGCTTGGTCGACGAGCTCCGACTGATGGTCTTTCCGACCTTGCTGGGCCGCGGCAAGCGGCTCTTCCCCGAGGGGATCGACCGTCTCAAGCTAGCCCTCGCGGAGACGAAGACGGTTGGCCCCGACGGCGTCCAGGTCCAGATCTATCGGCGCGCTGCCTGAGGACGTCCATATGGATCAACCGACCGCGCAAGGCGAGCGGTCCACGGAGAATCTGAAGATGGCGGCTCCCGCGTTGATGGCCGAACCGCAACGGCAAATGGCGGCTCAGCCACCACGAAACGCTTCAGTTCGGCCCGTCCGCCCGAGATGCTCCTGCCGACGCGGCGTTCACGGGGCCACAGCGGCCGTCGACGGCAACGGGGGGAGTCAGTGGGCGATGCTGGGCTCGAACCAGCGACCTCCGCCTTGTCGAGACGGCGCTCTCCCAGCTGAGCTAATCGCCCCAGGGGAACCGTAAATGTAGCTGGTAACGACTTAGACTCACCGTCATGAGGCGGCCGCTGATCGTGGCGCTGCTGCTGCTCGCATCGACGGTCGTGCCGACGTTGTCAGCGAGCGGAGCGGGCGCGCAGGGCACCGGCACTACGGTGGTGGTCAGCCCAAAGATCGGCGGGCAGCACAGCACGTTTGTTGTCAGCTTCCGCGCGCCCGATCGAACCGGCCGCAACGGCGGCGTCGAGCGGCGCTACTTCGTGTCGGCGAGCGGGCCCTCGCGCGAAGGTGGCTCGTGCGTGGACCAGGCGTCGGCGAACGTCCCGCCGACGAAGGCACACCAGCAGGTCCACGTCATGCTGTCGCCGGGCCACGCGCACAGCTGGTGCCGTGGCACGTTCGACGGCGAGCTCGACGAGCTCGAAAGTCCCTACTGCACGCGGGGCGCGGAGTGCCCGCAGTTCGTCGTGCTGGTCAAGAAGCTCGGCAAGTTCACGTTCAAGGTCAGCCTCGATAGGACGCCCCCGAGCTTCGCCGGCCTGACGCGCGCCGTGCAGTGCTTCGGCGGCCCGGTCTACCCGGGGGAGCAACGACCGGTCGCGTTGTCGTGGGAGCGGGCGAGCGACCGCATCACGCCGAGCTCCCAGATCACATACGACATCTACATGGCGAGCACGGCCGGCGGCGAGGACTTCACGAGACCGAACTGGACGACGGTCGGGAAGACGAGCTTTGAGACCCCCAGCCTCGCGGCGGGTCGCTACTTCGTCGTGCGGGCGCGCGATCAGGCCGGCAACGAGGACCACAACCGCGTCGAGCGGCGCGCCGAGAACCCCTGCGTCTGAACGCCGCGTAGGATCCGGGCGCATGGACTTCCAGCTGCCGGACGGAACCGTCCTGACCCTGCCCGAGGGCGCAACCGGCGCCGATGCCGCCGCCGCGATCGGCCCAGGGCTGGCGCGCGCGGCGCTGGCGGTCAAGGTCCAGGGTGAGCTGCGAGACCTCGCGCGCCCGCTGCCCAATAGTGCAAGCGGCGCGCCCAAGCTCGAGATCCTCACCGAGCGCAGCGGAGCGGAGTCGCTCGAGCTGATCCGCCACGACTGCGCGCACGTGCTGGCCACCGCAGTACTGGAGCTGTACCCCGGCGTGAAGATCTCGATCGGTCCGCCGATCGAAGACGGCTTCTACTACGACTTCGACTTCCCCGAGGACATTTCGCTGAGCGAGGCGGACTTCGAGCAGATCGAGGCGAAGATGCGCGAGCACATCGGCGCCGACGAGCCGTTCGTGCGCGAGGAAGTGCCGACCGGGGCCGCGCTCGAGCGGTTCCTGGCGGAGGACCAGGACTACAAGGTGGAGCTGATCGAGGACCTGGTCCGTGACCAGGGCGTGGAGACGGTCTCGCTGTACACCAACGGCCCATTCACCGACCTGTGTCGCGGCCCGCACGCTCCGAGCACCAGCCGGATCAAGGCGTTCAAGCTGCAGTCGGTGGCCGGCGCATACTGGCGCGGGGACTCCAACCGGCCGATGCTGACCCGCGTCTACGGGACCGCGTTTCACTCGCGCAAGGACCTCGAGGAGTTCCTGGAGCGCCTGGAGCGGGCGCGCGCCAACGACCACCGGCGGCTCGGGCCTCAGTTGGGTCTGTTCCAGTTCTCAGAGGTCGCCCCCGGCGCCGCCTTCTGGCTGCCCGCCGGCACCGAGGTATTCAACTCGCTGGTCACGCTCAGCCGCGAGATGGGGCGCGAGCGGGGCTACACCGAGGTCAAGACGCCGCAGCTTTACGACAGCTCGCTGTGGAAGACATCAGGCCACTGGGACAAGTTCCGCGAGAACATGTTCGTGACCGAGTACGAGAAGCGCTCGATGGGGCTCAAGCCGATGAACTGCCCCGGACACTGCAAGCTCTACTCGCTCACGCGGCACTCCTACCGGGATCTGCCGCTGCGCTACTTCGAGCCCGGGCTGCTCCATCGCCGCGAGCCGAGCGGCACCCTCCACGGCCTGCTGCGCGTCCGCCACTTCGCGCAGGACGACAGCCATATCTTCTGCCGCGAGGATCAGATCCAGGACGAGGTCGCGCACGCGATCGAGTTTGCGTTCGCCACCTATGAGGTGTTCGGGATCGACGTGCAGCTCGAGCTGTCGACGCGGCCCGAGCAGCGGATCGGCTCAGACGAGCTGTGGGACGCCAGCGAGTCGGCGCTGGCCGGCGCGCTCGAGGGCAAGGGACTCGAGTACAAGCTGGCAGAGGGTGAGGGCGCGTTCTACGGGCCGAAGATCGACATGCACATGACCGACTCGCTCGGACGAGCGTGGCAGCTCGGCACCGTCCAGCTCGACTACAACATGCCCAAGCGCTTCGAGCTGACCTACACCGGCGCGGACAACGCCGAACACACCCCGGTGATGATCCACCGGGCGCTGATGGGGTCCTACGAGCGGTTCATCGGGATCCTGCTGGAGCACCTGGGTGGGGAGCTGCCGGTGTGGCTGGCGCCGGTGCAGGCGATCGTGCTGTCGATCTCCGATCGGCATGTCGAATACGCCGAGACGGTCGCCCTCCAACTGACGAGAGCGGGCCTGCGCGCCGAGCACGACGCTCGGACTGAGTCGATCGCGCGGAAGATTCGCGACGCCGAGCTGCGCAAGATCCCGTACATGCTCGTGGTCGGCGATCGAGAGCAGTCTGCGGAGGAGGTCAGCGTGCGCGAGCACCGGCGCGGAGACGTCGGTTCGATGCCCGTCGAAGCCTTCACGGAACGGCTACGAACCGAGGTCCAAACTCGGTCTTCAGGGTAGTTGCGCCGCTATACTCGCCTCGTTGATCCAAGCGCTTCATCACATACGGCCCGGCGCCGCTTGACGTCTTCACGACTCCGCAGCTAGTGCCGGTCCCTAGAAAATTTGACCGGCGCCCGCCCGAGCGGGACCAGACTCGGATCAACGACCGAATCCGCGTGCCCGAAGTTCGCCTGATCGGCGAAGACGGCAACCAGATCGGGATCGTCAAGACGGCTGACGCGCTTGCGTACGCGCAGGAGCGCGACCTCGATCTGGTCGAGGTCGCGCCGGACGCGCGACCGCCGGTCTGCCGCGTGCTCGACTATTCCAAGTACAAGTACGAGCAGGCTCAGAAGCAGAAGGCGGCCCGGCGACACCAGCAGCAGATCACGATCCGCGAGATCAAGTTCCGTCCGAAGATCGCGCAGAAGGACTACGACACGAAGAAGGGGCACGTGAGCCGCTTCTTGCGCAACAAGGACAAGGTCAAGATCACGATCATGTTCCGCGGGCGGGAGGTAACCCACCCCGAGCGCGGAACCGCGTTGCTGGAGCGGCTTGCAGGAGAGCTGTCCGAGGTCGCGGTCGTCGAGCAGAGCCCCGTCCAGGACGGGCGCAACATGACGATGCTCCTGGCGCCGTCGAAGGCGATCCTGGCCAGCGATCGCGAGAAGGCGAGCACCGACGGGCGAGCCGACGACGATTCCAACGCGCGCGGCAGGCGCGAGAGCCGGCGGCCCAGCGCGAGCGACGGCAACGCGGAGCCGGGCGCCGCAGAGCCCAGCGACGACGCCGGATCCGCCACCGAGGACGCCGCACAGAAGACGCCCGCCGCCACCGACGCGGCGGCCTGATCGGCCCCCGGTCGTCTGCTTTACTAGGCGACCGGCGATGCCCAAGATGAAGACGCATTCAGGCACGAAGAAGCGCTTTCGGACGACCGCGAGCGGGAAGGTCCGCGGCCGCAGCGCGTTCTCGAGCCACATCCTCGAGAAGAAGTCGCCCAAGCGCAAGCGCCGGCTCGGCAGCCCGGCGGTCATCGCCAAGCAGGACGAGCGCCGGGTCAAGGAGCTGCTGCTGGTCAAGCGGGGTTCGCGATGACGCGCGTCAAGCGCTCGGTTCACGCTCGCAAGAAGCGGCGCGCCACGCTGGCGCTCGCGAAGGGCTACCGCGGAGACGCCAGCCGGCACTACCGGGTCGCCAAGGAGGCGGTGCTCAAGGCCGATCAGTACCGCTATCGCGATCGTCGCAACCGCAAGCGGGACTTCCGCCGGCTCTGGATTACGCGGATCAACGCCGCCGCGCGCCAGCACGGGCTCTCCTATTCGCAGTTCATGCATGGCCTCCAGCGTGCGGGCGTCGAGCTCGACCGCAAGATCTTGGCGGACATCGCCGTGCGCGACGCCGACACCTTTCGACGCTTTGCCGAGCGCGCCCGCGAGGCGCTGGCGGCCGGCTGAGCCCAGACCGACCACCAGCACCGCCACCCGGGCGCCGCTCCATACGGACGGCGCCTTTTTTGATTTCAGAAGCAGATGACGATTACAAGCTCACACAACAGGCGACTGAAGGAGATCCGCAAGCTGCGCCAGCGGCGGCGCTGGCGTGAGCGCTCGGGTCGGTTCGTGGCCGAGGGCGAGGACCTGCTCGCGGCGGCCGACGCGGCCGGCTGGGAGCCGGTGGAGCGCTACTGCGCGGCGGGCAGCGGCCTCGCGGGCGTGGAGGTCGAGCGCGGACTGCTGGCGTCGGCGTCCGGGCTCGGCTCGGGAACCAGGACGCTGGCGGTGTACGACGAGCGCTGGGCTGAGTCGGCGACCGGGCCGCTGTGTGTGTACCTGCACGGGCTGCACGACCCGGGCAACGTCGGGACCGTGCTGCGCGCGGCGGCGGCATTCGGAGTCTCGTCGGTCGCGCTCGGGCCCGGGACGGCCGACCCTTTCGGGCCAAAGGCGGTCAGGGCCAGCATGGGGGCGGTGTTTTCCGTGCCACTGGTCAAGCAGGACTCCGTGAGCGGACTGCCGGGCGTCAAGATCGCGCTCGCCGCCGGCCGCGGCGTCGCACTATCGCGCCTCTGCTCGGAGCTTGAGAGCCGCGATGCCGAGCCTCCTGCCGGGGGGACGTCGCTGCTGATCGGAGCCGAACGCGAAGGCCTGCCAGAGGAGGTCCTGGAGCAGGCCGACCACATCGCTCACATCGCCATCCAAACCGACTCCCTGAACGCAGCGATGGCGGCCACGGTGGCCCTCTACGAGCTGACTAGGATGGCGCCGCATCGATGATCGACAGGATCGCCCAGATCAGGGACAGAGCCGAGGCGCAGATCTCCGCCGCGGCCGACTCCGGAGCGCTCGAGGCGGCCCGGATCGAATACCTGGGTCGCAGGGCGGAGCTGCCGAACCTCCTGCGACACGTCGCAGAGCTCGCGCCCGACCAGCGGGCCGCCGTGGGCAAGGCCGCGAACGAGGCCCGCAGGGCGCTTGAGGACGCGATCGCGCGCAAACAGGCTGAGCTCGCGGCACACGAGCTCGAGCAGCGCCTCGCCAGCGATCGCGTCGACGTGACGCTGCCTGCCGACCCGCAGCCCGACCTGGGGCGGCTGCATCTGCTGACCCAGACGCGCAGGGAGATCGAGGACGTGTTCGTGGGCCTCGGGTTCAACGTCGCCGAAGGGCCCGAGGTCGAGACCGTCTACTACAACTTCGACGCGCTCAACCACGCGCCGACGCACCCCTCGCGGCTGATGAGCGACACCTTCTACGTCAAGGCGGACGGCACCGTCGACATCTTCGACCCGCAGACACACCTGCTGCGGGTCCACACTTCCCCGATGCAGATCCGCGCGATGGAGAGCCAGCCGCCGCCGATCTACATCATCCTCCCGGGCCGCGTCTACCGGCCCGACTCCGACGCCACGCACACCCCGCAGTTTCACCAGATCGAGGGGCTGGCGGTAGACACCGACATCACGCTGGCGGATCTGCAGGGCACCCTGCTGACCTTCGCCCGCGCGATCTTCGGCGAGGAGCGGCAGGTGCGGCTGCGCCCGCACTTCTTCCCGTTCACGGAGCCCAGCGTCGAGGTCGATGTGTCGTGCTTCAACTGCACCGACGGCGTGGCCGCCGACGGCCGGCGCTGCCCGCTGTGCAAGGGGACCGCATGGATCGAGATCCTCGGGGCGGGGATGGTTGACCCGAACGTGTTCGAGTACGTGCGCGAGCATGGATACGACCCCGAGCAAGTGCAGGGATTCGCGTTCGGGATGGGGATCGAGCGGATCGCGATGCTCAAGCACGGGATCCCCGACCTGCGCCTGTTCTTCGACAACGACGTCAGGTTTTTGGAGCAGTTCTGATGCGCGTCCCGCTCGAATGGCTCCACGAGTACGTCCGGCCCGAGCTCGACGCCGCGGCGCTCGCGGAGCGGCTCGCAATGACCGGGACCGAGGTCGAGCGGATCGAGCGACACGGCGTCACAGCGCTCGAGCACTTCGTGGTTGGGCGCGTGCTCGAGGCCGATCAGCACCCGGACGCCGATCGCTTGAGCGTCTGCCTGGTCGATGTCGGAGACGATCAACCGCAGCAGATCGTGTGCGGCGCGCCGAACGTTCGCGCTGGCCAAACCGTCGCGGTGGCCAAGCCCGGAGCAGTGATGCCCGACGGGACCAAGCTGCAACAGGTAAAGCTACGAGGCGTCGAGTCCAACGGGATGATCCTGGCCGAGGACGAGCTCGCGATCGGCACCGAGCACGCGGGCATCCTCGTGCTGGACGACGAGCTCCCGAGCATCGAGCGGGGGCGGAACGGGCTGGCGCCCGGGACCCCGCTTGACAGCGTGCTCCCGATCGCCACCGACGTGCTCGTCCTCGAGATCACGCCCAACCGGCCCGATTGTCTTGGCATCTACGGGGTCGCGCGCGAGGTTCACGCCGCCACCGGAGCGGCGCTGAGCCCGCCTCCGTGGGCGCAGGACATCGGAAGCGACGGCGACCTCGACGGCGTCACGATCGAGGTGGAGGCGCCCAAGGAGCTTTGTCCGCGCTTCACGGCGCGGATCTTCGACGACGTCCAGATCAGGCCGAGCCCGCCGTGGCTGAAGGCGCGACTGATGGCCGCTGGCCAGCGTCCGATCTCGAACGTCGTGGACATCACCAACTTCGCGATGCTGCTGACCGGACAGCCGCTGCACGCATTCGACCTCGACCGCATCGCGGGCGCCCGCCTGACTGTGCGAGCGGCGGCAGCGGGCGAACAGGTGCAGACGCTCGATGGACAGAACCGGACCCTCGACGCCGACATGGTGTTGATCGCGGACGAGGCGGGACCGACCTCGATCGCGGGGATCATGGGCGGCTCGCGTTCGGAGGTGCACGGCGGGACCACGCGCGTGCTGATGGAGGCCGCAAACTGGAACGGCGCCAACATCCATCGCACGTCGCTGAAGCTCGGTCTGCGCAGCGAGGCATCCGCACGCTTCGAGAAGCAGCTTCAGCCCGAGCAGGCGATGGACGCGCAGGCGATTGCGACGCGCCTGATGATCGAGCTGTGCGGCGCGCGCCTGCGGCGCGGGACCGTGGACGTCGGCGGCCCGGGTCCGCCGCCGAGGCGCATCCGGCTTCGGGATGCGAAGCTGGCAAGCCTGCTGGGCGCGCCAGTCTCGCGCCAGCGCAGCCGCGAGATACTGGAGGCGCTCGAGTTCACTACCGCTGAGACCACCGACGGCCTCGACGTCGAGCCGCCGGCGTTCCGCCGCGCCGACATCACGCGCGAGGCGGATCTGATTGAGGAGATCGCGCGGCTCGACGGGCTCGAGAAGCTGCCCGCGACGTTGCCCTCACGCCACGGCGCCTCCGGCAGGCTGACGGCCACGCAGCGGCTGCGTCGGAAGGCCGCCGACGCACTCGTCGCGCAGGGCCTGGACGAGATCGTCGGCTGGAGCTTCGTGGGGCCGGAGCTTGCGCGCAAGCTGCGGCTCGGAGCGCCGGCCGCGATCGAGCTTGAGAACCCGATGTCGATCGAGCAGTCGCAGCTGCGCACGACGCTGCTCGGCTCGCTGCTCGACGTCGCACAGCGCAACCGCGCCCAGGGCGCCGGGACGCTTCGGCTGTTCGAAGCAGGGGCGGCATACCTGCCGAACGCGGCGGGCGGGCTTCCACGCGAGCCCTACCGCGTCGCAGCGCTGATCACGGGCAGGGTGCGAGCCGCGACGTGGCGCGAGGCCGAGCCCCCGCGTGCCGACTTCTACGCCGCCAAGGGCGTTCTCGCAGGATTGCTCGACGCGCTGCGCGCCCCGTGGAGCGTACGGGCGGCCGAGCATCCATTTCTTCACCGAGGAAGATCGGCGAGCGTCCTCGTCGGCGATCAGGAGGTCGGATGGCTCGGGGAGCTGCATCCGCTGGTCGCCCAGGAGTGGGAGTTCAGCGAGACGTTGGCGGCGTTCGAGCTCGACCTCGACGCGGTCGGGGCGCGCATCTCCGCCACCACGCTGTACGAGGACGTGACGAGTTTTCCGGCCGTGCGCGAAGACCTGGCGGTTGTCGTCTCCAACACCGTCAGCGCCGCTGCGGTTCTCGAGGTCGTGCGGCGAGCAGGAGCGCCCCTGCTCCGAAGCGCGGAAGTGTTCGACGTCTATCGCGATCCCCACCGGATCGGCGAAGGGCGCGTGTCGTTGGCACTGAGGCTTTCATATCAGGCCCACGACCGGACCCTGACCGACGAGGAGGTAGCCCGCAAGCGAGACGCGATCACGACGGCCCTGACGGAGCAGCTCGAGGGGCGGGTTCGGGATGCCTAGGGTGTCCGTGTTCGGTGCCGCTGGCTACACCGGAGCGCTGACCGCGCGCCTGCTGTACATGCATCCTTCGCTTCGGCTGCACGCCTTGACCGCGCGCTCGGATTTCGGCCGCTCGCTCGCCGAGCTGTACCCGCGCTACCGCGTCCCGCTGGCGATCGAAGAGCTCAACCTCGATTACCACGACGATGTCGACGCCGCGGTCGTCGCGTACCCGCACGGGTCGGCGGCGCCACTGGTCGCCGAGCTGCGCCGCCGGGGTGTCCGCGTGGTCGACCTGAGCGCGGACTTCAGGCTCAGGGACGCCGCGGTCTACGCGGACTGGTATCAGCCGCACCACTCGCCCGAACTGCTCGGCGAGGCCGTGTACGGCCTGCCTGAGCACTACCGCGAGCAGATCGCTGACGCCGACCTCGTCGCCAACCCCGGCTGCTACCCGACAGCGGCGATCCTGGCGCTCGCTCCGCTTGCGCGCGCCGGGCTGATCGGCGAGGTCGTGATCGACGCGAAGTCGGGCGTGTCCGGCGCAGGCCGCGCGGCGACGGAGAAGACGCACTTCGTCGCCGTCGACGAGAACGTGAACGCATACGGCGTGCCGCGCCACCGCCACACGCCCGAGATCGAACAGGAGCTGGCGGTGCTCGGGGCCGAGATCCGGGTGACGTTCACGCCGCACCTACTGCCGCTCGATCAGGGCGAGCTCGTCTCCTGCTACGTGACGCTCGCTGACGCCGCGAGCGAAGCCGACCTGGCGGAGCTGTACCGCGACGCCTACCTCCAGGAGACGTTCGTCGAGGTCGCGGCCAGCCCGCCCGGCGTGCGCGACGTCCGCGAGACCAACTTCTGCCGGATCTCCGTGCATCTCGACGAGCGGACGGGGCGCGCGATCGTGTTCGCGGCGATCGACAACCTCTGGAAGGGAGCCGCCTCACAGGCGATCCAGAACCTCAACCTGATGTTCGGCCTGCGTGAGAGCGAGGGGATCCTGTGAGCGGCGCCGCGAATACGAAGCGGCAGCCCACGAGCATTTTTTTCTCTCGGTGGGTTGAGCAAGTCGGGCACGTCACCGAGCTCGAGCCGACGGGACTCGCGCGCGGCTTCCGCGCGGCCGGCGTCGCCGCGGGGCTGAAGCCGGACGGGCTCGACGTCGGCGTGCTCGCGTCTGACGAGCCCGCAACCGTCTCCGCTGCGCGGTTCACGACCAACGCACGCGTTGGAGCGCCGGTGATCGCATCGCGCGAGGCGCAGCTCGAGCGGCTGCGAGCCGTGGTCGCCAACTCCGGCGGCTCGAACACCGGCGATGGGCAGCGGGGACTCGAGACCGCGCGCGCCACGCAGGCGCTCGCGGGGGAGCTGCTCGGGATCGCGCCAGAACAGGTGGGGGTCGCGTCGACCGGCGTGATCGGCACCGAGCTGCCGCGCCAGCCGCTGCTCGACGGCGTCCGCGAGGCCGTGTCGCGTCTCGGCCACGACGCGGCTGCGTTCTCGGAGGCGATCCTGACCAGCGACCGAGCGCCGAAGCGGGCGTGCGTTGAGGTCGCGCTGCCCAGTGGCCGCGTCACGCTGTCGGCGCAGGCCAAGGGCGCCGGCATGATCTCGCCACGGTTCGCCACGATGCTCTGCTTCGTGCAGACCGACGCGGCCGCGTCGGCGCAGACGATCGACCTGCTGACAGGCGTGACCGTCAAGCGCTCGTTTGACCGGATCAGCGTGGACGGACAGCTGTCGACCAGCGACACGGTGTTCGTGATGGCAAATGGCGCGTCCGGCGTGCGCGTCGAGCCCGAGACCGAGGACGAGCTGCGGCTCGGCGAGGCGATGGACGCGGTGATGCGGTCCCTGGCATTGCGGATCGTCGCCGACGGCGAGGGGACGCGCCGCGTCGGGCGGATCGTGGTGAGGGGAGCGGAGCAGTCGGTCGAACCGGTGGCGCGCGCGATCGCGAACTCCAACCTCGTCAAGACCGCGCTGCACGGCGGCGACCCGAACTTCGGGCGGATCCTCCAGGCGGCCGGGATGGCGTGGCCGGCCGGCGAGCCGTTCGTCGCCGACCTGGAGATCGAGGGGCGGCCGGTGGTGTCGGCCGGCGAGGCGGTGCTCGGCGACCTGCGCGAACTGGAGCCGTTGGTGCAGGGGGAAGAGGTGCAGTACGCGCTGACGATTCCGGGGTCCGGCGGTGAGACCGAGGTGTTCTTCGCGGACCTCTCCCCCGAGTACGTGCGATTCAACTCGGAGTACACGACATGAGGGACGTCGCAACCCTGCTCGAGGCGCTGCCGTACATCCGGGAGTTCCACGGCAAGACCGTGGTCATCAAGTACGGCGGTGCGGCGATGACCGACCAAGCGCTCAAGCAGGAGTTCGCGCGCGATGTCGTGCTCCTCAAGTACGTCGGGATGAACCCCGTGATCGTGCACGGCGGCGGGCCGGAGATCACCAGCTACATGGAGCGCCTGCAACTGCCGGTGGAGTTCGTCGACGGGCTGCGCGTGTCTGATGAGCAGACCGTCGAGGTGGCGAAGATGGTGCTGGTCGGCAAGGTCAACAAGGACATCGTGCTGCTGATCAACCGCCACGGGCAGCCGGCGGTAGGGCTCTGCGGCGACGACGGACTGCTGTTCCGGGCCAGCCGCCAGAAGGCGCCGAGCGGCGCCGACATCGGATTCGTCGGCAAGATCGACCGGGTCGACGTCGATGTGCTCAACCACGTCGCGCAGGACTACATCCCGGTGGTGGCGAGCGTCGGCGCGGACGGCGAGGGCAACTCCTACAACATCAATGCCGACGAGGCGGCCGGGGCGGTTGCGCGTGCGCTCGGTGCGTACAAGCTCATGTTCCTGACTGACGTCCCCGGGTGGATGAGCGATCCGGATGATCCCTCGAGCGTGGTGTCCGAGGCGACCGCCGATCAGGTGCAGGCGGTGCTGCCGACGGTCACCGGCGGGATGCGTCCCAAGCTGGCCGCGTGCCTGGACGCGATCCACGGCGGCGTCTGGAACGCCCACATCGTCGACGGCCGGACGCCGCACTCACTGCTGCTCGAGCTGTTCACAGATGCCGGGCAGGGCACGAAGATCGCGGCCACCGACGCCGCTGCGCGCGCGCCCACCTCGGGACCCGGACCGACACCGTCGTGAGCGTGGCCGAGCTTCAGGCGCTCGAGCGCGAGTACGCGATCGCGACGTACGCGCGCAATCCGGTGGAATTCGTCCGCGGGTCCGGCTGTCGGCTCTGGGACAGCGAGGGCCACGAGTACCTCGACTTCCTGGCGGGGATCTCGGTCCTCAACGTCGGCCATTGTCATCCCCGCGTAGTCGAGGTCGTCCGTGAGCAGGCTGCGCGGTTGATGCACACCACGAACCTCTACTACACCGAGCCCGGGCTGAGGCTATGCGCGCGGCTCGCGGAAAGCTCGCTCGGCGGCAAGGTATTCCTCACGAACTCCGGTGCGGAGGCGAACGAGGCGGCGATCAAGCTCGCGCGCAAGGCGCGTCCGCAGGGCAACATCGTGGTCCTTCAGGGCGCGTTTCACGGCCGCACGTATGGCGCGCTCTCGGCCACGCCGCAGGAGTCAAAGCAAGCGCCGTTCGCGCCGCTGGTGCCCGGCTTCCTGGTCGTGCCGCAAGACCCCGCGCAGCTGAGCGCGGCCGTCGACGAACACACCGCAGCGGTGCTGCTCGAGCCGATCCAGGGGGAGACCGGCATCAACGTGCTCTCCGACGAACTCCTCCTGGCGGCGCGCGCGGCATGCGATCGCACCGGGGCGGCCCTGATCTTCGACGAGATCCAGTGCGGCATGGGCAGGACCGGATCGCTGTGGGCCTACGAGCAGACCGGCGTCGTGCCGGACGCGCTGACGAGCGCCAAGGCACTGGGCGGCGGGATGCCGATCGGCGCGCTGGTCACGGGTCCGCGCTTCGCCGACGTGCTCGAGCTCGGTGACCACGGCTCGACGTTTGCGGGAGGTCCGGTGGTTGCCGCCGCAGCGCTCGCGGCGCTCGAGCTGTGCGGGGATCCACAGCTGCTTGCGCACGTGCGCGATGTCGGACAGCGCCTGGCGGAAGGCTTGGCTGAGCTGCCGTTTGTTATCACTGTCCGAGGCCGGGGCCTGATGCTCGCAGTCGACCTCCCAGAGGACCTGCCGGCGCCTGAGCTTGCTCGGCGCGCATTGCTCGAGCAACATCTGGTGGTCAACGCGACTGGCCCCTCGACGGTCCGGTTGGAGCCGCCGCTGATTGTGAGTGCGGCCGAGATCGACGAAGCTCTGCGGCGGCTTCGGGCGCTCTATAGGTGAACGACATGCATCCCGGCGCAAACGACGATGACGACGAAGGTTGACGTCAAGCTCGAGTTCGACCAGCGGGCGGACGCTGCCGCAGCGCTCGTTCTGCGCCAGCTGCTGGATGCGATCGAGGCGAACCTGGACGGCGCAATCGAGGGCAGCGATCCGGAGCGTCTCCACGACTTCCGGGTCGCAATCCGCCGCTCGCGCTCGGTCCAGCGGCAGCTTCGTGGTGTGTTCCCACCCGACAAGCTCGCCCATTTCCGCCACGAGATGCGATGGCTGCAACGCGCCACCGGGGACGCCCGCGACCTCGACGTGTACGTGCATGGGTTCGGGCCGTACCGCGCGATGGTGCCCCGGCCGATGCGGCCGGACCTCGATCCGTTGCCTTCCACGCTGGGCGAGAGGCTGATGGGCGCCCGGCGGCAGTTGGTCATCGTGCTGCGCTCAAAGCGCGCGACGACGCTGCTGCGCGACTGGAGCTTGTTCGTCGGCGAGCTCGCCGACGAGCCGCTGGACGCTCGTCCTCAGGCTGAACGGCCGATTGGCCAGCTTGCCGGTGAGCGGATCCACAAGGTGTATCGGCGGATGGTCAAGATGGGCAGAGCCGTCGATCGGTCGAGCCCGCCCGACGCGTATCACGAGCTGCGCAAGAAGGGCAAGGAGCTGCGCTATCTACTCGAGCTGTTCGGCGCGCCGCTGTATCCGGGCGGGGTCGTCAAGCCCATGATCAAGTCGCTGAAGGCGCTCCAGGACGTGCTGGGACGGCACCAGGATCGGGAGGTGCAGGTGGCGATGCTGCGCTCGCTCCCCGAGCAGGTCGCAGGTCGACCGGGAGGTGCGGCGGCGGTGCTGGCGATGGGCGTGCTGGTGGAGCGGCTGATGGAAGACGAGCACGCGGCGCGGAAAGAGTTCGCGGAGCGATTCGAGCTGTTCACGTCGAGCTCGCAGCGAAAGCTGGTCGGCGAGATCTTCTCCTGAGCAATGGCTGAGCCGACCGCCTCCTACGAAGCCCGACCCGAGGACGTCCACCGTGTCCTGCTGCTGTACAGCGGTGGGCTCGACACCAGCGTGATGCTGAAGTGGATCCAGGATCGCTACAGCGCCGAGGTGGTGGCGCTGACCGTCAACCTCGGCCAGCCGGGGGAGGACTACGAAGTGATCCGCGGCAAGGCGCTTCGAATAGGCGCTGTCGACTGCCACGTGATCGACGCGCGTGAGGAGTTCGCCCACCAGTACGTGGCTCCCGCGATCAGGGCCAACGCGATCTACGGGCTCGGCTATCCGCTGTTCACTGCGCTCGGGCGGCCGCTGATCGCCAAGCTCGCGGTGCAGCGCGCCCGCGAACTCGGCTGCGACACGATCGCTCACGGCTGCACCGGCAAGGGAAACGACCAGGTCAGGATCGAGGCGACGATTGCGACGCTTGCCCCCGAGCTCAGAGTGATCGCGCCGGTGCGCAGCTGGAGGATGGGACGCGAGGAGGAGCTGGCATACGCCCGGACGCACGGGATTCCGCTGAAGGGCGGAACCGAGGTCGCGCCGTACTCGATCGACGACAACCTGTGGGGACGGTCGAGCGAGGGGCGCTGGATCGAAGACCTCGAACACGCGCCCGACGACGACGTGTTCCAACTGGTGACACGCCCGGAGGATGCGCCCGACGAGCCCCAGGTCGTGACGGTGGAGTTCGAGCGGGGGCTCCCGGTCGCCGTGGACGGCGAGCGGCTAGAGCTCGTCGAGCTGCTGGAGCGGGTCGGAGAGATCGGCGCCCGCCACGGCGTCGGGATCGTCGACCAGATCGAGGACCGAATCGTGGGACTGAAGGTGCGCGACATCTACGAGGTGCCGGCGGCCGCGATCCTGCTGAGCGCCCACCAGGAGCTCGAGCGGCTGGTCGGCACGATCCATCAGAACCAGCTCAAGCCATCGCTCGACCAGAAATGGGCCTACCTGGTGTATGCGGGTCTGTGGTGGGAGCCGCTGCGTACCGATCTCGACGCGTATATGGAGGCGGCCAACGAGCAGGTCAGCGGCACGATCGGGATCAAGCTGTACAAGGGCTCGGCGCGTGTGGTCACCCGCGCTTCGCCGAACGCGGTCTACGACGCGCACCTCGCCACGTTCGCGGAGTCTGGCGGACTGTTCTCGCAGGCGGCGTCGCCCGGGTTCATCGAACTCTGGTCGCTGCAGTCGCGGATGGCCTGGCGCGTTCGCAACGAGCAAAGACCCGGTTAGCCGCGCGCGCGAGCGAGGTAGGATTGCGGGTGATGGGCTACAAGATCCTCGGGTTCGCAGTGTGGCAGGGCGGGAAGTGGTATCTGCGGCGGCGCTTTCAGGGCGTCCGGCGCAAGGCCGCGATCGCGCTGCTGGGCGGAGCGGTCGTCGCCGGCGGGATTGCCGTGCAGCGCCAGCACGCCCACGAAAGCTGAGCAAAGCGCCAACATTCGCGTACCGCGCCGGTTAACCTGTACAGAGGCGCCGCGCTCGGTAGTGAAGGGCGGGGTGCCGCACATGCTTCCAGCGCCTTCGCCATGAGGCAACCCAAGCCCGACCTACCGCTCGAAATCCACTCTGTCAAAGCTTCGCCGGCGGGCAAGGAGCAGGTGATCGTCCGCGTCAGCGTGAAGGGCCGCTGGCGCCGACGGGAGACGCCCGGCAGGGCCCTGCTGGTGCTCCAGGCCGACGGTCGCCGTCACCGTTTCCCGGCGGTGCCCGAGGCGCGCCGGGCAATGCCGGGACGGCCCGGCTCGTGGTCGGCAAGTTTCGCGCTGCCCGCATGGCTGGCGCCGCGGCTCGCCGACGACGCTGTCCTGTGGGTCGACAACACGGCGATCCCGGTGCCGCCACCAGCGGGGGAGCTGGAGGAGCTGGCGCCACCCGAGGCCTCGCCACAGGCGGAGGCTTGGTCACAGCCGGAGGCGTCGTCACGGCCGGAGGCTTTCTCACAGCCGGACCGGCCGAAGAGGCTCGCCCCGGTCGAGCTCGCCGACCGCATCCGCCGGGAGGTGGAGCCGGTGGCGAGGTCGAACTCCGATGGCGTGAGCGGCGCGCGGTCAAATGCACAGCCGGACGATCACCCTCGCGCAGGGAGCCTGGCGGAGTTGCGCGCAGAGCTCGAGCAACGGGCAGCGTCCGAGGCGCGGCTGCGCGGCGAGCTGGCCGAGCTTCGCGCCGAACTCGACGAGCGAAATGACGGCCAGGAACGGATCGAGCGAACGCACGCCCAGCTGCGAAGCGAGCTGCAGCAGCTGCGAAACGTGGTCGCCTCGATGTCGGATCTGGCCGCGGAGCGAGACCGGCTTACCGACGAGCTAAAGGACCTCAAGGCCGAGGTTGCCGCGACGACCGTCTCGCGCGATGCCGCGCGGCGTGAGGCCAAGGAGCTGCGGGCACAGCTCGAACGGATCGCATCACACCGTGCCGGCGGCGTCGCAGAGCGAACCCAGGTTCAGGAGACAGCGATCGGCGAAGCCGAGGCGCTGCTGGCCGAAGCGCGGGCGCTGCGTACGCGGATCGCCGAAACACCGTCACCGGTGAAGATTCGGACCTCCTCGAACGTCTGATCCGTCCGCGTCGGGGCGTACCGTCGCGCCAGGATGAGCGACCCGCCCGGAGTCCCGTCTGCGCTTGGCGTCGAGCGGATCGAATGGTTTGCCGAAAGCGGCGACCGGCTGACCGTGCTGCTGACCGGCCGGTGGCGCCGGCGGCGTCCGCCGGCCGGGGGACAGCCGCTGCTGGTCGTCGAGGCGCAGGGCGTGCGGCACCGCTTTCCGGCGATGCCCGAGCCGCCGAGTCTCAGTGGCGCGGCGCCTGGGACCTGGCGCATGAGCTTCTCGATCCCTGCATCGCTCGCGCCGTACCTCGCGCAGCGTATTTACCTACAGCTCGGCGCGATGGTGGTGCCGCTGCCGCCCGCGGTCGAGGCCGCGGTGGGCGTGCGCTCGGCCGTGCAGCTAGAGCGACGCCGGGCCGCCGAGTCCCAAGCGGTCGCCTCGGAGCTGATGGCACGGATCGAGCGGCTCGAGGCGGAGCTGGCTGACGCCCGGCAAGAGCTCGCGCACCGGGATCGGGCGTTGCGCGCGGCCGAGCAGCGCGCCCACGCGGAGCGCGGCCTTCGGCTGGAGCTCGAAGAACAGCTGGCGGCGATATCGAGCCGGCGGGAGCTCTCGCGCGATGCCCTGGGAGCACTCGCGGCGACGGAGGAGCGGGTGCGCGAGCTCGAGGAGCAGCTCGTCGCGACGCGGCGCCGAGCGGACGAGGCCGAGCACTTTGCGGCGGCTGCGCGCGCCGAGCGCGACCGTGCCGTCAGGGAGGCGATCCGTCCGAAGCTGCGAGAGGAGCTGTGGCTCGCGAAACAGCTGCCGCCGGTGGGCGCGCGCTCGGTGCGAGTGCTGCCGGGGGTCGAGCTCGCGGCCGCGATGCTGGGCGCCGAGCAGGCGATCGTCGAGCAGCAGGACGCGGGCACGCGCCGACTCGAGACCACGCTCGCGGCGCTGCGCGGCGAACTCGATGGAATGCGCTCGTTTGCGGCCCGCTCCGCGCGTGCGTACGAGGCGGTTGCGCACCTGCGCGAGCAGATCGCAGCGATCCGGAGCGGGGGAGGGCCGGCGAAGGACCAGGGCGAGACCTTGGCGGAGCCTGCGTCCGTGGCGCCCGCACCTGTGGAGCCCGCGATCGACGGCGCGCGACTCGACGCCGCGCGCGATCGCCTACGTATCGCGGGGACAGACCGGCCGCCCGCCGCAGGCAAGCCGTGGCTGTGGCCGGTGTTTCGCTCACTGGTCGAGCGGGATGCAATGACCGCCGGCCGGCTGCTGTTGGCGCTGCTCCCCGCCCAAGCAACCGTTCACCCCGATCCGATCGCGTACGACCTGATCACCGGGGGGCGCGCGTGCGTGCGGGTTACGGTTGAGAACACCGAGACCGCGGTTGAGGTCGTGGACAGCCCACGCGAGCTGGCCGAGGTGCGCTTTCAGATGCATGGGGAACTGCCTGCGATCGCCAGGCTGGTGGTCGCGGGACGGCTCAGGCGGTTGCTGCGCCGCGGGCTTGCCGAGATCAAAGGCGACGGTTCGGGGCTCGAGGCGCTTCGGTCTCTGCTGCGCGAGCCGCTGACGCTGCTCGAGCTCTACCGGGCGGGTGTCCGGCTTGACCCGCTGATGACCTTGACGCTGGCGGCGGCGATGGTGGAGCCGGCATGGACGAAGGGAGAGTGGTTCACGCTCGCCCACGAGGCGGAGGGGGTCCCCGGCGCGCTGAGCTACCTCCACGTGCGCGACCGGTGGCGGCCGAGCGCCGGCGTTACTCCCGCCGGCCCGGTCGCCGCCACCGTCGCCTGCCGATCTGAAGCGCTTCTGGCGGTGCTTGCGGGCGCCCGATCCCCCGATGTCCACGTGCGGGGCGAGGAACGGCCGCTGGCGCTCGTGCAGAACTGGCTCGAGCTCGCACAGAGCGCCTAAACCGTTCGCGGAGCGCGGCAATCGTCCGGCGCTGAGCCTATGCTCGCTGCAAGCACTCGATGAGCGGTTCCTGCGTCCACCTTCACGTCCATTCCGAGTACTCGCTGCTCGATGGAGCCTGCAAGATCGACCAGTTGGTGGCGCGCGCAGCGGCGCTGGAGCAGCCGGCGCTTGCGCTCACCGACCACGGAGTGATGAACGGCGCGGTCGACCTGTTCACCGCCTCCCGCAAACACGGGATCAAGCCGATCATCGGCTGCGAGGTGTACGTCGTCGAAGACCACGCCCGCCGCGGCCCGGGCCGCCTGGACCGATTTCACCTGACCTTGCTGGCGGCGACGCCGACGGGCTACCGGAACCTGGTCAAGCTCTCCTCGGCGGGCTTCCTGGAGGGCTACCAGCGCGGCAAGCCATCGGTCGACCTCGAGCAGATCGGCCATCATGCCGAGGGCGTGATCGCGCTGACGGGCTGCCTGCAATCACGTTTCTGTCAGCACCTGCTCGAAGGACGTGAGCGCGAGGCGCGGGCTCACGCCGACGACCTCCTCAATGCGTTCGGCGCCGACAACGTTTACTTCGAGGTCCAGAAGAACGGCCTTCCCGACCAGGACCGCGCCAACGAAGGAATCGTGCGGATCGCCCGTGCGCTGGGCCGCCCCCTGGTCGGGACCGGCGACGTCCACTACCTGCGCCGCGAGGACTATGACCACCACAAAGCGCTGCTTTGCGTGCAGACGAAGTCGACCCTCACCCAGCCGAAGATCAGCTTCGACACCAACGAGTTCTACCTGCGCACCGGGGAGGAGATGGCCAGCGCGTTCGCCGACATGCCCGAGGCGGTGGCGACGACGCTCGAGATCGCGGAGCGCTGTGACGTCGAGCTGGAGCTCGGACGGCAGCTGATCCCGCGGTATCCGACTCCGGACGGAGCGTCCGAGGCTGAGTACCTGCGCTCGCTGGTGGAGCAGGGGCTACGCGAGCGCTATGGCGATCCGGCGCCCGCGGACGCCGTCGAGCGGGCTCGCTACGAGCTCGAGGTGATCGACCGGATGGGATTCAACGCCTACTTCCTGATCGTCTGGGACTTCGTCAAGTACGCCAAGGACTCCGGCATCGCGGTGGGTCCGGGCCGCGGTTCGGCGGCGGGCTCGATCGTCGCCTACTGCCTGCGGATCACGGATGTCGACCCGCTTCGCTACGACTTGCTGTTCGAGCGCTTCCTGAACCCGGAGCGCGTCTCGATGCCCGACATCGACATCGACTTCTCGGTCCGCGGCCGGGAGCGCGTGATCCGCTACGTAACCGACAAGTACGGGCGGGAGTCGGTCGCACAGATCGTCACCTTCGGCAAGATGTTCCCGCGCGCAGCCACCCGCGACGCGGCCCGGGTGCTCGGCCACGACTATGGCGCCGGCGACCGGCTGGCAAAGCTGATCCCCGACCCGGTGATGGGCCGCCCGCCCAGCTTCGAGGAGTGCCTGAAGCCAGGCCAGCCGCTCCGCGCGGAGGTCGACCGCGACCCAACCGCCGGGCAGATCGTCGAGGTCGCCCGGGGTCTGGAGGGAATCGTCCGCAACTCCTCGATCCACGCAGCCGCGGTCGTGATCGCCGACCGCCCTCTGACGGACATCGTGCCGCTCCAGATTGCCGAAGCGGGAATCGACGAGAACGGCGAGAAGGTGTTCCGGACGGTCACGCAGTTCACGATGAAGCCGATCGAGCAGATCGGCCTGCTCAAGATGGACTTCCTCGGCCTGCGCAACCTGGACGTGATCGAGGACGCGCTCGACATCATCGAGCGCTCGACCGGCGAGCGGCCGGACATGACCACGCTGCCGCTCGACGACGAGAAGACATACGAGATGATGGCGCGCGGAGACTCGATTGGGGTGTTCCAGTTCGAGTCCGAAGGCATGCGCGAGACCCTCAAACGGATCAGGCCCTCGGAGTTCGAGCACCTGATCGCACTCAACGCGCTGTACAGGCCGGGTCCGATGGAGCAGATTCCGGCCTACACCCGCGCAAAGCACAATCCGCAGACCGTCACCTACGCCGACGAGCGCCTGCGGCCGATCCTCGAGTCGACCAACGGGGTCGTCGTCTACCAGGAGCAGGCGATGCAGATCGCCAAGGAGATCGCCGGCTTCAGCGGCGCCAAGGCAGACGACCTGCGCAAGGCGATCGGCAAGAAGAACCGCGAGGCGATGGCCAAGCTGAAGCCGGAGTTCTTCGAAGGCTGCCGGGCGTCGGGCACTTCCGAGCACGTGATCGAGCAGCTGTGGACGACGAACGAACGCAGCGCTGACTACTCGTTTAACAAGTCGCACTCGGCCTGTTACGCGCTGATCGCCTACCGGACGGCCTGGCTGAAGGCGAACTACCCGGCCGAGTACATGGCGGCGCTGATCTCCTCGGTGATGGACACCAAGGACAAGGTCCCGTTCTTCGTCTCGCAGGCCGAGCAGATGGGGATCTCGATCCTGCCGCCCGACGTCAATCTCTCCGATCACGAGTTCGTGGTCGTCGGCGGCAACATCCGCTTCGGGCTCGACGCGGTCAAGGGCGTCGGGTTCGCGGCGGTGGAGGCGATCAAGCGGGCGCGTGAACAGGACGGGCCGTTCCGGGACCTGTGGGACTTCTGTGCGCGCGTGGACGCACGCGCGGTCAACAAGAAGGCGATCGAGGCGCTCATCAAGTGCGGCGCGTTCGGCTCGACCGGCGCCACCCGCAAGGGGATGCTGTCGGTGCTCGAGCAGGCGCAGGCCGCGGGCCAGAAGGTCCAGCAGGACGCGCTGATCGGGCAGAGCTCGATCTTCGACATGGGATTCGACGGCGGCGGCGGGGATCGCTCCGCGATGCCGAGCCACGCGCCCATACCCTCGATGGAGTTTGATCGCGCGGAGCTGCTCGCCGCGGAGAAGGAATCGATCGGGCTGTTCATCTCGGCCCACCCGCTCAAGGAGGTCGGGGCCGCGCTGCGCGCGCGCGTGGACTGCGGCCTCGCCGAGCTCCCCGGCCGTCGCGACGGCGACTGGGTAACGGTCGGCGGCATGATCACGCAGGCGAAGCGGATCCGGACCAAGAACGGCGACCCGATGATGTTCGCGACGCTCGATGACCTCGAGGGAGCCGTCGAGGTACTCGTGTTCGGCAAGGCGCTGGCCGCGGCCGCTGACCTCCTCGCTCCGGATTCGATCGTGCTGGTCCGTGGCCGCGTCGATCACAAGGACCGCGACAAGACCTGCATCGTCGCCAGCGCGGGCGCTGGGCGTGCGCCGGCGATCGAGGCGTTCCAGCCGAGTGAGGACGAGGTACTCGCGGCGACCGAGGAGGCAGCCAAGCAGGCGCTCCCGGCGACTGCGTTGCACCTGCGGCTCGATGCCACGGCCCTTCCCGCCGGGGTCCTCGGGGACCTCAAGGAGCTGCTGGCTGGCTTCCCGGGGCAGGCGGAGGTGGTTATCGAGCTCAGCACGTCGGTCGGCTCGCGCCGCCTGAAGCTCGGACCGGACTTTCGGGTGCAGCGCAGCGCGAGCCTGCATGCGGAGCTCGACGCGTTGCTTGGCGTGGCGATGCTGCGTGAGACGGCGGCCGTCGAGCCGGCGCGGGCGGTGGCGGGCGGCTGACGGCGCCGGCGCGCGGGGGAATCCCGACGCCAGCAGATTCCACTGCGTCCGTACGGGCGGATCACAGTTGGCGGCTGCGGAGAAGTCCTGAAGGCTCACAACGAGCCACGTCAGGTGGCGCTCGTGACGATCGATATCGGCGCCAACGACATTCCCCGGGCGTTCAACAACGCTTTAGGCACCTTGCACGTCCCGTAGATGGCCTGCGCTTACGCGGTCTTGCCCGCCTCGGTCCCCGGCGCCCACGGGCCGTGCCAGCCCCCGTAGCCGGCCACCAGCCGGTCGGCTTCGGCGGGCCCCCACGAGCCGGGGGCGTAGGAGTGGACGGGCGGCGGTGAGTCGAGCAGCGGCTGCATCACCCGCCAGGTCTCCTCGACCATGTCCTGGCGGGTGAAGTGGGTGCTGTCGCCGCGCAGCGCGGCGTCGAGCAGCACCTCATAGGGGGTCGCCCCCTCGCCGCCCTCCTGTGCGAACTCCATGTCGAGCGTGATCGCGCGGGGACCGGCGGCGTCGGCGCGGTGGGCGTCGAGGATCACCCTGATGCCGGTGCTTGGGTCGATTCTGAACACGATCTGTCCCGGCTCCGGCCGCCGCTGGGCCACCGTGATGAAGTGCAGCTTCGGCGGGTGCTTGAACACCAGCCGAAGCTCGGTCTGGGTGATCGCCAGCCGCTTGCCTGTGCGGATGAAGAACGGCACGCCCGCCCACCGCCAATTGTCGATCTGCAGGCGCAGCGCCGCATATGTCTCGGTTTGCGAGCGACGCGCGACCCCGTCGATCTTGCGATATCCCTCGTACTGTCCGCGCACGTACAGTTTCGTCTCAGCGCTCTCCATCGAGCGGAACACCGCCAGCTTCGCGTCCTTGAGGGTGTCCGGATCACCGGCCGCAGGCGGCTCCATGGCAGCCTCCGCAAGCAGCTGGAGCAGATGGTTTACGACCACATCGCGCAGCGCGCCGACGGGATCGTAAAAGTGGCCGCGGTCCTCGACGCCGAAGCTCTCGGCCATCGTGAGCTGGACGCACTGGAGGTAGTTGCGATTCCACACCGGCTCGAGCATCGAGTTGGCGAATCGCAGGTACAGGATCTCCTGGAGCCCCAGCTTCCCGAGGAAGTGGTCGATCCGGTACAGCTGCGATTCCTTGAGGTGCTTGTGAAGCTCGGCCGCGAGCTCCTTGGCCGATTTGAGGTCGTGGCCGAACGGCTTCTCAACCACCACCCGCTGCCCCGACGACACCAGCCCGGCGTTGCCAAGCCCCGCGACCACGGTGGCAAACAGCGACGGCGGGGTCTCGAGATAGAACGTCGGGTTCTTGATGTCTTTGAGCGCGTCTGCCACCAGGTGATAGGTCTGCGAGTCTGAGAAGTCGCCCGAGACGTACGAGAGCCGTTTGGCAAAGCGGTCGAAGACCGCCCGGTCGAGCTGCTCGCCGCTCGCCTTGATCGCGTCACGAGCCCGCTTGGCGAGCTGATCGGTGCTCCAGTCCTCGACGGCGACGCCGATCACCGGTAGGTCGAGCAGATCCCTTTGCTCGAGCCGGTACAGCGCCTGAAAAGTCATCTTCTGCGCCAGATCGCCGGTGATGCCGAACACAACCAGCGCGTCGGCCCGCTTCGATGAGCTCATGACTTCCCGCCGGCCCGCCGGCTGCGGCTGCGGGCAGCGACCCCGCGCTTGTGGAGCTTCAGGGCCAGCGACACGTCCTCGGCGGCGGGAGCGCCGCCATCGCGGCCGGTCTCAAGCACACACGGAAGCTTCTCAAACCACGGCTCAGACAGGAACATCGCGCAGCCCGCCTCGCCGAGCTCGCCCTCACCGAGCAGCGCATGGCGGTCGCGATTGGAGCCGAGCGGCGTCGCCGAGTCGTTCACGTGCAACGATCGCAGGCGCTCGCGCCCAACGACGCGGTCGAACCGGCGCAGCGTGTCGCGCAGGCCCTCGCGCGAGCGGATGTCGTAACCGGAGGCGAGCAGGTGGCAGGAGTCCAGGCAGACCGCCACGCGGTCACCGCCGCCGCACGCCTCGATCAGCGCCGACAGCTCCTCGAACGAGCGCCCCAGCGTGCCGCCGGCGCCGGCGGTGTCCTCGAGGTGCAGCTGGCAAACCTCTGACTCCGCGAGCGCCTCGCGCATTACCACGCCGGCACGCCCGATCGCCTTCGGCACGTCACCTTGCTTCGCAGACCCCGGATGCAACACCACCCCGACGGCGCCGATCCCGGCGCCCACCCGCAGCGACTGGGTCAGCGAGGCGAGCGTCTTGGTGCGGATCTCCTTGTCCTCTGAGGCGCAGTTGAGCAGGTACACGGCGTGGATCAGCACCGCTTCGATCGCGCTGTCGGCGATCCGTTCGCGGAACTCCTCAAAGGCTGACTCGTCGTAAGCGGTCGGCCGCCACATCCGTGGTGATTGGTTGAAGATCTGAATCGCGGCGCATCCACGTTCGGCGCCTCGCTCGACGGCCCGTGCGAGGCCGCCCGCATTCGAGACGTGAGCGCCGATTAGCATGGGTGTCGCTCTCTCATGCGGGTTCGCTTCGCTCCATCTCCGACCGGAGCGCTGCACATCGGCGGCGCCCGGACCGCTCTTTACAACTGGCTGCTCGCGCGCGGGCGCAGCGGAACGTTCGTGCTGCGGATCGAAGATACCGACCGCGAACGCTCAACGCCGGAGAACGTCGAGCAGATCCTCGACGCGCTGAGGTGGCTGAAACTCGACTGGGACGAGGGGCCGATCTTCCAGTCCCAGCGACAGGGGCGCCACGCTGAAGTGCTCGAGCAGCTGCTCGCGAGCGGCCGCGTCTATCGCTCCGAGGCCACTGCGGAGGACGTCAGGCGCTACAAGGAGCAGCACGGAAGCGACCGTGGATTCCGCGGCACCGAGGCGACCCGCGGCGCGTTCCGGCTGCGCGTGCCGGAAGAGGGGGAAACCACCTTCGACGACGCGATCCGCGGGACGATCCGGTTTGCGAACTCAAGTCTCGACGATCCCGTGATCGCTCGGGCCGACGGGTCGGTCCTGTACAACTTCGCTGTCGCCGTCGACGACCTCGATGCCGCGGTCACAGACGTCGTCAGGGGTGAGGATCACATCTCCAACACGCCCAAGCAGCTGCTGGTGTTCGAGGCGCTCGGTGCGCCGCCGCCGCGGTATGCACACCTGCCGCTGCTGCACGGCCCCGACGGCCGCAAGCTCTCCAAGCGCCACGGTGCCGCCTCCGTGCAGGAGCTCCGCGCTGCCGGCTACCTGCCCGAGGCGGTTGACAACTACATCGCGCTGCTGGGGGCGGGCTTCGCGGCGGCCGAGGAGCACTTCGACCTCGATGAACTGGCGGCACGCTTCCGTCTCGCGCGCGTCTCGAAGAACCCCGCGGTGTTCGACGAGCAGAAGCTGCGGCACTTCAACGGCCGCTGGCTGCGCGAGCTCAGCGTCGAGGAGCTGACCGCGAGGCTCGAGGAATTCACCGGTCGCGAGGGCTTGCGCGGCGCGGTCGAGATCACGCGTGAGAAGATCCAGACGCTGGCCGAGTTCTGGCCGCTGGTCGGGTTCGTGTTCGACGGGCCTGCAGACGACCCGGCGGCATTCGAACGGGTGATCGGATCCGACGGAGGGGCCGAGACGCTGCAGGCGGCGCGCGATGCCCTGGCCCGCACGGAGCCGTTCACAGTCGAACAGGTGGAGGCGGCCCTACGGGGCGTGGCCGAGCAGCAGGGCGCTAAGCCGGGCAGGGTGTTTCAGCCGGTGCGAGTCGCGATCGCCGGCTCCACCGTATCCCCGGGGATCTTCGAGAGCGTTGCGCTGCTTGGTCGCGACGAAACGCTCTCGCGGATCGACCGGGCACTGGCGCGGGCGAGGATGCATGTTCGCTAAACCGGCATCGAACATCTGCCGATAAGAGGGCCAACGGCGGGGGAACCCGCTCGAACCGAATTCCGGTGTCAGAGCCAACCGACAGGAACGCAGAACCGATTGTGGCATCTCTAGCTGCCGTAAATCCAGTTGCAAATGAGTCGTACACCTCGCGTGAGCGGCGCCACAACGAGGGCCACGGACGCCGCCTGACAGCGGCGTTCGAAGCGCTCGAAGCGTTTCCGGTGCTGGTCGAGTCGCGCAACCGCGTGATGCGTCTGTTCGAGGCCGGCGACCCGCCGACCGCGGATGTGGTCGCAGCGGTCGAAGCCGACGTCGCGCTGGCGGTCGGCGTGCTGCGACTGGCAAACCAGGTCGACGGCCGCCACCACGGCCGTGTCGAGAGCGCCGTGAAGGCGGTCGAGGTGCTCTCACCGCGCACCGTGCAGGCGATTGCCTCGAGGGCGAGGACCTTCGACTTCTTCGAGCGGACGGCCGTCTGGCAGGGGATTCCCGAGCGCTTCAGGCTCCATGCGGTCGCGACGCAGCGCGCGGCTGACCGCCTCGCCCGCGAGCTCGGCTACGACGCACGCGACCGCCTGATGGTCACCTCGCTACTACACGACATTGGCAAGCTCGTGTTGGTGCACGCATATCCCGGCTACCCGCGCCAGGTCCACGGCGAGGCGCGCACACCCGAGGAGCGGATCCAGCGCGAGCGCCGCGAGCTCGGCGTCGACCACGCGCTCGTGGGTGGCGTGCTTGCCCGCCGCTGGGGTCTGCCGAAGTCGGTGGCGAGCGTGATCGAGCGCCATCACGCGGAGGACGCCAACGACGAGGCCGCCCTCGTACGGCTGGCGGACATGCTTGCCCATTATGTGCTCGGCGGCTCGATCTCTCCGTCGGAGCTGCTGGCAGTTGCGCGCACGGTCGGCGTGAAGCCGGCGGACCTGCGCTCGGTGATGTACGACCTGCCGCTGCCCAGCACCGGCGGGCGCCCGCGGCAGATCGATCCGTGCCCGATGTCCGCGCGCGAGATCGATGTATTGCGCCGGCTCGCGAAAGGCATGGTCTACAAGCAGATCGCAGGCGAGCTGGGTCTGTCGACCAGCACCGTCCGCACTCATCTGCACAACGTGTACGGCAAGCTCGGCGCGATGGATCGAGCGCAGGCCGTGCTGATCGCGACCGAGCGCGGCTGGATCTAGTCCGCCTGCGGACGTCCGAGCGCCGCTGACGCCGCCGGTGTCCTACGATCGCGATCGCCGATGATCTCGATCACGACCAAGTCGCCATATGCTGTTCGCGCGCTCGTCGAGCTCTACCGGCATGGCGAGGGGCCGGTGCCGATCGCGGAGCTCGCCCGGCGAGGAGAGATCCCGTCGCAGTTCCTAGAGCAGCTGTTCGCGACGCTGCGCCGCGCCGGCGTGCTGCGCTCACAGCGCGGCGTCAAGGGTGGCTACAGCTTCGACCGTCCGCCCGCAGAGGTGACGGTGCTGGAGATCGTCGAACTGCTCGACGGCCCGCTCGGCGCCGGCGCCACCGGCGTGTTCGCCGACGCCGCCCGCGCCGCCCGCGCGGTGCTCGCAGAATCGACGGTCGCCGAGGTCGCCGAGGCCGAGATCCGGGCCGCGGGCGCGCCGATGTACCACATCTGAAGCGCCCGCCATCGCGCTGCCCCGAAGTACGCGAGCGCCGAGCTTTCCGTACGTTGCGCTGATGGCCATCCGCGTCCGCCCCGACCGCACACCGGCCGCGCGGGCGCTCCCGCGGGCGGCTCCCGGTGCCTGGATCCTCGCCGCGGTCCTGCTCGCTGCGGCGGTCCTGCGGTTCGCGACGCTCTCCACGCAGAGCCTGTGGGAGGACGAGGGCTTCACGGCGCAGATCGGGTCGAGCTCGCTGCATTCAGCCGCATCGCAGATCCCGAAGACCGAATCGACGCCGCCTCTGTACTACGCGCTCGAATGGGGGTGGGTCCATTTGTTCGGATCTTCCGAGGCGACGCTGCGGTCACTATCGGCGCTGTTCGGATGCCTGACCGTGGTGGCGGTGTACTGGGCCGCAGTTGGGCTGGCGAGCCAGCGGGTGGCGCTGATCGCGGCGGCCCTGACTGCGGTCAGCCCGATCATGGTGTGGTACTCGCAGGAGGCCCGGGCGTATGCGCTGTTCGTGCTGCTCTGCACGCTCGCGTTTGGGTTCTTCACACGGGCGCTCGAGGATCGCCGGCGGGTATGGCTGCTCGGTTGGTCGGTCTGCTCGGCGGCCGCACTCGCGACGCATTACTTCGGTGTGTTCCCGCTCGTGGTCGAGGCCGTCTGGCTGCTGTTCAAGCGCCGCGGCCCGTCGACGGTGGTCGCGATGACGCTGCCGGCCGCGGTCGGCGGTGCGCTGATACCGCTGCTGCTCTACCAGAAGGCACATGTGCCACGGCCGTGGACGAGCATCTACACGGTCTACGACCAGGCACGCGCGATCGGCCAGTCGTTCTTCGTCGGCATCACGTGGACCCCGCTCATCCACCGCTACGCGGTCGCGCTGCTCGCGATCCTGGCGCTCGCCGCCGCGCACGCCGCGATCCGGCTGACCGGCGAGCGCAGGCAGCGCGTCGCCGTCGCGCTGGTGGCGTTTGTCGCGATCACGCTGGCGCTCCCCACGGTCGTCTCGTTGCTAGGCACGAACTACCTCGCGCCCCGTAACGTGCTCTATGCGTGGCCGCTGCTGGCGCTGCTGGCCGCGCTTGGGATCGGACGGCCCGGCGCGGGAAGGGTCAGCGCCGCCGGGCTGGTGCTGGGCCTGGCGGTGTCCCTGGCGATCGTAGTTGCAGTCGCGACCACGCCGCGGCTTCAGCGCGAAGACTGGCGCGGGCTGCTGCATGAGCTCGGCCCAGCGCCCGGGCCGCGGGCGGTCGCGGTCGTGAACGGGTTCACGATCGTCCCGGTCGTGCGGTACTACGTGCGCGGCCTCCGGACCCCGCGGCATCCCTTCTCCGTTCACAGGGCCGACGTGATCCTGTTCGACCAGCCGCTGCGCAACCCGGCGCGTTTCGCGCCGGCGCGAGGGCTCGCGCTCCAATCGGAGCGGGTGAACGGGCATATCGTGCTGCTGCAATTCGCAGCGGCAAGCCCGGTGAGCATTCCGCCCAGCGCACCAAAGCAGACGATCTTCGAGCAGTCTGGATCCTGAACCGCGCGCCGGGGCGCCTCTCTCGTAGGGTTCCGGGCGTAAATGGGCCCAATCCCGACCAACATTGCCGAGCACGTGGGGCGAACGCCGATGGTCCAGCTGACGCGGATCGCGGCGGGACTCGAGGTAGAGCTGTTCGCCAAGCTCGAGGCGTTCAACCCTGGCGGCAGCGTCAAGGACAGGATCGGGGTGTCGATGATCGAGGCGGCGGAGCGGGACGGCCTGATCGAGCCCGGGCGCTCGACGATCGTCGAGGCGACCAGCGGCAACACCGGCATCGCGCTCGCGTTCGTCTGCGCAGCCAAGGGCTATGAGCTCGTGCTCACGCTCCCTCAAGGGATGAGCCGGGAGCGGGAGGGGCTGCTGCGCCTCTATGGCGCGCGCGTCGAGGTGACGGAGTCGCTCGGCGGGATGACGGAGGCGGTGCAGGCAGCGCGAGCGCTGGCGACGCGCGAGAACGTGTTCCTTCCCGACCAGTTCTCGAACCCTGCAAACCCCGAGATCCACAGGCGCACCACGGGACCGGAGATCTGGGAGGCGCTGGGCGGGAAGATCGACATCTTCGTCGCGGGCGTCGGGACCGGGGGCACGATCACGGGCGCCGGTGATGTGCTCAAGGCCCGCAATCCGTTATGCCGGCTGGTCGCGGTCGAGCCGAGTGCCTCGCCGGTTCTCTCCGGCGGGCCGCCCGGGCCGCACAAGATCCAGGGGATCGGAGCGGGCTTCGTCCCCGAGGTACTCGACCGAGAGCTGTTGGACGAGGTCATCGCAGTCGACGACGAGGACGCGATCGAGACCGCGCGCCTGCTCGCGCGCCGCGAAGGCGTGCTGGCCGGGATCTCCGGCGGCGCGAGCGTGTGGGCGGCGCTGCACGTGGCGGCGCGCCCGGAGTCACGGGGGGCACGGATCGTCACCATCCTGCCGGACTCCGGCGAGCGCTACGTGTCCACGCCGTTCTTCGCTCCGTGAGCCGCAAGCTACGCTTTGCCGATGGGCCTGATCGCCCGCACCTTCGGTGAGGTCCGGCGCGACCTGGCCGCCACGCGCAGCCGCGACCCGGCCGCCCGCGGCGTCCGCTCGCTCGAGATCCTGATCACCTGGCCGGGCGTACACGCCCTGCTTGCGCATCGGATCGCGCACGCTCTCTATGGGCTGGGGGTGCCGCTGCTGCCGCGGTTGATCGCGGCGATCTCACGCTCGCTCACCGGCATCGAGATCCACCCGGCAGCCACGATCGGCACGGGCTTCTTCATCGACCACGGGATGGGCGTAGTGATTGGCGAAACCGCCGAGATCGGCGACGACGTGACGCTCTACCAGGGCGTGACGCTCGGCGGCACGGGGTTTGCGACCGGCAAGCGCCACCCGACGATCCAGGACAACGTCACGATCGGCTCCGGTGCCAAGCTGCTCGGCCCGATCGTCGTCGGCCACGGCTCGAAGATCGGCGCTAACAGCGTCGTGATCCACGATGTGCCGCCGAACTCGACCGTGGTCGGCAATCCCGGCCACCCGGTGCGCGTCGAGGGCCGCCGTCCAGAGGGACCCGACGCCGACTGGGTGCACCTACCGGATCCGATCGCGGATGCGATCAAGGGGCTCTCAGCGCGCATCAACGCGCTTGAAGAGGCCGACGGCACGCCCGGTCGTGCTGACGCTGACGTGCGGGCGCTTAGGCCGGCGCCGGATGCTGACGGCGACGCCGAAGTGCGCGGTAGCCGTTCGGTCGGGCCTAATCCCGCGGGCGGATAGGGATCGCCGCCATCCGCTGCGGCTCCGGCACGGGCGGCAGGGGCGCATCGGAAGTTGCCGTGTCGGGGATGTTTCGTCTGGCTCGCACCAAGTACAGCGGCCGCCCCTTGACCTCGTCGTAGATGCGTCCGACGTATTCGCCGATGATCCCGATCGCGATCAGCTGGATCCCGCCCAGCAGCAGCACCGCGATCGTGAGCGTCCCGAACCCCGGGAGGTAGGAGCCGAGAATCCGCAGCACCACGACCACCGGAATCGCGAGGAACGCGAGCGTCGAGATCAGGAAGCCGAGCAGCGTCGCGAGTTGCAGGGGGCGATCAGAGAATGATGAGATCGCGTCCAGCGAGAAGCGCAGCATCCGCGACACCGTGTACTTCGTCTCGCCGGCATAACGTGGGTCGCGGCGGTAGGGGACGGCTGCCTGCCGATAGCCCACCCACACCGTCATCCCGCGCAGAAAGCGGCTGCGCTCGCGCATCGACAGCAGCGCGTCGAGCGCGCGACGGTCCAGCAGGCGGAAGTCACCGGCATTCGGCTCGAGCTCGACCTGCGCCAGCTTGTCGAACAGCCGGTAGAACCACCGAGCGGTCGCGAGCTTGAAACGCGACTCCCCCTCACGGAGCTCGCGGACCGCGTAGACGACATCGCAGCCGGCGCGCCAGTGGTCGAGCATCCGCGGAATCAGCTCGGGCGGATCCTGCAGGTCGGCGTCGAGCATCACCACGGCCTCGCCGCGGGCATGGTCAAGCCCGGCTGTGAGCGCTGTCTGGTGACCGAAGTTGCGCGACAGATAGATCACATGGACGCGGGGATCGTTGTCGGCGAGCCGGTCGAGGATCGCGGCCGAACCATCGGTCGAGCCATCGTCCACCAGGACGAGCTCGAATGTGTACTCGCCGAGCGCCGCGCATACCCGCGCGTAGAACTCCTCGATCAAGAGCTCCTCGTTGAAGACCGGCGCCACGACGCTCAGCAGCCTCAGCGGGCGTGCGCCGTTGGCCAACTGCAGGTCGCTCATCGCTTCATCTTAAAGGCGCAATCTGCGCACCACGACATCACAACCCGAGCAGCGAGTTCGCGTGCGGGATGTAGCCGAGCATCTGGATTCCCTCGATCACGGCGGTCATGATGAGCGCGGCCCGCGTCAGACGGCGGTCGGCGGCCACCGCCGCGAGCGGCATCAGCCACGCGACGTACCACGGCAACAGTGAACTCGCCGTCACGAGCAGCGCGACGGTAGCCCACCCGGCTCCGTCCACCCAGTCCATCTCCCCGAGCCATACGCGGCGCAACAGCCAGCAGAGCGTGATCACGAACACGACGGCGAGCACCATGCTCGCGACGTGACCAACGGGCGCGAGGCCCAACCGGGTCGAGATGAAGCCCGGGATGCTGTGCCAATCGCCCTTGCTCTGGCTCTCGTTCAGTGTCGAGAGCAGATGCAGGGAGCCGGTCCCGAAGACCGCGAAGCTCACGGTCGCACACAATGCCGCTCCAGCGCCTGCGCCGATCAACAGATCGCGCCGGCGGTTGCGACCTCGGACGGTGGCGCCTTCGGCCGCCACCGCGAACGGCAGCAGCAGCGCCGCGGTCAGCTTGATCCCGCTTGCGAGGAGCGTGAGACAGCCGCCCGAGCGCTCGCGATGCTGGAGGATCGCGTACAGCCCGGCTGCGAGGACGGCCAGCATCAGCATGTCGTTGTGCCCGCCGCCGACGCCGTAGACAACGATCAGCGGGTTGAGGCCCACGAGCGCGGCCGCCTTCACCGGGTCCACCCCGCGCAGCCGGGCGGCGTTCCACACGAGCGCGACTGTGACGATGCTCGCGACCGCCGCGATCGCCTTGTAGGACAGCACGCTCGTCGCGATCGAGACCGAGGCGAGCGCATAGCTGAACACCGTGAACAGCGGTCCGTAGGCGGTCGGCGTACCAACCCATTTGGCGCCGATGAACGGGTAAAGCGGGTCGAGCGCGATCGCATGCGGGCCGTGCAGATAGGGGTTGGCGCCGTACAGCGAGCCCATCCGGGCGTACGCCTGATAGCTGAAGATGTCGGTGGAGATCAGGGGCGGCGCCAGCAGCACGAGCGCATTGAGCGCCGCGATCGTGCCCAGCACGACCCGTGCAGATAGGTGCTCGGCGGCCTGGACCGCCACCACGTAGGAGATCAGCATCAGCGTCAGGACCACGATCAGCGCCGGAACCCCCAACCCGGGGCCGCTCGTGCCGAACGGTCCTGCCAGCCAGTGCGGGATCGGACGTACGGATTCCGGCAGCAGCAGGTCCGTCTGTGCAGCCGAGACCGAGATAACGACGCCGGTGAGCAGTAGGCCGGCGATCGCGATCAGGCCCTTGCGCGTCTCGGAGCCAGCTCGACGAGCGTCGAGAGCAGGGACTGTTAGCTCGATAGCCGCGCTCTGTGGCGTGGCTCCGAGCGGGCCGTGCACGCTCATCGTCGGGAGGATGCCCTGCCGGCGGTCGGCTGCGGTTTTTGCAACATTGCGATTACGTTAGGGCCGCGAAGTTGGCTCGCTTTGGCGTACTTCTGATACCTCGCAGCTCGGTCATCGGTTACGTCAAGGGGTCGCGGCCGCCTCCCGGCGAGCCGCCGCGCGGGCGACTGCAGCAGGCGCGGTCCGCCGCAGGCGGGGAACCAGCCACATCGCCTCGAGCGCGATCCGTGTGGACATCTTGCTGGTTCCCGCGGTGCGGTCCTGGAAAACGATCGGGATCTCGCGAACCTTGAAGCCGGCCAGCAGCGCGCGGTAGGTCACCTCGATCTGGAATCCATACCCCTCGGCGCGGACGCTCTCGAGCTCGATCGCCTCGAGCACCTCGCGGCGGATGCATTTGAACCCGCCGGTGAGGTCCTGGATCTCGACGCCGAGGATGATCCGCGCGTAGGTCCCGCCGCCCCGGCTGATCAGCCGTCGTAGCAGGCCCCAGTCGCGAACGCCGCCGCCTGACACGTAGCGCGATCCGAGTACTAGGTCGGCTTGCTGTACCGCCGCCACCAGGTCGCGCAGGTATCGGGGATCGTGCGAGAAATCGGCATCCATTTCGATCACGAACTCCGCGCCGCCCGTCAGCGCCCGCGCGAATCCCGCAAGGTACGCATGCCCGAGCCCGCCTTTGGCGGCGCGGTGAAGAACCTCCAGGGTGGGAATCTCAGCCGCCAGCCGGTCGGCGATCTGCCCGGTGCCGTCCGGTGAGCCATCGTCGACGACCAGGATTCGGAACTCATCGGGGACGATCGCCGAAAGCTCGCCCGCCGCAGCCCGCACGATCGCCTCGACGTTTTCGGCCTCGTTGTACGTCGGGATCACGACCCACACCTGACCTGACATGGTCATGGGAGCCTAATGGGGGCGATCGGCGACTCGCCAATTCGTGCGGCGGTTCTGCAAGTACCCTGTCAGGGCCTCGCATTTCGGCGTGTAGCCGAACAAGCGGCCGCAGGAACCGGCATGATGGCCGCCCGGGATCTCGTGATGGACGACGGCACGACAGCACTACGTACCCGGGACGGGTCGCGCAACGGCGCGCCCGGTCCGCCACCGTCGCCGATGCGACTGCGTCCCAGGGTCCAACCGCACCACCGGCGCCGCCGCGCGGTCGCGCTGACTGCGCCGCTGGCGGCGATCGCGCTGATCGCCGGCGTGCTCGTGGGTGCCGGTGGAGGGAGCGCAGTCGCGCCTCACCCTGTGCTCAGAGCGGGCTTCTTCACCCATATCCGGCAGCTGGCGGGCTCAGGCCCCGGCTCCCTGTTCGCTGCCGAGCAGCAAGCCGAGGACAACGCGATCAACCGGACGCTCACCTACACCCCGTACGTGCGGATCGCGGGCAGCCAGCACCGGGAGATCGCGCTGACATTCGACGACGGGCCCGGTCCCTACACGCCGCAGGTTCTGTCGGTCCTGGAGCGGGAGAAGGTGCCGGCGACGTTCTTCGAGGTCGGGATCCTGGAGCGCTACTTCCATGCCTCGACCACGCGGATCATCGGGGACGGGGATGTGATCGGCGATCACACCGAGTCGCACGCGCCGCTGTCACAGCTGCCGCGCAAGCTGCAGCGAGCCCAGCTGCTCGCGCAGACCGCGGCGACCGGGGAATGGGGGGCGCCGTTCCCACGCCTGTTCCGGCCGCCGTATGGGCTGTGGAACTCGACGACGCTGTCGCTGCTGGGCTCGCTGCACATGCTGATGGTGCTGTGGACCGTGGATACCAGCGACTACCGGCTGCCGGGGCCGCGGAGCATCATCCACGCGGCGCTGTCCGGTGCTCGGCCGGGCGCGATCATCCTGATGCACGACGGCGGCGGCGACCGCCAGGAGACGGTCGAAGCATTGCCGGCGATCATCAAAGGCTTGCGTGCTCGTGGCTACAGGCTGGTGACCGTGCCGCGGCTGCTGCTGGACAACCCGCCCCCGGCCAACCAGCAGATCTCCTCGATCGTCGGCTCAGGGGGGTAGCGCGCGGCCGTCAGCGGCGGACGTACGCGACCCGGTTCCAGCTCGGCTCGGGGGCCAGCTCGATCGGCTCGCCGCCGCGATCGGGCTGGATGTAGACGAACGCGTTCGTGTCCCCGTCGAAACAGACGTCGAGCTCGCCCTCCTTGACCCGCTGGTCGAGCCAGGCGCTGCGGAAGATCAGACGGCGCAGCCAGTGCACCAGCGACCGCTCCGAGGGTCCGACGAGCTCCGGCCAGCAGTCGTTTACATGCTGGCCCAGCGCGGAGGCGGGATCGGTCACCTCGCCGTTTACGACCAGGTTGATCAGGTCCTCGGCCTCGTCCTCGTCGACGGTTCCCGCCAGAAAGCCGAGCTTGCGGGCCGCCTGCTCGCAGCGCTCGCGAAAGTCACGTTCGTTGAACGTGAATCGCAGCTCGCCGTACTCGAGCACGAAGTCTTCGCCAGAGGTGTAGTTCCCGCGTCGGTACATGGCGAGCGTCGGGATCATATGTGTGATTCCTGCCTCACCGCAGGCATTGAAAGCGATGTTGCAGCAGCCGCCGCCGTGCGGATCGATTTGGCCGCATCAGCTCGCCCGCTGGAGCGGCCAACCTGCAACATTTTTGAGGAGGAGGGGGCGATTTCGCTCGGCTGGCGGCTTTACATAACATGGAGCCCTCACCAGCCACGATCCTCGTGATCGAGGATCACACACCCACCCGGAAGTTTCTGCTCGACAACCTCGCTGCCGACGGGTTCGACCCGCTAGAGGCGGAAACCGCCGAGCAGGCGCAGCAGTTGATGCGCACGCAGTTCCCAGACCTCGCGATCGTCGATCTCGGCCTTCCCGACGGCGATGGCCTCGAGCTGGTGAGGAAGGTGCGGGAGACCGACCGCGTCGCCGGCAGCGTCGACCCAGAGCTACCGCTGCTCGTGCTTACCGGGCACGTCGGCGAGCTCGACCTCATGCGCGCCTTCGAGCGCGGCTGTGACGATTACGTGACCAAGCCGTTCAGTTATGCGGAGCTCCGGGCGCGGATCCGGGCGCTGCTACGTCGCAGCGGCCGCCGATCACGCTCGGCGCGTGTCCGCGTCGGTCCGCTCGAGATCGATCCGCTCGCCCGTCAGGTGTGGCTGCGCGGCGTGCCGCTCGCGCTGTCGAAGAAGGAGTTCGCGCTGCTGCGTGCGCTTGCCAGCGAACCGACCCGCGTGTTCACGCGCGAGGAGCTGCTGCGCGGCGTGTGGGGCTACCGGGCCCTCGGAACGACTCGCACGCTCGACTCGCACGCATCGCGCCTTCGGAAGAAGCTCGCCGTGTCCGGCGATCGATTCATCGTCAGCGTGTGGGGAGTCGGCTATCGCTTGGTCGACGGGAGCCTCGAGTGAGTGATCCGGCGCTGACGGTCTGTGGATGGAGCGTGGCCGGCGCGGCCGGACTCGCGGCGGCGCTGATGCGGCGAGCCGCTTCGGCCAGCCGCGAACGCGTGGCCCGTGCGTCGCACGAGCTGCGCGGGCCGCTGACCGCAGCGCGCCTCGGTGTCGAGTTGGGCTCGCGCACCGGAGAGCTTTCGCCGGACCGGTTGCGGGCGATCGAACTCGAGCTGGAGCGAGCGGCGCTCGCACTCGAGGACCTGCTGCACGCTCCGCAGCGCGATCTCGTCACCGGCACGCGCGCCCCATCCAACCGCCAGCCAGTCGAGATCCGCCCGCTGCTGCGCGATCTGGTCCGGGCATGGGAGCCGGCTGCGGCCGCCGGCGGCGTCGAGGTCCGCCTCCGATGGTTCGGTGAGGATGGTTTCGTGGCGGGCGAGCGGATCCGTCTCGCTCAGGCGATTGGCAACCTGCTCGCGAACGCGATCGAGCACGGCGGCGACACCGTCGAGGTGCGCGGCACCGTTGCCGATTGTCGGGTGAGAGTGGAGGTGGCGGACGACGGACCAGGACTGCCGGCGCCGGTCTCCGAGCTCACCGCACGGCCGCGGAACGGCCGCGGCGTGCGCGGTCGAGGACTGGCGATCGCGAGCGCGATCGCGACGGCCCACGGCGGCCGCGTGGCGGCCGCTCCGAGCGACCGTGGTGCGCGCGTCGTGCTCGACCTGCCCGCCTCCGCACCCGAGTTCGGGTTGCGCCGGCCGACGGCGTAGACGTTCCAAGCACACCGCCCGGACGGAAACCCGCCGGGATTGCAAGCGGCCTCTCAGGAGGTGCGCCTGCACGCGATCTTGCGGGTCCCGAGCGCCCCCCAGGCGACACGCCGTGCACCCAAATCCCCAGCGCTAGTGGGAGCTTTGCCCGTTTTCGCGGCTCAGGTGGGAAATTAGACGAAAAAAGGGTTGCAATGTGGGGGAGAGTGGGGTAAAGTGGGATACGCAGCGTCTGCAAGAACGGACCCGGGTGGCAGGGCTCCTCCCACCCAGCCACCCGGGTTCCAAGTTCGGAGAGCAGCATGAGAACCCTTGATCCTCGCCCCGCGCACTCGCCGGTTGCACGGCGGATTTCAGCCGCGAGCGCGGGCGCACCGCGAGCGTCGGCGGCGATCCCGCTCCAGCGGCAAACCTCATCCTCGAGCGCGTGAGCCCACTTGTTCCAGTTCCGCGGAACCTACGAACACGCGCTCGACGCGAAGCACCGGCTGACCGTTCCGGCGAAGTTCCGCGCGGCCCTCGCAAATCGCGTGGTGCTCGCGGCATCGGCCGAGACCGTGCCGGGCGCTCCGCGTTCGATCGGGATCTGGATTCCCGACGTCTACGACGAGTACACACGCGCGGCACTCGCGGCTTTGAACCCGATGTCGCCGGAGGCGCGTGACTTGAAGCGCTTCTTCTACAACTGGTCGCAGGACACCGAGATGGATTCGGCCCACCGGGTCATGGTCTCCCCGAATCTGCTGGCGTACGCGGGGCTCGACAAGGACGTCGTGGTGGTCGGCTCCGGCGAGTGCCTGGAGGTGTTCGACCGGGCCGCCTACGCCGGCTACAGCGATGAGGTCCTCGCCCGCGTCCCCGACATCGCAAATCGCCTTGGCCACACTGCTTGACATGACGCAGACCCACGTTCCGGTGCTCGCCGGAGAGTTGATCGACCTGCTCGATCCGCAGCCGGGCGAGGTCGCGATCGACTGCACGTTCGGCGGCGGCGGTCATGCGCGGCTGATCGCCGAGCGGATCGGGCCGGCCGGGGTCCTGATCGGCATCGACCGCGATCCCGCCGCTGAGGAGCGTTTCGCTGAGCTGTCGGCCGAGGTCCCGTGCGAGACACGATTCATCCGAGCCGACTTCGCCACGGCGCTGGGAGCGCTGCGGGACGAGCAGCTGCAAGCGGACCTTCTGTACCTGGATCTCGGAATGTCCTCGATGCAGGTCGACACCTGGGAGCGCGGCTTCTCCTACGCGTACGACGCGCCGCTTGACATGCGGATGGATCCCGAACAGGAGCTGACCGCGCAGGAGATCCTCGGCACCTGGGACGAGCGCCGGCTGGCCCGGCTGCTACGTGAATACGGAGAGGAGCGCTACGCCTCGCAGATCGCGCGGGCGATCATTCGCGCCCGCCGCCGGGAGCCGCTGTACGGGACCCAGCAGCTCGTCGAGGTGATCAAGTCCGCCGTGCCGGTGCCGGCCCAGTTCGCCGGAGGCCACCCGGCCCGGCGGACATTCCAGGCGTTGCGGATCGCGGTCAACGAGGAGCTCGAGCAGCTCGATCGCGCGCTGCCGCTGGCCTGGGAGGTGCTGGCAACCGGAGGTCGCATCGCGACGATCTCGTTTCACTCGCTAGAGGACCGTCGCGTCAAGCGCTTTCTGACCGCCCGCGCCCGCGGCTGCATCTGCCCGCCAGAGCTGCCCGTCTGCGTGTGCGGACATCAGCCCGAAGCAGAGCTGCTGACACGCCGTGCCGTGGCGCCCACACCGGGGGAGGTCGCGACGAATCCCCGCTCCAAGTCGGCGCACCTGCGCGCCGCGCGAAAGCTGGAGGTGAGCCCCACATGACCCCCCCGACCGCCACCCCAACCGCCCGGCGGACGGCCCGCCAGGCGACCCAGCGACGGATTCCAAGACGTGTGTCGGGTCCGGTCACGGGACGTGCGCAGGCCCCGACCGCGTACCGCACCGCCCCGCAACCGGCGCGGGCGCCGCGAGTCCGCACTCACACCCCGCGGCGACCCGTCAGCCGGATCACGGCACGCGCCCTGGCAGTCGTCCGCGCGCTTCCCGACCACGCGTTGCTCGACCGGATCGTTCGTGGCCGGGCGTGGATTCCGCTGCTCGGCGTGATGCTGGCTGGGATCGTGGCGATGCAGGTGGAGGTGCTGAAGCTCGGCGCCAGCATCGGCCGGTCGATCCAGCGAAGCACCGCGCTGACCAGCCGCAACGAGCTGCTGCGCGCGAATGTGTCGGCGCTGTCCGACGATGGGCGGATCGAGCGACTCGCCGCGCAGATGGGAATGGTGATGCCGGAGCCGACGCAGGTGGGGTTCCTGAGCGCGCGCCCCGGCGGTGACCTCGCGCGTGCGGTGGCGAACATCCATCCTCCGAACCCGGCCTTGTTCGAGTCGCTGGTGACGCCGAACGGGGGGGTGGTCACGGGCATCACGACGACCTCCGCGACGCCGACGGCCGCAACGACCGCCTCCGCGGCCCCGACGACGACCACGCCCGCGACCCCGTCCACCGGCCCCGCAACGACCACTCCGGCATCGACCCCAGGAGGGTAGGCGCAGATGGCCACGATCGACCGCCGGATCGGACTCCTGTTCCTGGCGTTCGTGGCGCTGTTGACGATCGCGACGGTGCGAGCCACCTACCTGGGGACGGTCAACGCGGGGTCGCTGCGGCACGCCGCGATCACTCAGCAGATCACGCGCGAGATCGTGCCGGCCGCACGCGGCGCGATCACGGACCGCAACGGTGTCGAGCTGGCGCTCAGCGAATCGGCGGATGACGTGGTGGCGGATCCGTACCTGATCAAGAACGCCCAGGGGGCTGCGCAGGAGCTGGCGCCGCTGCTCGGCAAGCCGTTCACGACGGTCCTGACCGAGCTGACCCGGCCCCATACCGGGTTCGTCTACCTGGCGCACCTGCTCGCCGGCGACCGCGCGGCCTCGATCGCGAAGCTGAAGCTCGACGGGATCACGCTGGTGCCACGGGTCACGCGGGTGTATCCGCGCTCGTGGGTCGCCTCGCAGGTGCTGGGCAACGTGCACCTCGACGGACACGGCTACAGCGGCATCGAGTACCGCTACGACAACGTGTTACGCGGAACCGACGGGGTTCGGCGGATCGTCAACGACGCTATCGGCCAGCCGATCTCGATCGACGACGTGCGGCCGACGGTGCCTGGCAGGACCGTCAGGCTGACGATCGACGCCGCGCTCCAGGACGAGGTCGAGCAGGTGCTAGCGGGCGTCGGCGCCCAGTATTCGCCACGAGGCGCCACCGCGATCGCGCTCGACCCGCAGACGGGTGCGATCCTGGCGCTGGCCAACTGGCCGCGGGTGAACGCCAACGACGTCGCGTCAGCGCCACCGTACGCGAGCGATAACCGGGCGGTCACGTTCAACTACGAGCCGGGATCGACATTCAAGGCGATCACGGTCGCCGGCGCACTTCAGGACGGGGTCGTCACCCCTGACACGCAGTTCTTCATCCCCTCGGTTCTGCAGGTGGCCGACCGCCAGATCCACGACGCCGAGCTGCACGGCGACGAAACGCTGTCGGTCGCCGACATCCTGCGCGTCTCGAGCAACATCGGTGCGGACGAGATCGGGATGAAGCTCGGGGCGCAGCGCTTCGACTATTGGGTGCACCGCTTCGGCTTCGGCTCCCCGACCGGCATCGACCTGCCGGGTGAGGAACGGGGCATCGTCCTGCACTGGTGGCAGTACTCGGGTTCCTCGATGGGCAACCTCCCGATGGGGCAGGGCGAGTCGGTGACGCCGATCCAGATGGCGACCGCGTACGCCGCGATCGCGAACGGCGGAATCCTGCGCCCGCCCCACATCGTCGAGGCGATCGGTGGTAGGCCGGTGCCGCTGCCCGAGGGCCATCGGATCATCTCGCCAATCGCCTCCGCCGAGCTGCGCGACATGCTGCGTGGCGTGTTCGCCGACGGCGGCACCGCCTCGGGCGCGGCGATCCCGGGCTACGACCTCGCTGGCAAGACAGGAACGGCAAACGAGGTGATCAACGGCCAGTACTCCAACAGCGCTTACGCCGCTTCGTTCATCGGCTTCGTTCCGGCGAGCCACCCGCGCCTGCTGGTCGCGGTGATGGTCGATCAGCCACAGGGGGCGATCTACGGCGGCTCGGTCGCCGCCCCGGCGTTCCAGAAGATCGTCGGATGGGCGGTCCCGTACTTCGGAATCTCGCCGAGGTAATCGGGGCGCCGAGGCGTCGGATGGCGGGGCGCCGGGGCGTGACGATGGTGGCTGACCGGGACCGTTGCGGTTCGCGGTTCACCGGGGCTGCGGGCGAACCAAAACGTTTGGTGGTGGCTGAGCCGCCATTTGCCGCTTTGGTTCGCCGGAGCACCGACCCCGGGCCGATGAAACCGGCCCGCGTCAACCCCATCCCCGACGGGCCTAAGGCAGCTGCCGCTTCAGCTGCGCCAGCCGCTCGTCCCACTGCCCACCGACGTCGGCCATCCACGACACCGCCTCCGACAGCGGCGCCGGGGTAACGCGGTAGTGGACCTCGCGTCCCGAGCGCTCGCGCTCGAGCAAGCCGGCGTCGGCAAGCGCGCCCAGGTGCTTCAAGACCGCCTGCCGCGAGATCGGCAGCTGTGCCGCCAGTGCGGTCGCCGTCGTGGAGGGCTGCTCGGCGATCGCGGCCAGCAGCGACCGGCGCGTCGGGTCTGAGAGCGCGCCGAATACCGCGCCCGCGGGGTCGCCGGGGTTGTGCGGCATCGCTCAGGCCGCGATCAGCGCCGGTCCGTATTGGCGAGGACCGGAGCCCGGGAGCGGCAGCCCGACGAGGTCGAGCACCTCGAGTGGGCGTGACTCGACGACTCGCAGGCGAGTGCCGTCTCGCTCCGGAAGCAGGGTCAGCTCGACGCGCGTCGCGGGTTCGCCATCCGCGGCCCACCAGAACGCGAGCCGGTGCGGCACGAGCGCCTCCTCCACCCAGCCGCTGCGCGCCTGCTCGCCGGAGCGGAACAGCGCGTCACCGCCGGGATGGAGATCGAGCCGGACCTCGTCGGCCAGCCAGCCGTCACCGGTGATCGCTTCCCATACCTCCGCCGGGGACGCCTCCAGCAGCAACTCGCGTTGCACTTGGTCGATCATCGCTCCTCCTCCAACGCGCAACCAAACGGTTGCGGATCTGCTAGGGTGTCTTGCAACCACACGGTTGCACTATAGCGAAGGCCGGCGCCCGCGGTGCGAAGGCCGGCGCCCGAGCGCGCAGCCCGACTCACGAGGAGGTCATATGCCACTGGTTCCAATGGTCATCGAGCAGACGGCGCGCGGCGAGCGGTCGTTCGACATCTATTCACGACTACTGAACGACCGGGTGGTGTTCCTCGGCGGGCCGGTCGATGAGGAGGCGGCGAACCTGATCGTCGCCCAGCTGGTCCACCTCGAGTCCGACGACCCGGACAAGGACATCCACCTCTACATCAATTCGCCAGGAGGGTCGATCTACGCGGGCCTGGCGATCTACGACGCGATGCAGTTCATCAGGCCCGACGTGCAGACGATCTGCTACGGGATCGCAATGTCGATGGGGTCGCTGCTGCTGGCGGGCGGCACACCGGGCAAGCGCATGGCGCTGCCGAATAGCCGCATCCTGATCCACCAGCCTTCGGGCGGCTTCGAGGGGCCGAGCAGCGACATCGAGATCCATGCCCGGGAGGTGCTCGCGCTGCGGACCCGCGTCGACGAGATCTACGCCAAGCACACCGGACAGTCGATCGAGCGGGTGCACGCCGACATGGAGCGCGACCGGTACTTCACCGGCGAGGAGGCGCTCGCGTACGGGCTGGTGGACCGGGTGATCGAGCGCCGAGAGCTGGCGAAGGGGACCCGCGGCTTCGGACAGGGTTGATGCCGCGCGGCCTCCTACCCTGTGGGGCGTGCAGCTCGCCCAGGTCATGGCGCAGGCGCCGGCCTCCGCGGCCGGGCTCGAGATCACCAACCTCGCCTACGCGACGGACGTGGTAACGCCGGGCACGCTGTTCTTCTGCGTGCCCGGCTTCACCCGCGACGGTCACGAGTTCGCGCCCGAGGCGATCGCCAACGGTGCGGTCGCCCTGGTCGTCCAGCGCCCCGTGAACCTCGGCGTGCCAGAGATCCTGGTCAAGGATGTGCGCGCGGCGATGGCACCCGCGGCGGCCAGCTTCTTCGGGGACCCAACGGCACAGCTCGCGCTCGCGGGCGTCACCGGCACCAACGGCAAGACGACCACGGCGTTTCTGGTGAGGGCGATCTTCGAGGCCGACGGGCGCCCAACGGGCCTGCTCGGCACGGTCAAGAGCGTGATCGGCGGCGCCGAGCGCGAGGTCGTTCGCACCACGCCCGAGGCGATCGACCTGCAGCGCATGTTCCGCGAGATGGTCGACGGCGGCGACGTCGCTTGCTCGATGGAGGTCTCTTCACACGCGCTGGCGCTGCATCGCGCCGACGCGATCCACTTCGATGCCGCGATCTTCACCAACCTGACCCAAGACCACCTCGACTTCCACGCGACGATGGAGGAGTACTTCAACGCCAAGCGCCGCCTGTTCGTGGAGGCCGACACGCACGCCGCGGTGGTCAACGTCGACGACCGGTACGGCGCGCGGCTGGCCGCTGAGCTGAACGAGCCGATCACGTTCGCGATCGAGCGTGACGCGACCTACCGGGCACTGGACGTCGAGACCGACCTGCTCGGGTGCCGCTTCACCGTCCGCGCGCCCGACGGCGAAACCCCGCTGAGCTCACCGCTGCGTGGACGCTTCAACGTCTACAACCTGCTGGGCGCATTCGCCGCGGCTCGGGCGATCGGCGTCCCAGCGCAGACGTGCGCAGTCGCGCTCGGACAGGCCGACCAGGTCCCCGGACGCTTCCAGCAGGTCGACGAGGGCCAGCAGTTCGCGGTGATCGTCGACTACGCGCACACGCCCGATTCGCTCGAGAACGTGCTGAGAGCCGCCCGCGAGCTGACTGACGGCCGCGTCCTCGTCGTGTTCGGCTGCGGTGGCGATCGCGATCGTGGAAAGCGGCCGCTGATGGGCGAGATCGCCGCCAGGCTGGCGGACCGCGTGGTCGTGACCTCCGACAATCCTCGCTCCGAGCAGCCGGAGGCCATCATTGCCGAGATCGCTGAGGGCGCCGGTTCGGCGGTGGACTGCAACGTCGATCGGCGCGCCGCGATCTCGCAGGCAATCGCGGCAGCGAGGCCGGGAGACGTCGTCGTGATCGCGGGCAAGGGCCACGAGCAGGGGCAGGAGTTCGAGGCGGGCCGCAAGATCCCGTTCGATGATGTGACGGTCGCGCGCGAGGCGCTGCACGCGACAGCCGTCCACTAGGCGGCCGAGGCCTCCGCACCGCCGGGTACTCTGCCCGCGATGAGATGCTGGACCCCGGAGAAGGTGGCCGAGGCCGCGCACGCCCGCCTGCACTCACCGCCTCCGGCCCCCGCCGGCCCGGAGCGGGTGGTGATCGACTCACGCGAGGCCGGGCCCGGCGCGCTGTTCGTAGGGCTGCGAGGTCAGCACACCGACGGCGGGCGCTTTGCGGCGGCGGCGCTTGCAGCAGGCGCCTGGGGAGTGCTGGCCGGCGCCGAGCATGTCGAGGCCGCTCGGTGCGCGGCGCCGGGGGTGCTGATGTCGGCCGAGGATCCGCTTGCGGCGCTTCAGAGACTGGCGCGAGCGTGGCGGCGGGAGCTCGGAGCCCAGGTGATCGGGGTCACCGGCTCGACCGGCAAGACGTCGACGAAGGACCTGTTGTGCGCGCTGCTGGCCCCGCACGTCCGCACGGTCGCCTCCCGTGCCAACTTCAACACCGAGATCGGACTGCCTCTCGAGGTCCTGGCCGCGCCCGACGCGACGCAGGTGCTGGTGCTCGAGATGGCGATGCGCGGCGTGGGTCAGATCGCGGAGCTGGCCGCGATCGCGGAGCCGGATGTCGCGGTGATCGTCAACGTGGGGCCTGTGCATCTGGAGTTGCTCGGGACGGTGGAGGCGATCGCGAAGGCCAAGGCCGAGCTGATCGCGGGGCTGCGGCCCGGCGGAACCGCGGTGATCCCCGCCGGTGAACCCCTGCTCGAGCCCCATCTGCGCGAGGACATCCGGGTGGTGCGCTTCGGTGAGCATGGCAACGTCATCTTGCGCAGCGCCGACGACGAGCGCCTGCGGATCGAGGCGGACGGAGAGCTGATCGAGCTCGAGGTTCCGTTCACCCAGGCGCACCTGCGATCGAACCTGCTGGCGGCGGTTGCGGCGGCGCGCGCGGTGGGCGTCAGCCCCGAAGGCCGCGTCGAGTTCAGTCCGCCGCCCGGGCGAGGGGCCCTGGTCGAGCTGCCTGACGGTGTCACGGTGATCGACGACTGCTACAACGCCAACCCGATGTCGATGAGGGCCGCGCTCGACCATCTGGTCGCGACCAGGACGCTGGGGCACCACGGGCGGGCGGTCGCCGTGCTCGGCGACATGCTCGAGTTGGGTCCCGAGGAGCGGCGGTTTCACGCCGAGATCGGCGAGTACGCGGACCGCGCCGGGATCGACGTGCTGGTGACGGTGGGTCCGCTGGCGACCTCGATGACCGACGGCTTCGGCGGCGAGTCCTACTCGGCGGCGGACGCCGGCGAGGCGGCTGCGCTAGTCCCTGAGCTGCTCGCGCCGGGCGACGTGGTGCTGGTCAAAGCTTCGCGCGGGATCGGGCTGGAGCTGGTCTGCCAGGCGCTCGAGACGGCGGTCCGCTCGTGACCGGCTCGATCTCCGGCCGCGTCCTGATCGCAGGCACCGCGTCGCTGTTGATGTGCCTGTTCCTCAGCCCGAAGTTCATCGAGTTCCTGCGCGCGCGTGAGTTTGGCCAGAACATCCGCGAAGAGGGCCCGGAGGGTCACAAGACCAAGGCCGGCACCCCGACGATGGGCGGGATCATCATCCTGCTTGCGTTCGCCGTTCCGTTCCTGATCCTGTCGGCGCGCGACTGGCAGTCGATGGGCGTGTTCGGGGCAACCGCCTCGTGCGCGCTGCTCGGCTTTGCAGACGACTACACGAAGATCGTGAAGCGGCGGTCGCTCGGACTGCGGGCTCGGACGAAGCTCGCGGTGACGATCGCGATCTCGGTCGGGCTGTGGTGGATCGCCACGCACGAGGTCCACCTCGCTCCCACCGTCCGGATCCGGTTCGTCGACGTGTCGTTGGACCTCGGTCCGCTGTACCCGGTGTTCATCTACCTGGTCGTCGCCGGCTCGACGAGCGCCGTGAACCTGACCGACGGGCTCGATGGGCTTGCCGCGGGCTGCGCCGCGATCGTGCTGCTGGCCTATATCGGGATCACGTTCATCGTGCCCGGGCAGAGCAACCTGACGATGCTCGCGGCTTGCATGGTGGGGGCATGCATCGGGTTCCTGTGGTTCAACAGCTTCCCGGCGAGCATCTTCATGGGGGACACCGGGTCGCTCGCGTTGGGGGGAGCGATCGCCGGGCTGGCGATCATGACCAAGACCGAGGTGTTGCTGATCCTGCTGGCCGGGGTGTTCGTGATCGAGGCGCTGTCGGTGCTGATCCAGGTGTTCTCGTTTCAGATGTTCCGCAAGCGGGTGTTCCTGATGGCGCCGATCCACCACCACTTCGAGCTCCAGGCGTGGTCTGAGACGAAGATCATCCTGCGCTTCTGGATCGTCGCAGCCGCCTGCGCCGCGATCGCCTTCACGGTGTTCCGGCTGAGCATCCGGGGCTAGCGATCCCCTCCCACGAGTGAAGCCGAGGCCACCGCTTCCGCCCGGGCCGTACCTGGTCCTCGGTCTGGCCCGCTCGGGGGTTGCCGCCGCGATCGCGCTGCGCGCCCGCGGAGAGGAGGTGATCGGAGCAGATGCGGGCGCGGGAGAGGCCGATGGCGTCGGAAGGCTTTTGCAGGCGGGCGTCGAAGTTCACCTGGATGCGTCAGGCGACGCCCTTGCCGCCCGCGCCAGGACGCTCATCAAGAGTCCCGGCGTACCCCAGAACGCCCCGCTTGTTGCGGCGGCACGCTCGCGCGGTCTCTCGGTGCTCGGCGAGCTGGAGCTGGCCTGGCGACTGCTCCCGAACGAATGCGTGGCCGTGACCGGAACCAACGGCAAGACGACCACGACCGAGTGGATCGGGCACATCCACCGGAGCGCGGCGGTCCCGGTGGCGGTCGCCGGCAACGTTGGAACCGCCGCCTCCTCGCTGGCGGGAGCGGTCGGGCCCGCGACGACGATCGTGTGCGAGGCCTCGTCGTTCCAGCTCGAGGACACGAGCGCATTCGCGCCTGAGGCGGCGGTCCTGCTCAACATCTCGCCCGACCACCTCGACCGTCACGGCAGCTACGAGCAGTACGTGGAAGCGAAGCTCAAGGTGTTCGCCAACCAGGGCAACCACGACATCGCGGTCACGGCGGACGACCTCGCGCTCGGCGACATCGGCGGCTGCGCCCGGCGGGTGACGTTCGGCGCCGGACCCGAGGCGGAGCTGGCGCTGCGGGCGGGACATCTGTGGTGGGACGAGCGGCCGCTGCTGCGCGTCGAGGAGCTGGCGCTGCCGGGCGCGCACAACCGCCAGAACGCGATGGCGGCCGCGGCGGTGTGCCTGGCGCGGGGGCTCGACCGCGAAGCGGTCATCGCGGGCCTGCGGACCTTCGCCGGCGTGCCACACCGTCTGGAGCTGGTCGCGACACGCGACGGCGTCCGGTTCGTCAACGACTCCAAGGCGACCAACGTGGCCAGCACAATCGTCGCGCTCCAGGCTTTCCCCGAACGCAGCGTGCACCTGATCGCCGGAGGCCGCGGCAAGGGACAGGACTTCTCGTCGCTTCGGCCGGTGATCGGGCGGCACTGCCGCGCCGTTTACCTGATCGGTGAGGCGGCGGGCGAGCTCGAGAGCGCTCTGCGGGGCGCCGGCGTGCCAATCGTGTCCGCCGGCGACATGGAGCACGCCGTGGAGCTCGCCCGCAGCAGCGCGCACGCGCAGCAGATCGTGCTGCTCAGCCCGGCCTGCGCGAGCTATGACCAGTACCGCGACTTCGAGGAGCGCGGCGATCACTTCCGGGCGCTGGTGACGGCTGCATGACCGCGGCGGGCGCGAAGGCCGGATCGACGAGGGCGGCAAGCACCCGGCGGGTACCTCCGCCGCTCGAGCACCGCATCCTGATGACCGCAACGCTGTGCCTGCTGGCGCTCGGCGCGGTCATGGTCTACAGCGCCTCATCGCCGCGCGATTTGCTCGCGGGGCAGGGCAACGGCACGGGGGAATTCGTCCGTTACGTGATCTTTGCGGGCCTGGGGCTCCTGGCGATGCACGTGCTCGAGCGCCGCGGCCTCGTGTTGCTCGACCGGCGGCTGGTCAGCCTGCTGCTGCTGGCCTCGTTCGGGCTGGTCGTGCTCGTGATGGTGCCCGGGTTCGGGGTCCAGGTGAACGGCGCGCGGCGGTGGTTCGTGGCGGGCCCGATCCAGTTCCAGCCGTCTGAGCTGCTGAAGCTCTCGCTGGTGCTGTACGTGGCGCGCTTTCTCGCGGAGCATCCCAAGCGGCTGCGTAGCTTCCGCCAAGCAGTGATGCCGATCGCGCTCGTCGCGGGTCCGGCGTGTCTGCTGATCGTGGTCGAGCCCGACCTGGGTACGGCGCTCGTGATCGCATTCACGATCGTGGCGCTGCTGATCGCGTCGGGGATGCCGCTTCGCTACGTGGCGGCGCTGATCGGTGTCGCGGCCGTGATGCTGATGCTGCTGGTGCTGGCGCAGCCCTACCAGCGTGCGCGGCTGACCTCGTTCCTGCACCCGTGGTCCTCGAAGTCGACCGCTGGCTTTCAGGCGGTCCAGGGGCAGATCGCGGTCGGCTCGGGCGGACTGCTCGGCGTCGGCCTCGGCCGCTCGGTGCAGAAGGTGTTCTACCTGCCGGAGGCCCAGACCGACTTCATTCTGGCGGTGATCGGGGAGGAGCTCGGGGTCGTCGGGATCTTCGGCGTCGTGTTCCTGTACGGGATGATCGCGTACGCGGGGCTGCGGACCGCGCGCCGCGCCGCGGGGCGGTATGCGAAGCTGCTGGCGACCGGCCTCACGTCGCTGATCCTGTGTCAGGGGACACTCAACATCTTCGTCGTCCTGGGGCTGGCCCCGCTCACGGGCGTGCCGCTGCCGTTCATCTCGTACGCCCCCACCAACCTGTGCATCGTCCTCGCGGCGATCGGACTGCTGCTGAACATCGGGCGGCCCGGAGCGCGCCGCCTCCAGGTGGTGGAAGGCCCCCGGCGTGAGCGCGCCGAGGATCGTGATCGGCGCCGGCGGGACCGCGGGGCACGTCGTGCCGGCGCTGGCGGTGGCAGACGCGCTGCGCGCTGAGGGCGCGGCGGTCCTGTTCATCGGCGGCGAGCGCGCGGAGCTCGAGCTGGTCCCGGCAGCGGGCTACGAGTTGCGGACGCTGCAGGTGGCCCAGCTCCCGCGCGGCCGCCCACTGCGCGCCGCGCGCGCGGCGCTGATCGACGGGCTCGCCGTCCGCGCGGCACGGCAGATCCTCCGCCGGGTGGACCCGGCCGCGGTGATGGGAGCGGGCGGGTACGTGGCCGGACCGGTCGGGCTCGCGGCGGTGTCACGGCGGGTGCCGCTCGTGCTGACCGAGGCCGACAGCCATCTCGGCCTGACCAACCGGCTGCTGGCGCCGTTCGCACGGCGGGTGTGTCTGTCGTTCCCGATCGAAGGGCGCGAAGGTTCCCGCTACCTGGTCACCGGCCGCCCAATCCCGCCCCCCGCGACCGACCGGCGCGCAGCGCGGGCAAGGTTCGGGATCGGCGGGCGCGACACCTGCGTGCTGGTGTTCGGCGGCTCGCAGGGGGCGAGGTCGATCAACCACGCCGCAGTGGAGGCGTTCGCGGGTGCTCGCTTCCGCGTCCTGCATGCCGCTGGCGAGCGAGACCTCCCCGAGCTGCAGGCGCCGGGGCCTCACTACGACCTCCGGGGGTTCATCCCGAACTTCGGGGAGGCGCTGCTGGCCAGCGACCTCGTCGTGGCGCGGGCGGGCGGCTCGATCTTCGAGATCGCCGCCCACGGTCGGCCCGCGATCCTGGTGCCCTATCCGTATGCCACGGCCGATCACCAGGCCGCCAACGCCCGCTACATGGAGCAGGCGGGGGCAGCGGTCGTGATCCCGGACGCGCAGCTGACGGGTGCGCGCCTCGCCCAGGAGGCCGGACGGCTGCTATCCGATCGCGGCAAGCTGGCCGCGATGGCACGGGCATCGGCCGCGCTCGCCAAGCCGGATGCCGCCGGGGTGATCGCGGGTGAGCTGCTGGCGGCGGCGCGAAGGCGAGGGCGTTAGGTGGCGGCAGGCGAGGACTGGGCCGGCCGCCGGCTGCACTTCGTTGGGATCGGCGGAGCCGGCATGAGCGGCCTCGCGATCGTGGCGAAGCAGCTCGGGGCAGCCGTGACGGGCTCGGATCGTGGCGAGTCGAGTTACACCGAGCGCCTGCGTCAGCGTGGGATCGAGCCGCTGCTCGGGCACCGCGCCGAGAACGTGCCGCCGGGGGCGGAGGTCGTGTACTCGACGGCGGTGCCCCCGTCTAACCCCGAGCGCGCCGCCGCCGCCGGCCGTGAGCTGCACCGCGCAGACCTGCTGGCCCAGATCGCCTCGCTGCGCAGGTGTCTCGCGGTCACGGGAACCCACGGCAAGACGACCACCGCCGGAATGGTCGTGCAGGCGCTGCACGGCTGCGGCCTTGAGCCTTCGTACGTGATCGGCGGCGAGCTGCGCGCCACCGGCGCCAACGCGGGCTGGGGCCGCGGCGAGTGGATCGTGGTCGAGGCCGACGAGTCGGATCGCTCGCTGCTGAAGCTGACGCCCGAGATCGCCGTGCTGACCAACGCCGAGCTTGACCATCACTCGACCTACAGCTCCCGCCTGGAGCTGGAGCAGACGTTCCGCGAGTTCATGTCACGCGCCGGCGAGAGCGCCGTCGTGTGGGACCGGCCCAGGCTGAGGGCGCTGTGTCCGCGCGACGCGATCCCGTACGACGCTCCCGAACCCGAGCTGATCCCCGGTGGGTCGCGCTTCCGCTTCCACGAGGTCCTCGTCGAGCTGAGCGTGCCCGGGGCGCACAACGCGGTCAATGCCGCCGGGGCGCTGACCGCTGCCACCCTGGCCGGCGCCGATCCCGCGCTGGCGGCGGCGGCACTACGCGCCTACGCCGGAGCGCGCCGCCGCTTCGAGCTCCTGGGAGAGAGCGACCATGGCGTGCCGGTGTACGACGACTACGCGCACCACCCGACGGAGGTCGCGGCCGTGATCGACGCCGCACGCACGCTGCGTCCTCGGCGGGTGGTGGCGGTCTTTCAGCCACATCTGTACTCGCGCACGCAAGCGCTCGCGCAGCGGTTCGGCGTGGCGCTTGCGCGCGCGGACGTGGTCGCGGTGCTCGACGTGTACGCGGCGCGGGAGCGGGCTGAGGAGTTCCCGGGGGTGGACGGGCGGCTGATCGCGGCGGCCGCCGCCGACGCCGCCCGCGGCCGCACGGTGGGATGGGTTCCAACGTTTGACGCTGCTCGCATGTTCCTGGTCACGACGCTGCGCCCCGGCGATCTCTGCCTGCTGATGGGAGCAGGCGATGTGGACCAGCTGGGCCGCTCGCTGGTGCACGCGCCGGGATGAGGGCGCGCGCGCCGGCGTGAGGCTGCGGCCGGGCCGGCATCTACTCTGAGCGCGTGTCCGACCTCCCCGAGGGCCTGCAGTCCGACTACCCCCTCGCGCGGCTGACCACGATCCGCACCGGCGGCCCCGCCGAGTTCTTCGCACGCCCCCGCTCGGTGGCCGAGCTGCAGCGGCTGCTCCGTTGGGCCGCCGCCAGAGGGCTCGAGGTAGGGGTCGTGGGATCGGGGTCGAATCTCCTGATAGCGGACGAAGGCGTCCGCGGGCTCGTGCTGAAACTGAACGGAGAGCTGAGCAAGATCGAGAACAGCGGCACCCGGATTCTGTGTGGCGGGGCGGCCCGGCTCCCGGCCGTATCCGCTCGCGCCGCGCAGGCCGGGCTGACCGGGATCGAGTTCGGAGTGAACATCCCGGGGACGGTCGGCGGGGCAGTCAGGATGAACGCAAACGCATATGGGGGAGAGCTGGCACGAGCACTCGAATGGGTGGAGATCGTCAGCGCGGCCGGGGTGCAGCGCAGGCGGCCCGAACAGCTCGGCTTTTCCTATCGCCGGTCGAATCTCGGACCTGACGAGGTCGTCGCCCGCGCCTCGTTTGCGCTGAGCCCGGCGGCCAGCGAGGAGGTCAAGGCGACGCTGGCGGACATGCGCGCACGGCGCAAGGCGGCGCAGCCTTCGGGGATCAAGACGTTCGGCTCGACGTTCAAGAATCCCCAGGATCCCCGCGCCGAGGGGCGCACGGCGGGGCAGCTGCTGGAGGCGGCCGGTTGCCGCGGTTTGCGGATCGGCGGCGCGAGCTTCTCTGCCAAGCACGCGAATTTCATCGAGAACCACGGGCAGGCGAGCACCGCCGACGTGGTGGCGCTGATGGCCGAGGGCCGGCGCCGAGTCAAGGAGCGGTTCGGCATCGAGCTCGAGCCGGAGGTGCAGGCGCTGGGGCCGGTGGCGCTGCCTAGCGATTGGAGCCGGGGATGATCGCGCGGCCGCGGCTGCTGATCACGATCGTCGTGCTCGGCGCGCTGCTGGGCGGCGGGTGGCTGTGGCTGCGGGATTCCTCGCTCGTGTCGGTTCAGCGAGTGTCGGTGACGGGCGAGCGCGGACCCGACGCGTCGCAGATCCGGCGCGCGCTGACCGCTGCCGCGCTGACGATGACGACGCTCGATGTGCAGATGGACCAGCTATGGATGGCGGTGCGGCCGTTCCCGGTGGTCAAGGGCCTGCGGGTGAGCACCCAGTTCCCGCATGGGATGCGGATCGGCGTAATCGAGCAGGTCCCCGTCGGCGCGGTGGTTGTGGGACGTCACTCGATTGCCGTGGCCGGCGACGGGACGCTGCTGCACGACGTCGCCGTCTCGCCGGACCTGCCGGTCATCCCGGTGCGCGTCCCGCCCGGCGGGGAGCGGCTCACCGACCCGCAGGCGCTCGGGGCGGTCGCCGTGCTCGCCGCTGCGCCATACCCGCTGCTGACGCGCCTGAGCCAGGTGACGATCGTTGCCGGTCACGGCCTGGTCGCCCAGCTGCGGAACGGTCCGAGCATCTACTTCGGGGATGCGAACCGGCTGGGCGCCAAGTGGATCGCGGTCTCCGAGGTGCTCGCGGACCCCGGATCGGACGGCGCGGTGTACATCGACGTGACCGACCCACGGCGCCCGGCGGCCGGAGCACAGCCACTGACAGCGGGGGGCATCAGTACCACTGGAGGCCACTAACCCTCAGGTAGAGGTTTACACTTCCAATTTGCGAAGCCTCTGGCGATTGTCGAGAGTTGTCGGTTCTGCAACGAACGTTGCGAGCGCACCGCGCACGTTGACTTGGCGCATCACCAGGCCATAACGTGCGAAACTCCCGCTAAGAGCGATTGAGTGGGAAAACACTCAAGACTAACTCGAGGGTTGGACGGTCACAATGGAAAGCGGCAGTTATCTGGCAGTCATCAAGGTCGTCGGCGTCGGTGGCGGCGGCACGAACGCGGTCAACCGCATGGTCGATGCGGGGTTGCGGGGTGTCGAGTTCATCGCGGCGAACACCGACGCCCAGGCGCTGGCGATGTGCGACGCCGATGTCAAGCTCAACATCGGCCACCAGCTGACCAAAGGTCTAGGTGCCGGCGCCAACCCGGACATCGGCCAGGGCGCCGCGGCAGAATCGCGCGACGAGATAAAGGAGGCGTTGAAGGGCGCCGACATGGTGTTCGTCACCGCCGGCGAGGGAGGCGGGACGGGCACCGGCGCGGCGCCGGTGATCGCAGACATCGCCAAGAACGAGATCGGCGCGCTGACGGTCGGCGTCGTCACCCGCCCATTCCTGTTCGAGGGCAGCCAGCGCGCGCGGCAGGCACAGGACGGGATTCAGAGGCTCCGCGAGTACGTCGACACGCTGATCGTGATCCCCAACGAGAAGCTCCTGACGATCGTCGAGCGCCGCACCTCGATCCTCGACGCGTTCCGCGAAGCCGACAACGTGCTGCGCCAGGGCGTCCAGGGCATCACCGACCTGATCACGATCCCGGGGCTCATCAACCTGGACTTCGCCGACGTGCGCACGATCATGCACGACGCCGGCAGCGCGCTGATGGGGATCGGCAGCGCCGCCGGGGAGAACCGTGCGGCCGAGGCGGCGAAGATCGCGATCTCCTCCCCGTTGCTCGAGGAGTCGGTGGAGGGCGCGACCGGCATCCTGCTCAACATCACCGGGGGGCATGACCTCGGGCTGTTCGAAGTCAACGAGGCGGCGGAGATCGTGCAGAGCGCCGCCGACGCAAACTCCAACATCATCTTCGGCGCGGTGATCGACGACTCGCTGGGAGACGAGGTGCGAGTCACGGTGATCGCGACCGGGTTTGACCACGGCCACGTCCGGCCGAGCACCGCCCGCGAGACGACCAGGCGCGCGCGGCGCGACCGCGATGTGACGATGGACGACCGCCAGCGCTCGTCGCTGGAGATCCGTGACGACGAGATCGACATCCCGTCGTTCCTCAAGGATCGCTAACACGGCCGCCGGCTGAGAGCCGTATTTTGTAGCCAGTCAGACGGCATGGACGACACCAGGCTGTGGGCAGGCGCGGGTCGCTTGCCGTCCGAGGGCGAGCCGCGATCCCGGTGCTCGCCGCGCTTTGGGCTGCGCTGGCCGGCCAGGCCGCCGCGCGCCCCGGGCCGGGCCGGCTGACGACGATCGACGGGCCAAGCCCCGCGATTGTGGCGCTCGGAGGCGTTTCGGTCGCGCGCGACGGGACCGGGGCGCTCGTCTACCTCAAGCGCGTGCGCGGCGTCCCGCACGTGTTCGTCTCGCGGCTGCTGAAGGGATCGTGGTTGCCTCCGGAGCGCGTCGACCCGCACCTTGCGGGCCGCTCCTCGCAGCCGGTGGTCGCGGCGGGGAGGGGCGGCGAGGTGCTGGTCGCGTTCATCAACGGCGCCCGGTTGTACCTCAGCCGCCGCGCCGACAGCCAAACGTCGTGGGACCCCCCAGAGCTGCTGGCCCGCGGCGCCATCAACCCATCGCTTCAGATGACGAACTTCGGCAAGGCCTACGTCGCGTTCACCGCGCTTGCCCACGGGCGCAGCAGCGTCCGCCTCGCGTACTTCGACCGGTTCCGCTGGGCACTCGTACGCGGGCCGCTGAACCGGGCGGCGGACGGCCAGGCCGGTACCGGCTCGGGACGGCCCCAGGTGGCAGCCGCCGGCGACGGAGAGGCCGTTGTCGCGTGGGGTGAGCAGGGCCACATCTACACGCGAAGGGTGTGGGGGACGATCCCGAGCGCGCTGCGCGAGCGGGCCGACATCGCGTCGCTGTCCGGATGGAGGGAGGTCTCGGCGGGCAACCCCTCACTCTCGGTCGGCGGCGACTCCTCCTATGTGGTGGTCGGGTTCGAGGAGACCTTCCGGTCCGTGGCGGGCCTCCAGACACAGACGCGGGTGCTGACGCGCCGGCTGCGCGGATCGCGCTTTGAGGGCGTGACCGCCGCCGACGGTCTGCACACACCGTCCAGGGGCCTCCCCGGGCCGGGCGTGCAGAGCGCGCTGCAGCCGCGGGTGACGATGGACGAGTTCGGGCTCGGCTTCGCCACTTCTACAAGGGCGTCCTCGGGCGCCGTCTACGCGACGAGGCTGCGCCGAAACGGCGCGGACGGTCCGGTGAGCGAGCTGAGCGGCGGACCGAACGTCAGCGCGCCGTACGCGACGCCGACGGTGGCCGGGGCCTTCTCGGATCTGATCGTGTGGCAACAGACTCCCCGCCGTCACGCGCCACCCGAGATCCGAGGGCGCAACGCGCTGCCGGGGTTCGGTCCCCGCAGGGAGTACGTGCTGTCGAGCGCGCGGCTGGGACCGACCGACGCGGGCGATGGTCTCGCGGCGGCGGCTGACCGCCTTGGACGGGCGTCGGTCGCTTGGGTGCAGGGCGCGGCGGACCGGCTGCGGATCGTGGTGCGCGAGGTTTACGGCACGAGCAGCCCGCGCCTTGCTGCCGAGGGCGACCTCTACGGCGGCGACGGGTCGGGTGCCGACGGAGCATCGGCCCCCTCCACCGGCCTGAGCAAGGCGCCGCCGGCTTCGCCCGCTCTGAGCAGCTACAGCGCCACGCCGCCGACCGCGGGAGCGCTCTACAGCGACGGCCCGAGCGGCCGCTACCTGCTCGGTGGCCGTTGGCTGTACCGCCCCGATCACGGCGATGTCGGAGTGGCGAGGGGCTGGTGGCGAGACGCAGCGCTCACCGGGTGGTCGCCGGTCGCGATCCCGAACTCCTACAACGCCGGCCAGCTGACGCCGTCCGCTCAGCATGGCTATGTCGGCTGGTACCGCCGCGACTTCACGCTGCCGCGGTACGCGTTCGCGGAGTACGTCCCGCACGCCGCCCGTCGCTGGATCGTCCGGTTCGAGTCGGTCAACTACCGGGCGACCGTGTGGCTCAACGGGCGACTGCTCGGCTCCCACGACGGCGCATACCTCCCGTTCGAGTTCCCGCTCCGGGGGCTTGTGGGGGGAACCAACCGCCTGGTGGTGCGGGTCGACGACCGACGGACGCGCCTGGACCTCCCGCACCTTCCCGGGGCGGGCTGGTGGAACTTCGGCGGCCTTCTGCGCGAGGTGTATCTGCGGGCGGTGCAGGGGGTCGACTTCGAGCGCGTGCAGGTCAGGCCGCTGCTCCGGTGTCCCACCTGCGCGGCCGAGATCGAGGAGCAGGTGGTGCTGCGCAACGTCGGCAGCTTGCCGCAGACGGTCCGGCTGAGCGGCTCCTACGGGACCGCGCGGTTGCGCTTCGGCGGCGCGCGGATCAGGCCCGGGCTGAGCTGGACGGCGCGCGCATCGGTGCGGATCGCCCACCCGCGGCTGTGGTGGCCGGGCCGTGCGGCGCTGTACGACGCGAGGCTGACATTGCGCGACGGCAGGGGCCGGCGACTCGGCGGGTACTTCACCTACAGCGGCATCCGCAGCATCACGGTGACGCCGGACGGCCGGCTCGAGCTCAATGGCCTGCCATTGCACCTACGCGGCGTCGACCTGCACGAGCAGAACCTGCGCACCGGCGCAGCGCTGTCCTCCGCGCAGCTCCACAAGCTGGTCGGCTGGGTCCGAGAGCTCGGCGCGACGCTGATCCGGTCGCACTACCCCCTGAACCCGCAGATCGAGGAGATGGCCGATCGCGACGGGATCCTGATCTGGTCGGAGATCCCCCTCTGGCATTCAGCGCTTCCGTATCTCGCGAACCCCCTGCTGGTCGGGCGCGCCCACCGGATGCTGGCCGAAAACATCATGGTCAACCAGAACCATCCCTCGGTGCTGCTGTGGAGCGTCGGCAACGAGCTGCCGACCCCCGCTCCGCCGGCCGAGCGGCGCTACATCGCGAGCGCGGCGGCGATCGCGCACCGGCTGGACCCCACCCGCCCCGTGGGAATGGCGATCTCCGACTGGCCAGGCATCGGGTGCCAGTCGGCGTATGCACCGCTCGACGTGATCGGCTACAACGACTACTTCGGCTGGTTCGGCGCGGGCGATGGCTCCACCGACGATCGCGATGCGCTGAGCCCGTTCCTCGACGGACTCCGCGCCTGCTATCCGACGAAGGCGATCATGATCAGCGAGTTCGGGGTCGAGGGCAACCGCCACGGGCCCTTCCTGGAGCGCGGCACGTACGAGTTCCAGTCCAACGCGGCCGCGTTCCACCTGCACGTGTTTGCAGCCAAGCCGTGGCTGTCGGGCGCGATCTACTGGCTGCTCCAGGACTTCGCGGGGTACCCGGGCGCAAACGGGGGCGACCCGTGGGGCGACCCGCCGTTCATCCAGAAGGGCCTGGTCGGCGTGTACGGCAACCGCAAGCCGGCGTTCTGGGTGGTCCGCAGGATCTTCCGATCAACGGTGCAGGTCGGCCGCTAGAGGAGCCGTGTACTAGCCTCATCCACTGGTGTCCTCCGCCGCCGTGACCGCGCTCCGCCGTACCCCCCTATATGGCCGCCATGCGGCCGCCGGCGCCAAGCTCGTGCCGTTCGCAGGCTGGGAGATGCCGGTCCAGTACGAGGGCATCCGCCAGGAGCATCTGGCGGTGCGGCGGGAGGTCGGGGTGTTCGACGTCTCGCATATGGGGCAGATCGAGACGCGCGGCCCGCAGGCGCTCGAGTTCCTCCAGCGGATCCTCACAAACGATGTGCGCAAGATCCCGGAGGGAGGCGCGCAGTACAGCCTGCTGTGCCGCGAGGACGGCGGCGTGCTGGACGACCTGTTCACCTACCGGCTTGCCGAGTGCGTGTTCCTGACGGTCACCAACGCCGCGAACCATGAGAAGGACCTGGCCTGGATGCAGGCGCACGCCGGCCCCTTCGACGTCGATGTCATCGACAGCGCCAGCGTGTTCGCGATGCTGGCGGTCCAGGGTCCGCGCGCCCGCGGGGTCGTCTCGGCGCTGGCGGACGGGGCGCTGCCGCCGCGCATGCACTGCTGCGAGCGCACGATCGGGGACGCGCCGGTGCTCGTGTGCGGCACCGGCTATACCGGCGAGGACGGCGTGGAGCTGCTGCTCGCGCCGGCAGACGCGGAAAAGGTGTGGGACGCGCTCCTTGAGGCTGGCGCCACCCCGGTCGGGCTCGGTGCCCGCGACACGCTGAGGCTCGAGGTCTGCTTCCACCTCTACGGCAACGACATGGACGAGGAACGCAACCCGATCGAGGCTGGACTTGGGTGGTGCTGCAAGGAGCAGACGGGCTTCATCGGCGCCGGTGCGGTCGCCGCCGCCCGGACCGCCGGGCCGCGGCAGAAGCTCATCCCGTTCGTGATCGACGGCCAGGGGATTCCCCGGCAGGGCAACCCGGTGATCGGCGGTGGCGTCGTCACGAGCGGCACGTTCTCGCCCTGCCTCGAGCGGGGAATCGGAATGGCGTACGTTTCCGCCGACCGCGCCCAGCCGGGCACGCGGATCGAGATCGACGTCCGAGGCAGCACGCGCCCGGCCACGGTCGAGCGCAAGCCTCTCTACAGAAAGGAATCGTGAATCGATGGCCGAGGCGTCCTATCCCGACGGTCTGCTGTACCACCCGGAGCACGACTGGGCACGGGTCGAGGGGGATCAGGCCACGTTCGGGATCACCTGGTACGCCCAGGACCAGCTCGGCGAAGTCGTGTTCTTCGACCCGCCCGCCGATGGGAGCGAGGTGAAGCAGAACGAGCCCTACACCGAGGTCGAGTCGGTGAAGGCGGTCTCCGACGTGTTCGCGCCGCTGTCCGGGGAGATCATCGAGGTAAACGAGGCTCTCAGCGACAAGCCCGAGATGATCAACGAGGATCCCTACGGCGAGGGCTGGCTGGTCAAGGTGCGCCTGTCGGATCCCTCCGAGGTCGACGCGCTGATGGATGCCGCTTCCTATGAGGCGGGGCTGTCGTGAGCAGCTACGTCTCCGCGACCGAAGCGGAGCGCCGCGAGATGCTGGCGGAGATCGGGGTCGGCTCGATCGAAGATCTGTTCGCGGACATTCCCCCGCACCTGCGGCTCGACCGGCTGCTGGAGCTCGACCCCGGCAAGGCCGAGCAGGAGGTGTTCGAGGAGCTGCGAGCGCTGGCCGCCAGGAACACCTCCACCGACGATGAGCTGTCGTTCCTGGGCGCGGGCATGTACGACCACTACATCCCGGCGCTGATCGACTCGATCGTCCTGCGCTCAGAGTTCCTGACCCCATACACGCCCTATCAGCCGGAGATCTCCCAGGGCGGGCTTCAGGCGATGTTCGAGTATCAGACCGCGATCTCGGAACTGACCGGCCTGCCGGTATCGAACGCCTCGGTCTACGAAGGCCCGAGCGCCGTCGGCGCCGCCGGCTACGTCGCCAAGCTCGAGAACGGCCGGCGGAGGTTCGTGATCTCACGCGGAGTGCACCCGCATTCGCGCGAGACGCTCGCGACGATGGCCCACGCGTGGGGAGCCGAGGTCGTGGAGGCCCCCCTGAACGCCGGCGTCACGGAGCTGCCCGAGCTCGACCCGGACGTCAGCGCCGTGATCCTCCAGCAGCCGAACTTCCTCGGCGCCGTGGAGGACGTCGAGGCGCTCGCGAGCGCCGCCCATGAGGTGGGCGCGCTGGCTGTCTGCGCCTGCGACCCGCTGCCGCTCGCGCTGCTGCGCTCTCCGGGCGAGTGCGGCGTCGACCTGGCGGTCGGCGAAGGGCAGACGCTCGGCAACCGGCTCGATTTCGGCGGCCCCTCGTTCGGCTTCTTCGCCGCGACCCAGGCCTTGATACGGCGGATGCCGGGGCGGATCGCGGGGGAGACGCGCGACCTCGACGGCCGGCGGGGCTTCGTGCTCACGCTGCAAACACGCGAGCAGCACATCCGCCGCGAGCGCGCCACCTCGAACATCTGCACCGCACAGGCGCTCAACGCGCTGGCCGGAGTGATCTACCTGAGCTGGCTCGGCCGCCGCGGGATCGTCGAGCTGGCGGAGCTGATGCTCCAGCGGACCGCCTACGCACGCAAGCGGCTGAACGCTCTCGATGGCGTCGAGCCGCTGTACGAGCGGCCGGTCGTGCGCGAGTTCGCGATCAGGCTCGACGCCCCGGTCGAGCGCGTGGTCGCTCGCTGCCGCGAGCACGGTGTCAACCCCGGGTATCCGCTCGGTTTCGACTACCCCGAGCACAGGGACGGGCTCCTGGTGGCGATCACCGAACGGCGCACCCGGGCCGACATCGATCGGCTGGTCGACGTCCTGGGCGCCGCGCTGGCAGCCGAGCGCAAGGTCGTGGGAGCGGTCAATTGATCCGCGCGGCCGATGACGAGCTGACGATCTACGAGCGCTCGAAGCCCGGCCGGCGCGCGTTCGTGGCGCCCGAGCTCGACGTGCCCGCGCTGGCGCTCGACGAGCTGCTGCCGGCGAACCTGCGCCGCGCCGCCGCGCCGCAGCTGCCGGAGGTCGCGGAGCCGGAGATCGTGCGCCACTACAACCGGCTCTCTAAGCGCAACTTCGACCTCGACACCGGCTTCTACCCGCTCGGCTCGTGCACGATGAAGCACAACCCGAAGTTGCACGAGCGAGTCGCCGCGCTGCCGGGTCACGCAAAACTGCACCCGCTGCAGGACCCGCGCCGGGCGCAGGGCGCGCTCGAGCTGATGTGGCGCCTGCAGGAGGCGCTCGCCGAGATCGCCGGCCTGCCCCATGTGTCGTTGCAGCCGTCGGCCGGATCCCACGGCGAGCTCGCCGGGGTGCTGCTGACCCGCGCGTTCCACGAGGATCGCGGCGACCGGGGGAGAACGATCGTGCTGACGCCTGACACCGCCCATGGCACAAACCCCGCGACGGTCACGATGGGCGGCTACCAGGTGGTCAAGGTCGGCACCGACGCGCAGGGGAACATCGAGCTCGACGACCTGCGCGCGAAGGCCACCGGCGAGGTGGCGTGCCTGATGCTGACCAACCCCTCGACGATCGGGCTGTTCGAGCCCGGGATCGAGGAGATCGCCCGGATCGTCCACGGCGTCGGCGCGACGCTCTACTACGACGGGGCGAACCTCAACGCGATCATGGGGATCTGCCGGCCCGGCGACATGGGCTTCGACATCGTGCACTTCAACCTGCACAAGTCGTTCACCCAGCCGCACGGCGGTGGCGGCCCGGGGGCCGGTCCGATCGCCGTGTCCGAGCGCATCGAGCCGTACCTGCCCCGGCCCCAGGTGGTGCGACGCGAGGCCAGCGGCAACGGCGGCGAGCCGTATTTCGACCTCGACTACGACCGTCCGAAGTCGATCGGGCGATTGCGCGGGTTCCAGGGCAATTACGGGGTTTTCGTTCGCTCCTACGCGTACATTCGCTCGCTCGGCGCGGCCGGTCTGCGCGAGGTCTCCGAGGTCGCGGTGCTCAACGCCAACTACCTGCTGGCGCGGCTGCGGCGCGAGGGCGTGCTCGAGTACCTGCCGGCAGCCTACGAGCGGATCTGCATGCACGAGTTCGTGCTGTCGGGCGCGCCGATGAAACGCGCGCTGCAGATCAAGACGCTCGATCTGGCCAAGCGCCTGCTCGACCACGGCGTGCACCCGCCGACCGTGTACTTCCCGCTGATCGTCGAGGAGGCGCTCCTGGTCGAGCCGACCGAGACCGAGACCAAGGAGACGCTCGACCGCTTCGCCTCGGTGCTCGCGGAGATCCTCCGCGAGGCGCGCGATGACCCCGAGGTAGCACGGAGCGCTCCGCACACCACGCCCGTGCGCCGGCTGGACGAGGCGCAGGCGGCGCGGCACCCGGTAGTAAGGCAACCGCTGTAGCGGATCGCGCTACAGCGCGCCGCAATCAGGACCGATAAGGCCATAAGGGCCCCTAGAGGGTTATTTGGTCATGGTCAGCGCCGCGCGAGCACTCAGCACGACTTCAGCGGTCGCTCCCGAGGAGCGGCGGCTCGCCGGCATCGTCAGCGGGCTGCTCTACACGATGGGCGGGGTGACGCTGGCCCTGTTCCCGATCCTCCCGGGCGTCGCTCACAACCACTCGCGGCTGCTGTTCGTGATCGCAGCCAGCTGCGCCGCCTGGGGCCTTGCCTCCTGGCGCCTGATCGACTGGGAGAAGGTCGGCCCGTGGCTGCTGCAGCTGTCCAACTGCGCGGGGATCGCGGTGATCGCGCTGGGCGTCGCCTCGTCGGGCGGTGCGGACTCGCCGGCATGGGTGTACCTGTTCTTCGCGGCGGTGTTCGCGGCTTACTTCTACCTGCCAGCGGTGGCGACCCTGTACCTGGTCGCGTGCGTCGCGACACAGGCGCTGCCGCTCGCCTACGACGCCCGCTCCACGCACGACTCGTTCCTCGCGCAGCTGGTGATCGCGACCGCCGCCTACGTGGTGCTTGGCGGCGCGATCATGATGGGCAAGCGCCTGACGTGGTCACACCGTGCGCACGCCGAGGCGCTCGCCGCGGAGCAGGGGGCGCTGCGGCGCGTGGCCACCGCGGTGGTCGGCGATGATCCGCCTGAGCGCATCTACGCGCTGGTGGCTCGCGAGCTTGCCGAGCTGCTGGGCGCCGGCGCCGCGGGAATCCTTCGCTTCGAGGACGGCCGGTCCGCGACCGTGATGGGTTCGTGGGCGGACCACGCAGGCGGGCGCTATCTGCCGGACACGGTCGTGCCGGTCCGGCCGGGCAGCGACATCGCGCGCGCCCGGGAGCGAGGCGCGACTGTCCGGCTCGAGAACCACCTGCCCGAGAGCCCGGTCGGACGGCTTGGCTACACGTGCAGCATCGTCGCGCCGATCAACCTCGAAGGGCGCAGGTGCTGGGGCGTGCTCGCCGCGGCATCGGACACGCGCTTCACCCCGTTCGACGAGCAGCGGCTGTCGGAGTTCGGCGACCTGCTCGCGACCGCGATCGCGAGCATCGAGGACCGCGCGAAGCTCGCTGCCCAGGCTTCGACGGACCCGCTGACCGGGCTGGCCAACCACCGCACCCTCCAGCAGACGCTGGCCACCGAGGTCGCGAGGGCGGTCCGCCACGGGCGCGCGCTGTCGGTCGCCGTGATCGACGTCGACCACTTCAAGCAGATCAACGACACCGGCGGCCACGAAGCTGGGGACGAGACGCTCCTGCGCGTGGCGGTGTGCCTGCGCAAGCTCGCGCGGGCGGAGGACACGCTCGGGCGGGTCGGCGGCGATGAGTTCGCGTGGGTGCTGCCCGAGACCAACCGGGAGCAGGCCCTGCTCGCGGTCGAGCGCGCGCGCACCGAGATCCGCCGGTCGCTGCTCGAGCCGGTGCCGATCACGGTGTCGGCCGGGATCTGCGATACGACCGTGACAATCGACCCGGCGCAGCTGATCCGCTTCGCCGACGGGGCGCTGTACTGGAGCAAGGCCCACGGCCGCGACCAGGTCTGGATCTACGACCCGGACGTGGTCAGCGAGCTCTCTGCGCAGGAGCGGGCCGAGCGGCTCGAGCGCTCCCACGCGCTGCTGGGGCTGCGCGCGCTGGCCCGCGCGATCGACGCCAAGGATCCCGCCACCCGCCGCCACTCCGACCGCGTCGCCGAGCTGGTCGGCAAGCTCGCGCGCGAGGCAGGGTGGCCGGCGGAGCGGGCAAGCCTGCTGAGCGAGGCGGCGCTCGTTCACGACGTCGGCAAGATCGGGATCCCCGACAGCGTGCTTCGGAAGGTCGAGCCCCTCACCTCCGACGAGCGCGACCAGATCCGCACGCACGCGGAGCTGGCGGCCCGGATCGTCGAGGACGTGCTGGCGCCGGAGCAGGTGGCGTGGATCCGCACCCACCACGAGCGCCCGGACGGCGACGGCTATCCGGACGGGTTGGTCGAGGAGGAGATTCCCGAGGGCGCCGCGCTGCTGGCGATCGCCGACGCGTGGGACGTGATGACGGTCAGCCGCGCCTACAGCCGTCCGAAGACTGTTCCCGAGGCGCTGGCGGAGTGCATCGGGCTGGTCGGCAAGCAGTTCACCGCGACCGCGGTGGATGCGCTGCTGGCGCTGCACGCGGCCGGCCAGCTCGGCCCGGATGGCCAGAGCGACGGAGCGGCGATGCTGCCGCTAGCCGTTGCGGCTGCAGCGCCGCTGCGGCACGCCGAGCGCGACGAGCGCCCGCAGCGGCAGGTTGCCGGCTGAGCCGCCGACCATGATCGCGTAGCAGCCGGGCGACACCGTCCACCGGCTGTTGCTCACGCTCCAGTGCTCGAACGCCCTTCGCGTGAGCGCGATCGTCGCGCTCACGCGACGGCCACGCGCCAGCTCGATGCGATCAAAGCCCTCGAGCTGCTCTGGAGGCTCACCCGCAGCGGCGGGATCGCCGACGTAGACCTGCGCGACGTCGGCGCCGGCGCGGGCGCCGGCGTTGGCCAGGGTGAAGCGGACCTCCACGCCGCCACCGACGTGTCGCACGCTGAGCCTCGAGAAGCGGAAGGTCGTGTAGGAGAGGCCGAAGCCGAACGGGAACAGCGGCCGGATGTGCTTGGCGGTGAACCAGCGGTAACCGACCAGCAGCCGTTCGGAGTGCACGACCTGGCCGTTGACGCCGGGGTACTGGAGCTTGGAGCGCAGCGGGCCCTGCGCGAGCGAGAGCGGGAACGTCTCGGGAAGGTGGCCGCTGGGGTCGACGTCGCCGAACAGGATCGGGGCGATCGCGCTGCCGTCGACCTGTCCGGGGTACCAGTTCTCGAGCACGCCCTGCACGCGCCTCAGCCACGGCATCGACAGCGGCCCGCCGTTCTGGAGCACGACCACCGTGCGGGGGTTCGCGGCGGCCACCGCCGAGACCAGCGCGTTCTCGTCGACGGACTCGTAGCTGCATCCGCTCTGCTGCACCGGGTCGCAGGTGCCGGCGCGGGCGGTCATGTTCGGCCGATCGAAGCCCTCGCTCGAGACGTCGCTGACGAACACGATCGCGACATCGGCGGACTTCGCCGCGAGCGCGGCAGCGGCGACGTTGGAACCGTCGTTGTAGGTGACCAGGTCGCGTTGGTTCGCGGCGCGGGCGGTGATCGCCTGCAGCGGCGAGACGACCCCGACCGGGTAGCCAGGCTCGGGAACGTGCGCGGAGCCGTAGCCCTGCTCGGCCAGCTCGGCGCCGTGCGGGCTGGCGGGCGAGCCGATCACCGCGATCCGCTGAAGCGGCTTGGTGAGCGGCAGCACCCGATGGGAGTTCTTGAGCAGGACGGTCCCGTCCTCGGCGATCCTGGTGGCCATCGCGAGGCTCTGAGCGGTCGTGGCGTTGTTGGCGAACGCGCGGCCACGCTCGGGTGGGACGTGATCGAACAGGCCCAGACGGAACATCGTGAACACGATCCTGTAGACCATCCCATCGAGCGTCGAAGACGCCACCCGGTGCTGCTCGACGGCCCTTTGAAGGGCTGGTCCGTAGTACATGGCCGACGGCATCTCCATGTCCATCCCCGCGTCCGCGGACCCGACGGTCGACTGCGCAGCCTGCCAGTCGGACACCACCCAGCCGGTGAACCCAAGGCCGCGATCGAGGACGCCCCTCAGGTACGCCGCGTTCTGGCAGGCGTAGATGCGATTGAGCTGCTCGGAGGTGCACATCACCGACCCCACCCCCGCGTGCACCGCCGCCGCGAACGCAGGCAGCTCGATCTCCCGCATCGTGCGAGCGTCGACGTCGTTGGAGATCGTCCCGTAGTTGTTGTCGGGGGTGCCCTCCTGGTCGTCGGCGGCGTAATGCTTGACGGTCGCCACAACCGGGTTCTGCTGCACGCCGCGGATGATCGCCGCGACCGACTGCCCGGTCAGGAACGGGTCCTCGCCGTAGTACTCCCAGCCGCGACCGTTCAGCGGGTCGCGCAGGATATCCGCGCCAGGGCCGAGCAGAACGTTTACGCCTTTGACGAATGCCTCGTGCCCGAGCACTCGGCCGAACTGCTCGAGCAGGCGCGGATCCCAGGTCGAGGCCTGCGTGACGCCGTCGGGGTAGGCGGTCGTGCGCACCTGCGTGTCGGCGATGCCCGCGGCGGCATCGTTCAGCACCAGCGCCGGGATGCACATGCGCGGGATCGCGAACACCACTCCGGCCGAGCCGTAATTGGGGTAGCTGGGCTCGGGCTGCGCCGTATCGCCGGTGACCATGTCGACCTTGTCCGCGAGCGTCATCGCCTTCAGGAGAGCGTGCGCGCGGGCCGTCGGCGAGCGGTGCGGGTTCATCCACGCGGCGCAGGTGCCGGCGCCACCCGCGGCCGACGGGTGGGCGGGGGACGCTCCGGCAAGCGCCGCATAGACCGCGAGCACGCCCACAGCAAACGCCGCGGTCCGGAGGACACCCGCTGCAGCCGCCCGTTCCACCAAAACCAAGAGTAAGCAAAATGAAGCTCTGATGGACCAGTTGATCCCCGCCGATGCCGCCGAGGTCGCCGTCCACGCCGAGCGCGAGCTGCAGGCGCTCGTCGGAATCTCCTCACCCTCCGGCGACCTCGCGGGTGCCGAGGAGGCGATCGCGATGTGCATCGCACTGCTGCCGGCGCAGGCGCGGATCGAGCGCCCCCCGTCGTCGACGCCGGGCAGCGCGCCCGACCTCGAGGCCCGGATCGCGGGCAGCGGCAGCCGCCGGATGCTGCTGCTCGGCCACCTCGACACGGTGATCGGCCACGCCGCGCACCAGCCGCTGCGCCGCGACGGCGAGCGTCTGTACGGGCCCGGCACGGCTGACATGAAGGGCGGCGTGGCGCTCGCACTCGGGATCTTGCGGGTGCTGGCGGCCCGGCCGGAGTCGTTCGCCGAGCTGGCGGTGCTGCTCGTCACCGACGAGGAGTGGCGCACGCACGAGTTCGCGCATGTGCAGCGGTTTGCCGGCTATGACGCGTGCCTGTGCTTCGAGGCCGGCGAGCTCGGGGCGGACGGGCAGGAAGGCGTGGTCTTGCAGCGCAAGGCCGCAGGGACGCTGCGGGTCGGCGCGACGGGCCGCGCGGCGCACTCCGGCAGCGCTCCCGACCAGGGTCGCAACGCGCTGCTGGCCCTCGCCGAAGTGTCGCTGCTGCTCGCCAGCCACCACGACCCCCGCGGCCCTGACCAGCTCAGCGTGGTGCCGACGATCGTCCGCTCGGGGGAGGCCTTCAACGTGGTGCCGCCGGCCGGCGAGCTGATCCTCGACCTGCGCTCGGCACGCCTGGAGGCGTTCGACCGGGTGCTGGCGGCGGTCCCGGCCGAGCTGCGCGGGGCGACGCTGCACCCGACGATGGAGCGCAAGTGGCCCGCGATGAACTCGCGTGCGCCGGTCGGCCAACTGCTCGAACGCGCGGGCGCCCGACTGGGGCGGGCGATCGTCGGCGTCGCACGCGGCGGCGCGTCGGACGCGAGCCACTTCGCACAGATGATCCCGCTGACGATCGACGGGCTCGGGCCACGGGGCGGTGGCGCCCACACCCCCGAGGAGTTCGTGTTGGCGCGCTCGCTGCGCGAGCGCGCGGAGGTGGCGTTGGCGATCGCCGCGGAGGCGCTTGCCGCTGAAGGGCCGGCCGTATAGTTGCCCCAATGAGCACCACGCAGCTTCAGCGCCGCGGCACCGGCGCGCTCAAGCGACAGACGCGACGTGAGGGCATCTCGCTGCTGCTGGCGATCGTCGCGCTGATGTGGGTGGTCGAGGCGATCAACGCGCTCGACTCCTACCACCTCGACGGTGACGGGATCTACTCCCGCAACGTGGCCCGGCTGTGGGGCATCCTGACGGCGCCGTTCATCCACGCCAACTTCGTGCCCCACCTGCTCGACAACACGATCCCGCTGGTGTTCCTGGGCGTGATCATCGCGCTGCACGGCGCCGGCCGCCTGGCGGCCGTGACCGCGATCGTGGTGATCGTCGGGGGGCTCGGCACGTGGCTGATCGGGCCCGCCGGCATCAGCACGATCGGCGCCAGTGGTGTCGTGTTCGGCTATGCCGCCTATCTGCTCGCACGCGGGTTCTTCAACCGCAGTGCGCTGGAGCTGATCGTTGGCCTGATCGTCGGCGTGGTGTGGGGAGGAGCGCTGCTCTCGAGCCTCGTCCCGCACACCGGGATCTCGTGGCAGGGGCACTTGTGCGGCGGGCTGGCCGGGGTGCTGGCGGCGTGGCTGCTTCGCCGGGAGCGCCCGGGCGCCGCGCGGACTGCGCGCGCTGCCTACAGCTAGCCTGCGCTCGAACCCATGCGGATCTTCTCCGGCATCCAGCCGACCGGGCGCAAGCACCTCGGCAACTACATCGGCGCGATCACGCAATACGTCGCCGGCCAGGACCGCGGCGATGCGATCTACTGCGTCGTCGACCTGCACGCGATCACGGTGGCGTACGACCCGGCGGCGCTGCGGACGTCGGTATACGACACGGCGGCCACGCTGCTGGCTGCCGGGCTGGACCCCGACCGGTGCGTGTTCATCCGCCAGTCGGACGTGCAGGAGCACACCGAGCTCACGTGGCTGCTGTGCAGCTCGACCGCCTACGGCGACCTGAACCGCATGCACCAGTTCAAGGAGAAGTCGGCCGCCCAGCGCGAGCTGACCTCGGCCGGGCTGTTCTTCTACCCGGTGCTGATGGCGGCCGACGTGCTCGCGTATCGCGCCAACGAGGTCCCGGTGGGCGACGATCAGCGCCAGCACGTCGAGCTGATGCGCGACATCGCCGAGCGCTTCAACGCCCGCTTCGGGGAGATCCTGGTGGTGCCCGAGGGGCGCTACCCCACCGTCGGCGCGCGGATCATGGACCTCCAGAACCCGGAGCGCAAGATGTCGACGACGGGCTCGAGCGAGCAGGGCACCGTGTACGTGCTCGAGGAGCCCGACGCGATCGCCAAGAAGTTCCGCACGGCGGTGACCGACTCGGGAGCCGAGGTCCGGCGTGCCCGCGAGAAACCGGGCGTGAGCAACCTGATCGAGATCCTGGCGGTGGCCTCCACCCGCGAGCCGGAGGAGATCGAGTCGCAGTTCGATGGCGCCGGCTACGGGGCCCTGAAGCAGGCGGTCGCCGACGCGGTGATCGAGTACCTGGCGCCGGTGCGCGAGCGCTACCGGGAGATCCGCCCCGACGAGCGTTCGCTCGAGCGCGTCTTCGCCCAGGGCGCCGAGAAGGCCCGTGAGATCGTCGCGCCCACCCTGCGCGAGGTGCGCGAGGCGATGGGCTTCCAAGCGGTCCGCGCCGGGCAGTAGCCTCCGAGCTCCGATGCGCCTGGCAAGCCTCGAGCTCGACCTGGACGTGTTCGCGGGTCCGTTCGACCTGTTGCTGACGCTGATCCTCAAGGAGGAGATCGACCTGCTCGAGGTCGACCTGGCGGAGATCGTGATCGCCTACATCGATCACCTGGAGGGGCGGGGCGAGCTCGACCTCGAGGCCGCCACCGAGTTCCTGGTGCTGATCGCGGCATTGCTCGAGCTGAAGTCGCGGATGATGCTGCCGGGCGAGGAGCTCGAGGCGATCGAGCTCGAGCCGGGCGAGGCCGCCGAGGAGCTGCTCGCCCGCCTGCTCGACGCGCACCGCTACCGGCATGCCGCCGAGCATCTGCGCGAGCGGCTCGCGTCCGAGGGGTCCTTCCGGTTCCGCTCGGCACCGCTGCCGCGGTCGCTCCAGCGCGCCTCGCTCGAGGATGCCGCGGCCGTATATGAGCCGGTGGCGCTTGCAAGCGCGCTCGGGGGACTGCTCCGGATGCCCGAGCCCGTCGATGTCCGGCACCTGACCTCGCCGAAGGTGAGCGTCGCCGAGCGGCTGGCGCATCTGCGAACGCTGCTGCGGAGGGGGCGCTTCAGCTTTGACCAGGCGGTTGCCCAAGCCGACCGGGTGACGGTCGCGGTCACGCTGTACGCGCTGCTAGAGCTCTACAAGCAGGGGGAGCTGGTCTGGGAACAGGCTGAGCCGTTCGGCGAGATCATGATCGAGCCCAGGGCAGCCGCGGGCGCCGCAGCGCAGCGGGTGAGCGCGTGAGCGCGAGGCTCGAGTCGACGATCGAGGCGCTCCTGTTCCTGAGCGCCGAGCCGGTTGGCGCGGACGCGCTGGCCGACGCGACCGGCGCGGAGCTGCACGAGGTGGTGAGCGCGCTCGAGCGGCTGCGCGAGCACTACGAGTTCGAGCGGCGGGGGCTCATCGTCCGCGAGCTGGCGGGCGGCTTCACGCTCTGCACCCATCCCGATGCCGAGCCCGCGGCGCGGCGGCTGTTCGCCAAGCCGCGGACGCCGCCGCTCAACGCCGCTCAGGCGGAGACGCTCGCGATCATTGCCTACCTGCAGCCGGTCTCGCGCCCGGAGATCGCGCGGATCCGCGGCGTCAACGCCGAGTCCGCAACCGCGACGCTGCTCGAGCGCGGGATGATCGAGGAAAGCGGCCGCTCCCAGTTCGGGGCGGTGCTGTACCGCACCAGCGAGCTGTTCCTGCGGCTGTTCGGCCTGCGCTCGGTCGACGAGCTGCCGGATGTGGGGGAGTTCGATCCGGCGCCAGAGATCGAGCAGGAGCTGCGAGAGCGGCTGCTGCGAGCGGGCGACGCGCGCGCGGGCGTCTAGAGGATCCTGCGCTAATTCGGCGGCTGGGGAACCGCGGCACGCGAGCGCGCCGCCAGCTGTCCGCACGCCGCGTCGATCTCCCGTCCGCGGGTCAGCCTGACGGTCGCGGACAGACCCCGGCCCGCCAGCGCTCGGCGGAAGGCGTCGATCGCCTTCGGGCTCGAGCCCTCGTACGGCGAGCCCGTCGGGTTGTAGGGGATCAGGTTCACCTTGTAGATCCTCGGGTCGAGCAGCTCGCCGAGCGCCAGCGCCTGCGCGACCGAGTCGTTGACGCCGGCGAGCATCACGTACTCGACGAACACCTTGCGCCGCTTGCGCGCGTAGTGAGCCTCGCAGGCGCCGAGCACGTCGGACAGCGGGTAGCGCTCGTTGACCGGCATCAGCTGCGAGCGCAGGGCGTCGTCGGGCGCATGCAGGGACAGCGCGAGGCGGATCGGCATCTGTGCGCGCGTCAACCGCTCGATTCCGGGGACCCACCCGACGGTCGAGATCGCGATGCGCCGGTGCGCGATCCCGAGGTCTGGCAGCCGCCCGCAGGCGGCCAGGACCGCGTCGAGGTTCATCATCGGCTCGCCCATGCCCATGAACACCGCGTGGTCGACTCCTCCGAGGCGCCGGAAGTGAAGCGCCTGCTCCAGGATCTCGGAGGCGGTCAGGTTTCGGCCGAAGCGCATCTGCCCGGTTGCGCAGAACGTGCATGTCAGAGGACAGCCCGACTGGGACGAGAGGCAGAGCGAGCGCCGGCCGTCGCGGTAGACCATCAGCACCGCTTCGACCGGCCGCCCGTCGGTGGTCCGGAGCAATGCCTTGATCGTGCCGTCGCGGGCAGTGAGCTCGTGCCGGAGCGACAGGCACGAAAACGGCACCCGCTCACCGAGCTCGGTCCGCAGCGCGATCGGCAGATCCGTCATCGCCTCGAATGACGGCGCGCCGCGGGCCGCCCACCGCCACACCTGGTCGCGGCGGTAGCGGGGCTGGGTGAGCGCGCCGAGCGTTGTTTCCAGCAGCTGAAGGTCCACGAGCTGAAGGGTAGGCGGCGCCCGGCGGCGAGCTCATATCCTGCGGGCACATGCGCCTTGGGAAGTACCTCGCGTCAGCCGGCGTCGCCTCGCGCCGGGCGGCCGAGGAGATCGTGCGCAGCGGCCGCGTCGAGGTCGAGGGCACCGTCATCACGGACCCGGCGCGGGAGGTGAGCCCGGAGACGCTTGTGACCGTCGACGGCGTCCACGTGCGATCCGACCAGCCCCGCGTCGTGTACGCGGTCAACAAACCGCTCGGGGTCGTCTCGACCGCCCGCGACCCCCAGGGCCGCCCGACGGTCACCTCGCTCGTGCCGGGCGAGGTCCGCCTGTACCCGGTCGGCCGACTGGACATCGACACCGGCGGCCTGCTGCTGCTCACCAACGACGGAGAGCTCGCGCACACGCTGACGCATCCGAGCTTCGAGGTCCCCAAGACCTACCGGGTGCTCGTCGCCAACCCGCCGGTGCGCGAAGCTGCGCTGCGAGCGCTGCGCGGCGGCGTCGAGCTCGACGACCGCCGAACTTCCGCGGCCCGCGTCAGGCGGCTCGCGCCCGACACGCTCGAGCTCACGATCCACGAGGGCCGCAAGCGGCAGGTGCGTCGCATGTGCGAGCACGTCGGGCACCCCGTCCGGCGGCTCGAGCGGGTGGCATTCGGGCCGCTGAAGCTCGGCGCGCTGAAGCCCGGGGACTACCGCCGGCTGAGCGGCGAGGAGGTCGCGCGGCTCGCTAGCGCGGGCGCTGGACCAGCAGCTCGTCGTTCTGGTACTTCGTCTTGTTGAGGACGATCGCAACCTCCCACGGCGTGAGCGTCACCGGTCGGGAGGCCTCGAGCCGCATCACGGTGAACTGCAGCGCGCGCCGCCGCCACACCTCGTGGAAGCCGGGAATCGGGTAGGAGCGCTGCATCGCAGACGGCGAGAGGTTGCAGGCCGCCCCCCACCAGCACAGGTGCACGCGAGGCGCGGTGAACGACACCACGTCCAGCTCGCTCACGGTCTGAGCGCCGTAGCCGCGCCAGAACTTCAGCCCCGGCACGTACAGCGACAACGGCAGTAGGTCGCGGTAGTTCTGCACGAGGATCGCGCGGTCCGCGACCCCGGGCCGCGGCCGTGGGCCGAGGATGCGGGCGACCACGCGCCAGTCGGGGCGCTGGAAGCCGCGATCGGTCGCCACCCCGACTGCGGCGACGACCCCCGTTGCGCACAGGACTGTCGCGGCGGCGATTCCGAACAACCCGGCGCGCCGCACCGCCAGTCCGCCGGCCACCATCACGAGCGCCGGCATCAGCAGCGCGATCACGTTGCGCGTGATCAGGTCGTCGACGCCGATCGCGATCAGCAGCAGGTTCAGCGCCAGCCCGCCGACCGCGAGCGCGCCGAGCGCCAACGACGCCCGCCGCTCGTGCCGGTCGGCCGCCACAGCCAGTATCAGCAGCGCCAGCACCACGACGGCCTCGGCGATGTGCAGCAGCAGGCTCTGGGCGGGCGCCTGGAAACCGATCAGGAAGTGGGGGATCAGCTGGTCGAGCCGGGCCTGCAGCTGGATTGGCGCGATCCAGCTGGCGTGGCCGGTCGCGTTCTGGCTGATCGCGAGCGGGATCAGCGCCAACCCGCAGAGCGCGACCACCGCCAGGCCGACCTGGACCGCGCGCACCCGGCGGCGCGTCAGCAGCAGCCACAGCGCCTGCGGCACGATCGCGAGCAGCGCGTAGTAGTGGGTGGCGAGCGCCAGCGCCGCCGCCAGCACCCACAGCGTCACGGTGCGCGGCGTCGGCTTGGCCTGGGCGTAGGCGAGCGCCAGCAGCGACACGCTCGTGAGCAGCACGAGCAGCTCGTAGGAGCGTGCCTCCTGCGAGTACCAGATCAGGAACGGGTTGCAGGCCGTGAGCGCCGCCGCGATCAGCCCCGCGCGCCCAGAGATCAGCTTGCGCGCCGCTCCGTACGCGACCGGGACGGTCAGCACGCCGGCGAGCGCCGACAGCGAGCGCAGCCCTGCTTCGCCAAACCCGAAGATCCGGGCCCACACCCAGGCCACGCAGTAGTAGAGGGGAGGCGTCGACTCGGTCTGGGGAATCAGCCCGAGCATCTGCCCCGGCGTGAAGTGCACGAGCAGCGCGGTGTTGCCCTCGTCGAACCAGAAGCCCTGGTGGCCGAGCCGCCAGAAACGCAGGAACGCCGCAAGGGCGGTTAGGCCGGCCACGACGATCGCGTCGCCGTTGCGGACGAGCTCGCCGGCGCGGTCGAGCTCGACGCGCGGCAGCGGGCGATGGGTCAACGTGCCGACGCTCACGCGGGCGCATGTTAGGGTGCGCTGTACCCTCCAGGGCCGGCCGCGCCCGCCCCTGCTGCGCACAGCGCTTCCGGGTGGCGCGCTGAACCCTTAACGAGATCCCAACCGACGCGGCGACCCCGGCAAATGCGCGGCTGGGCACCATTTGCAGCAGATGCGCCACGACTCAGGCCAGGCCGATGGGCCGCTCACGCTTGCCTCAGCACGCGTCGCCGGCGCAACGGCCGGCGGCGAGACCGTCACGATCCCGCACGGCATCACGGTCGGCGAGCGGCTGACGCTGCCGCGACCGCGGCTGGCGTTCGGGCCGACCGCCGGCCGGCTCGCGCTCGCGAGCCTGATCGTCGCGGCATTCGCGGTCGTGCTGTTCGCGACCGCGCAGGCGAACGAGTTGGTACCCCGCAGCTCGCTGTCGTTCCCTCATTGGGAATCGGGCCCGCTGCATCACCTGTTCGGGAAGCTGACCAACGATCCGACGGGGCTCGACATCGGCTTCAGCACGATCGTGCTGCTGGCGCTGATCGCCTACGGCGTCGCGCTCGGTGCCGTCCGCTCGCTGTCGATGCGCACGATCGTGATCGCGATCGTGGCGGTCCACGCGGTGCTGCTGCTGAGCCCGCCGCTGCAGCTGACCGACCTCTTCAACTACCTCGGGTATGCGCGGCTCGGCGGCCTGCACCACTTGAATCCGTACACGCACGTGATCGCAGGTGAGACGCATGACCCGATCTACCGGTTCACGACCTGGCACAACCTGCACAGCCCCTACGGGCCGCTGTTCACGGCGCTGTCGTACCCACTCGCGCTGACCTCGTTGCCGGTCGCGTACTGGACGCTGAAGCTCGTCACGGTGTTGATGAGCCTCGCGTTTGTGGCGCTCGTGTGGCGGTGTGCGCGGCAGCTCGGCCGCGATCCCCGGTTCGCGGTCCTGTTCGTCGCGGCCAATCCCGTATTCCTGTTCTACGCGGTGGCCGGCTTCCACAACGACTTCTTCATGCTGGTCCCCTCGCTGGCGGCGATCTCGCTGCTGATCGCGGGCCGTGATCGCGCGGCCGGGGCCGTGGTGATGCTGGCGGTGGCGATCAAGTTCACGGCGATCCTGCTGCTGCCGTTCCTGCTGCTCGGCGCCGCCACGCGTTCGCGGCGCTTGCGGGTGCTGAGCGGCGCGGCGATGGCGACGGTGCCGCTTGCCGCGCTCAGCCTGGCGCTGTTCGGGCTCTCGCTGCCGAACCTCCAGGACCAGAGCACACTGCTGACCGACTTCAGCATCCCCAACGTCGTCGGCTGGATCGTCGGGCTCGGCGGCGGCGCGCCCGTGCTGCTGCGGATTGCGAACGTAGCGCTCGTGCTGGTCCTCGCCGACCAGCTTCGACGACGCGGCGAGTGGCTCAACCGGGCCGGCTGGGCCACGCTCGCGCTGGTCGCGAGCCTGGCATGGCTTGTGCCGTGGTACATCATCTGGGTTGCGCCGCTGGCGGCGCTCGGCACGAGCGTTCGCCTACGCCGCGCGACCGTGGCATTCACCGCGTACCTGGTGCTCACGTTCGCGCCGGTCACGGGGCTGATCCTCTACGAGCTCGGCATCGACCCGATGGGGAGCTCGGTCGGCCAGGCGTCGCTGTCGCTGCAGCACAAGCTCTCGCAGTAGGCCAGCGCCGGCTCCGTCCGGGCACAGCTTCACCGTCGCTCTTGACGCCGAGCAGACGCGGTCGTGTGTTAGCGTCGGATTAAGTGCGTCTTCTCGAAGCCGAGTCGGGCACACAGTTTGATTTCACAGAACGACGCCCCGCGGTTACTCGCAGACCGCGGCGATCACGCGTGGATCGGTTCGAGCTGGCGCTGCTCGCCGCGTTCGCCGCGGTGTCCGTGTGGGTGCTGGCGCTCGATCTGTGGCAGGTGATCGCGCACGGGCGGATCTGGACCGGCACCGACGGCTTCTTCCTGGTCGACCAGATGCAGTACGTGGCCTGGATCCGCGAGGCCTCGCAGCATCTGCTTGCGTCGAACCTGTTCGTGCTGCGCTCGACGCCGGCGGACTACTTCCAGCCCGCGGTCGCCGTATCGGGTGCCTTTGTGGCCCTGGGAGTAGCCCCGTGGCTCGCGCTGCTTTTGTGGAAGCCGGTCGCGGTCGTGGGGATGTTCCTCGCCGCGCGGGCTTACGTGCACCGCACCGTCGCGCCGCGCGGGCACCGGCGGGCCGCGCTCACGCTGGCGCTGTTCTTCGGCTCGTTCAGCGTCGTCTACGGCACCTTCAGCGTCGTCGGCGACCTGTTCCCCGGCTTTCTGTCTTGGGGGTATCCGTTTGGGCTGCTTGCGGTCGCGGCGATGATCGCCGCGCTGGTCTCCTACGACACCACCCGCCGCAGCGGCCGGTGGCGCTGGGCGGCACCGGCGCTCGGCGCACTCGCCAGCTCGCTGCACCCATGGCAGGGAGAGCTGCTGGTCCTGATCGTGGTCGGCGCGGAAGCGGTCCGGTGGCGATCGCTGCCGCGGTCCTGGGCGCGCCTGAAGCTGCCGATCGCGACGATCATCGCCACCTCGATCCCGCTGTTCTATTACCTGCTGTTAGGCCGCATGGACACGTCGTGGGGGCTCGCGCGCGAGGCGAGCAAGCATTCGTTCTCGTTCTGGTCGATCGCGCTCGCGCTCGCGCCGCTCGCGGTCCCGGCGGTGTTCGGGTATCGCGGGCGGCCGAGATCGTTTCTGGCCGCCGCCACCCACGTTTGGCCACTGGCGGCGCTGGTCATCTACGGGCTTTCGGCGACCGAGCTCAGCGCGACGCCGCTGCACGCGTTTGACGGGATCACCCTGCCGCTGGCGGTGCTCGCGGTCGCCGGCGTGCAACGGGCGCCGCTGCGGCGGATCCCGGCGGCGCGCCTGGTCGGCTGGACCGCGGTCGCCGCGGCAACCATCCCGGCGACCTTCTACGAGCTGCGGATCGCCAACCAGTTCATGGCGCCGACGCCCGGCAACGCCAACTTCATCACCGCGGGCGAACGCAGCGCGCTGCACTACCTGAACCGCGACCGCACCGCGGGCGGAGTCCTCACGCGCTTCTACCTCGGCGCGATCGTCCCCGCTCAGACGGGCCGGCGCACGTTCGTCGGCAACTGTCTGTGGTCCCAGCCGCTGTGCAGCCCGCGCGCGCAGACCGCGCAGAAGCTGTTCGACGGGTCGCTCAGCACCCGCGACGCGCGAACGTTCGTGCGACAGTCGGGCGCACGGTTCGTACTCGCCGACTGCTCGACCACGACGGACCTGACGCGGACCCTGTCGCCGCTGCTGATCTCGATCCGGCGCTTCGGCTGCGCGACCGTGTACGAGCTCGACGCGCCCGGTCCGCCGACCGGGCTGCTCGCGCGCGGAGCTTCCCGCCGGCTGTAAGATGCCAGTCGGCGGGCGCCGACTGACCACAAAGGGGGCGAGATGAAGGGATCGTTGTTCACGCTGAGAAGCCGCATGACCGCCGGCTTGGCGGTGCTCGGCTTGGCTGTGCTCGGGTGGGCGCTCGTGAGCGCTGCGCCGGCGGCCGCCACCCCGACCGGGCCGGTGTGGATCGGCGCGCCGAACCTGAATACGGCGCCGGACGTGAATTTTGACTGCACAACCGACATCATCCAGACTGGGACCTGGCCCTCGTGCACCTGGGGCAACCCGCTGCTGTCGGCGGACCCGGCCGTCAACGGCCTCGACGTGCCCGGCACCGGGACCGTCTACCGGGTCAGGTTGCGGATCGCGGGCAGCACCGGGCGCATGGAGCTCGTGATCCTGAGGACGCTGTACGACCCCAACGACCTCGCCAACAACCAATGCTGTGTCGACCGCGCGGTGACCTCCGCGTTCACGCCGGTCGTCAACGGGATCACGACGCTCAACGTGGTGCTCCCGGTCGGTCTCGGCTATGACGCCGCCTCCAACGTCGACTACCTGGACTCGGTCGGGCTGTCGATCCTCGAGGACGGGGTGCTGATCCCGCTGGTCGACCAGACCACGCGGCCGATCGACCAACGGCCGGTCGACACCTTCAACGCGCCCGCGATGACGCTGGGCGAAAACCAGAAGGCGGGCGACCCCGCCGGCTACATGCTCGACATGCAGGCGCTGTGGTACCCGCCCGGCCAGTCACCGGCGGTGGTCGGACTGCCTCCCAAGACCGTCACGATCAACGGGACCACACCCGACGTGGCTATCGACTGCAGCCTCGCGCCGTGCGCCGGCGCGATCCGGATCCAGAACCATCCGCCAGGGCAGGCCGCGGACACGACCAACACGACCAAGCCGCCGATCGTCGTCTATGCGAACGGCTCCTACAGCCTTGCGACGGGCAAGGACGGGAAGGTGCCGACAAAGCTGACGAGCGCCGGGCGGACGCTGGCGCAGCATCACACGCTGAAGACCGTGTACGTGGTGGTGACGCTGACCAACGACCGGCCCGCGAAGACGATCGTGCGCTCGGTGACGGTTCGCTTCTGATCGGCCGGCTGGCAGAATCGGGCCCCGATGCGGCTGTTCGCGCTACGCGGGGCCAATAGCGTCGTGCGCAACGAGGCCGGCGCGATCCTGGACGCCACCGACCAGCTGATGCGCCGGCTGATGGAGCTCAACCAGCTCACCGCCGGGGCGATGGTGAGCTGCATCTTCACGCTGACCGACGACCTCGACGCCGAGTTCCCCGCGGTCGCCGCCCGCAACCTCGGGCTGAACCAGGTGCCGCTGCTGTGCGCGCGCGAGGTGCCGGTCCCAGGATCGCTGCCGCGGGTGATCCGCGTGCTGGTGCACTACTACGCCTCCGAGGAGCACGAGCCGCGGCACGTGTATCTCGGCGAGGCGCGGTCGCTGCGGGCCGACCTGCACTCGGCACAATAGGACCGTGGCGCTGGAGTTCGCCAAGCACATCCGCCGGATCCCCGCCTATCCGGTCGCGTCCGGCTACGACCTCGGCGCGGACACAGCGATGCTCGCCTCCAACGAGTCGTGCTTCGCGCCGCTGCCGCAGGTCGTCGAGGCGGCCGGCCGCATGCTCGGCGGCGCCAACCGCTATCCGGACCCCGGGTACTCGCCGCTGCGGCGAGCCCTGGCAGACCGCTACGGACTCCCGCCCGAGCGGATCGCGCTCGGTAACGGCTCCGCCGAGATTCTGCTGGCGGCGGGCGCGGCACTGCTCGAACCCGGCAGCGAGGTGGTGTATGCGTGGCCTTCGTTCTCCGTGTATCCGCAGCTGGCGGCGGCTTCCGGGGCGCGGGCGGTCCAGGTGCCGCTCGACCAGCAGGACCGCCACGATCTCGACGCGCTCGCGACCGAGGTCACGGTTGCGACCAGGCTGGTGCTGGTCTGCAACCCAAACAACCCGACGTCAACCGCGCTCCCACTCGAGGATGTGCAGACGCTGCTGGAGCGCGTGCCGTCGCACGTGTGTGTGATCCTCGACGAGGCCTACTGCGAGTTCTCGCTGTCGCTCGGGGATCCGTACGCGTCGGTGGAGCTGCTGCGCGATCATCCGAACCTGGTCCTGCTGCGAACCTTCTCGAAGGTGTACGGGCTCGCCGCGCTGCGTGCCGGCTACGGCCTGTGCGGCTCCTCGGAGTTCTGCTCGGCGGTCGACCAGGTACGGCAACCGTTCTTCCTGAACGTCGCCGCCCAGGCGGCTGCGACCGAGGCGCTCAAGCACCAGGACGAGGTGGAGCGGCGGGTGGCTCACACGCTGGCGTCGCGCGGCGCGCTGGAGGAGGGGACCCGGCAGCTCGGGCTGTGGGTGGCGGACTCCGACGCGAACTTCATCTGGGTGCATCTACCCGAGGACGCCGTCGAGAGCGAGGTCGTTGAGGGCCTGCGAGAGCGCGGCGTGCTGGTGCGTGCGGGGCTGTCACTCGGCCGCGAGGGCGCGCTGCGCGTGACCGTCGGGACGGACGAGGAGAACGCGCGGTTCATCGCCGCGCTCGGCGAGATGCTGTAGCGGCGGCGAAGCCGGGCCCTCGGTCGGCGGATAGCGCTGGAAACGGCGCTCGGGCTCTGCTACAACCCCGGCGACGCGTATGAGCGACCACCGCCACACCCGCTCCCTCGGCTGGTCCTTCTACGCGCGCTTCTGGGCTTGGCGATTTAGCTAGGCGCTCGGCCCTGCACCCCTCACACCCCGCCGCGGGCGTCGGCGGGGCGCGCGGGGGTCGAGCGCCGGAAAACCCTGCGGAGCAGCCGCTGCGCGCTCCTGCGGCGCCCCTTCCTCCCCGTACAGTTCCGAAGGCTCAGAAAGGACCAGTGACCAACGCCATGAACCCAGACAAGCTCTCCTCCGCCTCGCGCGAGCGCGAGCGGAGCGTGTTCGAGATCGGCGGGCAGCAGATCGGCGGCGAGAGCTTCACGATCATCGCTGGTCCATGCACCGTCGAATCGCGCGAGCAGACGCTCGAGACGGCGTGCCTTGTTCGTGACGCCGGCGCGACGATGTTCCGCGGCGGCGCCTACAAGCCCCGGACCTCGCCGTACGACTTCCAGGGTCTCGGCCAGGAGGGGCTTCGGCTGCTCGCCGAGGCCAAGGCGCAGACAGGATTGCCGATCGTCACCGAGGTGATGGACCCGCGCGATCTGGAGCAGGTGCTGAGTGTCGCCGACGTGGTGCAGATCGGCGCGCGCAACATGCACAACTACGCGCTGCTGTCCGAGGTGGGACGCTGCGAGACACCGGTGCTGCTCAAGCGCGGGATCTCCGCGACGGTCGAGGAGCTGCTGCTGGCTGCCGAGTACGTGCTCAAGGAGGGCAACCACGCGGTGATTCTCTGCGAGCGCGGGATCCGGACGTTCGAGCGGGCGTACCGGTTCACGCTCGACCTCGCCGCGGTGCCGGTGCTCAAGGAGCTGACCCACCTGCCGGTCCTCGTCGATCCCAGCCACGCCGCGGGTCGCAGGGAGCTGGTGACCCCGCTGGCGCTGGCGGCGGCCGCCGTCGGCGCGGACGGGATCCTGGTCGAGGTGCACCCGCGGCCCGAGGAGGCGATCTGTGACGGCAGGCAGTCCCTACACGCCCATGGGCTGCGCGAACTCGTCACCCGCGTGCGCGCCGCGGCCGCGCTCGCCGTCGACCGCAGCGCGGTCGCCGCCGAGCTGCCCTCCGAGGCGCTCGTGTAGTGGTGCCGCCCGCCCGCGTGCACACCCCCGACGCGGTCCGCGACCAGCGGATCGAGCGAGTCGAGCCGCTGGTCTCGCCGGAGCAGCTGCTCTCAGAGTTGCCGCTGACCGCCCCGCACGCTGCGGTCGTGCTTGGCGGCAGGGCGCAGATTCACGCGATCCTCGACGGCGAGGACGACCGCTTGCTGGTGGTGGTCGGGCCGTGCAGCGTCCACGACGTGATCGCCACCCGGGAGTACGCGCAGCGGCTCGCGGGGCGCGCCGAGCACTGGCACGACGCCCTGTGCATCGCGATGCGCGTGTACTTCGAGAAGCCGCGCACGACGACCGGCTGGAAGGGACTGATCAACGACCCGCACCTGGACGGCTCCGGCGATGTCAACGGCGGCCTGCGACTGGCGCGCGGCCTGCTGCTCGAGGTGCTCGCGCTCGGGCTTCCGGTCGGCTGCGAATTCCTCGACCCGATCATCCCTCAGTACATCTCCGACGCGGTCAGCTGGGGCGCGATCGGCGCGAGGACGACCGAGAGCCAGACCCATCGTCAGCTCGGATCGGGCCTGTCGATGCCGGTCGGCTTCAAGAACCGGACCGACGGCAACGTCCAGGTGGCGGTCGATGCCGTGCGCGCCGCCGCTGTTCCACACGCGTTCGCGGGGATCGACCGCGACGGCACCCCGGCGATCCTGTACACGCGCGGCAACCGCGACTGCCACGTGATCCTTCGCGGCGGCAGCGCCACCCCGAACTACGACGCCCAGCACGTCGCCCAGGCGCTGGCGCTGCTGCGCGCGGCCGGGCTGCCCGAGCGCGTGATGATCGACATCTCGCACGACAACAGCCGCAAGGATCCCGAACGCCAGCCGGCAGTCGCCGCGGAGGTCGGGCGCCAAGTCGCCGCCGGCAACCACGCGATCATCGGCCTGATGCTCGAATCGTTTCTGCTCTCCGGACGCCAGGAGCTCGACTACGGCTCCGCGCAGCGGCTCACCTACGGGCAGTCGGTCACGGACGGGTGCCTGGACTGGGGCGCGACCGTGGAGCTGCTCGACGGAGTGGCAGAGGCGGTCCGCGTGCGGCGCAACGCCGGCTCGTGAACGTCGGGATCGTCGGCGTCGGGCTGATCGGTGGCTCGATCGCGCTGGCCGCCCGGGAGCGGGTCGGCGCGTCGGTGAGCGGTTACGACCGCTCGGCGCAGGCGCTCACGACCGCGCTCGAGCGGGGGGTGATCGACACCGCCTCGGATTCGCTCGAGCAGGCCGTCGCCGAGGCGGACGTGGTGTTCGTGGCGGTGCCGGTCGGAGCGCTGCCGGAATCGGTCGCGGCGGCCCTGGCGGCTGCACCGAGCGGGTGCGTGGTTAGCGACGTCGGCTCCACCAAGCGGGTCGTGCGGGGCGCCCACGGCGACCCCCGCTTCGTCGGCGGCCACCCGCTGGCGGGTGCCGAGACGGCAGGCGTCGAGCATGCGCGCGGGGACCTGTTCGAGGGCGCGGTCTGGTACCTGACGCCGACCGGCACAACCTCCGGGATGCTGTACGAGCGGCTTCACCGGCTGCTCCGTGGGATCGGCGCGCGCCCGGCTGCGATCGACGCGGATACCCACGACAGGATCCTCGCCGCGGTCTCGCACCTGCCGCATGTGCTGGCCAACGTGCTCGTGTCGCAGGCGGCAAACACGCTCGCCGCCGGCGGCGAGCGCCTGCCGGCGACCGGCCCGAGCTTTCGCGACGCGACCCGCGTCGCGGGCGCCGCGACGAGCACCTGGGCCGACATCTACATCGCCAACCGTGATGCGCTGGCGGCGGAGATCGACGCAACGATCGAGCGGCTGGGGCGCGTGCGCGAGGCGCTCCTCGAAGGCGACGCCGGGCGAATCGGCGAGTGGAACGAGGCCGCGGCGGCGGATCGGCGTCGCCTGCTCGAGGCGCAGCTGGCGGGCGGCGAGCTGTTCGAGCTGCGCGCATCGGTGCCGAACCGGCCCGGCGTGATTGCGCAGCTGGCGCTGGAGCTCGGCCGCGCTGGGGTAAACATCGCCGACATGGCGCTGTATCCGGCTCCCGACATGAGCGAGGGCGTGGTGGCGCTGTGGATCGCGGGCGAGGAGGCCGCACGCCGCGCCGAGCAGCTGGTGGCCGGACTCGGGTTTCCGGTGGCGCGGCCGTGAACGTTCTGTTTCCTCCCTCACCGCCGCTGCGCGGCAGCATCAGGGTCTCGCCCGACAAGTCGGTCTCGCACCGCGCGGCGATCCTGGGCGCGATGGCGCCCGAGCCGGTGCGCGTGACCAACTACCTGGACGCGGCCGACACGCGCTCGACGCTCGCGGCCGTCCGCGAGCTCGGCGCGATCGTCGAGGAGCGCGATCAGCAGCTGACGATCCGCGGCGTGGGGCTGCGCAACGCGCAGGCTCCACCCGGGGCGATCGACGTCGGGAACGCCGGCACGCTGATGCGTCTGCTGCCGGGGTGGCTCGCATTCCAGGCGGGCTCGAGCTACACGCTCGACGGCGATCAGTCGATCCGGCGCCGGCCAGTCGACCGCGTGGCCGCGCCGCTGCGCGAGATGGGAGCGCGGGTGGAAGCCCGGGAGGGCCGCTACCCGCCGTTCACGGTCCACGGCTCGACCCTGCATGGCGTCGAATACGAGCTGCCGGTCGCGAGTGCGCAGGTCAAGTCGTGCGTGCTGCTCGCGGGTCTCGCGACCGCCGCGACGACCGTGGTCGAACCGGTCACGACCCGCGACCACACCGAGCGGTTGCTGCTGCGCGCCGGCGCCACGGTGCGTCGCAGCGAGCGGCGCGGCGGCGGTCAGCGCACCACCGTCGGCAACGTCGACGAGCTCGAGCTCGATCACATCGAGGTGCCCGGCGACCTCTCCTCCGCGGCGTTCCTGATCGCCGCCGGAGTGCTCGTCGCGGGCTCGCGACTGGTGCTCGAGGACGTCGGGGTCAACTGGACGCGCGCAGGGTTCCTGCGGATCCTGGAGCGGATGGGCGCGATCGTGCTCGGCGAGCTCGAGCCGGTCGGGAGCTTCGGCCCCGAAGAGCCGACCGCAGACCTCGACGTCCGGTACGGGCCGATCGAGGGCACGATCGTCGAGGCGGACGAGGTGCCGCTGGCGATCGACGAGCTGCCGCTCGTGGCGCTGCTCGGTTGCTTCGCCGACGGCGAGACGACCGTGCACGGCGCGCAGGAGCTGCGCGTCAAGGAGTCGGACCGGATCGCGACCGTCGTCGAGGGCCTGCGCGGGCTCGGCGCCGACATCGAAGCGCACGCTGACGGGTTCACGGTGCACGGTACCGGGGGGTTGCGAGGCGGCCGGATCGAGTCAGCGGGCGACCACCGGCTGGCCCTGCTCGGCGCGGTGGCGGGACTGGCCTCGGAGGAGGGCGTGGAGGTCGTCGGGATGGAGGCGGGGTCGGTCTCCTATCCAGCGTTCGCGGACGACGTAGCGCTGCTCACGAGCTGATGGTGGTCGCGATCGACGGCCCCGCCGGCGCCGGCAAATCAACAGTTGCGCGAGCCGTTGCCCGGGCGCTCGGGTTCACCTACCTGGACTCGGGCGCGATGTATCGCTCGGTCGCACTGGCGGCGCTGAGACGGGGGCTGACGGCGGCCGCCGTGGCGGCGAGCGTGCAGATCGAGCTTGGGGATCGTGTGCTGCTCGACGGCAGCGACGTGACCGAGGCGATCCGCAGCCCCGCGGTGTCCGAGGCGGCTTCACTGGCAGCGGCGGACCCGGCGGTCCGCAGGGCGATGGTCGCCGAGCAGCGACGGCTGCTGAGCCGCGGCGACTGGGTGGCAGAGGGGCGGGACATCGGTACGGTCGTCGCGCCGAACGCGGAGCTCAAGGTGTTCCTGACGGCGTCCGCGCAGGAACGCGCACGGCGGCGTGCGGCGGAGCTCGACGCCGACGAGGACACCGTGCTCGCCGAGCAGGCGATCCGCGACGCCCGCGACGAGCGCCGCGAGCATTCCCCGCTGAGCGCCGCGGCGGACGCGGTCGTGATCGACACGACCGCGCTCACCCTCGACGACGTGATCGCTCGCGTGGTGGAGTTGGTCCAGTCCCGGGTAGTGAGGCAACAGCCACGCGTGCATCGTCGAGAGGAGGAGCACACATGACGAACTTCGCGCAGGAACTGACGACGGCGGCCGCTGAACAGGGTGACCGGCCGGCGGTCAAGCTCGATGACATCGTGCTCAGCTACGGCGCGCTCGACGCCGCGGTGGGGCGCGCCGCGGGCCTCTTGCGCAGCAAGGGCGTGGATGTCGGCGACCGCGTCGGGATGCAGCTCCCGAACGTGCCGTACTTCCCGACCGTGTACTTCGCCGCGCTGCGGCTCGGCGCGATCGTGGTGCCGATGAACCCGCTGCTCAAGGACCGGGAGGTCGCCTACCACCTGAGCGATTCCGGCGCGCGCGTGATGGTCGGGTGGCACCAGTTCGAGCAACCGGCGCGCGAAGGCAGCGCGCAGGCCGGGGCCGAATGCGTGGTCGTCGTGCCGGGTGAGTTCGAGCAGCTGCTCGGCGGCGCCGAAGTGATCGAGGAGGTGACCGACCGCGCGGACGACGATCCAGCGGTGATCATCTACACCTCCGGCACGACCGGCACCCCCAAGGGCGCCACGCTGATGCACACCAACCTCATCACCGGCGCCGAGGTGGCGCGCGACCTCGTCGACGCCGGGCCCGAATGGGTCGGCGTCGCGACGCTGCCCCTGTTCCACGTGTTCGGCATGAACTCGGTGATGAACGTGGGCATCCACTCGCGCGGGATGATCACGATGGTCCCGCGGTTCGAGCCCGGGAAGGTGCTCGAGGTGATCGAGCGGGACCGGGCAAACTCGTTCGCGGGTGTACCGACGATGTACGCGGCGCTCCTGCACCACCCCGAGCGCGAGCGCCACGACGTAGGGAGCCTCGACCTGTGCGTGTCCGGCGGCGCGGCGCTGCCGGTCGAGGTGCTGCGCGGATTTGACGAGGCGTTCGGCGCCAAGGTCCTGGAGGGCTACGGGCTGTCGGAGACGACCGGCATGGGCACGTTCAACGTTCCCGATCGCGAGCGCAAGCCGGGGTCGATCGGGGTGCCGGTGGGAGGCACCGAGATCCGGCTCGTCGACAACGACGACCAGGAAGTGCCGCCCGGCGAGCCGGGCGAACTGGTGATGCGCGGGCCGTTCGTGATGAGCGGTTACTGGAACCGCGACGACGCGACTCAGGAGGTGATGCGCGGCGGCTGGTTCCACACCGGCGATATCGCGACGATGGACGACGACGGCTACTTCTTCATCGTCGACCGCAAGAAGGACCTGATCATCCGCGGCGGCTACAACGTCTACCCGCGCGAGCTGGAGGAGGTTCTCTACGCCCATCCCGCCGTCAGGGAGGCGGCGGTGATCGGGGTCCAGCACGAGTCGCTGGGCGAAGAGGTCGGGGCGGCCGTCGTGCTCAAGGAGGGGGAGCAGGTCACGACCGATGAGCTGCGCGACTACATGAAGCAGCGCGTTGCCGCGTACAAGTACCCGCGGGTGATCTGGCTGACGGACGAGCTCCCAAAGGGTGGGACCGGCAAGGTGCTCAAGCGGGAGATCGAGGTCCCGGAGGCGGTAACGAGCCGGTCGGGCTAGCCTCGGCCGCACTATGAAGGTCGCGGTCGTCGGCTATCCGAACGTCGGCAAGTCATCGCTCGTCAACCGCCTGTCGCGGTCGCGGGAGGCGGTCGTGCACGAGCGCCCGGGCGTGACGCGCGACCGCAAGGAGCTCGAGACCGACTGGAACGGCCGGACCCTGACGTTGATCGACACGGGCGGCGTCGATCTGGAGGACCGGGCGCAGCTGGCCCGCCAGGTCCACGACCAGGTGCGGGCGGCGCTCGCCGAAGCCGACGTGATCGTGCTGGTGGTGGACGCACGCGCGGGGCTGCGGCCGGGCGATCACGAACTCGCACAGATGCTGCGCGGCCGTCCGGTGCCGGTGCTGGTCGCAGCCAACAAGGTCGACACGATCGCCGATCTGCCGCTCGCCGCCGAGTTCCACGCGCTCGGCCTCGGCGATCCCGTTGCGGTCTCGGCGGCTCAGGGGCTGGGGACGGGGGACCTGCTCGACCGGATCGTGGAGGTCGGTCCGGCCGCACGAGAGGAGCCGGACGTAGGGGACGCGATCGCGCTCGCGGTGATCGGCCGGCCGAACGTCGGCAAGTCTTCGCTGGTGAACAGGTTCCTCGGCGAGGAGCGGGTGATCGTCTCGCCCACCGCCGGCACCACGCGTGACGCGATCGACCAAGCAATGCGATTCGAGGAGCGCGAGATCGTGCTGATCGACACCGCCGGGTTACGGCGCCAGGCGAGGGTGGGGGAGTCGCTCGAGTACTACGCGGCGCTGCGATCGCGCCGCGCGGTCCAGCGCGCCGACGTCGCGCTCGTCGTCTGCGACGCCACCGACGGTGTTACCGCGCAGGACCTGCGGGTCGCGGAGCTCGCCATGCACAGCGGCTGCGCCACCGCGCTGGTGCTGAACAAGTGGGACTTGGCGCAGGACCGCGAACTCGAGCACGAGCGGGCCCGGGTCGCTCGCAAATTGCGCCTGCGACCGCGCGTGCTGACCGCGAGCGCCAAGACCGGCCGCAACGTGCAGCGGCTGTTGGTTGAGGCAATCGCCCTCGCGGACCGCCGTCGCGGCCGCATTCCCACCCCGCAGCTAAACCGCTTTCTGTCGGACCTGGTCGCTGCGCGCCAGCCGCCGTCGGGCGTTGGGCCCCGCGGCCACCGCCTGAAGCTGCTGTTCATGGCGCAGACGGGGGAGGCGCCGCCGCGCTTCTCGGTGCAGGTCAACTCGCGCAGCCGGGTGACACGCGACTACGCCTACTACCTCGAGAACCGCCTGCGCGAGCGCTACCGGCTCGAGGGGATACCGCTGATCATCGACTTCGTCGAGCGGCGTGAGCGGCGCTCAAGCGGCGCGCGTGTGGCGACCACATGATTTAGTTGCTGCAGTGCTGACTGCGGCACGACAGGTCCGGGTGGTCTCGGCGGGGGCCGGCTTGCTCGCGCTGGCCGCACTGCTGTTCGTCCTGTTCGCCGGCGGCTCGCAGGCGGGCCCGCCGACAGGCGCGGCGACTGTCGTTCCGGGGGATGCGCTGGCGTACCTGCACGTCTCGACGGATCCGAGCCGGTCCGCGGTCAGGAGCGCGCTCGCGCTCGGCGCGAAGCTGCCGGACTACCCGCTGCTTGCGGCGACACTGCAGACGCGCGCGGCCCAGCTCGCCAGTGGCGGCAGCACATCGGACTTCGCAGGTCAGGTCCGGCCGTGGCTCGGCAACGAGGCCGGTCTGGCGCTGCTCAACACCCAGACTGCGGTGAGCGCGCCGCTGATCGTGCTCGCGGTGCGAGACCCGGCCGGCGCCCGCGCGTTCGTGGCCCGTGCCGGCGCCCAGCCGGCCGGCGCGTACGACGGCGTCAACGTCGAGCGCTATCCCGGTGGCGATGCGGTCGCGTTCATCAGGCGCTACCTGATCGTGGGTCCGGACGCCGGTATCCGCGAGGCACTCGACGCCGCAACCGGACGGACCCAGGCGCTGGCGAACGACCAGGCATACCGCGCGGCGGCCGCCGGCGAGCCTGCCGACCGGGTGATCGACGCGTACGTGTCGGCTGCGGGCGTGAGGCGGCTGCTGCTGTTCCACGCCGGACTGAGAGGGGCGCTGGGAGTGCTCCTCTATCAGCAGGCGATGAACGGGGTGACGGTCTCGGTCTCGATCGAGCACGGCGGCGCGCGCATCCACATCCACACCGCGCTCGACCCGACGCTGCTGCAACTAGCCGGTCCGGGAGCGCCCGCGTTTGCCCCAAGCCTCCAGAACGTGATTCCCGCCGGCTCGCTGCTGATGCTCGACGCCAGGGGGCTGACGCGGATCGCACCGCGGACGCTGAATGCCGCCGCGGCGATCGGCATCGGCGGCCAGGTCGGGCCACTGCTGGCTCGGCTGGGTTCGGCGCTCGCCTCCGAGGGGGTGAACGTGTCGAGCATCCTGTCGATCTTCGCCGGCGAGACCGCGGTCGCGGTGGGGCCGCCCGGCAACGCAGGCCAGTCCTCCCCGCTGATCATCGTCACGCGGGTGAACGACCCCCAGGCCGTCAGCACCGAGCTCGCGGCGCTCCAGCTGCCGCTCGAGAACCTGTTCCCGACACCGAGCTCGGGCTCGGGTCAGGCCCCGCTGCTGGGTGACCGGCAGGTGGACGGGATCACCGCCCACCAGCTGGTCCTGGCGACCGGACTACAGCTCGACTACGCGGTGTTCAACGGGCTGGTCGTGGTGTCGACCGGCCTCGACGGGATCGCTGAAGTCGCCGCCCACCGCCGTGCGCTGGCGCAGGACCCCGGATACGCGAGCACGCTTGCGGGCGGTCCCCAGGAGGTCACCTCGCTACTCTTTCTCAACTTCAGCCAGCTCCTCAGCCTCGGCGAGCAGACAGGCCTCGTGCGCAGCTCCAGCTACCGCACGGTGCGCGCGGATCTAGCGAAGATCCGTGCGGTGGGCCTGCAGTCCGCGAGGGGGGAGGCCGACACGACCGCGGAGCTGTTCCTTCAGATCCCATGATGACGCTTTCCGACAACGAGTACCTGTTCACGTCCGAATCGGTCACCGAGGGCCATCCGGACAAGATCGCCGATCAGATCTCAGACGGCGTCCTGGACGCGGTCTTGCGCGACGACCCGGCGGGCCGCGTGGCGTGCGAGACGCTCGTCAACACGGGGCTCGTGGTCGTCTCGGGCGAGATCACCACGGAGACCTACGTCGATATCCAGGACGTCGCCCGCGAGACGATCAAGCGGATCGGCTACACCAACGCCGAGTACGGGTTCGACTACAACACCTGTGCGGTCATCAACGCGATCGACAAGCAGTCGGCGGACATCGCGCAGGGCGTCGACAAGGCGTACGAGGCCCGCACGGATCCCGGCGACGACGACGAGCTCGATCTAGCCGGCGCCGGCGACCAGGGCATGATGTTCGGCTACGCGACCAACGAGACCGACGAGCTGATGCCGCTGCCGATCTCGCTCGCGCACAAGATCGCCAAGCGCCTTGCCGACGTGCGCAAGGCGGAGATCATCCCGTACCTGAGGCCCGACGGAAAGACCCAGGTGACCGTGCGCTACATGGACGGGCGGCCCGTCGAGATCGAGAAGCTGCTGATCTCCACGCAGCACCGCGACGGCGCCGAGTCGCTGATCAAAGACGACCTCTGGGAGCACGTGATCGAGCCGGTGCTCCCGCCGGAGCTATACGACGCCCGCAAGCTCCAGAAGAACTTCCTCGTGAACCCCACCGGTCGTTTCGTGATCGGCGGGCCGATGGGCGACTGCGGACTCACCGGCCGCAAGATCATCGTTGACACCTACGGCGGCATGGCCCGGCACGGCGGCGGCGCGTTCTCGGGCAAGGACCCCTCGAAGGTCGACCGCTCGGCCGCGTACGCCGCCCGCTATGTGGCCAAGAACGTCGTCGCGGCCGGGCTCGCCGACCGGGCCGAGGTGCAGGTCGCCTACGCGATCGGCGTCGCACATCCCGTGTCGCTGATGGTCGAGACGTTCGGCACCGAGAAGATCGGCCGCTCGCAGATCCTGTCGCTGATCGCCGAGCAGTTCGACCTGCGACCGGGCGCGTTTAGGCAATACCTACGACTGCACCGGCCCATCTATCAGAAGACCGCTGCCTACGGCCACTTCGGCCGCGAGGACCACGACTTCACCTGGGAGCGGACCGATAAGGCGCAGACGCTGCGCGCCGCGGCCGGGCTCGACCCCGCGGCTGTGCAGGCGTAGGGGTTCTTCGAGCCCGCGCGCGGGCCGCCGCGACCAGCGCCTGCACGGCACATGCGGCCAGCAGGATCACGAACGGGTCCATCGCGGCACGGTGTCGCGGCGTGCCGGCGACGATCGGCGCGGTGCTCAGCCACAGGATGAACGGCACCGCCCAGATCGAGCGGGGCATGCGGCGCGCGGCGAGCGTGAACGCGCCGCCGATCGCGAGCGCCGCGACGACCCAGAAGATGACGACCCCCGCATCGGCGACCGACGCGGTGGCAAACGTGTCGGTGTAGGCGGTCATCCGCGAGATCCGGCGGCCCTGGAGGTCGAGCAGCCGCAGCGTGTTCCAGAAGGTCGCCTCGACCGGGTACAGCGGATGCTTGCCGATGTAGTGCAGCACCGCCGAGACCTCGCGCTGATCGCGCTCGGACTCGGTCAGCTTCTTGTTGTGCGTGATCGAGTTGTAGGTGGAGTAGCCGTGGCCCCACCAGACGAAGCGTTGTTTGGCCGACAGGTCGTTGTAGGTGCCCTTCAGCGTGTTGCCGAGCTCGTCGGTGACGGGGATGAACGCGTGCTGCGCGTAGGCGTTGCGGATCGTCCAGGGGGCGATCGTCAGCGCGGTCACGAGCAGCAGGGCGAGCGGCGCCGCGAGCGAGCGCCACGCCAGGCGCGGGCGGGCCGTCCACACGATCAGCCCGAGCGCGATCCACAGCACGATCCCGTTTCCGCGGGTCAGCGCCGCCAGGCCGCTGAGGACGCCGGCAGCGACGATCCAGGGGTAGCGCCGCACCCCTACGCGCGCCCGCAGCGCGCAGTTGGTCGCCGCCAGCACCAGCAGCACGAACAGGCTCTCGCTCATCAGCGAGACCCCGACCATCACCAGCGGCAGGTAAACCGCGCCGATCAGGAGCGCGATCAGGGCCGGGCCCCGGCCCGCGAGCTGCCATGCCATCAGCCCGATCAGCGCCACCGTGCCGGTGGCGAACAGCGCCAGCACGATCCGCGCAGCTGTGTAGTCGCCGTTCGGGATCCCGATGACCAGGTAGATCGCCGCGAGGAACCCCGGGAAGCCGGGCGGCCGGTAGGCGCTGTTCGGATAACCCCAGCCCTTGCCGCGCGCGAGCTGCTTGGCGAGGTAGTCGTAGCTGTGCGCATCCTGGCGGGGGATGTAGTTCTGGGTGTGCAGCACGTAGAACACCCTCACCGCCACGGCCAGCAACAGCAGTGCTCCGGCAATCCACCAGAAGCGATCGCGGGCGATCCGGGAGAGCTGGGCCGCGGGCGCGCCGGCTCCGAACCGGGAGGGGACGGGCGCAGGCTCTCCGCCGGCGGCCCGCGCAGGGTCCTGTCCGGTGTGCAGCATCCGGCGGCGGATGCTACGGCAGCCCGCCCGCGGCGGGCTCTGACGCTACTTGCGCGGCGCGTGCCCGAGGTCGGCGGTGGTGCCGTAACCCGGGTTGGCGTTGCGCGCGAGGCTCATCGCCAGGCTCGGATAGAACTGGTAGGGCGACCCGGCGCCGTAGCCGATGCAGCTGCCGTTCTCGTAACCCGGCACGCCGGCCCACACGAACGCGTCGATGTGCGGATCGGGCGTCTGCACGGTCGGACGGATTCCGACGCCTTCGCCAGTCGGGATGCACGCCGGCTTGTAGTACGGCGAGTAGTAGCGAGGCCGCGGCCCCCAACCATTGGCGTTGGTGTTGATGATGAAGTGCTTGCCGCCCAGCAGGCGCGAGATCGCGAGGCCGAAGCGGATCTCCGCCGAGGTCCAGGCGAAGTGCGACGCGCCGAGCTGGAAGCCCTGGGCCTCGGCGACGTCGGCCTTGCGCAGGCGGTTTGCCATCACCTGCGGGCTCTTGCCCCAGTCCGACGCGCCCGCGTCGATGTACACGATCGCGTTGGGGTTGTTCGTGTGGAGCAGGTGCACCTCGTAGCTGATCTCGCGGTAGCGGCGCGCCTGGCCCCAGCGCGGCAGGCAGTTGATGACCGCCAGGCGATCGGTCTCGAGCGCGATCTCCACGCGGTAGTTGCCCACCGCCCGTGAGAACGCGTTGACCCAGCTCTCGATCGAGGACACCGAGTCCTTGGGGTACTTGGGTCGCCACGGGCAGCTCGCGCCCTCGAGGCGGGACAAGTTGAGGAACGGGATCGACCCCGGCTCCTCGCGCTGTGAGCGCTCGAGGTACTGGCGCACGGTCGTGCCCGGATTGGTCACGAACGACGCGAACGTCTTGCCCATCGGATTGTCGGCGTACTTCGCCAGGACAGCTGCCTTGTGCGGCTCCTGCTGCAGCGTGACCCACCAGGACCCGCGGGTCTTATCGACGTACCACGGATACCCAGACAGCGGGTTGCCGGGAATCACGGGGCCCGAGTAGTAGGCGCTCGCGGCAGGAGCAGCCGCGAGCAGGCCGACCACAACCAGCATCACCACTCGAAATCGCATTACTCAGGTGGTCGGCCAAAGCGCACCCCAGTTTCACGGCACGCGGCCGCTGTGGACATCCGATCGATGTCAGCGGCTAGACCCCTGGACCCGGGGTGAGCTCACGCAGGACCTGATCGACCGTGCGGACGATCTGGTGCGGGGTGGCGACTCCATGGAACGAGAAGTCGTACTCGGCGCCCGCGGCAGTGTCGAAGTCGACCGTCCCGACGCGGAGCATTCGCTCGAGCAGGCTCTGGGTCATGTTCACGTTCTGCACGCGCTCGAGCCTCGTCTCGTGGAGGTCGCGCTTCAAAATCCCGGTCTGGATCGTGAGCCGCTCGCTGGTGACCGTGTAGGTGGTCTGGACACGCCTGATGAAACCCACGATCAGCACGATCGCGAAGCAGACCAGCACTACGACCACCACCCAGCCGACCTGCACCTTGCCGCTGGCGATCCTGCTCACAATTCCCGCGATCGCGCCGGCGATCACCGCACCGAGGAGCCCCTTCAGGTGGAACGCGAGCATCGAGCGCCACGACGGGTGGCCGTGAAAGAAGACCTGCTCACGTGAGGCGGGCTCCACCGACACTGACGAGAGGCTAACGGCTCAGCCACCCGTCAAGGCGGCAATCGCGATCAGCAGCAGCGCGATGATCGCGAGCACCCCGGCGAGCGGGGCGGGCTCCGTCGTCTCCGGGCCGGATGGCCTCAGCAACGCGAACACCGCGACCAGCGGGCTACCGCCGAGCACGCACGTCCATGCCCATTCCGGCTGAGGCGTCCGCCCGGCGGCGAGCGTCCCCAGCGCCCGGACACAAGCATCGAGCGCGATCGCGACGCCGAGCAGGACCCGGCCGCTGCCAAGCGCCGCCACACCGACCGCCAGGTAGACCTCGGCGGCGACGATTGCGGCGAGCACGACTCCGAGGACCAACGACTGCGTGGGCACGGCGATCTCGCGTCGCTCCTCGACGGGCGCCTGCGGCACGGCACGGACGTGCATGGCAGCCCGCCTGGCGGCGTCCGAACGGGATTCGCTGAGCGTCCACGACGGGACACGGTCGCTGCGGCGGCTGCGCGGGACGGCAACAGAGGCCGGCGGACGTCGCGGGACGGACGCCGGCGGACGTCGCGGGACGGGCGCCTCCGGCGCCTGCCACAGCGACGACAGCGCCTGCACGACCACGCGCGCGCGCGGGGGCGGCGCCGGCTCCGGGGCAGCGGCAGGGGGCTTGGGAAGTCCGAGGCGCGCCAGCATCCGCTCGAGCGTCTGGCCGGCGGCGCCCGGATCGCTTCCGAGCTCGGCCGGCTTCACCTCGAGCAGCCGCAGTCCGTGGGCCGGCACCAGCTCCTGGTAGACCCGATCAGCCGGTTGCGAGGTCTCGCGGCAGATCACGACCAGCCGGTTTCGCGGGTAATAGCCATCGACCGGTAGCCATCCCTCCCCGTCTCGGTCGGGTGAGCGCAGCCAGGCGAACAGATGGCGGCGGCGCCCGATCTCGCCTAGCGTGCGGTCGCACATCGCCAGCACCGAAGAGACCGGGAGCACATCGCCGGCGGCAGAACCCTTGCCATCGGCCTCGTTGACGAGCAGTTCCCCGGGCCCGTGAGCCGACATCGTGGCCGCAATTTACCCTCAGCGGGACAGATGCACGCAACCAATCGACATTCATCGGGCGCTGCGATCGCCCAGGTACAGCCGCTGATCGCGACGCGGGCGGTTCGCGGGACGTTCGATTACCGGCTTGCGCCCGAGCAGTCGAACGTCGAGGTCGGGTCGGTGCTGCGTGTGCCATTCGGGAACCGCAGCACGCTCGGCGTGGTCGTCGCGCTCGCCGAGCACTCGGAGCTCGACCCCGCGCGGCTCGTGGAGCCGGAAGCGGTGCTCGCGGCGATCCTGCCGGCGGACCTCGTGGCGCTCGCTGCGTGGATGGCCGATCAATACTGCTCCACCCCCGCCCGTGCGCTCGGCCTGATGCTGCCGCGGCGGGCGCTCGACGAGCGTCCGCGGCGCGCCCGGCGCAGCAGTGCTCGGCACCCCGTGGGCGATGCCAGCCGGGTGGCCCCCCCGATGACGGTCGACCAGAGCCGCGCGCTGGACGCGATCCTGCCGGCACTCGCGGCCGGCCATCCGGAGACCTTCCTGCTGCACGGCGTCACCGGTTCGGGGAAGACCGAGGTGTATCTGCGCGCCGTCGAGGCCACGCTCGCCGCAGGCCGCGGCGCGATCGTGATGGTGCCGGAGATCGCGCTCACCCCGCAGGCGTTGATGAGGTTTGAGGCCCGCTTTGAGGGGATCGTCGCGGTGCTTCACTCGGCGCTGCCGGCGGCTGCACGCCACGACGAGTGGCTGAGATTGCGCAGCGGCGAGGCGCGCGTCTGCGTGGGGCCGCGCTCCGCGGTGTTCGCGCCGCTGGCCGACATCGGGCTGATCGTGGTCGACGAGGAGCACGAGGGGTCCTACAAGCACGAGGGCGACCCGCGCTATGACGCTCGCACGGTCGCCGAGCGCCGCGCGGCAGAGCACGGAGCGGTGTTGCTGCTCGGCAGCGCCACACCGCGGCCCGAGAGCATGCGATGGCGGAGGCTGCGCCTGGCGAGCCGGATTGACGGGCGACCCCTTCCGCCGGTCGAGGTGCTCGACATGCGCGGCCACCACCATCCTCTGCACCCCCATACCCGGGCGGCGCTGGCGGAGCTCCGGCGTGCGGGCCGCAAGGCGATCGTGCTGCTCAACCGGCGCGGCTGGTCGAACTTTCTGTCCTGTCAGTCGTGCGGCCGGGTCTGGATGTGCCCGAGCTGCGAGGTCGCGCTCGTCCTGCACCGCGCCAAGGGAGTCCTCAGCTGCCATCACTGCGGTCATCGTGAGCAGCTCCCCGATCGCTGCGCCAGTTGCGGGTCGGTCGCCATCGCCCGCCACGGCGCGGGCACCGAGCGGATCGAGCACGAGCTGCTGGAGGCGCTGGGCGATGCCGGATTCCCGATCTTCCGGCTGGACGCCGACTCCTCCGGTCTCGCGGCGCGGGCGCGCGTGCTCCAGCAGTTCGAGGCGGCCGGCGCCGGCGTCCTGGTCGGCACGCAGATGGTGGCCAAGGGCCACGATTTTCCGGACGTCACGCTCGGCGTGGTGCTCGACGCGGACCGCACGCTCAGGTTCCCTGACTTCCGCTCGGAGGAGCGGACGTTTGCCCTGATCACCCAGCTGGCCGGGCGAGTCGGGCGCGGCGAGGAGGCCGGGCGTGTGCTCGTGCAGACGATCGCGCCCGGTGCTCGGCCGATCCAATTCGCGGCGGAGCATGACGCGGACGGGTTTCTCGAAGAAGAGCTGCGGCGCCGGCGCGCGCTCGGCTATCCGCCGTACGCGTCGTTGATCCGGATCGTGTGTGCGGCGCGGATAGCGGCCGACGCACAGACGCAGGCCGCCCGTCTTCGGGACCTGATCAAGCCACCGAATGCCGTCGTGCTCGGTCCGGCACCCCTGTTTCGCCTTCGCGACCGCGAGCGTGCGCAGCTGCTCGTCAAGGCGCACGACCGCACGGCCGCGGTTCAGTCGATCGGCGCCGCGGTCGAAGGCGTCGCCGCCTCAGCCTCGCGCCGGGGTGTTAGTGTGAGCGTCGACGTCGACCCGGTGATGTGAGGCACGGGCCGGCGAGGGGACAGTCTTGAGCGCAGCAATCGACGCAAGCCGGAAGCTGATCCTCGACGAGATCGGCGACCCACCCGACCTGACGTTCGTCCGCGGCCGGGGCAACATCGGCGACCAGCTGATCTGCGCAGGCACACGGGCCCTGCTCGGCGGACACATCTACCGCGAGATCGACCTCGAGGAACTGTGCGGCGCAGACGGCCACACCGTGCTGCTGGCAGGTGGGGGTGCGTTCTGCCGGCCCTACCACGAGCTGATGCCAAGGGCGCTGTCGGTCGCCGAGCTGCGGTTCGAGCGGGTGATCGTGCTGCCGTCGAGCTTCGACCCGTCCGAGGACACCGTCCGCGAGGCGCTGGCGCGCTCGCGCGCGACGGTGTTCGCACGCGAGCGCGAGTCGCTGCGCCGGATCATCTCGCTGTGCGACGCACGGCTCGCCCACGACTGCGCGTTCTTCTTCGACTTCACGCCTCACCGCAGGCCGGGATCAGGCGTCCTGAACGCGTTTCGCCTTGATCGGGAGGCGACCGGGAGGCCGACGCCGAGCGACAACGACGACATCTCGGTCAGCGCCGACACGCTCGAGGAATGGCTCGGCCGGATCGCCGCGCACGACACGATCCGCACGGACCGCGCGCACGTGATGATCGCGGCCGCGATGCTCGGCAAGCGCGTCGAGTTCGCGCCGGGCTACTACCACAAGGTCGAGGAGATCGCGCGGTACGCGCTGCGCGAGTATCCGGTCCGGGCGATCGCCCCGGCTGCCGCCGACGAGCGTCCGGCGCTCGCCGTCGCGACGCCGGCGCGGCCGCCGAACGGCCGCGTGAGCGCAATCGTGCTGACCCGGGACCGCCCCGCATACGTGATCCGCGCGATCGAGTCGATCCTCGACAACGACAAGTCGGCACACGTGGTCGTGCTCGACAACAACTCCGCCCCGGGCCCCGCGGAGTCGTTGGCGATCGACTGCGCGCGGCTCGGCGATGCCGTGTCGCTGCATCGCTGCGACCGGAACCTGGGGTGTGCGGGCGGGCGTCAGGCGGCCCTCGAGCGATGCGACCGCGAGCTGGTGCTGTTTCTCGACGACGATGCCGAGCTTGCACCGGGCGCGCTGGCTGCGCTCCTCTCAGAGCTCGACGAGCATCCCGAGGCGCTGGCCGCGACCGCGACCGTCGAGATGCCCGACGGGCGGCTCCATCACTCCGGTGGTTGGATGTACGTGGCCGACGGAGTGGCAGAGTTCACGCTGCTCGGCAACGACCAGCCTGCCGACGCGCAGCTGCCGCCGAGTGGGCCTTCGGGATGGATGCCCGGAACCGCGGCGCTGTTCCGGCGAGCTGCGCTGGATCAGTTCCCGCTCGATGTGGGGATGAGCGCGTACTACGAAGACAACGAGTGGTCGCTGCGGGTCGAACGCGCCCGCCCCGGGAGCTTCCGACGCTCGCGCGACGCGCGCGCGATCCATCACATCGACGGCCGCGGTGCTCCCGGCGCGGACTTTGCGTCTCGCTCCCGGGCCACGGAACTGCTGCTGGCCCACGCCCGCTTCTACGAGCGACACGGGCTGCTGCTGGGCATCGCGCTGTTCGACCTGCTCCCAGAACTGCGGCAGGCGGACGGCACGCGCGATCTCGCCGCCGCCCGCCTGCTGATGGAGCTGCTGCTGGCAAAGGGCAGCGCCTGGATCTTTATGGAGTGGATGAACGGAGGTCTTCAGAGCCTGCTCGACGCATCGAGGCTCACCGCGCAACTCGAGCGTGAGCGGGCCGAGCACCACCTGGCTCTCTCGGCACAAGCCGAGCTGCTCCAACAGCAGGGCGCGGCGCTGCGCGAGACCCAGGAGCGGCTCGAGCAGATCATCAGCGGGGGATGGTGGCGGATGCGCAGAAGGCTCCTGCCGGCGTTGCGTCTGTACTGGACGGCGGCGGGACGCGGGCCGCACGGCGCTCCACGAGACCGAGGCTGATACTGAGACCGAGGATGCGCCTGATCGAGCTTCATCCACCCGAGGTCTCAGACCACGAGGCGCGGTTCAGCTGGCACGTGACACCGGCGAGCGGCCTGTACCGCCGCACCAGCTTCCACCTGCGCTTTCCGGACAGCGTCGAGCTGGCCGCGGTTCCGGTCTGGCTCTGGTGGCGCATCGCGCTGATCTGCCTGCACCCGCACTGGCCGCTGCTGCGCCCGTGCCGTGTGCAGCTGCCGGTCGCGCTGCCCGACGGGGAGGCGGAGGCGTGGCTGCGGCTGACCGACGCCGGGGTGGCGACACTCGAGGCGGCGACCGAGCCTTCGGACGGCGGCCGGAAGATCGCAATCGTCGGCAACGGGCCGCTCGAGGCGCAGCCGGAGGCGGGACGGACGCGGCCCGCTGGCGCGGGCGGCGTCGTGACCTGCTTCAGCGGCGGGCGCGACAGCCTCACGCAGACCTCGATGCTGTGCGAACTCGGCTTGCGCCCACTGCTGGTGACCGTCACCTCGCCGAGCTCCTGGAGTGTCGAACACGAGACGGCGCGACGCTACGCGGTCTTCGACGAGATCGTGCAGCGGCGGCGGCTCGAGCTGATCGAGGTGCAGTCCGACATGCGCGGCATCTGGGACAACGACTTCGCCGCCCCCTACCGGATATCGGTCAACGAATTGACCGACACGCTTCTGTACACGGCCGCCGCCGTCGTGGTCGCCGCGGCCCGCGGCGCCGGGTTGGTGCTGATCGCGTCGGAGGCCGAGGTGCAGGAGAACGCTCGGCGCGGCGGGACCGTGATCCAGGCGCGCCATCACATGTACTCCGCGGTCACGCACCGAGCGCTCGAGGCACTGCTGGCGCCGGCCGGGATCGGAGTTGGCTCGCTCACCTACCCGCTGCGGCAGTTCCAGGTCCAGCGCCTGCTGGCCGAGCGCTACCCGGAGGTCCGCGACCTCCAGTACTCCTGCTGGGAGCTCCAGCGCGAGCAGGGCGCCTGCAGCCGCTGCCCAGAGTGTCGCGGAATTGCGCTGAACCTGATGGCGCGCGGACACTCGCCGGCGCTCGCCGGTATCGACGTGGTCGAGTTGCTGCTCGCGCACGAGCAATGGCAGCCCGGAGGCCGCTACCTCCCACGTACCGCGGCCGCGGGGGCGCTGCCCGGCGCGACTGCCGGGGCCGCGCACGAGATGCAGGAGCTGCGATGCCTGGCCGCGACGACGCCCCAGCAGGTGTCGGCGCTGCTCGACGGGGCCCACACGCCCGCCGAACGCGAGCGGGCCATGAACGTCTACTCGCAGCTGCGAGAACGCGCGCTCGCGCAGGAGATCGACCCCGAACCGGGGTATCGAGCCGGATATCTCGAGCTGCTTCCCGACCAGCTGCGCGACGGCGTACGGTCGATCCTCGACGCTCATTTCACGCCCGCGCCGCCCGCCGACTACGAGCAGATGCTGGCGAACACGCGAACGCTCTCCGGGTGGATCACGGCGCCGCTGCGCACCACGCGGCAAGCGCAGAGCCCCGAGCACGAGCCCGTCTGGATCGCCGAGCTGATCCCCGATCCCGAACCGCCGCTCGCGGAGCCTCCCGAGGGGCGCGTGGTACGAGTCGCCGACACGCTGCTTGACGGCAACGAGCTCCAGTACGTGGCCGAGTGCGTCACAGGCAACTGGATCTCCTCTGCAGGGAGCTTCGTGCCGAGGCTGGAGCGGACATTTGCGGACGCGGTCGGCGCCAGGTTCGCGGTGGTGTGCTCGAGCGGCACGGCGGCGCTTCATCTGGCGTTTGCGGCGGCCGGGATCGGCCCGGGAGACGAGGTCCTGATGCCCGCGTTCACGATGATCGCGACGGCGAACGCGGCCCGCTACGTCGGCGCTGAGCCGGTGCTGATCGACGCGGACCCGGAGACCTGGAATCTCGATCCGGAGCGGCTCGGGGACAAGCTCACCCGCCGCACCAGGGCGGTGGTCGCTGTGCACACCTACGGACTCCCCGCCGACATGGACGCGATCTGTTCGTTCGCGCGGCGCAACGGTCTGCTCGTGATCGAGGATGCGGCCGAGGCACACGGCGCCCACTACCGAGGCGCGCCCGTCGGCAGCATCGGCGACGTGGCGGCATTCTCGTTCTACGGCAACAAGATCGTGACGTCCGGCGAGGGGGGCAGCGTGACGACGAACAACCAGCGGATTGCCGAGGTGGCGCGCGAGCTGCGCGATCACGCGTTCTCGGCCGAGCGCCATTTCTGGCACCGGCGGCTCGGGTTCAACTACCGGATGACGAACCTTCAGGCCGCGGTCGGCCTCGCGCAGGCCGAGCGGCTCGAGCAGCTCGTCGAGCGCCGGCGTAAGAACGCACAGCGTTACGGCGAAGCCCTCGCCGGCATCGACGGGATTGAGCTGCCCCCTCAGGCCGACGGGTCCGTCAACTGGATGTACGGGATCCGGGTGAGCCGTCGGCCGGGAATCGGTCGCGATGAGCTGCGCCGGCGGCTGGCGGCGCACGGCGTAGAGACCCGTACGTTCTTCGTCCCGCTGCACCTCCAGCCGATCTACCGCGTCCGCTTCGCGGGCCAGCGCTACCCGGTCGCCGAGCAGCTCGGCGCGAGTGGTCTTTATCTGCCCTCGGGCCCGGCGCTGTCGGACGAGGACATCGCCTACGTGGCGGACGCGATTCGGAGCGCTCAGGCTCGGACGCCGAGCTCGGCGTAGATTCCGCCGAGCGCGTCGCTGAACACCTCCGGCGAGAACCGCCGCTCGTAGGTGCGCCGCGCGCCAAGCGCGAGCGTCGCTCTGCGGGCCGGGTCAGTCAGGAGCGATCGCAGCGCGTGGCACAGCGACCCCACGTCCCCAGGCGGCACCAGCAACCCGTCACGCCCGTCGGCGATGTCTTCGGGGATCCCATCGCAACTGGAGGCGACCACGGCGGTCCCCACCTGCAGAGCCTCGAGCAGCGCCACCGAGCCGCTTCCCTCCTCGAGCGAGGGGAGCACGAACACGTCGGCGTGCCGCAGGTACGGCACGACGTCGTCGACATACCCGGGGATCGCGACGCTGCCCGCCAGCCCGAGGCCTGAGGCGAGGCGCCGATGTGCGGCAAGCAGCCGGCCGGGACCCGTCAGGCATGCGCGAAACGCGACCCCGGCCGCGCGCAGCGATGCGAGCGCGCGGAGCAGCACGTCGACGCCCTTGCCCGGCTGGTGTCGCGACACCGAGATGATCAGCGGCGCCTCGCGAGGCTCGAGCTCCGCAACGGGCACCGGCAGCGGCGGCGGGGCGGAGCCGGTGCCGTCGGCTGAGGAGTCGAACGCCGTCGCCGGTGAGTACGGAATCCGGCGGATCTCCGGGCCGCTCCCGTAGGCCTCCCGCAGCAGCCGCGCGACGCACTCGTAGTTGACCAGCACCAGCTCCGCCCGCCGATATCCCCAGCGCTCGGCGCCCGCGAGCACGGTCCGCACCCACGGGTACCACGCGGCGTAGAAGGCCGCGGGTGCAGCCGCGCGGTCAGACCACAGCCACCGCAGCAGCCCGCGCCACTCGTGCCCGACGGCGGTGTACGCGCTGAGCAGCGGCACGGCCTCGACGCCGCGGCGGTCGAGCATCGCGGCCGCGCTGGCGGCGCAGGCAGCGAACGTGCCGAAGCCGTGAACCACGAACGGCGCGCTCTGCGCGCAGCTCGACAGATAGGCGGCGATGCCTGTTGCGATCGGCCGCTGGTAGACCGGTGCCACCAGAAAGTGCCGCGCCCGCGTCCCGACACGGTGGATCGCCCCGAACTCGGTCGCCACCACCTCGGAACGCTCGGCGGCGCAGAAGATGTGGGGCGTGAAGCCCGCCCGTCGTGCGGCCAGCGCGTGAGCCATGACGTAGCTGCCCTGACCGGTGATGTAGCGCGTCGGGTCGTGGCACACCAGCACGAGCGGTTGACCGTCGTCGGGCACGGTATGAACTTAGTATCTGAGCGTGCCGAGGGGCCCGTTTACGTTCGCGGTCGTGGGGCGTGATGAAGCGCGCACCCTGCGCGGCGTGATCGAGCAGGCACAGCGAGCGATGCATCCGGGCGACCGTGTGTGGTTCGTCGACAGCGCCTCGCAGGACGACTCGGTCGCGATCGCACGGGATCTCGGCGTCGAGGTGGTGCTCGCACCGCGGGGCAAGGGTCGCGCGATCGCGACGGCGCTGGAGCGCTGCGAAGAGGGATACATCTGCCTGTTGGATGCCGACCAGTTCTACTGGACGGTCAACATCCCGGCGACACTGAGGGCGACGGCGCTCGCCAGCGAAGCGGCGATGGTGCTCGGCAGCTACAGCGAGGAGCGCCGCCGCGTGATCCAGCCCTACGTGTACTGGCCGCTCGTCGATGCGCTGTTTTCCGACTACGGACGGCGCTGCGACCCGACGCCGTTGAGCGGCCTGCGTTCCTTCGACATCGCGGTGGTGCCGCCGGGTCGGTTGCCGCCCGGGTACGGCATCGAAACCCACCTCAACCTCGCGTTCGCCGCTGCCGGCCGGCGGATCGAGGTCGTCGATCTCGGCGTCGTGCAGGGTCCGCTGCGGGCATACGCCAACGTGGCGGAGGTGGCAAGCGACGTCTCGACGGCGATCCTCGACTTCGCGGAGGGCTGCGGCCGGCTCGATCCGCCCGGCCGGGCACACTTCGAGCGGTGGCGCCGGGAGATGCTCGAGAAGCTGTCGGCGACGCCGCCACCGGGCGCCGACGATCGCGAGTTTCTCGCGGAGCTCGAGCGTCTCAGAGCTCGCTGCTCAGCGCCCCCTCAGCGTATCCGCACCTAAACTGGATTCCGTGAGCGAGCAGCTCGAACAGGACACCTTCGAGGTCGAGCCGGACGAGGAGGACCAGCCGCAGGACGAGCCCGAGCTCGATCCCGAGGTCGCCGCGCGCCGCGCCGCCGCCCTCGCGCACGTGCGTAAATTTGGCGACCCGGTGCTGCGCACGCGAGCTCGGCCGGTCGAGCGCTTCGACGATGCGCTGCGGGCGGAGGTTGCCCGGATGGGTGAGTTGATGAACGATGCGATGGGGGTCGGACTCGCGGCGACGCAGGTCGGCGTGCTTCACCGGCTGCTCGTGTACCGCGTGCAGCAGCAGGCGGCGGTCGTGGCGCTGATCAATCCCGAGATCGAGTGGAGCGGCAAGGAGGAGGAGACGGCCGAGGAGGGCTGCCTCAGTCTGCCGGCGGTCCTCGTCGACGTCGAGCGCAAGCTCCACATCCGGGTCCGCGCGCTCGACGAGCGCGGGGAGGAAATCGTCGTCGAGGCCTCGGGGCTCGAGGCTCGCGTGATCCAGCACGAGATCGACCACCTCGACGGCGTGCTCATCCTCGACCGCACCTCGCGCGAGCAGCGCAAGGAGGCGATGCGCGCGTTGCGCGAGGCTCAGCAGGCTGCCTGAGCGGCGCGTGCGGCGGCCGGCGACGCAGGCGCATTCATAGCCCATTGCGGACCGTCTTTCTCGGCACCTCGGAGTTCGCCGTGGCCGTCCTCGAGCGGCTGGCCAGCTCGCCGCACCGCCCGGTGCTGGTGATCACACGGCCCGACCGTCCGCGGGGGCGGGGCCGTCGGGTCGCGCCGCCGCCGGTTGCGCACGCCGCGCGCGAGCTCGGACTCGAGCTGGCGCAGCCGGCGTCGGTCAACGACGAGGAGACCCGCGCGCGGATTTCAGCAGCGGCACCCGGGGCCGTGTGCGTGTGCGCGTTCGGAGCGCTGATCAAGGAGCCGCTGCTGTCTGACCACTGGATGGTGAATGTGCACCCCTCGCTGCTCCCGAGGTGGCGTGGGGCGGCGCCGATCGAGCGCGCAATCATGGCCGGCGACAACCTCACCGGGGTATCGATCATGCGCGTCAGCGCCGGTCTCGACAGCGGCCCCGTGTGCGTGCAGGAGTCCGCGCCGATCAACCCCAGCGACACCTACGGGACGCTCGCGCCCCGGCTCGCCGCCCTCGGCGGCGGACTGCTCGTGCGCGCGCTCGAGGAGAGCCCGCTGTGCGAAGAGCAGGACGACTCGCTGGCGAGTTATGCCGAGAAGATCACGACCGCAGACCGCGAGCTTGACCCGCGCCGGACGGCGCTCGAGCTCGAACGGATCGTGCGAGCACTCACGCCGCACGTGGGCGCGCGGATGGCGCTGCCCGACGGCAGCTGGCTGGGTATCCACCAGGCGCGGGTGCTGGCCCAGCGCGACATGGGCCCAGGGACTCTGTCGCTGGAGGGCCGGCGGCCGGTGCTGGGCTGCGCCGAGGGTGCGCTCGAGCTGGCCGTCGTGCAGCCGGCCGGACGCCGCGCGATGAGCGGCGAGGAGTTCCTGCGCGGGTACCGCCGGTGAGCGTCTCCCCGGCGCGCAGCTGCGCGTATGCGGTGATCCGACGCGTGTTCGAGCAGGACGCGTATGCCGACCGCGCGCTACATGCGCAAGCCCGCGGCCTCGACCCGCGCGACCGGGCGCTGGCGACCGCGCTCGCGTTCGGCGCGGTGCAGCGTCGCGCCACGCTCGACTACGTCGCGGAAAGACTCACCAACCGGCCGCTGCGCGAGCTCGAGCCGGCGGTGCTCGCGGCGCTGCGCCTCGGCCTGCAGCAGCTGCTGTTTCTCCGCGGCATCGCCGCGCACGCCGCGGTCAACGAGACCGTCGAGCTGACAAAGCACGAGAGCAGGAGCGGCGCCGGTCTCGTCAACGGCGTGCTGCGGCGAGCCGCGCGGGAGGGGCACTCGATCCTCGCCGAACTCGACGACGCCACCCCCGCACGCGCGGCGATCCTCCACTCCGTCCCGCAATGGCTGGCCGAGCTGTGGTTCTCGGAGCTCGGCGACGTCGAAGCCAGAGCGTTGTTGCGAGCGATCAACGAACCCGCGGAATCGGCGTTGAGGGTCAACACGCTCCTCACAACCCGCGAGCAGGTCCAGGCACGCATGCCGGTCGGCACGAGCGGCGTGGCCGACCTGCCTGAGGCGCTGGTTCTCCGCGGGCCGTTCGATGCGCACGGCTCGGAGCTGTTTGCCGACGGAGCGATCATGCCGCAGTCGCGCGGGTCGATGGCGGTGGCGCGGCTGCTCTCCCCGCGCGCGGGGGAGCGTGTGCTCGACCTGTGCGCCGCGCCGGGCGCAAAGACGACGCACCTCGCAGCGCTGATGGGCGACCACGGCGAGATCGTTGCCGTTGAGCGCCACCCGGGCCGAGCCGACGCGCTGCGCCGCACCTGTGAGCGGATGCGCGCCGGCAGCGTCCGCGTCGAGGTCGCCGACGCCGCCGCGCCGCCGACGGACCGGACGTTTGACCGGGTGCTCGTCGACCCGCCGTGCAGCGGACTCGGCACGCTGCAGTCGCGTCCCGACGTGCGCTGGCGGGCGAGCCCCGAATCGGTCGGACAGCTGGCGGCCCTGCAGCGCCTGATCCTCCAGGCCGCCGCCACCGCGACGAGACCCGGCGGCACGATCGTCTACTCGGTCTGCACGATCTCCCGGGCCGAGTCCGAGGACGTGGTCGAGCAATTCCTGCAGGCCAACTCCGAGTTCGCGCTCGCGCGCCGCTGCCAGCTGCTACCCCACCGGGACGGCACCGACGGATTCTTCATCGCCCGCCTGCAGCGGGCATGAGACCGCCGCCGACGGCCGCGGACCGCGACCGAAGGCTGCGCACACAGGCGACCACGACCACGCCGAACAACGCCATGCCGACGAGCACATAGAGGTTGCCCGCGAGGAGCTGCCGGCCGTGCCAGTGGTACTCGGCGAACGCGGGGTTGTCGCCGGAGCCGAACAGGGTGCCGGGGGCATACCAGAACAGCCCGCCGTGGAGCAGGTCGACCAGGTGATGGTTTGGTCCCGGCCAGGCGACGAACGCCACCACGACCGCGGCCGCCGCACCGGACCACGCGACCCGCCCGGCCCGCGTGCGCCCCCGCACCGCGGCGTCGAGCAGCACCGCGAGCCCGGGCGCGATCCACACCCAGTGGTGATCCCAGCTGATCGGCGAGATCAACAGCCCCGTCAGCGCGCACACGACCAGGCCCGCGAACGGACGTCCGCGGCGATGCAGCTGGGCGGCAACGGCGAGACCCGCGATCCCGACGACCACAGCGGCGGCAATCCACAGCGGTGTTCCGGCGCCAACGCTCCCCGCCAACCGGGTCAACAGGCCCCGGATCGACTGGTTCGCGCGGTCGCCGACAAACCCGGTTCGGCTGGCCTGCAGGAAGTATCCGTGCAGCCACCACTTGGCCGACTCCGCCGGCAGTGCGGCGAACCCGATCACCACCGTGGCCGCAAGCGTGACGGCGGCAACCGCGGCCTCGCGCACCCTGCGCGTCAGCAGCAGGTACAGCACGAAGATCAGCGGGGTCAGTTTCACGGCCGCGGCGACTCCGGTCGCAGCGCCTTTCAGGCGCCGCCCTCCGGGCGGCGAGAGATCCCACACGACGAGCGCCATCAACAAAAGGTCGATCTGGCCGAGAAACAGCGTCCGCTGCACCGGCTCGGACCAGAACACCACGCCGGCCACCAGCATCGCCACACCGGTCCGCTCCCGCCCGCGCCAGCCAAGCTCCCGGAAGCCCACCCAGATCGTCAACAGCAGCGCTGCGATGCTGAGGAGCGTCGCGGCGTCCATCAGCGCCGGAAACGATATGAACGAGAGCGCGGCGAAGATCAGCGCCGCGAACGGGGTGTAGGTGAACCGGATGCCGGCAGCCAGCTGCCAGCTGTACAGGTGCGACGGGTCGTAGCGGACCAGCAGCCCGCCGCTGCGGTACACGAACAGGTCGAATCCCTTCAACGTCTGGATCCTCGGGTAGTGGATCAGCGCCGCCACGTATGCGGCCGCAGCCAGTGCCAGCACCGCTGCACCGGCGATCAGCAGAAGGCGTCCCGACCGCGGCGGGACGCGGCGCCTGAAGTCACTGTTGGGGGTCGACATCGCGTGGTGGCGGGCGCCAGAAGCCGTCGGCGGTCCCGTTACGCTACTGATGAGGATGACCGACTCACAGATCAAGCTCGGTCCGGAGTGTCCGGGGTGCGGGGAGCCGTGGCTGCGTCCGACGGCCGCCCCGGGGCGCTACCGCTGTGTGTACTGCCTGCAGCGTTACGAGCTCGTCTCGGTGTGCCCGAACTGCGGCGAGCACTCGACGATCGTGCGGATGTCGAGCACGGCGATGGTGGCCTGCAACCACTGTCAGGGCAGCATGCTGAAGGCGGTCTAGGTGGTGGGGGGACCGCCGTTCGTGCCGGGCAGAGCCGGCATGCGCGAGCTTCTGCTCGGACGGCCCGTGGCGCCCTCGATCCTGTCGGCGGACTTCGCGCGGCTCGGCTCACAGGTCGGCGAGGTGCTGGCCGCCGGCGCCCGGATCATCCATGTCGACGTGATGGATGGTCACTTCGTGCCGCCGATCACGTTCGGGGCGCTGATCGTCGGCGCGCTCGCCGACCAGGTGCACGACGCGGGCGCGGTGATCGACGTGCATCTGATGATCGAGCGGCCCGAGCGCCACGTGCTCGAGTTCGCGAAAGCGGGCGCCGACAGCATCACGGTCCACTTCGAGGCAACGCCCCACGTCCACTATGCGTTATCGCAGATCCGCGAGGCCGGCTGCGGCGCGTCCGCCGCGATCTGCCCCGCAACGCCCGCGGACTCGCTGAGCGAAGTGGCGGCCGATTCACTCGACATGGCCCTGTGCATGACGGTCAACCCAGGGTGGGGGGCCCAGGAGTTCATCCCGGCATCGCTCGACAAGATCGCGCGGATGCGCGCAGCGCTGCCCGACCACGTCGCGCTCGAGGTCGACGGCGGCGTCCACGAGGAGACCGCCGGCGCGTGCGCCCGGGCCGGCGCAGGCGTATTCGTCACGGGCTCGGCCGTATTCGCCTCAGACGATCCAGGCGCTGCCTATGCCGCGATCGTCGCAGCCGTCGAGGCGGCCTGAGAACCGCGCCGGTAGACCGCCCACAGCAGGCCGCACAGCACGAGCGCCGCGCCGAAGTAGCCGACCTCCACCCGCGTCACCTCGGCGGTGATCGTGTCGTTGGCGACGAACAGGACGAACAGGCCCGCGGACAGCAGCCACGCCGCCGCCGCCAGCCGCGCGCCACCGCGCGCGAGCGCCGCCTGATTGAGCGTGCCCGCCACCAGATGCAGCCCCATCCCGACGCCGACGAGCGCGAGCCCCAACCGTCCGTAGTGAAAGCCCTTGTTCCCGAGCAGCGCGGTCATCACGGCTGGCCCGACCGCCAACAGCCCGATCGCGACCGCACCGGCGAAGCCGGCGATCACCAGGATCGTGATCCGGATCGCACGGTGGAACTCCTCGATCGACTCGCGTGCCTCGAGACCCGCGAGGTGGGGAAGGATCGAGGTCTGGATCGCCTGGAACAGCTGCAGCGGCGCGCGCACGATCAGCAGCACGTTGAACACGAATCCCGTCAGCCCACTGGTGAGCGCGGCGCCGCTGGAGTTCGCGGCGACGATCAACACACCGGCGTTCATCAGCGTCTGCTCGGCCAGCATGATCCCGACGACCGCGACCGCGAACCCGGCGCCGTGCCTGAGCGTAATGTCGGTGGCTGCTTCCTCGAGCTGGGCGTGAACGGGTCCCTCGCGGGCGGCATCGGCCGCCGGCAGGCCGGGCGGCCCGCGCCGCTTGACCCGCGAGAACGCGAACGGGATCACGCACAGCGACGCAAACGGCGCAACCGCCATCCCGAGCCCGACGACGCCCTGCCCGGATCCGATCCCGACCGCGACCGCGAGCGCAAACAGGAACCTGGAGGTCGACTCCAGAAACACGAGCCCGCCGTAGAGGTCGAAGCGCTGATGGCCGGCCAGCCAGCCGCGGGCGAAGTAGCTGGCGGCGTACGCCAGCACACCGATGACGAGAATCCAGTACAGGGCGCTGGAGCCGTCGAACATGCCGTGCTCGATCTCGTGCCGGAGCACGAGCGCGCCGATCAAAAACAGGGCCGCGAAACCGAACTGGATGACCGCGGGCACGCGCAGCGGATGGCCGTGCAGGCCGCGGGCGCGGCGGTCCGCGATCATGCGCGAGAGCAGCTGCTCGATTGGGCGGTAGATCACCGACAGCACCACGAACATCACCGCCCAGCACAGCGAGATGCGACTGTACGAGGCGGGGTCGAGCACGTGGCTCGAAGCCGCCAGGTAGGCGAACGTGAACAGACCGGTCGACGCGATCCCGATCGACAGCACCCGCGCGCCCGAGGCGTAGGAGGCGGCACCCGGCGCGCGAGGGCCGCTGCCATTGGGGCTGCCCGCCATCGGCTGCGCGTGACCGGGCGCGGCCGGCGCCGGAGCCCGTTCGGCCATCAGCGGACCCTGACCAGCAGCATCGTCCACGGGAACGGCGAGCGCGCCTGCACGACCTCGCCATGTTCGCCGAGCAGACGGATGAAGCCGCGCTTGGACCAGTGGTTCACGTGACCGGGGGTGTTTCCGAGCCGGCGGACGTACGCTCCGCGGGCGACGTTCAGGCAGCGCCACAGGGGCTCGCGGGGAACCGACACGAGCAGGTGCGAGCGCGCGACGCGGCCCATCTGCGTGAGCGTCTGCTCGGGCTGCGGTATGTGCTCGAGCGCCTCGATCGCGCAGACCAGGTCGAACTCGTCATCGTCGAACGGCAGCGGCCCTGGTTCGATCGCGCGGAACTCGAGGTTCGCGCGCCCGCGCGCGTCCCACTCCGCTCGCAGCTTGGCGTCATCCAGGTCGACGCCGACCACCGGCTTGTCGCCGAGCCGCTGCGCGAAGCGCTCGGTCAGCACGCCCTCGCCGCAGCCGAGGTCGAGAAGCGATTCGGGCGCGGCGCGCCCGAGCAGTTCCTCGAGCGCGGCCTCGAACGAGTTCATCAACCGCCGCACGAACGGATTCGCCGAGCCGTACTTGTCGTATGTGTTACCGGTCGGAACCGCTGCTCCGACGACCACCTCCGGCTTCATACCTCGAGCGCTTCGCGATCGCCCTGCTCGCGTCCGGCGTGCGTGGCGGGTTCCGGCGACCGCGCAGCACCGGGCTCGTAGTGCGAGGGCTCGACACCGAGCTGCAGCTCGATCCGCCGGACGCGCTCGAACGTACGCTGCGAGAGCGTGCGCTGGGCATCGAGCAGATCCCCGATCACGCCGAGCGACCCGAGCAGCATCGCGGCGTTGAACAGCACAGCGCCGGCGATCAGCGACTGGATGTGTCCCCGTCCCTGCCCTTCGACGAAGTACACCATGAAGCGGATGAACACCGCGAGCGCGGCCAGACCCATCACGATCGCGCCGCTCCAGAACACCTTCAACGGCTGGTACTGGGAATAGATCCGGAAGATCGACAGCGCGTTACGCCGCACGTACGCGGCGGTCGAGGGGAACAGCCGTGACTCGCGCGTCCTGGGATTGGTGCGGATCGGGACGTGATCGACCGCGACCAGCAGCTTGCCCGCCTGAATGATCGTCTCGAGCGTGTAGGTGAACTTCGAGACCGCCTGGGTCTGCAGCGCCGCCTCGCGGTTGTAGGCACGGAATCCCGAGGTGGTGTCGGGTACCTGCGTGGCCGATGCCTGCCGAACCACCCACGAGCCGAGCCGCTGGAGCAGCTTCTTGCCCGGCGAGAAGTGCGTGATCTTGTCGATCTGCCGGTCGCCGACAACCATGTCGGCCTCGCCCCGAAGGATCGGGCCGAGCAGCTTCGGCACATCGCCGCCCTCGTACTGGTTGTCGGCATCGGTGTTGACGATCACGTCGGCTCCGAGCTTGAGCCCCGCGTCAAGCCCGGCCTGGAAGGCGGCGGCGAGCCCCTTGTGGTTGGTCAGGCGCACGATGTGATCCACGCCGTGTGCGCGCGCGACCTCAACGGTGCGGTCGGTCGAGCCGTCGTCGATCACCAGCCATTCGACCTCGTCGAAGCCCGTTACGCGGCGTGGAAGGCGGCTCAACGTCAACGGCAGCTGTGCCTCCTCGTTGAAGCACGGAATCTGAATGATCAGCTTCATCGCCTGTGGCAACACGGTACCGGGTCGCTGCGCGCTTGAGGCGCCAGTACCCTGCTTGGGCTGACCATGGAGGCGGGCACCCTACGCAGGCCGGCGGCGGTCGATTCGAAAGCGGGGCGTCCCGCTGCAGACGCACGAGCTCGCAACCGACAGCGCCCGCCGGTTCGGACCCGGCGGCACTGGCAGCGGCCGCTGCTGGCGGCGCTATTGCTGAGTACTTTCCTGCTGCGATTGTGGGGCATCAAGCAGGGGCTCCCGTACAGCTACAACGTCGACGAGGCGACGCACTTCGTCCCACGCGCGATCGGGTTCTTCTCGCATGATCTGAACCCGCACTACTTCCTCAACCCCCCCGCGTACTCCTACCTGCTGTACGGCGTGTTCGAGCTGTGGTTCGGCAACGCCGACGCGGTCATGCGGACCTACACCAGCGACCCGACCGCGGTGTTCGTAGTCGCGCGCGTGGTCGTTGCGGTGCTCGGCACGGTTGCCAGCTGGCTGACGTATCTGGCAGGCGCGCGGCTGTTCGGCAAGACCGTGGGCCTGCTGGCGGCCGCGATCCTGGGCCTCGCCTTCCTACCGATCTTCTACAGCCACCTGGCGCTCAACGACGTGCCGACGCTCGCGCCCGTGGCCCTGTCGCTGTACGGGATCGCGGGCGTCATGCGGCGCGGACGCACGCGCGACTACGTGGTCGCCGGCCTCGGCATCGGTCTGGCGTCGGCGACCAAGTACACCGGCGGGATCACGCTGCTGTGTCTGCTCGCCGCGTTCGTGTGCGACGCCGCCGGAGGTCCGTTCCGGCCGGCCGGGCGCCGCTTTGCGCTGGCCCTCCTGGTTGCGCTCGTGGCGTTCGTGGCGGCCAACCCGTATTCGGTGCTCGACTTCTCGACGTTCCAGGCGGGCGTCTCCTCGCAGGCGTCGCTGGCCGCCGGACAGGATCCGGTCAAGCTCGGAACGACCGCCGGCAGCGGCGTGGCCTACTACCTCTGGACCTTCACCTGGGGCCTCGGCTGGGTTCCGACGCTCGCCGCGGTCGGCGGAGCGCTACTGCTGCTCATCCGCCGCCGGATCGCGATGGCGCTCGTGCTGCTCCCCGCCCCGATCCTGTTCATCGTGTTCATGGGCAACCAGCAGCGCTTCTTCGGCCGGTGGCTGATGCCGATCTTCCCGATCGTCGCGATCGTCGGAGCCTACGGCGCCGTCGAACTCGTCCGCTGGCTGGTGCGCAGCGGACGGGCCCCGCAGCGGCTGGCAGGCGTCGTCGCCACCGTGGTGCTGCTCAGCCAGAGCGCCGTTGCGGTCATCCACAACGACCTGGTCCTGTCGCGGCCGGACACGCGCAATCTGACCCGGGCCTGGATGGTGGCGCACGTGCCGGCCGGCGCGAAGGTGGTGATCGAGCCGGTCGTCCCGGACAACTGGGCCAGCGACGTCGGCGAGACGCTACCGTGGACCCCCACGGGCGAGCGTTGGTGGCGGTTCACGACCTGGCTCAGCGACGTCGACGAGCACGGCAATCCGCTCCCGCCGGGGCAGCGTCAGTACGTCGTCGTCGACCAGTACGAGCGCTACCTGAGGCCGGAGCTGCTCGCCGAGTACGAGCACGGCGGCTTCTGCTGGCTGGTCGAGGGGTCGCTGCAGGCGGGCCGTGCGTTCGCCGCGCCGCAGGCGGTGCCCGCCGCGATCGCCTACTACGCCGCGCTCGCCACCCATGCTCGGCTGATGTACCACGTCAGCCCGTTCGCGCCCGGATCGCATCCGGTGCCGTTCAGCTTCGACTGGTCGATCGACTACTACCCGCACGAATACAGCCTGCCGGGCCCCGAGATGAGCGTGTACCGGCTGACGGGCGGCAAGTGCGGGTCATATGCTCCGTAGAGCAGATGCCAGTGCAAACCGAGACCGATCGCCGTCACCTCGCCCGCGCGATCGAGCTAGCGGAGCAGGGACGGGGCGGCGTCAGCCCGAACCCGATGGTCGGCGCGGTGATCGGTCACGACGACGAGGTCGTCGGCGAGGGCTTTCACCGCTCATTCGGGGCGCCGCACGCCGAGGTCGAGGCGATCCGCGCGGCCGGTGACGCCGACCTCAGCGAGGCAACGCTGTACGTGTCGCTCGAGCCGTGCTGCCACCATGGCAAGACGCCGCCGTGCACCGACGCGATCCGCGAGGCCGGCATCCGCCGCGTCGTGATCGGCTCCGACGATCCCTCCGAGCATGCGTCCGGGCGCAGCCTCGGGATCCTGCGCGACGACGGGGTCGAGGTGGTGGTCGCGGACGGCGAGCTCGCAACCCGTGCGCGGCTGCTCAACCAGCCTTTCCGCAAGCGCGCGCGCACGGGCATGCCATGGGTGCTGTTCAAGTCGGCGATGACGCTCGACGGCAAGGTCGCCACCAGTGCCGGCGACTCGAAGTGGATCTCGAGCGAGACCAGCCGCTACCGCGCCCACCAGTGGCGGGCCGAGTGCGACGCCGTGGCGGTGGGGATCGGCACCGCGCTCGCGGACGATCCGCTGCTGACCTCGCGCGTGGAATCCGCGCACCGTCAGCCGCGCCGGATCGTATTCGACTCCGAGGCCCGGCTGCCGCTGTCCGCCAAGCTCGTGCAGGACGCGCCGCGGATCCCGCTGACCGTCGTCGTCTCGCGGGCCGCGCCGCGTGCGGCCACCGACGCGCTCGAGACCCACGGCGCCGAGGTGATCGTCGCGACCGGCGAGAACGAGCCCGCGCGCGTGCGCTCTGCGCTTCAGCAGCTCGGCGCGGGCGGAATCGCATCGATCCTGCTCGAAGGCGGCCCACATCTCGCCGGCGCGTTCCTAGATGCGGACGCGATCGACGAGATCAGACTGTTCCTCGCTCCGATCGTGCTCGGCGGCCGGACCGCGCGCGACCCGCTGGAGGGGGAGGGCGTCGATCAGATCACGCACGCGGTGCGCGCGCTGACGCTCGACTGCGAGCGGATCGCCGAGGACCTGCTGATCTCGGCGCGCCTGAAGGAGTGGTAGGTGTTCACGGGCATCGTGCAGGCGCTCGGTCACCTCGATCGAGTCGAGAGCGCTGACGACGGCGCGCGGATTTGGGTCTCGAGCGCGCTGGTGGCCGAACTGTCGCCGGGTGACTCCATCGCGGTCGACGGCGTCTGCCTGACCGCGACCCGGATCAGCGATCACTCATTCTCGGCCGACGTGATGAACGAGACGCTCTCGCGCTCCGCACTCGGGTTCATGACGCCCGGGGTCGAGGTCAACCTCGAGCTGCCGCTGCGCCCGTCGGACCGGCTCGGCGGCCATGTCGTTCAGGGGCACGTGGACGCGATTGGCACGGTTCTCGGTGTGTTCGACGACGGCTTTGCGCGGCAGCTCGAGATCGAGGCGCCGGCTGAGGTGCTGCGTTACCTCGTGGAGAAGGGCTCGGTCGCGGTGCGCGGCGTATCGCTGACCGTCGCGGAGCTGAAGCAGCGCTCGTTTACGGTGTCGCTGATACCGGAGACGCTGGCGCGCACTAACCTCGGTGGGGTGCAGGCCGGGACCAAGGTGAACCTGGAGGTCGACGTGCTCGCCAAATACGTGGAGCGGCTGATCGAGACGCGGCGATGACCTCGACCCGGACCCCGTTCGCAACTATCGAAGAGGCGCTCGAGGACATCCGCCAGGGGAAGATGGTGGTGGTCGTCGACGACGAGAACCGCGAAAACGAGGGCGATCTCACGATGGCCGCGCAGTTCATCACGCCAGAGGCGATCAACTTCATGGCCAAGGAGGGGCGCGGGCTGATCTGCCTGGCGCTGACTCCCGAGCGCTGTGACGAACTCGGGCTCGACCTGATGGCCGCCAAGAACGAGTCGGCGTTCGAGACCGCGTTCACCATCTCGATCGAGGCCCGCTCCGGCGTCAGCACCGGGATCTCGGCGGCCGACCGCGCACGGACGATCCAGGTCGCGATCGACCCGGCCACCAGCCCCCGCGACCTCGTGCAGCCGGGTCATGTGTTCCCGCTCAAGGCGCGCACCGGTGGCGTGCTCGAGCGGGTGGGGCAGACCGAGGCAGCGGTCGATCTCGCACGGCTCGCAGGGCTGATTCCCGCCGGGGTGATCTGCGAGATCATGAACGACGACGGGACGATGGCGCGTGTCCCCGACCTTCAGGGCTACTGTGCGCGCCACGGGCTGAAGATGGTCACGGTCGCCGACCTGGTCGCGTACCGGCGGGTGCACGACAGGCTGGTCGAGCGGGTGGTGTCGACGACCCTGCCCACAGCGTTCGGTGACTTCGTGGCCGTCGGCTACCGCTCGCTGATCGATAACAAGCACCACGTCGCGCTCGTCAAAGGCGAGGTAGAAGGAGCCGAGGACGTGCTGGTCCGCGTCCACTCCGAGTGCCTGACCGGCGACGTGTTCCACTCGCTGCGCTGTGACTGCGGAGAGCAGCTCGAGTCGGCGCTGTCGATGATCGAGCGCGAAGGGCTCGGCGTGCTGCTCTACCTGAGCCAGGAGGGGCGCGGCATCGGCCTGTTGAACAAGCTTCGCGCGTACAAGCTCCAGGAGGAGGGACTCGACACCGTCGACGCGAATCTGCGCCTCGGCCTCCCGGCCGACCTTCGTGACTACGGCATCGGCGCGCAGATCCTCGTCGACTTGGGACTGACCAGCATCCGCATCCTCACCAACAACCCCAAGAAGATCTCGGGCATGGCGGGCTACGGGCTGTCGGTCACCGACCAGATCCCGATCGAGCATCTCCCGAACGCGCACAACGAGGCGTACCTGCGCGCCAAGCGCGAGAAGCTCGGGCACACGCTGCACCACCAGGGCCTGCCGCTCGACGAGGAGATGATCCAGAGCGAACGCGAGCAGGATCGCCGGCGCGGGTCCGGATGAGCTCCGCCCGGCGCGTCGCGCTGTGCGTGGCGCGGTTCTATGACGAGCTGGCGGACCGCCTGGAGGCGGGGACTCGTGCGGCACTGGCGGAGGGCGGGATCGAGCAGGTGGACCGCTTCGATGTGCCGGGCGCATTCGAGCTGCCCCTCGCCGCGAGCTACGCCGCACGGTCGGGACGCTACGTCGCGGTCGTGTGCCTCGGCGCGGTGATCCGCGGCGAGACCGACCACTACGACTATGTGTGCGGCGAGTCCGCGCGCGGCATCCAGCAGGTGCAGCTCGATACCGGCGTCCCGTGTGGCTTCGGCGTCCTGACGGTCGACACATACGACCAGGCGCTCGCGCGCGTCACCGGCGGCGTCAAGCGTGACACTGGCCGCCACGCCGCCGAGGCGGTGCTGGCGTCGCTGGCGGTCAAGCAGCAGCTGGCCGGGGCTTAATCGCCGCCGCCCGCGTGCATCTCGCTCATTCCGATCGCCTGAAGCGCGAGCTGGAGCTCATCGCGCACGACGGCGGTCTCGATCGGGATCTGCAGCCGCCGCCAGAGGATTGGCACCGCTGCGCGCGGATCGCCGGCGAGCCGGAGCGAGCGGCCCAGGTCGTACAGCGCGTACGCGTACGTCGGGCTGGCGGTCGACGCTGCGGCGAGAGCCGCGCGCAGGGTCGGGATCGCCGCCGCCCAATCCCCCGCGAGCATCAGCTGGTGTCCTCGCGCCTCCAGGGTGTCGGCGGTCGGCGCCGGCGTCGTGCTCGCGGCGTTGGTGGCACTTACGACGTGCTGGCGCGGTGGCTTGTGGGCCGAGACGGTCCGGTGTGTGGCGGCGGCCGCGGGTGCGACGCGTGCGATCCGCGCCGCGGGCCTGGCGCGAGGTGGCGTGCCCTGCCGGCTGGCAGTGGCGGCGATCCCCACGCCGAGCGCCGCGGCCGCGAGACCGGCCAGGGCGACCGCGCGTCCGGGAACGTTGCGGGCGGCCGGTCGTTTCGGTGGCTGGGTGACCGGCGCGGGGCGCATGGGCGTGGCACGCCGCTTCCACAGCGCACGCTCGAGCTCGTCGGCGAACGCGGTCGCGCTGCCCCAACGGGCCTCGGGAGACTTGGCCATGCCGCGAGCCAGAACGTGGTCCACCGCCCGGGGTAGGCTGCGCCGCCGCGCGCTTGCCCGCGGCGGGTCCGTCTCCAGGTGCTGGCGCGCCTGTATGGCGGCCGGCTGCGCCGTGAACGGCCGCTCGCCCACCAGCAGCTCATAGGCGAGGACCGCCAGCGAGTAGCGATCGCTCGCGTCCGTGCCCGACCATCCGCGGACCTGCTCGGGAGAGATGTAGGCGGCGGTGCCGAGCACCTGACCCAACTCGGTGAGCGTGTCCTCGGTGCCGAGCCGCGCGATCCCGAAGTCCGCCACGTGCAGGGACTGCTCGCCGTCGAGCAGCAGGTTCCCCGGCTTCACGTCGCGGTGCACGACGCCGTGGGCATGGGCGTAGTCGAGCGCCGCGGCCGCCTGCTGGATCCAGGTGAGCGCCCGCTCGCGCTCCACGCTTCCGACGCGGATCGCGTCGGCGACGGTCCCGCCGGCCAGGTACTCCATGACGATGAATGGCTGCCCGCGCTCACCATCGCGGCCCGCCTCGGCCTCGCCTACGTCGTAGATCGAAACCACGTGTGGGTGGCCCGATAGCCGCGCGGCTGCGCGAGCCTCGCGCTTGAAGCGGCGCACCGCACGGTCGTTTTCGGCGTAAGCGTGAGACAGGACCTTGACCGCCACCCGGCGGCCGAGCAGCTCGTCGGTCACGCACCAGACGGAGGCCATGCCGCCCTCGGCGATGAAGCGGACGGGCGTATAGCGCTCCGGAAGCTCGATGCCAGCGGTCACTGAAGCGCCCGAAGTGCCCATCTGGCCCCTTGTTACCCCGGCGGTGGCGATTCGTATCGGCGCCAGGCCGGCTCGCAAGATCCGTCCCGCTCTATACTCGCGCGCCATGCCGAAGGTCTGCCACGTATGCCACAAGGGCCCTTCGTTCGGACACAGCCGCAGCCACTCGATGGTCGCGACCAAGCGCCGGTTCGAGCCTAACCTTCAGCGTGTCCGCATCGACGACGGCGGCACGCCCCGGCGCGTGTATGTGTGCACTCGCTGTCTGAAGGCGGGGAAGGTCGTAAAGGCGCGCTAGCGCGCAGCCCGAGCGGGACCGCGGCTCGAGCAACGTGTCCGACCCCAGCCTGGTCCGCTTCCGCGCCGTTGTCGAGGCCGGCTTGGCCGCGCTCGAGGCGCGTCGCGAGGAAGTCAACGACCTGAACGTGTTTCCGGTCGCCGACGGCGACACCGGCGACAACATGGTCCTCACGCTCAGAGCCGTGCTCCAGGAGCTCGACCGCCTAGCCTCGGCCTCGCAGGACCGCTCGATCGACGACATCGGTCGCGCGGAGATCGTGGCCTCGGTCGCCCGCGCCGCGCTGCTCGGCGCCCGCGGCAATTCGGGCGTGATCCTCTCGCAGCTGATCCGAGGCGCTGCCGAGGAGCTCGCAAGCCGGCCCGGCGAGCTGGTCGACCCGGTCCTGATCAGCGCCGCGATGGCGCGCGCCGCCGACCAGGCCTATGGCTCGGTGCGGGATCCGGCCGAGGGCACGATCCTCACGGTGGTGCGGGAGATGGCCGTACGGCTCGCCTCCGATCTCGCGCACACGAGCAACGCGCGCCTCGGAGCAGACGCCGACCCGGAGACGCAGAACGCCGTGATCGCCGAGGTGATCGAGCGGGCAGTGCAGGCCGGAGAGGAGTCCGTGAAGCGGGGTCCGGACCTGCTTCCAGTGCTGCGCGACGCGGGCGTGGTCGACGCCGGCGGGTACGCGCTGACGGTCCTGCTTGCCGGAATCGTGGGCGCGTTGCGGGGCTCGGAGCCGCCGCCGGTCGACCACCACGCAGCGGCGCGGGTCACACATCCGCAGCACTCCTCGACCACGTATCGCTACTGCACGAACTTCGCCGTGACCGGCAAGGAGCTCGAGCCGCGGGCGTTCATCTCGGCGCTCGAGCCGCTAGGCGATTCGGTGCTGGTCGTCGGCGACCAGACCACGCTCAAGGTCCACGTTCACACCGACGATCCCAACGCCGCGACCGCTGTGTTCACGGACGCCGGGGTGATCTCGCATCTGGACGTCGCCGACATGCGCGAGCAGATCAGCGCCCGCGACGAGCGCCTCAGCCGCGAGCCGGCCGTCTGTGGAGCGCTCGCCGTGTCGGCGGGACACGGCATGCGCGCGCTGTTCGAGGGGCTCGGAGTGCGTGTGCTCGACGGCGGCCCTACGCTCAACCCCTCGACCTATGACGTGCTCGCGGCGATCCACGCGATGCCCACCGAGGAGGTCGTGGTGCTGCCGAACAGCCCGAACGTGCTGATGGCCGCCGAACGGGCATCCGAGCTGTCCGACAAGGCGGTGGCGGTCGTGCCATCGCGCTCGCAGCAGGCGGGGCTGGCGGCGGCTGTCAGCCTCGACCCGGCGCGCAGCGCCGCCGACAACGCCGCGGCGATGACCGAGACGCTCGAGCGCGTACGCACCGGAGCGGTCGCACCAGCCGCCCGCGACGATGCGCAGGGTCGCTTTCGCGAAGGCGACGCGGTCGGCTTCGTCGAGGAGCAGATCGTCGCGTGGGGCAGACCGCGGGAGACGCTGCGGGGCGTGCTCGAGCAGCTTGCCGAGAACGCGGAGCTGATCACCTGCCTGCGCGGTGTCGAGGCGCCGCTCGACGACGAGACCGTCCACGCGCTTGCCGCGGGGGAGGTCGAGTTCGAGCTCTCAGACGGCGGCCAGCCGAGCTACTGGTGGCTCCTGTCCGCCGAGTAGCGGCCGCGACGCGCGTCATCATCAGCTCGGGAATGCGGCAGCGAGCGCTCGGCGGACTTGACATCCTGGCGGAGCAGGTGCTCCGAGCAGCGCCGGTCCGCTATCCGAAGCCGTCGCGCCTGCGCCAGCCGCTGGAGCTCGAGGGCGCCAAGGCGCAGCGAGCCGGCGCCACGCTCGGCCTGCACACCGTGGGGGACCTGCTCGAGCACCTCCCACGCGACCGGCGTGAGGCGCGCGCCGTCGCGGAGCTGACGCCAGAGGACGGCGCGACGATCGTCGTCCAGGTCCGCAGCATCAGCTCGCGGCCCGTGCGCCGCCGCGGAATGCGACCGCTGGTCGAGGCGATCGTGTTCGACGACACAGGGTCGGTCCGGGCCGCCTTCTTCAACCAGCCCTGGCTGGTCACCCGTTATCCGGCGGGGACCCGAGTGGTCCTGCACGGCAAACTGGACGCGCGGCGCCGCTTCCGGGTCCAGGCTCACGCTCGCACCGCTGAGGCGACGACCGGCACCGGGGCGGTCGCGCATTACCCGGCCACCGAAGGCCTCTCCTCGACACAGATCCTGGCGCTCGTCCGCGAGCACGCCGCCGCACTGGAGGAGTTCGTCGAGCCACTGCCCGGCAGGCTGAGGGCGGCGGAGCGCCTGCCCGGTCGCTCGGAGGCCCTCGCCGCGGCCCACTTCCCACGCGACGGGCGCGACCCGGAGCTGGCCATGCGCAGGCTGGCGTTCGACGAGCTGCTGCTGGTGCAGCTGGCGCTGCTGCGCCGCCGGCGCGCGCGGCGCGCGGTGGCAGCCGCGCCGACCCTCGACGGCGAGCGAGAGCTGACCGCCCGGTGGCTGTCGACGATGCTCCCGTTCCCGCTGACCGGGGACCAGGAGCGCGCGCTGGCGGTGATCGACGCCGACCTCGCGCAGGCGCGACCGATGCAACGGCTGCTGATGGGCGAGGTCGGCTCCGGCAAGACCGTGATCGCCCTGTACGCGCTGTTGCGGGCCGTAGAGCACGGCTACCAGGGTGCGCTGATGGCGCCGACCGAAACGCTGGCCGAACAGCATTTTCAGACGATCCAGGCGCTGATGCCCGGCGAGGCGGTCCCGATCGGCCTGGTGACCGGATCGGTGGTGGGACGGCGGCGGCGGGAGGCCCTCTCGCGACTGGCGAGCGGCGAGATGACCCTGGTCGTCGGCACCCATGCGCTGATCGAGGAGCCGGTGTCGTTCGCCCGGCTGGGCGTGGTGGTCGTCGACGAGCAACACCGCTTCGGCGTGCGCCAGCGGGAGGCGCTGAGCGCCAAGACGCCACCCGGCCGGCGCCTGCACATGCTGCACATGACCGCCACCCCAATTCCGCGCACGCTGGCGCTGGCCGGCTACGGCGACCTCGACTTCACGGTGCTGCGGGAGCTTCCCCGTGGGCGGCGGCCGATCGAGACATTTGTATGCGCGAGCGAATCCGAGCGAGCGCGCGCGTACGACCGGCTCCGCGAGGAGCTGCGCGCGGGCCGCCAGGCGTTTGTCGTCTGCCCGCTCGTCGAGGAGTCCGAGGCGCTGCAGGCGCGCGCCGCGACCGCCGAGTTCGAGCGGCTCTCCGGGGGCGAGCTGCGCGACTTCCGGCTGGTGCTGATGCACGGCCAGCTCCGGCCCGGTTTAAAAGCGGCGGCGATGGCGGAGTTTGCGTCAGGAGCGGCCGACGTGCTGGTGGCGACGTCGGTCATCGAGGTCGGGATCGACGTCCCGAACGCGACCGTGATGCTGGTTGAAGACGCCGAGCGCTACGGCATCTCGCAACTGCACCAGTTGCGGGGCAGGATCGGCCGCGGCATGCACCCGTCGTTGTGCCTGCTGTTCGGGTCAAAGGACTCGCCTCGGCTGCGGGCCCTTGCAGCGTACGGCGACGGCTTCAAGCTGGCGGAGATCGACCTTGAGCTGCGGGGCGAGGGGGAGCTGGTGGGGACACGCCAGCACGGGCTGGCGGGGTTCCGCTTCGCCGAGCTGCCGCGCGATGCGGAGCTGCTGGAGCGTGCGCGTCTGCACGCCGAGCGGATCATCGCCGCCGATCCGTCTCTGGAGCTCGCCGAGCACACGCTCCTGGCGTACGCGCTCGAGCAGGCGTTCGGCGCCGACGTCGTCGCGCCGATCGCAGCGTGAGAGTCATCGCCGGCCAGTACGGCGGGCGATCGCTCGTCGCGCCGCGCGGCCGTGCCGTGCGTCCCACGTCTGACCGGGTGCGCGAGGCGCTGTTCTCGATCCTGGGGCCACTCGACGGCGAGCACGCGCTCGACCTGTTCGCGGGCTCGGGTGCGCTCGGCATCGAGGCGCTGTCGCGCGGGGCTTCGCAGGCGACGTTCGTCGACGCTGCCGCAAGCGCGATCACCGCCGTCCGGCGCAACCTCGACGCGCTCGGGATCGAGGCGGAGGTGCATCGAGTGCCGGCGTTGAGGTTCCTCGAGGGAGCACGAGCGGCGGCGGCGCAATACGATCTCGTGTTTCTGGACCCTCCATATCGCCAAGCGGACGCGCTCGGAGGAGAGCTCGGCCCGGCGCTGGCGGCGGTGCTTGCGCCATCGGCCCGAGTGGTCGCCGAGAGTGACCGGCGAGCGCCGCTTGAGCTCGAGCCGCTGACGCTGCGGACCGAGCGCCGCTACGGCGACACGTTGATTCGCGTATACCGTGAGCCCTCCCGATAACCGCGTAGCGATCTGCCCGGGGACCTTCGACCCGGTCACCAACGGTCACCTCGACGTGATCGCTCGGGCGTCGGCGATGTTCGACGAGCTGATCGTCGGGGTCGTGAATCTGCCCTGGCGCAAGGGCGGCACCGTGTTCACCGCGGAGGAGCGGGTGCGGTTCGTCGAGGCCGCCACGCGCGAGTTGGCGAACGTGCAGGTGGAGCCGTTCAGCACGCTGCTGGTGGAGTTCGCGCGGGAGCGGGGCGCGATGGCGATCGTCAAGGGGCTGCGCGCGATCTCCGATTTCGAGTATGAACTGGAGATGAACCAGCTGAACCGAAAGCAGGCCCCCGACATCGAGTCCGTTTACCTGATGGCCTCTGCCAAGTACAGTTTCCTGCGCTCAAGCGGTGTCAAAGAGCTCGCGACGTTCGGCGGGGACATCGATGAGCTTGTCCCCGAGGACGTGGCGAGGGCACTGAAGGAACGCCTCCGCCGCTGACGAAGAAAAGGAACTGCGCGATGGACGTCCTGGTACTCATCGACAAGCTGGACGATCTGGTCCACAACGCCAAGCCGGTCCCTCTGACCGACCAGGTCCGCGTGGACAAGGAGGAGATCTACGACATCCTCGACCAGATGCGCGCCACGATTCCCGAGGAGATCAAGCAGGCACGCTGGATCGTCAAGGAGCGCCAAGAGATGCTGGCCGAGGCCAAGCGCGAGGCCGAGCGGATCGTCAAGGAGGCGCGCGAGCGCCAGGAGCGCCTGATCTCCGAGGAGGAGATCACAAAGCAGGCCGAGCGCGCGGCCGAGGACATCATCGAGGATGCTCGCGCCCGGGAGCGCGAGATCCGGCTCGGCGCCGAGGATTACGCCGACGAGATCCTCAACACGCTCGAGGTCAACCTCTCGAAATTCATCGCGGCCGTTCGGCGCGGGCGCGAGCGGCTGGCGGGCAAGGAAGAGGAGCCGGCGGAGGTCGGGTAGGGGTCGGGCGCGCGGCGCTGGGTCCGCGGCCGGTCGACACTTCGCTCCGGGTCGGGTCGGCACTTCGCTCCGGGTCGGGTCGGCACTTCGCTCCGCGGCCGGTCCGGCTGTGGGATGTTTCTATGCCCCTACCGAGGTTTCTCCCCACGGCGGCCTTGTCATGGCTCAAATCGAAGTCCTCGACACCGACATCACCAAGCTTGAGGTCGACGCGATCGCGAACGCCGCGAACACCCGGCTGATCCACGGGGGAGGGGTGGCGGGCGCGATCGCGCGCGCGGGCGGTCCCGCCGTCCAGCGTGAGAGCGAGCGGCGCGCCCCGATCGGGCTCGGCGAAGCGGTCCAGACAACCGCGGGTGAGATGCCGTCGAAGTGGGTGATCCACGCCGCCACGATGAAGCTCGGCGGGCCGACCTCCGCCGAGATCATCCGCCGCGCCACCGCGAGCACGTTGCGCAAGGCCGACGAGCTCGGCGCCAGGTCGCTGGCGCTGGTCGCCTTCGGCACGGGCGTCGGTGGATTCCCGCTCGATGAAGCCGCTCGGATCGAGGTCGAGGAGGTGCGCAGCCATCTCGATGCCGGCAGCGGACTGGAGCGCGTGGTATTCGCGGTGCGCGGCGAGGACGCGCGCAGCGCGTTTGAGCAGGCGCTCGCCGACTGAGCGCGCGATCAGCCGGGTCTGTCACCGAACCGAGAACCCGTCCAGCCCCTCCGGCTCCTCGTCGGTCACCTCAAGGCGCTGCACCTCGGCTCGTGGGGGACCGATCTCGCAGAAGCGGACCACGCGCGCGACGGCGTCCTGCTCACCCTCCAACACCGCTTCGACGGCGCCGTCGGAGCGGTTGCTGACCCAGCCGGCAACGCCGTGAGCACGCGCTCGCTCGTGCATCGAATCGCGGAAGAACACGCCCTGCACACGACCGTGAACGACGACCCGTTTGCGGACCCGACCGGGCTCCATCTGCACCGATTCTTGCAAGCCGCCGGTTCCGTCCGCCGCCGGCGCCATCCTGGGCCACGCGATGAATGCAGCCTGGTTATTGATTGGTCTGGCAGCCGGCGCAGGGGCCGTCGCGCTGTTGCTGCGCGGCCGGCTGCGGGCGCTCTCAACCCAGGCCGCTCGCTCGGGCGAACTGGAGCGCGAGCTCGTGCGGGCGCGGACCGAGCTCGAGCACGAGCGGGCGCTGGGGCAGGAGCGGATGGTGTTCGTGCGGGATGCACAGGAACGGCTGTCTGAGTCGTTCAAGGCGATGAGCGCCGACGCGGTGCAGGCGAGCCTGGCCCAGCTGACGCGGATCGCGCGGGCGGAGCTCGAGGCGGCGCAGGCGCGGGCGCAAGGCGAGCTCGACAAGCGCCATCAGGCGGTCGAGCAGCTGGTCAGCCCGCTCAAGGAGCAGCTGAGCCGGGTCGACGCGCAGCTGCTGAAGCTCGACCAGGAGCGCCGTGAGTCTCGCGGGCGGCTGGAGGCGCAGCTGCGCACGCTGACCGAGACGGGCGAGAAGCTGCGGACGGAGACCGGCGCGCTGGTCACGGCGCTTCGCAAGCCCAACGCGCGGGGGCAGTGGGGGCAGATGCAGCTGCGCAACGTCGTCGAGCTCGCGGGCATGATCCGCCACTGCGACTTTGTCGAGCAGTCGTCGTTCAGCCGCGAGGACTCGACGCTGCGGCCCGACCTGATCGTGCGGATGCCAGGCGGAAAGCACGTGGTGGTCGACGCCAAGGCACCGCTGCAGGGCGTGCTCGACGCCTACGAGGCGCGCGACGAGGATGAGCGGGCGCAGCACCTGCGCGATCACGCGCGGCTGTTGCGCAGGCACGTGAAGGCGCTGGCGGACAAGGCCTACTGGGAGGAGCTCGAGTCGGCGCCGGACTTCGTCGTGCTGTTCCTGCCAGGCGAGCACCTGTATGGCGCCGCGCTCGAGGCGGACCCCTCGCTGATCGAGGATGCGATGGCGCGCCGGGTGCTGATCGCCACGCCGACGACGCTGCTTGCGATGCTGCGGGCGGTCGCCTACGGATGGCAGCAGGAGCGCGTGGCGGAGTCGGCGCAGGCGATCTCGGAGCTGGGTCGCGAGCTGCACAGTCGGCTCGTCAAGCTGTCGGGCCTCCTGGCACGTCTCGGCTCGCGGTTGAACAGCGCCGTACGCGCCTACAACGAGACCGTCGGTTCCTATGAGGCGAGGGTGCTGCCCGGCGCTCGCAGGTTCGCCGAGCATGGCGCCGTGTCGGAAACGCGGGAGCTTGCGCAGCTCGAGCAGGTCACGGTCACCGCCCGCAGCGTCGACGCCGGCGACGGTGAGCGTGACGATGAGGAGGCGGTGGTCGACCTCCCCCGGTTGCGCGCCGCCGAATAGCGGACGTCTGCTACCCCGGGGAGCTCGTCCGGCGCTCCTCCCACCAGCGCCGCAGGTCTTCGCGCTGGTGCGGCAGCGGGTCGGCGGAGGGCTTGCGCATCCTGACCTCGTCGAGCGCCTGGTCGATGTCCATGCCCTCTCGTAGCGCAAGCACCCCAGCGGCGACGGCAGCCGAGCGCTGCCAGCCGGCGCGGCAGTGCACGTAACCGCGGACGCCCTCCGCCAGCCACGAGCAAACCTCCCGCACTGCCGTTTCGAGCTCGGGCGCCGGCAGCGAGCCGTAGTCGGTGAACCGCAATCGGTATTCCTGGATGCCCGCGTCACCCAGCGCCTCCTCCACGGTCTCGCGCTCGCCCGGTCGGTACTCGTCGTCCTCGACGAGGTTCAGCACCCGCTCGACGCCCATCAGCTCGAGCATCTCGACGTCCTCGCGATCGAGCGGATAGGCGCCGATCAGCAGATCGTCCAGGATGTCGGCAAAGCCGTAGGTCCGAAACCACCGGGACACGGCCGACATGATCGCTGCTTGCAGGTCCGGCTCGCGTGGTGAGTCGACTAACCTCGAAATATGCCGCTCAGAACCGACAGTTTCGACCTTGGGGGACTGCGTCTGAGCTCGGGTGAGGGGCGGCGGCTGCAGCTGCACGTCGCGATCGACCCGTTCGTGCTCGGCGGCGAGCGCTACCCGGTCGAGCCAGAGCTCCTCAGCACGCTGCTCGACATCTCGCGCACGACCGGCGATGGATACGCGCTGCGCCTGCGCTTCGAGGCGGCGCTGAGCGGGCCGTGCATGCGCTGTCTGGAGCCGGCCGCCCCGAGCTACCAGGTCGACGCCCGCGAGGTCTCACAACCAGGGCAGGGTGGCGAGCTTCAGTCGCCGTACGTGGAGCGCGGCGTCGTCGATCTGCATGCCTGGGCGCGCGACGCGCTCGCGCTGGCGCTGCCGACAAAGCTCCTGTGCCGCCCGGAATGCGCGGGCCTGTGCCCGGTGTGCGGCACCAACCTCAACACGGCGCAGCCCGGCCACGGCCATGCACGGGAGCCAGACCCCCGTTGGGCCAAGCTCTCCGAGCTTCGCTTTGAGTAACCTCCTCAGCTGATGGCAGTTCCCAAGCGCAAGCAATCCCACTCGCGTACCACCAAGCGCCGCGCACAGCACAGGTTGTCGCCCACGGCCTCGGGCGCGTGCCCGCAGTGCCACAGCCCGCGACTGCCACATCGCGTCTGCCCGGTGTGCGGCACGTACAAGGGACGCGAGGTGATCTCCACCGAGAGCGGCGCTCCAAGCGCGTAGCGCGCGACATGGTCGTCGTCGCGGTGGACGCTGGCGGGGCTGATCTGGGGCCGCGGGAGGTTGCCGCGGGGGCCGCGCGAGCGGCCAGGCAAGGGATCGGGGTTCTGCTGTTCGGGCCGGCGGCCGAGATCGGCGCGGTGCCCGACGGGGTCGAGGTGGTCGACGCGCCGATCTCGATCGCCAAGGCGGCTGACCCCGCGTTCGCGGTCCGCGCGACACCTGAAGCCTCGATCGTGCAGGCTGCGCGAGCGGTGGCGGACGGGCGCGCGCATGCGCTCGTGTCCGGCGGCTCGACCGGCTCGGCGCTGGCGGCGGGGCTGTTCAACCTGAGACGCGACCGCGGCATCTACCGCCCCGCGCTGGCGCTGCCGATCCCGATCCCGGGAGCCTCGCCGGTCCTGTTGCTCGACGTCGGCGCCAACGTGACCTGCCGACCCGAGCATCTCGTGCAGTTCGCTCACATGGGCTCGGCGTTCGCGCGCGCCGTGATGGGGATCTCCGACCCGCGCGTGGCGCTGCTGTCAAACGGAGAGGAGCCCGCCAAGGGCACTCCCGAGCTGGTCTCCGTGCACGAGCAGCTCGCGGGCGCGGGCGGCAAGGGTCTGCACTTTGTCGGGAACATCGAGGGAACGCAGGTGACCGAGAGCGTCGCCGACGTGGTCGTGATGGACGGCTTCACCGGCAACATCGCGCTGAAGCTGATCGAAGGCGTCTCGATGCGCACGATGCGGGCGATCCGCGACGCCGCGATGAGCAGCACCCGCGCCAAGCTCGGCGGGTGGCTGCTCGCGCCCGCGGTGCGGAGGGTCCGCGACCACATCGACCCCGAGGGCCCTGGCGGCGCCTACATGCTTGGTCTTCGCCGGGTCGGCGTGGTGGCGCACGGCCGCTTCACCCAGCGTGGATTCGCCCGGGCGATCGAGGTGGCGGCTCGCGGCGTCCAGGAAGACGTCGTCGGACGAACGCGGGAGGCACTCAAAGAGGCCGGGGCCCTGCGCTCACAGCGCGGTGAGGCCGAAGCGGAAGGGGAAGCGGAAGCGACGGGCGAAGAGGCGGCCCCGTCCGGGTCGACGGCTACGGTGTCCGGTCGATGACTCGCGAGCAGGTATTCGCGTTGATCCGCACACACTTGGCCGAGGAGCTGGAGATCGATCCGGAGCGGATCCAGGAGTCGACGCGCTTCAAGGAGGACCTGGAGGCCGACTCGCTCGACCTGTACACGCTCGTGCAGGAGCTCGAGGACAGCTACGGCGTCAAGATGTCCGACGAGGAGGCCGCCAGGATCCTCACGGTCGGACAGGCGGTCGACTTCGTGCTCGCGAGCAGCGGTGCCACGCACCGCCCGGCGGCGGCGAGCTCGGGTCCCGACGCTGAGTGAGCGCCAACCGGAACCGCTCGGCAGGTTTGGATTCGGCGCCGGGGGCGCTCCTCGGAGAACTGCTCGCCCAGCTTCCGGACGAGCTCGCAGGACCGGTGTTCACGCACGCCTCGTGGACGTCGCGCCGCGAGGAATCCTACGAGCGGCTGGCGTTCCTCGGCGACAGCGTGCTGGCGTTGGCGGTCACCACGCACCTGTACCCAAGACTGGAGGCGGAGAGCTTCGGTGCCGGCAGGCTGACGAAGATCCGCGCCCAGGCGGTCTCCGGCCGCTCCTGCCGGGCAGTGGCGGAGCGCCTCGGCATCCCGGAGCGCTTGCGCGAGGCGGCGCCCCGCAGCGCCGCGGCGAGCGTGTCGGCACTGATCGGCACCGAGCGCGTGCTGGCCTCGGTGATCGAGGCCGTGATCGGAGCCTGCTATCTGCAGTTCGGCTACGAGCGGACGGCCGAGGCGGTCGTGCACGCATTCGCCCCGGAGATCAACGACGCGCTCGAGCATCCGGTCGACTTCAAATCGGCGCTGCAGGAGCTGCTCGCGCGCCGGGGAGCGCTGGTCTCATACGACGTCGTCGACGAACAGGGGCCGCCCCACGACCGCGTGTTCTCGGTGAGCGCCCGCATCCAGGGGGTCGAGATCGGCCGCGGCTCGGGACGCAGCAAGAAGGATGCCGAGCAGGAGGCCGCACAGGTCGCGCTCGAGGCGCTGGAGGAGTGAGCGTGCTGGGTTCGGCGGAAGGCCCGCGATGTACCTGAGGTCGATCACCCTGAAGGGCTTCAAGTCGTTCGTCGACCGCACCCGGCTCGAATTCGGACCCGGCGTCAGCGTGATCGTCGGTCCCAACGGCTCGGGGAAGTCGAACATCACCGACGCGGTGCTGTGGGCGCTCGGCGAGCAGTCGCCGGTGGCGGTTCGAGGCGCGTCGATGCAGGACGTGATCTTCGGCGGCGCTCCGGGCCGGCAGGCGAGCCGCAGCGCCGAGGTCGAGCTCGTGCTCGACGATGCCGACGGGGTGCTTGGGCTGGGGGTTCCGGAGGTCTCGATCGTGCGGCGGCTGGACCGTGGCGGCGAGGGCGAATACAGGCTCGCCGGCGCGCGCTGCAGGCTCGTCGACGTGATCGAGCTGCTGTCGGACACCGGCATGGGTAAGGAGATGCACTCGGTCATCTCGCAGGGCCGAGTCGAGTCGATCGTCACCTCCAAGCCGCGCGACCGGCGGCTGTTGATCGAAGAGGCGGCGGGACTCGGCAAGCACCGCAAGCGACGCCGCCGCGCACAGCTGAAGCTCGAGCGGACCCAGGAGAACCTCGATCGGGCGCTCGACGTCGAACGCGAGGCGCGTTCGGGGCTGCGGCCGCTCAAGCGCCAGGCCGAGGCCGCCGAGCTGCACGCACGCCTGGAGCGACAGACGCTCGAGGCCAGCTGGGAGCTGGCGCGCGACCAGCTGCGCGAGAAGCTCCAGGAGCTGGACCGCGCCCAGCGTCAGGCAACCGGCGCGCGGGTCCGCCGCGAAGCGGTCGAGCACGAGCTCGAGGAAGTCGGGAAGCGGCGCGACGCGGCCGAGCAGGCGCTCGCCACGCGCAGCGCCGAGCGCGAGGAGCTTTCGCGCCGGCGGTTCGTCGCCCAATCCGCGGGCGAGCGCGTGTCCTTCCGAATCGAAGCGGTGCAGAGCGCAACCGCTGCGCTCGAGGCACGGATCACGCGACACGCGGAACTGCTCGGCTCGCTGCGCTCTCAGGTGCAGGCGAGCACCACGGATGATCAGGCGCCGGTGCGGATCGAGGCGCTTGAGTCCGAGCTGGCGGTGCTCGAGCGCGAGCGCGAGGCCGAGCTCGAGGCGCAGCTCGCGGGCCTGGAGCACCAGCGCGGCGAGCTGGGGGAGCTGCTGCGTCAACGGAGCGACGACGTGCGGGCCGCGGAGGATGCGCGGGCGGCCGCCGAAGAGGCCCTGAAGCTCGCGCGGGACTCCGTTCGTGAGGCCGAGCGCCGGATCGAGGCGGCGCGACGGGAGGCGGCGCGCGTCGGCGGCGAGCTCGCGGCTGCCAACCAGTTCCTGCGCAGCCACACCGCCACGGCCGGAGCGCAACGCGTGCTAGCCGATGAGCTCGAGGTCGAGCCGGGGTACGAGCTGGCGGTCGCAGCTGCGCTCGACGGACGCCTGCGGGCGGCGATCGTGGCCGATCGCGATCAGGCAGCCACCCTGCTCGACGGAGCCGGCCCCGAAGGCGGGCGCGCGCTGATCGCGCGGGCGGACGCCGCCCGGCCGCAGATTCCGGCTCCACCCGTTGAGCACGCGGAGTCGCTCGTCGCGCACCTGCGCGGCAGCGGCGAGGCGGCGGTGCTCGCCAGGTCGCTGTTGAGTGATGCGTGGGTGGTGGACGCGCTGGACGGAGTGCCGTCGAGCTTCGCAGGCATCGCCGTGACCCGCGCGGGCCGCGTGTGGTCGTCGGCCGCGCACGAGCTGCGCCAGGCGCCGGCGATGGGCGACGAGCGGGTGCTGGCTGAGCGCAACCGTCGCGAGCGGCTGATCCGCGACAGCGAGGCGGCGGCCAACGCCGAACGGCGCGCCGCCGCAGAGCTCGAGCGTGCCACCGGCCACGCCGGGGAGCTCGAGCGTCGAACCGAGCAGGCGCTGGCTTCGTATCGGGAGGCGGTGCGCTCGCGCGACGATGCCGCGGAGGAGCAGCGCCGGATCGCGGCCCTGATCGAGCGCCGGCGCGACGCTCCTGATGACGCCCCGCAGGCCGGCCGCCGCGCACAGCTGCGAGCTGAGCTGGCCGCCGAACGCCAGATGCTCGACCGCCGCGAGCGCGAGCGCGACCAGCGCCAGGCGGCGGTCGAGCGGCTGACGACGGCGCTCGAGCAGGACCGGGCTCTTGCATCGCAGCTGGAGAGGCTGAGCGGCGCGCTGGAGGAGGCGCTCGAGGCGATCACCGTCGTGCGCGTCGACTTCGAACGATTCCTCAGCGCCGACCGGGAAGCCGGCGAGGGCCTCGCGGCCGACCTGCGGGCCTGCGCGCAGCAGGAGGCAGAGCTCCACGCCAGGCTTCACCAGGAGAACGAGTCGCTGACAGAAACCGAGGTCCGCCTGCAGCGCGTGCGCGACCTGCTGGCAGACGCGCAGTCCGAGCTGCACGAGCTCGCCGGTCGGCTCGAGCTGGAGGCGACCCCCGCGCCGGAGGCGCTCACCGACGAGCAGCGCGAGATGCTGCGCAGCCGACTCGAGCGGCTGGCGCGGCGCCGCGAGCAGCTCGGGCCGGTCAACCCGCTGGCGCAGGAGCAGTACGCCGACGCGGTGGCCCACGTCGAGGAGCTCGAGACTCAGCGGGCCGATCTCGAGAACGCACTGCGCGAGCTCCAGAAGCTGATTGCGGACACCGATCGGCAGATCCGGGAGACGTTCGAGGAGATGTTCTGTGCGGCCGCACGTAACTTCGAGGAGCTGGCAGCGCAGCTGTTCCCGGGCGGGAGCGGACGGCTGCGGCTGGTGACCGAGCGGGAGCGCCCGGCACGTGTGCTGGGCGGCGAGACCGCTGCCGAGCCGGATCCGGACGCGCCGGACGACGAAGCCGTCGAGGAACGGGACGCGGAGGAGGAGCGCCTCGGCGTCGAGATCGAGATCACACCCGCGGGCAAGTCGATGAAGCGGCTCTCGCTGCTATCAGGCGGCGAGAAATCGATGACCGCGCTCGCATTCCTGTTCGCGGTGTTCCTCGCGCGGCCCTGCCCGTTCTACATCCTCGACGAGGTGGAGGCCGCGCTCGACGACCTCAACATCGACCGCTTCCTGGAGCTGCTGCGCCGCTACTCGCAGCGCGCCCAGTTCATCGTGGTCACCCACCAGAAGCGGACGATGGAGGCCGCCGACTCGCTGTACGGAGTGTCGATGGGCGCAGACGGGATCTCGAAGGTCGTCTCGCGGCGGCTGGCGCAGGCGCAAGCCGCGTAGGCGCTAACGTCGGGTGCGATGGCGCGCGACTGGAGCGATCTGTTCATCGTGGACGGAAACGGCGCTGCGGTGGCCACGTCCGAACCCGAGCCCGCGGCCGATGAGCGGCGCGTGAGCCGCTTCCGGCGTCTGCGCGAGAACCTGCGCAAGACGCGCCAGGCGCTGCGTTCAGAGATCCAGGCGACGCTGTTCGAGGACCTGAGCGACGCAAGCTGGGAGCGGCTCGAGGAGGCGCTGATCTACGCGGACGTCGGCGCGCAGACGACGGCCAAGGTCGTCGAGCGCCTCGAGCAGGAGGCGAACGCCGGCGGGATCACCGGCGGTGAGGCCCTCACCCACCGGCTGACCGAGCTGCTCGCCGAGATCGCCCGGACCGGCGAGGACCGCATCGACCTGACGCGCAGGCCGGCCGTGATCCTCGTCGCCGGCGTCAACGGCACGGGAAAGACGACGACCGTCGGCAAGCTGGCGTGGCACCTGAGCCGGGAGCTCGGGCTGTCGGTGGTGCTCGCGGCCGCCGACACGTTTCGCGCCGCCGGCGTGGAGCAGCTCGAGCTGTGGGCGCAGCGGGCGGGGGTCGCGTTCGTGAAGGGCCCCCCCGGGGCCGATCCGGGCAGCGTCGCCTACGACGCGATCTCGGTTGCGCGTCGCGACGGTTGCGACGTGGTGATCATCGACACCGCCGGACGGCTGCATACGCAGGACGATCTGATGGCCGAGCTGGCCAAGGTCCGGCGGGTGATCTCAAAGCAGATCCCCGACGCCCCGCACGAGACGCTGCTGACCGTCGACGCGACCACGGGGCAGAACGGCCTGCGACAGGCACGGCTGTTCTCGGAGGCGATCGACGTGACCGGGCTCGTGCTGACGAAGCTCGACGGCACCGCGAAGGGCGGGATCGCGCTCGCGATCGCGCACGAGCTCGGGATCCCGGTGAAGCTGATCGGCGTTGGCGAGCAGCTCGAGGACCTGCGACCGTTCGAGGCCGAGGAGTTCGCGCGGGCGCTCGTGAGCTGAGCGCACGCGGCGTGGCCCACCCGAAGGCCGGCTACGGGTAGCGGCAGTACGTGTCGGCGGTCGTACGTCGGCCCGCCCGCACGGTCGCCGAGCCACTGCAGGCGCCGCTCCTCAGCGTGTAGGAGCCGGCCGGAACGACGAGCGTGTAGCTGTGGCGCGCCGCCACCCGCTCACTGGCGGCGACGTCGCCGCCGTGGTTCTCCGCGGTGACGGTGTAGGGCTCGCTCGAGCAGGCGTACTCGCCGGGATAGGCACCGCCCTCGCCGTACACGCCGCCCTCGATCCAGCCCGTCGCCCTCCGGCACGGACTTCGGAGGCGTCGCCGGCGCGCAGTACACCGCCCGCGGGCCGACGGTGGCCTGCTGAGCGGCAGTGGTGGCCACGGTGCGCTCTGCGCTCAGCGCGGCAACCCTGAGCCACACCCGGCGGTATGCAGGCCCCGTAACGCGCCAGCGCAATTTGAATCGCCCGGTGGTGGAGACGATCTCGTGGCTGACCATGTTCCACGCGGCGGCCCGCTTGACTTCAAGCGCGACCGAAGTGCCGCCCGCGGCGTGCTTCACCTCGCCGCTCACGGTGAGCAGCTCCTCCACGCGGATCACGCTGGGCAGCGGCCGCGACAGCATGATCGTGGGCGATCGCTGAGAAGCGCTCGCGCCGCCTAGAACCAGCAGCGTCGCGCCTGCGGTGCACAGCGTCAGCCTGCGTACGCGCGAAATCGCCAAGACGCGATTATCTCGCCGCGGTAAGCTCGCCACGAGCAAAGATGTCCGGATGGATCCTGTGGGTGATTGCAGCTTGTGCATTCGGTGTGGGCGAGATGCTCACAACGGGCTTCTTCCTGGCGCCGTTCGCGCTCGGCGCAGCGGTCGCCGCGGTCGTCGACGTGGTGGGCGCCGGCGGCATCGCGTCGTGGATCGTGTTCGTCGCGGCCTCGCTGCTGACGCTCCTGTTCCTGCGGCCGATTGCGCTGCGGCATGTGCGCACCCCCCCCCAGATTCGGACCGGCACCGCGGCCCTGGTCGGCAAGCAGGCGATCGTGCTCGAGCGGATCGCGAACAACGAGGGGGTTGGCTGCATCAAGATCGACGGGGAGGTGTGGACCGCCCGGGCGTACGATGATGATGAGGTCATCGACAAGGGCACGCGCGTTCACGTTGTGGAAATCAGGGGCGCCACGGCGCTCGTCACCGAGTAGGGGCGCCATGGCGCCCATCATCCGCTAGCGAAGAAGGAGAGTGGGGCATGGCTGGAGCAATCGTCGCGATCGTCGTGGTGGTCTTCCTGCTGATCATGTTCGCCCGCACCGTGCGGATCGTGCCGCAGGCGCGGGCGGGAATCGTCGAGCGATTAGGCCGCTACAACCGCACGCTCAGCCCGGGGCTGACGGTGCTGATGCCGTTCGTCGACCGCCTCAAGCCGCTGATCGACCTGCGCGAGCAGGTCGTGTCGTTTCCGCCGCAGCCGGTGATCACCCAGGACAACCTCGTCGTGAACATCGACACGGTCCTGTATTTCACGGTCACCGACGCCAAGGCGGCGACTTACGAGGTGGCGAATCCGCTGCAAGCGATCGAGCAGATCACGGTGACGACGCTTCGCAACGTGATCGGCTCGCTGTCGCTCGAGGACGCGCTGACGAGCCGTGACCACATCAACGCGCAGTTGCGCGGCGTGCTCGACGAGGCGACCGGCAAGTGGGGGATCCGGGTCAACCGGGTCGAGATCAAGTCGATCGATCCGCCCGGCACGATCCAGGAGGCGATGGAGAAGCAGATGCGCGCCGAGCGCGATCGTCGAGCGGCGATCCTCAACGCGGAGGGGATCAAGCAGTCTCAGATCCTCACCGCAGAGGGCCAGAAGCAGGCCGCGGTGCTCCAGGCCGAGGGCGAGAAGCAGGCCGCGATCCTCAAGGCCGAGGGCGACGCGAAGGCGATCGCGACCGTGTTCCAGGCGATCCACGACGGCAACCCGGACCCGAAGCTCCTCAGCTACCAGTACCTGCAGATGCTGCCGCAACTGGCGCAGGGCGACGCGAACAAGGTATTCGTGATCCCGTCCGAGTTCGCCGAGGCGTTCGGCGGCATCGCGAAGGCATTTGCGGCTGGGATGCCGGGCGACACCGATGGCACGCCGGTGCAGGTGCCGCCGCCGCGCTGAGGATCCGCCGCCGCTAGCCTCGGAGCAGGATGTTCGAATCTCTCGCCGAGAAGCTTCAGGCGACGCTCGCCGATGTTCGCGGCCGCGGCACGCTGACCGAGGCTGACGTGTCCGCCGCGATGCGTGAGATCCGTCTCGCGCTGCTCGAGGCCGACGTCAACTTCAAGGTCGTCAAGCGGTTCACCGACGCGGTCAAGGAGCGGGCGCTCGGCGCCGACGTGATCGGACAGCTGAACCCCGGTCAGCAGGTGGTGAAGATCGTCTCCGATGAGCTGACCGAGCTGATGGGCGGCGCCTCGCACGAGCTGTCGTTCGCATCGAGCCCGCCGACCGTGGTGGTGATGGCCGGTCTGCAGGGCTCGGGCAAGACGACGGCGACTGCCAAACTCGCGCGCTACCTGCGCGAGCAGCACGGCTCATCGGTCGCGGTCGCCGCCTGCGACGTCTACCGTCCGGCCGCGGTCGAGCAGCTTGTCAAGGTCGGCACTCAGGCCGGCGCGGCGGTGTACGAGCAGGGCACCGACCAGGATCCCGTGAAGATCGCCGCCTGGGCGCGCGAGCGCGCGCAGGCCGAGGGCAAGGACGTGCTGATCATCGATACCAGCGGGCGCCTGCACGTTGATCGCGAGCTGATGGCGGAGCTTGCCAATATCAAGAAGGCGGTCAAGCCCCACGACGTGCTGCTCGTGGTCGACGCGATGACCGGGCAGGACGCGGTCAACGTCGCCGAGCAGTTCGCGGAGGTTGTCCAGTTCGATGGCGTCGTCATGACAAAGCTCGACGGCGACGCCCGCGGGGGCGCAGCGCTGTCGGTCAAGGCGATCACGGGCAAGCCGATCGTGTTCGCGTCGACCGGCGAGAAGCTCGACCAGTTCGAGCGCTTCCATCCCGACCGGATGGCCCAGCGGATCCTCGGCATGGGCGACGTGATGACGTTGATCGAGAAGGCGCAGGACGCCTACGACGAGCAGCAGGCTGAGGAGCTCGAGCGCAAGATCCGCAAGCAGGAGTTTGGCCTTGACGATTTCCTGGACCAGCTGCGCCAGGTGCGACGCCTGGGCCCGCTGCAGTCGCTGCTCGGGATGATCCCGGGAGTGGGCAAGGAGCTCCGTGGCGTGAAGGTCGACGAGCGCGAGTTCGACCGGCTCCAAGCGATCATCCTCGCGATGACGCCGCAGGAGCGTCGCCACCCCGAGATCATCAACGGCTCTCGGAGGCTCCGGATCGCGCGCGGGTCGGGGACCAATGTCCAGGCGGTCAAACAGCTGATCAAGCAGTTCGACCAGATGCGCAAGATCATGCGCCAGGTCTCGCAGGGCCGGATGCCGGATCTGGGCGCGCTGATGAGGCAGTCCCGCTAACCTCGTCGCCCAGCATGGCAGTCAGGCTCAGGCTAACCCGCATCGGCGGACGTAAGAACCCGATCTGGCGCGTGGTCGTCGCCGACCAGCGCTCCAAGCGCGACGGCCGCGTGATCGAGACCGTCGGCCACTACAACGCGCAGACGAACCCGTCGACGATCGTCCTCGACGAGGAGCGGATCCGCGACTGGCTGGGCCGCGGCGCACAGCCGACACCCACCGTGCGCAAGCTGCTGCGGACCCAAGGCATCAGCTGATGTCCCCCCAGTCCCGTTGAACGGCGCAGCGGGAACCGAGGTGAAGGACCTGCTCGAATACCTGGCCCGGGGGCTCGTCCAAGACCCCGAACAGGTTCGCGTCAACCAGATCGACGAGGATGACGGCTCGATCGTGCTCGAGCTGGCCGTCGCCGAGGACGACTATGGGACCGTGATCGGGCGCGGCGGCCGCACGGCTGCGGCGCTGCGGACGATCGTAAAGACTGCGGCGGCGCATCGCCAGCAGCGTGTGTTCGTCGACATCGTCGACGACTGATGGGACAAGACAGCGGTGCGGCCGGCCGGCAGTGGTTGCGCGCGGGCCGCGTCGGGCGCGCGCACGGACTGGACGGCAGTTTCCACGTGAGGTCGCCGAACCCGCCGCTCCTGTCCGCGGGGACCCGCGTGTGGGTCACCGGACGCGAGCTGTGGATCGAGCGCCGTGCGGGGACCGACCAGCGACCGATCGTTCGGCTCGGCGGCTACGACGATCGGAGCGCGGCCGAGCAGCTTCGCGGAGCCGAGCTGCTGGTCTCGCGCGCGGACGCGCCCGAGCTCGGACCCGATGAGTGGTGGGCCGAGGATCTGGAGGGGTGTGCGGTAAGCAACGGAAGCCGGAGGATCGGCACCGTGCGCCGACTGCTCGCGATGCCCTCGTGCGAGGTGCTCGAGGTGGAGCGCACCGGCGGCGAAGACGACCTGCTCGTACCGCTGGTGCGCGCCGCCGTGCTCGCGGTCGACCTGGAGCACCGCCAGATCGAGGTCGACGTGGAGTTCCTGGGGATCGGCTGATGGAGATCGACATCTTCACGCTGTTCCCGGACGCCTTCACCTGGTTCGAGCGCCAGCGTCACGTCGCCAACGCGCTCGTGCGCGACCTCCGGCTGGGGTACGTCAACTACCGCGACCACACGCCGCTGAGCGCCGGCCAGGTTGACGACCGTCCGTTCGGAGGCGGCGCCGGGATGGTGCTGCGCGTCGACGTGGTGGATGCCGCGTTGCACGGGCGCTATGGCGAGGACCCTGTCCGGTTACCGGCGCGCCGGCGCGTGATCGCGCTGACGCCGAGCGGCATGCTGCTCGACGACCGGCTGGTAGAGGAGCTCGCCGCCGAGCGGGCGCTGACGCTCCTGTGCGGCCGCTACGAGGGGTTCGACGAGCGCGTGCTCGAGCGGTTCGCCAGCGACCGCATCTCGATCGGTCGCTACGTGCTCGCGGGCGGCGAGCTTGCGGCGATGGTCGTCTGCGACGCGGTCATTCGCAAGCTTCCGGGCGCGCTCGGGCACGAACACTCGGCGCTCGACGAGTCCTTCAGCGCGGCGCTCGGGGGAGCGCCGGAGTACCCGCACTACACCCGTCCCGCCGAGTACCGCGGCTGGCGCGTGCCGGAGGTGCTCCTCTCGGGCCACCACGCGGACATCCGGGCGTGGCGGCTCGAGCAGAGCCGCCTGCGCGCGCAGGCAGCCGAGGGCGGTCCGCTACCATAGGCCGCCCGCGCGGAGGGACACACGCGACGTGCGCGCTCATGTCGGCGCTCACCCGTGCCCCCGGCGTCAGTACTTGCGATGAGCAGCGTAATCGACAGCTTGGAGCGCGCCCAGTTGCGCCGGGTCCCGGCCTTCGACGCCGGCGACCGGCTGCGCGTCCACTTCCAGGTGATCGAGGGTACGCGCCGGCGCACGCAGGTATTCGAGGGCGTGGTGATCAAGCGGCAGGGCCACGGCGCCCGCGAGACGTTCACCGTCCGCAAGCAATCCTTCGGAGTCGGCGTCGAGCGTACCTTCCCGCTGCATTCGCCGAAGATCGAGCGGATCGAGGTCGCCGCGCGTGGCGACGTCAGGCGCGCCAAGCTCTACTACCTGCGCGCCCGCGTGGGCAAGCGCGCCCGGGTCCGCGAACGGCGCAGCACGGGACCCGAGGAGGCAATTGAGCGCGAGTTGCTGTACGGGCCCGCGCCGGCCGCCGAGGTTGCGCAGAGCGATGGCGCCGACGGTACCGAGCAGCCCGAGGCGGAGGTGACCGAGGCTCCGGACGCTCCGGCCGACGAGGCTCCGGACGCTCCGGCGGACGAGGCGGCGGCGGACGAGGCGGCGGCGGACGAGGCGGCCGAGCCGGCTGCGGCGGGCGACGAGCAGGAGTGACTGCGTCCCCGGCGGAGGCGGCTCCGGGTCCGGCGGAGACTCGGAAATCCAAGAAGTCGCTGACGGGCTCGATCGTCGAACTCGTCGTGATCGTGGCGACCGCGCTCGTGCTGGCGCTGGGGATCCAGGCGTTCATCGTCAAGCCCTACCGCATCCCGAGCGGCTCGATGCTGCCCACGCTGCACATCAACCAGCGCGTGCTCGTTGACCGGATCGGCATGCACTTCGGCTCGCCGGGGGTCGGCGACATCGTCGTGTTCCATCCTCCGAAGAGCTACGCGGATGGCTGCGCCGACCCCAACGAGGGACAGGGCGGAACGGGGCAGAGCGGCGCCAAGCCGTGCGGTGTGGCGGGCTCACAGCCCTCATCCGAGACCTTCATCAAGCGGGTCGTCGGGCTTCCGGGCGATCGCATCTCGATCAGGGGCGGCCACGTGTACCGCAACGGCGTGCGCGAGAAGGATTCCTACATCGATCCGTGTGACGGCAGCGGATCCTGCGACTTCCCGGGGACGATCAAGGTCCCCCGCGGCGACTACTACATGATGGGCGACAACCGTGGCGCCTCCGATGACAGCCGATTCTGGGGTCCGGTCCCCAGGTCCTGGATCATCGGCACGGCGTTCTTCACGTATTGGCCGCCCGACCGCATCGGGTTCCTGTAGTGGCCTCGGTGGGCAAGTCGACGGTCAAGTCCGCGATCGAGCTGGTCATCACAGTCGCCGTCGCGGTGGCGCTGGCGCTGCTGATCCAGGCGTTCGTGGTCAAGCCGTACCGGATCCCCAGCGGCTCGATGCTGCCGACGCTGCACATCAACCAGCGCATCCTCGCGAACCGGCTGATCCAGCACCCGAGCGTGGGTGACATCGTCGTCTTCCACCCGCCGAGGGGCGCCGACCCGGCGTCGCCCGTCTGTGGCGACCCCAACCAGGGCGATGGCCACTCGCAGCCGTGCGATCTGCCGACGCCACAACAATCGAGCCAGACGTTCATCAAGCGCGTCGTCGCCGGGCCCGGCGACTCGATCTCGATCGTCGACGGCCACGTGATCCGCAACGGCGTGCGCGAGAAGGACTCCTACATCGACCCCTGCCAAGGCGACAGCTCCTGCAATTTCCGCACTCGGATCGTGATTCCGCCCGGCGACTACTTCATGATGGGCGACAACCGTGGCGCTTCCGATGACAGCCGGTTCTGGGGACCCGTACCCGACAAATGGATCATCGGGGTCGCGTTCTTCACCTACTGGCCCCCGGATCGGATCGGGTTCCTCTAAGGCGCCTCGCAAGGGGAGGAGCACCAACCTGGCGAGGCGGCTGTTCCGCTTTGACCGCTCGCTCGGGGCTCGGTTCGTGGCCGGCGCCGACGAGGCCGGTCGCGGCTGCCTCGCCGGTCCGCTGGTCGCGGCGGCGGTCCTGTTCGACCTCGAGCGCATCGGGCCCAGAGATGTACGAGCGCTGAAGGGTCTGAACGACTCCAAGCAGCAGACGCCGGAAGGACGGGCGGAGCTGTTCCCGGTGATCCTGCGGCTGGCCGCGAAGGTCGCGATCGTGTCCAGGTGCGCGCCGGGGATCGACGCCCGCGGGCTCCACGTCACCAACCTTGCCGCGCTGCGCGACGCGCTTGCGCTCGTCGCGCGCGACGGCTGCATCTGCCTGAGCGATGGCTTCCCGGTCGGGCAGCTCGGCCGCGACCAGCGCGCGGTGGTCGGCGGCGACGGCAAGAGCGCCGCGATCGCCGCTGCGTCGGTGATCGCGAAGGAGACGCGGGACCGGTACATGCGGCGCGCCGACGAGGCGCATCCGGGCTGGGAGTTCGCTCAGCACGTCGGCTACGCGACGCCCGAGCATCGCGAGGCGATCGAGCGGCTCGGCGTCTCTCCGCTTCACCGGCTCTCGTTCCAGTCGGCGGCCTACCAGCAGCTCGCGCTGGATTAGAAGTTCGGCTTTCGAGAAGTGAGGCGGGAGACGAGCCCCCGGTGTGCGCCGGGACCCGGTGCGCCCGGAGAAACGTCACAACCTCCGGCACCGCGAGCGTGAAACCTACGAAAGTCAGGTAGAGCAGGAGAAATGTCGCTCTGAAGCTCGCCGCGTCGGAGTGTGCGACGTTTCTCGGGCCAGCCGACCGCCGCCGCGGCGGGGTTCCGCTCGACTGACGCCTAAAACGCGCTCTCGAGGTGCTCGATGCTGATCAGCTCGCCGCGGCGATCGAGCGTCACCGCGATCGCGTCGAACCGCAGCATGCTTGCGTAGGGCCGGTCGGTCCGCTCGCTCAGCCAGCTCTGGGCCATGTTTCGGACCCGGCGGCGCTTGCTGGGATGGATCGCCTCGAAGGGACCGACGACTACCGCTTGCTCGCGGCCGTCTCCCGCGCCGGCTCGTCGCGTCTTGACCTCGCAGAACGCAAGGGTGCAGCCGTCGAACGCGACGATGTCCAGCTCGCCCCAGCGGGTGCGGTAGTTGCGCTCGAGGATGCGGTAGCCGCGGCGGACGAGGTGCTCCGCGGCGAGTCGCTCGCCGCGCTCTCCAAGGCGTTGCCGGAGGTCGCTGCTCAACGGCAAGCACGCTACGCGCCATCTCGTGACGTGTGTGTGCCGCGCTGTGCCAATTCTGCGCAGGGCATGCGGGCGCGATTGCGGTGAATTCGCACACCGCGTTACCCACCGTGCACGCGTCTGCTCGTAGCGTGCAAGGCATGCCATCCGCCGCCGCCCCGCCGATGATCGCCGCACCGCCCCCGCCGCCGACCCGCCGATGATCGCCGCCCCGCCGATGATCGACGCCCCGCCACCCGCGTCCCCTACTCAGCGATGCTCGCCCGGGTGGTGACATTCGCGATCGACGGCGTCGACCCACGCCAGGTGTGGGTCGAGGTCGACATCCGTCCGGGCCTGCCAGCGTTCACGATCGTCGGCCTCGCCGACGTCGCCGTGCGCGAGTCACGCGACCGGATCAAGGCCGCGATCGCGAACTCCGGCTTCAAGTTCCCAGAGCAGCGAATCACCGCCAACCTGGCGCCGGCGTTCCTGCGCAAGGCCGGACCCGGCTTCGACACCGCGATCGCGGTCGGCGTGCTGGCCGCCTCCGGACAGGTACCGCCGGGTGAGCTTGCCTTCTACGCGGTGTTCGGCGAGCTCTCGCTCGGCGGTGAGCTGCGCGACTCTCCGGGCGCGCTGGCGGTCGCCGAGGGCGCGCGGCGCACGGGGTTCTCAGGGCTGGTCGTGCCGCGCCAGCGGGCGCGCGAGGCCGCGCTCGTGGACGGGCTCCGTGTGGCCGGCGTCGCGAGCCTGAAAGAGGTTGCGGAGCTCCTCAGGGGCGGTCCGGTGCCGGCGCTCCCCGGCGGGCCGGCACGCGGAGCGGACACGCCGGCTGCCCCGGACCTCGATGACGTCAGGGGCCACGCGGCGCCGCTGCTCGCGCTCGAGATCGCGGCGGCCGGCTCTCACAACCTGCTGTTCGAAGGGGCTCCCGGAACCGGAAAGACGATGCTCGCCAGGCGCATCGGCTCGATCCTGCCGCCGATGTCCCGCGCCGAGGCGATCGAGGTGACCCGGATTCACAGCGTCGCGGGGCTGCACGCCGACGGTCTGATCTGCGGCCGGCCGTTCCGCGCGCCGCACCACTCGATCTCTGCCGCCGGGCTGGTGGGCGGCGGCAACCCGCCCCGGCCCGGTGAGGCGACGCTCGCCCACCCCAGTGTCCGATTAGGAACCACCGGAACCTGGGCTGTTTCTCAGCTTATCCGCGAGCCCGGACGCGCCCTAGGACTACGACGATCCCGTCAATTTGAAGCGGCTGTGCGTTCGCGACAAAGGCTTCGCACGGGACGACTGTGCACGGACCTCTTGTCGCCTGCGGAGCGCCCGGCGGCGACGCTGTGAAGGTCGCGCTGGGCGCGTCCTTCCCTCGCTTCGCCCATCATTGCAGGCCCGCACATGGACTCAGCCGAATGAGCCGAGAGCGTGCAGGTCGAAGGAAGATTTCCGACCTCAGCTAAGCGAGTGGTCGGACTTCGACGCCCGCGCGGTTTGGCTGGGCGGTCCGGGGGAGGGGCGTGGCGGGACGGGTGGTGGGCTTGGGAGTGGGCCGTTGGCGAGGTGCGCGAAGGTGGGGTGTTGGTGGTAGGGGAGGGTGGGGACGATCTGGGCGTTGGGGCCGATCATCACTAGGGCTTTGCCTTGCGGGAGTTGGGCGATCTGGTCGGGTGGGATGAGGCGTTCGCGGCGGGTGGTCCATGCCTCGCTGCTTTGCCCGCCGCCGTGGGAGAAGAGGCTTGTGTGTTGCTGGGTGATGGTTTGGACGGGCCGGTCCCAGTCGCCGCACAAGAGCGAGAGTTGCTCGAGGGTGTCTTTGTCGGCGATCCCGGACATGATCACTTTGGCGCCGTAGAGGGAGAGCATGCCTTGCGCGTCGACGCCCCAGCGTCGGCGTGGCTGGCTCATGTCCTGGAACACGTGGACGTTTTGCAGGCCTTGGCCGCCGGCTTCTGAGAGCATCGCGGGCAGGTCGGGTAGTGGGGCGATGTTCGCGCACTCATCGAGCATGAACAGCAGCGGTATCACCGGCGCGCCGAGGGCGTAGTAGCGGCGGTACACGGCCTGGCGGATCTCGGTCAACAAGCCGACCACGAGCGGCGCTAGCAATCTTTGCTCGTGGGCGGGCGCGGCGATGTAGAGGGCGTCGGTCGAGTCGCAGAACTGCTCTGGGTCGAAGTTCTGATCCTCGGATGCTCTGAGCGCAGTTTCTGAGCGGTAGGCGCGGAGGACCCTGGCGGCGGTTGAGAAGATCGACGCTCGCTCTCGGTCGGCGGTGTGCTTGATGCCCGAGAGGACGTCGTGGGCGAGTGAGCCGTGCTCTAGCTCCGCGAGGGGCGCTTCGAGGTCGTGGCGCAGCACCCATCCGACGAGCTCGCGCATCCCCTGGTGCGAGCGGGCGGCGGCGTGAAGGCAGCAGGCGATCAGCGCGCCGGAGCGCTCGATCCAGTGCGCAGCGTCATGGTCGACCTCGGCGGAGCCGGTCATCGCTTCTGCGACCAGCTGCGCCTGTTGCCAGTCGCCGGCGTGCGTGACTGGTGACCAGCGAAGTGAGCACGTCCCGGCCGGGGCGCCGTGACCGTGCAGGTCAAAGAACCACGCCTCGCCAAGCTGCAGGCGGGTGGCCAGCGTGGCTTGTAGCACCTCTGGCTTGGTCGAGGTCGCGACGACCGCGCCGGGGTGCGCGAGCAGCGCCGGGATCACCACGCAGGTCGTCTTCCCAGCCCTCGGCCCTGCCAGCACCAGGACTCCTGACTGGGGTGGGGCTGAGATCCACTGCCCCCGCTCACCAGTGGCCAGGTAGGCGCCGGCGCCGGCCTGGTAGGCGCGGGCGTGCAGCTCGCGCGCGCTCAGCACCGGCAAGCCGGCCGACGGCTGCTCAGACACCGACTGCGCCCAGTCGAGAATCCGCGCACGCAGGTCCGGGCGGGCGTATAGCCAGCACACCGCGGCGATCGCGACAAAGAAGGCGCCGCCGAGCAGCTCGCCGGTCCCGAGCGCCAGCACCCCGAACAGCGCCAACCCGGCCGCCAGCTTCATCGCGAGCGCCGCGCTCGCGCGATCCCGCGGGCCGGGCGCCCACGCCGGGCCACGCTCAGCCGCCATGCCCAAGCCTTGACGCGATTGACGCCTGCATACCGTTAAGAGGCGCCGGGAGCTCGCTGTTCGCCCCCCGAAGGGTGAGAAGTTACAAAGCCGTGAGAAAGCCGCCGGGCCCCCTCCCCCCGGACCTCCCTGTCAAACCGCGCCGGACGGCGGGGCTGTCACCGAGCCGCCTCAAGGGCGGTGAGGGAAAGGGAGCGAAGCGACCTTGACAGCCCCGCCGCCGGCGCCACCATCACCCCAGGTCCGGGGGGAGGGGCACCCCTCAGCGCCCCAGATACACCGCGGTTATCTGCTCGCGCTCATGCCCCAGCTCGCGGGAGATCACCAAACGCGCCTCCTGATCCCGGCCGCGCTGCGAAGCGTTCAGCTCCCGGGTGCAGGGTCCGCCGGCGGCGGGCGCCGGCCAGCCCGTCAGCTCCTGGAAGCGGGCCTGCGCGTACGCGTGGCGCAACCCGTGGAGCTTGGACAGTCCGGCGCGGGCGGCGTGGCGCTCATACACGCGGCGCTGCTCGACGTAGGAGCGCTCCGGCGGTATCAGGGAACCGCTGCCCGCCAGCCGGTGGCACTCATCAAGCAGCGCGCGTTGCGCGTCGGTGCGGATCGGGACCTCCCGCGCCCGGCCGCCCTTGCACCAAGAGGGCTTCAACACCAGCCGGTCGCCGCGGTCGGCGAAGCAAGGCTGAAACTTGATCGCTTCCTCGCGCCGCAAACCGAACGCCGCCTGCAGCCGCAACGACATCCGCACATGCTCATCGTCGACCGCGGACAGCGCGCCGCCTGGCAGCTCTCTGGCCTTCGAGTGCTCGGCGACGAACCCCCGCTGCTCGATCCCGTAGTGGGCGTTCTCGCGCGCGATCACCGCTGGCCGCCCGACCTTCTCCGCCCACCAGCGCAGATCAGCCATCCGGTTCTTGATCGTGCCCGCCGATAACCCCCGCGCCTGCCACTCCTTGACCAGCGCCTCGACATGCTTTGGCTTGATCGAGGCAGCATGCAGGTGGCGATAGCCGAGCTCGTGCAGCTCGCGCGCGATCAGCCCCAGCCGCTGCTCGCGCTGCGCCTGGGTCATCCGCGACCCGTCACGGTTGCGACGGCAGATCCGCTTCAACTCGTACTCGAGATCAAGCATCGGGCAAACCGAGCGCCACGCGATCCTCCGGCTCCAACTCCACCAGGGCGAGATCCAGCCCCAACCGCTCCGCCCGAGCAAGCAGCTCCGCGGCCCGGCGCCGACGCGAACCAAGCCTGGCCTGCGCGCGCTCGCCCGCCCGCCCCGCGCCTCGCGCGACCCGCTCCAAGTCGCCGGCACCCTGCGCCAGCACGCTCAGCTCCCGCCGCAGCACGTACGCGAGCGCTAGCCGCTCGCGCTCCAGGCGAAGCGTCTGGGTTTCCGCGCGGGCGCGACGCGCCCGCGCGGAAACCCGACGCCGATACGCAGCACGCGCCAGCTCCGCGTCGCCCTGCGTCACTGCAGATCCCCTCGAAGGTAAGTGTTATTGCCATCGAGCACGGCGAGGGAGCGCCGCTGCTCGATCCGCCACCGGACCAAACCGATGCCGGGAAGGCTCGCTCGGGCAAAGATGCCTCTGATCAGCTTGAGGCGCCGCGCCGGTCCCCGTCGAGGACTAAAAACGCGGTATTGGTGGTCGACTCGCACACGGCCAAAGGCAGCGACCCGAGAGCCGCCAAAGACCGGAGCGCACCTAAACGACGGCACGCATCGCCTCACGCGTAGGCCTCCCGAGCAGCCGCTCGAGGTAAGCCCAAAGCCCAAACCAACAGGGCCTCGTACGCAAGAAGAATGCGCGCCGGTAGAAACACAGGGCTGCGACGGACATCAACACACGCGCCACCGTAGCCCCCGCCAACAGCCCCGTCCAGAGCTGCCCATCACTTGTCACACACTTTTGACAGAGCCCGTGCCGCCCAGACGGCACGGGCCCTCCCGCGCCGCGTCACTACCTCGCTTCGCTCCGGCAGTGACGCGGCGGACCGGACGCCCCCGTGCATCAAGCCAGCGAGATCCCCTCTCCGGCCCACAGCCCCGACACCGCTCTGGAGCGAGCCCACTGGGCTCGCTCCAAGGGCAGTCGAGCGAGCCGAGACCCCGCGCGCAAATCGGAATGTCGCCGGAGATCGTCCGGTCTGGGACCGCCACTATTTCCGACGGCGGTCGCCCCGTGAGATCCGCGGTTCCGCGTTGCGCCGGTTCCCTCCCGGAACCTGCCTGGCCTCATGACATACTCGCGCCCCTCGATGAACGGCGAGGGTCACGAGGGACTGGACGAGCTTGAGACCTACCTCACGACCGCTGAGGTGCTGACCTGGGGGGAGGCGGTCATGGAGGGTGGCCACCCGGAGAAGCACAGGATCATCCTCGCGGGCGGCGTCCAAGTCATGGCGAAGCCGGGGTTCGATCAGCACGAGGACACTGTGAAACGTGAGGTCGCTGGATGGCATGTCGCCAAGCACGTTGGATTCACCGGGCTTGTCGCCGCAACCGTCCTGCGCGAGGTGCCGAGGCTCTCGACCGGCGAACCTGTCCTGTCGAGCGTTCAGGTCACCTGGCCTGATGGTCGCCAGTGGCTCACCCCGATTGACCAGTTCACCGAAGAAGAGACCTGGCGGGCAGCCGTGTTCGATGCCATCGTTGCCCACACCGACCACCGTGGCAACAACTGGTTCGGCGTCCCCGACCCGACGACGGGCAGGCAGCCGCACCTTCGTCTTGTTGACACGGGTAACGCCTTCACCGGTAATCAGCCGAGTTCGAGCTTCTACGAGCGGCACATCGATGAGGAGTTGCCGACCGACGTCACGGATGGCCTTCAACGGCTGTTGGAGGATTGGCCAGTTGAGCTTGAGGATCTCCTAGCCGCCACCGACGCCGATCGCATTCGATCGAGAGCGGAGGAACTACTGACGGCAGGGCTCCTACGGATCGGGTAGAAGTACAGTTCGGAGGGAAAGGAGGAGCCAATTGGCTCCGCACGTAGACCTAGTTGAGAATCGGTGGTCTGGCGGCTACCAGGAGCGGGTCGGGGTGGCCACGCTGAAGGACGGCCGCATCCAGGTCAAGGCCGACTCCGCCCACTATCGGGACCTGGTTCAGAACGCGCTACCTGAGCTGTCGTCCCGTCCGGAGCGGTTCCTGGCGCAGCTGCCCCGGAAGTTCCACAGCGACTACTTCTTCGCGACCGAGCCCCACGAAGACGCTGACTGCCCGTTCGCGCACGGCACCCGAGTGGTCTTCGAGCAGCACCCTCGCGCCGCGGAGCCGCTGGACTCACCGCGGCGTCGTCGCCCCGCCCGCGCATAGCTCACGCCAGGCCTTCTGGTTGCAGAACGTCGTCGCGGTTCAACCGGATCCCAGACGCTCGACCTTGCCGGTTGCACCGGACGACCGCGCTTCCAGGCGGCGAGGTGGCCGAGATGCGACCGCATCGGCGACGACGCGCTCGTCCGACCTTGCGACTCGTCTCTGGTGTAGGTGTAGAGTCGCTTTGTGCCGCGTGCTGCTGAGACGCTGCTCGAGGCGGTCGAGCGGTATCCGTACGGACGGCGCGAGGATCGGCTGACTGAAGTTTTCGCGTGCGTGCTCGAGGCGGTTCGCGAGTTGGTGTGTTGGTTCGTCGAGGAGGCCGGGGGGCCTCCCGTCACACCGGGAGACAGACTCGTGGTGACAACGCAGGGGATGCTCGGCGGTAGCGGGCGCCCGGATATGGTCATCGACTACGGTCCGCATCGGATTCTCAGCGAGCACAAGATCGGCGCCGAGCTCACCGACTTTCAGCGTGCGGCGTACGCCGACTGGCGGTGCGATTCGGCGCTTGTCGCGCCCGACGCCGAGCGCTACCGAGCCGCTGGTATCTTCAAGCGGTACATCACGTGGCTCCGGGTAGCGCAGGAGGTCGATCGCCTCGGAGAAGAAGCTGCAGGTCCGTCGTGGCGACGACGGGCATTGCGACCAGACAGCCCGGGTCGCCTGCGCTGTCTTGCGGAACTGTTGGCCTTTCTCGAGTGCCAGGATGTCGGCGTGTCGAATATGAAGCCGATAGACGAATCCGCGGTTCGGTCCTACAGCGAACTGCGGGCTACGCGTGCCATGTTCGAGACGTTCCTGACCATGGTCCGGGAGGACCCGAGGATCCAGTCCCTCGCGCCCAGCATTCTGATGCCTGAAAAGGACAAGACTCAGTGGTGGTTTTCGCTGGACGCCGTGGAGTGGCCGTACCTCACGGTGCTCGATCCACAGGGCGGAGCGCAGATCGCGCTGGAGCCGACCGCCGACTGGCTCGCGCAGGAGTCCCCGGTGTTGTACGCCGGGTTCTATTTCGACACGCCTGACGGCCGTCTGCCGGTCCCCATGTCATCTCAGGTGTCGCCGTTGCAGGACGCACTACGGGCGGCGAACGTCCAAGTCGGCTTGCGCGCGGACGGCAAGCAGGGGAAGTGTGCCGCGACTCTCTACTTGTCCGAGCTAGCCGCGCGCGGCGGAACGCTGCGGGAACAAGCCGAGTATGCCGCCGGTTGGGCGGTCGACGCGATCGAAGCGATCCGGCGCATCAACGCCTAACACTGATCCCGCCGACGGCCGAACGGTGCGAGACATCGCCGGCTCACACTCCGGTCGTGGTCCGGCGCCCGCGGTAGCTTCAGGACTGTGCTTGTCCTCCCTGGCGACCCGTCGCTCGCCGACCGGCTGGCGGTTTTTCGCGAACATTGGCGGCGCGGTGCTCGCTACCGGATTCCGCTCTGCTGTCGCGCGCATTTCTGCCTTGACAGTGCGCTCGGTCGAATTGTGAGCGTCGTCCGGTGGCGGCAAATCGGCGCGTGGCAGACCGCCTTGCATTCGACGGACCCATGGGTGCCCTGCGGGTTCCTGCATCGCGGCTACTCCCCGTATGGCCTCCTAGGAAGAGCCGCGCGAATCCTGGCTTTCCAGGCGACCGTGCGGCTCCCTGGCGAGCGGAGCCGCTGGATGCGCGCTCGCATGACGACACCCGGACCAATGTGGACGACGGTCACACCGACGGTTAAGTGCGCGATCTCGCGCGCCGGTGGCAACGGGCAGTTGTGGTGGTCACGGAATACCGCGGGCAGCGACGCCCGGCGCCAGCGTCGGCCGGCGTGGCCCGGCCAGATCGTCGGCGGCGAGCCGGGCCACGAACCCGGACGACACGAGCCGCAGCCGCCCGTCCCGGAGCAGGTGCCCATCTCGCCAAGAGACGTGAAAGTGCCCAGGATTCAAGAAGCGAAAGCGCTCGGCCGCCCGCGAGGGACGAGCACTGTCTCCGGGTCGCTGACACCTACACACCAGCCACGCCCGTGCTGCGGCATGGCCCGGTGTTTCGAGTCGAGGTCAGATGAACGGCGGATCGATGCGATCCCCGGCGATGCCGGCGATCGCCGGGTAGCCGCCGGCAGCCAGGACCTCGAGCGGCGTTCGTCCATCGAGAGTCGGCATGCCGCGGTTTAGCCACAGCGCGACCGCATTCGGCTCCGTTGTGATCAGCAGCCGCTCAACCGTCGCCAGCAGCTGCCCGAGCAGCGCAGCCTGAGCATTATTGGGCACGGCCCGTCCCGCAATCCAGTCAGCGACCCTGCCAACTGAGGTGGCCGTCGCCACTGCGACATCGACATCGCCCAACGGCACGCGTCGCCGCATCCTTTCGAGCAGATCAAGCAATAAGCCATTGACCGGCGACCCCACTGCCAACGAGTACTTTTCCTGCTCCAAGGCCGGAGTTCTCGACGCCCAGCACGATTCCCACCGCCTCCAGCTCCGCGCGATCAGCGGAGAACTGGCGGACGAACGTGTCCCCGTTCAGCTCACCGTATTCCTTGACGTCACGCTTGATCTCCGACGCGGTCACCGGCTCGCACTCGGCCAATAGGTAAGAGATCAGCGAGAGTTGACGGATCAGCTTCGCGGTGCGGTTGGCCATCTCGACCTGAAAACTAAACGGTCCCGGGCAGCGTCACAAAGCCTGCGCTTCCAGATCGTTGTCCGTCTTCTCTGCCTTCTCGTCTCGCTCCCACCCACGGGCACGCCGGCCAACCGAATACATGTCGTGGCCCACTTGATGCATGACCGAGGAGCCGGCCGTGAGGCCTAAAGATCGAATCCATCCCGGACCACGCCGCCCGACGATCGCTCATCGGCCGCGTCGCGATCGTGGGCCGGCCAGCCCCGCCGCCATCACGGCTTCTTACCGATCAACCCACCAGGGAACGAAGGCGCGTGACCAGCACGTCCTCATCCTCGTCGAGCTCGACACGTCGTCGGACCAGAGAGATGGCGCGGACGTGCCCGGTGGTGCAATAGCGTCAAGTAGACGAACGGTGCTGTGCCGCGTCTCAGCGGGCCCGAGTGGGTCGGCCGTAGCGCTGACGCGCAGCCTCGCCTGAGGTGCCGAGCACGGCGCCGATCGCCTGCCAGGAGTGGCCCTCGGCACGAGCACGGGACACACACGCAGCGACCTCCGACTCGGCGTGTGCCCGATCGAGCACAGCCTGGCGGACCGCGCGAAGCGGCGCCGCGTCCCGAATCTCCGAAGGGTCGGACTCATGTCGCTCGAAGCGCTCGGCGAGCTCGTCCGCGTGGGCCAGGATCTGCTCGAGACTCCTCGGCATCAGCGCAAATATCTGGGACGAGCCCGCATTGCGTGAACGATCACCGGGCCCTGCTTTGACGAGACGACCCCGATTTCGTAAAGGTTGCCGGAGCTATCTGCCCCGATCAGCATCGTGAGGTCCTCCTCGAGGTCCTCGCTGCGGATGGGGTGATCGAACGCATGCAAGATGATCTCCTCGGACACGCCGTGTCGTAAAGCGCTCGGGGCGATGACCGGATTCGTCACTATAGCAAGTTACCTTGCGGCCGACTCATACACCCCCACCCCCGACCCGCGCTTTTTGTCAGAGTTGGCACAGAAAAGCCGCCCGTGCTCATTAGCTTTAGTGCGTGAGCGCGGATGAGCAGCCGAGGCTGACCACGATCCAGCGAATGGCGCGCGAAGCTGCGGAGCGCTCCGCACGTGAGCAAGGTTTGCCTCCGCGGACCACTGACCCGGCCGTCCTGAGACGTGTTGCCGAGATCGTGCGCGCCCGAACACCGGCACCTAATGACGCCACACTAGCTCGAACCGGCTAGGGTCGAAGCGATTGAACCCCCGCCGGCCAGGCCGCACGAGAACTTCTGCAAGCACGGCGGCGAGGATCGCGCGCTGGCGGTCGAAGCCAAGCTCGGGCCACCGCCTGCGAAGCGAACCGGAGCGACCGACATAGTCAGCGAGCACTGTTACCTGGCCGTTCTGCGCGCTCCGGCGTCGCGCCAGGTCGAGCTGCTGCTGGATCGGTTCCCGCGCGATCAGCCACTCCCGCATGCTGATGACGCCACCCGCATAGGCGCCGGCGAGCTCGTCGAGCTTGGCCTGGGCCCCATCCACCTGGCTGTCCCAGTTCGTGGCTGGGGGTTGCCCGTTACTTCGGATCGCCTCCGCGAGCTCCGGCGAGTCGACCCTCCACAGGACGGCCTCGACAACGAACTCTTCGAACGGCACCGCCAGCGCGTACACACACCCCCGTCCCGGGAGACCCGGGCCTCGCGGGCAGATGTAGCGCCGCTCGCCGTCGCCGCGCGGCCGGGCCGCCAGCGGCGCCCCGCATGCGGCACAGCGCGCGAGCCCCCGCAGCAGGTACGACCGTGCGGGGCGAGCCGCGCGCCTCGCCGGGTCGTCGACGAGTGCGCGGATGCGTCGAGTCTGCTCCGGTGCGATGATCGCGGCCCACTGAGCAGTCGCCACGATCTCGCCGCGGTGCTCACGCTGACCGCTTATGCGCGCGGAACGAAGCATGCGGCGAAGCGGAGTGGGGCTCCACGGGCGACCCGTGGGCGTGGTGATCCCGCGGTCGTTCAGATCCCTGCAGAGCGCCCGTAGCGTCTCGCCCCCGAGCAGCCGCTCCGCGAGCTCACGAATAACCTCGGCTTCCGACTCGCGCACGGTCACGAAGTCCCCTTCGAACCCAAACGGCCGCGTCCCGCCCCCAGCGACAGCGCCTTCCCTCGCGACCTGGAGCGCCTTGCGCTGCAGGCGCCGTGAGGCGGCGTCCGATTGGTTGCGAGCAACCGCCCCGAGGATCCGCGCTTTGAGGCGCCCGTCGTGCGTCGAGAGGTCGATGTCGCCCGACACGCTCGCCAGCTGGGTTAGACCCGCCGAGTCGCATACGTCGAAGAACTCCTCGAGCTCGCGCGGCTGGCGGTGCAGCCGGTCCTGGTGGTAGACGACAATCGCATCGAGACGCCGGTCGACGATGTCCTCGAGCATGCGCCGATACTCGGGCCGCTTGTTGCCCCTGTAGGCGCTCAGGTCGTTGTCGACATAGCGCTCCACCACTTCCCACCCACGCGACCGCGCCAGCTGCTCGCAGTCGTCGATCTGGCGACCGACACCCGCCTGGGTCTCGTCGCGGTCCTCGCTGATACGGGCGTAGATGCCGGCTCTCGTCACGCAGGTGTTTTATCAGACGCTCGCCCACCACGGCGTTCTGTTCCTCGACGAGCTCTCCGAGTTTCAGCGACCGAGCCTGGAGGCGCTTCGCCAGCCGCTCGAGGACGGCGCGGTGACGATCGTCCGCGGGCAGCGAGCGCTGTCCTTCCCCACGCGCTTCATGCTGCTCGCCGCGACCAATCCCTGCCCGTGCGGCTATGCCGGCGTTGGCGATCGGTGCGTGTGCGGCGAGGCGGACCTCCGCCGGCATCGGCGCAGGCTGAGCGGACCGCTGCTCGATCGCATGGACCTGCTGGTGGGAGTCGAGCGTCCAACGGAGGCCGAGCTGCGGGCGCCGCCGGTCGCTCGCTCCGACCAGGTGCGCGAGCGCGTCCTGCGGGCACGCAAGCGCCAGCGTGAGCGGCTCGCGGGTGCCGGCGCCACCTGCAACGGCCACATGGATGTTCGGCTCGTCCGCCGGCTCGTGGCGCTTGACCGCGACGCCGCCGAGATCCTGTCCCGGGCGTACGCGGCCGGCACGCTCAGCGCGCGAGGGCGGCATCGCGTTCTGCGGGTCGCGAGGACGATCGCGGACCTCGAGCAGCGCGACCGCGTGAGCCGCGACGACGTCCTGATCGCGCTCAGCCTGCGACAGCGCGCGGGCGCCGAACCCGCGCTTGCCGCATGAGCGCCCGCTCGCGGGCCTGCGACAAATGCCTGGCGCGGCCGTGGTTGCTCGCGGCGCTCGCCGGCCACCTGGATCGCGCGCGGGCCCGGCTGTGGGAGCTGCTGGCGCTTGACGACTGCCAGCTGCTGGAGGCGGTCGGCGGCAGGAGCGCGGGGCTGCTGCGAGACGGACTGGAGCGCTTCGATCCCGGCCGGGCTCGTGAGCGCTGCGCGCGGGCGGGGATCGAGGCTATCTGTATCTGCGACCCGGATTATCCGCGGCCACTGCGGGCGCTTCACAGCGCGCCGGCGGTACTGCACGTGGCGGGTGACCTGGAGCGCTTCCTGGGCTGCGTGCGCGAAGACGCGGTCGCGGTCGTGGGCGCGCGCACAGGCAGCGACTACGGCCTCGGGATCGCGCGCTCGCTGGCCCGCGGCCTGGGTGTCGCCGGATTCACGACGGTCAGCGGCCTGGCGCTGGGCGTTGATTCGGCAGCCCACGCCGGAGCGCTCAGCGTCGGCGCGCCGACGGTCGCGGTGCTGGCGGGTGCAGCCGACCGTCCGTATCCGCCGGCCAAGCGCGCGCTCTACCGGCAGATCCTCCAGGCCGGAGCCGTGATCTCGGAGCTGCCGCCGCAAACAGGAACCCGGCGCTGGATGTTCCCGGCGCGCAACCGGATCATCGCCGGCCTTTCGGCGATGACAGTCGTGGTCGAGGCCGGCCACCACTCCGGGGCGTTGGTGACGGCGCGCCTGGCAGGAGAGCTCGGCAGGCCGGTCGGCGCCGTGCCCGGCCGCGTCAACGCCGCCAGGTCGGCCGGGTGCAACGCGCTGATCAGAGACGGCGCGTTGCTGGTGCGAGGCGCTCAGGACGTGCTCGACGATCTGTTCGGCGCCGGGACCCGCGACGTCCGCGACGCGGCGCGAGCGGAGCTCGCTCCCGAGCTCCGCTCGCTGCTGGCCGCGATCGCCGACGGACACGACTCGACCGCCGCCCTCGCTCGCGCCGGCGTGCCGGCCGACCGCGGTCTCGCCGCGCTGGCGTCGCTCGAACTCGGCGGATACATCCGACGCGAGCCCGGCGGCCGCTTCGCGGTGACGCCATAGCCGCGCCTGAATAACCTCGAGATCGATGGCGACCACTCCTCCTCGCATTCCTCGGGTGCTGTCGATCGCGGGCTCGGATTCCGGCGGCGGCGCCGGCATCCAAGCCGACCTGAAGGCGTTCGCGGCATGCGGCGTACACGGAATGACCGCGATCACGGCGATCACCGCCCAGAACACGGTCGGTGTGAGCGCGGTCCATGCGGTCCCGCCTGACGTGATCGTGGCTCAGGTGCGAGCGGTGCATGAGGACATCGGGATCGATGCGGTGAAGATCGGAATGCTCGGCACGCGCGAGACGATCGCGGCGGTCGGGCGTGCGCTGGACGAGCTTCCGTCGCAGACGCCGGTCGTGCTCGACCCGGTGATGGTGGCCGAATCCGGCGCGCAGCTGCTCGATCCCGCCGCGCGTGCGGCGCTGATCGAGCTGCTGGCACGAGCAACGGTCCTCACGCCGAACCTGCCCGAGGCCAGGGTGCTGGCCGCGGACGCGGAGGCGCGCGCGGGTGCGGAGGACCTCGCGCGTGTGATCCACGCGCTCGGCCCGGCGGCCGTGGTCGTCACCGGCGGGCATCGCGACCGCGCCTCCGACGTGTTCTTCGACGGCGAGCGGCTCGTGGAGATCCCGGGCGAGCGCTACCCGGACGGCGCCGCCCACGGCTCCGGCTGCACGCACTCCTCCGCGCTGGCGGCGCGCCTGGCATGGGGAGATGAGCCGCTGGCGGCGGCGCGCGCGGCCAAGGAGATCGCCGCTGCCGCGGTCAGGGACGGCCTCGCGGAGATCGGCGCGGGCGCCGGACCGGTCAATGCCCTCGGGCTATCACGGCGGTGACATAATTGTCCGATGCGGTTCCTGCGGATGCGGCCAGGGCACGGTGAGGTGCTCATCGCAGAGGGGGACGCGCGCGTCGCGGAGGACGAGCAGCGGCTGATCGAAGAGTTTCGGCGCCAGCTCGACGCGGGCTTGTGGGCCGCCGTCCCTGTTGCCGGCGCGGACGGCAAGCGTGCGGCGCAGATGGTCCGCTCGTTTGACGAGGTACCGCGAGACGCCGACCGGGTGATCTTCTTCCCGCGGGCGGCGGGCGGCAGTTAGCCCGCCGGCGTCATGCTGCTGGCGCTGATCGCAACCGCACTCGTGGCGCTGGCACTGCTGTCGGATCTGATCGTGCCGAGGGTGGAGGAGGCGTGGGGCCGCTATCGCGCACGCCGAAAGCGAGCGCCGGTCGTTGCGTATGACCCCGGCCGCGAGCTCCGCGCCGAGCAGCGGGCGCGCGAGCTGTTGCGCTCCTGCGTGAACGACGAGGAGTGGGCGATGTACCGCGACCTCGGGTTCATCCGCGTATGGGGCTCCCGACCCGACGGTCCCGATCAGGGCGGTGCGACGGCCGGCGCCGACTACGCCTACCTCATCTACCCGCACCGGCCGATCGTCGCGTACCTGCCGCAGACGCGGCAGCTGCTCAGCGAGTACTGCGTCGAGTTCCCGGACGCGACGCGCCCGTACGGCAGTGCGCGCCTGCCTGACTCAGACGATGTGCTGGCGAAATGGATGGCGCTGACCGGCGACGAGCGGCGGCTGATCTCGACCGCGAACATGCACCTGCCCGGGCGCCAGCTCGACCCCCAGCAGGTTGCGCGGGACCTCTGGCGGCTCGAGCGCTGGGAGCGCGCCCGGCTCAGCGCCAGCGCGCTGGCGAGATCAGCGCCCGACCGACGAGCTCGCTGATCGGCTCGCCGAAAAGCGGCCACCGCCGGATCGGTCCGGCCCGCTAAGGTCCCCGCGGCCATGAGCCTGGACCTCAAGCACCGAAGCCGCGCGCTCACCGAGGGCCCCCAGCGCGCCGCGGCGCGTGCCTATCTGAAGGGGATCGGCTACGACGACGAGGCGCTCAGCAAGCCGCTCGTGGCGGTCGCCAACACGTGGATCGAGACGATGCCGTGCAACTTCCACCTGAGGGCGCTCGGCGCCCAGGTCAAGAAGGGGATCCGCGAGGCGGGCGGCACACCGATGGAGCTGAACACGATCGCGATCTCCGATGGGATCACGATGGGGACGCCCGGGATGCGGGCCTCCCTGGCGAGCCGGGAAGTGATCGCGGACTCGATCGAGCTCGTTTGCGACGCGCACCTGTTCGACGCGGTGATCGCGATCAGTGGCTGCGACAAGACGATCCCCGGGACGGTGATGGCGCTGTGCCGGCTGAATGTCCCGAGCCTGATGCTGTATGGCGGCTCGATCTTGCCGGGCCACTATCGTGGACAGGAGGTCACGATCCAGGAGGTCTTCGAGGCGATCGGCGCGTACGCCGCGGGCGCGATCACCGAGCAGGAGCTGACCGAGCTCGAGGATGCCGCCTCGCCGGGCGCGGGCGCCTGCGGCGGCCAGTTCACGGCCAACACGATGGCGATGGCGTTCGAGGTGCTCGGCATCTCTCCGGCCGGTTTCAGCATGGTCCCGGCGACCGATCCCCGCAAGGCGGAGGTCGCGGCCGACGCGGGCAGGTTGATCCTCGACGTGCTGGGGCGCGGTCAGCGGCCGAGCGACGTGATCACGCGCGAGAGCCTTGAGAACGCGATCGCCGCGATTGCATGCAGCGGCGGCTCGACCAACGGCGTGCTGCACCTGCTTGCGATCGCCACCGAGATCGGCGTGCCACTCGGCATCGACGACTTCGACCGGATCAGCGAGCGCACGCCGCTGCTGTGCGACCTCAAGCCGGGGGGGCGGTTCGCCGCGCCCGACCTGTACGAGGCCGGCGGGGTGCCGCTCGTGCTGAGGCGGCTCAAGGAGGCCGGCCTCCTGCACGAGCACGCGCAGACGGTCACCGGCAAGACGGTCGGCGAGCACGCCGACGCCGCGCAGGAGCGCGCGGGCCAGGAGGTGGTGCGCCCGCTCAGCGACCCGATCAAGCCGACCGGCGGCCTGGCGATCCTGAAGGGCAACCTCGCGCCCGAAGGGTGCGTAGTCAAGCTCGCCGGCCACGAGCGCTCGAAGCAGACGGGCCCCGCGAGGGTGTTCGAGTCCGAGGAGGAGGCGATGGCCGCCGTCACCGCGCGCGCGATCAATCCCGGCGACGTGATCGTGATCCGCAACGAGGGCCCGGCCGGCGGTCCCGGCATGCGCGAGATGCTCGCCGTGACCGCGGCCCTGGTCGGCGAGGGGCTCGGCGAGCAGGTCGCGCTGATCACCGACGGCCGTTTCTCCGGCGCCACCCACGGGCTGATGGCCGGCCACGTAGCGCCCGAGTCGGTCCGCGGCGGCCCGATCGGGATCGTCCGCGACGGCGACGAGATCACGCTCGACGTCGCGGAGCGGCGCCTGGATGTGACGCTGTCGGACGCGGAGATCGCCTCCCGCGCGGCAGCGTACCGTCCGCCCGAGCGGCCGCCGGCGGGAGTCGCGCTCAGCAAGTACGCGCGGCTCGTCTCGAGCGCTTCGCTTGGCGCGATCACGCGCTGAGCCCTGCGAGAATCCCGGGATGGCGGAGGAGACCGGCAAGACGGTCGAGCTTGCGGCGCTGCGAGCGCCCGCGCGGTTGCCCGCCGGCCGCGACGATCTCCGCGACCAGCTGCCGGGGATCGAGCCCGAGCGCCGCGTCAGCGACTGGGGCCGCTCCGAACGGGTGGAGGGGCTGGTCGACCGTACGCTCTACCAGTTTCTCTACCACTACTGGTTCAGGGTCGAGGTCGAGGGCGTCGGGAACGTCCCCGACCAGGGCGGGGCGCTGCTGCTCGCCAATCATGCCGGTGCGCTGCCGCCGGACGGCGCGATGATCGCCAAGGCGATCAGGGAGGAGCACCCCCATCCGCGGCCGGTCCATCTGATGACGAGCTCTTCGCTCGCCACCAGCCCTGCGCTCGGCATGCTGCTCACGAAGCTCGGCGCCGTTGGCGCTCACCCCGCCAACCTCCACCGCCTCCTGTTCGACGAGCGCGAGCTGGTGCTGGCGTTCCCGGAAGGTGCCGAGGGATCGCGCAAGGCGCTGAAGGAGCGCTACCGGCTGCGGCGATTTGCGTCGGCCGCGCCGATCGAGGCGGCTGTGCGGGCGCGAGTGCCGATCGTTCCGGTCGCGGTCGTCGGGGCGGAGGAGGCGTTGCCGGTGGTGGCCCGCCTCCCGCGCGCGCTGCGAAGGATCCCACGGCTCCCACTGGCCACGCCGCTGCCGCTACCCGCAAAGCTGCGCGTCAGGTTCCTGGAGGCGGTCCCAACCGACGAGCTCGACCCGGACGCTTGGAGGGACCGCGGCTTCGTCGAGGCGCTGGCGCACGAAATCCGCGCGCTGATCCAGGAGAATGTGCTCGAGCTGGTCTCAAGCCGCCGCAGCGTGTGGCTCGGATAGCGGATGGACTCGCAGCGGATCCTGATCACCGGCATCTCCTCCCATTGGGGCGGCCGCGTGGCGCAGATGCTCGAGCGCGAGCCTGAGGTGGAGGCGATCGTCGGCATCGACACCAGCGAGCCGCGCCACGAGCTTGAGCGCACCGAGTTCGTCCGCATCGGTGTGGATCAGCCAGCGCTGCGGCGCATCATCCGGGCGGCCGCGATCGACACCGTGATCGACACGCGGCTGATCGACGATCCGGCCGGCCACTCGCTGCGCGAGGCTCAGCAGACGAACGTGACCGGCACCCGCAGCCTGCTGGCCAGCTGCACGGGGGAGGGCGGAACCGTGCGCAAGCTGATCGTGAAGGCCTCCGCGCGCTACTACGGCTGCGAGCGCGGCGCGCCCGCGTTCCTAAGCGAGGACCTCCCGACGCCGCCCAAGCCGCGGACGGTGATCGAGCGGGCGCTCGTGTCGGCCGAGGAAGCGCTTTCGGAGTACGCGCTGCGAAACCCCGCGCAAACGGTCACCGTGGTCCGGTTCGCTGACCCGATCGGCAGGCTGCCCGGATCGCACCTGGCACTGCTGGCGCTGCCGGTCGTACCCTCGATCCTCGGTTTCGACCCGCGCGTGCAGCTGATCCACGAGGACGACGTGGTCGGCGTGCTGGCCCACGCCGCCGCGCACCGACTCCCCGGCGTGTTCAACGCCGCCGCGGACGGCGTCCTGGCGCTGTCGGAGATCGCGTCGATGCTGGGCAAGCCGCTGCTGCCGGTGCTCCCTCCGTGGGGGACGGTGACGGCGGCGGCGCAGCTGCGGCGCCTCGGACTCCCGATCCCGGTCGAGCTGCTGCGCGAGCTGCGCGCGGGACGCGGGCTCGACAACCGGCGGCTGAAGGCGTCCGGCTACGCATACCGCTACACGACCCGCGAGGCGATCCTGAAGCTGCGCGCACAGCAGCGGCTGCGCCCGCTGCTGCGTAGCGGGGGGACGGCGTACCGCTACGACCGCGAGGTCGAGGAGTTCCTGCGCCGCAGCCCGAGCGTCCGGCGTGGCGGCGACGGCGACGCGAGCCGCCCGGCCCGAGCCGGCAACGGCCCCTACGACGAGCTGAGCGCCGTCGAGCTGATCGAGCTGATCGGATCGCTGGAACCCGCGGCCCTGGCACGCCTGCGCGAGTACGAGGCCGCACACCGAGCCCGGACACCGGTGCTCGAGGCGCTCGATAGACACCTTGCGCGGCGGGGTAGCCCATGAAACTCCTCATGCAGATCACGCGCACAGGGCCCGCCTGACGCAGGGCCGACACGATCGACCGGTACGATCTCCCAGCAGGTGGCGAACGTTTCATACCTCCGCCCTTCGGTCGAACGCGAGCGCGCGGCGCGTCGAACGCGCCGCGGGCTCGCGGCCCCTCCGCGGCGTTCCCGTCGTCGCGGGCCCGTCATCGCCGTGACCTTGGTGGTTCTCGTGGTCGCGGCGCTCGGCGCCGGGGCTCTGGTGCTGGTGTCCGCCCGCGCGAGCCTGACCGGCGATCCGACGGCCCTTGCGAAGGTCGGGCTGCCGCTCGGCGGCGGCACCATCGAGAGCGTCACGGTCGTGACAGGCCCGCACAGCAAGCGGATCCCGGTGTACGTCAGCGGTACCCAGATCTGGCCCCGGGGCCTGGTGCTCGCGCACCGACAGGTCACGATCGACGTCGTCATCAAGCGTCCCGGCTGGATCGCATGGCTTGCCGGCAAGACCGAGCGCCTGCGGCTCACGATGTACACGCCGAGTACACGGCTGCGAAGCCATTACCTGACGCTCGCGCCAGGAGCGCCACTCAAGCTCAGCTTCTTCTCGCCGGTGAGGGTGGTCGCGTACGGGCCCCCGGGCCAGCTTCGACGCCACCTGCTCGGAGCGCCCGAGAGCGAGGTCACGCTCGACCGCGCCGCGCCGGCCGGCACGATCGAGGTGGCGGCCGCACCGCGCACATGGGAGGTCTCGCCGGCGGCGCTCGTCAGCTGGTTCCCGGCCGGCGCCGCGACGGCCGCGGTCGCCTCGCCCGCGCCCGGCTCTTCGATCCTGCCGGGGACGCCGATCACGCTGACGTTCTCAAAGCCCGTCGCCCGGGCGCTCGGGTCGAGCCGCCCGCCAGTGTCGCCGATCACGCCCGGCACGTGGCACCCGGTCAACGCCCACACGATCGTGTTCAGGCCCATGGGCTACGGCTACGGCCTCGGCCAGACCGTCACGGTCGGCCTTCCGAGCGGGGTGCGGCTGGTCGGCGGCCTTCCGCGCTGGACCGTGCCCAATGGCTCGACCGCCAGGTTGCAACAGCTGCTGGCACTGCTCGGATACCTTCCGCTCGACTTCCACTACAAGGGCCGCGGGGTCGCCAGGACCGCGCAGGCCGAGGAGGCCGCTGCGATCAGGCCGCCGTCGGGCACCTTCGTGTGGCGCTACGGCAACGTGCCGGCGGCGCTGCACTCGATGTGGGCCCCCGGGGTCTCCGGGACGATGACTCGCGGAGCGGTGATGGCGTTCGAGAACGACAACGGGATAACGCCCGACGGCGTGGCGGGCCCAACGGTCTGGAAGGCGTTGCTCGCCGCGATCCTGGCCGGGCACCGATCAACCTTCGGTTATACGTTCGTGATGGTCAGCGAGGGCAGTCCAGAGTCGCTGGCGCTCTGGCATAACGGTCAGTCGTTGTTTTCCGTGCCGGTCAACACTGGGATTCCGTCAGCGCCCACTGCGACCGGCACATATCCGGTGTATGAGCACATCTCGTCGGGGACGATGAGCGGCACCAATCCTGATGGCAGCCACTATTCGGATCCGGGGATACCGTGGATCAGCTACTTCAACGGCGGCGATGCGCTGCACGGCTTCTATCGCGCTCAGTACGGGTTCCCACAGAGCCTCGGCTGCGTCGAGATGACCGTCTCCGATGCAGCGCGCGTGTGGCCGTACACACCGGTCGGCACTTTGGTCAACGTGGCATAGCGACCGCCTCCCGGGGAGGCATGGCGGTCCGTGTGGCGAATAGCCAGAGGTCGATGTGCGCGCTAGCTCGGCCTGCCGATGACGTGACAGTCGCGTCCAGGACCTGGGACGTGGCGCTCAAAGCCTTCGACGAAGATCTGCGCCGTCGGGCGGTCGCGCCGAAGACGCGGACCGCGTACAGCATCGACGCGCGCCAGTTCGCGCAGTGGGCAGACACGCACGGGCTCGAGCCGCGGACGGTTGACGTCCGGGCGCTGCGCCGCTACGCGGCATCGCTGTCAGAGCGCGGACAGGCACCGTCCACCGTGGCACGCAAGCTGGCGTCGCTGCGCGGTCTGCTGCGCGTGCAGATCGAGGCGGGGGTCCGCGCCGACAACCCGGCCGAGCTGCTCAGCTCGCCGAAGCGCCCGCAGCGGCTGCCACGGGTGCTGCGCGCCGACGAGGTGGCGGCCCTGCTCGACCGGATCCCGATGAGCAGTCCGCTGGAGCTGCGGGACCGGGCGCTGTTCGAGCTCGCCTACGGATCCGGATTGCGCGCCGAGGAGCTCGTATCGCTCGGCGTCGAGTCGGTGGATTTCGACGGCGAGTCGATCCGGGTCGAGGGCAAGGGGGGGAGGACGCGGATCGTGCCGGCCGGCGAGCACGCGCTGCGCGCGATCGAGCGCTACCTCGCCCGGGGCAGACCGGCGCTCGACGGCGAAGGCGACCGGTCGCTGTTCCTCTCGAAATCGGGGCGCCGCCTGAGCACCTCCGACGTGCGGCGCCGGCTGCGCGCGTGGGCGCGGCAGGTGGCCGTGCAGGCGCCGGCGATCGCGGACGTGCACCCGCACGCGCTCCGGCATTCATTCGCGACGCATCTGCTGGAAGGTGGTGCAGACTTACGCGCTATCCAGGAGATGCTTGGACACGCAACCGTCTCGACGACCCAGGTCTACACTCGGGTAGAGTCGGCACGGCTGAGACAGGCCTACGCGCGCGCCCATCCCCGCGCGTAGCTACGAGTCGGGGGAGAAACTGGAAACAAACGTCAAAGCGATCGAGCTTCACGATCTTTGGAGGCGCTACAAGTCCTCCGGGGACGAGCGTGCGCGCGAGCGGCTGGTGGTGGCCTACTCGCCCCTGGTCAAGTACGTCGCGGGCCGGATGGGCTCGGGGCTGCCCGCGCACGTCGAGGAAGCCGACCTCATCTCGTACGGCCTGGGCGGGCTGATCTCCGCGATCGAGCGCTTCGACCTCAGCCGCGAGATCAAGTTCGAGACCTACGCGATCACTCGCATCCGCGGCGCGATCATCGACGAGCTGCGAACGCTCGACTGGGTCCCGCGGTCGGTGCGCGCTCGCGCGCGCGAGATCGAGCGGGTCAACATGAAGCTCGAGGCGCGGCTTCAACGGGCCCCGACCGACGAGGAGATGGCCGCGGAGCTGGCGATCAGCGTCGAGGACTTCCAGGACGCGCTGCTGCAGATCTCCAACTCGACGATCGTCGCGCTCGACGAGCTGTGGAACGTGTCGGATTCGACCGGTGATCAGGTGTCGCTGCTCGACACGCTGCCCGATCGTGAGGCCCCCGATCCACAGGCGCTCGTCGACCAGTCGGAGCTGCGCGATCGGATCGCCGATGCGATCGCGGCGCTGCCAGAGCGCGAGAAGCTCGTGGTGGCGCTCTACTACTACGAGAACCTGACGCTGCGGGAGATCGGCGAGGTGCTGGGCGTCACCGAGTCGCGCGTGTCACAGCTGCACACCAAGGCGGTGCTGCGGCTTCGGTCGAAGCTCCAGAGCGAAATCGACTAGAGGACCGATCTGACCGGCCGCCGCTGCCCGGGTCGCCGGGCGGACCGCGATGAGCCGCTGAGGCTCGGTATCTTCGCCTCTCCGAACACGGCAAGGAGAGGAGCAGGGCATGCACAAGCCCGCGGATCGCATCCGAAACGTGGCGCTCGTCGGCCACCGGGGTGGTGGGAAGACGTCTCTGCACGAGGCGCTGCTGTTCCAGGCGGGCGCGATCAACCGACTGGGGTCGGTGCTCGACGGGACGACCACATCGGACTCAGACCCCGACGAGAAAGCGCGCCAGATGTCGATCGCGGCCGCGCTCAGCTCGTTCGAGTGGCAGGACCGCAAGGTGAACCTGATCGACACGCCCGGCGACTCGAGCTTCATCGCCGACGCGCTCGGCGCGCTGCGGGTGTGCGAGTCGGCGATCTTCGTGGTCAACGCGGTGATGGGCGTCGAGGTGCACACCACCCGCCTGTGGCAGCGCGCTGCCGAACTCGACCTCGCGCGGCTGATCTTCGTCAACATGCTAGACCGCGAGCGGGCCGATTTCTTCCGCACGCTCGACGCGCTGAAGTCGACTTTCGGCCAGCACGTCGTCGCGACCGAGATCCCGATCGGCGTCGAGCACGAGGTCTCGGGCATGATCGACCTCGTCGACATGAAGGCGTACTCCTATGAAGGGGCCGGCAAGGAGAACTGCACCGAGATCCCGATCCCGGACGCGCTTCAGGGCCAGGCCGAGGAGTACCGCGAGAAGCTGATGGACGAGGTCTCGGAATCCTCAGATGCGCTGATGGAGCGTTACCTCGCCGAGGAGGACATCTCCCACGATGAAATCGTCACCGCGCTCAAGGAAGGCACCAACCACGGCAACCTGTTCCCGGTCACGTGCGGGATCGCCACGCGGAACCTCGCGACCAACCGGCTGCTCGACGCGATCGTCGAGGACCTGCCCTCGCCGGTCAAGCACGGCGGCCTGCAGATCGGCGAGCTGACGCTCGAGCCGGTCGAGGACAAAGAGCTGTTTGCGTACGTGTTCAAGACGCGCGCGGATCCGTTCGCCGGACGGATCAACCTGTTCCGCGTCTACCAGGGCGTGCTAAAGCAGGACTCGCAGCTGCTCAACACACGCACGCACAACAAGGAGCGGATCGGCCAGCTGGTCACCTTCGAAGGCCACCAGACCGGCCACGCGACCGAATTCGGCCCGGGCGACATCGGTGCCGTCGCCAAGCTCAAGGAGACCAAGGCCGGTGACTGGCTCGCCTCGCGCGACGAGCCGATCTCGATGCCGCAGATCAAGCTGCCGGCGCCGGTGATGGCGTTCGCGATCGAGCCGAAGAGCAAGGGCGATGAGGACAAGGTGTTCTCCTCGCTGCGTCGCCTCCAGGAGGAGGACCCGACGATCGACCTGCACCGAGACCCCCAGACTGGGGAGCAGATCGTCGCCGGGCTCTCGCAGGTGCACGTCGAGGTGATCGTCGAGCGCTTGAAGTCTCGCTTCGGCGCCGAGGTGAACCTCAAGCCGCCCCGCGTGCCCTACCAGGAGACGATCAGAAAGCCGGCCAAGGCCCACGGCCGGCACAAGAAGCAGACCGGCGGGCGGGGCCAGTTCGGCGACTGCCACATCGAGATCGAGCCGCTCGAACCGGGTTCCGGGTTCGAGTTCGTAGACGCGATCAAAGGCGGCGTGATCCCATCCGGGTTCATCCCCGCGGTGGAGAAGGGCGTGCAAGAAGCCATGCAAGAAGGCGTCGTGGCCGGCTATCCGGTCAAGGACGTGCGGGTCCGGCTCTACGACGGCTCCTACCACACCGTCGACTCCTCGGAGATGGCGTTCAAGGTGGCCGGGTCGCTGGCGATGAAGCAGGCGCTCGAGCAGGCCGGGCCGGTGCTACTCGAGCCGATCATGCTGGTCACCGTCACCGCTCCGGAGGACACGGTCGGAGACGTGATCGGGGACCTGAACTCCAGGCGTGGCCGGCCTTTGGGCATGGAGCCGGTCGGCGCCGGAATGACCGAGATCAAGGCCGAGGCACCGATGGCGGAGATGCTCTCCTACGCCCCCGACCTCCGCTCGATCACCGGCGGGCAGGGGGAGTTCACGATGGAGTTCGAGCGCTACGAGGAGGTGCCAGGGCACCTGGCCGACAAGGTCGTGGCCGAAGCCCGAAAGGAGAAGGAGGCGGTGAAAGCGTAGGCGGGCTTCGCTACGCTCGGCCGCGTGGCCACGAAGGACATCCGAACCTCGAACGTCGAGACGAATTGTGACGTGTGCGGCAGGACGCTGCTGCGCGGCGAGCGCGCGGAGGTGTACCTGGCCGGCGGCGAGCGCCGCTTCGTGTGCGACCTGTGCAAGTCGCGCGCGCTGAACGAAGGATGGGTGAAGGAGGGAACGGTCCCGGCCTACGACGCTTCGGGGTCGACCTCGCACCGGCGGCGGTCGCTGCTGACCCGCCTGCGCTCGCGCGGTGACGCGACCCCTCCGTCGCCGCCCCGCGGCGCGCCGACGCTGTCGGACGAGCTCGACGGCCAGGCCTGGGCCAAGTCCAGGGCCTCGTCGGCGAGCGGCACGCTCGGCCGCACCCGCGAGCCGCGGCACGTCCGGGCGGTGCCAATGAGCGTCGAGCAGAAGAAGGCATCTGCGGTCGAGAACTTCAACGGCTCTGAGCACCGGCGAACGATCGCCGGCGTGGCTCGATCGCTGGGCCCTCCGGTCGTCGCGGTGCTGCCTTCAGGGACTCGCCCCAGCATCGTGCAGCTGGCGGTCTCGTGGGAGCTCTGCTGGTATCGCTACGAGATCGACCTGTCCGACGACGAGCCTGCCGTGCGGGTGACGGCGCAGGGATCTGAGCTCGACGAGCTGAGCGAGCCCGAGCGCGAGCCGAACGCGGCGGCGGACGAAACCGGGGCGTTGATTCTCCAGTAGACGCCGCTGCTGGACGAACTTCCTATACGCGACCGCCAGACCCGTCGCTACGATCCCGTCCGTGATCTACTGCGTCGTTCCCGAGGCGCTCGCCGAGGAGCTGTTCGACAAGCTCACCGAGTACTACGCCGAAGACCCGAACGTGACCGTGATCGTCGATCGCCGACAGAGCTCGCGGCGCGACGCGGGCCCCTCGGGCGCCGGTCAGCGGGGAGTTCGCGATCGGCGGCGGGCGCGCGTCACCGGGGAGTTCCCGCAGATAGGCCCGTCGCTGTCTGAGTGACCGAGCGCGCGGATGGCCCACGGACGGCTCTCGTCCTCCATGTGGACGGAGGAGCTCGCGGTAATCCCGGGCCGGCCGCGATCGGCGTCGTCGTCTCGCGGCCCGACGGCACCGTCGTCGACGAGCTGGCCGAGCGAATCGGAGTCGCGACGAACAACGTCGCGGAATACCGTGCGCTGCTGCGCGGACTCGAGCGCGCGGCGGCAGCCGGCGCGCGGGAGCTCGAGATCATCGGCGACTCGGAGCTGATCGCGCGCCAGTTAACCGGCCACTACAAGGTCAAGCACCCGTCGATGAAGCCGCTGTACGAGGACGCGATCGCGGCACTGCAGAGCTTCGATGCGTGGCGGATCCGAACCGTGCCGCGCGCGCAGAACGCGCGCGCGGACGCGCTCGTCAACCAGGCGCTGGACGGGCAGAGCTGACTTTTCCAAGCCAGTCCTGGCGGGTATGCAAGAGCCCGTGAGCGTCGTCGAAGCGGCCCGCGGGCTGGTGGAGCGCCCGTCACGGCACAAGGTCGTCAGCGTCTACCTGGACCTCGATCCCGAACGCTTCGCGACCCCGCCGGCCCGTGCCTCGCAGATCCGGTCGCTGATCGACGAGGCGACCAAGGATGTTGAAGGCGATTCGTCGCTGGGCCACGAGGAGAAGAGCGCGCTACGCGAGGACCTGGAGCGCGTCAGCTCCTATCTTCGCTCTCGGCAGGCGCCGTTCCAGGGCGCGCGAGGGCTCGCGGTGTTCAGCTCGGTGCGCGATGGGCTGTTCGAGACGATCCAGCTGCGCAAGCCCGTCCGGGCCCGCGTCGTCATCGACCGCCGCCCCTACGTCGAGCCGCTGGTCGATGCCGCCGAGCAGCGGCGTTGGTGCGTGGTGCTCGTCAACCGGCGCGCGATGCGGCTGTTTGCGGGACCCGCCGATCACGTCGAGGAGCGCCAGCGGGTCGAGGAGAACGTCCACGGTCAGCACGACCAGGGCGGCTGGTCACAGGCAAGCTATGAGCGCAGCGTCGAGAAGGACGCCGGCGACCATCTTCGTCGTGTCGCTGACCTGCTGCGGCGACATTTCGCGCGTGAGCCATTCGACCGGCTGGCGCTGGGCGGTCCGCCGGAGATCGTGCCGCGGCTGGAAGCGGTGCTGGCCGACGAGCTGAGGGCGCTGCTGGTGCCCGGACGGAGCATCGGCGACTTGATGGCGGCGAGTGACGAGCAGGTGCGCGGCGCGATCGCCCAACTGGTCGAGGAGGACGAGAAGCGTCACGAGCGCGGTGCGCTCGATCGCCTCGCCGCCGGGATCGGAAGCGGGGGTCGCGCCGTGGGCGGCCCCGAGGCCACGCTCGCAGCGCTGGCCGAGCGGCGCGTCGGCACATTGCTGCTGGAGCCCATGTTCGACGGCCTCGGCGCCCGCTGCCCAACTTGCGGACTGCTGTCCGAGCACGACCACGACCGCTGTCCCGCAGACGGAGGCCGGCTGGAACCGCTCGAGCACCTGCGCGAGGGCGTGGTCGAGGCGGCGCTCGGGCAGGATGCCGAGGTGCTGGTCGTGCGCCGTTACCCCGACCTCGGCCCACATCGCGGGATCGGCGCCCTGCTGCGGTTCTGAATCGGGTGGGCCGCCGCCCACGCTCGCATCCGGTGTGGCGATCCCGGTACTCTGCGGAACGTGAGCGATCCCCTGAGCGAGCTGAGCGCGCGGCTCGAGGAGACCGCGGCGCGGCTGCGATCCGGCGAGCTCGAGCCGGACGCGGCGCTGGCGTTGGTCGAGGAATGCGCGCGACTCGCGAACGAGGCCTCGGCGACGGTCGACGCGCGCTTGCGGGCGGCGGTCGAGCCGCTGCCCGACCTGCCTGGTCAGCTGCCGCTGCCGGCGGCCTAGTGGCCGCCGCCGAGCAGAGCTTCAGCCGCGACCCGCATCCGCGCGAGCAGGCGGGGCCCGGCGGCTACCCGGAGCAGCTGCGAAGCGCCGTCGAGGAGTACCTGGAGGCGCTGCAGTTCTCCGTCGGGTCCGGGACAGCGGGGCTGGAGGAGGCGATGCGCTACTCGCTCTTGGCCGGCGGCAAGCGGATCCGGCCGGTCCTGGCGCTCGCAACCGCCGCGGCGATTGCCCAGGAGCCCGTGTCGGTGCTTCCGCTCGCCGCCGCGCTCGAGCTGATCCACACCTACTCGCTCATCCACGACGACCTGCCTGCGATGGACGACGACGACGTCCGCCGCGGCCGCCCCACCTGCCACAAGGCGTTCGGTGAGGATGTCGCGATCCTCGCCGGCGACGGGCTCTACGCTGAGGCGTTTGTGCACCTGCTTTCGCACCAGCGCGCCAAGCCTGCGAACCTGCTGGCGGCCGCGTACGAGTTGGCGCGATCGACCGGGGTGGGAGGGATGGTCGGGGGCCAGTATCTGGACGTGGCGTCGGCTGCCCCGCCGGGACCGGAGGGGCTGCGCGAGCTGCACGAGCTGAAGACCGGCCGCCTGATCGCAGCAAGCGTCGTGTGCGTGCTGCAGCTGGCCGGCAAGCAGCACGAACATGACACAATCTCGGCGTACCGCGGCTTTGCCAGCGAGCTCGGCGTGCTCTTCCAGATCGTCGACGACATCCTCGACGTGACCGGATCACTCAACACACTCGGCAAGCGGCAAGGCAGCGACGAGCGGCTGGGAAAGCGTACTTACGTGTCCGAATTCGGACTCGATGGAGCGCGTAAGCTGGCCGAAGAATCGCACCGTCGAGCCCGCGCCGCGCTCGCTCTGGCAGCCCCTGCCGGTGCGGCAGAGCTCGAGCAGATCACAGATTTCATCGCGAGGCGAACCTTCTGATGGCAAAGCTCCTAGATGGCATCGACGGGCCTCAGGACCTTCGTGGACTGAGTGACGAGCAGCTGCAGTCGCTCGCACAGGAAGTGCGCGAGCACATCATCGAGACCGTCGGCGAGATCGGAGGCCACTTCGGCGCGAATCTCGGGACCTGCGAGATCGCGGTCGCGCTGCACTCGCTGGTGGACTCCCCGCACGACAAGATTCTGTGGGATGTGGGCCACCAGGCCTACCCCCACAAGGTGCTGACCGGCCGGCGCGACGAGCTTCACACGATCCGCAAGTACGGCGGGCTCGCGCCGTTCTGCGCGATCCACGAGTCAGAGCACGACATCATGGGGGCCGGCCACGCCTCGACCGCGATCGGCTACGCGGTGGGAATGAAGGAGGCGATGCGGCGCGGACACGGTGAGGATGGCCGCGTCGTGGCGGTTGTCGGCGACGGCGCGATGACAGGCGGCGTCGCGTTTGAGGCGGTCCTCCAGGCGGGCGGCCTCGGCACGCCGCTCGTCGTGCTGCTCAACGACAACGGCATGTCGATCGCGCCGAACGTGGGCGCTCTCTCGCGGTACTTCAACCGGATCCGGCTAAACCCGCGTCTGTGGCACGCGCGCGAGGGGGTCGAGGGCGGGCTCACGCGGCTGCCGGCGGGGATCGGGGCGGCGTTCGAGCGCTTCGGACCGCATCTGAAGGAGTCGCTGAAGGCGTTCTGGGCGCCAGGACTGTGGTGGGAGGAGCTCGAGTTCGCATACATGGGCGTGATCGACGGCCATGATGTGAGGGCGCTGCGTCGCGCGCTGCGCGAGGCGCTCGCCGCCGAACGGCCGGTGGTGATCCACTGTGCCACGGTCAAAGGCAAGGGATTCCCGCCCGCGGAGGAGGGCGGTCTGGAGGGGATGGAGAAGTGGCACGCGGCCAAACCGAAGTCGATCGCCAACGGCGCGCCGGCCACGATCGTGTCGAAGGGTGACTCCAAGCCGCCGCAGTACACCGAGGTGTTCGGCCGCACGCTGGTCGAGGAGTGCCGCCGCGACGACCGCGTGATCGGGATCACCGCGGCGATGAACTCCGGCACGGGTCTGAACATCCTCCAGCGCGAGCTGCCGGACCGCTACTACGACGTCGGGATCGCCGAGCAGCAGGCGGTGCTGTTCGCCGCGGGCCTGGCGCTCCAGGGCTGCAAGCCGGTCGCGGCGATCTACTCGACGTTTCTCCAGCGGGCCTATGACCAGATCGTTCACGACGTCTGCCTGCAGAAGCTGAACGTCGTGTTCGCGATGGACCGGGCCGGTCTGGTCGGCGACGACGGGCCCACACATCACGGCGCGTTCGACATCGCGTACCTGCGGTGCCTGCCGCACATCGTGCTGATGGCGCCACGCGACGAAGCGATGCTTGTGCACATGCTGCACACAGCGCTGGTGTACGACGGCGGACCGATCGCGCTGCGCTACCCGCGCGGCGAGGGCGTCGGCGTGCCGCTGCCGGACCTGCCGATGGAGCTTGAGATCGGGACCGGCGAAATCCTGCGCGAGGGCGACCGGGTGGCGCTGCTGGGATATGGCACCGGCGTCGGGAAGGCGCTCGAGGCGGCCGCGATCCTCTCGGAGCGGGGAATCTCCGCGACTGTCGCAGACGCGCGCTTCGCGAAGCCGATCGACGCCGGGCTCGCGGCCCAACTGGCGGCCGAGCACGAGCTGCTCGTCACGGTCGAGGAGGGCGTGCTGGCAGGCGGGTTCGGCTCAGCGGTGTGGGAGACGCTGTCGGACGCCGGCCTCTCGCCCCGGATCCTGCGGGTTGGCCTCCCTGACCGCTATGTGACCCACGGCGCGCCGAAGCTGTTGCACGAGGAGGTCGGGTTCACCGGCGAGCGGATCGCCGAGCGGATCGAGGCTGCAGTCGCCGAGCGCAGCGGTGTGACGAGCGGCTAGTCAAGCGCTCAAGCGAACGGCCCACCTTGGCGGCGGGCCGTTCGGAGGAGAGATGTGCCTGTGTCTGTGGGGGGAAGCTCTCAGCCGCTGGCGACGTAGCGGGTGCCGTAGCGGAGCAGGCCCTGCGTGAGGGCCGCGGCCGCCAGCAGCAGCGCCGCGCGCCCGTCGCCGGCCAGCGCCAAGAGGAGCGCAGCGATCGCGGCGACGGCCATGAACCCGCCGTCGAACTCATTGTGGAGCGTGGCCGAGTACGTTGCCGCGGACCCGGTCAGGCCGATCGCCGCGCCGGTCAAGATCGCGCCGAGCATGATCGAGGTGATCAGCCCGGCTGCGCCGAAGCCCAACGGGATCGGGGCGAGCATCAGCGCGGTGCCGACCGTCAGCTCGATCACGCCATGGGCGGGCAAGCTCAGTTTTCTCGGAAGTCGCATCGAACATATGATCGCTCCGCTTTTCGGGGTGAAGTGTGACGTAGCTCACCGAGCGGGCCGATCACTACCGTTCCGCAGGCCATGAAGCGGGTCAGGCTCGACAATCTGCTGCTCGAGCGCGGGATCTTCCCGTCGAGATCGCGTGCCGCGGCCTCGGTGCTGGCCGGCGAGGTGATGCTGCTGCCCGAGCGCCGCCGCGCCGAGAAGCCGGGACAGCTCGTCAGCGAGACCACGGAGCTCGAGGTCGACGCCCCGGCGCAGTTCGTCTCACGAGGAGGGATCAAGCTCGCCAACGCGCTCGACGCCTTTGCGATCGACGCCGCGGGCCGGCGCGCGCTCGACATCGGCGCATCGACGGGCGGCTTCAGCGACTGCCTGCTCCAGCGTGGTGCCGCACACGTGATCGCCCTCGACGTCGCCTACGGAGAGCTCGACTGGCGGCTGCGCCAGGACCCGCGCGTGACCGTGGTCGAGCGCCGCAACGCGCGATCGCTGGAGCCCGCCGAGCTCCCGTACCGACCGGACCTGATCGCGATCGACGTCTCGTTCATCTCGCTGCGCAAGGTGCTGCCCGCCGTGCTGGCGTGTGCGGGCGACCGATTCGACTGCCTGGCTCTGGTCAAGCCACAGTTCGAGGTGGGGCGGGACCGCGTCGGGAAGGGCGGTGTGGTCCGCAGGCCGGAGTGGCGACGTGCCGCGCTGGTGGACGTCGGGGAGGCCGCGCGCACGCTCGGCGCGTCCGTGCTCGGCTATGCGAGCTCCGGGCTTCCCGGCCCCAGCGGCAACCTCGAGACTTTCGTGTGGATCGCCGAGGGCTCGCGGCGCGGGATCGATGATCTGGAGCGGATGGCGCGCGAGGTCGAACCGTGAACCCTGTTCGCAGCGCGACCGTGCTGACCCACCGCCGGCCGGTCGAGACCGCGCCGGCGCTCAGCGCGCTGCGGCGGCTCGCGCGCGAGTTCGGCGCGGTGCTGCGGGTCGATCCTGAGGAGACCCGCAAGCACGGGCTGACGGCGTCCGAGGAATTGGAGCTCGACGCGAGCGTCGCGCGCGACGTCGACATCTGCTTCGCGCTCGGCGGCGACGGCACGATCCTGACCGCGCTTCGGACCTACGCCGGCTCGGGGGTGCCGGTGTTCGCGGTCAATTTCGGGGAGATCGGCTTCCTGGCGACCGTCGACCGCGATCAGGCCGAAACGGGCTTCTCCCTGGCATTCGACGGCGACTATGAGGTGCTGTCGCTGCCGGGCATCGCCGTGTCCGGCGCACGCGGCGAGTGGCTGGCGATGAACGACATCTCGATGCACCGTCAGCCTGGCAAGCGCGTGGCCGATCTCGAGTACTCCGTCGGCCGCGACGAGGTCGGACGCGTCCGCTGCGACGGGTTGGTGGTCGCCACTCCGGCCGGGTCGACCGGCTACAACCTCGCCAATGGCGGGCCCGTGATGGCGTGGGGCGTGGAGGGGTTCGTGGTCTCGTTCATCGCGCCGCACTCGCTCACAGCCCGCGCCCTGGTCGTAGCGCCGCAGGACGTGCTGGCGGTGAACAACCGCTCCCGTGAGGAGCCCGTCGACGTGACTGTCGACGGACGACCGGTGTGCGCGCTGCCGCCGGGCGAGCCGATCGAGGTCCGCTTCTCTGACAACCAGAGCTGCCTCGCCCAGCTGCCCGGGGCGAGCTTCTACCAGCGGCTACGCGAGAAGTTCGGGCGGTTGGCGAGCGTGCCCTAGGCGGAGCTGCGCCGGTCCGTCGGGCTCGCCTGGTACACCGTCGCGCGTGCTGCACGAGCTGCGCGTCGAGAACCTGCTGCTGATGGAGCGGGCGGAGCTCCGGCTCGCGCCCGGACTCAACGTGCTCACCGGCGAGACCGGCGCCGGCAAGACCCTGCTCGCCCACGCGCTCGACCTGCTGCTGGGTGGGCGGGCCCGGCGCGGGATCGTGCGGCGCGGCGCGAGCGAGGCGTATGTGGAGGGGGTGTTCTCGATCCCGCCCGAGGTGCCGCGCCCCGAGCTGCTTCCGGACGGCGCCGAGGAGCTCGTGCTGGCCAGGCGGGTGTGGCCGGACGGGCGCACCCGCGCCTACGTCTGCGGTCGCAGCGCGACGGTCGCCGACCTCCGGGAGCTCGGCGGGCGGCTGTTGGCGTTCTATGGCCAGCACGAGCATCGCAAGCTGATGCTCTCGAGCGTGCAGCTCGAGGCGCTCGACGCGCACTGCGGACCTCGGCAGCCGGGGCGCCGAGCACGGATGGCGCAGTCTTACGCCCGTGTTCGGATGCTCGAGGAGCGCGTCCGGCAGCTGGCGTCGGTCGCGGGTGCGCGCGACCGCGAGCTGGACCTGCTGAAGTTCGAGCTCGACGAGATCGAGGCGGTCGCGCCGAGCCAGGACGAGCAGGCGTCGCTGGCTGCGGAGCGGGAGCGGTTGCGCCACATCGAGCTGCTGCGCAGCGCCGCCGGCACGGCTGCCGAGTCGATCGCGCCGGAGACGGGCGGAGGTGTCTGCGAACTGCTGGCGTGCGCAGCGCCGGCGCTGGAGCAGGCCGCGGTCCTCGACCCGCGCCTCGCGCCGCTGGTGGAACGGCTCCAGACGCTGCGCTATGAGGCCGACGACCTGGGCGCTGAGCTTCGAAGCTACGCGCGCGGGATCGAGGACAGCCCCGGACGGCTCGAGCAGGTCGAAGAGCGGCTGGCGCTGCTGGCGCGACTGGAGCGCAAGCACGGCGGCACGATCGCCGAGGTGCTGCGCCATGCTGAGCATTGCCGCGGGCGGCTGAAGGAGCTTCAGAACGCCGACGTAGCGCTCGAGGCCGCGCAGCACGAGCTGGAGGCTGCCGTGGCGGAACGGGATGCGATCGCGGGCGAGCTGAGCGCCGCCCGCGCGCGGGCGGCGCCCGCGCTCGCCGCGGCCGTCCGGGATCGGCTCGGCGAGCTGGCGATGCCCGACGCGACCTTCGAAGTGCGGCTGGAGCCTCGCCCGGAGGGCTGCGGTCGGCGGGGCGGGGAGGCCGTCGAGCTGTTGATCGCGCCGAACGCAGGAATGGCTGCCGCGCCGCTGCGGGAGATCGCCTCCGGCGGTGAGCTCTCCCGCGTGATGCTGGCGCTGCTGAGCGCAGCACACGGCAGCGGCACGGCGGTCGAGCCGGCGCCTCTGCTCGTGTTCGACGAGATCGACGCCGGAATCGGGGGGCATACGGCGCGGGCGGTCGGCGAGCACCTGCGGGCGCTGGCCCACGGGCGGCAGGTCCTGTGCATCACGCACCTGCCGCAGGTGGCGGCATTCGCCGCACGCCACTTCACGATCACCAAAGAAACCTCAACCGCGCCGGCGAGAACGACGGTATCGCTGCTGGACGAGGAAGACGTCGTGGTCGGCGAGCTGGTGCGGATGCTCGGGGCGGGGGAGGGCGACCGCGCCGCAAGCGAACACGCCCGCGAGCTGCTGCGCGCGGCCTGAGCTCGCGTCCGGCGCCCGCGCTACCGTGAGGCGGTCAACTAGACTCGGGACGCGAGGACGATCAATGGCCGAAGGCGAGACTCGCTTTATCTTCATCACCGGCGGCGTCGTCTCCTCGCTCGGCAAGGGGATCGCCGCCGCGTCGATCGGGCGGCTGCTCGTCGCGCGCGGCTTTGAGGTCCAGCTGCAGAAGTTCGACCCGTACATCAACGTCGATCCGGGCACGATGTCGCCCTACCAGCACGGCGAGGTCTTCGTCACCGAGGACGGCGCCGAGACCGACCTCGACCTCGGTCACTACGAGCGCTTCACCGACGCGAACACCAGCCGGGCGTCGAACGTAACCGCCGGCGGGGTCTACAACTCGGTGATCCGGCGCGAGCGCCGTGGCGACTACCTGGGGGCGACAGTGCAGGTCGTGCCGCACATCACCGACGAGATCAAGCAGCGGATCAGGCTGATGGCGGAGTCCTCCGATGTCGATTTCGTGATCACCGAGATCGGCGGCACGGTCGGCGACATCGAATCCCTGCCGTTCCTCGAGGCCATCCGCCAGTTCCCGGTGGATGTCGGGCGCAGGCGCTGCATGTTCATCCATCTGACGCTCGTGCCGTACATCGGCCACGCGGGCGAGCTGAAGACCAAGCCGACCCAACACTCGGTCAACGAGCTGAGACGGATCGGAATCGCACCGGACATGGTGGTCTGCCGCTCCGAGGCGATGCTGTCCTCCGACATCCGCCGCAAGATCGCGCTGTTCGCGAGCCTGCCGGTCGAGGCCGTGGTCTCCGCGTACGACGTCCCGGACATCTACCAGGTCCCGCTCGTGTTCCGAGCGGAGGGAGTCGACAAGTTCGTCCTCGAGCACTTCTGCTTGGACGCTCCGGCGCCCGATCTGGCCAACTGGGAGGCGATCACGCGCCGTGCCAGCGAGGCGACGCGCGGGATCCGGATCGCGCTCGTCGGCAAGTACGTCAAGCTGGAGGACGCATACCTGTCCGTCGTCGAGGCCCTCCGGCACGCGGGGATCCACCATAGGTGCAACGTCGAGGTCGACTGGATCGACTCGGAGACCGTCACCGAGGCAGCCGTCACGACCCGCCTGCAGAGCGCGGACGGGATCCTGATCCCCGGCGGATTTGGCGGCCGTGGCTGGGAGGGAAAGATCCGCGCGGCGCAGATCGCCAGGGAGCAGAAGATCCCGTACCTGGGGATCTGCCTCGGCATGCACGTGTCGGTGAGCGAGTTCGCGCGCCATGTCGCGGGCATGGACGGCGCCAACTCCACCGAGATGGACCTCGAGACGCCATTCCCGGTGATCGACCTGCTGCCGGAGCAGAAGGAGATCGCGGACATGGGCGGGACGATGCGATTGGGCGCCGATCCGGTGAAGCTGCACGACTCGACCCGGATCCGCGAGCTGTACGGGGAGCCGGTCGTGTACGAACGTCACCGGCACCGCTACGAGGTCAACAACCACCTGCGCAAGCGGCTCGAGGCGGCTGGGCTTGTCTGCTCGGGCACGTCGCCGGACGAGCGGCTGGTGGAGGTGATCGAGCTGCGGTCCGACAGTCATCCGTTCTATGTGGCATCGCAGTATCACCCCGAGTTCAAATCGCGCCCCGAGCGGCCCGCACCGCTGTTCCGAGAGTTCGTGGGCGCCGCGCTGGCGCGCAGCGAGAGTCGCGGGGCGGTCCGGCTCGCGGGCGAGGAGCCCTCTGCCGCCAGTGACGAGCGGGACGTGGTCTCGCGCGCCGCAGTGCAGTGAGGCGGGCGCTCGAGCCCGAGCGCGAGCGGCTCCACGACACGTTCGCCGGTCTGTGCAGACTCGAGAGCCCGTCAGGGCATGAGCGACCGTGCGCGGACCGGATCCTCGCCGAGCTTGCGCAGATCGGGCTCCAGGCCGACGAGGACGGTGCGGCGGAGCTCGTCGGCGCCGATGCCGGAAACGTGTTTGCCCGCATCGGCGGGCGCGGCGAGAAGAGCATCCTGCTCTGCGCCCACATGGATACGGTGCCGCCGACCGCGCCGATCGAGCCGATCATCATCGACGGTGGCTGGCACAACGCCAACCCTGGCATCCTCGGCGCGGACAACAAGGCGGCGGTGGCAGTGCTGCTCGTGCTTGCGCGGCGGCTGGCGGCGCAGCGCCCCGAGGTCGGTGTCGAGCTGCTGTTCACGATCTCCGAGGAGAACGGTTTGCACGGAGCAAAGGCGTTCGACAAGTCTCGGCTTCAAAGCAGCTTCGGCTACGCGTTCGACCACGCCTCCCCGATCGGCGGGATCGTGGTGGCCTCGCCGTCCTACATGAAAATCACGGCAGACGTTCGCGGACGCGCGGCGCACGCCGGCATCCGGCCCGAGGATGGACGCAGCGCGATCACTCCCGCGGCGCGCGCGATCGCCGCGATCCCGCAGGGACGGCTGGATCCTGAGACGACCGCCAACGTCGGCACGATCACCGGCGGTACTGCCACCAACGTGGTGGCGGAACGTTGCCGGGTGGAGGCGGAGGTTCGTGGTCACGCGGATGAGCGCGTCGATGCAACGGTGACCGAGATGGTCGATGCCTTCCAGGACGCGGTGGACGCTGCCGAGTGCGATCTCGACATCACGGTCGAGCGGATGTTCAGCCGCTACCGGACCAAGCCGGGCGAGCCTGGCGTAGTGCTCGCCGAGCGGGCGCTTTCGGCGTGCGGATACCAGCCACGGGCGCTCACGACCGGCGGTGGCTCCGACGCCAACGCGTTCCAGGTCGAGGGCTTTCCCTGCATCAACCTGGCCAACGGCACCGAGCGCAACCACGAGCCCGACGAACGGGTGAGCGTCGACGCGCTCGAGGGGATGCTGGAGGTGGCGATCGCATTGGTCGAGGAGGCCTCCGGTGTCGTTTGAGCGTCTGGGCGAGGAGACCAAGTGGGAGGGGAAGATCGTCCGGGTCGGCGTCGAGCGCTTCCGGCATGATGACGGCGAAGAGGTCACGCGCGAGAAGGTGTGGCATCCCGGCGCGGTGGGGATCGTCGCGCTCGATGAGGAGCACGTTTGGCTGACCCGTCAACCACGGGAGGCGGTGGGGGAGCCGGAGTCGCTCGAGATTCCCGCGGGCAAGCTCGATGTCACCGGCGAACCGCCGCTCGAGACGGCGAAGCGGGAGCTGACCGAGGAGATCGGTAAGCGGGCCGATCGCTGGGAGGAGATCTTCTCGTTCTACACGAGCCCGGGGTTCAGCGACGAGCGCGTGCTGCTCTACCTCGCGCAGGGACTCTTGGACGCAGCCGACGCGCAGCCGGACGAGCACGAGCGGATCGAAATCGTGCCCTGGCCGCTCGAGCGGATCGACGAGGCGATCGCGCAGTGCGAGGACTCCAAGTCGCTGATCGCGCTGCTGTGGCTCGCGCGCAGGCGGACGTCCGGGTAACGCAGCGGATTCGAGCTCCTTTCAGGTAGGACGCGTTGCGCTGGTGACGAATAGGTGGATGTGGCCAGCACGGCAACGGCACCAGCGCCCAGGCTGACTGACCTCGTGCTCGACTTCCTCGGCTACCTCGAGCTCGAGCGCGGGCTGTCGCGCAACACGCTCGAGGCATACCGCTCTGACCTCCAGCAGTTCGGGCAGTTCCTCGACAGCCACGGGCTCGACCCGGTGTCGCTGCGCCCCCAAGACCTGGCGGCGTTCGTGTCCGAGCTCGCCGCCGGACGCGCGGGCCGGCAGGGGGTATCACCCGCCACGCTGCAACGCAAGATCGCGTGCCTGCGGTCGTTCTACCGGCACCTGCGCCGCGAGCAGCTGCTCGACCACGACCCGACGGTCGACCTGCGCCCGCCCCGTCCGCGCGGCCGCTTGCCCAGCGTGCTCACGCGCGATGAGATCTCGCGGCTGCTGGCGCAACCGCGCGGCGACTCCCCCGCGGCACTTCGCGACCGTGCACTGCTCGAGACCATGTACGCCTGCGGGCTGCGTGCTTCGGAGGCGATCGCGCTCGAGCTCTCGCAACTCGACCTGGAGGCGGGAATCGTGCGGCCGTTCGGCAAGGGCTCCAAGGAGCGGATCGTGCCGATCGGCAGCAAGGCGATCGGCGCGCTCCAGGCGTACCTGCTGCGGGCGCGGCCCCGACTGGTGGGGCTGCGCGACGAGCAGCGCGTGTTCGTGAACCTCCGCGGCGGCGGGCTCTCGCGCCAGGGCCTCTACAAGATCGTCCAAAGGCATGCGCGATCCGCGGGGCTCGAGCGGCGGATGAGCCCACACACCCTGCGCCACTCGTTCGCGACGCACCTGCTCGCCGGTGGGTGCGACCTGCGCTCGCTCCAGGAGATGCTAGGCCACGCCGACATCGGCACCACTCAGGTCTACACGCACCTGTCGGCGGATCGGCTGCGCGACGTGTACTTCGACGCCCATCCAAGGGCGCAGATCGCCCCTCCGCGCTGAGCGGCGTGGAAGAGCGACCCGCGGCGGGCGCGCACTAGCATCCTCGCGCGTGGGGATCACACGCTTCGAGGAGGCCGTCAGCCGCGAGTTCGAGCTTGGAGGCCGCTCGCACTGGCGCGCCGGGATCGTGGCCGCCGTCGCCGCGCTCGTGCTGCTGGCCGGCTGCGGAAACTCGCGCACGCCCGTGCCGAGCATTGCCGGGCCGGCGGCGCCTGACGGCTTTCACTGGATCACATTTCCCACCGTCCGCATGGCGCTGGCGGCGCCGAACTCGTGGACCGAGTCACCGCGGGGCGGTCGGCTGCTCACCGGGCTGAGCTCGGGTCCCGCGGTCGTAGCGGTGTGGGTGTACCGCGCGGCTGCGCCGCCGCCGGCCACGCGTGCCGCGCTCGTCGCGCGCCGCGAGGCGCTGATCCGTGCGGTCCGCGCCCGCGATCCCAGCGTGAAACTGATCCGAGCGCGAATCTTGATGCTGGCGGGCGTGCATGCGATCGAGCTCGACGCCTTCGAGCGAATCGGCGGTCAGCTGCGACGGGTCCGCTCGACGCACCTGTATGCCGGTACGCGCGAGATCGTGCTCGACGAGTACGCACCGCCGCAGCTGTTCCATTCGGTCGATCACGCCGTGTTCTCACCGCTCAAGCGTTCGGTCGTGCTGAGCCCGGCACTCGGCAAGGCGGCGTGAGCCGGGCGTTCGTGGTCGTGCTCGACGCCTGCGGCGTCGGCGCGCTGCCCGATGCCGCCGCGTACGGCGACGCCGGGGCGAACACGCTTGGTCATCTCGCGCTCGCGTCGGGCGGACTCGAGCTGCCCACGCTGGCCCGTCTAGGACTCGGATGCATCCTGCCTCTGGAAGGCGTTCCTGTCTCGTCCGAGCCCGTTTTGCACGGCCGGCTGCACCCGCTGGGACCCGGCAAGGACTCGACCACGGGACACTGGGAGCTGATGGGGATCGTGGCCGAACGGCCCGCTCCCACCTACCCAAATGGTTTCCCGCCGGAGGTGACAACCGTGGTGGAGGCAGCCACGGGCCGCCCGCTGATCTGCAATCGCCCCTACAACGGGCTCGAGGCGATCGACGACTTCGGCGCCGAGCACCTCGCCACCGGCGCGCTGATCGTCTATACGAGTCAGGACTCGGTGCTTCAGATCGCCGCTCACGTCGACATCGTGCCCGAGCCCGAGCTACACGCGATCTGCAGCACCGTGCGAGAGCGGTTGCCGCCCGAGCATCCGATCGGTCGCGTGATCGCCCGGCCGTTCGCGGGCGACGTGGATCGCTTTGTGCGAACCGACGGCCGGCGTGACTACTCCCTGGCGCCGCCGGCTCGCAGCTACCTGGAGGAGCTAGGAGCCGGGGTGGAGGTCCATGCGGTTGGCAAGGTCTGCTCGTTGTTCTCGGGAGTCGGAATCGACGTCGAGCATCCCGGCGCCACCAACGCCGTGGCCCTGGCGCGGACGACCGCGCTGATGCGATCGCTCGAGCACGGATTCGTGTTCACGAACCTGATCGAGACCGACCAGGTCTACGGGCACCGCCACGACATGGAGGGCTTCCACGCAGCGCTGCGCGAGATCGACGGCTGCGTCGGCGAATGGCTCGGGCTGCTGAAGCGAGACGACCTGCTGGTTCTGACCGCCGACCACGGCTGCGACCCGACCGCCGCCCATACAGACCACACGCGCGAATACGCCCTGCTGCTGGCGGCGTTCGCAGGCCATCGGTCGCGACGCCACGACGGGCCCCTCGCCGACGTGGGCGCGACCGTCCTGAGATGGCTGACGGGCGCGGACGCACCGGACCTCCCCGGCGAGGCGTTCGCCGGCAGCGCCAGGGAGGCGGTACGCGGTGCCTGAGCTGCCCGAGGTCGAGACGATCCGCCGTCAGCTGGCGCCTCACCTTAAGGGCCGCACGATCGAAGATGTCGAGATCCTCGACCCCCGCTGGACACGCCCCGGCTCGCCGGCGCAGGTGGAGGCGGGGCTGCGCGGCGCTTCGATTATGGAGCTCGAGCGATTCGGCAAGTACCTCGTCTGGAGGCTGTCCGGTGGGCGCTACCTGCTGATGCACCTGCGAATGACCGGCTCGCTGCTGTTCGATCCGCCGGTGGAGCCGGCGCACACCCGCGTCCGCTTCGAGCTCGATCACGGACACCGCCTCGTGTACGTCGATCCGCGCCGTTTCGGAACAGGTCACCTCGTAGGTGACGAGGCGCTACGCGATGCCTATCTGTCGGCGAGGCTGGGAGCTGAGCCGTTCACATCCGCGTTCACGAGCCGGCACCTGCGGGACATCGCCAGAGGCCGAACCGCTCCGGTGAAGTCGTTCCTGCTCGATCAGCGCCGCATCGCCGGCGTCGGAAACATCTACGCCGACGAGGCGCTGTTCCGGGCGGGAATTCACCCCCTGCGGCCGGCAGGGCGGCTCACCGCCGCGCAGTGGGAGCGGCTGCGGGAGGGCATCGAGTCGGCGCTCGCGGCCGGAATCGAGGCAAAGGGAGCGTCGATCGACGACTTCCGCCACATCGACGGCGCACGCGGTTCATTTCAGGACCGGTTTCTCGTCCACCGCCGCGAGCGCGAGCCGTGCCCGCGGTGCGGCACACCGATTCGCAAGATCGTCGTCGGCGGACGTGGGACGTACGTATGCGAGAACTGTCAGCCACGGCCGCGGGTACGACGCCGCGGCTGAACCATGCCGCAGGGTGGCCGTGGGCGGAAGCTACGCGCTCGGGCCACCTGCCTGCTCGAGCATCACCATCGGTGCAGGTCGCCCGGAATCAGTGATGCCCCAGAGCAGGCTCAGCAGGAAGCTGATCACGTGCTGCATCGGCGGCCATGGTCTCAGCGGCACCGGCGGCACCGGTGAACGTCGCGAGAAAGCGACGGTGAGCGCTGCCGTCGCGGGGGCGGGCGCTTACGCCGCCAGCAGGTGCTCCAGCCGGCCTTCGCGCTCGGCGGCAAGCAGATCGTCGAGCCCGCCGATCGTCTGATCACCGATCACGATCTGAGGAAACGTGAACATTCCGGTGCGCTTCTGAAGCTCTGCACGCCCGTCCGGATCCCGTGACAGATTGATTTCCTCATAACCGATTCCTCGGCGAGCCAGCAGCACCTTCGCGGTGACGCAGCGCGAACAGCGATCAGTGGTGTAGACCGTGACCAACTTCATTGCTTCAGAAAGTATAGCTTTGTATCCTGAAGGTAGCGCTGCGGAACGCTCACGAGAGTGCTACCCAACGGCTCCGCTCGCGACTCTTCGCGCCCGATGCCCGCGCCACTGAAGACGGAAGCGGTCGTTCTGCGCTCGATCCGCTACGGCGAAGCCGATCGCGTGCTTCACCTGTACACGCCTGGCAACGGCCGCCTGGCGGCAATCGCCAAGGGCGTGCGCCGCGCGCGCAGCCGCTTCGGCGCTCGCCTGGAGCCATATTTCCATGTTCGCCTCGTCCTGCACGAGGGACGCGGCGACCTGTTCACCGTGACCAGCGCCGACACAATCGAGACCAATGGCGGCATCCGCGAGCATGCCGCCACGCTGGACGCCGCCGCGCGCGCCGCCGATGCGGTGGCTCGGCTGTTCGAGACCCCCGAGGCCCATCCCGAGGTGTTCACGCTCCTTGTCAACGAACTGCGCCTGCTCAGCGTCGACTCCAGCCACTCGCGACCCGCGACGGGGCTGGCGTTCCGTTTGAAGCTGTTGCTGGCTGCCGGCGTGGTTCCTCAGCTGGGCTCGTGCGCCGCCTGTGGCGAGGTCGAGCATCTCGCCGCGTTCTCCGCAGCCGCAGGTGGTGTCGTCTGCGGCTCGTGCGAGGCAGCCGCGTTCCCGCTCGACCACGAGAGCTACCGGTTCCTCGTGGACGCGCTGGGGAGCCCGCTGGCAAACGCTCCGGATGCCTCCGAGCGGGCGCTTCGCCAGGCGGAGCGGGCAATCGTCGAGACGGCCGAGCATCATGCGCACGTCCGGCTGCGACCGATGGTCGCAGCTTCGTAAGCGAACTGGGTCAAGTTCGCGCAGAAACCGGCTGACCGCCACCGCCGCTGTCAGAATCGCCGCATGGTCGATCCGGTAGTCGTTCGGGAGCCCGAACATCCGCACGGTCCTGTGGCGGACGATTTCGGGCGGCGGATCCAGGAGCGCGAGGCACGTGAGCTATCGCCGCTCGCGACCCGCTCCTACCCGCCGCGCCGTCTACGCGAGGAGCCCGATTGCGGGCTGCGAACGCCGTTCCAACGCGATCGCGACCGGATCGTCCACTCAAAGGCGTTCCGCCGCCTCAAGCACAAGACCCAGGTGTTCGTCTCGCCGAGCGGAGACCATTACCGGACCCGCCTGACGCACACGCTCGAAGTGACGCAGGTGTCGCGGACCGTTGCCCGGGCACTGAGGCTGAACGAGGATCTGGTCGAGGCGATCGGCCTTGGCCACGACCTTGGGCACCCGCCATTCGGTCATATCGGGGAGGAGTGGTTAGATCGCTGCCTGGCCGAGCGCTTCGGCTCCTCCTTTCAGCACCACCAGCACTCGCTGCGCGTCGTCGACGTGCTCGAGCGTGACGGTCACGGCCTCAACCTCACACTGCCGGTGCGCGACGGGATCGTGGGACATTCCGGCCGAGCCGCGGAGCCCTCGACGCTCGAGGGCAAGATCGTTCGCCTGGTCGATCGCGTGGCATACATCAACCACGACATCGACGATGCGGTGCGCGCCGGAGTGATCGCGCCCCAGGATCTGCCGGCCGACCCGCTCGCAGTCCTGGGCCGCACCGGTCCGGACCGGATCGACACGCTCGTACACGACCTCGTGGAGCAGTCCGAGGCGGCCGGCGACATTGTCCAGGGAGAGGTGATCGGCCGGGCGATGGGGCAGCTGCGTGAATTCATGTTCGAGCGTGTGTACCTCGGACCCGAGGCCACGCGCGAGCACGCGAAGATCGGGCTGGTCGTGCGGACGCTGTTCGAGCACTACTGCGCCCACCCCGAGGAGATCCCCGCTTCGATTCCGTCGGGCGACCTGGCTCGCCGGGTCACCGACTACGTTGCGGGCATGACCGATCGCTACTGCATCCGCAAGTTCGAAGAGCTGAGCGTGCCGGTCGCGTTCGCCCCGTGAGCCGTCGCGAGATCGAGGTGCGGTGACCCGCTACACGGCCGACTCGCGCGACCGCGTCCGCGACGCGGTCGACATGGTGGCGCTCGTCTCGGTGCGCACGGAACTGCGCCGCGCGGGCGCCGACAGCTACTTCGGGCTGTGCCCGTTCCACGACGAGCGGACGCCGTCCTTCCATGTGAGGCCCGACGAGAAGCACTACCACTGCTTCGGCTGCCAGGCATCCGGCGATCCGTTCACCTTCGTGATGGAGACCGAGGGCCTCGACTTCAAGGCAGCGATGGAGTCGCTCGCGGATCGCTTCGGCGTCAAGCTCGAGACCGAGGCCGAGGATCCCGCCGCCGCCGAGCGGCGGCAGCGCCGCGAGCGGCTGTACACGCTGCTGAGCCGGGCCGCCAGCTACTACGCGCGGTATCTGTGGGAGTCCCACGAGGCCCGGGCGGCCCGGGAGTACCTGACCGGTCGTGGCCTGGGGGAGGAGGTCCTGCGCGAGTTTCAGGTGGGGTACGCGCCGAGCGCGTGGGATCGGATGCTGGTGGCGTCACGGACCGCTGGATTCAGCGACGAGGAGCTGCTCGCGGCCGGGTTGGCGCAGCGCTCCAAGGTCGGGCGCGGCCAGCTCTACGACCGCTTCCGCGCCCGGATCATGTTCCCGTCGGCGGACGCGCGCGGCCGCGTTCGCGGCTTCGGCGCCCGCGCACTGCGCGAGAACCAGCAGCCCAAGTACCTCAACACCTCCGAGAGCGAGCTCTACCAGAAGCGCAGCCAGCTGTTTGGGATCGATCGCGCCCGCGCCCCCGCGGCGCGTGCCGGCCGGATGATCCTGGTCGAGGGCTACACCGACGTGCTCGCCCTGCACCAGGCGGGGCTGCGCAACGCGGTCGGGATCATGGGCACGGCGCTGACCGAGGAGCAGGTGGCCGAGCTCGAGCGAATCGCGACCGTGCTTGTGCTGTGCCTGGACGCGGACAGCGCAGGCCAGGAGGCGATGCTGCGTGCCTCACGCCTTGCTGCCGGCCGCAAGCTCGAGCTGCGGGTAGTGCCGCTCCCCGAGGGGGTCGATCCGGCCGAGCTGCTGGAGCGGGAAGGTGGCGGCGGCGCACTCCGTGACCGGGTTGAGCAGTCGGTGCCGTTCGTGGTGTTCCACGTCAACCGGATCCTCGAGCAGGCCAACCTCCGCAGCGCCGAGGGGCGCGATCGCGCGCTCAGTGAGCTGCGGCCGGTGCTCGCGGAGTTGCCGCCGAGCGTGCTGCGCGAAGAGCTGATGCGCCGCGTGGCCGGGCGGCTCGAGTTGTCCGAGGGCCAGCTCGGGTCGCTCGTCGCGCGGGGCGCGCAAGCTGTCGCCAGCGAGGCGCCGCGACGGGGCGTCGAGGCGGTCGATCCGGTCGTGCGCACCGAGCGAGCGTTCCTCGTGCTGTGCGTGGCGTTGCCCGACGCGGGTCGTCGAGCGCTCGCCGCGATCGACCCGGACGAGCACATCACGAGCGAGCGGCTGCGTCGGGCGGCGCGGCACCTAGCGGGTCAGACCGAGATGCCGCTGGCAGCGCTGGCCGCCGACGACGACGAGCTGACACGCGTGATGTCGGATCTCGTCGCGCGCGCCGGCCGGGCGGGGGAGGTGCGGCCCGAGCAACTCGATCAGCAGCGTCTGTACCTGGAGCTGGCGCGGCTCGACCGCGCGATCCGTCGTGCGCGGGCCGAGGGCGGCACCGGCATCCCGTCACTCGCGCTCGAGCGAGAGGGAGTGCTGGCGGCGATCCGCGGGATCGACGCGAGGCTCGAGGCGCCGGTGTAGGCCCATTTCCCCGGCCGCCGCTCGCGGGTGGCGTCGCTTCACTGCCGGTACAGTGTCTGCAGCGGCCTGGCGCGTCGCGCCGGCCGGCAAGCATCGCTACACCACAGTCCGGGGTAACTCAATCGGCAGAGTGAACGGCTGTTAACCGTTAAGTTGTGGGTTCGAGTCCCACCCCCGGAGCTCAGTTGCCACACTTCCCATGAAGCTCTACGTCTGTTACGGCACCTTCAGGTTCGCGCCCCGTCCGGGGGGCCACCCGTGCGGCAACGCCTACCACGCGCTGCGCGAGGCCGGGCATCACCCGGAAGTGATCCGCTCTTACGGATACGGGCTGCTTCCGGACGTGTTCAACCAGACCGCAGGGCGCAAAGAGGTCAAACGGCTCACCGGCAACACCTGGGTGCCGGCCCTGCTCACCGACGACGGTGCGGTCGTGCAGGGCTCGCAGAAGATCATCGACTGGGCGAGGGCAAACCCGGCCTCCGGATCGACCGCGCGCGGTGCCGCAACGGGTAGCACCAGCTAGAAGTGCGGCACGCCACCATCAAGGAACTTCAGGATTGGGAGCTCGGCGGCGCCGTCTGGCGGCCGCTCGAGGTGAGCGAGGATCATGCGGTGATCGAGCTCTGTAGCTGCTCCGGCGAGCCGATGGATCGGGTGGAGAGCGACGCGCCCGAGCTGATCGAGTACGTGCGCGCTCGATCCGAATAACCCTGCTGGCTCTCGACGCTGACTGCGTCGGCTTCCGCTACCGCGTCTGAAGCCCGGTCCTGGAGCGATCCGCCGTCTTTGTACCGGCGTCCTTCTCGTTGGCCTTACGCCGCGCAGCGGCCGCGGACCCTGCCGCGAGCGCTTCGAAAGGATCCTCGCGGCGGTGCGCGGAGGCGGCGACGGCACGCGCGAGTGCCGCCTCACGAATGAACTGCGAAACGCTCAAGCCTGCGATTCGCGCTTCACGCTCGAGCAGATGCCAGAGGTCCGAGCCGAAGCGGAGCGTCGTGATTCTCATCGCGTTTCCAGCTGGCATGCACGATGCATAACATATTGCGCCAACGACATATGGGTAGTAGGGTGGCAGACGGATGGGATTGTTTCTTTCCAACCAGGCCGAAGTCTGCGGGCGCGAAGGCTGCGAAGTGCCGCAACCCACCCCGTCCCACGCCGGCATGGTGCTTCAAGCCCGCAGTTCCGAGGACTTGACACGCCCCCGCTCCCAGCGGCGCGCTGGGCGGCCTGCGGCGGGTGTCAGCTCATGAGCGCCGGGGGCGTACCTCGGATCTCGGGTGTGAGGGCTCTAGGCCGCGCGCTCCTCCCCGCAGCGCGCGGCCGTCGAGCCCCGGACTGACCTGAGCGATGTACGGCTCGAATGTGGAACGGCGGACCAGGAGCGACCGCCGGGTTGGGCTCGCAGCTGCGATCGACGCCGGCGGGTTTGGCTTTATCCTCCTGGATGGGAGTGGGCGTGTGCTGAGCGCCAACGCCGCGGCCGGCGAGCTCGTGGGCCGTCCTCAGCGTCAGCTCGTGGGCGAGGTGATCGGAAGCCTGATCCATCCTGACGATCGCGGCTGGAGCACTTCGGAACTTGATCTGCTGCTGGTGGGCGCGATCAGCCGCATGCGTCACGAGGTCCGGCTCATCGGAGGGGGCGGGAGCGAGCAATGGATCGAGCTCGACGCACGCCGGGCCGTCATGGATACCACCGGGTCGGCCGCCATCGTGATGCTGGGCGACGCCAGCGACCGCGTGGTCCGCGAACAGGAGCTGCGCCGTCTGGCCGACACCGACCCCCTCACGAACCTCTACAACCGGCGGCGATTCGAATTCGAGCTGGAACGTCACCTTGCCCTCGCACGGCGCTACAGCATGCGAAGCGTGGTGCTGCTGCTCGACATCGACGGACTGGAGCGGATCAACGACGCTCACGGCCACCGAACCGGTGACCGCGCAATCACCGCCACCGCCGAACTACTGCGAAACCAGACCCGGTCGACCGATGTGGCCGCCAGGATCGGCGGCGACGAGTTCGCGATTCTGCTTCCGCACACCGAGGTGCGGCAGGCTGGTGCGATCGCCGACATGCTCGCCACGACCTCACGCCGCACGGTCGTCCCAAATGCACCCGCTGAGGTTGCGGTGAGCATCGGCATCGCTCCGATCACCGGATCGGACGCCGATCCCGCGGCGGTGCTCGAGCGCGCCGACGCGGCGATGCATACGGCGAAGCGCGCGGGCGGCAACAGCTATGCGGTCGAACCCGCCGGGGATCCCGCTCCAGCGGCGCCGATCACGAACGGTGCTCTCAGATCCGGGACCCACGAGGACCGAGGCGGACTGCGGCTGGCGACGTCCTCCTCTTCGGGCGCCTGGCATATCGGGCTGAAACCGCTGCTCGAGACGGTCGCCGAGCTCGGCACACCAACCAGGAGCCTCGTTGCATGGGAGCTTTACAGCGACGAGTCGGCGATCATCGACGCGTGGTTCCTCGCCCTTCGTGAGCACCTGCTGGCGCCCGTCGGCTACGACGTCGAAGATCGGGCGGCGACCTTCGGGCTCACGCGCGAGGGCCACCGACGCCTCGACGCGCTCGAGCGCGCGAGCCCCGACGGCGGCAGCGCAGCCTGAGGCGACGCCGATCCGGCGCATCGGGCGTGCGCTCAGGCCGGCACGCGGCCTCGGCTGACGGCCAGTTCCTCCACCAGCTCCGCCGCCCGAGTCGCGCCGTCGTGGCTCGCGGCCCACTCCGCCAGCGCCGCCGCCCGCCGCGCAAGGCTTGGTGTAGCAAGCGCGTGGCGTACCGCCAGCCGCAGCGTCGCAGGGCCCATCAGACGCCATGGCAGCCGGACGCCGACGCCCGCCCAGTCCGCCCGTGCAGCGTTCTCGGCCATGTCGCCCGAATGGGGAACCGCAACGACCGGGCATCCGCACTCGAGCGCGCGGGCGAGCGTGCCGTGCCCCGCATGGCAGACGACCAGCGCACTGCGCCGCATCGCTCGCCCGTAGGAGATCCAATCGACAAGCCGCGTGTTCGGCGCCACCATGACCGCTCGCCTGAGCGGCTTTCGGTTCGTCGTGGCAAGCACGCGAACGTGCTCGCGCGCGAGTCCGCGCAGCGCCGCCTCGAGCAGCCGGTGCTCCGGGTCCTGGGCGGTGGAGGGGGCGATCAGCACGAGCGGCCCCTGACCCGGGGGCGGCTGCACGTCGCGGTATGGCGGCTCCCACACCAGCGGCCCGACGATCCGTACGTGCGCCGGCCAGGACCGGGGGTACTCGAGCTGCGGGAACGTCCCGACAAGACACAGCTGGGTACTGAGGCCACCGTGGAGCCTCTCGACCGGCGGCAGCCCAAGCTGCGCGCGCGCCCCGTTCAACTCGTCCCGCCCCTTGCGAAGACCCGCGTCCACAGCCCGGCCCAACGCGCGCCACAAGCGGCGCCCACCGGCCGTCCTGGGCAGCCTCGCTCCAAACGCGTACGGCGGAAAGCCGGGCTCGCTCGATGGGTGCAGATGCGGGATCAGCGTCGCGGCCGGAATCCCCTCGAGCTCGGCAGCCATCGCCGGGGCGAGCGTCAGGATGTCGTGCACGACGACGTCAGGCTTGACCTCGCCGACCGCGCGACGCGTCTGCGACGTTGCGCGCGTGACCGCCTCGTACGGTTTCAGAGGGCGCTCGAGCGTCGGGAACACCGGGTACTCAGGCGCCGCCACAAACCGCATCCCTTCCGCTTCCACATGCTCGCGCCACCGCGTCCACGTCTCGAAGGTCACCTCGTGGCCGCGGGCCGCGAGCCGGGCGCCGAGCGCCAGCATCGGGAAGGCGTGGCCGGGCTGGCCGAACGCGCCAAGGAAGACACGAAGCGCTCGAGGCCCTGCGCTCATCTCGAGGCTCGATCCGCGGCGTTCAACCCGCCTCGGCCAGCTCCGCCACCGCCCGCAGCTGGGCGATCCGGTCCTCCGCGGAGAACGCCATCGGCGTGATCATCAGCGTCCCGACGCCGGACTCTCGATAGGCCGCCAGCCGGTCGCCAACCACGTCCCGCGGGCCGCACAGCGACACCATGTCGATCAGCGCGTCCGGGATCGCCGCACCCGCCTCCTCCTTCTTGCCGTCCAGGTACAGATCCTGGACCTGCCTGGCCGCATCCTCGAAGCCGTAGCGCTGGACGAGCTGGTTGTAGAAGTTCTGCTGGCGGGATCCCATCCCGCCGATGTACAGCGCGAGCACGGGGCGCATGACGTTCCGCGCCAGCTCGCGATCATCGGACACGTACGCGTTGACGGTCGGGGCGATATCGAACTGGTTCAGTGAGCGTCCGGAGCGCCCCGCGCCCTCCTCGAGCAGCCCCCGGAGCTCGCCGACGTGCTCCGGCGAGAAGAACGTCGGGATCCACCCGTCCGCGATCTCGCCTGCGAGCGCGGTGTTCTTTGGCCCGATCGCGGCCAGGTAGATAGGAATCCGCTCCTGGACCGGGGAGATCATCAGCTTCAGCGGCTTTCCCGGCCCGTCGGGGAGTGGCAGCTCGAGCGTCTCGCCATGAAACTCCACCCGCTCGCGAGCCAGCGCCATCCGCACGACCGAGACGTATTCCCGCGTCCGCTGCAGCTGCCTGGCAAAGCGCTGTCCGTGCCAGCCCTCTGCCACCTGCGGACCGGACGATCCGATGCCCAGGAGCATCCTGCCGCCGGACAGCTCATCGATCGTTGCCGCGGTCATGGCGGTCATCGCCGGACTGCGACCGGGCATCTGGAAGATCGCGGATCCCAACTTGATCGACGAGGTGCCGGCGGCGAGCCACGCGAGAACCGTCGCCGCATCGGAGCCGTACGCCTCCGCGGTCCAGACGGAGTCGTAGCCGAGCCGCTCGGCCTCCTGCACAACGCTCAGCTGGTCGTGCGGGCCCATGCCGAGTCCCCAGTAGCCGACGTGCACTCCGAGTTTCATTGCAAGCTTCCTTTCGCGACGAGGAGATCGCTTGTGGGCGCCGACGGGCGCCGTTACAGTGGCCCCGCCGCCCACGTGGGGCGGTGAACCCTATGCGAACCAGGCGCGCCGCGACGATCCAGGACCTCCGCAGGGCGATCGACTGCCTGCCGCGCGAGACGCGGATCGCGATGCTCGACGGAATCAGGTCGAACGAGATCATCGTCGGCGCCTATACCGGCCACGGCGGGATCTGCCCGATGCTGGCGGCGCATCGCGCCGGCGGTCGCACGAGCTTCGTGTCGTTCGCACATGCGTGGGACCGGTTCGCGTTCCGGGGGGCTCGGATCAAACGCGCGCGGCGGGCGACCGACAGAGAACTTCTGATCCTGAGGACGCATCTGGAGGCGAGCCTGCTCGAGGAGGACCGTCCGGCGGCCGAGCTGAAGGCGGTGATCGCCGAGCATCGCGAGCTGTTGGCGAGGCGAGGCCCATCGACAGCTCACGAGGATCTGCGGATCCTCGATCGCCGCCGCGGCGCGGTTCGCCCCGGAGATCCAAACCGCTCCAGGGAACTGCACGACCGTCCTGGCTGGGCTTGGCTGCGCGTGATGCGCCGCTACGACGACTACGACCGCGCCCTGCGCAGGCTCGAGTCCGAGCAGGCTGCGCGGGCGGGCGCAAGCTCGGTCAGACCGGACTGACGATCCGCTCGGCGGCGGCTGCGCCGCCGGCGAGCGCAGCCGGGCGCCGGCCGCGGATTGCAAGCAGCTCGTCCACCAGCGAGAGCACCTGCCGGTGGGTCTCGTCGGTGTGGTTTCGGATCGCGCGCAGCGCGCGCGATCCGATCGCGTCGACCGGCGGCTGACGGCGGCGGGCGAGGGAGCGAAGTGGTTCCGGCACAAGCGAGCGACGCCAACCACGCGCGCGCATCTGGGCGCACCACGCCAGCACGTGCTCAGCCCGCACCCACTCGACCGTGGCCGAGGAGCGGCTGCCGACGACCTTCGACGCATATGCATATAGGTCCTGACGGCGGTCGTCATCGATCGAGTCGTTGTACGCCCTGAGGAACGACCCGATCACGGGGCAGACGGACTGCGGATGGTCGCTGAATGGCTCGCCTGCGAGCATCGAGGCCAGCTCCATCACGCATGCGCCGCTGTCGGGTGAGCTGTGCTTGCCCTTGCTCAGCTTGATCGTCTGGTAGGTGAGGGTCGACATCGTCCGCCTCTCGAGGTTCCGGATCCGACACGGCTCCGAGATTGATCTTTACCAGCAGTTGGAATGCCCGAAGTTGCGGACGGCAAACATGGCTCGTGCGTTGACGCTGTTGGCCAACATCGATGGATACTTGCCGCGTGCCAGAGGTGATCGAGACGGGCGCTCCAGCGATCGGCGAGGAGCGGCGGACAAGCCCGGTGGAGCTGCTCTGGGACCTCGTCTACGTGTTCGCGATCACGCAGGTCACGACGCTGCTCTCCAGGCACCCGACGTGGACGCGGTTCGGCGAGGCGATGCTCGTGCTCGCCCTGATCTGGTGGGCGTGGTCGGCGTTCGTGTGGGTCGCCAACGCTCAGCGCGCCGCCGGCACAGCGTTGCGGGGGAGCCTGCTGCTCGCGACCATGTTCATCTTCGTAACCGGCCTCGCGATCCCCGGTGCATTCGGCGCTGAGAGCACGCTGTTCGCCGTCACCTATGCCGTCGTGCGACTCATTCACCTGGGCCTGTACATCGACGCGGCGCGGCAGGGCAACGCCGCTCGCTCAGCGATCGCCGGATTCTCGCTGACGAGCGTGATCGGGATGGCGCTCCTGATCGGCGGATCATTCACGACTGGATCGGCCCGGGCGGTCCTATGGACCGTTGCGGTGCTGATCGATTACTCCGGACCGCTGCTGACGCGCGACCGTCTGCGCAGCCTGCAGCGTGTCGCGATCGCACACTTCGCTGAGCGCTACAGCCTGTTCGTGATCATCTGCCTGGGGGAGTCGATCGTCGCGATCGGCGTCGGCGCCTCGCCGCACCGGCTCGACGCGGCCCTGATCGCCGCGGTATCGCTTGGCCTGCTGATCACGGTCGGCCTGTGGTGGATGTACTTCGACCGCTTCGCCGCCTCTGCGGAGGCGGCGCTGCGCGAGCACCACGATCCGGTGCTGGCGGCATCCGACGCATTTAGCTACCTCCACCTCGTGCTGGTCGCCGGGATCATCGTGTTCGCGGTCGGCGCGCGTCTCGCCGTGCGGGCAGCCGACCACCCGCTCCACGACGCCGCCCGTCTGGCGCTGTGCGGCGGTGTGGCGATGTACCTCGCGGGACAGCTGGCGTTCAGGGCCCGGCTGCTCGGGGCGATCCAATACTGGCTGCTGCCGCTGCTTGGCGCGTTCCTGCTCCTTTACGCCGTCGGAGCGAGCTTCCCGGCATGGGCGATGGCGGGCGCGATCGCCGCGTTGCTTGCAGTCCTGTGCGCCGGGGAGGCGGTCACGCGACCCCGACACAGTGCAGTCGTCACACGGTGAGCCGCTTGCCCGCAGAGCGAGGCGGGTAGCGACACGCCGGATGGGACTGTCGGAGTCGTATTCCCCCCACGAGCACAAGCCGCTCGGCGGCTACGCGGTGATCACCGCGGTGTTCAACGGTGCCTGCGCTGCGTACGTCGCAGCCTACCGCCGGTCTGGGCGGCCCCTGCCGAAGCGGATCCCGCCGGCGGACGTGATCCTGTTGGCGCTGGGAACGCACAAGCTCAGCAGGCTGATCGCCAAGGATCGGGTAACAAGCTTCCTGCGGGCGCCGTTCACTCGCTACAAGGGCGATTCCGCCGCGTCGGAGGTGAGCGAGGAGGCGCGCGGCGAGGGGTTGCAGCGGGCGGTCGGCCAACTGGTCTCGTGCCCGTATTGCCTAGCGCAGTGGGTGGCTGCCGCGCTGCTTGCCTCCTACCTGACGCGACCGCGTGTCACCCGGACCGTGGCGACGCTGTTCGCGATCGGTTCGGGCGCCGACTTCCTTCAGCAGGCGTGGAGCGCGGTCGAGAAAGCCGCGTGACAGGATTCGGGCGTGGCCACGGGCCCAGACATCGAGCTCCGCGGCACGATCGAGCAAGGCTTCGACGAGGTCCTCACGCCTGACGCGCTGGAGTTCGTCGCCGAGCTTCACCATCACTTCGCCACGCGCCGCAACGAGCTGCTCGAGGCGCGGGCGCAACGGCGCGCGCGGCTGGCCCGCGGGGAGCTGCTGCAGTTTCTGCCGGAGACCCGCGAGGTCAGGGACGCCGAGTGGCAGGTCGCGCCGGCACCACCAGACATGCAGCAGCGGTGGGTCGAGATCACCGGGCCAACCGACCGGAAGATGACGATCAACGCGCTGAACTCGGGCGCGGACGGATTCATGGCCGACTTCGAGGACGCCAACGCGCCCACCTGGCACAACATGGTGGATGGACACCTCAACCTACGTGACGGGATCGACGGGACGATCGTCTACGACGGGTCCGACGGGCGTCACTACGAGCTGGGCGAACACCCGGCGACGCTGCTGGTCCGCCCGCGCGGCTGGCACCTGCCTGAGCGTCACCTGCTGGTCGGCGGCGAGCCCGCCGTGGGCGCCCTGTTCGACTTCGGCCTGTATTTCTTCCACTGCGCCAAGCGGCTGCTGGCGCGCGGGTCCGGTCCCTATTTCTACCTCCCCAAGCTCGAGTCGCACCTCGAGGCGCGGCTGTGGAACGACGTGTTCTGCTTGGCGCAGGACGCGCTCGGGATGCCACGCGGGACGATCAAGGCGACGGTCCTGATCGAGACGCTGCCGGCGGCGTTCGAGATGGACGAGATCCTTCACGAGCTTCGCGAGCACTCCGCCGGACTCAACGCCGGCCGCTGGGACTACATCTTCTCGGCGATCAAGTGTTTCCGCGACCGCCCAGAGATGGTGCTGCCCGACCGCTCCGACGTGACGATGACGGTGCCGTTCATGCACGCCTACACAGAGCTGCTGGCGGCCACGTGCCACCGCCGGGGCGCCCACGCGATGGGCGGCATGGCGGCCTTCATTCCCTCGCGGAAGGATCCAGAGGCAAACGAGAAGGCGCTGGCGGGCGTGCGGGCCGACAAGGAACGGGAGGTTCGCCAGGGATACGACGGCACCTGGGTCGCGCATCCCGACCTGGTTCCCACGGCGCGCGAGGTGTTCGAGCGCGGGCTTAACGGAGCCCCGAACCAGCTCCAACGGGTTCGCAACGACGTGCAGGTGAGCGCCCGCGAGCTGCTGCATCTCGCGGGGACACCGGGCAAGATCACGGGGGCGGGATTGCGCACGAACGTGAACGTCGGATTCCAGTACCTCTCGTTCTGGCTCACGGGCCGCGGTGCCGCTGCGATCAACTCGCTGATGGAGGACGCCGCCACCGCGGAGATCTCGCGCTCGCAGATCTGGCAGTGGGTCCATCACGAGATGAAGCTCGACGACGGTCGCATCGTCACCCCGGAGCTCGTCCGGCAGTTCCTCGACGAGGAGATGGCCAGGATCCGCGAGTCGGTCGGCGAGGAGACCTGGCGCCGCGGCCGCCCTGCCGAGACCCGCGAGATCTTCGAACGCGTGGCGTTGTCAGCTGAGCTGATCGAGTTCCTGACGATTCCGGCCTACGAGTACCTGGACTGATCCACCAGCCGCCCGACCCGCTGCTAGCTTCGTGCCGGCAGCCGGCCCGGTAGCTCAGTCGGTCAGAGCAGCGGACTCATAATCCGTCGCGCGCAGGTTCGAGTCCTGCCCGGGCCATCGGCGGCGGCAGCGGCTGCCGCCGCCGCTCGCACGACATGTGTTATACCTATGTCGACGTGGCTGTCACGATTGTCCACGACCTTCCGCCCGAGGAACTGCGCTTCCATTGGAAGAGCGGCCGGCTGAGCCTTGACTTCGTGGCCACCGTCGGCGAGCGCTGGCGTCGCTCGTTCGAACGGCTGCTGGGACCGCAGGATCTCGCGAGGTGGATCGACGAGACCAGAATGGTCGCTTCGCCACCGGATGTGACCTCGCGGCAGCTGACGGCGGCCCGCGGTTTGCGCGAGGCGATCGACCGGCTGGCCCGCCCGGGAGTCGATCCCGCACCAGGCGATCGGGAAGAGGTGAACCGCTGGGCGGCCCGAGCGCCGCTCGCGCCCCAGCTGACACCCGGCGGCAAGCTCCAGTGGGCCGCGGACCGACCGGTCGAACAAATGCTGGCGACGATCGCCCGCGACGCGATCGACCTGCTCAGTGGGCCGTTCGCCGATCGCATCCGCGAATGCGCCGCCCCGGATTGTGCGCTCCTGTTCGTGGACACATCGCGACCGGGCCGGCGGCGCTGGTGCTCGACTGAGGGGTGCGGCAACCGCGTCCGGACCAAGGCTTACCGGCAGCGCCGAAAGGACCCCGCGTGAGCTACCGAGTTCTGCCCGCCGGCGATGCCTTCTGGCGCCCCTCCAACCAGATGGGCGTGCTGAACACCGACCTCGCCAAGCAACTCCGATCAGCCACCCTCGGCGCGCGGCTGTGGCGCCTGCGCCCCGGGCAGGCGTCGACGCGACACCGCCACCGCCAGACCCACGAGCTGTATGTCCTGCTGGAGGGCGACGGACGCATCCGGGTCGGCCGGGATGTTCTTTCGCTCGAGCCGCTGAGCAGCCTGCTGGTCGAGCCGGGGGAGGTGCGGCAGCTGTTCAACGACACCGAGGCGGAGCAGCTGTGGCTGGTGGTCGGCGCTCCGCCGGAGCCGGCCAACACGCTCGAGATGTCGGCCGAGGATCTCGCATGGCTCTACCCCGACGGGCCGAAGGCGCTTCCGCCGGAGATCGAGAGGGCCGGACCGCTCCAAGCGCCGTGAACAAGCCCGAGGCCCGGCGGATCGAGATCGCGGGCGCAGTCTCGGAGCGCTCGCTTCGCGAGGCGGTGCGGTCGCGGGCACGGCGGCTCGGCCTGCTGGGCTGGGTCCGCCTGCTCGACGATCGCACGCTGTGCGTCCACGGGGAGGGGACGGAGCCGGCGTTGGAGGAGCTCGAGTCGTGGCTGGGCTCGCAGCGGGGAGTCAAGTCGGTCACGGCGCGCTCCGTACGCCCCGAGGGTCACGAGCAGTTCGCAATCCGCGGAATCCCGGCGGGCGTGTTCGTGGTCCAGGAACATCAGGCCACCGCGCATCACTTCGACGTGCGGCTCGAGGTGGATGGCGTGATGCGCTCGTGGGCGGTGCCGAAGGGGCCCTCGATGGATCCCGGCGTCAAGCGCCTGGCGGTGGAGGTTGAGGACCACTCGCTTGCGCACAACGCGTTCGAGGGGCCGACGGGCGGCGGCGGCGTGATCATCTGGGACCGAGGCGAGTACGAGCAGGGCGGACGCGTGCCGTGGCCGGAGGCGCTCGATCGCGGCCATGCGGTGTTCGTGTTGCACGGCAACAAGCTGTGCGGCGGCTTCGCGCTTCAGCGGACCCGCGGTGGCGAGAAGCCACAGTGGCTGCTGATCAAGCGCCGCGACGGTTACGCGCGGCCTGGATCGGACGTCACTGCGGAGCGGCCCGAGTCGGTGCACAGCGGCCTGACCCTGGCTTCGCTACTCGAACGTCCTTAGCTCAGGTACCGAGCGAGGGCCGAACACGTCCTGTACGCTGCGCCGGGATGTTGGTGTCCGCCAGCGCGCTCGGTCAAACCCTCGCCCTGCTTGCCACCTTCCTCGGCATCGGCGTGCTTGTCAACGTGCTGATCGCGTATGTAATCGGCCAGGTACTCGCCGAGCGCAAGCAGAACCAGGAGCGCCAGCAAAGAGCTGAGTAGGGGCGGGAGGCGCCGCCGCAGGTGCGGCGGATCGCCACACCTGAAGGAAGCCCGGCAGGCGGCGTCGAATGAGTGGCCTGCCGATGAAGCCATCCATCAGCCCTACCGCAACCGCCGAGTCGCCACCCGGCCACCAGGCGCTGTCCGCGTACATACGAGCGCGGTTCGACGAGTTCTCGCGCTCGCAGAAGGACGTCGCACAGTACATCGTCGACCATCTCGACGAGGCCGCCTTCCAGACCGCCGAGGAGCTCGCGCGGCGGGCAAGCACCTCGTCGAGCACCGTTGTCCGGTTCTCGCAGGCCCTCGGATTCGAGGGCTTCCCCGAGCTCCAGCAGGCAGCCCGCGACGAGTACCGTCGCCGGCCTCCGGGTGGGGAAACGCTCGCGGCCGCGGCGCCATTGTTCTCGCTCGATCACACGGAGTTCGAAGCGGCGCTGGCCGCCGATCACGTCAACGTCGAGGACACCGCCCACAAGCTCTCCCGCTCCGATGTCGAGGCGGCGATCGACGCGATCGTCTCGGCGGAGAAGGTGCTGATCGCGGGCACCGACCAGATGGCGTTCTTCGCCAGCTACCTGCGCCATCTGCTGATGCTGCTGGACATCCGCGCCGAGATCGTGGCGAGTCCCTCCCAGGAGGCGCTCGGGCGCCTCAGCCGGATCGACGAGCGGACGCTTGTGATCGGGCTCTCCGCCGGACGGCCGCACCCGCTGATCACGCGGACCGTCAAGCTCGCCCGTCACCGCAAGGCGCTGACGCTGGCGATCACCGACGCGACCCTTTCGGAGGTCGCGCGGATGGCCAGGATCCGGCTCTACTACTCCTCGAACACGCCCGCGTTCGTGCGCTCGCACACGGCGCTGCTGTCGCTGATCCAGGCGCTCGCGTACGGCGTGTACGCGCGCGACGCGCAGCAGTACGACGTTCGCATCAAGGCATTCCGCCTCAAGTAGTGGCGGCCGCGCGCGAACCGCTCGTCCACCACGAGCTGTGCTTCGGCTGTGGGCGCGCGAACCTGTTCGGGCTGATGGCGGAGCTCGCTCGGACGGCACCCGGCGAGGTCGCGGGACGATGCTTCATCAAGCAGGATCACCAGGGAGCTGATCGCGGAACGGCCCATGACGGTGTGCTGGCTGCGGCGTTGTGCGAGGCGATGGCGCTGGCCGCCGGCCCCGATGCCCGGCTGACCGGCGTCGAGGTCAGCTTCGAGGGACCGGCGCCGGTCGGCGTATTTCTCGAGCTCGGCGTGCGCCTCGACGACGCCGGCTTGCGCGCAACCGCCACCGCAAGCGCCGAGGGCAATCCCGTCGCCAGCGCGACCGGCACGCTTACGCGGCGTTAGCAGGGCCGTCCCGCCGGGTACGTCTGTCTGGCGTCCCATGGCTGAGAACCTAACGCGGCAGATCCTCAAAGAGCACCTCGCCGACGGCGAGCTGAAGGCGGGTTCTCCGATCGCGATCCACATGGACCAGGCGCTGCTCCAGGACGCAACCGGCACGATGGCGCTGATGCAGTTCGAGGAGCTCGAGGTGCCACGGATCAAGGTGGACCGCGCCGTCCAGTACGTCGACCACAACGTCGTCCAGCTTGACTTCAAGAACCCCGACGACCACCGGATGCTCCAGGCGCTGGCCCGCAAGTACGGCCTTCACTTCTCGCGTCCCGGCAACGGCATCTCCCACTACATCCACATGGAGCGCTATGGCAAACCGGGCGCCACCCTGATCGGGGCCGATTCGCATACCACGCAGGCCGGTTGCCTGGGCATGATCGGGATCGGCGCAGGCGGACTGGATGTGGCGGTCGTTTTGGGCGGCTATCCGTACGAGATCGCGTGTCCCGAGGTGGTCGAAGTCCACCTGAGCGGCCAGCTCAGCCGGCCATGGGTGCAGGCCAAGGACATCATCCTCGAGCTGCTCAGGCGCCTGAGCGCAAGCGGCGGCAAGAACAAGGTGCTCGAGTTCACCGGACCGGGCACGGCCGATTTGAGCATTCCCGAACGCGCCACGATCGCGAACATGGTGGCGGACCTCGGCGGCACCGCCGCGGTGTTCGGACCCGACGAGCAGACCCGCAAATGGCTCGAGCTGCAGAACCGGTCCGATGACTTCGTCGAGCTGTCAGCGGATGAGGGCGCGGAGTACGACGACCGTGTCGAGATCGACCTCGATGAGCTGGGGCCGCTCATCGCCAAGCCCCATAACCCGGACAACGTGGTGCCGGTGGAGGAGGTGGCGGGGACGGCGATCGCGCAGGTCTGCATCGGCTCGTCGGTGAACTCGGGCTACAGCGACCTGGCGCTGCCCGGGGCGGTGCTGGCGGACCGCGGCGGGCGGATCGTGCACCCGGAGATCGCGGCGACCGCGACCCCAGGCTCGCGCCAGATCCTGGCGGCGATCGCCGAGTCAGGTGTCTACCGCCAGCTGTCAGACGGCGGCGTGCGGATGCTCGAGCCGGTCTGCGGGCCGTGCGTCGGGATGGGGCAGGCGCCGCCGTCGAACGCGAACTCGCTGCGGACCTTCAACCGCAACTTCCCGGGCCGTTCGGGGACGCCCGAGGATTCGGTGTTCCTGTGTTCGCCGGCGGTCGCGGCGGTGTCGCTGCTGACCGGCAAGATCGAGGATCCTCGCGAGTACGGCGATCCACCCGAGCTGCTGCCGATGCCGGAGCTGCGCCCGTACGTTGACGACGTCCACATCTTCGCCCCGGCCGACGAGCGGGACGCGGAGGGGATCGAGATCCCGCGCGGCCCCAACATCAAGCGCCCGCCCGAGCACACACCGCTCGAAGAGTCGCTTGAGGCGCGGATCGCGACCGTCCAACCCGACGACATCTCGACCGGCGACCTCGCCCCTGACGGCGTCGAGGTGATGGCGTACCGCTCAAACGTTCCGGCGATCGCGGAGTTCACCCTGCGCCATCGCGATCCGGAGTTCCGCAAGCGCCTGAAGGAGTGGGGAAGCGGGTTCATCATCGCCGGCAACAACTACGGGCAGGGGTCCTCGCGCGAGCACGCAGCGCTGGCGCCGCTTCACCTCGGCGTCAAGGCGGTGATCGCAAAGTCGTTCGCGCGGATCCATCGCCGCAATCTGATCGCGCAGGGGATCGTCGCGCTGACGTTCTCCGACGAGTCCGACTACGACAAGGGGCAGGTCGAACAGACCTGGGTGCTGCCGAACATCCGTCAGGAGCTAACCGACGGTGCCTCGGAGATCACCGCGCGGATCGAGGACACGGGGGACGAGCTGAAGCTGAGCCACGATTTCTCCGAGCACGAGCGCGAGATCCTCGTTGCGGGCGGACTGCTGTCGTACCTGCGTGAGCGGGGGCCGGCGGAGGCGGGGGAGACCGATGGGGGCGGCGCCGGTCGCGCCGAACAGGACGAGGCGGGCGAGCGCGCCGATTCGAGCGACTCCGACGGCGGGCCGGGCGTGATCCGCGAGGCGGGCCAGGGCGTCGGCGGACAGCACGAATAACCCGGGGCCTCACCCCGGCCGCGGCGCCACCAGCAGCGACTGCGTAGCGCGACCCACCCGGCCCCGCTCGTCGTACAACACGCTCTCGGCGGTGCCGACGCCGCCGTCACCGATGATCGTCTGCGACTCCAGGCAGATCCATTCGCCCGCCGGCACGCGATCGATGTAGAGCGTCAGATCAGGGTTGATGAACACCCATCGGTCCCACGGCAGGACCGCGCTGATCCCGTTGCCGAAGTCGCCGGCCGCCGCCAGGCGCTGAAGTGCGGAGGGCTGCTCACCGGCCACCAGCGGCACCCGCATCCGGAACCAGGCGGTCGAGGGACCGCCACCGAACGTACCTGCGACGAACCGGATCTCGATCGCGTCAGGAGCGAACATTGGCCGGTAGGGAGGGACCATCGGGTTCGGACGCCCGCCGTCGGGGCCCTGCGGCCGGGCGACCGCCGGGTTCGCGACGGACGGATTCCCTGACACGGGCTGCACCTGGAGCGCTCGCGCCCGCACCACCTCGAGGCCCTCGGCAGTGCGCACCGAGGCTTCCAGCAGCTGTACGCGGCGCCCTGGCCGCGCGACCGAGGCATCGACGGCCAACTCCCCGATCGGCACCGGTCGCATGAACTCGTAGGTGACCCGGCTCAGCATCAACCCACCCGCCGTCGGAAGTTGCTCCAGTGCCCGCATCACCAGCGCCGCCGGCGCGCCGCCGTGCTGGGCCGCCGGATCCCACGGCCCCCGCGCCAGCTCGGTCGCGACGAAACGTCCATTCCGGGCCACGAATACAGCCGCTTCAGACATGGCGGCAGAAACTACCGGCTGGCTACACTCAGCCCGCATGAACGAGGAGCCGCAGATCCCGCGTGACGAGGCGACATTCACGGTCAAGGCCGGGCTAGCCGAAATGCTCAAAGGCGGCGTGATCATGGACGTGGTCACACCCGAGCAGGCGAAGATCGCCGAGGATGCTGGCGCCGCGGCGGTGATGGCGCTCGAGCGGGTGCCGGCCGACATCAGGCGCGACGGCGGTGTCGCGCGGATGAGCGACCCGGCCATCATCAAGGGCATCCAGGAGGCGGTCACGATCCCGGTCATGGCCAAGGCGCGGATTGGGCACTTTGCCGAGGCGCAGGTGCTGGAGGCGCTCGAGGTCGACTACATCGACGAGTCTGAGGTGCTGACTCCCGCCGACGAGGCGAACCACATCGACAAGTGGGCGTTCAAGGTGCCGTTCGTCTGTGGCGCCACCAACCTCGGCGAGGCCCTAAGGCGGATCGGCGAGGGCGCCGCGATGATCCGCTCCAAGGGTGAGGCGGGAACCGGCGATATCGTCGAGGCCGTTCGCCATCTGCGGCTGATCCGCTCCGAGATCCGGCGGCTCTCGACACTGGACGAAGATGAGCTTCCGGCCGTTGCCAAGCAACTCCAGGCCCCGTTGAACCTCATCCGCCAGGTGGCTGCGGACCGGCGGCTGCCCGTCGTCCTTTTCTGTGCGGGCGGAATCGCGACCCCGGCCGACGCCTCGCTGGTGATGCAGCTCGGCGCCGAGGGCGTGTTCGTCGGCTCCGGGATCTTCAAGTCCGAGGATCCTGAGCGCCGTGCGCGCGCGGTCGTCGAGGCCACGACGCACTACGCCGACCCAGCGCGTGTCGCCGCCGCCTCGACGGGTCTCGGTCGCCCGATGATCAGCCTCGAGACCTCGAAGCTCGAGGCCGAGCAGCTGCTGGCGCCGCGCGGCTGGTAGGCGTGCAGCCCAAGCGCGTCGGGATCCTTGCGCTGCAGGGCGGCTTCGAGGCTCATGCGAAGGTCGTGCGCGCGGTTGGCGCTGAGCCGCTCGAGGTGCGAACTCCCACGGACCTCGAAGATCTCGACGCCCTGATCATCCCGGGCGGCGAGTCGACGGTGATGTCGCTCGGGATCGAGCGCGAGGGCCTGGCGGAGCCGCTGCGCGCACTCGCCACCGCGGGTACGCCCGTGCTGGGGACCTGCGCAGGCATGATCATGCTCGACCGCGACCACCTCGGCCTGCTCGACATCACCGCGCAGCGCAACGCTTTCGGCCGGCAGCTTCGCTCTTTCGAGGCCGACCTGAAGCTCCATGGCCTGAACGGCGAGCCGGTTCATGCGGTCTTCATCCGCGCCCCCTGGGTTGTGGATCACGGCGCCGGCGTCGAGGTCCTGGCCGAGCTCGACGGTCATCCGGTGGCGGTAAAGCAGGGCAACCTGCTGGCGGTGGCGTTTCATCCGGAGCTGGCGGGGGAGACCCGGCTGCACGAGCTACTCCTCGCGATCAACGGGAGGCGACCACGCCAGACCTGATCGACCAGCTTCTGGAGAACAACAGGCAGTTCGCCCGCTCGCAGGCTGCCCGGCAGCTCGACGCCCGCCCCAGCCTGAAGCTGGCGGTGGTCGCCTGCATGGACGCTCGCCTCGACGTATTGGCGCTCCTCGGCTTACGAGCCGGTGAAGCGCACCTGCTGCGAAACGCGGGTGGCACCGTCACCGAAGACGTGCTCCGCTCGCTGGCGGTGTCGCAGCGGCGGCTGGGCACGCGTGCGGTGATGCTGATCCACCACACCAACTGCGGTATGCAGTCCCTGTCCGACGACGCGTTCAGGGCGGAGCTGCTCGAGGACACTGGGATCGCGCCGAGCTTCGCGATCGAGTCGTTCACCGACGTCGAGGCGGACGTGCGCCAGTCGATCCTCCGCATCAAGCGCTCGCCCTTCATTCCCCACCGCGACCAGGTGCGCGGCTTCGTCTACGACGTCGACACCCAACTGCTGCGCGAGGTCAGCGCGCCCAGCAGCTGAGATTGCAGCTAGCGGCTGCCGACCCGTTCGCGGTCCGAGTACGCGCGGAACTCCCGCTCGAACGCAACCCAGTCGAAGCGCGGCACCCCATCCGGCTCCGGCGGGGGCTGCTCGTCCTGCGGCTCCTCGCCGCCAGACGGTGGATCCTCGGAATCGGTGCCGCGAGACAGCCACGCCGCGAACGCACAGGTCACGATTCCGGCCGCGTACAGGAAGCCTGCAAGCTCGATGTGGCCGCTGATCGACGCGAACGCCCCCACCGCGTAGAGCGCCAGCGCCGACATCACCAGCCGCCGGAGGTCGGCACCGGGGACGGTTCGTCGGGGCGCCCGGGCGCAGGCGCTCACGAAGATCGCCGCCCCGAGGACCAGGGCTAATACGAGCTTCCACGCGTCTGACGGCGGCACGAGCATGGGATACCCCCGATGATCGGCACCTGACGCTGAGAAATCAAGGGTTTGCGATGAAACTCCGGACGCTAGACCACGAGCCCGTGCCGCATTGTGTTCTCGGTGACGGCCTGGGGCTCGACGAAGTGCAGCAGGTAGTCGGGACCTCCCGCCTTGGTGCCGGTTCCCGACAGGCGGTTGCCGCCGAACGGCTGGCGACCCACCATCGCCCCGGTGATACCGCGGTTCACATAGAGGTTGCCGACCGGAGTCCGGTTGCGGACATAGCGGACGGTGGCCGGGTCACGCGCGAACAAGCCGCCGGTCAGCGCGAACGGAAGGCTGTCGATGATCTCGCAGGCCTGCTCGATGTTGCGAACCCGTTCGACGGTCAGCAAGGGACCGAACACCTCATGGTGCAGCACGGGCGAGTCACCGGGCAGGTCGCTGACGACCGTCGGCGGGCAGAACCACCCGCGCTCCGGCACCGGCTCCACCCGTGCCACCACGCGGCCCTGCTCCGCTGCCGTCGCGGCGTAGCGGTTGACCCGCTCCTGCGCTTCGCGCTCGATCACCGGCGGAACGTCGGTACCGAGCTCCGAGGCCTGCCCCACCACCAGCACGCTGACGGCGCCGCCCAGCCGCTCGATCAGCTGGTCTGCGATCGCCTCATGCACGAGCACGCGCGATGCCGCCGAGCACTTCTGGCCTGCATAGCCGAAGGCCGAATAGACGATCGCCGGAACCGCCTCGTCGAGGTCCGCGTCGGAGTCGACGATCACGCAGTTCTTGCCGCCCATCTCGGCGATCACGCGCTTCACATGCAGCTGTCCGGGAGCCGTGTCGCCGGCCGTCCGCACGATCTCGAGCCCGACGGGCATCGATCCCGTGAACGCGACCGCGTGGATCCTCGGATGGCGGACGAGCGCGGCGCCGACGTCGCCCTCGCCCGGCAGCAGCGAGATCGCAGCGGGCGGCACGCCGCCCGCCCGCAGCGCCTGGACCAGCCTGAGGCTGCAGCCGGGCGACTGTTCGGCGGGCTTGAGCACGACCGCGTTGCCAGTCGCCAAGGCGGCCGCGGTCATCCCGCAGGGGATCGCCAGCGGGAAGTTCCACGGGGGGATCACCACGACCACCCCGCGGGGCGAGTACCACAGCTCGTTGCGCTCGCCCGGTACCTGTAGCAGCGGCCGACCCGCGCCAAGCTCGACGGCGTCCCTGGCGTAGTACTCCAGAAAGTCGATGGCCTCGCATACATCCGCGTCGGCCTCGGCCCATGGCTTCGCACATTCCCGAACCTCGAGCGCTGCCAGCTCCAGCCGCCGCTCGCGCAACCATGCCGCCGCGGCCAGCAAGGCCCGCGCCCGATCGACCGCGCTGACCTCCCGCCAGGCACGGAAGCCGTCGTGCGCCTCGGCGACCGCGGCCTCGACGTCGGCCGCGCTCGCCGCGGCCGCGCGCGCGACGAGCCGATCCGGCGCACCCGGATCGGTGGAGTGAATCGTTCCGGCGCCGCCGTCGCGAGCGGAGTCGTTGCCGATCATGAGCGGCACTTCGAGCGGCAGCCCACGGTCCAGCTGTTGAAGCACGCTGGCCAGGCGGCCGCGGACCGAGGAGCGACGCAGCTCCAGGATCGGTTCGTTGGCAAACGGCGGGAAGGCGCTCGACACGCGCCCGACGTTACAACGCCGACGAGAGGCCGAACGCGGGATGCGCCCCAGTGGCCGCCCGCGGCGGTGGCGCTACAGCCCGCGCTGCCCCGCGACGTGCCCGACCGTGCGCAGCAGGATCTTCATGTCGCTCCACAGCGACCAGTTCGCCGCATACAGGTAGTCGGTCTTGACCATCTCGCTGAGCGGCGGGCGGGTCGGGCCGAGTACCTGCCATGGCCCGGTCATGCCCGGCGCCAGCTGCAGCCGCGTGCGGTGACGGCCCTCCACCAGCCGGTCCTCGTCGAGCACCAGCGGGCGCGGCCCAACCAGGCTCATGTCGCCGCGCAGGACATTGATCAGCTGCGGAAGCTCGTCGATCGAGGCGCGCCGCAACAGCCGCCCAACCCGGGTCACCCGCGGATCGTCGCTCAGCTTGAAGTTGCCGCTCGTCTCGTTGAGCTCCTCGAGCGCGGCGCGCTGCGCCTCGGCCCCGTCGACCATGCTGCGGAACTTGACCATCTCGAAGATGTGGCCGTCGCGGCCGACCCGCCGCTGGCGGAAGAACACCGGACCGGAGGAGTCGAGCTTGATCGCCAGCGCGATCAGCCCGCCGAGCGGCGCCAGCACCAACAGCCCGAGCCCTGCGCCGAGGAGATCCATCGCGCGCTTGATCGCCCGCGAGGAGCGAGTCAGCCCGGGACGCCTGACGCCAAGCACTGTGACGCCGCCGACCTCGTCGAACTCGACGGCCGACCCGACCACCTCGAACAAACGCGGGACGATCGACACCTTGACCCCAAGCGCGGTGGTCTTGCTGACCGCGTCGAGCATCGTCTCGTTGTCGGCGCTGGTCGGAATCAGGAACACCCGGTTGACGTCGAGCTCGTTGACGACCGCGCCCAGGTCGTCGAACGACAGCTGGCGGCGCCGGCGGGAGCGACGGCCCCAGTCGCTGGGATGACGGCGCTCGTCCTCGAGCGGCAGAAAGCCCACGACCTGCAGGCGCGCGCCTGGATCCGAGGCAAGCGAATGGGCGAGCTGCTGGCGCGCCGCCGCGCTGCCGACGATCAGGACACGCTCAAGGGGGGCGGCACGTTGACCGAGCTTGCGGGCGGTGGCGCGCCCGGCAATCAGCAACGCCGAGGTCGCGAACCACAGCGCGCCGACGCCCGCGCCCTGCAGATGCAGGTGCACGCCGGCCAGATATGCGAGCACTGCCCACGCCAGCGCGAACGACGCGGCCAGGCTCAGCAGATGGGGGATCTCATCGAGCGTCGACTTGCGCAGCACCACCTCGTCGTGGTCGTAGCGGCCGGTCACCTTGGCGATGACTACGATCAGCGGCACGATTGCGATCGTCAGAGCGCTTAGGGCGTGGGCGCCGATCAGCGCCACGAACGCCACGCCGCCGGCGCCGGCGAGCAGGTCCGCCAGCCCGAGCAAGCGGCGGAAGACAGCATCGCGCTTCGGCGGGACGACCGAGCCGGCGTCGGCCCCAGGCTTCTCTGCACGCTCCGCGACGGGTGCGGGTTGCCGCAGCGGCTTTGCGGACCATCCCGCGCCCCCGCTGTGCACGCGCGGCAGGGTGGCAGCGAGCGGTGAGCCTCCGTTTATCCGGCCGGTGGCTCCCGCTTTGCCGGCGTCGGCCAAACCAGACGCCGTCTCACCGGCGAATGGATCATCCATTCCCCTGTCTCTCCTGCCGTTTCTCCCGCCCAAGCAAAGCGCCTGGCCTATTTCCCTTCAGTCTCCCGCGAGGGTCAGGCCATCTCAAGCCTTCCCACGACGTCAGACCCCGCCGGTCTAAGCGCGACAAAATACTGGCCAGCTGGCCAGACCGCAAGTTCGAACCGATTCTGGGGTGGGAAAGCAACCGATTGCAGCGGCTTGGAGCGGTCACGCTCACGGAGCGGCCAGCAGCTCCTCGACCGGTGTCCCGCGCATCTGCTCATGAAGGAACGACTCGTTGCTGGTGTTCTCGAGCAGTCGCCGGATCAGGTATGCCATGCCGGCCACGAGATCGCCCACCGGACAGTAGGTCCGCACGCGCAGGCCGCGGGTCGAGACCGCGTCCTGGAGCTCGTCGCCCAGCCCCCGCAGCACCTGGATCTCGAGCTCGCCGTCGTCGCCCCGGATGATCCGGTTGACCGCGATCGCGTGCGCCACCGAACGCAGGTTGTGCGACGCGACCGCGACCCGCAAGGGCGGATCGGCGGCGATCAGCGTCTCGGTGAGACGCTCGAAGTTTCGGTCGCAGTCCGCCTTGACCTCGTACACGGGCGTGGGCCAGCCGTGCTGACGAGCCTCCACCAGCTCGTGATCCCAATAGGCGCCCTTCACGAGGCGGACGGTCAGCGGCGGCGTCCGCGGCGTGTCGCGCGCCCACGCCAGGACCCGTTCCAGCTGCTCGGAGGAATCGCGCAGGTAAGCCTGGAGCACCAGCCCCGCGGACGGTCCCTGCCGGAACTCCTCCTCGGCAAGCAACGCCAGCACCAGTTCCAGCACCGCCTCCCGGGAGTCCAGCGACTCCATATCGATGTGGATGTGCGCTGACTGCTCGCGCGCCTGACGGAGCAGTGGCCGCAGCCGCTTGGCAGCGTCGCGGCTGCCGCGCTCGGGCGCATCGGGACGGAGCAGCGGCGTCAGCGCCGAGACCTTTACCGACACGTTCGCGCGCGGTATCGCCCCCGCGCCGTCGCGCTCAAGGCGCGGCCGCGAAGGCCAGTCCTGCGCAGCGCGCGCGAGCTGCTCCAGTGCGTCTGCGCAGCGCGCCGCGTACCGGTCGGCTTCGGCCTGGCTGACCGTTGCCTCACCCAGCAGGTCGACCGAGCTCGCGACGCCCCGCTGCCACAGGCCCCGGAGCACCGGCAACGCCGCGTGTGGGCTCTCCCCGACGATGAAGCGGTGGGCCATGTGCTTGACGCCCGCCGCCGCGGCAGCCCCGAGCGCCGCGCGGCCGGCCTTGGTGTGCGCGATCCGCATCGCGGCGGCGATCGGCGCGGACGCCTCTGGCAGCTCGTTGAGGAACCCTGTGAGGTGCCTTGCGAGGTCGTCGAGCGAGCGGCATGCCGGCACCACGTCGACGAACCGGAACAGCGCCGCGCGCAGTACGGCGTCGCTGGAGGCAAGCTCCATCGCCCGCGCGTCGATCGCCCTCATCGGGTGGCGCGCGTTCGACGGGAACGCCTCAGCGAGGTCCCGCCCGATCTCCCGGGTCGCGGCCTCGACGGCGTCCCGATCCAGGCTCAAGCCGGAGTTCCGCCGCCGACGAGGGCCCCCTCGACCGGCGGGGTGGCCCGATCGATCGCGTCCCAGCCCATGTCCCTGGCCCGTTCGCGCTCGTCGGCGGCGCCACCGCCACGCAGGCCGAACAGTCGCTTGGCGAACAGCAGGTAGACGACGATCGCGAGGTTGATGATGAAGCCGATGACCTTCGTGGCGGTGTTGTGATGGACGATCTCGTAGACCTCGAGCGGCAGCAGGATCGTCGTCGCGAGGAATGTGAGGTACTCGGCCCAGCGTTTGGCCAGCCACAGGCCGACCCCCTCCAGTCCCTCGAGCAGGCCGAACGCCAGCAGCCCGATCCCCACTTCTCTGAGCGTGCCGGAGCGCAGCGAGAACAGCCGGTCGAGATCATGGAGGATCCCGACGTGCCCGGAGGTCTGCACCGGGCCGCCCGCGACGCCCCCCTGCAAGGAGGTAAGGATGCGGTAGTAGGCGTCGCGCAGGCTGCTCTCGTTGCCGGCGAACGCGATCACTCCCACCCCGAGCAGCATGAGAATCACGAAATGCAGCGCCCGGTCGACCGAGATCAGGCGCAGCACCACCTTGTCGCGCAGGGCCTTGCCGCGCAGCGGAACCACAATCTCTCCTCGATCTTGGGGGTGCAGACGGACCGGCGCGGTCGGCGGCGCCAGCGCCACCCAGCTGTCGCAGCGCAGGCAGCGGTACCAGCGAACACCTGCCTGCTCGCGCGCGACCGCGGCATCCTCCGGGCGCAGCTCGGCGGCGTCGGTCCCCACCAGCGTGTGCCCACCGAAACCGCAGGCCACGAGCTCCCAGTCGATCTTGCGCCGCCGCCGCGGTTGCTCGGTGCCAGGAGGACGCTGCACTGACGCAACCGTAGCGCCCACGCGTTCAGCTGAGGATGTTGACCGCGCGGGCGACGACGAGGCCGATCGTCACCAGCGCGGCGAGCGACTGCACGCTCATCAGCCACTTGGCGATCGGCGTCAGGGGCATCGTGTCGGTCGGACTGAACGCGGTCGCATTGGTGAACGACGTGTAGAGGTAGTCGACAAGCCCCGGCATCCAACCGGACGGCGCCCACCGCGGATCGGTCATCTGCGGAAACAGGAAGTCGGGCTGCGTCCCCGTGCGGTTGGCTCGCTCCAGCGGGCCGCCGCGATCGAGCTCCCAGTACCACAACCCGAACAGCAGCACGTTGGTGACCCACAGCACGATCCCGGCCAGTATCAGCCGGCGCCCCCCGACCCTGCCGCCGTGCAGAAGGTAGTGGCAGAGCAGCACGAGCGAGACGATGTTGACCAGGCTCACGAGCCCGATCAGGCCGATCGCGACGCTCCGTCGCAAGGGCGAGTGGCGTAGCACCGGGTGGGGGGAGGCCAGGACCAAAGCGATCAGCAACACCCCCTCGACCGCCGGCAGCAGCCATGTCGGCCCCACCGTCAGCTTTCCCGGGAGCGCGAGGTCGAGCAGGATCGCGCACGCCACGATCAGCTGAGGCGCCCAGTACGGGTTGACCCTGCTGAGCGCCGTCGCGAGTCGATGGATGCCGCGGAAGCGGTACACCGGCTGCGGCTTGGTGTAGTTGCTCTCAGACGTCAAACGGCTTCAGATGGTGGCACGGGAAGGATCTGACTCCATGCTGCGCGAAACACACGGCATGAGATACCTGAGCGCAGGGGCTGCCGTCGCACTGGCGCTGTTGGTGGGCGCCTGCGGATCCAGCAGCTCGAGCTCCCAGTCGACGGTTGCGTCGTCGGGAACCTCCGGCTCCTCGACCAGCACGTCGACCACCGGCACCGCGACGACCACGGCGAGCACTCCAACCGGTACCACCAGCACGCCCTCGGGTCCGGGACCGTGCCGAGCCTCGGAGCTGGCGATCTCGTTCCTGGGCCAGCAGGGAGCAACCGGCAAGGGCGAGCTCGGCTTCGCGCTGCGGAACACGAGCTCGCAGCAGTGTCATACGATCGGCTTCCCCGGGGTGCTGTTCCTGAACGCGAGCGGTGGCGCGCTTCCGACGATCCCGACCCGCACCACCAACGACTTCGCCGGGCCGGTACCGATCCACTCGCTGACCGTGGCGCCGGGGGATACCGTCTCCTTCCGCCTGTTCGTCACCCACTTCACCTCCAATGGCTCGAGCAGCGGCTGCACCACGGCCGCCGGGCTTCAGGTGATCCCACCGAACGACACCGCGACGCTGCGGATCACGATTCCCCAGCGCGGCGCGTTCGAGTGCCGGACGGTCACGGTCTCACCGATGCAGCCAGGAACCAGCGCCTACCGCTGATACGCCTCGAAGTGGATCACCTCATCGTCGGCGAGCTCTCGCACCAGCCCGTCGCGAACGAGCAGGTCGAGATGCCCGAGCACCTCTGACAGCGTCAGATACGCCTGCGTGACTGCGACGTTGCCCCACATGCCGATCGCCAGCTCGTAGGCGCTGGCCGCCCCCGCGCCCAGCATCTCGAAGATCTTCTGCGCGCGCCGCTCGTGCATCCTCAGCCGCTCGTCGATCAGTTCCACGTGCTCGGTGATCGGCTCGCCGTGCCCACCCAGCACGAGCTGGACCGGTAGCTCGCGCGTGCGCTTCATCGAGTCGAGGTAGTCGAGCAGCGCGTGAGGGCGGCCATCCGCGTCCGCCCGCGGCTCGCCTCCGGTGCTCGGCGGTTCGTCCTGGGCGCTCAGCGGGCGCGAGATCAGCGGGTTCGAGGAGATGTGCGCGAGCAGATGGTCGCCGCCGATCATCAGCCGTCGCCGCGCGTCCCACAGGAGCGTGTCGCTCGGGCTGTGACCCGGGCGGTGCAGGATCTCGAACCGGCGATCGCCCAGCTCGAGCGCGTCGCCATCGTGCAGCTCGCGCGTGACATGGCCGCTCGAGCCGAACGCCCTGAATGCGGCGCCGACGGCCCCCAGCACCGTTGTCAGCTCGCTCGGCACACCGTGGCGGCGCATGATCGTTTGCGCGAACTCGTCGTCGGCCACGGCGCTGGACTTGAAGCTCTCGAGATACCGCGCGAGCGGGGCGAGCGCCGCGACCTCCGCGCCGGACCTGCGCGAGAGCACCTCGAGCAGCCCGAGATGATCCATGTGCTGGTGGGTGATCACGATCAGCTCCAGATCCTCGACGGCGCGCCCGTGCCGCGCCAGCGCCTGCTCGAGCTCGTCGAGTGACTTGCCGGAATTGGGCCCGGTGTCGATTAGCGTCAGCGGCTCGTCCTCGATCAGGTAGCAGTTGACGCGGCCGACCGCGAACGGTGTCGGGATCGCGAGCCTGTGGATCCCCTGCTGCTCGGCGAGCGCGAACGCGGCCGCGGGCTGCGTGCTGCTCACGAGCGGATCACGCCTAGCACCTCGTCGCGGCGGCGCTCCATGTCCTCGCGCGAGCGAAGCGACTCCAGGCATAGGCGCAGCAGCGGCTCGGTGTTGGATGGCCGCACGTTGAAATGCCAGTCGTCATAGTCGATCGAAATCCCGTCGAGCCGGCTCTGGCGGGCATCGGCGTAACGCCCGGCGAGCTCCTCGACCTTGGCGGCCTGGTCTGAAACCTCCGAGTTGATCTCTCCGGAGATGAAGTAGCGCGAGCGGTAGGGCTCGAGCAGTTCGGACATGCACGCGCCACGCAGCGACAGCAGCTCGAGGATCAGCAGTGCCGGGATCGTGCCCGAGTCGGCGCAGTAGAAATCGTGAAAGTAGTAGTGCCCGGAGACCTCGCCGCCGAACATTGCGTGCTCGGCGCGCATCCTGGTCTTGAAGAACGCGTGCCCGACGCGATTCATCAGCGCCCGGCCTCCAGCTGCGTTGACGGTGTCGGCAACCGCGCGGCTGGCACGGACGTCGTAGAGGACCGTCGCGCCCGGATGCTTGCGCACGATCGAGTCCGCCAGCAGCGCCGTGAGGAAGTCGCCGTCGACGAAGGTTCCCTGCTCGTCGATGAAGAAGCAGCGATCGGCGTCACCGTCCCAGGCGATGCCCAACTGTGCGCCCTGGACGGCGACCTCGCGCATGATGAACTCGCGGTTCTCGGGCAGCAGCGGGTTGGGCTCGTGGTCCGGGAAGCTGCCGTCCGGCTCCCAATAGGCCTTCACCAAGTCGAGTCCCAGCCGCTCGAGCAGCGGCCCTACCATCGGCCCCGCCATCCCGTTGCCGCCGTCGACGACCACCCGCATCGGCCTCACCGCCGAGGCGTCGATGAACTTCAGCGCCGCCTCGTGGAACTCGTCGTAGATCGAGACCTGCTCGACGCCGCCACCGCCCCGGGCGCGGCCGAGGCCGGCCTCGATCCTCGCCCGCACGGCGTCGATTCCGGCGTCGCCGGAGAGCGCGATCGCGCCGCGCCTGACGAGCTTGGCGCCCGTGTACTGCTTGGGGTTGTGCGACGCGGTGCACATCAGGCCGCCGTCGAGCTCGCGGGAGCCCACCAGGTAATAGAGCATCTCGGTCGCCACCTGGCCCGCGTCGAGCACGCGCGCGCCCTCGCTGCACATGCCCTCGCAGTAGCGCTCCGCGAGCTCCGGGGCCGACAAGCGCATGTCGTGGCCAAGGCCGAGCCGCAGCTCGCTTGCCGGCTTGTCCTCGAGCTCGGCGATCACTTGCGCAAACGACCGACCGATCGCGATCGCCGCGTCGGCATCGATCTCGCTGCCCTCGAGCCCACGGATGTCGTAGGCCTTGAAGATCGAGGGGTTGGTGATCGCGTTCATCAGGGGCAGGCTATCGCCGCGATGGCGGCGCCGGCGATCTCGGGCCGCGCTACGAGCTCCTAGACTGACGAACATGTCCGGGCACTCCAAATGGCATTCGATCAAGCACAAGAAGGCGGTCGTCGACGCCCGCCGCGGCCAGCACTTCACGAAGCTCGCGCGCGCAATCACGATCGCCGCGCGCGAGGGCGGCGGCGATCCGGAGGGCAATTCGGCGCTGGCGCTGGCCATCCAGAAGGCACGCGATGCGTCGATGCCGAAGGACAACATCGAGCGCGCGATCGCAAAGGGTGCCGGCGGGACCGCTGACGCCGACCAGATCGAGACCGTGATGTACGAGGGCTACGGGCCGGGCGGGGTGGCGCTGCTGATCGAGGCGCTGACCGACAACCGCAACCGCACGGGCGCCGACGTACGCCACTTGCTCGGAAAGCACGGGGGCAACCTCGGCGAGCCTGGATCGGTGGCCTACCTGTTCGACAAGCGCGGAGTGATCGTCGTCGATGCCGGTCGCTATGGCGAGGACGATCTGATCGCGGCGATCGACGCGGGCGCCGAGGACATCGCGATCGACGACGACGTGTTCGAGATCATCACCGAGCCCTCGGACTTGCCCACGGTGCGCGGCGCGCTGAACGACGCCGGAGTGGAGATCGAGTCCGCCGATGTCACCCAACGGCCGAAGGTGCGCGTCCCTGTGAACGAGGCAGACGCGGCGAAGCTGATGAAGCTGATCGACGCGCTCGAGGACTCAGACGACGTGGGCGCGGTGCACGCCAACTTCGACGTCGACGCAGACGTACTCGAGCGGATCGCCTCCTAGCCGCTACGCTCCCGCGCTTCACGCTGATGAACCGACCCCTGCTGACCACCGCCCTGCTCGCGCTGCTCGCGCTCGGAGTCGCGGCCTGTGGGAGCTCCAAGGCGCCCGGCGTCCAGCCGGCCCCCTCGAGCGGGCCAACGGTCGCCTCGGTTCCGACGACTCCCAAGCCACCGCCCGCCCTGCAAACCAAGCCGGTCGTCACGGTGCCGAAGGGAGCGCCGCCGAAGAAGCTCGTGATCAAGGACATCGTCGTCGGCAGCGGGCAGCCGGCGAGCGCCGGCCAGACCGTGACCGTCAATTACGTAGGCGTCCTCTACAAGACCGGTGCAGAGTTCGATTCGTCCTGGAAGCGAAACCAGCCGTTCACGACCGCGCTGTCGGCGGGCAGTGTGATCCCGGGGTGGGTGCAGGGGATCGCGGGTATGCGGGTGGGCGGCCGCCGCGAGCTGATCATCCCGCCGAACCTTGCCTACGGAAAGAGCGGCAGCCCGCCGACGATCCCGCCTAACTCGACCCTCGTGTTCGTCGTCGATCTGCTCTCTGTTTCCTAGCCTGCGGCTCGGAACGAGCCTTCGATGACCTGCCGCGCCGCGCGCCTGCCCCGGACTCGCCTGCCCCGGACTCGGCGCGCGCAGGCGGCCGGCGCGCCCGGTATAGAGGTACCGGCTGCGAGATCCCTTTGAGGCGGTGACGCCCCGCGAACGACCACTCGAACTGGTCGGGCGCCGCGTCGCGGATCGGCTCGGTGCACAGCACGCTTCCCGGCCGCGCGATGCCGGTGACGCGGCTTGCCAGATTGACCGAGTGGCCGAACACGTCGCCCGCTCGCTGTACCGCGGGGCCGCGGGCGACCCCAGCTCGCAGGCTCGGCAGCTGCGCTCGCTCGACCGCCTCGACCAGCGCCAGCGCGGCATCGACCAACGGCCCCGGCTCCGCGCTCACGAACAGCGCCGCGTCGCCGATCGTCTTTACGAGCCTCACGGGCGCACTCGCCACCTCGGTCGCAAGCGCGGCGAGCGTGCCCGCCACGGTCCCGAGCTCCCGCACCTCGATCTCACCGCCGAGCCTGGTGAAGCCGACGAGGTCCGCAAAGCAGACCGCGACCTCCTGGGAATCCGTGATCCGGCCGGCCTCGAGCTCGGCGCGGCCGAGCATCCCCCGGTGCACGCTCTCGCGCAGATGCGCCTTGAAGGTGGCGACCAGCACCGGGGACAGCGCCGGCAGCAGCTGCTCGGCCAAGCGCGCGAACCTGGCCGCCACCTCCAGCTCCGTGTCGCCTGGTTTCAGGAAGGTGTCGGCGAAGACGGCGGCGGTGGTGGCCGCCGTGCGCGCCATCGCCTCCCCGAGCACCCGCGTCATCTCGACGAGCGCCTGCTCGCTTACCCCGACGTCGAGGAACCGCTTGGTCGACTGTCCGAGCTCGATGTCCTCCTCGGCGAACACACGGTCGTCGGGTCCCGCCTCGGGGAGGCCCGCGAGGCGGCGGATCCGCAGGATCACCTCCGACGGCAGGCCCGTCCGCTGCTCGAGCTCGCGTGCGGTGAAGCTGCCGCCGAGGACACGGTCGAGCGGCAGCAGCGCCAGCCGGTCCTCTGCGACGGCCGCCTGTAGCTCCTGCGCGCTGAACCCGTCGGCCGCCAGCTGCTCGAGCAGCCGCAGCCGCGCGGAGCGCTCCTCGCCGTCGAGCCCCTCGAGCAGTCCCGCCGCGTCGAAGTCCATCCTGGCATCCTCTCGCAAATCATGCTCTCGATCCTGATGCCCGTGTTCAACGAGCGCGACCGCGTCGAGCGCGCGATCGCGGAGGTGCTCGATACGCAGCTGCCGACCGACTTCGAGCTGATCGTGGTCGACGACGGATCGACCGACGGAACCAGGGAGATCCTGCGCTCAGGCAAGTGGGACGGGCGCGTCCGGTTGTTCGAGCACGAGCACAACCAGGGCAAGGGCGCTGCCGTCCAGACCGCTCTCGGCCACGCCGACGGCGAGTTCGCCGCGATCTTCGACGCCGACCTCGAGTACGACCCCGCCGACCTCGGTGTGTTGATGCCCCCGCTGCTCGATGGCCGAGCGAACGCGTGCTTCGGCGTGCGGGCATTCGACGGTTACACGAGCCACTCGTTCCTGTTCGTGCTCGGCAACAAGGGCGTGACGCTCGCCTGCAACGTGCTGTTCAACGTGTACCTGCACGACATCATGACCTGCCACAAGATGGTGCGGACCGACCTGTTCCGCAGCCTGCCGCTGAGGTCGGCGGGGTTCGCGATCGAGCCCGAGATCACCGCCAGGCTGGTCCAGCGCGGCGAGCGGATCTTCGAGGTGCCCGTGCACTACCGCGCCCGCGCGACCGAGGAGGGAAAGAAGCTGACCGCGGTCGACGGCTTCCGGGTGCTCGCGACGCTGCTGCGCTGCCGGCTGAGCCCTGCGTAGTGATTTACGCGGGCGTCGGTCCCGCGCGTCCGCAGTGGGGCGTCGCGGACGCACCGCGGTGCGTTACCTCGAGCACGGTCCAGGGTGGCAGGACCGCGATCGTGCGGATCGTTCGCGCCGAGGCGTGCACGATCGGCGGCGTCGTCCCCGAGAAGCTCGTGTGGGGAGCGCTGAACACGAAGCCGGTCCCGCGCATCAGCGGCCGGATCCGCCGGAGCGGGACCTTCAGCTTCCATGCCAGGGCGCTGGCGACGGTGTGGTTGATCGCGACGCGGCTCGAGCGGCAAGGCAGCACTCGTCTGGTGCCGCCGACCCGGTCGACCGCTACAAACAGGCGGTCCCAGTAGTAAGCGGCGGCATCGGCGTCACGCGCCTGCTGGACCTGCTGGGAGACCCGTGGGACCGTCCAGGGCAGCGTCGCGGCGATGATCAGCGCACCGACCGCTACGCCGATCGCCCGCGGGCGGCCGCGGCCCGCCAGCTCGGCGATGCGGACCACCGCGACCGCCGCCAGCAGGCACCCGACGAGCGCGGCCGGCAGGAGGTAACGGGGCAGCCCGTATGAGACCTGCGTCATCAGCGCGACCATCAGCGCCCAGGCGATCGCGCCGTATCCGAGCCACTGCAGCGTGCGCTCGCGGCGGATGATCGCGAACGCAAGCCCGACAGCGGCGAGCACTAGCGTCGGGACGGTCATCACCGCCGGGCTCGAGCGCAGCTCTCCGATCGCGCTGCCGGGCGAGCCCTGACCGGCGGCGGCCGCGCTTGCCGCTTGGAACGCGTTGCCGGAGATGATCCACGGTGGGATCAGCCAGGCGGCGGGTGCCAGCACCAGCAGAACGACCGCGAGCGTGCGCGCCTCGGTCACGCGGAGCCACAGGTACAGGGCATAGAGCCCCAGGAACGGAGCGAACTCGGGTCGGTTGAGCGTCGCCAGGAAGATCAGGAAGTAGGCGGTCCGCGGAGAGTCGCTCAGATGGCGGTCGATCGCCCACAGCGTCAGCGCGGCGACGATCGGCTCGGACGCGCCGCGGGCGAAATAGAACATCGCCTCTTGGATCAGGCACACCGCGATCAGCGCGATCACCCCCGCGACCGGGCCGGAGAAGCGCTTGCCGAGCCGGAACGCCGCCACCAGCGCCATCAGCCCGGCGGTGCGCGTGACCAGCAGCCACAGGTGCGGCGCGGCGCTGCCGAACAGCCCGAACACGCTCGTGAAGATCGCGGGGAACGGCTTCCACGAAGGACCGCCCGCCAGCCCCAGCGCGATCTTCGTGCCGACGACGTGCGAAGCGATCTCCTGCCCCCACGCGAGCCACGCCCAGGGGTCGGAGCTCGGCACCCACGAGAGCGTCAGCACGCTGATCAGCGCAAGCGCGAAGCAGGCGGCGAACGCAGGGGCAGCCGGCACATCGAATCGGTCGCGCTCGGTAGCGCGCGCCGGCGCCTCGTGCTGGAGCACAGGCGCGGCGACTGGTTCTCGGACTGCCTGCTCAGAGCCGATCATCGCCGCCGATACAGTACAGTCAGCTCCGTCAGCTGAAGCCGCGACGGACGCCTCCTGGGCCGTTGCTAGCCTCCGACGTCGCCGGCCGGCCGCAGTAACCGCCGGATGTCCGACGATGAATACCTACACCGACGATAGGGTCTCCGAGGCCTCCGGGCCGCGAGTCGCCGCCGATGCGGGTCCGCAGGCATGCGTGGTCTCGATCGTGATGCCCTGCCTGAACGAGGCCGAGTCGCTCGGGCCGTGCGTCAAGGCGGCGCTGGCGGCGATCGAGAAGGCCGGCGTCGAGGGCGAGGTGATCGTCGCCGACAACGGCAGCACCGATGGATCTGTCGAGATCGCGGAGTCGCTCGGGGCGCGGGTTGCGCACATCGGCGCGCGAGGCTACGGAAGCGCTCTGCAGGGCGGCTTTGCGGCCGCGCGGGGCCGGTACATCCTGATGGGCGACGCCGATGGCAGCTACGACTTCGGACACCTCCAGCGCTTCCTGGATGAGCTCGATGCAGGCGCCGAGCTCGTGATGGGCAACCGCTTCAAGGGGGGCATCGCGCCAGGCGCGATGCCACCGCTGCACAAGTACTTCGGCAACCCGGGGCTGAGCTGGATGGGAAGGCTGTTCTTCGGCGCCGAGGTCGGGGACTTCTATTGCGGGCTGCGGGCCTTCCGCCGCGACGCGCTGCCGATGCTGAACCTCCAGAGCCCGGGCATGGAGCTCGGGGTGGAGATGGTCGCCAAGGCCGCTCTCTACGGGCTCAAGGTCTCCGAGGTGCCGACGACGCTGTCGCCCGACCTGCGCAGTCGCCCACCGCACCTGCGCACCTGGCGCGACGGCTGGAGGACGCTGCGCTTCTTTTTGCTCTACAGCCCGCGCTGGCTGTTCTTCTATCCCGGTCTGATCCTGATCCTGCTCGGCCTGGGCCTGTCGATCGCCGTGCTACCAGGTCCGCTGCACGTGTTTGGGGCGCGGCTGGACGTCCACACGCTTCTGTACGCCGGCGCGGCGGTCGTGGTCGGCTTCCAGGCAGTCGTGTTCGCTGTGCTCGCGCGCGTGTACGCCGAGGCGGAGGGCTTCCTGCCCGACACGCCGCTGGTCCGCCGCGCGCGGCGGACGTTCACGTTGGAGACGGGCATCCTGGTCGGCGGCGTGCTGCTGCTCGCCAGCGCGATCCTGTCGGTGATCGCGTTCGTGCGCTGGAGCAACTCCTCGTTCCACCACCTGAACTACCCGGCGACGCTGCGGATCGCGATCCCCGCCGCGGTGGCGCTGATGCTCGGCGTGCAGACGATCCTCTCCAGCTTCTTCCTGAGCGTGCTTGGGATCAAGCACCACTCGGCCGCGGACTGAGGGGCAGGGGAGCGGCGCGCGCGCCGACTAGGCCGCCGCGCCCATCTGGCGCTGGCCGTACAGGTGGCCGATCAGCGCGGCGGTGACAGTCGGGTCGAACTGGGTGCCCGCGCAGCGGGTCAGCTCCTCGACCGCCTCGCTGTGCGAGCGGGCTGCGCGGTAGGGGCGATCGGAGGTGATCGCGTGGTAGGTGTCGGCGACGATGATGATGCGGCTGCCGAGCGGGATCTCCTCGCCCGCGAGTCCGTCGGGATAGCCGCGCCCATCCCAGCGCTCGTGCTCGTGGCGGACGATCCGCGCGACCTGGCCCAGCCCCGGCAGCACGCGGAGGATCCGCTCGCCGATCACCGGATGCTGCCTCATCAGCTTCCACTCCTCGTCGGTGAGCGGCCCCGGCTTGTGCAGGATCTCGTCGGGGATCGCGACCTTGCCGATGTCGTGAAGCAGCGCCGCGGAGCGGACCCGTTCGACCTCGGCGGCGCTGCAGCCGAGGTTGCGCGCGACAGCCCCCGACATGTCGATCACCGCCTCGGAGTGTTCGCCTGTGTAGCGGTCCCGCTCGAGCAGCGCCACCGCGAGCGCCTCGATCGCCTCGCGCTGCGGCCCGTCGGCGTGGAAGTCGCCGAGGGTCGTCTGCTCGGCCGCCAGCACCGTGCGCCCGCCGCCAGTCTGCTGCGCGTGCTCGCAGGCCAACCGAGCGTTCGCGAGCAGGCCCTCGGCGCTCATTCCACGCTCCAGCGTGGCGACGCCCATCGACGCTCCGGCGGCACGGATCATTCCCTCTCCGACGACCTCGAGCTCGACCAGCAGCCGCTCCAGCGCCGGCAGCGCCCCCTCGGCGCTCGTGTCGGGCATCAGCAGCCCGAACTCGGCCTGTCCGGTGCGGCCGATCAGATCGTGCGAGCGGGTCGCGCCGCCCAGGCGCCTGGCGACCGCCACGAGCAGCTCGTCGCCGGCCTTGAAGCCGTGGCGCAGCTCCAGCGAGCTGAAGTCGTCGATCGAGATCATCGCCACCGACAGTGCCCGCTGATAGCGCCGCGCACGATCCACCTCTTCGGCGAGGCGGCCGCGGAAGGCGCGCGCGCTCAGCAGGCCGGTCACGCTGTCGAGCCTCAACCCTCGGTCCCGTTCCTGTTCGAGCTCCGCAACGCGCTGCCTCAGCCACGTCAGCTCGCGCAGCAATTGCTCTTGCTGTCCCTTCCCAAACATGCACACCGGATATCGGCAGTTCAGACGCTGCACTGGAGGCGTCCGCGCCGCCGCGCAGAATCTCTTTCGCATGATCGTCCTTGGGATCGACCCCGGAACGGCCAGCACCGGCTACGGCGTGATCGAGAGCGCGGGCCCGCACCTGCGCGCGCTCGCGGCCGGGGTGATCGAGACCGCGCCGCCGATGCCGCTCGAGCGCCGGCTGGCTGACATCCATGCGCGGGTCGCCGAGCTGATCGATCGTCACGTCCCCGACGCGATCGCGATCGAGGAGCTGTACTTCGGCGCCAATGCACGCACCGCGTTCGCTGTTGGCCAGGCCCGCGGGGTCGTGCTGCTGGCGGCGGGGCAGCGTCTGGTGCCGGCACGCTCGTACACCCCGCAGCAGGTCAAGGGGGCCGTCTGCGGTCACGGCCGCGCCGGCAAGGAGCAGGTGGCGCGGATGGTCGCCAGGCTGGTGGGGCTGACTGCGCCGCCTGCATCGGACCACACCGCGGACGCGCTCGCGGTCGCGATCTGCGACATCAACCGCGCGCCGCTCGCGCGGGCGGTGGCGCGGGCATGATCGCGCTCCTGTCAGGGTCGGTGGCGGTGCGCCGTGCCGACCACGTCGTGGTCGAGTGCGGCGGCGTGGGATACCGGCTGGCGGTTTCCGCCGAGACGCTCCGCCACGTTCCGGCGGTCGGCAAGCCGGTGACACTGCACGCCCATCTGGTCGTGCGCGACGATGCGCTCCAGCTGTACGGGTTTGCCACCGAGGAGGAGCGCGAGCTTTTCCTGATGCTGCTCGGCGTCCAGTCGGTCGGGCCGAAGGTCGCACTCGCGGTGCTGTCAGGCGGACCGCCGCGGGAGCTGCTGGCCGCGCTCGCGGCCGGCGACGGCGCGCGTTTTCAGGCCGTGCCCGGAATCGGCAAGCGCACCGCCGAGCGGATCATCGTCGAGCTGCGCGAGAAGGTCGGCGCCAACCTGCCCGAGCAGGCGATCACGATCTCGCGCTCCGACGACCCGCGCGCGATCGCGCGGGAGGGCCTGATCGGGCTCGGCTATTCGGCCTCTGAGGCGGACGAGCTGCTCGACGGCGTCGACGGCGAGCGGCCCGAGGAGCTGATCGCCGGAGCGTTGCGGGGGGCGAGGCGATGAGCGCGGCGCACGCGCGCGATCCCCGGGCGATCAGCGCCACGCGGATCCAGGCCCCGGAACAGTCGCCCGACGACGAGCTCGACCGCTCGCTGCGTCCCCGGCGGCTCGAGGATTTCGTCGGCCAGGAGGCGATTCGACAGCAACTGGCGGTCTCGATCGAGGCGGCCGCGTCACGGCAGGAGGCGCTCGACCACGTGCTGCTGGCGGGGCCGCCGGGCCTCGGCAAGACCTCGCTCGCGCAGATCGTCGCCGCCGAGCTCGAGGTGCCGTTCGTGCAGACGGCGGGCCCGGCGCTCGAACGCAAGGGCGACGTCGCCGCCTTCCTGACGGCGCTCGAGCCGCGGGCGGTGTTCTTCGTCGACGAGATCCACCGACTGCCGCGCGCGCTGGAGGAGACGTTCTATCCCGCGATGGAGGACGGAGTGCTACCGATCACGGTCGGGCAGGGAGCGGGCGCGCGCGTGGTGACGATCGATCTGCCGCCGTTCACCCTGATCGGAGCCACCACGCGGACCAGCCTGCTGACGACGCCGCTGCGCGACCGCTTCGGAATCCACCACCGGCTCGAGCACTATGGCGTCGAGGACCTCGTGAAGATCGTCCGGCGGTCGGCGCTGCTACTCGACGTGGCGATCGAGCCCCAGGGCGCGTCCGCGATCGCGCAGCGCAGCCGCGGGACCCCGCGCGTCGCCAACCGCCTGCTCAAACGCGTGCGCGACTACGCGGAGGTGCGCCATCGCGGCGTCATCACCAGCGAGGTCGCCGAGGCGGCGCTGGACCTGCTCGAGGTCGACCACGAGGGGCTCGACCGCCTTGACCGAGACATCCTGCGGACGATCTGCGAGAAGTTCTCCGGGGGTCCGGTGGGCCTCTCGACGCTCGCGGTCGCGGTCGGCGAGGAGCCGGGCACGGTCGAGGAGGTGTACGAGCCCTACCTGCTCCAGCGCGGGCTGATCGAGCGGACCCCGCGCGGCCGGACGGCGACGCGCCGAGCCTACCAGCACCTGGAGCTGGATCCGCCGGGGCCGTTAGCCCTTCTTTAACAGATCGACCTCTATCCTCAGGCGGCGATGTCGCACGAGCATTACTTCATCTGTCCCCACTGCGGCAACCGCTCGATGGGGACCGATCGAAACCAGGGTTTCCGCCGCGAGGCGCGGGGCTGTGAGAAGTGCGGCTTCGCGTACCTGTTCGAGCTGCTCGACGACTATTACCCCGCGCCGAATGCGGCGTTCTTCGCTTGCGACCGTGAGGGACGGATCGTCGACTGCGGCCGGGGCTCATTCGAGCTCACCGGGATCAGGACCGAACAGGCGATCGGACGTCCGGTCGCGGACGTTCTCGGCCTGCGCTTCGAGGATGGAACCGATCACGTCGGCACCGCGCTGGAGTGGGAGGTCCGGGTCCAGGGAAAGCCCGTTGAGGTGAACGCCGAGCACGACCTGCCGGCGAGGGCGGTGGCGGACATCTTTCCCGCCTACGACGACGAGGAAGGCGGCGTGCTGCTCGTGCTCACGCCCACCAACCATCACGGCTAGCGATGACCGACCGCCAGCGCCACGGCTTCGTGCTGCTCCTGGTGATCGGGATGATCGTCGGCTCGGTCGTCGTCATCGCCCAGGTCAAGACCGTGCTGGGCTTGGACCTCAAGGGCGGCGTCGAGCTGGTCTACCAGGGCGAGCCGACGCCGCAGACGCCGCACGTCACCCAGGACGCGCTGCAGCGCGCGGTCGACATCATGCGCCAGCGGGTCGACCAGCTTGGAGTCGCCGAACCCGAGATCCAGACCTCGGGTGGCAACCAGATATCGGTCGGCCTGCCGGACGTCCAGAACACCGCTCGCGCCGAGAAGCTGGTCGGCACGACGGCCCGACTGGAGTTCTATGACTGGGAGACCAACGCGCTGACGCCGAGCGGCAAGAGCGTCGCAAGCCTCCTTCAGACCCAGGATCAGACCGCGCTGGCGATCAGCCAGGGGAGCACCAGCGCACCGCCCGGCAGTCCCGGCGCCGGCAGCATGCCGCTCTACCAGGCGGTCCAGCTGGCATCCAAGCAGCCGACCAGCCTCGGCAACAACTCCCGCAAGGGCCCGCTGTACTTCATGTTCGGCGCACCGGGGTCGGCTGCCTGCCAGATCGCCGCCCGGGCGCAGGGCGTCACCCCGGCGGTCGGGACCCACTGCCTGCTCTCGGGACCCGACGACAACATGCAGGATCTCGTCGCCGGCCTGCCCACGGGCGTCAGCGCTTCGCAGGGACAGCTGATGACCGTGCCGCAGGGCACGGTCGTCCTGCAGGCGATCCCCCCGAACTTCACGCACCCGCTCAGCTGGGACGACCCAACCGCGCAGTTCTTCGTGCTGCGCGACAACGTCTCGCTGTTCGGCAACGACATCACGAACCCGCAGCAGAGCACCGATCCCTCGGGCGCGCCCGACGTCGAGTTCGGCTTCACCTCCCACGGTAAGAGCGCCTTCCAGAACGTCACGGCGCAGATCGCCCATCGCGGCGACCTCGTCAGCGGGCTGGGCCAGCAGTACAACCAGCACTTCGCGGTCGCGCTCGACACGCAGCTGATCACCGTCCCCCAGATCGACTACAAGCAGTATCCGGATGGGATCCCCGGCGACACCGGCGCCGACATCACCGGCGGCTTCACGATCCAGTCCGCGCAGGATCTCGCGACCCAGCTGCGGCTCGGCGCGCTGCCGATCAACCTGAAGCTGATCTCGGAGTCGCAGGTGTCGGCGACGCTCGGCAAGCAGGCGCTCCACGACGGCCTCCTGGCCGGCACGGTCGGGCTGTTGATCGTGGCGGTGTTCCTGCTCCTCTACTACCGGCTGCTCGGCCTGATCGCGGTCGCGGGGCTGGCGGCGTACGGCCTCTACTTCTACGCGTTGATCAAGCTGATCCCCGTCACGCTCACGCTCCCGGGGATCGCGGGTCTGATCCTCACGATCGGCGTCGCCGCAGATGCGAACATCGTGATCTTCGAGCGCGTCAAGGAGGAGATCCGCGCCGGCCGGTCGATCCGCCAGGGCATCATCACCGGCTACCGCAAGGGCCTGACCGCGATCATCGACGCGAACGTGGTCACGATCATGACCGCGTTCATCCTGTTCGTGCTGGCGACCGCCGAGGTGCAGGGCTTCGCACTGACGCTGGGGATCGGCACGATCGTGTCGCTGTTCACCGCGGTGATGGCGACGCAGGCGATCCTGATGACGATGGGCTCCTCGCGGGCGCTGTCGCGGCCATCTGCGCTCGGCGCTGGCGGCAAGCGCCGGGTGTGGCGCTTCGACTTCATGGGCGCCTCGCGCTACTTCTTCTCGATGTCCGGCGTGATCCTGCTGGTGGGCGCGCTCGCGGTCGGCGGAAAGGGCCTGAACCTCGGGATCGACTTCACCTCGGGCACCCGGATCACCGCGAGTCTGGTGCAGCCGGCGAGCCAGGCCCAGATCCAGTCTGTGATGTCGTCCGCGGGCGCCGCCAACCCGACGATCCAGAAGATCACCAACAAGGGCCTCGGCAACAACGTCTGGCAGATCTCCTCCAAGCAACTGCAGCCTGCCAGCGTGGCGAACCTGAAGCGCACGCTCCAGACGAGATTTGGCGTACGGTCATTCGACTCGAGCTCGGTCGGGCCGACGTTCGGGCGCACGATCGCCAACAGCGCCGTTATCGCGATCATCGCTTCACTGCTGGTGATTTCGGCGTACGTGGCGCTGCGGTTCGAGTGGAAGTTCGCGGTTCCAGTCCTGATCGCGCTGATGCACGACCTGCTGATCACGAGCGGCGTGTACGCGCTGACCGGCCGGGAGGTGACGACAGCGACCGTGGCCGCGCTGCTGACGATCTTGGGCTACTCGCTCTACGACACGATCATCGTGTTCGACCGCGTGCGCGAGAACGTCCCCCGGATGCCGCGCGCCGCGTTCTCCCAGATCGTCAACCGGTCGATGTCCGAGGTGCTCACCCGGTCTTTGGCGACCACGTCGTGCACGCTGATGCCGATCCTCGCGCTGCTGCTGTTCGGCGGCGTGCAGACGCTCCAGGACTTCGCGTTCGCGCTGCTGATCGGCGTTGCGTCGGGTGCTTACTCGTCGATCTTCATCGCCTCGCCAGTGCTGACCCACTGGAAGGAGCGCGAGCCCGTGTACCGTGCGCGCCGAGCGCGCATCGAGAGCGACCTCGGGCACGTGCCGGCGTATGCCGAGGGTCTCGCGGATGTCGAGCCGCTGACCAAGCGCTCGCAGCGCACCGGCCGGCTCACCACCCCTCAGCCGGACGCGGTGTCGGCCGCCGAGTTCGAACAGATGAAGCGCGAGCTGGAGATCGAACGCGGGCTGCCGACCCGCCAGACCTCGACCCTGACCAAGAGGCTTGCGCACACCGAGGCGGAGACGCCGCCCGCTTCGGTTACCAAGCGAGGTGACGGTGTGACCGGCCGCTCCCGGGCCAAGCGCGGCGACGGCAAGCGCGGCGACGGCAAGCCCGGCGACGGAGCCCAGGTGCCGCCCACCCCGCTGCCCTCCAGTCCGCGGCCGTCCACTCCACGATCCGATCCCCCTGCCGGCGCCCCGAGCGCTGAGGCACCTCCACCGGCGCCTGCGCCGGACATTGCGGAGAACGAGGGCGTCGCGCCGGTGCAGAAGCCGAAGGGCGCATCGAAGTCCCGCCAGCGCAGTCGCAGACACGGGAGACGTCGCTGATGGGCATGCTCGCTTGGGTCATGATGGGCCTGGCCCTGTGGCACTTCACAATCTGGCTGCCCGACCGCTACTGGGGCGGCATCGTCGGTGCGTTTGTCGGCGCGCTGGTCGGCGCAGCCCTCTGCGGCCTGATCATCAACGGCTTCAACATCCCGGGTCGGCATGCCACACACCTCTCGACCGCCCTGGAGGCGATCCCCGGCGCCCTGATCGGCATGGCCGTGGTGTACCTCGAGGGCCTGCGCCGCGAGCGGGCCGGGGGAGCTGGGGGTATCGGGCTGACCTGAGGGGTGGGGGCGCGTCGGGGCGGTCTCCCTCCGCGGGCCGTCGGGGCGCTCTCCCTCCGCGGGCCGTAGGGGCGGTCTCCCTCCGCGGGCCAGCGGGCGGTGCGGGCGGACTGAAGCATTTCGTGGTGGCTGAGCCGCCACTTGCCGCGTTGGTTCGGACGGAGGGTCGTTTGGCCGCGCGAGGTGTGCCAATTCCGTGCCACCGCGTCACAACATCTGCGCGATTCGACGCTGACGCGACGGATCCGTCGGGGGCCGTACTTACGCTGCGGGCATGCCAGACCCGTCCGCCGCCCCCGCGCTGGAGCCGACGTTCGCGCCGCCCGCGCTCCACGCCGTACCGGCAACGGGGGGAGGGCAGCCGCGCGCGTACGAGGCTCCGACGCCTCGCCTCGAGCTGCCGCCCTATGACTTCGCGGCCGCGCTGGCGCTGGAGCGGGAGCTCGGGATCAGCCACGCGCTCGCGCAGATCCTGGTCCGCCGCGGTCTGCACGAGCCGTCCGCGGCGCGCAGGTTCCTCAGCGCCGACGAGCTTGACGACCCGGCTGCGTTCGCCGGCATCGACCGAGCGATGGAGGTGATCAGCTCCCACATCGCCGCCGGCGGCAGGATCACGATCCACGGCGACTACGACGTCGACGGCGTCTGCGCCACCGCCGTGCTGCTGGGCGCGCTGAGGTCGCTCGGCGCCGACGTGGACTGGTTCCTGCCGAGCCGCATCGACGACGGCTATGGCCTGTCCGCTGACACTGTGGCCCGGCTGGCGTCCCGCGCAACGAGTCTGCTGATCACGGTCGACTGCGGGATCACGGCAGTCGAACAGGTCGCGGCCGCGCGAGCCGCCGGTCTCGACGTCGTGATCACCGATCACCATGCACCGCGCGCCGATGGTGAGCTTCCGCGCTGTCCGATCGTGCACCCGCGTGTGTGTGGTTATCCCTGCGCCGACCTCTGTGGAACCGCGGTGGCCTACAAGCTCGCGCAGGCGCTCGGTGCCGACACCGCCGGTGAGGACATCGAGCTGGTGGCGCTGGCGACGGTGGCCGACCTGATGCCGTTGACGGGCGAGAATCGCACGCTCGTGCGCCAAGGGATCAGGGCGATGTCGAACACGACGCGGCCGGGGCTCCAGGCGCTGATGGCGGTCGCACGGGTGGATCCGAGCGCGCTCGATGCGCACGCTCTGGCGTTTCGCCTGGCGCCCCGGATCAATGCCGCGGGGAGGCTCCAGCGGGCTGACGCTGGCCTCGAGCTGCTGCTGACCGATCAGCGCGATCGTGCCGAGGAGATCGCGCTCGAGCTCGATGAGCTGAACCTCGAGCGACGAGCGGTCGAGCAGCGGATCGTGTGGGAGGCGGACCGTCAGGCCTCGGAGCGGCCGGAGCGGAGCGCGTTCGTCCTGGCCGCCCAGGGGTGGCATCCGGGTGTGATCGGAATCGTGGCCTCGCGTGTGGTGGAGCGCTACCACCGCCCTGCGATCCTGGTCGCGGTCGGATCAGACGGCATGTGCCAGGGTTCTGGCCGCAGCATTCCGGGCTTTGACCTACTAGCCGGCCTTGATGCGTGCGCGAGCTACCTGGAGCGTTACGGCGGTCACCGAGCGGCCGCGGGACTCACGATCGCCGGCGAGCGGCTCGGCGAGTTTGCGCAGGAGTTCGAGCAGCACGCCGCCGACGTGCTCACGCCGGAGCTGTTGCAGCCGGTCGAGCGAGCTGATGCGATCGTGTCGGGATCCGAGCTCGGGCTGCCGCTGGCGGAGGAGCTGCTCGAGCTAGAGCCGTGTGGGATCGGGAATGCCGCGCCGCGGATGCTGATCGCTGGCGCCCGGTTCGATGCGATCCGCCCGATGGGAGACGGCCGGCATGCGCGCTTCGCCGTGATCTCTGGGGGCGCGAGAGCGAGCGCAGTGGCGTTCGGCTGCGAGGGGCGATTGTCGGTCGAGCCGGAGCAGCCGTGCGACTGCACGTTTCGCCTGGAGCGCAACGTCTGGAATGGAGCGGTCGAGCCGCGCCTTGTGCTGCGTCACCTGTGGCCCTGCTCGCCGGCGCCGATCGATGTCCTCGGCGAGCCTGACCGGTACCTGGACGGGGCACTCATCGAGCTGGATCGACCGCTGATCGATCGGCCAACGCACGATTCGACCGCCGAGTCCGCGGCCGTGGCCCCCGCGGAAGGACCGATCGAACTCGATCGGCGCGGTGAGAGCGCGTTGGCGGTGTTGGCGGACGCGTGCGCGACCGGCGAGCCGGTGGTGGCGGTCTGCGCGGACGTGCCGCGGCGTCTGGCGGGGCTGCGCGCGCGCGCCGGCGGCTTTGCGCTGATCTCCTATCACGCGCTCGAGCTCGATCCCCGGTGCCTCGCCCGCTACGTCCATGTTGTGGTGCTCGATCCGCCCGCCACGGCCGAGACCGCGGGCCTGCTTCGTCGTCGCTGGGGTGGGCGTGCCTGCCGGCCGCGGTTCATTCACATGGCCTGGGGTCTGGCTGAGCTACGCTTTGCACAGCAGATGCACGAGCTGGAGTACGGTCTCCGCACTTCGCTCGCGGTCCTGTACCGAGGCCTCAGGCACCGGGAGAGGGTTGCCGGCGAGGAGCTCGAGCAACTGCTTCGCGGTGATGGTCCGCATGGCCGCCCGGCGCGCCTGGCGGGGCGGCTGATGAGGGTCCTCGCGGAGCTGGAGCTCGTCAGCCTCGATCGGGATCTGCCGGCCCTGGCGATCGCGAGCGCCCAGCACACCACGCTCGAGCGCTCACCCGCCTACCGGGTCTATTCAAAGCGATACGAGGACGGACGAAGATTCCTGAGCAGCGCAAGACTCCGGGCAGCAGGTTGAATCGTGCGTCCACTCGGGCTAAGGCAGCCGCCAGGCGCCGCGGACCCGACGGTGCCGACGGGGCGGGTGCCGACGCCACCGCGGGGCCGAAGCCTGCGGATGGCGCGGGGTCGCACGAGGGTGAGCGCTCCGCCACCCACGGCGAGGGCGGCAGCTCCTCGACGCTGATCCGACCGCGGCCGCCGGTCGGGCGCATCGAGCATCCGGAGGCGACGAGCGCGATCGAGCGGGCGGAGCTGACGGCGACCGAGCGACGGCTGCTCGGAGACCTATTCGCGATCATCGAGGAACACGCCGACCAGGCCGCGGTCCGGGTCGATCGTCAGCGGGTGGAGGAGGCGTTCGTCTACGCATGCGCTCACCACGCCGATCAGCGCCGCAAGTCCGGCGAGGACTTCATCATCCACCCGGTCGGGGTGGCGAAGATCTGCGCGGGGATGCGGCTCGACACCGAGACGCTGTGCGCGGCGCTGCTGCACGACACCGTTGAGGACACCTCCGCGTCGCTCGAGGAGGTGCGCGAGGCGTTCGGCGAAGAGATCGCGTTGCTCGTCGACGGCGTCACCAAGCTGACGGGACTTACGTTCCAGTCCCGCGATGAGGCGCAGGCCGAGAACTACCGCAAGATGATGGTGGCGATGGCCTCGGACATCCGGGTCATCCTGATCAAGCTCGCGGACCGACTGCACAACATGCGAACGATCGCGGCGATGCCGAAGCAGAAGCAGATCGAGAAGGCCCGTGAGACGCTCGACATCTACGCGCCGATCGCGCACCGGCTCGGCATCCACGCGATCAAATGGGAGCTCGAGGACCTGGCCTTCCAGACGCTGCACCCGCGTAAGTACAGCGAGATCAAGGGACTGGTCGCGCAGCAGCGGGCCGAGCGCGAGCGGTACGTCAACCAGGCGGGCGAGTACCTGAACAAGGAGCTGGCCGAGCTCGGCATCGAGGCCGAGATCTCCGGCCGGGCCAAGCACTTCTACTCGATCTACTCGAAGATGACCAAGAAGGGTCGTGAGTTCAACGAGATCTACGACCTGACCGCGATGCGGGTGATCGTGGGATCGGTGAAGGACTGCTACGGCGCGGTTGGCGTGATCCACTCGCTGTGGAAGCCGCTACCCGGCCGTTTCAAGGACTTCATCGCGATGCCGAAGTTCAACATGTACCAGTCCCTTCACACGACCGTGATCGGTCCTGAGGGGCGGCCGCTGGAGATCCAGATCCGCACCCGGGAGATGCACGACCTGGCGGAGTTCGGCGTCGCCGCGCACTGGATGTACAAGGAGGATCTCCCGAGCGGTGCGTCGGCCGCCAGCACCCGCGATTCCGAGGGCAAGCTGAAGTGGCTGCGATCGCTGCTCGACTGGCAGCAGGAGACCTCGGATCCGCGGGAGTTCATGGAGACGCTGAAGGTCGACCTGTTCGAGGACGAGGTGTTCGTCTTCACCCCCAAGGGCGAGGTGAAGTCGCTCGCCGCGGGGGCGACGCCGCTGGACTTCGCCTATGAGATCCACACCGACGTCGGCCACCGCTGCGTGGGGGCGAAGGTCAATGGGAAGATCGTGCCGCTCTCCTATCAGCTGCGCTCGGGCGACATCGTCGAAGTGCTGACCTCAAAGCGCGAGCGGGGCCCTTCGCGCGACTGGCTGGCGCTCGTCAAGACCACCCGCGCGCGCAACAAGATCAAGGCTTGGTTCAAGGCCGAGTCACGCAAGGACACCGAGCACGCGGGCCGCGAGCTGCTGCAGGAGCAGCTGAAGAAGGCCGGCCTGCCCGCGCAGAAGCTGGTCGGGTCACCACTGCTTGCCGACGTCATCCGCGAGATGGGCTTCCGCAAGGGGGAGGACTTCTACATCGCGCTCGGCGGCGCGAAGATCTCGCCGAAGGTCGTCGCCAACAAGGTGATGCAGCGACTCAAGCAGGGGCAGGCGGCGGAGTCCGAGCCCACCGCCACCGACGACCTGCTGGCGAACCGCCGGCGGCGCTCGCGGCCGACGACGTCCTCCTCGCGTTACGGGATCTCGGTCGAGGGCATCGACGAGGTGATGCTGCGGCTGGCGAAGTGCTGCCGCCCCGTCCCGGGCGACCCGATCATCGGCTACATCTCGCTCGGCCGGGGGATCACGATCCACCGGCAGGACTGTCCGAACGTGGCGGTCCTGAAGAAGGATCCCGAGCGGTTCACGCCGGTCTCGTGGGATGGTGACGCGGAGACCTCGTTCAGGGTTGAGATCGAGGTCGACGGCTGGGATCGTCACCGGCTGCTCGAGGACATGTCGCGCACGTTTGCCGAGGCCGGGATCAACATCATCGAAGCGCGCTGCAGCGTCAACCACCCGATGGTCAAGAACCGGTTCGTGGTCGAGGTGGGGGACACCCGCGCGCTCGACCAGGCGATCAACCGGCTGCGCAATATCGACGCGGTGTTCGACGCCTACCGGGTGACGCCGGGCGCCGGCTGATCCACCGAGCGCGCGATGGCCGTCATCCGCCGCCGCAGCGAGCAAGGCTGGCAAGGCGTCGCGCCGCAGGAGTACCCGGATCAGGCGCTCGCGGGCGTGCGCAAGCACGAGCTGATCGGCCCGCAGGACGGCGCGCGGCACTATCGCCTGCGCTACTTCGAGGTGCCGCCCGGAGGCCGCACCGCGCGCGAGCGCCATCCGCACGACCACGGCGTGATGATTGTCGCTGGTAGGGCACGCGTGACGATCGGCGAGCAGGTCCACGAGCTAGGCGTCGGCGACGTTGTGTACGTCGCGGGCAACGAGCTGCACTGCTTCGAGGCGCTCGGGGAGACACCGCTCGGGTTCGTGTGCGTCGCATCGCCGGCAGGCGCGAGCTGAAGCCAGTTATCCAAGCTCCGGTCCGTCGCGTCCCGCGCGAGTACGCGGCGGCGAGACCCTCACCTTGCGAACGCTCATCGCGGGCAGCTTCCGCAGCACGATCGCCTCGCCCGTCTGCAAGGACTTGATCACGTTCGGGTGCACGATCGGGCGCTCGACGAGCCGCCGCGTCCCGACGTTGCCGTTGTAGCGAGAGAACAAGCCGCCGATCGTCCGCGTCTCCTCCCAGCCGAACTCGGTTCCGATCATGTCCGCGACCAGCTGCGCGGAGGCCGGCACATCCTGGCGGTGGAAGATCTTCAGCGCGGTGACGCCGCTGACCTGCTGCTGCAAACCCCGAGCGACCCGCTCCATGTCCGCGAACTCCTGAGTGGCGAGCAGCACGACCATTCCCGACTCGCGTCCGCGCTCGAGCAACCCAACGAGGTGATCGGTGCCAAGCGCCGAGAACTCATCGACGCCTATCAGCGCCTGCTGGCGCTGCGCCTCTGGCAGTAGCAGCCTGTGGCCCGAGGCCGCGATCAGGTCCTGAGCCACCAGCGTTCCGATCTGCGCGGCGAGCTTGCCGTACCTGCTCGAATTGAGGCTGAACAGGACGACGTCCCGTCCCTCCAGCGTCCGGCGCAGGTCAATCGCCCGCTGACCGGCCTCCGCTGACAAGTAGGCGCCGCTGTCGGACTCCGTGATGATCGCCAGCCTCGTCCCCAGCCCGCGGATCGCCGACAGCTGATCGGGAGTCAGCGTCGTCAAGTAGTCCTGCACACGGTCGGCGCGTGCGCGATCGACGTTACGAAGCGCCGCCGAGAGGCGGGCCGGTTCCATCAGGTCAACCACCTCGTCGAGCCCGATGGCGCCGTGGGGGTGAGCGTCGCGCAGGACCTGAAGAACGGTCTGGACGTAGCGCTCCGCCGCGCGCTGGTAATGAGGCTCGGTGAAGCGCTCGGTGGAGAGGAGCTTGTCCTTGAGCTCGGTGGCGTTTCCGTGCTGGAGCGGATTCCAGCGCTCCGGGCCGTCCAGGGTCCAGCAGCGGAACCGCCGGCCAGCGGCAGCCGAGGCCTGCGCGAGCGCGCTGGCGAAGGCGGGCGAGCCCTTCATGTCGATCGCGACCACGGGCTTGCCCTGCCTGATCCCCGCGGTGAGGATCGTCAGCAGCGTGGTCGTCTTGCCGGCGCCGCTCGCCCCCAGGATCAGCCCGTGCGCCGACAGCTGGAGCCCGGACAACGCCAGCGTCGCGCCCCGCTCATCGGTGCCGAGCACGATTTTCTCGCCCACGCCAGCCTGCTCGGCGATCAGCGTCCGCCGGGCGCGTGCATCCCTGGCAACGCTCAGCGCGAGCGCGCCGAGCGCGCCGGCGACCAGCACGGCGACGGCGGCCGGCACCGGCAATACGAACAGCGCGACCAGCACCAGCAGCATCCAGTACGGCCGCCGCGGCGGCGGCGGAGACTGGGCGTTCATCGGCCCACCGCCGCTCCGGCACGCTCGTCGCCCCGAGTGCGCGTGGCGCTGCGCGCTCGCTCGGCGACGAGCCCACGGCTGCCGGGCTTCACGGCCCCTTCGAACCTCACCCTCTGTACGTGGACGCGCTCGGAGATCCCGAGCCGGCGCGCCGAGGCCGCCAGTGAACGCGCCAGGACGCGATCCCGGACCAGGTACAGAACGACGTCGACGCGGCGGTCGGCCGCATACCCGCGAAGGATCTGCTCGCGGCGTCTGCGGCCTTTGGCGGTCAGCTCGAGCTCGACGGCGATCCGCCGCCCGGCGGGGTCGACCAGCAGCAGGTCCGGGTAGTGCAGGCGCTCGCGCCCGCCGGCTCCATGCCCGCCGAGCCTCACCGCCAGCGGCTGTTGATCCCGTTCCGCGCGTGCGTCCCGTGAGCGCAGGTGGCGCTCGCAGATGATCTCGCGCATTGGCCCGAAGGTGCCACTGCGAGCGAGCAGCGCCAGCCACGCGAGACCGACGTCGTGGTCGTAGGAGCGCAGATCCAGGCGCGGCGCAGGCAGCTCGCTGCCGGTCGCCGCCAGCCCACTGCGCGTCACCAGGTAGCAGGACGGCTGGCGGTGAAGGCGCTGCTCGCGTACGAGCAGGCCCGCGTCGCAGAGCGCCCGCAGCCGCGCGTATGCGGCCGGCTGCGAGATTCGCAGGAGCGTCTGGACGTGGCTGGCGAGCACCAGTCGCTGCTCGGCGATGAACTCGAGCAGCTCGCGGTCGCGCTCGGTGATCTGCACACGGCGCCGGTGAGCGTCGGCGGCCATAACTGATAGAGGCGCTGAGGGCGCAAAAATCGCCCCCCCCAAGCGGAATTAAGTGCGCGGCCGCGTCAGGCGCCAGGATGCGGGAGCGAGCTGGTGTCGACCACCTCGAAGTCGCGCCCGGTCAGCCGATCGAGCTGGTGCAGCGCGTCGTCGTTCCAGCGAGGATTGGGCGCACCGGAGATGTACCAGGGCGAACCGTTGTCGGCGAGGATCAGTCCGTAGCGCTTCAGCGCCTCGGCGACGACCCGCGCCTGGTAGGGCAGACCGGAGATGTTGACGCTCGCCTTCAACCGCACCCTCAGCCCCATCGGCGGGTAAAAGCCCGAGCAGGTCGACGCGTAATGGCGCGCCGGGTACACGTAGCGCGCCGAGGTGCACGGCGCGGTGAATCGCAGCGCGTGGTCGATCGAGCCGCGCGCGACCTCGTCGTAGCGCGCAAGACCAGGAAGGATCGGTAGCCCGGCCGCGTCCGCGGACGTCCAGCCGGCGGGACGGAGCTTGTTCGAGCGCAGGTTGAAGATCGCGCCCGAGCCCGCCGTCCAGTATTTGCCGTGGGCATGCGGGTATGCGGCATACAGCTCGTAGTCGCGGCAGGTGTCCTTGTCGATCACGATCACGTGCCGGTCGCCGGTGGAGTGGGGGCCACCCTCAATCGGGACGTTTGGCGGGATCGGGTAGGGACCCTTGTCGGACTCGGAGGCGTACATGAAGCTGACCGGAACCTTGCGGGTGCGGTTGGAGACGACCGCGAACGGGATCCCGTTGGGCGCGCCCTGCCAGACGGTGCCGAAGTCGGGGTGGACCGGATCGGTCAGGCCGATGCTGGCGATCAGGCGGGACGAGTTCCTGGCGACCGGCAGCCGGTCGACGCGCTGGTTCCAAGGGTTGTTCGCCGGGAAGATGTGGCAGCTGGGAGCCCCCGGCAGCGGATATGCGTCGCCGAGCTTCGGGGTCAGGACGATCGCGGCGAGTGTGAGCAGAAAGACGGCGCGGCGCATCGCGCACGATCATCGCACCGGCGTCGTGGGAAACGGCGGGTGGGATGGACGAAAGGCTGGGGTGAGCGCTACGCGACCACAGAGATCCCGCGCGGCGTCACGCCGAAGATGGCCTCCTCGACCTCGCCGATGTAGTCGCCGTCGACCTGGAGCGGGACCGCGCGCTCGTCGAGCGAGCGCACGCGCAGGTGCTGCTGACCGGAGAACGGGTGCACGTGGCGGTGGCGGGCGACCCGTGGTCTCTTTGACAGCGCTCGCCAGGTGATCGTGGGAACGTCGATCGGAGCTGCACGCTCGAGCACGACGCCCGCAAGATCACCGCTGGTGAGCGTGGCGCCGTCGGCGATATGAACGGGCCGGTTGCCGAAATACGTGTACGGGGCCGCGTTCTGAACGATCGCGGTGACGCCGGTGCGGCACTCATCGCCGAGCTCGATCTCCAGACGCGGCGGACGGAATAGGTACCGGCGGTTGAACGTCTGGATGCCGGTGAGGGTGTAGTACCACTCGCCGTAGCGCGCCTTCAGCCGGGGATGCGCGTCGACCCGCTCCACCACGCTCGCGTCGAGCCCGACGCCCGCCGAGAACAGGAAGTGGCGGTCGTTGACCCGCGCCAGGTCGACCTTCCGGGGCTGCCAATCGTCGGCGAGCCGCAGCAGGTGCTCGGTGGCGTCGACGACATCGGTCGGGATGCCGAGCATCCGGCAGTAGACGTTGGTTCGCCCTCCCGGCAGGCAGCTGAGCGGCGTGTCCGTGCCGGCGAGCCCGTTTGCGGCCTCGTTGACGGTCCCGTCGCCGCCGAACGCGACCACCACGTCGTAGCCCTCGCCCGCAGCCTCCCTGCAGAGCTCGGTCGCATGGTCGCGGGCCTCGGTGTCGATCGCGTCGACGCGGTAGCTGCCGCGCAGCGCGTACACGACCAGGTTCTTGAGCCGATCCGAGACGGTCGTCGCGTACGGGTTCACGATCACCAGCATCCGCTTGCTGGGAGCGGCGGTGCCAACGCCGAGCGCAGCCTCGAGGCGCGCAAGCGGATCGGTCGACGTGGCAGCCATGCCTGCGGACCTGAACACCGGCAGGCGGGAGGTGTTACGCGGGAGCGGACCGCTCGGAGCTATATGCGCCGCCGCCGGGTCTGGTTATACTTCCGCGCCACATAGCTGTACGCATCGAGAGGGGTGGAGGGACATGGCCCTGTGAAGCCCCGGCAACCTCCCGCAAGGGAACGGTGCCAATTCCATCAGGCTCCAACGACAAGCCTGGGAGATGTGGAAAGGGCGGTTCACCGACCTCCGACCACAGACCCCGGCGGAGGTTTTTTCATATGCCGCCAGAGTCTCTTCGCTGCAAGGAATGTAAGACCACCTATCCGCTCGAGGCGCGGTACGTCTGCGATCGCTGCTTCGGGCCGCTCGAGGTCGCATACGCCGCGCGGAGCGGCGCGGATCCGACCGAGCTGCGCCGCCGCATTCAAGCCGGGCCTCATTCGCTGTGGCGCTACAGCGACTTCCTCCCGGTGCAGGCACCGCCGCGCGGCGTCCTGCCCGCAGGATGGACGCCGCTGTTGCGCGCCGACCGCCTGGCCGAGCACCTCGGCCTCGGCGAGCTGTGGATCAAGAACGACGCGGCCAACCCGACGCATTCGTTCAAGGACCGTGTGGTCTCGATCGCGCTCGCGCGCGCACGCGAGCTTGGATTCGAGACGATCTCGTGCGCATCGACTGGCAACCTGGCCAACGCGGTCGCGGCTCACGCGGCCGCGGCGGGCCTTGAGTCCTACGTTTTCATCCCGGTCGATCTGGAGGAGCAGAAGATCCTCGCCACCGGCGTGTACGGGACGAACCTGGTCGCGGTGCGCGGCAACTACGACGACGTCAACCGGCTCTGCACCGAGCTGTCCGCCGAGTGCGAATGGGCGTTCGTCAACATCAACATGCGGCCGTACTACGCCGAGGGGTCGAAGACGCTCGCGTTCGAGACCGTCGAGCAGCTTGGGTTCGAGCTGCCCGACCGCGTGGTCTGCCCGATCGCGTCCGGATCGCTGTTCACGAAGATCGCGCGCGGCTTCGAGGAGTGGCTCGAGCTCGGGCTCGTGCAGGGCGTGCTGCCCACCTTCCACGGTGCTCAGGCCGAGGGCTGCGCTCCGGTGGCCAGCGCGTTCGAGGCGGGTCACGACATCTGCCGACCGGTCAAGCCCAACACGATCGCCAAGTCGCTTGCGATCGGCAACCCCGCCGACGGGCCCTACGCGCTCGAGCTCGCCCGTCGCACCGGCGGCTCGATCGATGCGGTCTCAGACGAGGAGATCCGTGAGGGCATCCGGGTGCTCGCGCGGACGACCGGCATCTTCACCGAGACGGCCGGCGGCGTGACCGTCGCCGTGCTCGCGAAGCTGGCCGCCCGCGGCGAAATCGACCCGTCAGAGCGCGTCGTGGCCTACATCACCGGGGAGGGCCTGAAGACGCTCGAGTGCGCTCGCGGGACGTTCGAGACCTGGGAGATCGAGCCGACACTCCAGTCCTTCCGGCAGGTAAGCGAGCAGGTGTCGGCCCTGGCCTGAAAAAATGCCTGATGCGATGGCCGTCACCGTCAAGATCCCGACCCAGCTACGCGCCGCGACAGACGGCGAGTCAAGCGCGGAGGTCGACGGTGAGACGGTGGGGGAGGTGCTTGACGCCCTCTACGAGCGCTACGGCGAGCTTCGTAGCCGGATCGCGGAGGACGGCGGCCTGCGCAGGTTCGTCAACGTGTACGTGGGGGGAGAGGACATCCGCTTCCTTGATGGGCTGGACACGCCGGTCCAGGACGGTGACGAGGTGACGATCCTGCCCGCGGTCGCGGGGGGGTAGGGCGCCGGCAGCGGCACGGGCTCGCGCCACGCGTCACGCCTGCGCGCCTCCGCGGTGCGGGGCGGCCGAAGGCTATTCCTGCGCCGCGACCAGCCCGACCGGACAGCTCACGCCCGTGCCACCGATGCCGCAGTACCCCCACGGGTTCTTGTGCAGGTACTGCTGGTGGTAGTCCTCCGCGTAGTAGAACGGCCCCGCCTGGGCGATCTCGGTTGTGATCTGCCCGTAGCCGGCGGCCCTGAGCTGCTCCGCGTATGCGGCGCGTGACGCCTCCGCCGCGGCGCGCTGCGCCTCGCTGGACCAGTACACCGCGGAGCGGTACTGGGTGCCGACATCGTTGCCCTGGCGCATGCCCTGCGTCGGGTCGTGGTTCTCCCAGAACAGCTTGAGAATCTCCGCGTAGGAGGTTCGCGCGGCTTCGAACACGACCAGCACGGCCTCGGCGTGGCCGGTGCGGCCGCTGCACACCTCCTCGTAGGTCGGGTTCGGCGTGTAGCCGCCGCTGTAGCCCACCGCGGTGGTGTACACGCCCGGCGCCTCCCAGAAGATGCGCTCCGCCCCCCAGAAACAGCCCATCGCCACGATCGCCTGCTCGGTCCCATCGGGGAACGGCGGCGTCATCGGCGTTCCGAGAACCGCGTGCCGCTCGGCCACTGGCATCGCGCGTTCGCGGCCGGGCAGTGCCTCGGCGGGATCGATCATCGTCGTCTTGCGGCCTAGTCCAAGCATGACAACAAGAGTACGACGCCCGCCAAGCGGCCCCGGCTTGCCGCGCACCGCCGCCACAGCCACCCGCCGCGCAATAAGGTCGCTCACCATGGCGTGCTTCGGACAACTGGCGTTGATCGCGCGCGGCGGCCCGGGGCGATGAGCGACTTCGCCGCGGTCACCGACAGCTACGAGCGCTGGCGCGAGCAGCGGACGCCGCAGATCGAAGCCGACCTCGTTCTGAAGCATGAACGGCTCGCGAGCTCGCCGTTCGCGATGTTCCGTGGTACCTACTACCGCTTCCTTGCGCAGTTCCCGCAGCTGCTCGGCGAGCTGGCCGCGGCGCCGGCCGCTGTCGTCGTCGGCGATCTGCACAGCGAGAATTTCGGGACCTGGCGCGACCAGGCGGCGAGGCTCGTGTGGGGCGTCAACGACTTCGACGAGATCGACGTGCTGCCCTACACGGTCGACCTCGTCCGGCTCGCCACCAGCGCCCTGCTGGCCGGCCGCGCGGGTCATCTCGCGACGGGCGCCGCGGACGCCTGTGACGCGATCCTCAGCGGCTGGCGGAGCCAGCTCGAGCAGGGCAATGTGCGTGCGTTCGTCCTCGGCGAGCAGAACGGCCACCTCTACAGGCTCGCCGCCGAGGCGATCGAACAGCCAGACGTGTTCGCCCGCACGCTGCGGGAACTACCGCGGTGGCCGGAGGCGCTGCCGCAGGACGCCGCGGCACTGCTTGCGCAGGTGACCCCGTGGCCCGGCTTTGAGCCCGAGCTTCGCCGTCGCACGGCCGGGGTCGGGAGCCTTGGCTCGAGGCGGATCGTTGCCCTCGCCGAGCTCGACGGCGGACTGCTCGTGCGCGAGGCAAAGGAGATCCCGGGGCCCGCCAGCCTGTGGCTTGCGCCGGACCGCAAAACGCCCGGCGACTTGGTGAGGAGCGTGCTCGCGCGCAGAGGGGTGGCCGCAGATCCGTGGCGGCGCCAGAGCGATCGGTGGGTCCTCCGTCCGCTCGCGCCCGACGCGACCAGGCTGGACCTCGCCGCGCTACAGCAGAAACACGACGAGGCGCGGTTGCTGTCGAGCATGGGCGCCGAGGCGGCAAACGTGCACATGACGGGCCATTCGCAGACCGCGCCGGTCGAGCGCCTGCTGCGTGACGCCGCCAGTCACCCGCCAGACTGGCTGCATCAAGCGGCCCGCAAGATGGCGGCGCTGACCGAGGCAGACCATGCCAGCTGGCGGCACCGTTTCGGCCGCTGACCAAGGGGTAGGCGCTAAGCGAAGGTCTGTCAACCAGAAAGGAGGGATCGCATGGCCCAGCAGCTCGAGGGCAAGCGCATCGCATTCCTGTTCACAGAAGGCGTCGAGCAGGTCGAGTTGACCGAGCCGTTGAAAGCGGTCCGCGATGCCGGGGCCGAGACCGACCTCATCTCTCTGGAGCAGGGCGAGGTGCAGATGTTCAACCACCTCGACAAAGGCGACACGATCGAGGCCGATCATGCAGTCTCCGAGACTGATCCATCGGGTTACGATGGTCTCGTGATCCCGGGCGGGGTTGCCAACCCGGACCGGCTTCGTGGCGACGAGGACGCCGTCGCGTTCGTGCGGGGGTTCTTCGAGCAGGACAAACCCGTCGGGATCATCTGCCACGGCCCGTGGATGCTGGTCGAGGCCGGGGTCGCGAAGGGCCGCACGGTCACCTCGTGGCCGAGCCTTCAGACCGACCTTCGCAACGCGGGCGCGAACTGGGTCGACGAGGAAGTGGTCGTCGACAACGGGCTTGTGACCAGCCGCAAGCCCGACGACCTGCCCGCGTTCTGCGCGAAGATCGTCGAGGAGTTCGAGGAGGGCCGCCACGAGCAGCATGTCGGGGCGGGCGCACGCAGCGCCGGCTGATGGAAGCTGACGGGCGCCGCCGCGTCGGCGCCCGTCACCCCTCCAGCTGCGTGAGCGCCCGCTGGTAGGCCTCGGAGTAGGTCGGAAACTGGGGCACGGTGTCGCGCAGGACCGAGAGGGGCACCTGCGCCTTGATCGCCAGCGCCGCGTAATGAATCCACTCGCTGGCGAGCGGACCCACCGCCCACGCGCCGACCAGCACGCCGCGCGCGCGATCAGCGAGCAGCGACAGCTCACCGCGCGGGTCGCGCTCGTAGGTCCACGGGCGCGCGATCGACTCCGCAAGACGCAGGCAGACCGAGCTCGCATCGAGTCCCTGGTCCTGCGCCTGCTGAGCGGTCAGGCCCACCGCGGCGACCTCGGGGTCGCAGAACACGACGCGCGGGATCGCCCCGTAGTCGGCCCGGACGGGCTCGCCGGCGATGTCCGCGGCCGCGATCCGCGCCTGGTACTTCGCGACGTGGGTGAACGGCATCACGCCGGTGACGTCGCCGATCGCCCAGACACCCTCGGAGGCTCGGCAGCGCTCGTCGATCTCGATGCCGTGCTCGCCTGCCCGCAGCCCGACGCGCTCGACGTCGAGACCCGCAACGCGGGGCGTCCGGCCAGTCGCTACGAGCAGCTGATCCGCCTCTAACCGATCATCGCCGAGGTGAACGAGTCGGCGTCCGGCTGACTCGGTCACCCGTGAGACATTGGTCTCGCAGCGGACGTCGATGCCCGAACCGCGCAGCGACTCGAGCACCAGCTCGCTGACGCGGGGGTCCTCGCGCGCGAGCAGGCGCTCGCCGGCCTCGAGCAGCGTGACCCGCGACCCCAGGCGTCCGAACAGCTGCGCCAGCTCGATCCCGACCGGGCCGCCACCCAGCACGGCGATGCTGGCGGGCACCTCGCTGAACGTGGTCGCTTCCCGGTTGGTCCAGAAGCCACCATCGTGCAGCCCCGGAATGTCGGGGATCTGGGGATCGCTGCCGGTGGCCACCAGGATGCGATCGCTGTGCAGAATCTGGTCACCGACCCGCACCGCGCCCTCGCCCGAGAACTCGGCCTCGTCCCGGAACACCCTCACGCCGTTGCGCTCGTAGTCCTCGACCTGCTCGCGGTCGTCGAGGTTTCGGATCATGTAATCGCGGTACTCCGCGAGCTGCGGCCAGCGCACCTCGGGTGTCGAGGTCCCGGGTTCCCGCTCGGCTTCGCAGCGGACCTCGGGCGCGCGCAGCAGCGTCTTGGATGGGATGCAGGCCCAGTATGCGCACTCACCACCGACCAGCTCCCGCTCGACCAGCGCAATCCGCAGCCCCTGCTGCTGGAGCGCTGTGACCGCCGCCTCGCCGGCCGGACCGGCGCCCAACACGATCGCGTCGAAGCGGTCCGTCTGCTGCTCAGCGGTCATCTCGCTGACACCCTACCCCCCGCTGATCCGCGCCGAAACGAGGCCCACCGCAGGGCCGTTTCACTCCCCATGCCGCGGGTACTCGGACCGAGTAGAGCAACACGAACGACGAAAGGAGAGGCGATGCCCTGGGATGAGCTGAAGACCCGGAAGTTCCCGGCCTTCGAGAAGGATCTCGACGGGATCTCCCGCCAGACGATGGAAGACCACTACAAGCTGTACGAGGGGTACGCGAAGAAGGCGAACGAGTGCCGCCGGATCCTCAACGAGTTCAAGTACTCGGAGATCGAGGGCAACCAGGTCTACTCGCAGCTGCGCGCGGTGTCGATCGACTACACGTTTGCGCTGCTTGGCTACAAGAACCACGACGTGTACTTCGGTCATCTCGGCGGCGACGGCGGCGAGCCCTCCGGGCGCTTCGCGGAGCTGATCGACTCCGAATTCCACGGCGGCCTGGAAGAGTGGAAGCAGGCGGTACGCAAGGCCGCGACGGCCGCGCGCGGTTGGGTGATGGTCGGCTACGACCTCAACGACGGCTCGCTGTTCAACTACATCATGGACACCCAGAATTTGTGGGCGGTCTACAACATGGTGCCGGTGCTGGCGCTGGACGTCTACGAGCACGCGTATGTGCGCGATTACGGCGCCTCGCCCGATGGGCGCAAGCAGTACGTCGAGGCGTTCTTCCGCAACCTCGACTGGGACCACGTCAACCGGCGGCTCGCACAGGCCGAAGCCGCCAAGGAAGGCGCCGACCGCAGCGGCGCGCGCGAGCCGGCGCACGTCTGAGGAATTCGGCGTCGCGGCTGCCGCCGCCCGGCGGTGGCCGCGACGCCCTCAGCGCCTCGACGCCCTAACCGAACGCGCCCTCAGCCGAACAGCGGCAGGCGGCGCCGCCGGGCGAGCCTGTCCATTCCGCCCTGGATGCTCGAGCAGACCTCCTCGTACTTGGCCTGGACATACTCATTATCCTCGGCCCGTGCCGGGTCGCAGTCGAGCTCGACCGGCTCTTGGAACGCGGTCCTGATCTTCGTAGGGAGCGGGAACTCCGGGAGTAGCGCCGGCGAGACGCCCCACGGCGCCTGAAGCGCGATCGGGAACATCTTCAGGCGCGCGACCTTGTCGAGCCGTAGCGTAGTGGCCATTCGCCTGCCGGTCGCCAGCACCGGCATCGAGTCCGGGCCGCCGACGGTCGCGATCGGGACGATCGGCACGCAGCTGCGGATCGCGAGCCGGATGAACCCCTTGCGACCGGCGAGGATCGCCTGGTCACGCTTGAGCCACGGCCGCAGAGAATCGATTTCTCCACCGGGCCACAGGAGCACGTCATGACCGGCGGCGAGCGCGGCGGAGATGCTGTCCGGCGCGGCCGGAAGCACGCCCATCTTGCGGAAGTAGGAGCCGAACACCGGAAGCGCCATGAGCGCGTCGTGTGCGGTCCCGTGAACGACGCGGGTGCGACCGAAGTGACGCCACCACTGCACGCCGACGGTCCACGCGTCCCATACGAACGGCGCGCCGGAGTGGATCCCGATCAGCAGGACCGGCGGGTCGGGCAGGTTCTCCCAACCCTCGATCTCCATCCGGAACCAGTAGTCCATCAGCGGGTTCCACAGGTACTTCTGGCGTTCCATGAAGTCCCAGTCGGGACCGTCGAGCGACCACCGCGACGCGCGGTCGGCCACCCATGCGGCCGCCCCCGACTGCTGGGCACGCCGCTTCGCGACCGCCTTTGCGGCGTCGCGCGCGTGCCGCTGCGCCTGCTCGCGCCCGTTTGAAGTTCGGCGTCCCGGGCCAGACGATTCACCGCTTCTGCGCTGTCGCTTCAACTGCAGCTCGTCCATGGTGACTCCTCTTCGATGACGCGGCTTCCCTGCAGGTCTCACTACCCGCCCCCAGCTGATTACAACGCTTTATCGCCGGGCAGAACGGCGAAGGACCAATGAAGCTCGGCTACTTCCTTTCCAGCGAGGAATGGGGGCCGCAGGACCTTGTCGCGATCGCGGCGAAGGCCGAGAAGGCCGGATTTCAGGACCTGTGGATCTCCGACCACTACCACCCCTGGAACGAGGAGCAGGGTCACAGCCCATTCGTATGGTCGACGGTCGGCGCGATCGCACAGGCGACCGAACGGATGAAGGTGACGACCGCCGTGACGTGCCCGACGATCCGGATCCACCCCGCGATCATCGCCCAGGCGGCTGCAACGTCGGCGGTGTTGCTCGACGGGCGCTTCGCGCTCGGACTCGGGAGCGGAGAAGCTCTGAACGAGCATATCCTCGGCGACCGCTGGCCGGAGGCCGACGAGCGGCTCGAGATGCTGGAGGAGGCGGTCGAGGTCATCCGGACGCTCTGGGAAGGGGGGGTGCACGACCATCGTGGCCGCCACTACCGGGTCGAGCACTGCCGCGTCTATGACCTGCCCGATGAGCCGCCGCCAATCCTGATCTCGGGCTTCGGACGAAAGTCGATCGAGCTCGCTGCTCGGATCGCCGACGGATTCGTGACCGTCGCCCCGGATGCGGAGTCGGTGGAGCTGTTTCGCTCACGCGCTGAGCCGGGGAAGCTGGTGCAGGGCGGGCTGAAGGTCTGCTTCGACGAGGATGAGGCGAATGCGCGGCGGACCGTTCACCGTCTCTGGCCGAACGAGGCGCTGCCCGGCGAGCTCGCGCAGGTGCTGCCGACGCCCGAGCATTTCGAGCAGGCGAGCGAGCTGGTGACCGAGGAGATGGTCGCCGAGGACGTGCCGTGCGGTCCCGACATCGACCGGCACGTCGAGAAGATCGAGGCATACGCGCAGGCGGGCTTCGACGAGCTTTACGTCCAGCAGATCGGCCCGGAGCAGGACAGCTTCTTCAGGGCCTATGAAGAGCACGTGCTCCCGCGCTTCAACTGAGGGCGGAGTTTCCAGGTGGCGAGCGACGGTCAGTCCAACCCCTCCCCGACTCCGGCCCCGGCGGCTGCCGGCAAGCGACTCGCCGCATGGCTGCTCGGGTGGGTGTTCGCCGCGGCGCTGTACCTGCTGCTGATCGACATTACGGACCTGCCGGAGCTGATCGTCGGGGCCGGAGCGGCGATGCTCGCGGCCACCGGCTTCGAGCTGGCGCGCGAGCAGCACGTCGCGGGACAGCTGATCCGGCCGACGTGGCTTGCGCGTGCCTATCGACCGATCCTCAAGGTCGGCTCGGACGTGGTGCTCGTTTCGGCCGCGGCAGTCATGCAGCTGCTGGAGCGAAAGCCGTCCCGCGGCGAGTTCAGGGTGGTGCGGTTCCGCGCTGGAGCCGAGGATCCACTCGACACCGGCCGCAGGGCGCTGGCGCAGGCGCTCGGTTCCTTCGCCCCGAACACGATCATCATCGGCGTCGACCCCGAGCGGCAGCTGGTCCTCGGCCATCAGCTGCACGGGACCGGAGGACGGGAGGCGATTGACCCGCTGGAGCTCGGATGAAGCTCGAGGAGCGTCGGTGAACGAGTGGGTGATCGCCGCAGCCGCCCTCGGCGTGGCGCTGATCCCGTGCCTGGCGGTGTGCATGTTTGCCCCGGTCACCGACGCCCTGGTCGCGCTCCAGGTCGCGGCGATCCTGCTGGCGACGATCCTGATGCTGCTCTCTGAGGGTTTTCACCGCCAACCGTTCATCGATCTCGCGATCGTGTTCGTGCCGCTGTCGCTGGTGGGGTCGCTGACGTTCGCGCGGCTGATGGAGCGGCACCTTTGAGCTGGCGCGCGATCGCCGCGCTGGTCCTGCTGATCGCGGGAGGCTCGCTGGAGCTGCTGGCGGTGCTCGGCATCTGCGTGATGCGCAACGTCTACGACCGCCTGCACTACCTCGGGCTGGCGGGCTTCGGCGCGCTCTTGATCGGCGTCGCGATTCTGGTGCGCGAGTCGTTCTCGCTGATCGGCGACAAGGCTCTGCTGATCGGCGTGATCCTGGTCGTGACCGGGCCGGTGCTGGGCCAGACGACCGCCCGCAGCTTCCTGATCCGCGAGCACGGCGACTGGCGGGCCAAGACCGAGGAGCTCGGAGAGGAGGAGCAGTGACCGTCCTTCAGATCGTCGCGCTCGCGGTCGTCGCGATCGCCGGAGGCGCCACCGTCGCCGCGAAAGATGTCCTGCGCCAGACCCTGGTGCTGGGGATCTACGGCCTATCGCTGACGATGCTGTTCTTCACCTTCCAGGCGCCGGACGTCGCGCTGTCGGAGATCGTCGTCTCGAGCGTCGGTCTGCCGGTGATGATCCTGCTCGCGATCCGCAAGGTGCGCGAGCAGGAGCGCCAACGTCAGGAGGAGGAGCAGTAGTGAGCCGCACCGCGCGGCTCGTGCTGTTCGGGGTGGCGGCCGCGAGCTTCGGCGTCGTGTTGATCTTCGCGTTCGCCCGCCTGCCGGGTTTCGGCCATTACAACGGCGTCTACGGGCAGCTGCTGAACGGGGCCGGCGTCACCCTGCGCAACGCCACCGACCTCGTGACCGGACTGAACTTCGACTTCCGCGCGTTCGACACGCTGGGCGAGGAGTTCATCCTGTTCGGATCCGTGCTCGGGGTTGTGCTGATCCTGCGCCAGCTGCGCGACGAGGAGCAGAGCCCGCACGACGAGGAGTCGGATGAGCACCACTTCGCGGGCGCCAGCGAGGCTCTCCGGGCGCTGGCGGTGGGGCTGGTGCCGGGGTTGATCACGATCGGGGTGTACATCGTCGTCCACGGCCAGCTCACGCCGGGCGGGGGCTTCCAGGGCGGCGTCGTGCTCGGCTCCGGTCCGCTCGCGGTGTTCCTGGCAGGGCGGTATCTGCGGATGAAGTTCGTCGCTCCCCAGGCGCTGGTCGAGATCGGCGAGGCGGCCGGCGCAGTCGGTTATGGGCTCGTGGGACTCGGTGGCCTGGTATTCGCAGGCGTGTTCTTCAAGAACTTCCTCCCGCTTGGAACGCCGGGGCATCTGCTGTCGGCGGGGCAGATGCCGCTCGCGAGCATCGCGGTCGGGCTCGAAGTGAGCGGTGCGTTCCTGGTCGCCTGGACAGAGTTTCTCGATCAGGCGCTGATCGTCAAACCGGGGGGCGGGGAATGAGCTTCTTCCCATACGCGGTCGCGGCGTGGCTGTTCCTCGCCGGGCTCTACGGCGTCGTCTCCTCCAAGAACACGATCCGCACGATCCTGTCGCTGACGGTCGTGCAGTCGGCGACCTACGTGCTGCTGCTCGCGATCGGTTATCGCAACCACGGCCAGGCGCCGATCTTCGCCGACATCCCGCAGGTCAGCAACGCGGTGGACCCGGTTGTGCAGGTGCTGGTCCTCGTCGACATCGTCGTCGAGGCGACCGTCACGGCGCTGCTGCTGGCGCTGGCGGTGCAGGCACACAAGCGCTTCGGGAGCCTCGACCCCGCCGACCTGCGCGCGCTCCAGGACTGACGCAATGCACATCACCGCGTTGCCAGTCGTGATCCCGTTGATTGGCGCAGCGACGCTGACGGCGATCAGGCACTGGGCGCCGCGCGTGCTCGACGACATCGCGGGAGGTGGGATCGCGGTGGCCGTGGTCACTCTGTGCGCGATCCTGCTGGCGCGCTCGACCCATCATCCGATCACCTACTGGATGGGGGGGTGGCGGCCGAAGCATCTGGTCACGATCGGCATCTCGTTCTCGATCGACCCGATCGGCGCCGGGATCGCCACGTTCGCCGCGCTGCTGATCACCGCATCGTTGATCTACACCTGGCGGTACTTCGAGGCGGTCGACGGGCTGTTCCACTCCCTGATGCTGGTGTTCCTGGCGGCGATGTGCGGATTCTCACTGACCGGTGACCTGTTCAACATGGCCGTGTTCTTCGAGCTGATGGGGGCGGTCGCGTATGCGCTCACCGCGTACAAGGTCGAGGAGCAGGGGCCGATCCAGGGCGCGATCAACTTCGCGATCTCCAACAGCATCGGGGCGTACTCGATCTTCATGGGCATCGGCCTGCTGTACGCGCGCACGGGCGCGCTCAACATGGCGCAGATCGGCGCCGCTCTGAACGGCCATCACGCCGACGCACTGGTCGTGGTGGCGATGGTGCTGCTGTTCATCGGCTTCATGACCAAGGCCGCCGCCGTACCGGTGCACTTCTGGCTCGCGGACGCGCATGCGGTCGCGCCGACCCCCGTCTGCGTTCTGTTCTCGGGGGTGATGGTCGAGCTCGGGATCTACGCCGTCGCGCGGCTGTACTGGACGATCTTCGCCGGAGCACTGGGGCCACACGCCGACGAGCTGCGGGCGATCCTGATCGCGTTCGGCACGGTCACCGCCCTGTGGGGAGCAGCGATGTGCTTCGCCCAGCGACACGTCAAGCGGCTGCTGGCGTTCTCCACGATCAGCCACGTCGGCATCTTCCTTTGCGGCATCGGGCTGCTCTCGAGCAAGGGTCTGGCCGGCACAGCCGGCTACATCCTCGGCCACGGGCTCACGAAGGCGGCGCTGTTCATGCTCGCCGGCGTCCTGCTGCACCGGTTCGGGACGATCGACGAGTTCGACCTTCACGGCCGTGGCCGGGCGATCCCAGTCGCGGGGGTGCTGTTCGTGATCGGGGGGCTCGTGCTGGCGGCGGTGCCGGCGGTGACGACGTTCTTCGGCAAGTCGCTGCTCGAGGCAGCTGCACTGGACGGCCACGATCCGTGGCTACCGATCGTGTTCCTGATCTCCTCGATCGCCACGGGCGGCGCCGTGCTGCGGGTCGCCGGCCGCGTGTTCCTCGGTTTGGGACCGTCGGAAGCCGGCGAGGAGCGCCAGGCCATGCAGGCGCGCGAGGCGGACGAGGAGCGCGCGCCGCGCGATCGCACACCGCCCCTGATGTTGGTGGTGCCGGCGGCGCTGCTCGCCGGCGCGATCGTGATCGGGCTGATCCCTGGGCTGGTGCCAGGAATCGAGAAGGCGGGCGCCCACTTCATCGACCACTTCGCGTACACGCGCTGGGTGCTGCGCGGCACTGGTGCTCATTTCGCCCACGCCTCGACCAGCCACGTCGAGGGCTACGACTACCTGTACGCGGCCGGCGCGGCCATCGGAGCCGTGGCGTTGGCCGGCCTCGGGCTGTTCGGCCGACCGCTCCGCGAGCGCATGCCCGCCGGGGTGATGCGTCCGCTGGCTGCCGGCTTCGGCGCGTTCCGCGCGCTGCACAGCGGCCACATCGGCGACTACATCGCGTGGTGGACGGCCGGCGCGGCCGTGCTGGGGGGAGCGTCGCTGATCCTGCTGACATGAGACGCGCGAACGGACTCCTGGCCGTGCTCGCCGCAGTCACCGCCGCGGGGTGCGGCGCCACGCCGCCGCAACCCCCCAAAGCTCGAGCGAACCAGCTCAACACAGCAACGGGCGGAATCTCCACAGCCTGCGGTCTCAGCGACCAGGTGCTGGCGTTCCCCGGCGATCACGAGCCCGATCTGAAGACACTCGAAGCCACCGCCGCCTCGAATGTGCGGCTGCTTCTGTCCGTGTACCAGCGCAACCCGTCGTGGATCTTCTACGGCGACACGGTTCGGGAACTGGTCAAGGACAGCATCACGATGCTCCAATCGTGCGGGCTCGGCGGAGCGTCCGGGCCGCTCGTCAAGGCCGTTTCGCGCCGCCGGCGCCTCGGGTAGCCAAGAGGCGATGGGTGCGATCATCGACAGGATCCTGGGCAGGGTGAAGAAGGCCGCGGGGGATCTGGCGGACGATCCTCAGCTCCGGCGCCAGGGGGTTAGGGACGAGCGCAAGGCCGACGCCAAGGAGGAGCTGGCCGAGGCTCAGCTCCAGGCGGACCGCAAAGCCGAGGAAGTCGCGCGGCTGGAGCGCGAGAGCGCTCGCAAGAGGTGAACCAGCGCTAGCGCAGCGGGGTGCGGTCGAGCGCCGAGCACAGCTCCTGCACCGACTCGAACACGGCGATCGCCCCGGCCCGCTCGAGCTCGTCGGCGCCGAAGCCACCGGTCCTGACCGCGATCGTCTGGACGCCTGCGTTCGCTGCCGCATCGATGTCCCAGGTCGTGTCGCCGACCATGATCGCCTCGCCCGGGTCGGCGTCGCCGCGATCGAGCGCGGCGCGCACGAGATCGGGCTCGGGCTTCGTGGCCTCCACGTCAGCGGACGTGGTCCAGCCGTCCGCGAGCTCGCGCGCGTCGAGCAGATCGAGGTAGTGCTCCACCTCGTCCTCCTTGGCGGAGCTCGCGAGCACGACCGCATGCCCCCGGCGCTTGAGATCCTCGATCAGCTCGCGCGAGCCCGCCATTGGCTCCACCTCATCGATCAGCTCGAGGTAGAGGTCCTTCTCCACTGATCTGATCTGATCGCCGCGCTCCCGGTCGGTTCGCTCGTCGGTGAGCGCCTTGACGATCTGATCTCCACCCATTCCGATGTGACGGTGGATCCGCCAGATCGGCAGCACGATCTCGTGCCGGCGAAAGGCGCGGTACCAGGCGATCGCGTGGTGATAGTTGGTATCGACCAGCGTTCCGTCGATGTCGAGCACCGCGAGCGCCATAGTTTCAGCGGACAGTGGCAACGCCCGGCACGATCGCCCGCCGCGACCGTGCCGGGCGCACCGGCACCAGTGAAAAGGTGATGCGCAGCTAGGTCCTGCGCTCGAGGTCTGCGACCTCTTCGGCCTTGCGATCGGCGCGGTCCTGCTCGCGCGCGAGCTCGTCCTTTGCCTCGCCCTTGCGCTCCTCCTTACGACCCTCGCGCCGGAGCGATGGGTCATCGGCGAGATCGCCTGCGGTCTTCTTGAGTCGCCCGCTGACCTTGTCTACGAGGCTCATCGAACCTCCTTATGTCGTGGTTTGGCAAGAGGCGCGCCCAACGGGCAGGCTGGGTTTCGCACTCTCACGTCGACCCAGGCCTACCCTGCCCCGGAAGAGGTCAATCGGCCCGCGGCGTTCGTGCGATTACACGGGGCCCCATTCGGCCGTGCGAGAGCTGACCCCCTACCGCGACAACCCCTCCAAGACGCTGGTATTTTCGCCGATGCTGTCCGAGTAAGCGCTGTCGCAGTTGCCGCGCGGCAGCACTCGACGCCGGGCCTGAGGCCTAAAGGCGGGACCGGCCTACCCGATGGAGTGATTACGACAATGATCTGTCCGCATTGCCAGAAGACGATCCGCGAAGAGCAGCGCTACCTGATGTCGCGCCGCGAGGACGGCGAGTCCCCGCGGTGGGCGGCGCCGGCGCTGTACGTGATGCTGTTCTTCTTCCTGGTGGCGACGTTGACTCTGTTCTCCCACGTCGTCGCAACCTGAGACGCCCTGCCGCATAATTCGCGTCCGTGGAGGACGAGCGGCAGCGGCGGATCGCCGACAACGAGTGCGTGTGCCGCGACATCAACGAGGCGATCGCCAGCGGCCGGTGGCCCGGCGAGCCCGACGCTCCGGTGGGTTTTCGCTGCGAGTGCGCCCAGCTCGGCTGCAGCGACGTGATCGAGCTGAGCGCGCGCGCGTACGAGCGCGTGCGCCAGAACGGCCGCCGGTTCGTGATCGCAGCCGGGCACCAAGCGCTCGACGGCGAGACCGTGGTCGAGGCCCAGTCCGGCTACGTGGTCGTCGAGAAACAGGGTCAGGCCGGATCTCGCGCGGAGGCGAAAGACCCACGCAGCTGAGGGTGGCGGGCAGCGCCCGGCAGCGCGAACCGCAGACGTAGCTCGGTCCCGCCGCACGCACGCTCGGCAACCTCAAAGCTCTCGCAGACTCGGGCGATCACCCCGAGGCCCAGCCCGAGCCCCGAACGCTTGCTAGCACTCCGCATCCCGACGCCGTCATCGGCGATCAGGATCAATAACTCGCCTGCGAGGGCGCCGGCGGTGACGTGGATGCGTCCGGGCTGATTCTCGGGGTAGGCATGCAGCACCCCGTTGGTCAGCGCCTCAGAACAGGCCACCCGCACGTCATCGAGCTGCTCGCCGGAGAGGCCCGCCGCGGCCGCGAACGCGGTCAGCGCCGCACGCGCCTCCGGTACCGACGCGGGCGTCGCCGGATAGGACTCGCTGAGAGCAGGCGGCGACACCTCCGTGAGCCGCCTCTGTTCGAGCAAGCTGCTCATGCAACCGGGTCATTACCCGGGTAGAGCCGTACACAATCGGACGATCGACCTGCGGCGGGCGATCGGATGCGTTTACCGCGGACTCGAGCGGGTACTGACCCTTCCAGTGCGGTCCCGTCATGTCGCGCAAGGGCGCGCGACTTACCGCGCTGTCTCTCCTCCCGCGCCTGGCGGCGGTCCGGATGGACTGCCGCCAGGCTTCCGTGCCCGGTGCCGCGCCGCCAGGGTTCCGTACCCGGTGCCGCGCGGGCGGCCGTTTGGCAGGGAGCGCCATCGGGCAGGCCAGCCATATGTCTTCAGACAGCGAGCAGGAGAAGCCGCCGACCGGGTTTCCCGAGCCGCCCGGCACCGACCCTGACGATCGCTCACGCGACCGGGACCCGCACCACGCGTTGAACAACCCCGTTGGCGAGCCTGATCCGACCGAATGGCCGGATCCATATGACGTGCGCGAGGATCCACGCGATCCCGCCGGTCCCGACCAGGAGCCGTTCGGAGAGGCGCCGCATACGCCCACCGGAAGCACGAGCACGAGCGAGCCGCACCCCTCGCAGGATCCGGAGGCCGTGCCGTGGGAGGGCCCGAAGCGCGACAAGGTCGATCAGTGAAGGGCGAGGAGCACGACCCGCAAAGGCTGGCCGACGAGCTCGAGGAGCAGGCCGACGAGCTCGATCTGCGCACGGATCGTCTCCAGCAGGACGTCGAGGAGACGCGCGCGGACTGGGAACGCAAGCGCGCGGACCCGAACGTGCCGGGTGCGCCGCCGGCGGCGGCGGATGAGTCCGAGGATCAGGAGCGCCCGTCGGGCTCGCCCACCGACAAACGCGAGTAGTCCGAGACCGGCTCGGCTCTAGGACCCCTGCACCTTCAGAAGGATCGTGCAGACCACCGCCGTCGTCCACGGTCAGGTGCTGTTCGCCGCCTAGCGACTCAGTCACGATTTCCTGAACGCGCCCGGTGTCGAACTCTTCGAGGCTCTGGTCGTTGAGCGTCGCGGTAACCGCTGCGAGCGCGCGGTCAATTTCTACATCGGTGCTCATGTCCGCGCGCTTACCCCGACGAGTCGATAACAAACTGTGGGGGGTTGCGGGCTGACGTGGGAAGGGTATTTACAGCGCTGCCGATGCCAAGCCATCGCCGCCTGATCCCGCCGTTCCTGCGCCAGCTGGCGGGCGACCCGCTCGGCTTGGGCCGGTCCGCGCGGTCGGTTCGCTCCGAGCAGCTGACGCCGCGGACCAAAACCGCTGACAAGGTGGTCCAGTCGATCTGCCCGTACTGCGCAGTCGGCTGCGGCCAGAAGGTGTTTGTGAAGGACGAGAAGGTCGTCCAGATCGAGGGCGATCCCGATTCGCCGATCTCGAGGGGCCGCCTGTGCCCGAAGGGCGCCGCTTCGGAGAAGCTCGTCAACTCACCGATGCGCGAGACGCGCGTCAAGTACCGCCGGCCCGGGGGCACCGACTGGGAGTACCTGAGCCTCGAGCAGGCGACCGAGATGATCGCCGAGCGCGTGATCCAGACCCGGCGCGATACCTGGGAGGAGGAGACCGAGGACGGACAGCCGCTGAAGCGCACGCTCGGCATCCACTTCCTCGGCGGCGCCACGCTCGACAGCGAGGAGAACTATCTGATCAAGAAGTTCTTCACCGCGATGGGCGCGCTCTCGATCGAGAACCAGGCTCGCATATGACACAGCTCGACGGTGCCCGGTCTGGGCACCTCGTTCGGGCGCGGTGGCGCCACCACCTTCCAACAGGACCTGCAGAACTCCGACTGCATCCTGATCATGGGCTCCAACATGGCCGAGCAGCACCCGGTCGGCTTCCAGTGGGTGATCGAGGCCAAGGAGCGAGGCGCGAAGGTGTTCCACGTCGATCCGCGCTTCACCCGCACCAGCGCGATGGCGGACGTCCACGTGCCGATCCGCTCGGGCACCGACATCGCGTTCCTCGGCGGGATCGTCAACTACATCTTCGAGCACGATGCGTGGTTCCGGGAGTACGTCCAGCACTACACCAATGGCCCGGTGATCATCAAGCGCGATTTCAAGGACACCGAGGACGCCAGCGGCTTCTTCTCCGGCTGGAACCGCGACCACAGCGCCTACCAGATCGACACGTGGGGCTACAGCGAGTCGACGGGCGAGGCGACCGCGGGCAAGTCCGAACAGCAGGCCGACGTATCCGGTGAGCAGGCTCACGGCGCGCACGGGATGGAGCTGAGCCACGGCGATCCGCCGGACATCGACGACTCGATGCAGGACGAGCGCTGCGTGCTCCAGCTGGTGCGCCGGCATTTCGCGCGTTACACGCCTGATGTGGTGGCGGAGATCTGCGGCTGCACACCACAGCAGTTCCTCGCGGTCGCGCAGGCCTTGTGCGAGAACTCCGGTCGCGAGCGGACCTCCGCGATCGTGTACTCGGTCGGCTGGACACAGCACACGGTCGGAGTCCAGAACATCCGCGCCGCATCGATCATCCAGCTGTTGCTGGGCAACATCGGACGCCCGGGCGGCGGCATCCTGGCGCTCCGCGGCCACGCCAACATCCAGGGCTCGACCGATATCCCGACGCTCTACAACATCCTGCCGGGATACATCCCGATGCCGCACCCGCAGTCGCACCCGTCGCTCGAGACGTTCGTCGAGCTGAACGGCCCGAGCACCGGCGCCTGGGGCAATCTCATGTCCTACATGGTGTCCCTGCTGAAGGCGTGGTGGGGGGACGCGGCGACGAAGGACAACGAATTCTGCTTCCACTACCTGCCGCGGATCAACGGCGATCACTCCCACTACGCGATGATGCTGAAGATGCTCGACGGAGGCGTGAACGGGATGTTCTGCGTCGGGCAGAACCCCGCGGTCGGGTCCGCCAACTCGAAGCTGATGCGCCTCGCGCTGGCGAAGCTCGACTGGCTCGTCGTGCGGGACTTCCAGCCGATCGAGTCGGCGACGTTCTGGAAGGACTCTCCCGAGCACGAGTCCGGCGAGGTGCGCGCGCAGGACATCCAGACCGAGGTGTTCTTCCTGCCGGCCGCTGCTCACACCGAGAAGGACGGGAACTTCACCAACACCCAGCGGCTGCTCCAGTGGCACCACAAGGCGTGCGAGCCTCCCGACGACTGCCGCTCGGAGCTGCAGTGGATCTACCACCTCGGCAAGACGATCCGCGAGAAGCTTGCCGACTCCGAGGACCCGCGCGACCGGCCGATCCTCGACCTGACGTGGGAGTATCCGGTCCAAGGACCGCATGACGAACCGGACGCCGAGGCGGTCCTGCAGGAGATCAACGGTCGCAGTGCCGATGGGTCGTTCCTGCCGAGCTACGACGAGCTGAAGGACGACGGCTCAACCTCCTGCGGATCCTGGATCCACTGCGGGATCTTCAAGGACGGCGTCAACCAGAGCGCGCGCAAGAAGCCGCACACCGACCAGAACTGGGTCGCCCACGAGTGGGGGTGGGCGTGGCCCAAGGACACGCGGATCATCTACAACCGCGCCTCGGCGGACCCGGACGGCAAGCCCTGGTCGGAGCGAAAGCGCTACGTGTGGTGGGACGCGGAGAAGGAGGAATGGACGAGCCTTGGCGACTCGCCCGACTTCCCGCCCACCAAAGCACCCGACTACGAGCCGCCGCGCAACGCGAACGCGCTCGAGGCGATCTCGGGCGACAAGCCGTTCATCATCCACCCGGACGGCCGCGGATGGCTGTACGTACCCACGGGCCTCGTCGATGGCCCGCTGCCAACCCACTACGAGCCTCAGGAATCGCCGTTCCGCAACCCCCTGTACGCGCAGCAGCAGAACCCCACCCGCCAGGTCTTCCATCGCCGGGAGAACCCCTACCACCCCAGCGACGGCGAGGGCGGTTCGGAGGTGTTCCCGTTCGTGCTGACCACCTACCGGTTGACCGAACATCACACCGCCGGCGGCATGTCCAGGTCGGTGCCCTACCTCGCGGAGCTGCAGCCCGAGTTCTTCTGCGAAGTCTCACCGCAGCTCGCCGCGGAGCGCGGGTTGGAGCACGGCGGGTGGGCGACGATCGTCACCGCGCGCCAGGCGGTCGAGGCGCGGGTGCTGGTCACGGCACGGATCAAGCCGCTTCGGATCCAGGGCCGCGACATGCATCTCGTCGGCGTGCCCTACCACTGGGGCGGCGTCGGGATCGTCACCGGCGACTCGGCCAACGAGCTGCTGCCGGTCGTGCTCGACAACAACGTGCACATCACCGAGTACAAGGTCGCCACCTGCGACGTCCGGCCGGGACGGCGACCGCGTGGCAAGGCCCGGTTGCAGTTGGTCGAGGAGTACCGCCAGCGGGCGGGGGTGAAGAGTTGAGCGGCACCGTGGAGCTCAAGACACTCGAGTGGCCCGGCAGCTACGGCGAGGAGGCCAAGCCGCGGGTGGGGTTCTTCACCGACACCTCGGTCTGCATTGGGTGCAAGGCGTGCGAGGTCGCCTGCAAGGAGTGGAACCAGATCCCGATGTCGATCCACGGCTTCACCGGGAACTCCTACGACAACACGATCGACCTGGGCGCGAACACGTGGCGACACGTCGCGTTCGTCGAGCAGCAGCTGCCGGTCGACGCGCGCGAAGAGCCCGAATCCCTGGCGGAGATCGCGGCCCGCAACGGCGCGATCGATGCCGGCGTGCAGACCTACCAGGAGGGCGACGGGATCCGGTGGCTGATGGCCTCCGACGTCTGCAAGCACTGCACGAACGCCGCCTGCCTCGACGTCTGTCCGACCGGCGCGCTGTTTCGCACCGAGTTCGGGACCGTGGTCGTGCAGGAGGACGTCTGCAACGGCTGCGGCTACTGCGTGCCGGCGTGCCCGTTCGGGGTGCTCGACCAGCGCGAGGACGACGGCCGCGTGTGGAAGTGCACGCTTTGCTACGACCGGCTGAAGGACGACAAGGAGCCCGCCTGCGCGCAGGCGTGTCCGACAAACTCGATCCAGTTCGGGGAGCTCTCGGAGTTGCGCGAGCGCGCCGAACATCGCCTCGCCCGGCTTCAGGAGGCGGGCCAGGAGAAAGCGCAGCTGTACCTGGCCGACGAGGACGACGGCATCGGCGGCGCGGGCGCGTTCTTCCTGCTGCTCGACGATCCCGAGGTTTATGGGCTGCCGCCCGACCCCGTCGACACCCGGCGCGACCTCGGCTCGATCTGGGCGACCACGGGCGCCGCCGCGCTGGCGCTCGCCGCCGCGCTGACGGCGGCCGTGTTCGGGGGGCGCAGATGAGCTCGCCCTCGATCAACGGCAGCGGCCGGGCGGAGATCCGCTCCTACCACGGCCAGCCCGTGATCAAGGAACCGATCTGGACATGGGAGATCCCCACCTACTTCTTCACCGGCGGGCTGGGCGGCGCGTCGGCGGGCCTTGCGCTCCTGTCGGGTGTGCGTGGCAACGACGTGCTCGCGCGGCGCGCGTGGGCGACGGCCCTGGCTGGCGTCAGCGCCAGCCCGCTGCTGCTGATCTCCGACCTGGGAAAGCCGATGCGGTTCTTGAACATGCTGCGGATGTTCAAGGTCAGCTCGCCGATGAGCGTCGGGTCGTGGGTTCTGAGCGCGAGCGGCCTGGCCACGGGAGTCGCAGCCGCGAACGCGTGGGCTGGCCTGTTCCCGCGAACCGCCCGGCTCGCAAGACCCGCGGCAGCAGCCGTGGGCCTGCCGCTGTCGACCTACACGGCCTCGCTAGTCGCAAACACCGCGGTGCCCGTGTGGCACGAGGCTCAGCGCGAGCTGCCGTTCATGTTCGCCGCGGGAGCCGCGCTGAGCGCCGGGGCGGCCGCCACGATCGCGACCCCGACCGAACACGCGGCACCCGCCCGCCGCCTTGCGCTCGCGGGCATGATCTGTGAGCTGGCGGCGTCACAGCTGATGCAGCAGCGCCTCGGCGAGCACGGCGAGCCGTACAAGCGCGGCACCCCAGCGAAGCTCTCGCACGCAAGCGAGGCGTGTCTGGCGCTCGGCGCGGCACTGATCGCGCGCCGCGGCGCCAGAAGCCGTGCGGCTGCGGTGATCGGCGGGACGTTGCTGTGCGCGGGCGCGCTGGCCGCTCGCTGGAGCGTGTTCAAGGCCGGATCCGTGTCCGCGTCGGACCCGAAGTACGTGGTCGGACCGCAGCGCTCGCTGATCGAGCGCGGCGAACGCCGAGGCGCTGCGCGCAGGCAGTCGAAGGTGTCGGCGCCCGACCCGTCGCTCGCCTCGCCGGCGACTGTCGGCTGAGCGTGGGTCACTGGGACTTCCAGCCGTTTCAGATCGCGCCGGTGCTGCTTCTTGGGACCGGCTACTGGCTGCGTCTGCGGCAGCTGGCCGCGAAGCGACGCCGCGTCGCGGCCGCACGGCGGTTCGCTTTCTACGCCGGACTGGCCGTGGCGCTGCTCGCGGTCGTCTCGCCGCTCGACTACATCGCCGAGAACCGGCTGCTGTGGGTGCACATGGTCCAGCACCTGCTGCTCGGCGACATCGCGCCGCTGCTTGTCGTGCTGGGGTGCACTCGCGCGCTGCTGCGGCCGGTGCTCGCGGTCAGATGGCTGCGACGCCTGCAGCCGCTGGCCCACCCGCTGGTCGCGCTGCCGCTGTGGATCGCCGACCTGTACGTGTGGCACCTGCGGATCCTCTACGAGGCAGCGCTACACAACGACAGGGTGCACGCGCTCGAGCACCTCTGCTTCTTCGCATTGGGAGCGTTGATGTGGGCGGCCGTGATCGAGCCGCTACCAGGCCCCGCCTGGTTCGGCAACGGCTGGAAGGCGGTCTACACCCTGGCCGTCCGAGGCGCCGGTACCGTGTTGGCGAACCTCTTCATGTGGGCCGGGCATCCGTTCTACCCCTACTACGCCAGCCGTTCCCGTCTGGCAGGCATCTCCTCGATGGCCGACCAGCGCATCGCCGGCGCGGTCATGCTGGTAGAGGGGAGCGTCGTAACGCTGCTGGCGTTCGCTTGGCTGTTCCTTCGCTACACGCGCGAGCTCGAGGTGCGCCAGCGGCTGATCGAGCAAGACCATGACGAGGCCGTGGCGGCGCGCGCGGCGCGCTACGGGCGGGCGGCAAGGGTGCACGAGGTCACCCGATGAGCTTCGGGCTCGACCGCGGACGTGCGGCGATCGAGACGCTCGCGTCGCTGGAGCGGGAGTCGGCGTCGGAGGGTGAGCGGCAGGCGGCCGAGCTGATCGCCGGCTGGTTGCGGGAGCTCGGCTGCTGGGCCAAGGTGGAGCGTGAGCTGGCGCATGGCGGGTACCGGTGGCCACTCGCCGTGGCCAACGCGTCCTGCGCTGCCGCCGCGCTGGTGGCCCTGCGCCGGCGCAGTCGATTCCCGCGGGGCCTTGCGGCAGTGATCGCCGGCGTGTGCTCGGCGGCGTTGTGGGATGACCTCGGGCACGGGAGCCGGTGGTTTCGGCGGCTGCTGTTTCGCCATCGCCCGACCTGGAACGTCGTGGCGCGCACCGGCGATGCGGGGGCGGAGCGGACCGTCGCGATCGTCGCGCATCACGACGCCGCGCATTCGGGCCTGGTATTTCACCCGGCGCTCGGACGGTTGGGACCGCGGCTGGCGTCGCGACTGCACGAGCGCTCGAGCCACACGCTGCCGATCCTGTACGGCGTCTGGCTTGGGCCGGTCCTGATCCTCGCGGGCGCGTGCTCGCGCTCACGCGGCTTGCTGCGCGCCGGCACCGCGGTCGCCGCGGGCGCCACGGCGGCAATGCTCGACATCGCCTTCAGCCCGGTGGTGCCCGGAGCCAACGACAATCTGAGCGCGGTCGGGACGATGATCGCGCTCGCGGCGCGGCTTCAGCGCCGTCCGGTGCGGGGGGTGCGGGTGCTGCTGCTCTCGACGGGCTCAGAAGAGTCCTTCAGCGAGGGCATGCAGGCTTTCGGACGCCGCCACTTCAGCGAGCTCGACCGTGACCGGACCGAGTTCCTCTGCCTGGAGTGCCTTGGCGGCCGCAACCTGATCGTGCTCGAGGGCGAGGGGATGCTGCAAATGCGCGATTACGCGCCGCAGATGCGGGAGGCACTTGCGCAAGCCGCGGCGAGCGCCGGCGTCAGGATCGGCCGCGGCATCCGTACCGTCGCTGCGACCGACGCCGTGATCGCGCTGCGCGCCGGCTACCGGACCGTGACGCTCGCCTCCGTCGAGGACACGAAGCTTCCGCTCAACTACCACTGGCCGACGGATACTCCCGAGGCGCTGCATTGGGAGACGATCGAGGATGCGATCGCGACCTGTGAGGCGTTCGTCCGCGCGCGCGCATCCACGCCCGATCTGCACGCGGAACCTGAGCTGGCGCACCGAGCCGGGGCGAGCCCGCGCGTGGCAGCTGGCCTTCAATGACGGAGACGAACTATCGTGCACGCCCGATGTCGTCGTCTGCAGTCGCTAAGCGGGCGTGCCGCGCCCACGCCAATCCAGCCTCCGGTTCTGTCATGACGGTGACCTGAGCGATGTGCGCACGGCTCGCGAACGAACAGGCGCCGCCACTTACGGGTAAGGCACAAGCAGTGCAAGCCACAATCAGCACAACGACCCGGCTCGCGCGCGCGAGCGCCGGGCCAGCCGAGGCGCTCGAGCGAGCGTGTGAGCGGCTGCTCTCCCTCCAGCACCCCGACGGGTGGTGGAAGGGGGAGCTTCAGACGAACGTGACGATAGATGCCGAGGACCTGTTACTACGGGAGTTCCTTGGCATTCGCGACGAGGGGTCCACCAACCGGGCGGCGGCCTGGATCCGCTCTGAGCAGAACCTCGATGGCTCGTGGAGCGTCTTCGCCGGCGCCGAGGGCGACCTGTCGACGACGATCGAGGCGTACGTCGCCCTGAGGCTGGCAGGCGATGATCCGGGCGTGTCCCACATGAGCCGGGCGCGGACGTTCATCCTCGGCGCCGGCGGCCTTCAGCGCGCGCGTGTGTTCACACACATTTGGCTGGCGCTGTTCGGAGCCTGGCCGTGGGAGCGGGTTCCCGTCCTGCCACCGGAGATGATGCTGTTGCCGCCGAGCGTGCCGCTGAACGTCTACGACTTCGCCTGCTGGGCACGGCAGACGATCGTCGCGCTGTCGGTCGTGCTCGCATACCGCCCCAGGCGTCCGCTGCCGTTCACGCTCGACGAGCTCCACGGTCCTGAGCCGTGGTCGCCCCCCGCGGCCTCCGGTCTCACCGGTCACGCGTTGCTGGCGCTCGACCGGGCGCTCGCGCTCTACCAGCGCCGTCCTGTGCGAGCCGTCCGCGACGTCGCGCTCGCGCGCGCCGAGCAGTGGATCGTGGAGCGACAGGAGGCGGACGGATCATGGGGAGGGATCCAGCCGCCGTGGGTGTACTCGATGATCGCCCTGCATCTGCGGGGCTATCCGCTCGAGCACCCGGTGATGCGCCGCGGCCTAGAGGGGCTGGACAAGTTCACGATCGACGACGGGCGCCGCCGCCTGGAGGCCTGTCAGTCGCCCGTGTGGGACACGGCGCTGGCGGTTCTGGCGCTCACGCAGGCCGGCCATCCGGCGAATGATCCCGCGCTGGTACGCGCTGCCGACTGGCTGCTGGACCAGCAGGTCCTGGCACGCGGCGATTGGGCGGTGCGGCGTCCAAAGCTCGCGCCCGGGGGATGGGCGTTCGAGTTCGAGAATGTCAACTACCCCGATGTGGACGACACCGCCGAGGTCGCGCTCGCGCTCGCTGCGGTCGACCACCCGGACGTGCGCCGCGTCGAGATCGCGCTCGAGCGGGGCCTGCGGTGGATGTGCGGGATGCAGAGTCGCGATGGGGGGTGGGGGGCCTTTGACGCCGACAACTGCCGCGGGCTCGTGCGCGACCTGCCGTTCTGTGACTTCGGGGAGGTGATCGATCCGCCGAGCGCAGATGTCACCGCCCACGCGGTGGAGACGCTGTCGCTGCTCGGCCGGCGCGAGCAGCGCGCCACTCGCCGCGGTGTCGAGTGGCTGTTGACCCACCAGGAGAAGGACGGCTCCTGGTTCGGCCGCTGGGGTGTCAACCACATCTACGGAACCGGCGCCGTTGTGCCGGCGCTCGTGGGCGCCGGCATCGGCGCTCATCACCTGTCGGTACGGCGCGCGGTCCGCTGGCTCGAGGACCACCAGAATGCCGACGGCGGGTGGGGCGAGGATGCTCGCTCCTACGAGGACGCCGCATGGATCGGCAGAGGTCCCAGCACGGCGTCCCAGACAGCGTGGGCCCTGCTCGCGCTCGATGCAGCGGGCGAGCGCTCAGCCGCCGTTGACCGCGCAATCGAGTGGCTCACCTCGACCCAACTGCCCGACGGCGGCTGGGATGAGCCCCAGTACACGGGCACCGGGTTCCCGGGCGACTTCTACATCAACTACCACCTGTATCGGCTCGTGTTCCCGGTGATGGCGCTGGGGCGCTGTCTGCGATGAGCGCCACGCTGCATGACCCCCTGGTAGGGCTTCCCGCGCAGGGGGCGGTGATGGCCCAGGCCCGCACGGAGAACTTCCCGGTGGCTGCGCGAATCCTCGGAGCAAGGACACGAACGCACCTGCTCGCGATCTACGGCTTCGCGCGGTTGGTGGATGACACCGGCGATGAGGCATCCGGAAGCCGTGCCGTGCTGCTCGATGCGATTGACGAGCAGCTGTCGGACATCTACAACGGCCGCACGCCGGCGCACCCGATCCTGCGGGACCTGCGCACGGCGATCGCGCAGTGCCGCCTGCCCGAGGAACCGTTCCGTCGCCTGCTCGAGGCCAACCGGCTCGACCAGGTCAAGCACCGCTATCAGAGCTACGAGGAGCTCCTCGACTACTGCCGGCTGTCGGCCGCACCGGTCGGCGAATTGGTGCTGCACGTGTTCGGCGCGGCGACGCCGGAGCGCATCGAGCTGTCCGGACGCATTTGCGCGGCGCTTCAGGTGATCGAGCATCTCCAGGATGTGCGTGAGGACTACCTCCGCGGACGCGTCTACCTGCCGCTCCAGGACCTCGCGCAGTTCGGATGCGAGGAGGCGCAGCTCGCCGAGCGAAGCGCCGCGCCACAGCTGCGGGCGGTCGTCCAGGAGCTGAGCCGCCGCAGCGCCGAGCTGCTCGACGCCGGAATGCCGCTGGTGGCGGGGCTGCACGGCCGGGCTAGGGTGGCGGTGGCGGCGTACGTCGCCGGCGGCAGGGCCACGCTGGCGGCGCTTCGCGGCGCCGGCTACGACGTGCTGGCGCACCGTCCGCGGCGTACGCGTGCGGGGTTCGCTACCGCGTTCGTGCGGGCGATCGGAGGTCGCGCGTGAGCGCCGCGATCCCGGCGATCGAGGCTGATTACGCCTACCGCGAGTGCGAGCGAATCACGCGCACCGAGGCCGCCAACTTCTTCTACGGGATCAGGCTGCTGCCGCGGCCTAAACGGGAGGCGATGTCGGCGGTCTACGCGTTCGCAAGGCGCGTCGATGACGTCGGCGACGGAGGGCTGGATCGGGCGACACAGCTGTCGCTACTCGCGGCGGAGCGGAGAATGATCGCGCGGCTTCCCGACCTCCGCGCGAGCGTCGACGAGGACCCGGTCGCGGTCGCGCTTGCCCACGCGTACCGGCGCTACGCGCTGCCGCTCGGCGCGCTCGAGCTCTTGATCGACGGGGTCGAGCTCGACGTGCTGGGAACCCGGTACGAGACATTCGATGAGCTGCTGGTCTACTGCCGCGACGTCGCCGGCTCGATCGGGCGGCTGTGCGTGGCGATCTTCTCCGGTGGTGGCGACCCCCGGTCGGAGGAGATGACCGAACATGCCGACGAGCTGGGCGTCGCGATGCAGCTGACGAACATCCTCCGTGACGTACGGGAGGACCACGAGCGCGGCCGCAGCTACCTGCCGGCCGAGGATCTGAGGCGCTTCGGATGCGAACAGCTGCCCGACATCGATCCTGAGCGTGCGGCGCCACTGATCCGGTTCGAGGCCGAACGGGCGCACCGGTGGTTCGAACGCGGTCTTGCTCTGGTCCCGCTGCTCGACGGTCGCAGTGCCTCGTGTCTGCTGGCGATGACGGGCATCTACCGCTCGATCCTGCGCCGGATCCTCGACCGGCCTGAGCTCGTCCTGTACGAGCGGGTGTCGCTGCCGACGTGGGAGAAGGCGTGGCTCGCCGCCCGCAGCGTTGCGCGCGCCCAAGCAACCGGAGGCGAGCAATGAGCGGCCGTCGGATCGCTGTGATCGGCGGCGGCCTGGCGGGCATCACCGCCGCGCTTGACTGTGCGATCGCCGGAGCCGAGGTAACGCTGCTGGAATCCCGCGGGCGCCTCGGCGGCGCCGCGTACTCGTTCACACGCGACGGGCTTGCCGTCGACAACGGACAGCACGTCTTCCTGCGCTGCTGCACGGCGTATCGGGCGCTGCTCGACCAGCTCGACGCGCGGGAGCTGGTGACGCTTCAGCCGCGGCTACGGATCCCGGTGCTCGCCCCGGGCGGGCGGCGGGCCGTGCTGGAGCGCTCCCAGGCGCCCGCGCCGCTGCACCTGGCCGGCTCGCTGATGCGCTACAGCCTGCTGACGAAGTCCGAACGGCTGGCGGTCGTTCGCGCGATGGCCGCCCTGCGCAAGATCGATCGTGACGACCCTGCCCAGGACGCCCGGGCGTTCGGGGAGTGGCTCGCGGAGCACGGCCAGAGCGAGGACGCGATCGCCGCGATCTGGGAGCTGATCGCGCGCCCCACGGTGAACCTGACGGTTGACAGGGCGTCGCTGGCACAGGCCGCCCAGGTCTTTCAGGAGGGGCTGCTGACCGACGCGGCCGCCGCCGATGTCGGATACGCGCGCGTACCGCTGTCGGAGATCCACGACCGCGCGGCGCGGCGCAAGCTGGGGCAGACCGGCGTTCACGTGCAACTGCGGCGGGGCGCCAGCACGGTCACCGCGGTCGGGCGCGGGTTCCGCGTGGAGATCAGCGGCGGTCCGACGGTAGCTGCCGACGTCGTGATCATCGCGGTCCCGCCAGACCGAGCCAGGAGCCTGGTGCCCTCAGGCGCGGGCATCGACCCCCGCGCCCTGCTCGCGCTCGGCCGCTCGCCGATCGTCAACCTGCATGTCCTCTACGACCGGCCCGTGCTCGACGAGCCGTTCGCGGCGGGCGTGTTCTCGCCGGTGCAATGGATCTTCGACCGCACCGCGACCTCGGGAGCCGATCACGGCCAGTACCTGGCGGTGTCGCTGTCGGCGGCAGATGAGGAGCTGTCGACGAGCGTCGATCAGCTGCGAGAACGGTATCTGCCGGCGCTGGCGGAGCTCCTGGGTCATGACGCCCGGGTTGAGCGGTTCTTCGTTACCCGCGAGCACTCGGCAACGTTTGTGGCGGCGCCTGGGGCGAGGATGCTGCGTCCGCCGGCGCGAACCGCGCTGCCTGGCCTGGTGCTCGCCGGCAGCTGGACCGACACCGGCTGGCCGGCGACGATGGAGGGGGCGGTGCGAAGCGGGCATGCCGCGGCCGAGGAGGCGCTGACGACGAGCCTTCCCTCGCGCCGGGCGCCGGTGCGGCGGCCCAGCGGCGCTCGTCCGCGACCACGGCTGGAGGTGCTCGCCCCGATGGAGCTCGAGGCGCGGGCGCTGCGCGCCGGAGCGGACTGGGCGCGTGTGGAGCGAATCGGGATGGGCGCGCGCCGCGCGGCGCGGCATGCGGCCGCATCGGTGAACGGCGGCGGAGCGCCCGTGCTGCTGGCCGGGTTCTGCGGCGCGGTCGACGAGCGGCTGAAGCCAGGCGATCTGGTGCTGGCCGACCGGCTCCTCGGTCCCGGCGGAGAGCAGCGCTGCGCGGATCCGACCATCCTCGCGAGCATCCTGCGGCGCGCCGGCATGCGGGTATGGGTCGGGCCGATCGCCTCATCCGGTCGGCTTGCATCGGGGCCCCGCCGGCGGCGCCTGGAGAGCGGCGGCGCACTGGCGGTCGACATGGAGTCGGCGGCCGTCGCGTCGTGCTTGAGCCAGCGGCAGCTGGTTGTGCTGCGGGCGGTGCTCGACACGCCCCGCGACGAGCTCTACCGGCCGGTGCGCAGCGCCCGCGCGCTGGTTCGAGCCTGGCGCTCCCTGCGGCAGGCCTCGGCGACGCTGGAGCCGTGGACCCGAGCGCTAGGGCCGCGCGAACTGATCCTTGCCTCGCCGAGAGCCTCGTGCGCGGGGGTCGAGCGGGCGGTCGAGATCGTCGAGCGTGTGCTGGCGGAGAGCGGACCGCCGGTGTACGTGCGCAAGCAGATCGTCCACAACAGTCACGTGATCGCCGATCTGGAGGCACGCGGGGTGGTGTTCGTCGACGAGGTCGACGAGGTGCCGCCGGACGCGACCGTGATCTTCTCGGCGCACGGCGTTTCGCCCGAAGTCCGCGATCGTGCCCGTGCGCGCCGGCTGGAGGTGATCGACGCAACCTGCCCGCTCGTCTCCAAGGTTCATGCCGAAGCCCGGCGCTTCAGCGCCCGTGGCTACGACATCGTGCTGGTCGGGCACGAGGGCCACGAGGAGGTGGAGGGAACGTTCGGCGAGGCCCCCGAGCGAACGCGCGTGATCGCCACCAGCGAGGAGGCCGAGCAGATCGAGGTCGATGATCCCTCGCGGGTGGCGTACCTGACGCAGACGACCCTGGCGGTCGACGACACCGCCGAGGTGATCGCAACGCTCAAGCGGCGCTTCCCGGACCTGGCGGGCCCCAGGTCCAGCGACATCTGCTACGCCACGCAGAACCGTCAGGATGCGGTGCGGGCGGTGGCGCGAGAATCCGACCTGGTGCTCGTGATCGGATCGCGCAATTCGTCGAACTCGCGACGGCTGGTCGAGGTCGCCGAGCGCGCGGGCACGCCCGCGCTGCTGATCGAGAACGGCGGCGAGATTCCCGTCAGCCGGCTGGAGGGAGTGCGGCGGATCGGCGTGACGGCCGGCGCCTCGGCGCCAGATAAGCTCGTGCGGGAACTGATCGACGCCCTGTCGGGGCTGGGGGAGATCACGGTCAGCGAACGCGCCGTGGCGAGCGAGGACGTCCAATTCAAGCTACCAGTCGAGGTGCGATAGCGATGGCTGTGCCCCTGCGTCAGTCGATCCGGATCGGGGCCTATCTGGCCCAGCAGAGGCTGCGCCGGCGCGAGAAGTTCCCGCTGCTGGTGGAGCTCGAGCCGCTATTCCAATGCAACCTGGAGTGCGCTGGGTGCGGCAAGATCCAGCATCCGGAGCACGTGCTGCGGCGGCGGATGCCGGTCGAACAGGCGGTCGGGGCAATCGAGGAATGCGGCGCGCCGATGGTCTCGATCGCCGGCGGCGAGCCGCTGATCCATCCCGAGATCGATGAGATCGTCCGGCAGCTTGTGGCGCGCAAGAAGTTCGTCTACCTGTGCACGAACGCGCTGCTGATGGAGCGCAAGCTGGACCGTTTCAGCCCCTCTCCGTACTTCGCGTGGGCCGTTCACATCGACGGGCTACGCGAGCGCCACGACCAGTCGGTGTGCCGCGAGGGAGTGTTCGACAAGGCGGTCTCGGCGGTCCGCGCCGCGCAGGGCAGGGGGTTCAGGGTGACGACGAATACAACGTTCTTCACCCACGACTCGCCGAGCACGGTCCAGCGGGTGCTGGACTTCCTCAACGACGAGCTACAGGTCGACGAGATGATGATCTCGCCGGCCTACGCCTACGAGAAGGCGCCCGACCAGGAGCACTTCCTCGGAGTTCAGCAGACGCATGAGCTGTTCCGGGCGGCGTTCGCCGGCGGTCGACGCAAGCGCTGGCGGCTGAACCACTCGCCGCTGTTCCTGGACTTCCTCGAAGGCAAGGTCGACTTCCAGTGCACGGCCTGGGGAATCCCCAGCTATTCGCTGTTCGGCTGGCAGCGCCCGTGCTACCTCATGTCCGACGGGTACGCCAAGACCTACCGAGAGTTGCTGGAGACGACCGACTGGGACTCCTACGGCCGCGGGCGCGACCCCCGCTGCGCAAACTGCATGGCCCATTGCGGTTACGAGCCGACCGCGGTGCTCGCGACGACCCGCTCGTTCAAGCAATCGCTGCGGGCGCTCGTCAGCCATTAGTCACCACAGCCGTCAGGCAAGGGCCGCACTGACCCGCGCCCGCGCGGCTACTCCGCCGGAGGCGCCGCGGCCCCGAGCACGACTCGCTCGTGCTCGGCGCCTCGCTCCTCGGCCTCCTCGCGTCGGTGCTCGATGCGGTCGGCCTCCTGGCGCTCCAGGCAGATCCGTCTGACCAGGAAGAACAGCAGCGCGGGCACGACCCAGATCCCGATCCGGAAGATGTACAGCTGCGTGTTGTAACTGAGGTCGAACAGAACGAACAGGCGGTCCGCCGAGCCGAACACGAACACCAGGAACACCCACGTCAGGAACGCGGCGCCGAACGCGGTCCGGTTGGGCGCGTAGCGCGGCCGCTCGATCAGGTTGTGCGTGCGGTAATCGCCGGTCAGTTTGCGCTCGGCCCACGGGAACAGCGCGAGCACCGCGAGCACGAGCAGGGGGAACAGAGCCCCGCCCCAGAAGGGGTTCGGAATGAGCGTGAAATGCCCGATCGTCACATCGAAGGTCGGCATCAGCCGCAGCGCACCGATCAGCCATCCCAGGTACCAGTCCGGCTGCGCACCGTTGGTGCCGAGCCAGGGCTCGAATGGGCCCCACTGCCAGATCGGGTTGATCTGGACCAGGCCGCCGAGCAGGAACAGCAGCCCCGCGACGAAGAACATCAGCGCCAGCGAGCGCGGAGCCTGGCCCGGGAACAGCGGCACTCCGATGATCCGGCGCTCGGTGTGGCGGGGGCTCTCGCGGAACTGGGTGTGGTGGCGGGCCGCCACCAGCAGCAGGTGAATCCCGATCAGCGTCGCCAGCAGGATCGGGAACAGGAACACATGCGCGATGTACATCCGCGACCAGAAGATCGGCTTGCCCGGAAACGGAGCGCCGAAGATCGCGAGCATCAGCGGGCCGCCGATCACCGGGATCGAGAGCCCCACCGAATAGCCGATCGCGAGGCCCATGCCCGATAGCAGGTCGTCCACGAGCGAGTAGCCGAGGTAGCCCTCGAGCAGCGCGGTGAACAGCAGCAGCAGCCCGATCAGCCACGTCAGCTCCCGGGGCTTTCGGTACGCGCCGGTGAAGAACACCCGCATCAGGTGCAGCACGATCACCGCGATGAACACGTCGGCCGCCCAGTGGTGGGTCTGGCGGATCAGCAGCCCGGCCTTGTAGGAGAACGAGATGTCGAGCACGGACTTGTACGCCGCGCTCATCGTCTGCCCGGCCAGCGGCAGGTACGGTCCGTGGTAGACGGTCTTGGCCGTGCTGTCGTCGAAGAACAGCGTCAGGTAGATGCCGGTCGCGATCAGCACGATGAACGCGTACAGCGCGACCTCGCCGAGCAGGAAGGACCAGTGGTCGGGGAACAGGTAGCGCAGCGCCGTGCGCAGCAGCGGCGCGGACGCCGTGCGCTCGTCGATGAAGCGGACCGGGTCCTTGAGCCGGTCGCCGTCGGTCATTCGGGACGTTCCCTCACGTTCCACCACGCCGGGCCCACCCGCTGGGAGAAGTTGCCGGCGGCCCGCAGATAACCGGCGCCATCGATCATCAACGGCAGCTGCGGCAGCGGCCGTCCCGCCGGTCCGTAGATCACGGTCGCGCCGGTGTAGGGATCGAAAGTCGAGTAGTGGCACGGACAGACCAGCGCTGCGTGCGGCTCGAGCACCGGGAAGGTCGGCTTGCGGTACAGCGCGACCGCACAGCCGGCGTGCGTGCAGATCTTCGAATAGGCGAGGATGCCGGCCGGGGCCCAACCGGAGCGGCCGGCCGGCAGCTGCAGCTTGGCCGGATCCAGGCGCAGGACGACGACCGGCGCGCCGATGTCCTCCTTGTCGGCGCCCTCCGGGAAGGCCGTGTAGAAGGTCTCGGACTCGATGTCTGATGCCAGCAGCGGGTGGTCGTTTTCGTCCACCAGCCGGGTGCCGCGCCGCCACGGGGTGCGGTCGAGCGGCGCCGTGTACCAGATCGGTCCGAGCGACACGGCGGGCGTCAGCGCCGCGATCCCGAGCGCGCCCCCGGCGGCTGCCGCGGCGCCGGCCAGCAGCCGCTTGCGCGTGATCCTGCTGCCGCTCTCGTGGATGATCTCGACGATCTCATCCTGCCTGTCGGGATGCTCCTCGGGATACTCGTCCTCGAGCTCCTCGGTGACCACGAGCCGCTTGCCGACGACGGTCAGGGCCGCGCCAATGAACGCGAGGCTCATGCCCAGGCAGATCCCGAGCAGCTCGTTAGGAAGCGAGCTGACCGGCCACTGCGCATACGTGACGACGAACCCGATCGCCCACAGGATCGCGATCGCCAGGAGGATCAGCACGATGTTCTCCGCGCGGCGCTCGGGCGTTCCCTCGGCCACGATCCGGCCCCCGTGCTCGCCACCCTCGCCGCCCGACCGGCGCCGGCGCACGAGCCGTCCGAACAACAGCGTGAACAGCGCCACAACCCATCGCCAAGGCCTCATGAGCGCAACCTCCTTCCGAGCGCCCTGCATGCCAGCAGCAGCAGCGGCGCCGCCACCCACCAGGCAATCAGCCCCTCGGGGATCGGCCCGAGGTTGCCGATCCCCCAGCCGCCGCGGTTGTCCGGATGGTTGGTCCAGTGGATGTACTTGATGATCGAGTTCAGCTGCGCGTCGGAGATCTGCCTGCTCGTGAAGCGCGGCATCAGGTAGGGGCCGATCCGCACCGCCTCCGCGATCTGGGTCGCGGTCAGGTCCTGAAGCGGCGGGACCATCGCGCCGGTCACGAAGCCACCGCGTGCCACGACCTGGTGACAGCCGGCACAGTGGTCGGTGAATAGGTGGAGGCCCTCGGACAGCGAACCGGCGGCGGGATCGGGGCGCGGAATTGCCGGGCCGCGGCCGAGCGACGCCACGTACGCGACCATCGACTCGATCTCCTTCTCGGTGAACAGCACGCGCGACTCCCGTCCCGGCTCGTCGTGGATGCTCGACAACGGCATCAGCCCCAGGCGCAGATAGAAGTCGGGAGCGAGTGCGCCGATGCCGCGCAGCGAGGGCCCGGCACCCATGATCCCGCCGGCGCCGGGGCGCGGTGTGGTGATGCCCGAGCCCGCGATCCCGTGGCAGCTCGAGCAGTTGCCGGCGTACAGCTGAGCGCCGAGCTGCACGCTCGGCGCCGAGGGCTCGGTGGTGGGCCGCACGATCCCCGACTGCGGCGCGGCTTCGGCCAGCCCGACGATCGCGAACGAGACACATACGATCAGCAGTGGGATTCCGAGCCGCCGCTTCATGACTGGTGACAGAGCGATAGGAACGGCGCGCCGATCCCGGTCATCACCATGATCGCCAGCACCAGAAAGTTCACGAACAGCCCCACCATCGACAGGAAATGGACTCTTCCCAGCGGCGGTGCACTGCCCACGCCGCGCCGCTCGTTCTTGAAAACGTCGTCGATCCGAAACGTGCGCAGGAACACGCGCAGCGCTGCCGCAATCGACGCCAGCGTGAGCAGCACCGCGCCGGCCGCGAACGCCGCCTGCCACGAGTGCACCGGCAGCTGCCAGCGATCGGCCGGGTCGTCGCACTGGGCGAAGCCGAACGCGATGCTCGCGACGAAATCGGCTGTGAACGCGGCGGGGCCGCCCAGCACCCCGAACCACAGCAGCGCGTTTGACGGCACGGGGCTCATAGGGACGGCGACAGTTGGGTCAGCAGGACCAGCACGGCCAGCGCGTTGACCACGTGCCAGTAGATCGACAGCGCTCGCACGCCGGTCAGCCAGTAGTTCGTCAGTCCTCGCGTGGCGAGGAACCACAGCAGCGCGACGTCGAGCAAGAGCCCCAGGAACACGTGCCCGTGGTGGGCGCCGAGCAGCGTGAAATAGATCGACCCGTAGGAGCTGCCCTTCGGGCTGAACTTGCGGATGTCGTGCTCGAACAGGATCACCTGCGCGGCGAAGTACAGGCCCTGCATGACCATCGCCAGCGCGATCGTCCACAGCACCGCTGGCCTGTCTCCCGCCCGCGCGCGCCGGGACGCCAGCCACATCGGGACGCTGGTCGCCACGAGCCAGCCGGTGGCGATCGCCGGCCAGATGATCGTCGGGCGCTCGATCCCCGGAGGGGGCCAGCGCGGCGAATTGAAGTCGAGATAGAAGTAGGTCGCGATCAGCGTCCCGAACAGCGTCACCTCGGAGCAGAGGAACAGCGCCATTCCCCAGATGCCGTTCGGCTGCGCGCGGCGACTTCGCGCGATCGCACTGGCTCGAGCCGCGCTGCGCGCAGCCATGCTCCGCGGCGGATAGGCGGGCTCGGCGCTCATCTCAGCCTCCCACCTCCCGCGAGTGCCAGGCGAACAGGATCATCGCGCCGAGCGCGGCAAAGCCGGCGGCGATGAAGAAGTGGCCCATCAGCAGCATCGCGAACACGCCCGCGAGCGCCAGTGCGCTGATCGGCGGCCAGATCGAGTGCGGCGGCATCGCCAGGATCTCGTCCCATTCCGCGTCCTGCACCGTGCTCGCCGGCGTCTCGTGCCCGCGCTCCAGCAGCCCCTCGCCGCGCTCGAGCCGCCGGTTGTCGCGCTCGCGGTCCTGCTCGTCCCACATCGGGTACGGGCTCGTGACCGTCGGGATGACCGCGTAGTTGTATGGCGGCGGGGGCGAGGTCGTCGACCACTCCAGCGTGTCGCCCCCGTGCGGATCGTTGCCCGCCTCAGGCCCGCGGAACAGGCCGTAGACGAGGTTGGCGATGATCAGCAGCAGGCCCGCCGTCAGCAGGTAGGCGCCGATCGACTCGATGAAGTTGAGCGCGGTCCACCCGAGGTCCGATGGGTAGGTGTAAACGCGGCGCGGCATCCCCAGGATCCCGACGATGTGCATCGGGAAGAACACGACTGTGGTTCCCACGAACGTCAACCAGAAGCTGGCCTTGCCGACGCCTTCGTGGTACATCCGCCCGGTGACCTTGGGGAACCAGTAGTACATGCCGCCGAGGATCGGGAACACCGCGGCGCCGAAGATCACGAAGTGGAAGTGGGCGACGATGTAGTAGCTGTCCTCGACCTGCTGGTCAAACGGGATCGCCGCGACTGTGACGCCCGACAGCCCCCCGATGATGAAGAAGACGATGAACCCGATGATGAACAGCAGCGGCGTCTTGAACTCGGGTTTGCCGGTCAGGATCGTCGTGATCCACGCGAACAGCTGGATCGCGCTCGGGATCACGATGATCAGGCTGACCGCGGCGAAGTAGATGGTGATCACGGTCGCCAGACCGACCGCGAACATGTGGTGGACCCACACCCCGAAGCCGAGGAACGCGACCATGATCTCGGCCAACGCGACCAGCGGGTAGAACACCATCCTGCGGTGTACGAACGACGGGATGATCGAGGTGGCGATCCCGAACGCGGGCAGGATGATGATGTAGACCTCCGGGTGGCCGAAGATCCAGAACAGGTTCTGCCACAGCAGGGGCTGCCCTCCGTGCGCCACGTCGTAGAAGTGGAAGCCGAGCTGGCGATCTAGCTCCAGGAACATCGTGGCGGCGGTCAACGAGGGAAGCGCGAACAGCAGCGCGAACGCCGTCGCCAGGAACGCGTAGCAGAACAGCGGCATGCGGTTTATCGACATGCCGGGTGCGCGCAGCTTGAAGATCGTGACGATGATGTTGATCGAGGCGGCGGTGCTCGAGATGCCGTTGAAGATCAGCCCGTACGCGTAGAACTCGATGTTGTTGCCCGGGTCGAACGACTTCGAGGCAAGCGGCACGTAGTCGAACCAGCCGGAGTTGGGAGCGTGCCCCTGGGCGACGCCGATGTAGATGAACAGCACCGAGCTCAGGTAGATCCAGTACGAGACGGCGTTCATCCGCGGGAACGCCATGTCCCGCGCGCCGATCATCAGCGGGATCAGGTAGTTCCCGAACGCGCCCGTCGTCATCGGGATCACGAACAGGAAGATCATCGTGACCCCGTGGGCGGTGAACACCTCGTCGAACGCCTGCGGGCTCAGCACGTGCCCGTTCGGCCCGATCAGCTGCGTTCGGATCAGCAGCGCCTCGACCCCGCCCGCGGCAAACGCCGCGAGCGAGGTGAAGAAGTACATGATCCCGATCCGCTTGTGGTCGGTGGTCGTCAGCCAGCCGAGAATCCCGTGGCGCTCGCCCCAGATCTGCTCGAGCCGCTCCACGTTCGGCCGCGCGCGTGGTGTGATGACAGTGGCCATCGTTTAGCGGAGGGTCTCCAGGTACGCCACAAGCTGATCGATCTGGCCGCGGGTGAGGCCCAGGTCGGGCATCCGGTCGCCCGGCTTGATCGCCTGCGGGTTCGCGATCCAGGCCGCGAGCTCGGCGGGTGTGTTGGGGATCGTGCCCGCCGCGAGCGTCGAGCGGCTCGCCAGATGCGTCAGGTCAGGCCCGACCGTCGCCTGGGCGGATGTACCGGCGATCGTGTGACAGCTCGAGCACTGATCGCTCATGAACTGGCGCTCGCCCGCCTGCGCCTGGGGGCTGGCCGGCGCCCGTGCCGGGGCCGAGGCGCTCGCCAACCAGGCCCGGAAGGCATCCTGTGGTTGCGCGACCACGTACAGCGCCATGTTGGCGTGCTGGAAGCCGCAGAACTCAGCGCACTGGCCGCGATAGGTGCCCGGCCGCGAGGCGTACAGCAACACGCGGTTCTCGCGCCCGGGAATCATGTCGATCTTGCGGGCCAGCTGCGGGACCCAGAAGCTGTGGATCACATCCGCGGTCGTCGCGACGACATTGACCCGCGTGTTCACCGGGACGTGGATCTCGTTCGCCGTCACCGCGCTCGTGCCGGGGTAATGGACCTCCCACCACCACTGGTGGCCGATCACGTCGATCGTCATCGCGGTGCTCGCCTGCGCCGGCGGCGAGGTCTTCCCGATCAGCCACACGTTCGCTACCGCGAACAGCGCGACCAGCACCGTGATCGGGATCCCGATTCCAAACAGCAGCACCATGCCCTCGGCCACATCCTCGCGTTCGCCCAGGATCGGCAGCCCAGGGACCTCGCGCCTGAACCAGGCCATGATCAGCATCGCGACCGCGCCCAGGAACACGACCGTGGCGATTCCCAGCATCCACCACCAGAGCACCGAGATTTGATGCGTTTCGGGGCTCCTGGGCGCGACGATCGACTGCTTGCCGCAGCCGCTCAGCAGCAGTCCACAGGCCACCGCCGCGGGGAGCGCACGTCTCCATCGCAGCCGCGTCGCTCCGGCCGCGACCGCCGCGATCCGTCGAAACCGGGGACGGTCGCGTGGCTCGGGTGGCACGTGGTCTACTCGTTGAGCGGTGAGCGGGGTGGGCTGCCGTGCGCCGCGTACCCACGCGCAATCGGCCATAAACGGTCCGGCGTACGCCCGCTTACGTTGCCTAGCAACCGCCTACTGCTGCACCCGCCGTGCATCCGCCAGCCGTTCTGGAGAGCTCGGCGCACGCCCGCTGGGTTGCCGGCGCTGATGCGGCAGCGGGCGGTCGGTCGTGTGCGATGCGTCGGTCTCGGCGCCCTGGCTTCCCTGCGCCGCACGGCCCCAAATCCCGAACACGACGGCGGAAACCACCGCAATCGCCGCGAGGGGCACGAGCACGATCGTGAACACGCCGCCGGCGAAGACCCCACCCACGATCGCGAACAACACCAATACCGCGGCGATCAGAAACAGCCACATACCACCGTGCAACTACCCGCGGCGGCGATGCGCAAACTCGGGTAGAAGCGGGCTCGTGGACTCCAACTCCGAACAGCCGCCGATCGCCGATTACGGGCTGATCGGGGATTGTCATGCCGCCGCGCTCATCTCGCGCGAGGGGTCGATCGACTGGTGCTGCCTGCCGCGCTTTGACTCCGGCAGCGCGTTCGGCCGCTTGCTCGACGCCTCCCAAGGGGGACACTGCGTGATCCGCCCCGTGTCCGACGGCCCCTTCCAGGCGAGCCGCGAGTACCTCGAGGACACGCTCGTTCTGCAGACGACGCTGACCGGGTCCGCCGGCGAGATCCGTCTGACCGACTGCATGACGATGGATGCCGAGCAGGAGCGCCAGATCCTCCGCGTGATCGAGGTCACCAGGGGCTCGGTCGAGCTGGAGATCGTGGTTGCGCCGCGGTTCGATTACGGTCAGGTGCGTCCTTGGATCCGCCGCCACGGGCACCGCATGCACAGCGCCGTGGGCGGCAACGACGCGCTGCTGGTGTGGTGCGAGCACGAGCTCGCCGAGGACGCCGAGCACGAGCTGCTCGGCCGCGTGACGCTGGGCGCCGGAAAGCGGATCCGGATGGCGCTCATCTATTGCGCGCCGGAGCTGGTCGAGGAACGCGTGGAGTCCGAGCCGGAAGCGGAGCAGCTGGACTCCTCCCTGCGCCACACGATCAGGTGGTGGCGCGACTGGGCCAAGTCCGTGCGCCTCGACAGCCGCGATGAGCCGGCGGCCCGGCGGTCGGCGTTCGCGCTGAAGGCGCTCACCCACGCCCCGACCGGCGCCGTTGTCGCCGCCGTCACGACCTCGCTTCCCGAGGTGATGGGCGGGGCGCGCAATTGGGACTACCGCTACGCCTGGGTGCGCGACTCGAGCTTCAGCTCCCGGGCGTTCGCCGAACTCGGCGCGATCCAGGAGGCCGACGCGTTCCGCGCGTTCATCATCCGTTCGGCGGCGGGGCACGCCGAGGACCTCCAGGTCCTGTACGGCCCTGGCGGCGAGCGGCGCCTACAGTGCGAGGAGATCGGAGAACTCGCCGGCTACCGAGGCTCGACGCCGGTGCGAATCGGCAACGACGCGGCCTCCCAGCGACAGCTGGACGCATACGGCGAGCTCGTCAACCTGACCTGGCGATGGCACCGCCGTGGCCACTCGCCGAGCGACGACGACTGGCGCTTCCTCGCCTCGCTGATCGACCACGCCGCCGAGCAGTGGTCACAGCCGGACCGCGGGATCTGGGAATGGCCCGGCAAGCCCCAGCACTTCGTGCACTCCAAGGTGCTCTGCTGGTCGGCGCTCGATCGGGGCATCCGGCTCGCGGACGAGTGCATGCGCCGCGCGCCGACGCGCCGCTGGAAGCAGGCGCGGGACGAGCTGCGCGCGACGATCGAGCGGCGCGGCTACGACCGCAAACGCGGCGTGTTCGTGCAGTGCTTCGACCGCCCGGAGCTCGACGCCGCGCTGCTGCTGCTGCCGACGGTGGAGTTCGTGGACTGGGGCGACGAGCGGATGGTGCGGACGATCGGCGCGATCCGCGAGGAGCTCGGCGCCGGCGACGAGCTGCTGTACCGCTACCGGCGACGCGATGGGCTCCCGGGTCGCGAGGGAGCGTTTCTGTGCTGCAGTTTCTGGCTGATCGAGTGCCTGGCGCGCAGCGGCGAGCTCGACGAGGCGCGGGCGCTGTTCGACAAGGCGCAGGGCAGGGCCAACGAGCTCGGACTGTTCTCCGAGGAAATCGACCCGCGCACCTCGGAGCTTCTCGGCAACTATCCCCAGGGACTCACGCACCTCGCCCACATCGACGCGGCCGTCGCACTCGCCGAGGCGCAGCGCGAGCTGTAAGCACTGCCGTTAGCCGCGATTGCCGCGGGGGTAGCCCCGAAGGAGCGACCCCGGTTGGAAAGGAACTGAACAGCGCATGAGCGAGACGGTTGGCGACTTCCTGCTTGATCGCCTGTCGACCTGGGGTGTCAGGCGTATCTACGGTTACCCCGGCGACGGCATCAACGGGTTGATGGGCGCGTTCACCCGTTCGAGCAACGGGCAGCGGCCCGAGTTCATCCAGGCTCGCCACGAGGAGATGGCGGCGTTCATGGCATGCGCGCACGCGAAGTTCACCGGCGAGCTCGGGGTCTGCATGGCGACCTCCGGCCCCGGCGCGATCCACCTGCTCAACGGCCTCTACGACGCCAAGCTCGATCACAAGCCGGTCGTTGCGATCGTCGGGCAGCAGGCGCGCGCGGGCCTCGGCGGCAACTACCAGCAGGAGGTCGACCTGACCACGCTCTTCAAGGACGTCGCCCACGAGTTCGTGCAGATCGCGATGGAGCCGACGCAGATCCGCCACCTTGTCGACCGGGCCTGCCGCATCGCGCTGGCCGAGCGCACCGTCACCGCGATCATCATCCCCAACGACGTGCAGGAGGCGGAGGCGGTCCCGCAGCCCCCGCACAAGCACGGCACGGTCCACTCCGGCCCTGGCTACCGGCCGCCGCGGGTCATCCCGAGCGACTCGGACCTTGACCAGGCCGCGGAGATCCTGAACGCCGGCAACCGCGTGGCGATGCTGGTCGGACAGGGCGCGCTGCACGCCGCCGAGGAGGTCGCAAACGTCGCTGACCTGTTAGGGGCGGGCGTCGCCAAGGCGCTGCTCGGCAAGGCAGTCTTGCCCGACGACGAGCCGTACGTGACTGGCGCGATCGGGCTGCTCGGCACCAAGCCGAGCTGGACGTTGATGCAGGAGTGCGACACGCTGCTGATGGTCGGCTCAAGCTTCCCGTACTCGGAGTTCCTGCCCGAGGAAGGGTCTGCCCGCGGTGTCCAGATCGACATCGACGGGCGGATGATCGGGATTCGCTATCCGATGGAGGTCGGGCTTGTCGGTGACAGCGCCGAGAGCTTGCGGGCACTGATCCCGCGGCTGACGCGTAAGGACGATCGCTCGTGGCGGGAGCAGATCGAGCGCGAGGTGCGGGAGTGGTGGAACCTGATCGAGCATCGCGCGCATCTCGGCGCCGACCCGATCAACCCCCAGCTGGTGTTCTACGAGCTATCCAAGCGGCTGCCGGACGGCGCGATCCTGAGCTCCGACTCGGGCTCGTCGGCCAACTGGTTCGCGCGCGACGTCAAGCTCCGCAAGGGGATGATGGCGTCGCTGTCGGGAACGCTGGCGACGATGGGGCCCGGCGTGCCTTACGCGATCGCCGCCAAGTTCGCGTACCCCACGAGACCGGTGTTCGCGCTGGTCGGTGACGGCGCGATGCAGATGAACGGCATCAACGAGCTGATCACGATCGCGAAATACCGCGAGCGCTGGTCAGACCAGCGGCTGATCGTGCTCGTGCTCAACAACCGCGACCTCAACCAGGTCACCTGGGAGCAGCGCGCGATGTCAGGGGACCCGAAGTTCGAGGGGTCGCAGAACCTGCCGGACTTCCCATACGCGCGGTACGCGGAGCTGTTGGGGCTGAAGGGGATCCGCGTCGAGCAGCCCGAGCAGGTCGGCCCGGCGTGGGACGAGGCGCTCGCAGCCGACCGGCCGGTGGTGCTCGAGGCGATCACCGACCCGGAGGTCCCACCCCTGCCGCCGCACATCACGCTCGAGCAGGCGAAGGCGCTGAGCTCGGCGCTCGCCGCCGGCGACCCGAACGCAGGCCAGATCGTCCGGCAGTCGTTCAAGCAGAAAATCGAGGAGTTCCTGCCGGGCCGATGAGTGCCGCGGTCCCCGCACGGGTCGAGGCTCCCGTGCAGGAGCTCGAAGCGGAGGCGTTCACCGTCCCGACGGACGCGCCCGAGTCCGACGGCACACTGCGATGGGAGTCGACCACGATCGTCGTGGTCCACGCGCATGCGGGCGGCGAGCGGGGGCTCGGCTACACCTATGGCGACGTCTCGGCCGCCAAGCTGATCGAGTCGAAGCTGTCCGGGGTCGTCGAGGGGTGCGACGCGATGGCACCCCAGTCGGCGTGGGAGCGGATGATCGAACAGAGCCGCAACCTGGGCCGACCGGGGATCGCCTCGATGGCAATCGCCGCGGTCGACGTGGCGCTGTGGGACCTGAAGGCGCGGCTGCTGGGCCTGCCACTGTGCAAGTTGCTCGGCCCGATCCGCGAGCACGCGGCGATCTACGGCTCGGGGGGGTTCACCGCCTACTCCGTTCAGCGGCTCACGCAACAGCTGAGCGGCTGGGTCGAGCGCGGGATTCCGCGCGTGAAGATGAAGGTCGGGTCCGAGCCCGATGCCGATCCCACCCGCGTGCGCGCCGTGCGAGACGCGATCGGGCCGAACGCCGAGCTGTTCGTCGACGCCAACGGCGCGTACTCCCGCAAGCAGGCCCTGGCACTGGCGCAGCGCTTCCGCGAGGACGCGCAGGTCAGCTGGTTCGAGGAGCCGGTCTCATCCGATGACCTTAAGGGCCTGCGGCTCCTGCGCGACCGCGCGCCGGCGGGAATGGCGATCGCCGCCGGTGAATACGGCTTCGACGCCGGCTACTTCGCCCGGATGCTGGGCGCCGGCGCCGTCGACGTGCTGCAGGCCGACATCACTCGCTGCGCAGGCCTCACCGAGCTGCTGCGGGTCGGCGCGCTGTGCCGTGCGGCGAACCTGCCACTGTCGCTGCACTGCGGGCCCTCGATCCACCTGCATCCCGCGCTCGCGCTCGAGAACTTCGTCCACATCGAGTACTTCCACGACCACGTCCGGATCGAGGAGCTGCTGTTCGACGGGACCCCGCAGCCGCGCGACGGTGCCCTTTGGCCAGACCTCGAGCGGCCGGGGATCGGGCTCGAGCTCAAACACCGCGAAGCGGAGCCATATGCCGTCTAGCTCCCTGCGCCGCTGGTGGCGCAACGTCAGCCGCGGCCGCATGCAGCGCACGCTGGCGGCGGCGACCGCATTCAGCGCGCTGCCGCTCGGCCTGGAGATTTACTTCGAGCACTTCCGCGGCTCCTTCGGCGACAAGTGGATGTGGACGCCGGTCCTGCTCTCGCCGGCACTGAGCGCGGCCGGCATAGCCGGCGTCCGCTCCGAGCGCGCGGCGAGGACGTGGCTGCCGGCGCTGTCGGCGCTGTATTGCGCGGACGGGCTGATCGGCGTGATCACGCACGTGCGCGGGGTCGCGCGCAAGCCCGGTGGCTTCAGCGAGCCGCTGTTCAACATCGTCATGGGTCCGCCGCTGCTGGCGCCCGGGTCGCTGGCACTCGTTGGCGGCATGGGCCTCGCGGCGGCGGTGCTGCGCCGCGAGCGCTGATGCCCGGCAAGCGAAACTTCCGCCTCGCCGAGCATCTGCCGAATCTCACGCCCGACGGGGAACCGGCGTCCCCCGAGGAGCTGCCACGGCAGCGCAACGGCGTGACGCCGCAGATGCACGGGCGCTATCCGGATTTCAACGTTCTCGACGAGGCCGACCATTGGGACGAGGTAACGCGCAAGGTGGTGCTGGAGCGGGTCGAGACGGTGCCGCCGATCCGCTTTTTCACGAGCGCCGAAGCGCTCACGCTCGGAGCGTTCTTCGACGTGGTCACGGCGCAGGACCGCGAGCCGAAAATCCCGGTGCTGAACATGATCGACGCCAAGCTCTACTCCGGCAAGCGCGAGGGCTATCGCTACAGCGACATGCCCGACGACGGCGAAACGTTCAGACGGGTCGCCGTCGGCCTCGACGTGGCGGCCCGCCAGCACGGCGTCAGCGATTTCATGAGCGCCTCGCATGAGGTGAGGCGGAACGTGGTGCAAGCCTTCTCCGAAGGGGCGCTCCACGGCCAGGTCTGGGACGAGCTGCCGTGCGCGCACGCGTGGGCAGTCGTGATGCGTGAGGTACTGAGCGCGTTCTACTCGCATCCGTGGGCGTGGAACGAGATCGGCTTCGGGGGTCCGGCGTATCCCCGCGGCTATGCCCGCTTCGGCGTCGGCCAGCGCGAGAGCTGGGAGGGCGCGCCGGCGTTCGACACCGATCCCGTCGCCGACACCCACGAACGGCACGTGGAGGGAACGTGAGACGGGTGGCTGGAGGCCCGGCGTGAGCCGGCACAGGCTGCGGACGCTCGCGCGCGGCGCGCTGCGCCCGCCCGACAACGACTCCGCGTTCCTGCTCGACGTCCACAGGCGGGCCGTGCCGAGAAATCGGATGGCCCATTACGACGACAGCTACGCGGTCGATCTCGTGATCGTCGGCGCCGGCGCCGGAGGCGGCACGCTGGCGCAGCGGCTCGCCCGCCGTGGCTGGAAGGTGGTGGTACTGGAGGCGGGGCCGTTCTGGGACCCTGATGCGGACTGGGTCTCAGACGAGGCGGGCTCGCACAAGCTCTACTGGACCGAGGAGCGGATCATCGGCGGCAATGATCCGGTCGAGCTCGGCAAGAACAACTCGGGACATGGCGTCGGCGGCTCGATGGTTCACTACGCCGGCTACTGCCCGCGTTTTCATCCCTCGGACTTCGAGGTCCACACGCGCGACGGGGTCGCGGAGGACTGGCCGATCTCCTACTTCGACCTCAAGCGCCACTACGAGCGGCTCGAGCTCGAGCTGCCGGTCGCCGGCGAGGACTGGCCGTGGGGCGACCCGCACCGCTACCCGCACACGGCGCACCCGATCGCGGGCGGCGCCGAGGCTGCGTGGGGAGGGGCGCGTAAGCTAGGGATCGAGATCCGCGTCGGCCCCGTGGGCATCACCAACGGCAGCTTCGGCAACCGCCCCCACTGCATCTATCGAGGCTTCTGCCTTCAGGGCTGCAAGGTGAACGCGAAGGCCTCGCCGCTGGTCACCCACATTCCCGACGCGATCGCGCACGGCGCGGAGATCCGCGCGAACTGCATGGTCACGCGGGTCGAGATGGACGACGCTGGCGGCCGCGTGACCGGCGTCCGCTACGTCCACGAGGGCCGCGAACGGTTTCAACGCGCCGAGGCGGTGGCGGTGGCGGGATATTCGATCGAGACACCGAGGCTGCTGCTGAACTCCACCAGCCGGCGCTTCCCGCACGGGCTGGCCAACGGCAACGACCAGGTCGGCCGGTGCGTGATGGTGCAGGGCGCACCGCAGGTTGCCGGTCGCTTCCCCGACCAGATGCGGATGTATAAGGCGCCACCGCCGGAGATCTCCTCCGAGCACTTCTACGAGACCGATCCCACGCGCGGGTTCGCGCGCGGGTTCTCGATCCAGACCGTCGGGCCGCTGCCGATCGACTGGGCGCGGCACGTGCTCGCGGACGGACACTGGGGGCCGGCGCTGCGCGAGTACATGCGCGACTACAACCACTGGTACACGCTCGGTGCGCTCTCGGAACTGCTGCCGTTGCCCGAGAACCGCGTCACCGTCGCCCCGGAGGTGACCGACCAAAACGGGATCCCGGTCGCCCGTATGGACTACAGCCAGTGCGAGAACGATCGCAAGAACATCGCGATGGCAAAGCGCATCATCCGCGAGATCCTGGAGGCCGCGGGCGCGCAGGACATCCTCGAGATCGACCGTTACGCCCACCTGGTCGGCGGCTGCCGGATGGGCTCTGATCCTGAACGCAGCGTCCTCGATTCCGACCAACGGGCGTGGGAGGTGCCGAACCTGTTCCTCGCCGACGGCAGCGTGATGCCCACGCAGGGGTCGGCGAATCCCGCGCTGACGATCATGGCCCTCGCCTCGCGGCTGGCCGAGCGGCTCGATGCTAAGCGGATCGATGCTCGCGCAGCCAGAGGGCTACGCCGGTCAGGTCGGCGACGAACGCGCTCATCGCCGCCTCGCGCTCCGGATCATCCCGCGCCCGCAGGATCGACGACGGGTGAGACGTGATCGTGACCAGCTCGGCAAGGTCCGAGTCGATCGGGCGCCCGCGGTCGCGGCCGATGCGGATCTGAGATCCGAGCAGCGCCTGCGCCGCGGTGGCGCCGAGGCACACCAGCGCACTCGGTCGCACCAGCGCCAGCTCCGTCTCAAGCCAGGGCAGGCACGCGCTCACCTGCCAGCGATCCGGTTTTTGATGGATCCTGCGCTTACCGCGCGCCTTGTAGCGGAAATGCTTGACGACGTTGGTGATGTACACGTCGTCGGCGGAGATCCCCGCCTGCTCCAGGCCGCGGTCGAGCACGCGCCCCGCGGGTCCCACGAACGGATGGCCCTGGATGTCCTCCTTGTCGCCCGGCTGCTCGCCGACCAGCATCAGGCTCGCGTCGCGCCGGCCTTCTCCCATCACGCCCTGCGTGGCGCCCTCGTATAGGTCACATGCTCGGCACTCCTGCACCGCGGAGCGCATCGAGGAAAGCGACGGGCGCTCCGGGATCGGTGGGGGCGGGCGATCCTTGCGGGTAGCGGTCACTTCAGTGAAACGACCTACCCGAGCGACCAACCAGGTACGCATCGGCTGCTCCGGCTGGATGTACGACGACTGGCGCGGGCGCCTGTATCCAGAGCGAGAGCCCAAGCGCCGCTGGCTGGAGCTGTACTCGATGCACTTCGACACCGTCGAGGTCAACTCGACCTTCTACCGGCTGGCCCGGCGCGAGGCCGTCACCGGCTGGGTCGCCCACACGCCGCCTGATTTCCTGTTCGCGGTCAAGGCGAGCCGGTACCTGACGCACATCAAGCGGCTCGGCGATATCAGCGACGGAATCGCGCGTTTCTACGAGCCGCTCGAACCGATGATCGAGGCGGCCCGGCTGGGGCCGGTGCTCTGGCAGCTGCCCGAGAACTTCCATCGCGACGATCGGCGCCTGCACGGATGGCTCGAGGCGCTGCCGGCCGGACGGCACACGATCGAGTTTCGCCATCCAAGCTGGTTCGTGCCGGAGGTGCTCGACGCGCTGCGGGCTGCCGGCGTGGCGCTGACGATCGGCGACCATCCGTCGCGCCCGTTCCAGTCATATGAAGCGACCGCCGGTTTCCGGTTCGTGCGATTTCACTATGGCGCCTGCGGCCGCGCCGGGAACTACTCCGCGCGCGAGCTCGAGGAGTGGGCCGCTCGGGTCGAGGCATGGAGGTCGCTGTGCGAGGTGTTCGCCTACTTCAACAACGACTGGCAGGGGTTCGCGCCGGCCAACGCGCGCGCGCTAGCGCGGCGGCTGTCGCGCTCAGCCGCCTGAGCCGTTGACCGTGGCACGGTCGACCGGAAGCCCGAACCGCTCCTCGATCTCGGCCACGTCCACGTCCTCGCGGTAGCGCTGACCCGGATTCGGATGCACGAACAGCACGATCCGATCGGCGGGGAAGGTGTTCAGCGCGTCCTGGATTGCCTCGAGCGGGTCACTCTCGCCGGTGTCGCCGCTGGCGGACACGCCCTCCTCACCGAGCCGGCGCAGCGACTCACGCCGGACCTCTTCGGCGCGCGCGATCGCCTCATCCGCGTCTGAGAGCCAGAACTTGAGCGGGTTCTCCTGAAGCGCCGGCGCCACCACCATCACCTCCGCTTCCCGCGGATCGAGGTCGGCTTGTACTGCGCCGCGCAGCTGCTCGGCGGTGACCGGTTCGCTGGTGAGCACGAGCAGCTTCATGGCGACGGTCTACCCGCGCGCCGCCGTCCGGTACCGGCGCGCAGCCGGCCTGGACTCCCACTCGACCGTGCGTTGGAGCCGCTCGAGCGTGCGCCGCAACACCCGCGAGACCTGCATCTGCGAGACCCCGATCGACTCGGCGATGTCAGCCTGCGTGCGGTTCTCGCCGTAGCGCATCGAGAGGATCCGCCGCTCCTGATCGGGCAGCCTGCGGACCGCGTCACCGATCGCCAGCCGCTCCTCGGTCAGCTCGTAGCGCTCGTCCTCGACCCCGATCGTCTCCGCACGGGGTTGCGGGTCCGGCTCGTCGGCGGTGCTGGTCGGCGCATCCAGCGAGAGCGAGTCGAACGCCGCATAGGCCTCGAGCGCGGCGTCGACATCAGCCACGCCGATCCCGGCTCGGTCGGCGACCTCGGCGCCCGAAGGTGTCCGTCCGGTCGCGCCCGCGAGCTGCCTGCTGACGCGGTCGACCTCGATCGCGCGCTCGCGCATCCCGCGGGGCACGTGCACCGACCATGCGTGGTCGCGGAAGTAGCGCTTCAGCTCGCCTGAGATCGTCGGAACCGCGTAGCTGGAGAACGACACACCCCGGCTCTCGTCGTAGCGATCGACCGCCTTCACGAGCCCGAGACTCGCGACCTGGACGAGATCCTCGAGCGGCTCGCCGCCGCCGTAGTAGCGGCGCGCGAGCTTGCGCGCCAGCGGCAGGAAGCGCCGCACGAGCACCTCGCGCACCCGCGGGTCGCGCGTGCGCCGAAACCGCCGGAACAGCGCGCGGTTGGAGCGGGTCGCGGTACTCAGCTGATCCGACGCCGGAGCGGGTGACCGCTCGGAGATCGCGGACTTGCGGTGAGACACGAGCTATACGCGGCTACCCGACCGCGCCGAAGGGGAAACCCCGCGATTTCGCGCGCGGTCGTACGGCCTACGCGCCGTCGCTCGACACTACCCGGACGCGCGCCGCCGCGCTCGGAGGCGCCGCGACCTCGGCGGGGGCGATCCGGAGCTCCTCGACCAGGGTGAAGAACGGCTTGGCGTACGGAAGGCCCTCGGTCCGGGCCCGGAGGGCCTGCCAATCGATCTGCTCGCGCAGTGAGCGCGCGATCGCCAGCAGGCTGGTGTAGTCGAGCGAGTGCTCGTCGAGCGCGTGGAGCTTGGTCGTGAGCACGTCGTCGATCGCCATCACCGGAGCGTCCACCGCCAGCACCGCGATCGTGTCGGCGCGCTCGAACACCTCGTCGCCGATCTCGAGCCCCGACGGGTGGAAGATCAGATCGATCATCACGTCCCGATGCCAGGCCTTGTACAGCCATTCCTCGGGCGGTCGAGCGGTGCGCATGCCGACCGCCTCGAGCGCGGCAAGCGCGGCCTCGGCGTCGGCCGGGCGCAGCATCAGATCGAGGTCGTTCTGGGGCATCGGGCCGCCGCGCGCCCAGGCGGCCAGGCTTCCCCCAAGCAGGAACGGGATGCCGGCGTCCCGCAGCGCGGCCGCGGACACCTTGAACGCGTCGATGATTCCGTCAAACGGGTCGCTTTGTCCCATCTCGATTGCAGATACCCCGGCGTCGCCGGACCTATCCCGGCAGCGGCGAGTGGAGGCCGGTCGTAGGCAGCTGCCGCCGCGGGTAGAGGATCGGGCATGGACGAGGAAGCCGACCACGGAAAGCGCTGCCTGCGAATCGCCGCCGCCGGCGATGTCCACTGCTCGGAGGGCCGGCGCGACGAGATATTCCGCGCGATCGACTCGCTGCCGGACAGCACCGACGTGCTGCTGCTGGCCGGCGATCTCACCACTCACGGCGAGCCTGAGCAGGCGGCGGTGCTGGCTGAGGCGTGCCGGGACCTCCCGATCCCGATCTTCGCAGTGCTCGGCAACCACGATTGGCACGCGAACCGGACCGCGGAGCTGATCGAGGTGCTGCAAACCGGCGGCGTCAGGGTGCTCGACCGCGAGTGGTTCGTCTGCCAGGCGGGCGGGCTCGAGCTCGGGGTGGTCGGGGTGAAGGGGTTTGTCGGCGGCTTTCCGGGCTCGCACCTGCCGGACTTCGGCGAGCCGCTGCTGCGCAGCGTCTACCGAGAGACCTCGCGTGAGGTGGAGGCGCTCGATCGAGGGCTGCGCGAGATCGCGCTGTGCCCGGTCCGGATCGCGCTGCTGCATTACGCACCGGTCGAGGACACGATCATGGGGGAGGCGCCCGGCATCCGCGCGTTCCTCGGCACCGATCGACTGGCGGCGCCAATCGCGGAGCACGAACCGGATCTCGTGCTGCACGGGCACGCGCACGCCGGACGCCTGCACGGGACGATCGGCGCGGTGCCCGTCTACAACGTCTCGGTGCCGGTGATCGGCCGCGACTTCTGGTGCCTCGAGCTGGACGTCGCGACGCCGGCGCGGGCGCCGATCCACTAGCGCGCGTACATCGACTCGAACAGGTCCGCGTAGCGGTCGTAGATCACATTGCGCTTGACCTTCAGCGTCGGCGTCAGCTCGCCCTCATCGATCGACAGGTCGTGGTCGAGGATCTGGAACTTCTTGATCTGCTCGACCTGGGCGTAGTTGGCGTTGGCGCGGTCGAGCTCCGCCTGCACCATCTCGCGCACCTGGTCGTTGTCGGCGAGCTCGGAGAGAGTCTCGGGCAGCCCGCGCTCCTTCGCCCACGGCTGGATCTCCTCTGGGTCGAGCGTTATCAGCGCGACCGGGTAGGGCTTGCGATCGCCGTACATGACCGCCTGCGAGATGAAGCGACATTGCTTGAGGTCGTTCTCGATGTTGGACGGCGTCAGGTTCTTACCGCCCGCAGTGATGATGATGTCCTTCTTGCGGCCGGTGATCTTCAGGAACCCCTCCTCGTCGAGCTCGCCGAGGTCGCCGGTGCGAAGCCAGCCGTCGACAAGCGTCTCCGCGGTCGCCTCCGGGTTCTGCCAGTACTCGCGGAACACGTTCGGCCCGCGCATCAGGATCTCTCCGTCCTCATCGGTCCGAAGCTCGACATCGGGGACCGCGCGTCCGACCGTGCCGAACTTGAAGTGCTCGAGTGTGGCGACGGTCCCCACGCCGGTGCTCTCGGTCATGCCCCACCCCTCCAGCACCGGGACGCCCGCCGCGTAGAAGAACTCGAGGATCTCTGGCGCGATCGGCGCCGCACCGCTCACCGCCTGGCGCACGTGTCCCCCGAACAGCTGGCGGACGCGCGCGAAGATCTGCTCGTCAGCCTGCTGGAACTGCTGCTCCAGCTGCTCTGGCACCGACTCGCCACGCTCGCGACGGCGCCGCACCTCGACCCCCAGCTTGATCGCCTGCCTGAAGCGCTCCTGGTCCTCGGGACTCGCCTGCTGCTGCATCGCCGTGGCAGCCGCGTACAGCTTCTCGAAGATGCGCGGGACCGACGGGAGGTAGGTGGGTTTGGTCTCGATGATCTCCTCGAGGATCTTCTTGGTGTCGCCGCCGAAGTACACGAGCGCGGTCCCCTGGTCGGTGGACGCCAGCTGCGTGATCAGCGCGAACACGTGCGCGAGCGGCAGGTACAAATAGGTTGACTCGTCCTCGCGCACGAACGCCAGCTCCTCGACCATCTTGCAAACTGACATCGCGTTGGCGTGGGTGAGCACCACACCCTTCGGCGGCCCGGTCGTGCCCGAGGTGTAGATGATCGTCCACGCGTCGTGCGGGTCCACGTTGTCCTGGCGCCGCGCGAGCTCCTCGCGGTCGCCGCCGCGTCCCCTCGCGCGCAGCTCCTCGAGCGTCAGCTCGCCGCCGCCCGCCTGCATCCCGATCACATGCCCCAGCTCGGGCAGCCGCTCACGGATCGCCTCGAGCTTCTGGCGCTGTGACTCGTCCTCACAGATCACCGCACGGGCGCCGGAATTGCCTGCGACCCACTCGCACTCCTTGGGGGAATTGGTCGGGTAAATGGGCACCGCGACCGCACCCGCCGCCGAGATGCCATAGCTCGCGAGCGTCCACTCCACACGGGTGGTGCCGAGAATGCAGACCCGGTCGCCGGGCTCGATGCCCAGCTCGATCAGGCCGAGCGCGATCTCGTCGATCGCCTCGCCCATCTGCGCGTAGCTCAGCTCGCGCCACTCGCCGTCGGCCGTGTATCGAGCCGCCTGACGGGACGGAAAACGCTCGGCTGCTGAGCCCGGCAGCGACGCGACCGTCGACGCAATCACTCTGCTGGATGTATCTGACATATCTCCTCCTCGGCGGGAGCGCGCCCGGCAAGATTCGAACTTGCGACTTCCGCCTCCGGAGGGCGGCGCTCTATCCACTGAGCTACGGGCGCCTTTCCCGTAAGGCTAGTGCAACATCGGAGCCGCCCCGTGCAACTCGCGATCATCGCCGACACCCATCTCCCGCGCGGCCGGCGCCTCCTGCCGGAGAGCTGCATCGTTCGGCTGCGCGCCGCCGACGTGATCCTCCACGCGGGGGACCTGGTCGCGATCAGCGTGCTCGAGGAGCTGCGCTCGCTCGGGCCGGAGGTGATGGCGGTGCACGGCAACGTCGACGATCCCGAGGTCCGAAGGACGCTTCCGCCGACACGTGAGCTCGACCTGAACGGCATCACGATCGCGCTCATTCATGACGCGGGGTCCGCCAGGGGCCGGCTGAACCGGATGCGCAGCCGCTTCCCGCGGGCTGACGCCGTGGTCTTCGGCCATTCGCACATCCCGCTGCACGAGCGCGCGCCCGACGGCTTTCAGATCTTCAACCCTGGCAGCCCGACCGACCGCCGGCGCCAGCCGCTGCACACGATGGGCCTGGCTCGTGTTTCGGGGGACCGCCTCGACTTCCAGATCGTGGCGCTCGACTGACAGACTGGATCGCGATGGACCTGTCGATTTTCTTCGCGGGCACGGGCGGCTCGATCCCCACAGCGCGGCGTGGCCTTCCGGCGGTGATGATCCGCCGCGGCGGCGAGCGGATGCTGTTCGATTGCGGGGAGGGCACGCAGCGTCAGCTGGTCAGCTCCGTGGGACTGGCCGAGCTCGACGACATCTTCCTGACCCATTACCACGCCGACCACTGGCTGGGACTGCCGGGGATGCTCAAAACCTTCGATCTGCGCGGCCGCGAGAAGCCGCTTCGCATCTATGGGCCCCCCGGCCTGCGGGAGCTGCTGGTGCTGGCGCTGCGGACGGCCGGCCGCGTCTCGTTCGAGCTGGAGCTGGTCGAGCTCTCGGGGGGCCAGGTGATCGAGCGCGACGGCTATGCCATCGCGCCGGTCCAGGTAGCCCACCGCGTGCAGGCGTTCGGGTATGTGCTGTTCGAGCAGCAGCGGCCCGGGGTGTTCGACACCGACGCGGCCGTCAGGCTCGGGCTGAAACCAGGACCCGAGTTCGGGCTCGTTCAGCGTGGCGAAACCGTGCGGGGCATCCGGCCCGAGCAGGTGCTCGGCCCGCCCCGCGCCGGACGCAAGCTCGTGATCTCGGGCGACACCGCGCCGTCCGAGGCGCTGAAGGTCGCGGCGCACCAAGCGGACGTGCTGCTGCACGAGGCGACCTTCGCGGAGCAGGAGCGACAGCGAGCCGCACAGACCGGCCACTCGACGGCCGCACAGGCGGCCACGCTGGCCCGAGATGCGCAGGTGACGCTCCTGGCCCTGACCCATTTCTCCACGCGCTATCCGGTCAGCGTGCTGCGCGAGGAGGCGCAGGCGATCTTCCCGAACACGGTGCTGCCGCGCGACTTCGACGTGATCGAGGTGCCGTTTGCCGAGCGTGGCGAGCCAGAGCTGTCGCGGGCGGCGCTCACCGCGGATGGCGATCCCGACGTGGCCGAGGTGGCCCAGGCCGAGGTATGAGCACGAGCACGATCGAGCGCGTGCAGACGCCACGGCTGGTCTGCGAGCGCCTCCAACCCCACCACCTGCCCGAGCTGTCCACCCTGCTGCTCGATCCGCGCGTCGCCGCGACGACGTGGCCCCGTCCGGACCCGCCGACTCCCGCGGACCTCGCCGCCAGTCTGGAGGCGAAGGTCGACCACTGGCAACGCCACGGATTCGGCATGTGGCTGGCGCGGGATCGGGAGACCGGGGAGATGGTCGGCCGCGGCGGACTCCAGTACACGTTTGTGGCTGGGGTCAACGAGATCGAGGCCGGATGGGCGATCGTGCCCGAGCGGTGGGGTGCTGGTCTTGGCACCGAGCTGGCGCAGGCGTGCGTCGAGGTCGCCTTCCAGCAGCTCGGGCTGCTCCGGATCGTCGCCTTCGCACTGCCGCACAACGTCGCGTCGCGGCGGGTGATGGAGAAGGCCGGCTTTTCCTACGACCGCGAGATCGTGCACGCCGGCCTTCCGCACGTGCTGTATTTGCTCGCCCCCCCGCGGCGGTGACGCCGCCGTCGCTGCTAGCCTCTTCAACCACCAAGTAGCCCCTTTAACCCGGTCCCGCGAGGCCAGGAAGGAGCAGGTTGCAAGCCGCCACGGTCATCCTCGATCGGGATGACATGCGCCGCACGCTGGTGCGGATCGCGCACGAGATCATCGAGAAGAATCCCGGTGGCGCGATCGCGATCGTCGGCATTCACCGGCGCGGGGCGATCCTTGCGCGCAGGCTCCACGCGCTGACCAGCGAGCTGCTGGCCAGCGGCGTCCCGCTCGGGTACGTCGACATCGCCTTCTACCGCGACGACCTGGCGATCCGGCCGAGCGCGCCGGTCGTGCACGCCACCACGCTCGAGTTCCCGGTAGACGGCCGCACGATCGTGATCGTCGACGACGTCCTCTACACCGGCCGGACGGTCCGCGCGGCGATCGACGAGATCTTCGACTATGGGCGCCCGGCTCGGGTCCAGCTGGCCGTGCTCGTCGACCGCGGGCACCGTGAGCTTCCGATCCGGCCCGACTACGTGGGCAAGAACCTTCCCACCTCGCAGGAGCAGCGCGTCAACGTGAGGGTCGAGGAGATCGACGGGGTGGACGAGGTGACGATCGGTCCGGCCCGCGAACCGACCCGGCGGGCCGCCTAGAGCGATGGTGCGCGCAGCGACGATGCCGAGGCACCTGATCTCGATCGACGACCTCGACCGCGCCGGGATCGAACGGATCCTCGACCGCGCGGAGTCCTTCGAAGAGGTGTCGGGACGCGAGATCAAGAAGGTTCCGGCGCTCAGAGGACGCACCATCGTGAACCTCTTCTACGAGTCCTCCACCCGTACCAGCTCGAGCTTCGAGCTGGCCGCCAAGCGGCTGAGCGCGGACGTGGTCAGCGTTCGCTCCCAGGGGTCGAGCGTCGACAAGGGCGAATCGCTGAAGGACACCGTCCAGACGCTCTCCGCCTACGACCCGGCAGCGATCGTGATCCGCTCACCGCACGCCGGCGCCGCGCAGCTGGTGGCGGGGTGGACCAGCGCGTCGGTGATCAACGCCGGAGACGGCAAGCACGAGCACCCGACGCAGGCGCTGCTCGACGTGTTCACGCTGCGCCGGCGGCTGGGGGCGCTCGACGGCGCCACCATCTGGATCGTCGGTGACGTGCTGCACTCGCGGGTTGCGCGCTCGAACATCCTCGCGTTGCAGCGGATGGGAGCAAAGGTGACCGTGTGTGGGCCGCCGACGCTGCTGCCACGCGAGATCGAGTCGCTCGGATGCACGGCCACCGCGAAGCTCGACGGGCTCGGGGACGCGGATGTCGTCTACGTGCTGCGGATGCAGCAGGAGCGGATGCGCGATGCGTTCGTCCCGTCCCTGCGCGAGTACGCCGCCCGATATCAGATCGATTCCTCGCGGCTGCGACCGGGGCAGCTGTTGATGCATCCCGGTCCCGTCAACCGCGGCGTCGAGCTCTCCGCGGATGCGATCGACTCCCCGCAGGCGCTGATCGGCGACCAGGTGAAGGCGGGAGTGGTGGTGCGAATGGCGGTCCTGTACGAGCTGCTGGTGGGCTCTCCGATCCTGCAGGCGGTCGCGTGACCCCCCGGCTGTTTCATCGTGAGCGGCCGTCCGCCGAGCTGCTGATCCGGGGCGCGCACGTGCTCGACCCGCGGGCCGAGCTCGACGAGCCACGCGACATCCTGGTCCGCCAAGGCACGATCGCAGAGCTCGGGGCGCCCGGTTCGCTGCCGCAGCCGCCGGGTGTCGAGCTGCTCGAGAGCAGCGGCGTACACGTGTTCCCGGCGTTCGTCGATCCGCACGTGCATCTGCGAACCCCGGGCCAGGAGTACAAGGAGGATCTCGACAGCGGGACGGCGGCAGCCGCTGCGGGCGGCTTCTGCGCGGTGATCGCGATGCCGAACACGTCTCCGACCGTCGATGAGGCGGCGGTGCTGCGGTCGCTGAGCGAGATCGCGCGGCGCGAAGCGCGCGTCCCCGTCGGCTTCCTCGCGTCGGTCTCCAGAGGGTTGCGTGGCGAGGAGCTGACCGAGATGGCCGAGCTCCGTGACGCCGGCGCGCTGGGCTTCACCGACGACGGCAAACCGGTCGTCTCAGGGGGCCTGCTGCGCAAGGCGCTTCAGTATCAGCGGCTGTGCGGTGGCGTGATCGCGCTCCACGAGGAGGATCCCGAGCTCTCGCGCGACGGCGTGATGCACGAAGGCGGCGTGTCGGCGCGCCTGGGGCTGACCGGGATCCCGTCCGTGGCCGAATCGACGATGGTCGCGCGCGACGCAGCGCTCGCGCGCTACGAGGATGCGCGCGTGCATTTCCAGCACCTGTCCTGCCTGGAGTCGGTGGAGGCGCTGAGGATCGCGAAGCTCGCGGGGGCGCGCGTGAGCGCCGAGGTCTCCCCGCATCATCTGACGCTCACCGACGACCTCGTGCGCACCCTCGACAGCCGCTTCAAGATGAACCCTCCGCTGCGCGCTGCGAGAGACCGCAAGGCGCTCGTGGACTCGCTTCGCGAAGGGCTGATCGACTGCGTCGCGACCGATCATGCCCCCCACGCCCGCCACGAGAAGGAGGTGCCGTTCGAGCAGGCGCCGATGGGGACCACCGGACTCGAGACGGCGTTCGCCGCGCTGTACACCGAACTTGTGCTCTCTGGCGAGCTGGACCTCGAGATCGTGGTTGAGCGGATGAGCGCCGGGGGGGCGCTGTTCGACCTGCCGACGCCGCGGGTCGCGCCCGGTGAGCCCGCCAACCTCTGCCTGGTCGACCTCGATGCGAGCTTCGAGGTCGGCGCGGACGGGTACGCTAGCCGCTCGGGCAACTGCTGCTTCCACGGACGGACGCTGCACGGCCGTGTGCTGATGACGCTGGCTGCGGGGGCGATCGCCTACCGGCTGCCGGTGCTGACCGCGGCGCCCACAGCGCGATGACGAGCGGCGCCAGCGCCTACGTGTTGCTCGAGGATGGCGCCCGCTTCGACGGTCTCGCCTGTGCTGCGGACACGCACGCGGTCGGCGAGATCGTTTTCACGACCTCGATGTCCGGCTACCAGGAGGCGATGACCGACCCCAGCTATGCCGGCCAGCTGATCGCCTTCACTTACCCCCAGATCGGCAACTACGGAGTCTCCGCCGAGGCGATGGAATCGGATCGCATCCATGCCCGTGCGGCGATCATGCGGGCGGCGGTCGACCGGGAGGACGCCCCGGGGTCCGAGCAGGGCTGGTTGAGCTGGCTGACGGATTGCGGCATCCCAGCGATCACCGACCTCGACACGCGCGCGCTGGTGCGGCACATCCGCGACCGCGGCGCGATGCTCGGCGGGGTGTTTCCCCGGCGCATCGGCGAGACGCAGGCGCGCCAGCTGATCCAGGACGAACCGCCGATGAGCGGACGCGATCTGGCGCGCGAGGTCACCCCGGCAACGGTGACGACCCTCGCCAACGGCGACCAGGGACCGCGGATCGCGATGATCGACACTGGCGTCAAGCTCTCGATCGTGCGCAACCTCCGCGGGCGTGGCGCGAGCGTGGAGCTGCATCCCTGTACGGCGAGCGCTGAAGAGATCCTCGAGCGCGACCCCGACGCGGTGTTCCTCGCCAATGGCCCGGGCGACCCGGCCGCGCTGGGCTACGTCGTCGACACCGTCAGGCGGCTGGTCGGAAAGAGGCCGGTTTACGGGATCTGCCTGGGGCATCAGCTGCTGTGCCGCGCTGTGGGCCTCGAGACCTACAAGCTCCCGTTCGGTCACCATGGCGCCAACCATCCGGTCAAGGACCTGACGACCGGCCGGATCGAGATCACAAGCCAGAACCATGGGTTCGCGGTGCTCGGACCAGGTGGCGCGAGGACGATCGACGAGGACGAGCCGGTCCGGTGGGAGACCGATTTCGGAGCGGCGGAGCTCACCCACATCAACCTCTATGACAGGACCGTCGAGGGCCTGGCGCTGCGAGACGTCCCGGGCGCCACGGTGCAGTACCACCCGGAGGCCGGTCCCGGGCCGCACGACTCGCTGTATCTGTTCGACAGGTTCGTGGGGGAGCTGAGGGCCGCGTAGATGCCCCGCCGCGACGACCTAAGCAAGATCCTCCTGATCGGCTCCGGGCCGATCGTGATCGGACAGGCGGCGGAGTTCGACTACTCCGGCACGCAGGCCTGCCGGGTGCTGATGGACGAGGGCTACCAGGTTGTGCTGGTCAACTCCAACCCGGCGACGATCATGACCGACCCGGAGGTCGCGAGCGCCACGTACGTCGAGCCGCTGCTGCCCGAGCCGCTGGCGCAGGTGATCGAGCGCGAGCAGCCCGACGCGCTGCTGCCCACGCTCGGCGGGCAGACCGCGCTCAACCTGGCCAAGGCGCTGCACGAGAACGGCACGCTCGAGCGCTACGGCGTCGAGCTGATCGGCGCCGACTACGAGGCGATCGACCGCGCCGAGGACCGCGAGCGGTTCCGCGACACGATGACCGCCGCCGGTTTGCGCGTGCCGCGCAGCGCGATCGCCCACAGCATCGAGGAGGCCCGGGCAGCCGTCGAAGATGTTGGGCTGCCGCTGATCGTGCGACCGGCGTTCACGCTTGGCGGCACCGGAGGGGGTGTGGTGCGCGACTCGGCGGACCTGGAGCGGGTGGTGGGGCGCGGTCTGCGTGCTTCGCCGATCGGCCAGGTGCTGCTCGAGGAGTCGGTGCTGGGGTGGGGTGAGTTCGAGCTCGAGGTGATGCGCGACCGCGCCGACAACGTCGTGATCGTCTGCTCGATCGAGAACATCGACCCGATGGGGGTCCACACCGGCGACAGCGTTTGCGTGGCGCCGCAGCAGACGCTCACCGATAAGCAGTACCAGGCGCTTCGCGACCAGGCGATCATCGTGATCCGGGCCGTTGGCGTGGAGACGGGCGGCTCGAACGTCCAGTTCGCGGTCAACCCGGCGACAGACGAGATCGTGGTGATCGAGATGAACCCTCGCGTGTCGCGCTCGAGCGCCCTCGCGAGCAAGGCGACCGGCTTTCCGATCGCGAAGATCGCCGCGCGCCTGGCGGTCGGCTACACGCTCCAGGAGATCCCCAACGACATCACCAGGGCGACCCCGGCCAGCTTCGAGCCGGCGGTCGACTACTGCGTCGTGAAATGGCCGAGGTTCGCGTTCGAGAAGTTCCCGGGCGCCGAGGCGGACCTGACGACCCACATGAAGTCGGTCGGAGAGGCGATGGCGATCGGGCGCACGTTCAAGCAGGCCTTCGCGAAGGCGCTGCGCTCTCGCGAGCTGGACACCGAGATCTCCTCACCTGATGATGAGCTCGAACTGCTCGAGCTGATCGAGCAGCCCGGGGCCGAGCGCTTCGATCATCTGCTCGAGGCGCTACGGCGAGGTATCGGGATCGACGAGCTGCGGCGGCGCACCAGCATCGACCCCTGGTTTCTGCGGGAGTTCTCGGAGCTCGTCGCAGACTGGCAGGCGCCGTTCGCGGGGGCGCGCACCTTCAAGTCGGTCGATACGTGCGCGGCCGAATTCGCCGCGCGGACGCCCTACTACTACTCGGGCTGGGAGCGGACCGGCTTGCAGGGACCAGCGCACGAGGTCGAGCGGGGCGAGCGGGGCAGCGTCGTGATCCTCGGTTCGGGCCCCAACCGGATCGGACAGGGGATCGAGTTCGACTATTGCTGCGTGCATGCCGCGCAGACGGTTCGCGAGCAGGGACGCGACGCGGTGATGATCAACTGCAATCCGGAGACCGTCTCGACCGACTACGACACTTCGGACCGCCTGTACTTCGAGCCGCTCACGCTCGAGGACGTGATCGGGGTTTGCGAGGTGGAGCAGCCGGAGGGGGTGGTCGTGCAGTTCGGCGGCCAGACCCCGCTGAAGCTCGCCGCCGGGCTGCACGCTGCCGGGATCCCGATCCTCGGTACGAGCATCGATGCGATCGACCTCGCCGAGGACCGCGCGCGCTTCGGGGCGCTGCTCGACAGGCTCGGCTACAAGGCGCCTCCGTACGCCACCGCCTGCTCGCCCGAGGAGGCGATCGAGCGCTCACCCGAGGTTGGCTTCCCGCTCCTGGTGCGCCCCAGCTACGTGCTCGGCGGCCGCGCGATGGAGATCGTCTACAGCGTCGCAGGGCTGCGCGACTATCTCGAGCGCGTCCGCGCGAAGCCCGGCGCAGCGATCTACCTCGACCGCTTCCTGGAGGACTCGATCGAGGTCGACGTCGATGCGCTGTGCGACGGGAGCGACGTGTGGGTCGCGGGGATCATGCAGCACGTCGAGGAAGCCGGGATCCATTCGGGCGACTCCGCATGCGTGCTGCCGCCGCACACCCTTGGCGAGGAGATGCTCGCTCAGATCCGCGAGCAGACCGCTGGCATCGCGCGCGCGCTCGGCGTGGTCGGGCTGCTCAACGTGCAGTTCGCGATCCACGGCGACGACGGCCTGCACGTGATCGAGGCCAACCCGCGGGCATCACGCACGGTGCCGTTCGTCTCCAAGGCGATCGGGCTGCCGCTGGCGAGGCTCGCCTGCCGGATCCTGCTCGGGGAGCGGCTGGCGGAGCTCGACCTTCCGGGCGAGACCAGCAACGGCCACGTCTGCGTCAAGGAGGTGGTGCTCCCGTTCGCCCGGTTCGCGGGCGCGGACGCGCTGCTCGGCCCCGAGATGCGCTCGACCGGGGAGGTGATGGGGATCGCGGCGGACTTCCCGACGGCGTTCGCGAAGGCGCAGGCCGCCGCCGGGGCGAGGCTGCCTAGCAGCGGCACCGCGTTCATCACGGTGGCGGACGGTGACAAGCCCGCTGCGACCGGCATCGCGACGGTCCTGCACGACCTCGGCTTCAAGATCATCGCCACCCGCGGGACCGCGCAGGCGATCCGCAAGATGGGAATCCCCGCGGAGACGATCAACAAGATCGGCGAAGGCTCCCCGCACGTCGTCGACTGGATCGACCGCGGCGAGGTCGACCTCGTGATCAACACCCCGGTCGGCACCGGAGCTCGCACCGACGGCTACGAGATCCGCACGGCCGCCGTCACGCGCGGGATCCCGTGCATCACCACGATGGCCGGGGGGATGGCCGCCGCGCGCGCGATCGCGTCAGGTCGGCGCGGGGCTCCCGCGGTCGTCTCGCTGCAGGAGATCCACGCGGCTGCGCGATCCGGACGCGAGCCCTCGCGGGTTACGTGAGCGACCGGCTGACGGCGCCGTTTGGACGCCGTGCGGTTCCAGTCACCGCGCGCGAGGTGCGCGGCGCCTACGTCGTGCTGGGGTGCGCGGACGCCGACGGGCCGCGCCCCGCCGCCGGGCAGTTCTACATGCTGAGCAGCGCCGTCAGGTGGGGCGGGGGAGAGGCGCAGCGGCCCTTCCTGCCTCGCGCCTTCAGCGTCCTGCGGACACCACCCGCCGGCATCGAGCTGCAGTTCCTGGTCGAGGACGTTGGGCCTGGGACAAAGCGGCTGTGCGAGCTCGGCCCGGGCGACGAACTGCTGCTGGTCGGGCCGCTCGGGATCGGATTCAGCCCGCCGCGGGAGCAGCGCCGGCCGCTGCTCGTCGGCGGCGGGGTCGGGATCGCACCGCTCGCGATCTGGCAGGACGAGCTCGGTCCCGCGGCGCACGCGCTGCTCGGCTTCCGCGACGCGGCGCATGCCGAGGGCGCTGGGCTGCTCGTCCGCGGCCGGGTTGCCACCGACGACGGCAGCGTCGGGCACCGGGGCCTGGTCACCGATCTGCTGCTCGAAGAGCTCGACCGCAGCGACAGGGTCGAGGTCTACGCGTGCGGACCGCCGGCGATGCTCGAGGCGGTGAGGCTGATCTGCGCAGCACGCGGAGTCCCGGCACAGCTGGCGCTCGAGTCCGGCATGGCATGTGGCTTCGGAGCGTGCTTCGGATGCGTCGTTCCCACGCGATCGGGATACGTGAGGCTGTGCCTCGAGGGCCCGGTCATTGACGCGGCCAGCCTCGAGACCGTGGCCGCGGCTGGAGCGGGCCATTGACCGTGAACTTCTGCGGCATCGAGCTCGCCCACCCGGTGATCAACGGCTCGGGCACGTTCGACGCGATCGCCGCGGAGCGGGTGTTCGGAGCCCAGCTCGCCGAGCGCTTCCCATTCGCGGCGTTCGTGTCCAAGACCGTCACGCTCGAGCCGCGGCAGGGCAACCCACCGCCGCGCCTGTGGGAGACGGCCGACGGGCTGATCAACTCGATCGGGTTGCCGAACAGGGGTCTGGAGGGCTATCTGGCAGAGGACCTGCCGAAGCTCGCGGCGCTGCCGGTGCCGCTGATCGTCAACGTGATGGGCTTCACCCACGCGGAGGTGGGACGGCTGGTGTCTGCGTTTGCGCAGCGGCAGGAGGTCGCCGCGCTCGAGCTCAACGTCTCGTGTCCGAACGTCGAGACAGGGTTGGCGATGGGGGCCGACCCGGACGAGCTCACGGCCCTCCTCGAGCACGTCCGGCCGCTGACCGACAGGCCGCTGATCGTGAAGCTGACGCCCAATGCCAGCGACGTCGCCGCGACCGCGCGGGCGGCGCAAGCATCCGGAGCCGATGCCGTCTCGCTGATCAACACGCTCCGGGGGATGGCACTTGACCCAGCCACCGGGCGGCCGTGGCTCGGCGGCGTCACGGGCGGCGTATCGGGTCCCGCCGTCCGCGCGGTCGCGCTCGCGCAGGTATACGCGGTCTGCCAGGCGGTCGAGATCCCGGTGATCGGTATGGGGGGCGTGACATCGGGTAGCGATGCCGCGGATCTGCTACGAGCAGGCGCAACTCTGGTAGCGGTCGGCACCGAGAGCTTCCGAGACCCGGCCGCCGGGCGGCGAATCGCCGCAGAGCTGCAAACCCCGACCGAGGTTGCTAACAAACGCAGCCTTCAAAACCCCCTGCAAAATAGGGCTATTTGGCTGAACCAGGCTCGACAATGCTAAAGCTCAGGTTCACGTCTAGCTGAATTCGCCCGAAATCGGCGCTTTTGTCTTGATCGCCCTCGCCCAAGATGTATAGTCGCCGCCCATGCCGCCGGTCAGTGAATCGCTCACGAAGCCGATTGCTGCGCCGGAGCGCTCTCTCGTGCAGCGGATGGAGGCGCTCCAGCGGGCAAACGACATCCGCAGTCGTAGGGCACAGCTGAAGCGCGACCTCAAGGCCGGCCGTCAGCCGATCGACGAGCTGCTGCTCAACCCGCCCGATTACCTCGAGACCGCCAAGGTGTTCGACCTGCTGCTGGCGGTTCCCAAGTACGGACGGGTGAAGGTCAACAAGATCCTGTCGCAGTGCAGGATCTCGCCGAGCAAGACGATCGGCGGGCTGTCACAGCGCCAGCGGGACGAGCTGGTCGCGATGATGCGCCGCCGCTAGCGGACGGCTCCCACGCCGGAGGTGGCCAAGATCTTCGTGATCACGGGGCCCTCCGGCGTGGGGAAGGGCACGCTGATCCGGGGCCTGCTGGAACGCGTGCCGGAGCTGCGCTTGTCGGTGTCGGCGACGACCCGGGCGCCGCGCCCGGGCGAACGCGACGGTGTCGACTACCGCTACCTCAGCCCGGCTGAGTTCGAGCAGCGCGTCGCGCGCGGAGACTTCCTCGAGCACGCCGAGTACTCAGGCAACCGCTACGGCACGTTGCGAGCCGAGGTTCAGCGGCATCTGGATGCCGGCGTACCGGTGGTGCTCGAGATCGAGGTTCAGGGTGCCCGGCAGGTCCGCAGCGCGATGCCCGACGCGGTGGCGGTGTTCATCGCCCCGCCCTCGCTCCAGGCGCTGCGGGCACGACTGGTCGGCCGCGGGACCGACAGCGGTGAACAGGTCGAGGCGCGGCTGCGAACGGCCGAACGCGAGCTCGCCGCCCAGCCGGAGTTCGCCCATGTGGTGCTCAACGACCGCCTCGAGGACGCGACCGCGGCGCTCGTCGAGATCGTGCGGCGCGAGCTGGGCGATGGTTGATCGGGGAAAGGTGATGCGCCCGCCCGCACAAACACCCCGCTAACCTGTGATTCTCCGCCCGACCGACAAAGGACTGACCCCACCTTGATCTCCCCCCGAATCGACAAGCTGCTCGAGAACGTCGACTCCGATTACGCGAGCGTGATCGTCGCCGCCAAGCGGGCGCGCCAGATCAACTCCTACTACCACAACCTCGGCGAGGGGACGTTCGACGAGTTCCCCCCGCCGATGGTCGACACGCGCTCGAAGAACTACCTGACGATCGCGCTCGAAGAGGTTGCTCAGGGCAAGCTGAAGTACCACTACCGGTAGGCCCGGTGGTAGGGGCCCAGGCGCGCGTAGCGGAGCAGTGAGGCTTCGATGCCGCGGATCCTCCTCGGCGTCAGCGGAGGGATCGCCGCCTACAAGGCGCTCGAGGCCGCGCGGCTGGCGGTCAAGGCCGGCCACGCCGTGCGCGTCATCCAAACCGAGGCGAGCAACCGTTTCGTAGGGCCGGCCTCATTCGAGGCGATCACCGGCGCGCCGGTCCTGATCAGCGAGTTCCAGCCCGACCCGGCGCGCGGTGCCTACCCTGGCGAGCCACTGCCCGAGCGGGTGCCGATCAGCCATCTGGCGCTGGTCGAGCGGGCCGAGGTGTACCTGATCGCCCCGGCCAGCGCCAACACCCTCGCGAAGCTAGCGCACGGCCACGCCGACAATCTCCTGACCGCGGCCGCGCTGGCGGCTGCCTGCCCCGTCGCCGTCGCCCCCGCGATGAACAACCGCATGTACCTGCACCCGGCGACCCGCGCGAACGTCGCCCAGCTACAGGCCCGCGGGATCACGGTCGTCCCGCCGGGCGAGGGAGAGCTGGGGTCGTATGGGGAATACGGCGTCGGCCGGCTGGCCGAGCCACCCGAGCTGCTCAGCGTATGCGAATCGCTGCTCGGTCCCCGCACGCTGGCCGGTCTGCGGGTGCTCGTGACCGCCGGCGGTACCCGCGAGCCGATCGACAGCGTCCGCTTCATCGGCAACCACTCCTCGGGCCGGATGGGGCTGGCACTCGCCGCCGAGGCGCAGCGGCGCGGCGCTGACGTCACCCTGATCGCCGCCAACGTCGCGCTGCCGCCGCCCCCGAGCACAACGGTGATCGAGGTGCGCAGCGCGGCGGAGCTGGCGCGCACAGCGGCCGCGCAGTTCGAATCGAGCGATGTGCTGCTGATGGCGGCAGCGGTGGCCGACTTCCGCCCCGCGCAGCCGGCCGCCGAGAAGCTCAAGAAGGATCAGGGGCCGCCCCCGCCGCTCGAGCTCGAGCCGACCGAAGACATTCTCAAATCTCTCGCCGAGCACCGGCGTGAAGGCCAGACCGTGGTCGGCTTCGCCGCCGAGCATGGCGCCAACGCCCTCGCCTACGGTCGCGACAAGCTCGCTCGCAAGCACCTGGACGCGATCGTCGTCAACGACATCTCCGCGCCCGGGGTCGGGTTCGACGCGGCCGAGAACGAGGTGACGATCGTCGCGGCCGACGGCCGGCAGCGCCACATCGAACGAACCAGCAAGAAACAGGTGGCGCAGGCAGTCCTTGATGAAGTGGAGCGGATTCGGAGCCAGATCAGTGGAGCCATCGGAGCGGACACCCCTAGCGCCGCAGGCGTCTGAGGCCTACGCGTCGTTCGCGAGGCGGCTGGGGGCGAACGTCAGCGCCGCGGTCCAGATCCCGCCCGAGACGCTCGACCACGTGATCGTCGCGCTGCTGGCGGAGGGCCACGTGCTGATCGAGGACTACCCCGGCGTGGGCAAGACCGCGCTCGCGCGCGCGCTGGCGCGCTCGATCGACTGCCAGTTCGCGCGGGTTCAGTGCACCTCGGACCTGCTCCCGGCGGACCTGGTCGGGACAAACGTCTACGACCAGCGCGAGCAGCGCTTCCACTTCCGCCCGGGTCCGGTGTTCGCGAACGTCGTGCTGGTGGACGAGATCAACCGCGCCTCGCCGAAGACCCAGTCCGGCCTGCTCGAGTGCATGCAGGAGCGGCGAGTGACCGTCGACGTGCAGACCCACGAGCTTGCCCGTCCGTTCGTGGTGCTGGCGACGCAGAACCCGATCGAGTACGAGGGCACGTATCCGCTGCCCGAGGCGCAGGTCGACCGCTTCATGGTGCGGGTCTCGCTCGGCTATCCGTCGCGCCGCGCCGAGGCCGGCATGCTCGCCGACCACGAGACCGGCGATCGCGTGCTGACGCTGTCGCCGGTGGCGACCGCGGCAGAGGTGCTGGCCGCGCAGGACGCCGCCACGCGCGTGCGGGCCTCGGAGCCGCTGCGCGACTACGTCGTGCGGCTGCTGTGGCGAACGCGTGAGGATCCCCGCGTCGAGCTCGGCGCGAGCCCGCGCGCGGGGCTGATGCTGCTGCGCGCGGCGAAGGCCCACGCGATGATGCAGGGACGCGATCATGCGCTCCCCGACGATGTCCAGACGCTGGCGGAGGCGGTGCTCGCGCACCGGCTGGTGCTGGCACCGGAGTCGCCGCGCACCGGCGCGCGCGACGTGATCGCCGACGCGATCTCCTCGGTCCGCGCGCTCTGATGCGCCGCGCCGCCTCGATCTCCGGGATGGGGGTCGGCCTGGTGGTGATCGCGTTCATGTTCGATTCCGCGCCGCTGTTCGTTCCCGGTGTGAGTTTCGTGCTGCTCGGGGTGCTCGCATCGGTATGGGTGGCGCTGAGCGCGCGCGGGGCCGGGGTGGAGCGGCGCCTCGACCGCGACCGGGTGCTCGAAGGCGAGCCGCTCGAGGCCAGACTCGAGGTGCGCCGCGGCCGTCTCGGGCTGCCCGGCGGCGAGGTGGTGGACCCGTTGCTGGACCGTCCGCTTGCGGTGGCCCGTCAGCTGTCGCTGCTCGGCGGCGCGCGCACCGCGACCGTATCGGTCGTCACCCGCTTTGAGCGTCGCGGCCTGCGAGAGCTCAAAGCGCCGTCGCTGGTCGTCGCCGACCGTCTCGGTCTCGCGCGCCTCGTCAGCTCGAGCTCGGCGCCCACGAGGCATCTGCTGGTGCTGCCGAGGACCGAGCCGATCCGCTGGACCGAGGTCCGCGCCAGCGGTCCCTCGCAGCACGCCGACGGCCGCGCGTCGGTCGAGCCGCAGGGTGCGGTCGACGTCGATGGGCTACGCCCGTACCGCCCGGGCGCGCCCGCGTCGCGAATTCACTGGCCCGCGCTCGCCCGCGGGGCCGGGCTGCTCGAGCGCAGGCTCCAGGCCGACGGCGAGACGCGGCCGCTGATCGTCCTCGACGCCCGCGGAGACGTGCGCGACGAGCACCTGGACGCCGCCGTCCGCGCGGCGGCGTCGCTGACGCTGGAGCTGGCGCGGCTCGGCGGCTGTGCGCTGCTGCTTGGCGGCGAGCGGCGAGCGAGCACGATCGAGCACGACCTGTCGGGCTGGTCCGCCGCGCACGCCCGCCTCGCGCTCGTCGAGGGCGGACCGACGGCGCCGGCCCCGATATTCCGTGCCGGCGTGCGAACGGGAGCACTGTTCTATGTGACCGCGGCGGCTGCCGAGCGGGTGCCGGCCGGTCTGCTCGGAGCCGGGGGCGGCGCCCGCGTGCTGGTGGCGCCGAAGGCGTGCTGTGAGCGCGCAAGCGGGCCGGCTAGCTTCGAGGTCGCCGGCTGCTACGGGTTCGTGCTGCGTGCCGGCAGCGGCTTCTCCTACCGCCGGGAGCGGGTCGCGTGAGCTCAGCCGCACACGTGGCGGTGCTGCCGGCGGGCGGCCGCGAGCGCACTCGCACGCTGCCGCGCTCCGAACCGCACGCCCGGCGCCCGACGATCCGGCTGGCCACGTTCGCCGCTCTCGCCCTGTACGGAGTGCTGCGCTGGGCCACGCTGGCGCACCCCGCACCGGCAGGGCGGCTGGCGGGAATGCTCGCGGCGGCGGTCGTGCTCGGCGGCATCGGGATCGCGCTCGATCGCAAACAGGCCCTGATCGTGGCGCTCGCGTTGCTGGCGCTGTTCGTGATGCTGGCGTTGGCCGGCATCCCGGTGAGGTGGCTGACCCACCTGCGCGTCGCGGTGAGTGCAAACGCGGTCGGCCAGGGGTTGTCCGGCCTGCCGGGCGTGCTGCTGCCCTACCTGGGGATCAACCAATGGATCCGGATGGTGATGCTGCTCGGCGCGGGTCTGCTGCTGCTCGCGGCGTCGCTCACGCTTGCGCTCTCCCCGCGGACGCTGTCAGAGCTGCGGCGGATGCTGGTCGCGCTGCCGCTGATCGCGCTGGCGATCGTGCCCGACACGCTGGTGCGGCCCCACCAGCCCTACCTTCAGGGACTGGTGCTGTTCGTGCTGCTGGCGGCGTTCATGTGGGGCGAGCGCATCCGGGCAGGAGACCTCGCGGCGGCAGCGTTGCTGGTGGGTCTCGCCGGAGGGGCCGGCGTGATCGCGGCGCCCGGGCTGGACCAGCACAAGCCGTGGGTCGACTACGAGGCGCTGGCGGGCGGCCTCGCGCCCGCCAACGTCGAGAGCTTCGACTGGTCCCAGCGCTACGGCCCGCTCGCGTGGCCGCGCACCGGTAACGAGGTGCTCGACGTGAAGGCCATCCGGCCTGACTACTGGAAGGCCGAGAACCTCGACGTGTTCGACGGTCGTGGCTGGATCGAGGGCGAGGTGTCTGGCGGGGAGGCCGAGCCGCGGCCGACCGCCGCGGCGCTCATGCGCTGGACGCAGACCCTGCAGGTCACGGTCCGCGGCATGCGCACAAGCGACGTGGTCGGCGCGGGCGAATCGGCCGCCCCGACCGACGTCTCGGAGCCCGTCGTTCGCGGCATCAGCCCGGGGACGTGGACCGCGGGGGCCGATCTGGTGCCGGGCGACAGCTATCTCGTCACCAGTTACTCGCCGCAGCCGTCCGCGGCGCAGCTCGCCACCGCGGGGGGCGGCTACTCGACGGTCGCGCTCGAGGGATACCGCGCGATCCTCCTGCCCCAGAGCCGGGTCGCCAACATCCAGCAGGAGATCATCTTCCCGCCGTTCCACTCGCGACGGGCGCCGCTGCCCGCGAGCCCGATCCCGGGCGAGACCTCGCTTGGCATGCTGGACAGCTCGCCATACGCCCGCGCGTACGCGCTCGCACGGCGACTGGCAGCCGCGGCGCCGACCGCGTACGCGTTCGTGGCGAGCGTCGAGCGCTACCTCGCCCACGGCTTCACCTACGACGAGAACCCGCCGACGCGCAGTTATCCGCTCGCGAGCTTCCTGTTCTCGGACAAGCGCGGCTACTGCCAGCAGTTCGCCGGTGCGATGGCGCTGCTGCTGCGGATGGGCGGGATCCCCGCGCGCGTCGCCGCCGGCTTCACGACCGGCACCTACGACCGCACGACGCACGCCTGGGTCGTGACCGACCAGGATGCGCACTCCTGGGTCGAAGCCTGGTTCCCTGAATACGGCTGGGTGAAGTTCGATCCGACGCCTGCAGCCGCGCCGGCCCGCGGAGGCCAGGTCCCGCTCCCCGCGATCAGAGGCGGCAAGGCCGCCACCCCGCGGCCGCGCATCGTGCACCACGAACTGTCCTCGGCCACCTCCAGTCCTGCGGCGCGCCGCGCCAACCACGGCTCGGGGTCCTCCGCGCTGCTGGTGGCGCTCGCGCTGGTCGCGGTCCTCGCGCTGGCGCTGGCGGCACTCGCGCTGCCGATCACGCGCCGCGGCGAGGATGCCACTCCCGATGAGCTGCTCAAGGAGCTCGAGCGCGCGCTGCGCCGGACGGGGCGGCCGGTCGGCGACGGCGTGACGCTGGCAGAGCTCGAGCGCCGCTTCCGCACCTCGCCCGGCGCGGAGGCGTACGTGCGCGCGATCCGCCTCTCGCGGTTTGCCGGCACCTCGGCGCGCCCCACCGCAGCACAGCGGCGCGCGCTGCGATCGCAGCTCAGCGCCGGGCTCGGAATGCTCGGGGCGCTCCGGGCCCTGTGGGCACTCCCGCCGCGCGCCCCAGGCGCGCCGCTTCGAAGGGTCGGGGGCCTACACTCCAGGTGATGGACGACGTCTACGAGCTGTTCCGACGCGGGACCGAGTTGCTCGAGGCAGGGCACAACCACCAGGCGACGATCCCGCTGTCCCGCGCGCGCGATCTGGCACCCGACAAGGCCTCGATCCGCGAAGCGCTGGGCCGGGCCCTGTTCCGCTCACAGCGCTACGAGCAGGCAGCGGCCGAGTTCCAGGCGGTGATCGATCGCGCCCCGACAAACGACTTCGCGCAGTTCTGCCTGGGGCGCTCGCTGCAGATGCTCGGCCGCCACGCGGAGGCGCGCAGGCCGCTGGCGCTCGCCGCCTGCATGCAACCCGGCCGGCGCGACTACCGCCTGTACCGCGACCGCGCGCGGGCGGCGGCCGCCGGGTCCTAAGCGGCGCCCTTGCTTCAGGGCGCTCGTCAGCGGCCGTCGATCTGCACCGAAATGCGATCTCGGTGCTACCCTGATTAGCCCCAGATTGTGTGCGCCGGGCGCTTCCCGGTGAGGTGTTGAAAGTGGGCGCACGCCCGCTTTTTTTATGGAGGAGAGCATGACCGCAGTCCACACCGAAATCGAACAACGGCTCGCCCAGCTCGAGCCGAACGTGGAGCTGCTGCTGGCCGAGGTCGTCGCCGGAAGCACGCTGCGGGTGTTCATCGACCATCCCGACGGCGTGACGCTCGCGCTGTGCGAGCGGGTTTCGGGCCACCTGAACGACTACCGCGAGCACTATGCGCTCGAGGTCTCCTCGCCCGGTCAGGACCGGCCCCTCACCAAGCCGCAGCACTACACCCGTTTCCTCGGCCGCCGCGCACGCGTGCGTCTGCGCGAGGCGCGCGATGGTCACAAGAGCGTGACGGGCGAGCTCGTTGGCGCCTCCGATCAGGACGTCACGATCGCCGCCGACGGTGGCGTGGTCACGATCCCCTACGAGCAGATCGCCCGCTCCAACCTAGTCCCCGGAGTCTGATTCATGTCCAGAGAGATCGTCGAAGCGGTTCGAGGCCTCGCGGCCGAGAAGAACATTTCCTCCGAAAGGCTGATGGAGGCGCTCGAGGACGCGCTGCTGTCCGCCTACAAGAAGACCCCTGGCGCCGCCCGCTACGCGAAGGTCGAGATGGATCGCGACAGCGGCGACTTCAAGGTGTGGGAGCTGAAGATCCCACCGGAGCTAGAGGAGCAGCTGCTGGTGGAGGCGACCACCGATCAGCAGCCGACGGTCGACCCGGAGACGGGGGAGATGCGCGAGCCGGCCGAGCCGGAGATCGACCTCGAGAAGCTAAAGGAGTTCGAGGACCAGATCGAGACCGAGGACGTCACGCCGCACGACTTCGGTCGGATCGCTGCGCAGACCGCCAAGCAGGTGATCCTCCAGCGAATCCGCGAGGCCGAGCGCGACATGATGTTCGAGGAGTACCGCGACCGCGTCGGGGAGCTGATCACCGGGATCGTGCAGCAGTCCGACTCGCGCTACACGCTCGTGCAGCTGCGTGAGCGCGTCGAGGCGCTGTTGCCGAAGTCAGAGCAGGTCGAGGGCGAGCGCTACGACCACTCCCAGCGGATCAAGGCCGTCATCAAGGACGTCTCTAACTCGACAAAGGGGCCCAGCATCATCGTCTCGCGACGCGACCCCGAGCTGATCAAGTCGCTGTTTGAGCTCGAAGTTCCTGAGATCGCCGATGGCCTGGTGGAGATCACCGGCGTCGCCCGCGAGCCTGGCTATCGCTCGAAGATCGCGGTTATCTCGCACGTCGACGGCGTGGATCCTGTCGGCGCGTGCGTGGGCCCGCGCGGCTCGCGCGTGCGGATGGTCGTCTCCGAGCTGCGCGGCGAGAAGATCGACATCATCCCCTACAACGACGAGCCGGCCCGGTTCGTCGCGAAGGCGCTGTCGCCGGCGCGTGTGCGGGAGGTCCTGGTCGACGACGCCAACAAGCAGGCGACCGTGATCGTCCCCGATGATCAGCTGTCGCTGGCGATCGGCCGCGAGGGCCAGAACGCGCGACTGGCCGCGAGGCTGACCGGCTGGAGGATCGATATCCGCTCGGAGACCGAGTTCGCGGCCGAGGAGGCCGAGCATGGATACGAGCAGGAGGACCTTCAGGGCCGCTGCGCGGCGATCCTGTCAAATGGCCGCCGGTGCCCGAACGCGGCGCTGCCAGGCTCACGCTATTGCGGGATTGAGGCCCACCAGGCGCTCGCGAACAAGGACACCGACCAGGTCGCGGAGCAGGCCTCGCCCTCCGAGGCCGCCTCGCCCGAGCCGGTAATCGACCAAGGCGCCACGGCAACTGGAGTGGCCTCGGAGGCGGACGCCTCTGCAGAGCAAGCCCAACCTCAGGCCGAGGCGTAGACGACCTACACTGGCAAGCCGATGAACAAGCGTGTGCACGAGATCGCCAAGGAGCGAGGGCTGCAGCCAAAGGCAGTGCTCGAGGCGCTTCGCGCCGCCGGCATCGAGGTCAAGGCCGCGTCCTCGTCGGTCGACGAGGCGGTCGCGTCGCGGGTGCTTGGCAACGGCGGCGGCGCAGCCGCCCCGGGCGCGCCCACCGGCGCGCCGGCGCCCGCGGAGCGCCCCCGGGTGCGCACGGCGGATCGCGGCGACGGCACCGCGCAGGCGCGTCCGTCAGATCGCGGCGGCGGCGCTGCGCAGGCGCGGAGCGAGCAACCGGCGGCGCCCGCCCCGGCACGCACCGCGGCCGCAGCCGAAGGCGTCCACAAGCGGCCGACCCGCGACTCGCTGCAGGGCGAGCGGGCCCCCGGAACGGCCGGCGGTCGCAGACGCGTCGTGATCGACTCGCAGGCTTCGCGGCGGGCCCCGAGCGGCGGCGCCCCGCCGCCGCCAAACCAGCCCCCGCGGAGGCAGCGGCGAGGCCGCCGGCGCCGCGCCGTCTACGACGAGGAGGCGGAGGCGCGGCCGGCCGCCAGCACGGCGGTCGCCGAGCCGGACGCGATCCGGATCAACTCCGGCTCCACCGTCAAAGACGTCGCCGAGTACCTCGACGTCGCGGTGCCCGAGGTGATGAAGAAGCTGATGGGGCTGGGCGAAATGAAGACGCTCACCCAGACGCTGTCCGACGAGTCGATCACGGTGCTCGCCTCGGAGCTCGGCAAGGACGTCGAGATCGTCCACGCGGACGACGAGACGCTCGCCGAGCCCGTGTTCGACGACACCGAGGAGGAGCTGGTGCAGCGCCCACCGGTCGTCACGATCATGGGCCACGTCGACCACGGCAAGACCTCGCTGCTCGACGCGATCCGCGAGACCGAGGTCGCCCAGGGCGAGGCCGGCGGCATCACCCAGCACATCGGCGCCTACCAGGTGCACCACGGCGAGAAGACGATCACGTTCCTTGACACGCCCGGTCACGAGGCTTTCACCGCGATGCGCGCCCGCGGCGCGAAGGTCACCGACATCGCCGTGATCGTGGTGGCGGCCGATGACGGAGTAAAGCCACAGACCCAGGAGGCGGTCGACCACGCGCGCGAGGCGGACGTCCCGATGCTGGTCGCGGTCAACAAGATCGACAAGCCCGGCGCGGACCCCACACGCGTGCGTACCGAGATGACGCAACTCGGCCTGCAGCCGGTGCAGTGGGGCGGTGACACCGAGTTCGTCGACGTCTCGGCAAAGACCAAGGAGGGGCTCGACGACCTGCTCGACACGATCCTGCTGATGGCCGACCTCGAGGAGCTGCGCGCCAACCCGGACGCCCCGGCGTCGGGCACGGTGATCGAGTCAAAGCTCGACCCGGGTCGCGGTCCGGTCGTCACGATCCTGATCCAGCGGGGCACGCTCGAGGTCGGGGACGCGCTCGTCGCCGGGGCCCACTGGGGACGCGTCCGCGCGATGCACGACTTCCTCGGCAACCGGGTATCCGAGGCGCGGCCGGGCGAGCCGGTGGAAATCCTCGGCTTCGACGGCGTCCCCGAGGCGGGCGAGCACGTGCGCGTGGTCGATCACGACCGCCGCGCCCGGCAGCTGGCGTCAGAGCGAGCGACGCGCCTGAAGACCGAGGCGCTGGCGCGCCGCGCCGGCAAGCGGATCTCCCTCGAAGACATCTTCAAGGCCGGCATGCAGGAGCTCAACCTGGTACTCAAGTCGGACGTCGCCGGGTCACTGGAGGCGATCGAGGACGAGATCGCGAAGCTGCCGCAGGAGGAGGTTTCGGTGAACGTGATCCGCGGCGCGGTCGGCGGCGTGACCGAGTCCGACGTGATGCTGGCCTCGGCATCCGACGCGGTGATCCTGGCCTTCAACGTCCGTCCGGTCGGGGACGCGCGCGCGGTGGCCGAGCGCGAGGGCGTGGAGATCCGCCACTACTCGGTCATCTACCGCGCGATCGACGACCTTCGTTCGGCGATGCAGGGCATGCTCGCACCCGAAGAGGTCGAGGAGACACTTGGCACGGTCGAGGTGCGCAAGACCTTCCGCGCCTCGCGCGTCGGCACGATCGCCGGCTGCTACGTGACCGACGGGAAGGTCACGCGGGGCTCGAAGGTGCGACTCGTGCGTGACGGCACCGTCGTCTACGACGGCGAGATCGCGAGCTTGCGGCGCTTCAACGAGGACGTGCGCGAGGTCGCGGCCGGCTTCGAGTGCGGGATCGTGCTGAGGGATTTCGCCGACATCAAGGAAGGCGACATCCTGGAGACATACGCCACGCGGCTGCTCGAGCGCGCCCTGGCCTGAGGCGACGGCGCCGCCCGCGTCCTCCAGGCGCGCTAAAACGAGGGGCACGATGTCTGGCAACGGCTTTCTCGCCGTGCTCGTGATCGACCTGCATTTTCCGGACGCCGGCAGCCTCAAGACCAAGCGCAAGGAGCTGTCGTCGATCAAGGCGCAGCTCCACGGCAGGCTCGGGGCGGCGGTCGCCGAGGTAGACCACCAGGACCTGTGGCAGCGCTCGCGACTGACGGCGGCGCTCACCGGCGGCTCGCTGGCCACCCTCACATCGGCCGCCGACAACCTCGAAAGGTGGCTGGACGCGCGCTGGCCCGAGGGCGTCAGCGTCGAGCGGATCGTCGTCTCGCTCGAGGACCTGCGCGACCTCATCCCACGACCCCGCTCGGAGGGATAGGATGGCTGAAGGCCGCATGCGCCGGGTCGATGAGGCCGTGCGAGCGGTGCTGAGCGAAGCGATCGCCACGGATCTACAGGATCCGCGCGTCGGGTTCGTAACCGTGACCGGAGTCAAGACCAGCCCAGATCTACGCCACGCAAAGGTATATGTGAGCGTTCTCGGCGACGAGCAGACGCGCGCCGAGAGCCTCGCCGGCCTGCGCTCCGCGCACGGGTTCCTGCAGGGCGTGCTGGCCGCGCGGCTGACGCTCAAGCACACGCCGACGCTGACCTTTCAGTACGACGAATCGGTGGACCGCGGGATGCGGATCTCCGAGCTCCTTCGCGACGACCCGCGGGAGGATCATGGCTGAGAACGGCGACCGCGCGAGCCGCGACGAGGTGCTGGAGGAGCTGCGGGGCGCCCCCAAGCTCGTCGTGGTCACCCACGAGAACCCCGACGGCGACGCGCTCGGATCGCTCGTGGCGATGCAGGAGATCCTCACGACACTCGGCAAGGACAGCGTGATGTTCATCGACCGCCGCGAGTTACCCCTGCCTCAGGAGTACCACTTCCTGCCGCTGGCCGGACTGATCACCATTCCACCCGAAGACCTCGAGCAGCGGACGATCGTGTTCCTCGACTGCGGCAACCTCGAGCGCAACCCCGCGGAGGCCTTCCGGCGACCCGGAGCGCACCTGCTGAACATCGACCACCACCACGACAACACTCGCTTCGGGACCGTCAACCTCGTCGTACCCGATGCGTCGTGCACAGCGGAGATCGTCTGGGACCTCATGCACGGTCTCGGGGTCTCGCCTTCGCCGACGATCGGCGAGGCGCTGTACGTGGGGCTGATCACCGACACCGGCCGGTTTATGTACGAGAACACCGGCCCGCGAGCGCACCTGATGGCGGCGGAGCTGATCGAGGCGGGCGTCGACGTGCACGACATCTACCGGCGCGTCTACGAGGGCGTTCCCTACGGCAAGCTCGCATTGCTGGCGCGTGGGCTCGCGAACGTCAGACGCTACGACGAGGGGCGACTGACGGTGACCGCGCTCAGCGCCGAGGACTTCAGCGCGTCGGGCGCCGAGGAGAGCTACTCGGAGGGAGTGATCGACCACCTGCGCGCGGTCGAGGGAACCGCGGTCGCGGCGCTCGTGCGCGACCGCAAGCGTGATGGCGACGGGAAGCTGCTGCGGAAGGTGTCGCTGCGCGCCAGCGACGACCGCGTCGACGTCTCCCGGATCGCCCGCCGCCAGGGCGGTGGCGGCCATCGACAGGCCGCGGGCTTCACGACCTCGATGTCCGACGAGGAAGTCGTCCAGTTCCTGCGCGAGGAGATCGCGGCGCAGCTTTGAAGCTAGAGCACGGCGTCGTCCTGTACGACAAGCCGCCGGCAATCAGCTCGCACGACGCGGTGCTCCGCATACGGCGGGCAGCCGGCCGCGGGGTCAAGGTCGGGCACGCGGGCACGCTCGACCCGTTCGCCACCGGGCTGCTGCTGGTGCTGGTCGGACGCGCGACGCGCGTTCAGCGGTTCCTGATGGAGCTGCCGAAGAGCTACGAGGCGGTGGCGCGGTTCGGCGCAATCTCGAGCACAGGCGACCCCGAGGGCGAGATCGTCGAGACCGGCGTCGTGCCCGATGGCCAGCTGGCGCTGCCGACCGGCGTGATTCGCCAGCGCCCGCCCGCGTTCTCCGCCGTCAAGGTCGGCGGGCGGCGCGCTTACGCCCTGGCCCGGGCGGGGGCGCGCGACCTGGCGCTGCCCGAGCGCGAGATCGAGGTGTACCGATTCGAGGAGACCTGGCGGGAGGGAGATCGCCGGGGATTCGCGATCGCGTGCTCGTCGGGGACCTACGTGCGCAGCCTGATCGCCTCGCTCGGCGACGCCTACTGCGAGCAGCTTCGGCGGGTGGCGATCGGGGGCTTCTCGGTCGAGGACTCCGACCCCGAGCGCGTGATCCCGTTGAACGATGCGCTCGCGTTCCTGCCCGAGGTGCGCCTCGACAGCGTTCTCGCGGCTCGGGCAGCCCACGGCGTCGCGGTTCCAGCCGACGCGCGGGGCACCGTCCGCCTGACCGACGACCGGGGCTTGATCGCGCTCGCCGAGCCGGTGGCCGGCGAGCGGCTGGTCAAGCCGATCGTCGGCCTTCGCGGCTGAATCCGTAGGCTTCCCCGCCCATGCAGGTAACCCAGCTGGAGGATGCCGAGCGACGCCCGCGGAGGGTCGCGGTCGGGGAGTTCGACGGCGTGCACCTCGGCCACCGCGAGGTGATCCGCGGCAGCGACACGGTGCTCACGTTCGAGCCGCATCCGTTGCGCGTCGTGCGGCCCGAGGCGGCGCCCAAGCTGTTGACAAGCCTCGCTGCCAAGAGCGAGCTGATCGCGCAGCTGGAGGTGCAGGAGCTGGTCGTGATCCCCTTCGATCAGGGCTTCGCGCAGCAGAGCCCGGAGGACTTCATCGAGCAGGTGCTGGTGCAGCGGCTCGACGCGCGGCGCGTTTCGGTCGGCGAGAACTTCCGCTTCGGGCACCGCGCCGCGGGCGATCCCCAGCTGCTGGCGGCCGATCAGCGCTTCGAGACCCGGGTTGTGCCGCTCGTCGAGGTCAACGGCGAGGTGGTCTCCTCGAGCCACATTCGCGCGCTGGTACTGGCCGGCGAGGTGGAAACCGCGGCGCGCTTCCTCGGGGCGCCGTTCCAGCTGCGCGGCGAGGTCGCGGTCGGCGATCGCCGCGGACGGACCCTCGGCTTTCCGACCGCCAACATCGTCCCCGACGAGGCGCTCGTCTGTCCGGGACACGGGGTGTACGTGGCGCGGGCTGACGGCAGCTGCGCGGCGGTCAGCGTGGGTGTGCGGCCGACGTTCGGCACCGGACGCGGCGTGCTGGTGGAGGCCTATCTGCTCGACCGCGACGTCGACCTTTACGGTCAGACGCTGAAGCTCGACTTCCTGCACCGCCTGAGGGGCGAGCGGCGGTTCGGCTCGGCGGCCGAGCTGGTCGAGCAGATGCGCAAGGACGTCGAGCGCACGCGGGAGCTCTGCTAGCCTCGTCCGCCGCATGACCCTCACGCAAGAGCGAAAGCGGGAGCTGATCGAGAAGTTCGGAGACGGCCCGGCCGACACGGGCAGAACCGAGGTCCAGATCGCGCTGCTCACCGACCGGATCAACGAGCTCACCCAGCACCTGCGCGCCCACCGCAAGGACCACCACTCGCGGCGCGGGCTGCTGATGCTCGTCGGGCGTCGCCGCCGATTCCTCAACTACCTGCAGCGGACCGACCTCGAGCGCTACCGCGCGCTGGTACGCGAGCTCGGGCTGCGAAAGTGATCGCGCCGGGAACGCCGGCCCCCGAGTTCACGCTACGCCGCGAGGACGGCACCCCGTTCACACGCGCGGACTTGGAGGGCAGGACCACGGTGCTTGTCTTCTATCCGTTCGCGTTCAGCCCGGTCTGCACCGACCAGCTGAACCTCTACGAGGAGGTGCTGGAGGAGTTCGCGGCCCGCGGCGCGACCTTATACGGCGTGTCGTGTGACGCGACCTACTCGCAGAAAGCCTTCCGCGAGAAGCTCGGTGTGTCGATCGAACAGCTGTCTGACTTCGAGCCGAAGGGGGAGACCTGCCGAGCATTCGGCGCCTATCACCCCGGCGGTTTTGCGCAGCGGGCACTCGCGATCATCGATCCCGATGCGACCGTCACCTGGAGCTACCAGGCTGATTCGCCGGCCGAGCTTCCCGGGGCCAACCTGATCTTCGACGGCCTCGCGGCGAGCGCTGCCAGCAGCTCGCGTTGACCGAGCTCGGGTCGGCCCCGGTCCCTGGTCTCGCAGCCGATGACCACGTGCGCGGCCCCGAGGGCGCGCCGCTGGTTGTCGAATACGCCGACTTCGAATGCCCGTTCTGCGCGGCGCTGACGGTTCGGCTTTCAGACCGGCGGCTGCGGCGGGTGTTCAGGCACTTCCCGGTGCGCTCCAGCCACCCGCGCGCCTGGCCCGCGGCGTGCGCGGCCGAGGCGGCGGCTCTACAGGGCCGCTTCTGGGAGATGCACGACCTCCTGTTCGCCGACCAGGGAAGGCTGGAGGACCCGCACCTGTGGGAGCGCGCGCGGAGCCTGGGGCTTGATGTGGAGCGCTTCGACTCAGACCGGCGAGGCGAACACGTCCGAGCCAGGGTCAGGCGGGATTTCGAGTCGGGCGTGCGCGCGGGGGTGGTGACCACGCCGACCGTGTTCGCCGGCGGGCGGATGTATGCCGGGTCGATCGACGCGGAGATGCTGGAGCGGGCGGGAAGCGAGCAGCGTTAGGGGGCCGTGGCGCGGCGAGGCCGCCGGCCATGTCGGGACGCTGACCTTCTCATAGAAATTTATAGAAATCTCATACGCCGCCCTGATGCGGCTCAAAACGACCGGCCGTCCGCACGCAGGCCCCGTGCGACCGTGGGTCATCCGTCGCGGTCAGGTTTGGCCCGCGGCGTCGTAGGCGCCGGAGTCCTCCGCTTGACCTGATGCCCGTCGGCGCGTGCAAAATACGCCACGGTGGGTGCAACGCCGCCTTGGACGATTCGACGACTCGTGGCCAGGCACAAGCTGGCGACGCTCGGCCTGGCCGCCGTCTGCGCGGTGATGGTCGCGATGATCGCTCTGGCGGCGATCGGGCCGAGGGCCGGCGCGGTCACCGACTCCACCAGCTGCACGCAGTGGGGCTCGGCTAACCAGACCCGGCAGAGCGCCTACGCCAGGCGGTACATAAGCGAGCACGGCGGCGCGGCCGGGACCTCGCCCGGCGGCGTTATCACCGCGATCAACAACGGATGCATGAAGGCCTACAGCGAGGATGTAGCCGACTCGGTGACCGTCGCTCAGGCGATCTCCGGCAACTTCTGAGGCCGCCGCGGAGCGACGGCCGTCTGAATGGAGACAGTATTTCGCTTGACACCTGTCCGACTGCGGAGGTATAACGCTCGCGCCTCAGAGCGGAGGGAGAGCGAAGTGCACCGCACATGAGCGTGCAGCTGAAGCGCACCGTCGGCATCGTGGTCGTGACGGCGCTCGTCTGTGCCGCGATCGGCCTCTATATCGGGCTGTACCTCGTCAATGTGCCTGGTTCGGTCGCGGCGACACAGACGGCATCCGGCTCACAGCTGTACCTCGCGACGGTGGCGACGGCAGAGGGGAGCGACCCACACCCCACCTGGGTCTCGTACTACGGAGTGAACGCCAGCTCTGGAGATTGGCGCCACGACACGACTTTCGTGCTGCCGGCGAACACGCTCGTGCATGTGACGATCTACCAGTACGACACCGCGACCGGCCTGCGCAACCCGTTCTTCTCGCAGCCGAGCGGCACGGTCGGGCCGGCGCTGCTCGACGGGAAGCCGATCAGCGCGGTTGATCCGACCAGCCCCGGTCACACTTTCGCGATTCCCGCAATCGGTCTGTCGATCCCCCTGCCTGGCGCTCCGAGCGACGCCAAGAACCTCTGTACGCAGGCGCCCTGCTCGCTGAGCCAGGCTCACCACACGATCTCCTTCACGTTCCGGACCCCAGGAAAGGGCCTGTACCGCTGGCAGTGCTTCGTGCCCTGCGGCGCCGGATTCATCGAGGGCAACGGCGGGCCGATGCAGACGGTTGGCTACATGGGCGGCTTTATCAAGGTCGTATGAGCGAGTCCGGGAGTCGCTGAGCGTGGACAACAGGCCTCACTGGCGCAACGTAGTTCTGCTCTGGCTGCTGTCCAACGTGATCATGGTGCCGATCGTGGTGTTCCTGCTGGGGCCCGGCCTGCCTCCCGGCAACGGCAGCGTCGAGGCCTCGGGGCAGGTGGTCGACAACACCGTGCTGATGGCGATCGCCACGCCGGTGGCGCTCGCGGTGCTGGTGTACCTCGGATACGCGCTGTGGGCATTTCGCGAGACCAACCCCGAGACCGTGGTCGACGGGCCTGCGATCCGCGGCAACTCGAGCATCCAGTTCTGGTGGCTGATCGTCACGACCGCGCTCGTGCTGTTCCTGGCGGGCTACGGGACGGTCAGGATGCTGGCGGATGGCTCAGGAGGAGGACAGGGCCCGAACCCGATCGCCGCGCCATCGCAGGGAACCGCCGATCCGCCCCTCCAGGTCCAGGTGATCGCCCAGGAGTGGGAGTTCGCGTATCGCTTCCCCGGCTATGGCGGCGTGGAGACGAGGGAGCTCGAGCTGCCCGAGAACACGCTGGTCGAGTTCCACGTCACTTCGCTTGATGTGATCCATTCCTTCTGGGCATACGAGCTGGGCGTCAAGGCGGATGCGAACCCCGGCGTGGACAACATCGCGTACGTGACGACCAAGGGACCGCTCACCTTCCATGTGCGGTGCGCCGAGCTGTGCGGGGTGTGGCACGGCTACATGTTCAATGGCGGCCAGGTGGTGCCGAAGGCGCAGTTCGCCTCGTGGATCAGCCAGCAGCAACAGCAGTACGGGCCGGCGACGAAGAACCTGCCGCCGTACTCGAGGACGTACTTCCCGCAGCCACTGAGGAGAGGCGGATGAGCGCAATCGCAGTGTCCAGGCCGGTCGGCGGACGCCCGCTCTGGCGAAGGCTGTTCTTCGAGCCCAACCTGATCACCGGGATCATCTGCGGCATCGCCGGCTGGTTCATCGGCTACAGCGCGATCGGCATTCACCTGCGGGGCGCCGGCATCGCCTATTACTCGACCGAGGCTGGACAGAACGACATCGCGATCCTGCTCGGCTACTTCCTCGGCGTGGTTGGGTTCCTGGTGGGGTTGGGGTTCGCCAACTACCCCATCAAGCGGCTGCTAGGCCACCCGCCGAGCCTGGCGGAGCGGGAGGGAGCGGAGCATGGGTTGCTGCGCTACTTCAGCCTCAGCACCGACCACAAGGTCGTCTCGATTCAGTACATGGTCGGGATCGGCGTGTTCTTCTTCGTGGGCGGCCTCAACGCGATGCTGATCCGCACCGAGCTGCTTCAGCCCAACACGCACGTCTTCGGAGCCAACCAGTACCTCGTCCTCGTGGGCATGCACGGCTCGATGATGATGGGGATGATGACCTCGGGGATCCTGGGGCCGTTCGCAAACTGGGTGGTGCCGATCATGATCGGCTCGCGGCGGATGGCCTTCCCGCGGATCGAATCGTTCACGTTCTGGCTGCTGATGGCAGCGGGCGTGATCCTGATCACGACGATCTTCTTCGGCGGCTTCCAGACCGGCTGGACCGGCTACCAGCCGCTCGGCGGCCAGGGCACCGCCGGCTACGACGCGTACATCGGCTTCTTCGCGCTGGTCGGGCTTTCGATGACGCTGCTCGGCTTCAACCTGATCGCGACGATCGTGACGATGCGGGCTCCGGGGATGACGTGGTCGCGGCTGCCGATCTTCGTATGGGCAGTGTTGGCGACCGCGATCCTGATGCTGCTGGCGGCGCCGATGCTGATCGCCGCGCTGCTGATGGGAGCGATGGACCGCACGATCCAGACCGCGTTCTACATCCCGGGCCAGGGCGGTAGCTCCTACCTGTTCCAGAACCTGTTCTGGGTGTTCGGCCACCCCGAGGTCTACATCGTCGCGATCCCCGGCTTCGGGATCGTGCTCGAGCTCCTTCCGGTGTTCACACGCAAGCCGCTATGGGGCTACCGGCTGGCGGTCGCCGGCATGCTCGGGGTCATGTTCCTGAGCTTCTTCGTATGGCAGCACCACCTGTTCGTGTCGGGCATCAACGCCGACCTGCGACCGTTCTACATGCTCTCGACAGAGCTGATCTCGATTCCCACGGGGTTCACCTTCCTGTGCTTCATGGGAACCCTGTGGCGCGGGCGAATACGGTTCACGGTGCCGATGCTGTTCTGCCTGGCGTGGGCGTTCAACTTCCTGTGGGGCGGGATCTCGGGCGTGTTCAACTCCGACGTCCCGAGCGATGTCACCACGCACGGCAGCTTCTTCGTGATGGCCCACTTCCACTACACGATCATGGGCGGACTGGTGTTCACCTTCTTCGCCGCGATCTACTACTGGGGCCCGAAGATGTTCGGCTTCAACTTCAACGAGAGGCTCGGGAAGATCCACTTCTGGCTGATGTTCATCGCGTTCAACTCGACCTTCGCGCCACTGTTCGGTCTGGGGTTCATGGGCATGGCGCGACGGATCGTGACCTACAACCCGAGCTTCCAGTTCCTCAACGACTGGGTGTCGGTGTCCGCGTTCGTGCTCGGCATCTCGATGCTGGTGTTCCTCGTGAACGTCGTGTGGTCGCTGTTGATCAAGCGAGAGCGGGCCGAGGCCAACCCGTGGCATGCACAGTCGCCCGAGTGGCAGCTGCCGACTCCGGTCCCGCTGCACGACTTCGACCGGATCCCGGTGTTCGACGAGGATCCGTACCCGTACGGCGTCGAGCCGACGGCGAAGCCGGCGTTCGCCCCGGCCGGAGGGAGCACCTAGGACATGGAGGCATCAGCCCCCACCGCTCACAACATCGAGGCCGAGCCGCCGCAGTGGCAGGTGCGCGCGATCTGGGTGAGCGGACGGCTCCTGTGCGGCTCGATCTCGTTCTTCTTCGCGTCGTTCGTGTTCGCGTATTTCTATCTGGACGCGCTGGATTTGAACAAGAACTGGAAGATCCAGCCGGTTCACGTTTCGCAGGGCTTGGGCGCGGCGATCATGGCCCTGTTCGTGCTGGGGGCGGTGATCTACCGGCTGGCTTCCAAGATGCCGGCGATGGATGCGCTCGCGGGCGGGGTCATCGCCGTCGTCTTCTCGCTGATCGCGATCGGGCTCCAATTCTTCGAATACACGCAACTTGATTTCGGCGCCGCCAGCGGCGGCTACGCCGCGGTGTTCTACGGCTGGACGTCCGTCTACGCGATCGTCGCGCTGTTCGGCTTGTATTGGGTCGAGACGCAGGTCGCGAGCCTGTGGCGGATGCGGCGCTATGGCGAGCGCGCGACCGAGGTGCCCACCGCCGAGCGGGAGCTGCTGCGAGCGGGGATCGAATCCTCGTCGTTCTACTGGGCCTACTTCGTAGCCATCGGCTTATTGGCCTGGATCGTCCTCTACATCGTCTGAACGTGAACTGGGCCGCCTGGTCCCTGGATCCGTCGCTCGCGTACGTGGGTGTCGCCGCGACCCTCTACCTGCTCGGAAGCCGGGGACGCGATCGCCCTCAGCCGCTCCACGCCGCAGCGTTCTTCGCGGGGTTGCTGACGATCGTGATCGCGCTCGACTCGCCGATCGACACCTACGCCGATCAGCTGTTCTGGGTCCACATGACCCAGCACATCCTGCTGCTCACGGTCGCCCCGCCGCTGTTCCTGCTCGGACGGCCCTGGCCGCGGATGTGGCGGGCGCTGCCGCTCGGTCCGCGCACCACGATCGCGCGCACGATCGCGCGCGCAAGGTGGACCTCGCCGGTGAGGGCACTCGCGCGGCCGTGGCCCGCGTGGATCCTGTTCAACGCCACCGTCGTTTGTTGGCACATCCCCGGGGCCTACAACGCGACGCTCACCTCCGGAGCGGTGCACGTGTGCGAGCACGCGATGTTCTTCTTCATCGGCCTCCTGTTCTGGGCGCGAGTGATCGATCCGGGCCCGCTGCGGCCTCGGCTGGTGTGGCCGGTCCGGATCGCGTACACGGTCGGGGCGATGGTGGTCGGCTGGGTGCTCGCGATCACGCTCGTGATCGTGCCTCACCCGCTCTACGGCTACTACGCGCAGCTGGCGACGCGTCCGGGCGGGATCAGCGCGCTGACCGATCAGCAGATCGCAGCGGGGGTGATGTGGGTGCCGGGATCGATCGCCTACGCGATTACATTCTTGATCGGCTTCTACCGATGGCTGGAAGGCGACCGCGCCTCCGGCGGGGCGCGAGCTGCCCTTACGACCTAAGGAGGATGCACATGCTGCCCATCGCGACCTTCCTGGCCGGATCGCTGCTCTCGATCCTGGTTCCGATCTGTCTGCTGATCGCTCTGTTGGCGTGGTACGACATCCTCTTCCGCCGCCATGGCGAGCCCGCCGACGCCTCGGACATCGGCCGCAGCGGGGCGGAGGCGAGTGCCGCCGGCGACACCGGCGCCGCGGCGGAGGCATCGGGCGCCGGCGAAACGAGGCGCCCGCCGGGCCGGCGATGACATAGCGGCACAATCCCGGGCGATGGCGCGCTCTGAAGCTCCTCGCGCGGGTGCCGGGCTGCTGCTCCTACTCGCGCTGCTCGCGGGGCCGCTTTCCCCGGCCCGGGCCGATGGCGACCCGGCCAGCGATTACCTGATCGCAAATCAGGTGTTCCTCACGTCGCAGTCAGTCGCGCTGTCACCGGCTCAGCGGACCTTGGTGGCGACGGTGAGGGCTGCGAACCGGGCTGGGCTCGCGATCAGGGTGGCCGTGATCTCAAACCAGTACGACCTCGGGTCGATCACCGCCCTCTGGCGCAAGCCGAGCCTGTACGCCCGGTTCCTGGGGATCGAGCTGTCCGGGGCATATCGGCAGAGGCTGCTGGTGGCGATGCCCAACGGCTTCGGCTTCAACTGGCCGGGCCATTCGAGCGCGGCCACCGACCGGCTGCTGGCCGGGGTGCGACTCGGCGCGGGGGGCGATGGACTATCGGTGGCGGCAACGGCTGCTGTCCAGCGGCTGGCCGCGGCCGACGGCGTGAAGCTCGCTCCGATCAAGCCGACCGCGGGCACGGCCCGATCACGTCCCGGCGGCGACACGCTGGCGATTGCCGGCGGCGTCCTCGGCGGGCTCGCGGTGCTGAGCGCGATTGCCCTCGCCGTCCGCTGGGGGTGGCGACGTGGGCGGCGCCGCAGCACCCCTGCACGTATACCGCTGCCGTTGCGGTGGGCGCTCCCTCCGGTGGCGATGCTGCTCGTCGCGGCGGTGGCCCTGGCGGTCGCTGCCTCACGGCGCGGTCCGCAGGTCTCGGTCGCGTCGGTGGTAACGCCGCCGCCGATCACTTGGCCCGCGGGCCGCCAGCCGGCGCCCGGCTTCGTCCTGCACGACCAGACCGGCCGGCCGGTGTCGCTCGCCGCCTACGGCGGCCGGCCGGTGATCGTGACCTTCATCGACCCGCTGTGCCGAAACCTCTGTCCGCTGGAAGCGCAGGTGCTCAACCAGCTCGAGCGGCAGCTGCCGGCACCGCAGCGGCCCGCGATCCTCGCGGTCAGCGTCGACGTTTACTCGAACGCAAATTCGCGAGCGAACCTGCTTCAGAGCATCCGCCAGTGGCATCTGGTTCCGCAGTGGCGCTGGGCGGTCGGTCGTCCGTCCCAGCTTGCGGCCGTGTGGAAGCGATATGAGATCGGGGTGTCGGTCGTCACCAGGCGGATCGCTGGCACCACGATCCACTACATCACGCACACCGAGGAGGCGTACGTGATCGACGCGACCGGCCACGAGCGGGCGCTGTTCGTGTGGCCGTTCTACCCACCGGACGTCAAGCGGGTGCTGGCACGGCTGGCGTAAAGCTGAGCCCCGGCCTCCCCGCTATGCTCACCTGGTTCGGAAATAAGAAGAGAAAACGAAGCAACTCCGCCGACCGAAGGGCGGGGCAAGAAGGGAATTGAATATGTCTGACGCCGTCACGCGCGTCTCGGTCGAGATCGAGGGCAAGGAGATCTCGTTCGAGACCGGCAAGCTGGCCAAGCAGGCCTCCGGCGCCGTCGTCGTCCGAGCGGGCGACACCATGGTCCTCTGTACCGCCACCGCCGGGAACCTCCGCGAGGTGGACTTCCTGCCGCTCACCGTCGATGTCGAGGAGCGAATGTATGCAGCCGGGAAGATCCCCGGTTCCTTTTTCAAGCGCGAGGGACGGGCCGGCGAGAAGGCGACGCTTTCCGCCCGCCTGATCGACCGCCCGATCCGGCCACTGTTCCCGAAGGGGTGGCGCTACGAGACCCAGCTCGTCGCGATCCCGATGTCGGTCGACCATGTACACCCGTACGACATCCTTGCGATGAACGGCGCCTCGGCGGCGCTGATGGTCTCCCACATCCCGTTCCCGACCCCCGTCGGGGCGGTCAGGATCGGCAAGATCGACGGCAACTTCGTCGTCAACCCCGACGAGGAGGATCTCGTCGATCGCACCGACCTCGACCTGATCGTGGCCGGCACCGAGGACGCGATCCTGATGGTCGAGGCCGGAGCCAGCGAGATCCCCGAAGCGGAGATCCTCGACGCGCTCGACATCGCCCACGAGGAGATCAAGAAGCTCTGCCGGATCCAGCGCGAGCTCGCCGAGCAGGCCGGCAAGCCGAAGCTCGAGGTCGAGATCCCGGGGGTCGACCCCGACCTCTACGAGCAGGTCAAGGCCTCACACGGCGCCGCGCTCGACGCGGCCACGCAGGTGGAGGAGAAGCTCGAGCGCCAGGAGGCGTGCGCCGCGGTCGAGGAGCAGGTGCTCGCGCACTACGCCGGTGAGCCGGAGTCCGACGGTTACGCCGAGCGCCGCGCCGTTGCGCAGATGGCCTTCGACAAGCTCGAGAAGACGCTGATCCGCGAGCGGATCGCGGTCCACAAGAAGCGCCCCGACGGACGCAGCGCGGAGGAGATCCGGCCGCTGTCGATCGAGGTCGGAGTGGCACCGCGCACCCACGGCTCGGCGCTGTTCACGCGCGGACAGACGCAGGCCTTCAGCGTGGTCGCCCTGGGCACCACCCGGGAAGAGATGCGACTGGACACGCTCGGCCTGGAGACGGCCAAGCGCTACTTCCACCACTACAACTTCCCGCCGTTCTCAGTCGGGGAGGCCGGGTTCATGCGCGGTCCAAAGCGCCGCGACATCGGCCACGGGGCGCTCGCCGAGCGCGCGCTCGTCCCGATGATTCCCAGCCAGGAGGAGTTCCCGTACACGATCCGCGTCGTCTCGGACATCCTCGAGTCCAACGGCTCGAGCTCGATGGCCAGCGTGTGCGGCTCGACGCTGTCTCTGATGGACGCCGGCGTGCCGATCAAGAGCGCGGTCGCGGGGATCGCGATGGGTCTGATCAAGGAGGGCGAGGACTACATCATCCTCACCGACATCGCCGGCGTCGAGGACCACCTCGGCGACATGGACTTCAAGGTCGCCGGCACCGAGCGCGGGATCACAGCGCTCCAGATGGACATCAAGATCACCGGCGTCACCTTCGAGATCATGCGTGACGCGCTGGCCCAGGCTCGCACGGCAAGGGAGTTCATCCTCGCTGAGATGGCCAGAGTGATCGACGCCCCGCGGGCGGAGCTCTCCAAGCACGCGCCGCGTATCTCGACGATCCAGATCGACCCCGAGAAGATCGGGCTGCTGATCGGCAAGGGGGGCGAGACGATCCGCGCGCTCCAGGAGGAGTTCGAGTCCCAGATCGACGTCAACGATGAGGGACAGGTGCTCGTCTACGCCTCCGACGGCGAGCGCGGCGACGCGCTGGTCGACCGGATCCGGGCGATGACGAAGGAGGTCGAGGTCGGCGACGAGTTCACAGGCAAGGTCGTCAAGACCACGACGTTCGGCGCGTTCGTGGAGCTCTCAAAGGGCACCGACGGGCTGCTGCACATCTCCAACATCGCGCCCGGACGGCGGATCGGGACGGTCGAGGAGGTGCTTAACAAGGGTGACGAGCTCGTGGTCCGGGTGGTCGAGGTGGATCGCGAGCGCGGCCGGATCGGGCTGCGCCTCGCCGAGGATCCCGAGGTAGCCGGCAAGAGCGTCGAGGAGCTGGCGGCGGTCGGCACTGGCGACAGCGGCGGCGGCGGCTCGCGCGGGCGCGATCGCGGACCGCGCGACCGAGACCGTGGACGCGATCGCGGACCGCGCGATCGCGGACCGCGCGACCGAGACGGAGGTCGCGACGGCGACCGCGGTCGCGTACGCGATCGCGATCCGGATCGCCCGCGCTACTGAGCCGGTGACTTTCGAGCACCGGTTGACCACGCTCGACTCGGGCGTTCGTGTCGTGACCGAGACGATGCCGGCCGTCCGGTCGGTGTCGCTCGGCTTCTGGATCGGCACCGGCTCGCGCGCCGAGCGTGATCAGGAGGCCGGGCTCTCGCACCTGATCGAGCACCTGCTGTTCAAGGGATCGGCTAAGTACGGCTCGCTCGAGATCGACCAGATCTTCGATGCGATGGGCGCAGAGCTGAACGCCGGGACCGGGAAGGAGAGCACGTCGGTGTATGCGCGCGTGATCGACGAGCATCTGCCCGAGGCGTTCGACGTGATGGCCGACATGGTGTTCAGGCCCTCGCTGGACGACGTGGAGTCAGAACGGGCGGTGATCCTCGAGGAGATCGCGATGTACGAGGACGACCCGCAGGAGAAGGTGTTCGACGTGTTCGGCGAGGCGGTGTTCGGCGACCATCCGCTGGGGCGCGCGATCATCGGGCGCGCGCCGGTGATCGCCGAGACTCCGGTGCAGGACATCGCCCGGTTCCACGCCGCGAGGTACGTGCCCGCGAACGTCGTGATCGCGGCCGCGGGCGCCGTCGAGCACGAGGCGGTCGTGGAGCTTGCGCGTTCGGCCAAGCTCGACGGTGCCGCGACCCCCGCGCCGCGCGCGGGCGCGGAGCCGCCGGCTGCGGCTGCACCGCGGCGGCGGTTTGAGCGCAAGGACACCGAGCAGTACCACGTGTGCCTCGGCGGACCGGGGGTCTCTCGCCATGACGAGCGGCGGTTCGCGCTGCGAGTGCTCGACACCCTGTTTGGCGGCACCTCGTCGTCGAGGCTGTTTCAGGAGGTCCGCGAGCGGCGCGGCCTGGCATACGCCGTCTACTCGTTCACCAGCGCATACCAGGACGCGGGGCAGGTGGGGCTGTACCTGGGCACGCGCGCCGACAACCTCGGCGAGGCGCTGGCGGTCGTCGCGAGCGAGCTCGCCCGGCTGCGGGAGACGCCGGCGACCGACGACGAGCTCGCGCGCGCGAAGGAAAACCTGAAGGGGCGGATCGTGCTGTCGCTGGAGTCGACCGGCGCGCGCATGAATCGCCTCGGCTCCGAACTACTTGCCGGGGCGCCCCTGTTGTCGCTGGACGAGGTCGTTGCACGGATCGACGCGGTCTCTCTCCAGGACCTCGCGGCCCTGGTGGAGGAGCTGTGGGATCCAGCACGGCTGTCGGCCGCAGGAATCGGCCCTGCCGGTGAGCGCTTCGACGCGGCGCTGAGTGCGCTCGAGCCCGCCGGGATCGTGCGTTGATCAGGGTCGCCGTCGCCGGGGCGGCGGGCCGGATGGGAGCGACCGTCTGCGGGGCGGTTGCCGCGGAGGCCGACATGGAGGTGGTCGCCCGCGCGGACCCGCTGCTGGAGGTGTCGGTCGCACAGGCGCTCGCGGAGCGGCCCGACGTGCTCGTGGACTTCACGGTGCCGCCTTGCGCCATCGCGAACGCCCGGGACGCGGTCGCCGCCGGCGTGCACGTCGTGATCGGGACGACCGGCTTCGACGCTGCGGCCCTTGAGCAACTGAGTGGCGCCAACGTGTTCGTCGCGCCGAACTTCGCGATCGGCGCGGTGCTCATGATGCGCTTCGCTGCGATCGCAGCAGAGCACATGGCGCGCGCCGAGATCATCGAACTGCACCACGACCGCAAGCTCGACAAGCCGAGCGGGACCGCCGCGCGGACGGCCGAGCTGATGCGGGATGCACGAGCCTCGCGCGTCGGCGAGGTGCCGATTCACTCGGTCCGCCTGCCCGGGCTCGTCGCCCACCAGGAGGTGATCCTCGGCGACGTCGGCCAGACGCTCACGATCCGCCACGACTCGATCGACCGGGAGTCGTTCATGCCGGGCGTGCTGCTGGCCATACGCAAGGTGGGATCGCTGAGTCGCTCGCCGGTCGTGGGGCTGGAGAAGCTGCTGGGGCTGTGAGGGCGTCTCTCGGGCAGGCGAACCGAAGCGGCGAGGTGAGGGCGAACTGAAGCGTTTCGTGGCGGCTGAGCGACCATTTGCCGTCGCGGTTCGCGGCGCGCACTCGTTGCCCATTGCTCACCGCCGCCGCGCGCGCTATCTTGCTTGTGAGCGCAAACAAACGGTCGGAGGTCGCGGTGACGTGGAAACGGAACGTTCTCGTCGTAGCAAACGTCACCGCTACGTCGGATGAGCTGGTCAAGGCGCTCGAGGAGATGGCGCAGCGCCAGCCGAGCGCCTTCACGCTGGTGGTGCCGGCAACGCCGTTCGGCGGCGGCCGCGCCGCCGCCACCCAGAAGCTCGAGGCCGCGATCGCCCAGCTGCGGGAGGCCGGCCTCGAGGCGGACGGAAGCGTCGGCGACCCTGACCCCATCCTGGCGGTCACCGAAGCCTGGGATCCCAAGCGCTACGACGAGATCGTCGTTTCGACGCTGCCGATGCGATTCTCGAAGTGGCTCCACGCCGGTCTGCCGGAACGCATCGAGAAGCTCACCGGCTGCGGTGTGACGCACCTCGTCTCGCCGCCGCCGAAGCCCGAGGTGGAGGCGGTGCCGGCGCCTGCGCACGAGAAGCAGCCGCTCGGGCCGTTGACCGTCCTTGGCTGGGGCGGGCACAAGGAAGAGCACGGCTGAGGCGCGCCAGGCCGCGAGTTCCCGCCGCCGGGGGCTGCCCTGCGATAATCGCACCGGATGTCTGTGAATCTCGGCGCGCTGCTGACCGCGATGGTCACCCCGTTCGATGCGGATGGGCGCGTCGACGAGGAGGCGGCGGTCCGGCTCATGCACCATCTGGTGGAGCACGGCTCCGAGGGGCTGGTGATCTGCGGGACGACCGGCGAGGCGTCGACGCTGACCGACGAGGAGCAGCTGGGCATGATCCGCCTCGCGGTCGAGGAGATGCGTGGCCGCTGCTCGATCGTCGCCGGTGTCGGCTCCAACGACACCAGTCACGCGGTGTGGCTGACCGAGCGCGCCACCGAGCTGGGCCCGGACGCGCTGCTGTCCGTCAACCCCTACTACAACCGGCCAAACCGGCGCGGGATCGTGCGCCACTACGAGGAGATCGTCCGGGCCACCGACCTGCCGATCGTGCTCTACAACATCCCGCAGCGGACCGCTTCGAACCTCCCGCCGGATCTGTTGGCCGAGCTTGCGCAGCTGGACAACATCCACGCGGTCAAGCAGGCCAACGCCGCCGAGCTCCAGAAGATCGACGGCCTGCGGATCTACGCCGGCAATGACGACCTGCTCATCGACGTCCTCGAGCTGGGCGAGGCCGGCGGTGTATGCGTAGCCTCGCACCTGTTCGGCGACGAGATGCGCCGCATCATCGACGAGCCTGAGCAGCGTCGCACGATCGACCAGAGCCTTCAGGACGTCTACAGGGATCTGTCGATCGCGCCGCTCGCGTGCACCGTCAAGCGGGCCCTGGACCTGCTCGGAATCGGCGTGGGAGCCCCGCGGCTTCCGTACGTCGAGCTCGACGAGGACGAGACCGCCGCCGTGCGCGCGATGCTCGAGCGCCACGGGCTCTTGCAGACCGCCGCGAGGTGACGAGCAAGCTCCGCGTTCTCCCGCTCGGCGGGCTGGGCGAGATCGGCAAGAACATGACCGTCGTCGAGTACGACGGACGGATCGTGGTCGTCGACACCGGTCTGCGATTCCCGACGACCGACATGCTCGGAATCGACCTGGTGCTGCCCGACTTCAGCTACCTGCGCGAGCGCGCGCAGGAGATCGAAGCGATCGTGATCACCCACGGTCACGAGGATCACCTGGGCGCGCTGCCGTGGATGCTGCGGGAACTGATGACCGAGCACCCGAACACGGACGGGCCAATCGTGTACGGCGGACGTCTGACGATCGCGATGGCCCGCTCAAAGCTCGACGAGCACAACCTCCGCGATGCGCCGCTGGAGGACCTGGAAGCGGGCAGGACGGTCGACGCCGGGCCCTTCGCAATCGAGCTGATCCACATGACCCACTCGATCCCCGACTCTTGCGCCGTCGCGCTGCACACGCCACTCGGAACCGTGCTGCTGACCGGCGACTACAAGTTCGACCAGACGCCCGTCGACGGCCCGCCGGCCGACGTCTCCCGCTTGGCGGAGCTGGGGCGGGAGGGGCTGCTGCTGCTGTGCGGCGATTCCACGAATGCGGACCGGCCCGGCTTCTCGCCGTCCGAGCGCGAAGTTGGGCCCCACCTCGAGGAGGTGTTCGCGCGCGCGCAGGGCCGGATCATCGTGACGAGCTTTGCGTCGAACATCCACCGGGTGCAGCAGGTCGTGGACGCCGCGGCGGCGCTCGGGCGCAAGGTGTCCCTGGTCGGCCGCTCGATGCGCAAGAACGTCAACATCGGCCGCTCGCTCGGACACATCGAGCTCCCGGAGGGGATCGTGATCCCGCCCCAGGAGGTCGAGGACTGGCCCGACCACAAGGTGGTGGTGATCTCGACGGGATCCCAGGGCGAGCCCCTGTCCGCACTGCGACGGATGGCCCACAACGACCACCGGCTGATCAAGCTCCGCCGCGGGGACACGGTCGTGTTCTCGGCCACGCCGATTCCGGGAAACGAGCGGACCGTGAACGAGACCGTCGACCGGCTCTACCACATCGGCTGCGACGTGATCACGCCGCGCGACGCGCCGATCCACGCCTCCGGGCACGGGCACGCCGAGGAGCTGAAACTGATGCTCAACCTGGTCAAGCCGCGCTACGTGATGCCGATCCACGGCGATCACAAGCGGATCTACCTGCACGCACAGCTCGCGGACTCGGTCGGGATCGATCCCGACAACGTGTTCCGCTGTGAGAACGGGCTGCCGCTCGAGATCGACGAGCGGGGCGCGTGGCTGGGTGAGCCAGAGCAGTCCGGCATGATCTTCGTCGACGGCGTCGACATCGGCGACCCGGCGGACGTGGCGCTGCGCGACCGGCGGATGCTGTCAGCGGATGGGATCTTCATCGTCGTCGCCACCGTCTCCGAGCAGACCGGCGAGTCGGTTGCGCCGCCCGAGGTGATCTTCCGGGGCGTGCCGTTCATCGAGGCGGCCGACGGCGTCGTCCAGGAAATCCGGGAGGAGGTCGAGCGCTCACTGGCGAGCGCCGCCGTCGACGGCGTCCGGGAGCCCGATTTGCTGCAGCTGCAGCTGCACGACGACCTCGCCGCGTTCGTCTACGACCGGCTGCGGCGGCGGCCGATGGTGCTGCCGGTGGTGGTCGAGGTCTGAGCCGGCTCCTCCGGCCCGGCGTTCTTCACCGGCAGCCTGATGACGAACCGCGTTCCGGTGCCGGATGCCGGCCGCTCGAGCGCGACGGTGCCGCGATGCGACTCGGCGACTGCGCGTACGATCGCCAGCCCTAGCCCCGAGCCCCGCCCGCCGTCGCGTCCGCCCCGCACGAACCGCTCGAATAAGCGCCCCTCGATCTCCGGTGTGATGCCGGGACCATCGTCCTCGACGGTCAGCACGGCGTGCCCGTCGTCGAGCGCCGTGGTGGCGCGGATCCGCGTGCCTGGGGGGGTATGGCGGACCGCGTTCTCGATCAGGTTCAGCGTCAGCCGGTGCAGGTCGTCCCGCTCGCCGCCGACCACGGCCGTGCGAGCATCGATCGACAGCTCGTGTTCCTCGGCCATCGGGCCGAGCTCGCCTGCAGCCTCCAGCAGCACCTCGCGCAGGTCCACCGTGGATGCGCGCCGGGGCGCGCGCTTGGCGTCCGCCCGCGCCAGCAGCAGGAGGTCACCGACGAGCCGCCGCATCCGCTTGGTCGACCGCAGCGCTGCCTGTGCGGTCTCCGCCTGCTCGCCCCGGAGCTCCTCGGTCAGTAGCTCGAGATTGGCGAGCACGCTGGTCAGCGGCGTGCGCAGCTCGTGTGACGCGTCGGCCACGAACTCGCGCTGGCGGACCAGCATCGTCTCGGTCTCGCTCCGCGCAGAATCCAGGGATTGGAGCATCCCCTCGAGCGTGCGCGCCAGCTCCGCGACCTCGTCCTCAGCCTCGGGATGCGGCAGGCGCCGGCTGGGATCGCGGGTGCGCTGGATCTCCCGGGCCGCGTCGGTCAGCTGCACGATCGGGCGCATCGCGCGCTTGGCCGTCGCCAGCCCCGCCAGCAGCGCCAGCACGGTGCCGCCGAGCACCCCGAGCAGCAGGAAGAAGCGGACCCGCGCGAGCGTGTGGTCGAGGTCCGACAGCGGCCGCGCGTACATCACCCAGACTTCGCCGGCCGGCTGGACGCCAAGCTCCCTGGTCACGACTCGGTAGCCCAGCTCCTCGAACGTCCCGGAGTGGAAGGGCGCCGGGAACGCCGGGGTCGCGTTCGGCGGTGACTTGGCGCCCTTGATCTTGACCTCGCTCTGCGTGCATAGCAGATCACCGGCGTCGTCGAAGATTCTGATCTGCGCGTGCTCGGCGCTCGCGTAGTCGTTCAGATGGACCGTGCGATTGCAGTTCAGCACGCCCGGTGCGACCCACCTCAGGCCCAGTTGGCGCTGGAGCTGTTCGGCCGCCGAGCGGACCTGGTCGTTGAACTGCCCGGTGACCTGCCTGGTCGTCAGCACCCCCACGATCGCGGCGAAGCCGGCGAGGATTACCAGCGTAAGCATCGCCGAGCTGCCGGCCAGCCGCCACCGAATCGGCAGCGACCTATACGCGGAGAACGTAGCCCGCGCCGCGGATCGTGTGGAGGAGGCGAGGCTCGCCACCTGCTTCGAGCTTCCTTCTTAGATTGGACACGAACACCTCGATCGTGTTCGTCATTGAGAACGGGTCATAACCCCACACCTCGTCGAGCAACCGCTGGCGCGAGACCACGATCCGCTCGTTGCGCATCAGGTACTCGAGCAGCTCGAACTCGCGCTGCGTGAGGTCGATTGTGCGCTCGCCACGGGTCACCTCGTGCGTGTCGGGGTTGAGCTTCAGATCCCCGACCGTGAGCGTCGCCTGCCCCTTCGGCGGACGGCGGCGCAGCAGTGCCCGCAGCCGAGCCAGCAGCTCCTGGCGCTCGAAGGGCTTGATCAGGTAATCGTCGGCGCCGGAGTCGAGCCCCTCGACGCGCGATTCGACCGCATCGCGCGCCGTCAGTACCAGAATCGGGACATCGTCGCTCTCGCGCAGCGTCTTCGCCACTTCGATGCCATCCAGTCGTGGCAGCCCGAGGTCGAGGATCACCAGGTCCGGGACGAACGCATGGGCGACGTCGAGCGCACTGATCCCGTCGCCGGCGATCTTGACGTCGTAGCCCTCCATCCGCAGCGAGCGCTGCAGGACCTGGGCGATCGCGTCGTCATCCTCGACCACCAGCACACGAGGGGGCCGCTCGTAATCAACCATCGAGCAGATGGTACGTGGCCACCGCGTCTTCACCCGCGATCTTTACCAGCCCTTGAGACGCATCAGCGGGACATCCGGGCGCGTGGAAGGAGCCACGCCCGGGCCGTCGAAGCCATCCGTTCGGACATGTCCAACCGGCCCAAGAGGGGCAAGCGCAAGCCGCCGCCCACACGTGCCAGACGGTCGCTGCTGGCGAGCCGCCCGTCGCTGCGCGTCCTGGCACCCGAACTCGAGCCTCACCACCTCGACATCCTCGGCCTGGCGCTGATTGCGCTGGGCGTGTTCATGGGGGGTGTCGCCTACCTGGGCTGGTCGGGTGGTGCCCTCGGGAACGGCTCGATCCACCTGTTCCGACTGGCGTTCGGGGCTCTTGGCTACGCCGTACCGGCGGCGCTGATCGCCGGCGGCGCGCTGGTGCTGCTGCGCGAGCTGCGCCCACCTGCACGGCCGATGCGTACCGGCCTCATCAGCCTGGTCTGCTCGCTGACGCTGGCGCTGGCGGCCGGCACGTTGGGGCTCGGCCCCGGCCGGGCCGCAGCGCAGGCGTTCTGGCACGCTAAGGCGATCGAGTCGCGCGGCGGCATCCTCGGGGAGGCCGAGCTGTGGCTCGTCTCGCACCTGCTCTCGACGCTCGGCGCCCACATCCTCGCGGTATTCCTGTTCCTCGCCGGGCTGATCCTTGTGACCGGGGCGACGCTGGCGTCGGTGATCCGCGCGACCGGCACGCAGTTGGCCGGCACGAGCCGGGCGCTGAGGCGCTCAACGGAGGAGCTGGCGGCGACCGTCGCGCGCCGTCCAGCCACGGCGGCCGCCCGGGCGGCGGCCGGCTTGGACGAGGTCCCCGGCCCGCTGCTGCCGCCCGAGCCCGACACGGCCGAGCTCGTCGTGCGGGCAACGCATGTGGAGGCGCCCCCGATCGAGGGGCCGGTTGGCGACGAGGACGAGGCGCGCGGGGAGGACGAGGCCGACGAGCAGGCGGCGCTAGCGCGCCCTCCGGAGCCCGAGCCCGAGGATTTGACACCGCAGGGCCGCTACCGAGCGTCGATCACCGACGATCCCGCGTTCGAGTGGCGCGTGCCGACGCCGCGCTTTCTGGTGCGCTCGACCGGCGAGAGCGCCAAGCCGGACACCGCCGGGCAGGAGCAGGTCGCCGCGACGCTGCTGGAGACGCTCGGGCACTTCGGCATCGAAGCGAAGGTGATCGGTCGCGTGACCGGGCCGCACATCACCCGCTATGAGCTGCGTCTGGCCCCCGGCACCAAGGTCTCGAAGGTCTCGCAGCTGAAGGACGACCTGGCGTACGCGCTGGCGGCGACCGACATCCGCATCCTCGCGCCGATCCCAGGCAAGCAGGCGGTCGGAGTCGAGGTCCCGAACGCGCGGCGGCGGATCGTCCATCTCGGCGACGTCTTCCAGGACCCGCCGGCCGACTGGTCGCCGCTGACCGTCTGGCTCGGCAAGGACATAGCGGGCCGCGCGATCGGCGCTGACCTGGCGAAAATGCCGCACCTGCTGGTGGCGGGCACCACCGGCTCGGGCAAGTCGGCGTGTGTGAACGCGATGCTGTCTTCGATCCTCCTGCGGGCGACGCCCCACGACGTGCGCCTCGTGCTGGTCGATCCCAAACAGGTCGAGCTGAACCACTACGAGGGCATCCCGCATCTGCTGACGCCGGTCATCACCAGCCCGCGCATGGCGGCCAATGCGCTCCAGAACCTGGTCAAGGAGATGGAGCAGCGCTACGGGACGATGTCTCTTGCCCGCACCCGCTCGCTGCCCGAGCTGAACCGCGCCCGCCAGAAGCGCGGCGAAGCCCCGCTGCCGTACGTCCTGTGCGTGATCGACGAGCTCGCCGACCTGATGATGGTCGCCCCGGCCGACGTCGAGGACTCGATCATCCGTCTGGCGCAGAAGGCCAGAGCGGTCGGGATCCACCTCGTGCTCGCGACCCAGTCGCCCCGGGTTGACGTGATCACCGGCATGATCAAGGCAAACGTCCCCTCGCGCATCGCATTCGCGGTTTCCAGCCAGACCGACTCGCGCGTGATCCTCGACCACAACGGCGCCGAATCGCTGCTCGGACAGGGGGACATGCTGTTCTCGCCGGTCGGCTCCTCGAAGCTCCAGCGGATCCAGGGGGCTTGGATCGACGAATCCGAAATCGCGCGGCTCACCGACGAATGGCGCCGTCAGGGTGAGCCGGAGTTCCACGAAGAGCTGCTCGAGCAGGTCGAGTCAGCCGACGACGGTTCCTCGGAGGATGATGGCTTCAGCCCCGACGAGGATCCGTTGCTGGAGGAGGCGATCGCGCTCGTCGCGCAGATGGGAACTGCCTCGACCTCGATGCTCCAGCGCCGCCTGCGGCTCGGTTACACGCGCGCCGGACGACTGATCGACATGCTCGAGCGGCGCGGGATCATCTCCGGCTACGAGGGTTCCAAGCCCCGCCAGGTGCTGATCGGCGAGGCAGACGTGCCGCGGATCCTGGCGCATCTGGCCGAAGCTGAAGGGGCCGCGTCGGGCGCCTCGACGCGTCCGGACGGCGAGTAGCGCCGCAGTAGCCTTTCGCCGATGGCTGACATCGGCTCGACACTGCGGGAGGCGCGGATGCGCTCGCGGATCGACATCAGCGAGGTCGAGAGCCGCACGAAGATCCGCGCCAAGTATCTGCGCGCGATCGAGAACGAGGAATGGGACCTGCTGCCCGGGCCGGTGTACATCAAGAGCTTCCTGAGGACCTACAGCGACTTCCTCGGCCTCGACAGCCGCATGCTGGTCGACGAGTTCAAGCGGCAGTACGAACGGCCCAACGACCACGACCTGCGGCCGATCTCGTCGCTGACGCGGGAGCGCGAGCGGGCCGCGCGCGGGCCACTGCTGCCGTCCTGGGCGATGATCGGCTTCGTGCTTGTGATCGTTGCAGTCGCGCTGTACGCGCTCGGCTCGCTTGGATCGAGCTCCAAGAACACGCCGATCACGACAGGGCATCACGCGACGCGAAAGCACCGGCGCTCGGCGCACCACAGGACCACGCCGGCGCTCAAGCCGACCGCCGTCACGCTCCAGCTGGTACCGACCGGCACCGTGTACGTCTGCCTGGTCGACGGGACCGGTAAGCAGCTCATCCCGGGACGGATCTTCAGCGCCGGCGAAACGATCCCGCCGCAGACCGCCCCGAAGCTGCTGCTGACGCTCGGCAACGCCGCGGTGCAGATGAAGGTCAACGGCAAGGCCGTCCCGGTCGCCGCATCGCCGACCTCGATCGGTTTCCTGCTTCAGCCAGGTGGCGACAGCCCGCTGCCACCCGCCCAGCAGCCTCGCTGCCCATGAGCTCGGGTGGCCCCGCGAGTCGTGGTGCCGCGCGATCAGCGCCGGTCCGCGCGGGAATCCTGATCACCGGGACCGAGGTGCTGACCGGGATCATCTCCGACCGCAACGGGCCGTGGTTGTCGGAGCGGATGCGCGAGATCGGGGTCGATGCCGCGATGATCCAGATCGTCGGCGATCGGCGCGAGGACATGCTCGCCGCGCTGCGGTTCATGGCCGACTCGGGCATGGCCCTGATCGTCACGAGCGGCGGCCTCGGACCGACCGCCGACGACCTGACCGCGGAGGTGGTGGGGGAGTTCGCTGGGCGCGAGATGGTGCTCGACAACCGGCTTGAGGCGCTGATCGGCGAGATCCTGCGGCCGCTGATGCAGCGCTGGCCGGGCCTCGACGCCGACGCGATCAGGGTCTCGAACCGTAAGCAGGCGGTGATCCCGCGCGGGTCGACGGTGCTTGACCCGGTCGGCACCGCGCCCGGGCTCGTGGTGCCGCCCCGGGAGGGCGTGCGGCCGACGGTGGTCGTCCTACCGGGCCCCCCGCGCGAGCTGCAGCCGATGTGGGAAATCGCCCGCGCGACTGAGGCATTCGCGGCGGCGATCGCGGGCGCGACCACCTACGAGCGCGAGATCGTGCGGCTGTTCGGGATCCCGGAGTCGGAGATAGCGAACACGCTTCGGGACGCCGCGGCGGCCGGACTGGAGCTGGACACGCTCGAGATCACCACGTGTCTGCGCCGCGGCGAGATCGAGGTCGCCACACGCTTTGAGCCACCGGCGGCCGACGACTACCGCGCGTTGCTCGATTTTCTGCGTGAGCGTCACGCCGACACGCTGTTCTCCGAAGACGGCTCGACCGTCGACGAGCAGGTTGTGGCGATGCTCGCGGGCCGCCGGATCGCGGTCGCGGAGTCGTGCACCGGGGGGCTCATGGCGGCCCGGCTCACCGAACGGGCGGGGTCCTCGGAGTACTTCGCAGGGGGCGTGATCGCGTACTCCAACGAGGCGAAGGTGGCGCTCGCCGGAGTGGAGCGGGCACTGATCGAGCGCGTCGGCGCGGTCTCGCCGGAGGTGGCGGCGGCACTGGCGGACGGCGCGCGCGCCCGCTTCGCGACCGATATCGGGGTCGGGATCACCGGCATCGCCGGTCCCGGCGGCGGGACCGAGGAGAAGCCGGTGGGCCTGGTTTGCTTCTCGGTGACAACGGATCAGGCGCGCGTCACGCGGAGCACCCGCCTGCCCGGGAACCGTGCCGACATCCGCGACCGCGCCACCACGGTCGCGATGCACCTGCTGCGCCGGCTGCTTGCCGGCGAGGACGACGCCGTCCGGCCGCCGGACGCCGCCGCGCCGGCCGCCGAGCGTCGATGAACGACGAGCGGGCGCGGCTGTTCGTCGCGCTCGAGCTACCCGGCCAGGTGCGCGAGGCGCTGACGAGGTGGTGCTCGGACGCGCTACGCGAGGTGTCGGGCGTGCGGCCGCTGGGGGTCGAGTCGCTGCATGTGACCCTGTGCTTCCTTGGTCTACGGCCGGCACGGGAAATCGAGGCGGTCGCCGCTGCGCTCCAGAACGTGGGCTGGCGGCAAAAGGCACCGCTGTCGCTTGCCGAGCCGCTGTGGCTTCCACCGCGCCGGCCGCGGGTGCTCGCGGTCAGGCTGAGCGACAACGCTGGCGCTCTCGCCGCCGCGCAATCTTCGCTGTCCGACGCGCTGCAGGCCGGCGGCTGGTACCTGCCCGAGTCTCGGCCATTTCTCGCGCACGTGACCGTGGGACGCGTTGCGAAGGGAGCCCGGGTGAGACGGCTGGAGCTGCCGCCGCCGCCGCGGCTGGAGTTCGAGGGCGCCGAGATCACGCTGTTTCGGTCGCGCCTGTCGGCGTCCGGGGCGCGGTATGAGCCGCTCTCGAGCGTCGTGCTGGGGTCGGGCGAACAGCCGGCCGATCCGGTCGCGGTCGTGGAACGGTTTCACGCCGCACAGGCAGCCGCATACGCCGGCGAAGACGCCTCCGGGTTGCGGCAGGTGCTCTGCGAGGACGTCGTGTGGCATGTGCCGGGACACAGCGCGATCGCGGGCGAGCACCGCGGACTCGAGGCGGTGCTTTCCTACCTGGAGCAGCGTCGCCGGATGACCGACTCGACATTTCGCGTCATCGTCCATGGAATCGCGCTGATCGGCGACCGCGTCGTGCAGCTGGCAGGTGGGCGCGCCAGCAGGCGCGGCCAGCAGCTGAGCTGGGAGACCGTCGGCGTGTTCCGGGTGGCGGACGGCCGCGTCGCCGAGTGCTGGCTGGTGCCGTTCGACCTCGACCGGTTCGACGAGATCTGGTCTTGACGCGCATCGGCGTTGTCGGTCACGTCGAATGGGTCGACTTCATCCCGGTCGATCACGTTCCGCACCCGGGTGAGGTGGAGCACGCTCTCGGGGCGTTCGTTCGCGCCGCGGGGGGCGGGGGGGTGGTCGCCGCGGTGCTCGCCGAGCTCGGCGCTGAAGTCGACTTCTTCTGCGCGCTCGGGCATGATGGCCCGGGGCAGGCGGCCGCACGTCAGCTGGGCGACCGCGGCGTGCACATGCACATCGCTTGGCGCGAGCAGCCAACGCGGCGGGCGGTTACGTTCCTCGACGCGCTGCGCGAGCGGACGATCGTGACGATCGGTGATCGGCTGGCGCCGGCGGCCGCCGACGAGCTGCCATGGGAGCGGCTGCGCGACGCCGATGGCGTTTACTTCACGGCGGGCGATGCCCCTGCCCTAAGCCTGGCCCGCGCCGCGCGCGTGGTGGTCGCATCGCCGCGCGCTCGCTCCGCGCTTGCGGCCGAAGGCCCGCAAATCGACGCGCTCGTGTTCAGCCGTCACGACACGAGCGAGTGCGAGTGGGCCGGGCGGGTCGCCGCGCGGGCGCGGCTGCTCGTCGCCACTGAGGGTGCGGCCGGCGGCAGCTGGTGGGGCGACTCGACTGGGCGGTGGCCGGCCGTGCCGCTGCCGGCGCCGCCACGCGACGCGTATGGCTGCGGCGACTCGTTCGCGGCCGGCTTCACGTTCGGGCTGGCGGCGGGGATGCCGGTCGCCGAGGCCGCCGCGCTTGGCGCGCAATGCGGCGCGCGCTGCCTGACGCGGGCGGGGGCGCCATGAGGCGCGCTGCCTGACGCGGGCGGGCGATGAGGCGCGCTGCCTGACGCGGAGGGGCGATGAGGTCGAGCGCGGCCGTCAGAGTGGGCCGCGCCGGCCCCCGAACGGGCCTCGCCGGCCACGAGTCTGCAACCCGCCAGCTCGCGAGCGGCGGTAGATCCACACGACCAGCATCGAGAACAGCACCGACAGGAGCAAGCCACCGCCATGCCGGTGCAGCACGTACCACGAGAACAGCCCGGCGCTGAATGTCCCGCACAGCCCGACCAGCACGGTCATGCCGATTCCCATCGGATCCGGGCCGGGCAGCAGCAATCGTGCCAGCGCCCCGACGAACAGCCCGACGAAGAACAGGATGATCAGGTAGACGATAAGTCCCACGTAGTCCATCGTACCCCGGCGAAGGGTTGCCTATCCGGATCCGTGCCTGGCGTGGGTGAGGGCGAAGCGAAGCGCGCCGGCCCCGGCACCGCAGTCTTGCCACACATTTGTTGGCCTCTTTTGACGGATGTGTCTTGTTCGGTCACATGGCTTGGCCCTAGCGTGTCGTTCCGTCCGCTGTCGGTCCTACCGTGGCGGGTTCAGAGCGCACAGAACAAGGAGCCGACGAGCAGATGAGCGAGCAAGAGAAGGCCGGCACAAAGCCAGGCGCCGCCCCCGACGGAAAAGCAGATGCGAAGCGTCAGGCGGCGCTCCAGGGCGCGCTGACGCAGATCGAGCGGCAGTTCGGCAAGGGGACCGTGATGCGGATGGGCGACCCTGGCGCCCGTGTCGCGGTCGATGCGATTCCGACGGGCGCTTTGCCGCTCGACATCGCGCTCGGGATCGGCGGCGTCCCGCGCGGACGGATCATCGAGATCTTCGGCCCAGAGTCCTCGGGTAAGACGACGCTCGTCTACCACATCCTCGCCGAGGCCCAGAAGCTCGGCGGAGTGTGTGCGTTCATCGATGCCGAACACGCGATGGACCCCCTGTATGCCCGCCAGATCGGCGTCGACATCGACGAGCTGCTGGTCTCCCAGCCCGACTACGGCGAGCAGGCCCTGGAGATCGTCGACATGCTGATCCGATCGGGCGCAGTCGACGTGATCGCGGTCGATTCCGTCGCCGCGCTCACTCCACGCGCGGAGCTCGAAGGCCAGATGGGCGACCAAAGCGTCGGCGTGCAGGCCCGCATGATGTCCCAGGCGATGCGCAAGATCACGGGCGGGCTCAACCGCACGCAGACGCTGTGCGCGTTCACCAACCAGATCCGCGAGAAGGTCGGCGTCATGTTCGGGTCGCCCGAGGTGACGACCGGCGGACGCGCGCTGAAGTTCTATGCCTCGCAGCGGCTGGACATCCGGCGGATCGAGACGCTCAAGGACGGCACCGAGGCGGTCGGCAACCGCGTGCGCGTGAAGGTCGTCAAGAACAAGGTGGCGGCGCCGTTCAAGCAGGCCGAGTTCGACATCGAGTTCGGCAAGGGGATCTCGACCTCGGGCTGCCTGATCGACTACGGGATCGAGCACAACATCATCACGAAGTCTGGCTCGTTCTTCTCCTACGGCGAGGAGCGGCTCGGGCAGGGCCGTGGCAACGCCAAGGCGTTCCTCGATGAACACCCGGAGGTTGCGAAGGAGATCGAGAACAGGATCTACGAGACGCTCGGTATCGGCCGCGATCTGGTCAAGCCGATCGAGGGACGGGAGGGGCCACCGCTCGCCGCCGTCGAGGCGGTGCCGGCGGCCGGAGACAGAGCCGCATAGCGCATCCATGGATGAGCTGGCGCTCGAGCTTGCCTATCGATACCTGGCTCGCCGCGATCGCACGATCGCTGAGATGCGGTCGCATCTCAGCGGGCGCGGCATCGACGCCAGCGCGATCGAGACCACGATCGAGATCCTCCGCGACCAGCGTTACCTCGATGACGCTCGTTTCGTGCGGCTGTTCGCGCAGGACAAGCGCCAGCTCGAGCAATGGGGCAGCGAGCGGATCAAGCGAACGCTGATCGACCGCGGCATCGACCGCGACCTGCTCGACGCCGTCGACGAGGGTCAGGCGGCGGGGTCCGAGCTCGAGCGCGCGCTCGAGCTGTTGCGGGCGCGCTGCCCCCGCCCACCGCGGGATCGCCGGGACCGGGATCGCGCACTCGGGCTGCTGCTGCGCCGGGGCTATGCGGTGGAGTTGGCCGTGGAAGCGCTCGCGGCGTTCGCGCGTGAGCGCGGCCACGAGCCGACATCAGCGCCGATCCCCGCCCTGGACCACCCCACCTGGACAAACGTTGGCAGCGGCGCTCAGAGCGGTCGGTCCGGAGTAACGTAAGCCGCTCGAATGGCTGGGAAGCGCACTCGACGCGCCGCCGTTGGCGCGTTCGTCGTCTGCACGACGTCGGCAGCGGTTGCGATCGCGGCCGCGCATCACCCGCATGCCGCACGCCGTCACCCGCCACCGGGTGGCGGCTCGCCCAGCCGTAACTACCGCGGGCACACCTCACAGCACCAGACGATCTCGTTCACGATCTCCGGCGGCTCTGTCACAAAGCTTCAGTACTCGATCATCGATAAGTGCACCGGTGCCTCCAACGTCAAGGACCACGACAGCAGCTTTCCGCCGATGCGGATCAGGGCCTCGAAGTTCGGCGGCACCTTCGTCGACCGCAGACACGCCGCCACCGCTGTGGTCAAGGGAACCGTCTCCGGGCAACGCGTGAGCGGATCGCTGAGCGACAGCGTGCGCTTCCGCGGCCACGCCTGCCACGGCAGCGCCACGTTCAGCCTGACCTGACGGCCGCACGCGCGAGCCCGCGTCAACGCCATGGTTTGCGCCTTCAGGCCGCCAGTATTACGATGCCGGTAGCGAACGAATGGCCCGAGAGGCCACAAAACACCAGCAAATCACGTAGATCTTGGATTCCGGACTCAGAGTTGACGGCAATCGCAACCTCGTGGGCCCGCCCGTTGACGTCGGGCGCCCGCCCGCACAGACCAGACATCACAACGCTCAGCTAGCCGCCGCCTGAAGGGCACGAGATCGCCATTTCCGGCATCCGTTCGTGCACCTCGCACGGGCCGCTCGGTCGCTCCCAAAAGATTAAAGAGTGGAGTAGGCCCGGGCCTCCATCCGGGCCTCCAGGAGAGGAACGACCATGGACATCATCGGTGCTGCAGCGCTGATCGCGGTCGGAATCGTGCTCGCCGCGGTGGTCTACGGCCGGACACACGCAGCGCGGCCAGCTGCAGACGCACCTCCGAGCCACAACCCGGAGGACGTTGACGCCGAACTGGCCGAGCGCTCGGCGTCGCTTGCCAAGCGCGAGGAGGCGCTGCGGCGGCGGGAGGCGGCGCTCGACACCGAGCGCGCGGCCCTCGCCGACGCCCAGCGGGAGCTGGAGCGCGCGCTGGAGCGAGTCTCAGGCCTGTCGGCCGCAAAGGCCAAGCAGTTGCTGCTCAAAGAGGTCGAGGACCAGGCCAAGCATGACGCCGCCAGGCGGATCCGCCAGATCGAGGAGGAGACCAAGCGCGAAGCAGAGCGACGTGTTCGCAACATCCTGTCGGTGTGCATGCAGCGTCTGGCGGCCGGCCATGCGTCGGAGACCACCGTCTCGGTCGTGCAGCTGTCGGCCGACGACATGAAGGGCCGCATCATCGGCCGGGAGGGGCGAAATATACGCGCGCTCGAGAACCTGACCGGGGTGGACTTCATCATCGACGACACCCCTGGGGCCGTCGTCCTGTCTGGTTTCGACGGTGTCCGCCGTGAGATCGCCCGGCTCACGCTCGAGAAGCTGCTCCAGGACGGACGGATCCATCCCGCCCGAATCGAGGAGATGTACTACCAGGCGCGGTCCGAGCTCGAGGCACACATCGTCGAGCTCGGAGAGCAGGGCGTCCTCGAGGCTGGGGTGCAGGGCGTCCACACCGAGCTGATCAAGCTGCTCGGGCGGTTGAAGTTCCGCACCAGCTACGGCCAGAACGTGCTGGCCCACTCGATCGAGGTGGCGCGACTGGCGGCGATGATGGCCGACGAGCTCGGAGCCGGTGCCAAGACCGCGAGGCGCGCCGCGCTGCTACACGACATCGGTAAAGCGGTGACCCACGAGATCGAGGGACCGCACGCGCTGGTCGGCGGCGAGCTCGCGCGCAAATACGGCGAGTCCGAGGCGGTTGCGCATGCGATGGAGGCTCATCACAACGAGGTCGAGCCGCAGACGATCGAGGCGGTGATCGTCCAAGCCGCCGACGCGCTGTCCGGGGCCCGCCCCGGCGCCCGTGGCGAGTCGCTCGAGCAGTACGTCAAGCGGTTGCGCGACCTCGAGCAGATCGCGACGCGCCACAAGGGTGTCGACAAGGTCTACGCGATGCAGGCCGGTCGCGAGATCCGCGTGATGGTCGCGCCTGGCGCAATCGACGATGACGCGGCGACGCTGCTCTCTTACGAGATCGCGCGAGAGATCGAGAAGGAGCTGGAGTATCCGGGCCAGATCAAGGTGACCGTCATCAGGGAGTCGCGCGCGGTGGAGTACGCGCGGTGAGGAACGCGCGGGCGGTGCGCCGTTTCTGGCACGGCGCGCGCCGTTTCTCGCCTGCTGCTGCCGGGTAGATTCCGAGCCTCTGAAGCGGGTCGAGGTTAGGCGGCAGGTAGGCGGTTCCGGGCCCGCGAGCCGCCGGAAAGAGAGGATACGTGGGTAGGCAACTCGGGGATTCCTGGTCACGGAAGACGTCACGGCTCGCAATTTGCGCCGGCATCTGCGCCCTGATCTGCGGCGCCAGCGCGGCGGGCGCCAGCGCGACCCTCCGAGCCCACGGCCAGCTGCTGTCGCTGGCGGGCCACAGGCACAGCTCTTCTCATCACAAGCGCGGCACTTCACGCCACCACGTCTCCGCCCAGTCAACGAATGCCAACCAGAGCAACAACTGGTTCGGATACAACCAGGGGGCGCTGGAGCAGGGCGGCAAGCTGTTCCACTCGATCACCGGCGACTGGACCGTCCCCACCGCTACCCAGCACACTCCCGGCCAGGCCGAAGCGTCCTCCGACTGGATCGGGATCGGCGGCGGCTGTATCGACGCGGGGTGCACACTGACCGATCCGACGCTGATCCAGACCGGAACCGAGCAGGATGTCTCCTCGTCGGGCGCGCCGTCCTACTCGGCTTGGTATGAGCTGATTCCCGCACCGTCGCTGACGATCTCGATGACGGTCGCCCCGGGCGATCACATGCACGCCTCGATCGCCGAGGTGGTGGCGGGTTCTGAGCTCTGGAAGATCACGCTCCAGGACGTCACCCGCAACGAAACGTTCACCACCACCGTTCCGTACCCCTCGACGCACGCAACCGCAGAGTGGATCGAGGAGACGCCGCTGGAGATCGGAACCAACGCCGGCCTTGCGGCGCTCCCCACCCTTACCGACCCCGCGTTCGATCTGGGCACCGTCAACGGCGCACCCGCGAACCTCAAGCCCTCTGAGGAGATGCAGCTGGTCGACTCAAACGGCAAAGTGATCGGTACGCCGTCCGCGCCGGACTCAGACCTCGACGGCTTCGGTGACTGCGCGTGGTCCACGTCGTGCTCACCGCCCGGTAGCTAAGGCGCCGCTCGCTGGCCGCGGGCCGCGCCGGCCGGCCCGCTGAGCTGCGAGGCGGCAGTCGCGTACGGTGAGAGATTGCTTTCCCGAGCGGGCAGAAGAGCCTGCGCGTCCTAACATCGCTTCGGCGAATGCCAGCACAGATTCTGGTGATCGAGGACGAGCCTGGGATCGTCGACTTTCTCGAGCGTGGCCTGCGTGCCCACGGCTTCGAGGTCCGTGCTGCGCCGGACGGTGAGACCGGTGCCGACGCAGCGCTGAACGAGCAGATCGATCTGGTCCTGCTGGACATGATGCTGCCCGGGCGCAGCGGTCTCGAGGTGCTCCATGACCTGCGCCGATCCAAGCCCGAGCTACCGGTGATCGTGCTCACCGCGCGCGGCGAGGTGGAGGACCGAGTAACCGGCCTCGACGCCGGCGCCGTCGACTACATCGTCAAGCCGTTCTCGATCCACGAGCTGGCTGCGCGGATCCGCGCCCAGCTCCGTGTGGCGGCCAACGTTCCTGCGACGACGCTCGCAGCTGGCGACATCCACGTGAACATGCTGACGCGCGAGGTTCATCGCGGAGGCGAGCTCGTCAGGCTGTCGGCGACGGAGTTTGACCTGCTGGTGTACCTGATGCGCAACCGCGCCCAGGTCCTCTCGCGCGATCGGATCCTGAAGGTCGTGTGGGGGTACGACCACGATCCCGGAACCAATGTCGTGGACGTCTACATCGGCTACCTGCGGCGCAAGCTGCGCCGCGGCGGCCAGGAAGCACCGATCGTCACCGTGCGCTCGGTTGGCTATCGGTTCGATGCGAGCGGCGATTAGACGGGTTCTGCCCGCGGGGCTGCGCTGGCGCTTCGCCGGCTGGGTCGCCGGCGTGCTGCTGGTGTCGATCGCTGCGCTGTTCATCGTCGTCTACGAGGACACCGGCACACAGCTCTCGAGCCAGATCGATCGCGACGTGGCAAGCGACACCGCACAACTCGCACAGGTGCTTGCACCGTTGCAAGGATCTACGGCGAGCCGCGTCGCTACGGTCGCGAGGACCTACGTGCAGGGGCAGCCCTACACCGCGACCTCGACGCTGCTGTTCGTGCTCGTCCCCGGCCAGGTCACCGCCAGCAACCACCTGGAGGTGTTCGGCGCCGCCGGTCCAGAGAGCGGCGAGACCCCGGCCGAACAGCAGCGGGAGAATCGGCTCGGTCTTGCTTTGCTGGTCCCGCATGTGGGCTACTCGACCCGCGCCGTCCCCGACGTCGGCCGCATGCGGATCCACGAGCAGGTGGTCGCGCTCGGCGGCTTCAAGGCTGTGGTCGGCGCCGCCGAGCCGCTCGCGATCGTCCAAAGCGCTCAGCGCGGCGTGGCCCGCGCGTTCGTGCTGGCCGCCGCAATCACGCTGGGGCTCGCGCTGCTCGCGTCCTACTTCGTCGGCGCGCGGGTGTCCTCACCGCTTCGCCGGATGGCCGCGGTGGCCGCGCAGGTGGACGCGGGAGATCTCCTACCGCGCATGGACATCTCGCTGACCCAGGGGAGCGAGGTTCGGGTGCTGGCGGAGGCTTTCAACCACATGCTGGACCGGCTCTCGGAGTCCTTTGCAACGCAGCAGGATTTCATCGCGGACGCATCCCACGAGCTGCGCACGCCGATCACCGTGATCCGCGGTCAGCTCGAGGTGCTGGCCGCGCAAGCCAACCCGTCGCAGGAGGAGGTCCGCCGCGTGGAGCGCCTGGTCGGCGCCGAGATCACGCGGATCAGCCGGCTCGTCGACGACCTGCTCGTGCTGGCGCAGGCAGAGCGGGCCGAGTCGCTCCGAATTGAGCCGATCGATGTGCGGGCGTTCGTCGGCGATCTCTGGGACGGCGTGACCCCGACCGCCGATCGCCGCTTCGAGCTCGGCGAGGTCCCGGACGGAACGCTGAACGCTGATCCCGACCGGCTGGCTCAGGCGCTGCGCAATCTCGCCCGCAACGCGGTCGAGCACACCGCGGAGGGTTCAGGCCTCGTGAGGCTCGAGGTTGATCCCGGACACGACGGCCACATCGTGTTCAGCGTCCTCGACGACGGCCCGGGAATCCCTCTCGCCGAACGCGAGCGCGTGTTCGCGCGCTTCTACCGCACCGATCGCGGTCGCTCGCGGAAGGCGGGCGGCGCCGGCCTCGGCCTGGCGATCGTCCGCGCCACCGCACAGGCGCATGGGGGGGAGGTGCGCGCCACCGACGGCGTCAACGGCCGCGGCGCCCGCGTCGAGCTGAGCCTCCCCGGCTTCCACCGCGCTCAGGCGCGGGTCGGGTCGGGGGAGCGCACGGAATGGCATGATTGGTGAGATGTCGGACGGGCGCATTCCAGCTCTCAAGCGCTATCACGTAACCACGTTCGGATGTCAGATGAACGAGCACGACTCCGAGCGGATCAAGGGCATGCTCGAGTCGCTCGGGTACGCCCAGGCCGAGCGCCGTGAGAACGCGGATCTGATCCTGTTCAACACCTGCTCGATCCGGGAGAACGCGGACAACCGCTTCACCGCGCATCTCGGTGAGGCTAAACGCGTCAAGTCCGAGCGTCCCGAGACGATCGTCGGGGTCGGGGGTTGTTGGGCGCAGTCGGTCAAGGAGGAGGTGTTCGCGCGCTTCCCGTTCGTCGACGTCGCATTCGGCCCCGGACAGGTCCACAAACTGGCGGAGTTTCTGACGAGCGACTCGTTGACGGCACAGGGCTACTTCGAGTTCGAGGGGTTCACCGGGCATCTGCCCGCGAAGCGCGAGCGTGAGTTTCAGGCGTGGGTTCAGATCAGCGTCGGCTGCAATTGCCGCTGCTCGTACTGCATCGTCCCCTCGACGCGCGGACGCGAGGTCAGCCGCCCGCCGTCAGAGCTTGTGAGCGAGGTCGCAGCGCTCGCCGGGGAGGGAGTGCGCGAGGTGACGTTGCTGGGCCAGAACGTCAACTCGTACGGGCGCGATCTGCGCGGGACCGACCGCGCGAGCTTTGCAGAACTGCTTGCGATGATCGACGAGATCGATGGAATCGAGCGGATCCGCTACACGAGCCCTCATCCGAAGGACATGCGGGAGGACGTGATCCGAGCACACGCGGAGCTGCGCTCGCTCTGCCAGCACATCCACCTGCCGCTGCAGTCCGGATCGACGCCGATCCTCAAGCGGATGCGCCGAACCTATTCGCGCGAGCGCTACCTGGACCGAGTCGCGCTGATCCGCGAGCATGTCCCGGACTGCGCGCTCACGACCGACATCATCGTGGGCTTCCCCGGCGAAACCGAGACGGACTTCGAACAAACGCTCAGCGTGGCGGAGGAGGTCGGCTACGACGGCGCGTTCACCTTCATCTACTCGCCTCGGCGCGGTACCGAGGCCGCGACACTGCCCGATCAGGTTCCGCACGAGGTCAAGGTCGAGCGAATGCAGAGGCTGGTCGAGGTCGTCCAGCGGCGCGGACATGAACGGGCGCAGCGGTTCGTTGGCCGCGCGGTCGAGGTGCTGGTCGAGGGTCCGTCGCGCACCGATCCGAGCCGCATGCGCGGACGCAGCAGCCACAACAAGGTTGTGAACTTCTCGGGCCTCGGCACGCCGGGCGAGCTCGTGCAGGTCGAGATTACGGCCGCGACAAGCCAGACCCTGTCCGGGCGGGAATCGCTCCTCAGCCGCGCGACGCGCTAGACATTCGTCCAGGTCCGGCGGCCCATCCGGCTGGATATTCGTTGAGCAGCGCCGGTCGGCCAGACCACATACGACGTCGCGGCCGAGATCTTCGCTGTGGGGTTGACTCGCGGAGCAGCCGGGACTTGACCGAAGACTGCGGTTCGGTAAGCACGGTCCCGGCGGTCGCGCTGATCGCCCCCGGCGGCTGGGTCCGCCACAGCACCGACGCCTTCCGAGCTCGCTACGCAAGCGACAAGCTGCCGGCAACGCAGCGGCCGGTCCTCGAACGCGTTCTCAGTGGTCAATCCGATCGAGGCCTAGTCGACGTTGACGGACCCGGCGCGCTCCTCGAGGCGGTCACGGACGCGCGCGGTGCTCGGCTCGCTCTCCTGACCCTGGCGCAGGACAAGTCTGTCTACGGCGTCGCCAATGCCTTGTTGGCAGCGCCGCTCGACGAGAGCCCCGCGATCCTCTACCTGAAGGATCTCGACGGCCGGTACCTCCGGGTCAATCGTCGCTACCAGGAATGCTTCGGTATCGAGGAAGACCGGCTGCTCGGCTTCACGGATCGTGAGCTGCAACCGAGCCAGACAATCGACGGCCCACGCCTTCGAGACGAGCCACCTCCCGCCAACGAGCCCCTACAGCTCGAGTACATCGTCGCCGGCTTTGAGAACAGGCCGCCGCTGGCCGCGCTGAGATTCGCAGTGCGAGACCGTGGTGGTGTGCCGATCGGAGTGTGCGGTGTCGCCGCTCCGCTCGTCGACGCGCGGGTCGCCCGCGCTGAGTGCACGCGGCTGATGCAGATCGAGCGCTGGAGCCGCATGGAGCCGGGTGAGGTTCGGAGCGAGCTCGTGGATGAATGGGGAGTGGTACCCGTGCGGGCGGACCCGGCGGTGCCCGAGACCTTTCACGACGGACGCAGCGACGGTCTCAGCGCGCAGCTGACCGCTGAGCGCGCGCGTGCCGGACAGCTGGAGGAGACGCTGGCCGGCCTGCAAGGCGAACTCGAAGCGCTGAAGGCCGCTCGGTCGGACCGCGAGGATGAGGTCCAGGCGGCACGTGAGCAAGCCGCTGGACTCGAACGTGCGCTAACACAAGCATTGCAGCGGGCCGACGACCTAACGGCCGAGCTGAGGGCCGAGCGCGAGCGGGCCGGACAGCTGGAGGAGATGGCGGCGGCGATACGCAGCCGGGTCGACGGGCTGGCCGTGGACCGAGACGGCGAGCTCCAAGCGGCGCGAGAGGAGGCCACACGGCTTATCGCGCAACTGACCGCCGAGCGCAAGCGCGCGGGACAGCTGGAGGACACCGTGGCCGGCCTGCGAAGCGAAGTCAACGAGCTGCGGGGTGGCGCATTAGACCAAGACGCCGAGCTCCAAGCGGCGCGTGAGGAGGCCGCCCGGCTCACCGCGCAGCTCACGGCGACACAGACTGAACTCGAAGCCGCGAACAGCCACGCCGCCCGCGCAGAGCAGGAGCGCGACCAAATCGCGAACCGCCTCGACGACCTAACGGCCGAGCTGAGCGCCGAGCGCGAGCGCGCCGGACAGCTGGAGAACACCGTGACCGGCCTGCGAAGCGAAGTCGACGAGCTGCAGGGTGGCGCGTCGGACCACGTACACGAGCAAGCCGAAGCCCTCGCCCAAGCCCAGCGGGACGTCGAACATGCGGTCATGAGAACGGTTGCCTTGGAACGCGAGGTCGAGCATTGGACTGAGCGCGCCGAGCTCGAGTCGGCCGCAGCTCATGTAGCTGAGGAGGAGACGGCTGCAGCCAACGCCCTGGTCGCGCAACTTCGCGAGCAACTGCGTGAGACACGAGCGCAGCTCGAGCTGCACGCTGAGCGGGTGCTCGAGACGACGCCGCCAGTGCATACCACCCGCTGGTCGCCGACGGCTCAACGGAACTTCTGCGCCGCGCTGGCGGGCGCTTCGGATTGGCGCCTGGGACTGAAGGACGTGGTCAAGGTAATCGGTTCACAAGGTGGCTGGGACGCAGCGATCGTGTGGTCTCCGGAGCGGCGGGATGTCCTCAAATGCGCGGCCATGTGGGTCGCCGATCACCAACTGAACGCCTTCGAGACATTCACATGGCAGCGCCTGCAGCCCGTTGGCACCGGTGAGCTCGGCACGGCACTCGCCGCGCCTGGAGCCACCTGGATCCGCGAGCTTGACACCGGCCAGGGCGGCGTGCTCGGGACCGCGGCGGCACACGGTCTGCGTTCCGCGCTGCTCGTTCCGATCCGCGACGGCGTCAACCCGATAGCCCTGCTCGAGCTGCTCACCCGTGACTCCATGGTTCCGGACCCGGAGCTCGAGATTTCGCTGGAGGCGGTCGGGCTCCAACTGGGGCAGTTCGCGCACCTATTGCGCGAGGGGGCAACGCCACACTGGCGGCTTGGACGGTTGTGAAGCATCCTTCCCCGTGCAGGCGTGCGCTCGGGCGCAGATCGTGACCGTTCAGGTGCCCGGCGGGCGGGGTGAGTGCGAACCAACGCGTTTCGTGGTGGCTGAGCCGCCACTTCCCGTCACGGTTCAGGTGCCCGGCGGGCGGGGTGAGTGCGAACCAACGCGTTTCGTGGTGGCTGAGCCCATCTCTGACATTCGTCTAGGCCAGTGGCACGCGGCGGTTGGACATTCGTTGAGCTGACGGCGCGCGGTGGGCGCGCAGCGGCCAGCGCGCCGAGATCCTGGATGTGGCATGGATCGACATCGCGGCGGGGGCTTAGATGGCGGTCGGTCATCCGGCCAGCACAATTCCCGCACTCGCGCTGGTCGGGGCCGGTGGGCGGGTACGCGAGAGCACGCACTCGTTCCGCGCCCGCTATTCCGGCAGCCTTCTCCCGGCTGAGCTCACCGCGATCGTCGAGCGTGTGCTTCGTGGCCAGGCCGACCGGGCCTTGAGCAATCTCGACGGACGGGGGGCGCGGCTCGACGCGGTCGTCGATTCCCGCCGGTCCCGGCACGCCCTGCTCACGCTGGTGCCGGAGACCGCGGCACCCGCCAGCCTCGGCGCGGCGCTGCTCGACGTCCCGATCGACGAGAGCCGCGCGATCCTGTACCTCAAGGACCTCGACGGCCGTTACCTGCGCGTCAATCGCCGCTACCGCGAATTCCTGGGCGTGGAGCAAGAGCGGCTGCACGGCCGCACCGACGCGGATCTCGGACCCGCCGAGACAATCGACGGGCCGCGGCTGCGCGAAGAGCAGTCCGACGCGCCCGAGCCGCTGCAACTCGAGTACATCGTCCACGGCTTCCAGGCGCGTCCGCCGCTGGCGGTGCTCAGGTTCCCAGTGCGCGACCACTCGGGGGAGCCGGTAGCCGTCTGCGGAGTTGCGGCGCCGCTGGCCGAGGCGCACGTAGCGCGGTCCGAGTGCGCGCGGCTGATCCGGATCGAGCGCTGGAGCAGGCTAGACCCCGAGACAGTGCTCGCAGAGGTGCTCGAGGGGTGGGGTGTCGCGCTGGTCGGGCCCGGATCGACCGTTCCGATCGAGGACGGCTCGCACACGTTGATGGCAGAGCTATCGCTGAGCCGTGAGCGGATCGAGCAGCTCGAACGAGCGCTGGTGGAGCTTCAGGCCCGGCTCGAACGGCTCGAGCGGGCGGAAGCGGCGGCAGGAGGCCCCGAACTCGAGCTGGTGCCTGGCTTCGAGTAACGCGGCCGTCAGCGCTGTCCCCAGGGCGCGGCTTGTCCGTCCGCCCGGCCTGCGAACATCTGTTCGTATGAGATGGAGCAACCTGACGCTCTCGGCGGAGGAGCGGGTGCGGCTGCCCGGCTACCGCGACGAGGCGGTCATCCGCCACTTCGAAGCGCCGGGCGCGATCCAGACCCGGTTCTACGAGGTCCGCGCCAAATCGATTCTGAACCGGGTTCCGGATGCGTCGATGGTGCCGTTCAGGTGGACGATCAATCCGTACCGCGGATGCACACACGCATGCCATTTCTGCGCCAGCGGCGAGACCCCGATCCTGGTTGCCAACGGCCGCCACAAGCCGCTGGAAGAGGTCGAGGTGGGCGACCGCGTGTACGGAACCGTGCGGCAGGGCCGTTATCGCAACTACGCGATCACCACCGTCCTCGACAAGTGGATCACGGTCAAGCGCGCTTACCGTGTGGTGCTGGCCGATGGAACTGAGCTGATCGCAAGCGACGATCACCGGTTCCTCACCAACCGAGGCTGGAAGCACGTCACAAACACGCAATCTGATCGGCTTGGCCGACCACACCTGACCACCCGCAACAGACTCGTCGGGACAGGAGCATTTGCCGATCAGCCGGCCGAGACGGCTGAGTATCGAAGTGGATACTTGTGCGGGATCGTCAGGGGTGATGGGACCGCGTGGGATCGACCCCCGATCGGGCGTCAGTCCGGCTCCTGGGGATTCCGGCTCGGGCTGACTGACCTCGAGGCACTGCGCCGGGCTCGCGACTTCCTGGCGGCGGTCGAAGCGCCGGCGAACGAGGGGCGCTTTCAGCGCACGGCGGGTTCGTACCGCGAGGTGACCTGGATCGCCGCCGGCAGCCGTTCATTGATCGATCGAGTCAGGGCGACGTCCGAGGGGCCGCTCCTGTCCAGCCGTAAGTGGTGCGCGGGCTTTCTCGCCGGCGTCTTCGACGCTGCGGGGTCGCGCAGCGCGTCCGTGCTTCGGATCGCGAACGCGGACCCGCAGATCCTCGGCTGGGTTGACGCATGCGCACGGCGTCTCGATTTCGACACCGAACGGGAGCGCATGCACAACGAAAATGGCTTGGGCTACATCCGCATCCGCGGCGGCCTCTCCGAGCACCTGCGCTTTTTCCATCTCACGGATCCGGCGATCACGCGCAAACGCTCGATCGAGGGTGAGGCGGTCAGGACGAACGCGAACTTGAAGGTCGAGGCGATCGAGCCCCTCGGGCGCGCGATGCCGCTGTACGACATCACGACCGACACCGGCGATTTCATCGCCAACGGCGTCGTCAGCCACAACTGCTTCGCGCGTCCGACCCACACCTATCTGGACTTCAACGCCGGCCGCGACTTTGAGCGCGAGATCGTCGTCAAGGTCAATGCGCCGGAGCTGTTGCGCGTCGAGCTGGCGAGACCGTCGTGGAAAGCGGAGCACGTCGCGCTCGGGACCAATACGGACCCCTACCAATGGGTGGAGGGCAGGTACAAGCTGACGCGCGGCATCTGGGAGGCGATGCGCGACGCCTCGAACCCGTGCTCGATTCTCACCAAGTCGCCGCTGCTGTTGCGCGACCTGGACTTGATGAAGCAGATCGCGCAGCGGACGGAGTTCGGCGCCGCACTGTCGGTGCCGACAATCGACGAGAAGGCGTGGCGCGCGACCGAGCCGCACACGCCCAATCCGAGAGCGCGGCTCGAGGCGGTTGCGGAGCTCACGCGGGCCGGTATCAGGACCGGCGTGCTGGTTGCGCCGCTGATGCCGGGGATCAACGACGATCCGAAGCAGGTGGCGAGGATCCTGGAGGCGGCTTCGGCGGCGGGCGCGGCATACGTGAGCGGGATCGCGCTGCACCTCCGTGGTGAGGTCAAGCAGCTGTTCTTCGAGTGGCTCGAGGAGAACCGGCCCGATCTGATCCCCCTGTACCGCTCGCTGTACCGGCGCGGGGCCTATATGCCGAGCGATGAGCGCCGGCGCCTCGCGGCTATGGTGAAGGGACCCGAAGTGGCTCCGGGGGAGCGCATGCGCGGCAGGATTAGGGAGCCGAGCCCGGTCGATCCGAGCCCTCGCCAATCTAGCGCGCACGCCGAGAGTTCGCGCTCGCTGCGCGAGGCTGCCGAGCAGGCACGGCTATTTTGATCGGGGCTTGAGGCAAGCCGATGAAACTGTCGCCGCACGGTCGGGGTAGGTTAGAAAACAGGGATCGGAGGAACCTGCGATTCAAGACATGCTGAGACGGCTGAAAACGCAGAAAGACCTGCATCTGGAGCGGATGTTCGAGACGCGCAGCGAGGCGTGGGAGCGCGTCGGGCTGGCGATGAACGTCAGCCAGCGGAGGTTGCGGCGCGCGCAGCGGCAGGCGGCGGTGCTGGTGCCGGCGCTGATCGCGGTGCTCGTGGCGTACTCATACCGAAAGCAGTTCTTCGGCGTCGGGCCGCACAGCTCGCTCCAGACGCCCGTGCGGATCGCGACCGTGGTCGCATTGCTGGCGCTCGGCTGGGCGGTGGCACGCGCCGTCGGGCGGGCTGCCGCTCCCACGTTCTTCCGGCGGATGGACCCCGCGACGGCCGGCACGGTCGGCTTTGTGATCCGGCTTGCGACGATCGCGATCACGCTCGTGATCGCGCTGCGGGTCGCCTCGGTCGACCCGGGCACGCTCGTCGCGGGCAGCGCGATCACCGCGGTCGTGCTGGGTCTAGCGGCCCAGCAGACACTCGGCAACTTGTTCGCCGGCCTGGTGCTGATCAGCGCCCGGCCCTTCCGGGTGGGCGAGCGGGTGCGGCTGCAAGCTGGAGCGGTCGGCGGCGCCGCCGAAGGCGTCGTCAGCTCGCTGGGGCTTCTGTACACGACGCTCGCGCGCGGCGAGGACCAGATCATGATTCCCAACAACGTCGTGCTGGCGGCCGCGGTCGTGCCGCTTCGGGAACCGGATTCGGTGGACGTCCGCGTGCGGCTCACCTCCGGCGTGAAGCCGAGTCAGGTGCAGGCGATCCTGGACGACCGGATCGGGACGCCGACCCGCGCGTCGGCGACGGTGCTGCTCGAGGAGGTCGACGGCGACGACGTGGTGATCCGCGTTCAGGCCACCCCCGAGCGCGCGGTGGACGGCGCGCGGCTCGCCGACGAGATCATCGACGCGCTGTCGTCGGTGACAGGCGAGCACGTGATGAGCCGCGACTAGTGCTCCCGACCCGGCACCTGGCCGAGTTCCTGCTGACCGTCTATGTCCTGATCCTGATTCCGGGACCGAGCGTGCTGTTCGTCGTGAGCCGTGGGGTGGCCCTGGGACGGCGGGCGGCGCTGGCAACGGTGCTCGGCAACGCGTCGGGGTTTGCCCTCCAACTCGCGCTCGTATCGGTCGGTGTCGGCTCGATCGTCGCCCGCTCGGACGCGGTGTTCACTGCGCTCAAGCTGATCGGCGCCGCCTACCTGGTGGTGCTCGGCATCCGCAACATTCGCGATCGCAAGGCGCTGGCGGCGCTCGTCGGCCGCCACTCCGCCCAGCCCAAGCGGACCCGGCGGGTCATCCGCGAGGGCTTCGCGGTTGGCGCGACGAATCCGAAGGGCGTGCTGATCTTCACCGCGGTGCTGCCGCAGTTCATCGAACGCTCCGCGGGTCACGTGACGCTTCAGCTCGCCACACTCGGCGCGATTTGCATCGCGATCGCGCTCCTCTCTGACGGGGCGTGGGCGATCGCGTCGGGAACCGCCAGGCAGTGGCTCGGGCGCGGCTCGAAGCGGCTCGAGCTGATGAGCGGCACCGGTGGGTTGATGCTGGTCGGGCTCGGCGTCGGGCTCGCGCTGACGAGCCGCCGCAGCTAGCTCGGCCCCTCAGCGCTTGTCGATCTGGCCGGCGGCGAGGTCGGCTGCGATCCGCTCGCCTCCGCCTCGGCGGCTCACCTCCGCCGCCAGCGCCGGTGCCAATGCGCCGAAGTTCGCCGCGACCCTCAGCGTCGCCGGGGCGACCTCGACCTCGGCTCGGTTTCGCTCGATCGCGCGCACCACCGCGGCGGCGACATCGTCCGGCGTTCTCGTGCCGACGAGCTTCGGCAGTTCGATGTTCGCCTCGGCGAACATGCCGGCGTCGCGGATGAAGCCCGGCAGCACCACCGAGACCCCGATGCCGTGCCCACGGAGATCCTCCCGGATCCCGAGCGCGAACCCCCGCAGCCCGAACTTTGTCGCCGAATAGACCGAGGACGCGGGAGAGGCGACCTTGCCGGCGAGCGAGGAGATGAACACCATATGTCCCGCCCGCCGGTCGATCATCGACGGTGCCAGCGCCCGCGCGAGCGCGATCGGCGCGCGGAGGTTCACCTCGAGCATCCGGTCGATCTGATCCTGAGTCAGCTCGGTCAGCATGCCGCTGGCGGGGACGGCGGCGTTCGCGACCAGGACCGTGACGTCGGCCTCGATTGCCGCCGCCGCAAGGCGCTGCACGTCCTCGCGAGATGAGAGGTCGCACGAGATCGCGCGGCCGCCCAGCTCGCCAGCGAGCGGCTCGAGCAGCTCCGTCCGGCGGCCGCTCAGCAGCAACGTCGCGCGGCGAGCGGCGAGCGCGCGCGCGATCGCCTGACCGATCCCGCCGGTCGCTCCGGTCACCAGCACGTTGGCGCCTGCCAGGTTCACGGCGCCGCAGTCTACGCCGGGAACACCGCCACGGTCGCGGTGAACCCGTGCAGAAAGCTCCGGTTGCCAACCGGGCCGATCTCACCGGCCGCGAAGAAGCCGGCGGCCGGGACGCCGCCGAGCTCGCGCTCGACCGCACGCGCGTCGTGGTCACACGCGCCGAACATCGCGCGGCCACGGCCGTTGCACGAGAACAGCAGCGCGCCGGCGACCGCTCCGCTGCGCCCGCCGAGCCGGCCGCGGAGCGCGCGGCGCAGATCGTCGTCGGCGGAGGCGGCGTCGCGGGCGTGCAGCCGCACGACCTGCCCCTCCCGCACGTGCGCCCCGACCAGCAGGCTTCCGGTCTCCGGCTCGGCGCCGAGCACGCCGCGGACGAGAAAGTCACCCTGCTCGTATTCGGGCTTGCCGCCGTCGATCACGATTCCGATCAGCAAGCCGCCTGCGATCAGCGCGCGCTCGTGCAGAGGCAGCTCGGCGATGATCTGCTCGACGGTTTCGAGCGCCGGCCGTCCGGCGAGCTCGTTGATCACGTTGCCCTCGGCGGCGGTGATCGTGACCTCGCGTCCTAGCGGGGCGGCGCCCTGAGAGACGCACGGCAGCACGTCGATTCCGTGCAGGGTGACGCCGACCGCGCCCTGCTCGCGGACCTCCTCACCGAAGAACAGCGCGCCGCCTCCCTCCGGCGTGCGCGCGCTCGCAACCCCGCCGAGCACGGGCACGTGCGGTTGCGCGCTCGCCAGCTCCGCGAGCAGGCGATCGGCCGGAAACGAGTAGGGATCGGCCAGCACGATCGTGGCGCTCGCGCCCGCCAGCTCTGGGATGCCCGCCAGTTCCTGTCCGTCGGCGCCGGGGGCGGCGTGGAACGGGACCGCCTCTCCGGCGCCTCCAAACGCCGCCGCCCAAACCGCCAGCGCCGTCACCGACTCGAGCTCTCGCCCGCAGCCGAGCACGCCGCCGGAGCCGCAGCCGGCCATCGTCGCGGGTGAGAGGACCGACTGGACGCCCTCGAGCGTCGCCTCCGGCGCCGCCAGATGGCTGCCACTCGCGAACACCAGCGCCAGGTCGACCGGCGTACCGGCGAGCGCCTGCGCTGCGGCCGACGAGGCCTCGACGGCGGCGTGGAGTGGATCGTGCTCGGTCGAGATCGCTGCCGCGATTTTCACGCTGCTGCCGGACACGGCTCCACGATACTCCGGCGCATGTCCCGTCCCGAGGTGATCGCGCTGTTCGGCCCCACCGGGGTGGGTAAGACGGCGGTGGCGGTCGCGCTCGCGGACCTGCTCCGGGGCCGGGGCGAGCATCCGGTGGCGGTGTCCGCCGACGCCCTGCAGGTGTACGCGGGCCTCGAGACGCTGACCGGCGTGGCCGGACCGGCCGAACGAGCGCGGCTCGAGCATCGGCTGATCTCGTTCCTGCCCGTCGACGCGAGCTTCAGCGCCGGGCAGTACGCAGAGCTCGCGCACGCCGAGATCGACGGTTTGCTCGCCTCGGGCCGCCGGCCGATCGTCGTCGGCGGCACCGGGCTATACCTCCGTGCGGCGCTGACCGAGTTGACGCTGCGGCCGCCGCCGCCTGCGGGAGTGCGCGAGCGCTGGCTCGAGCAGCTCGAACAGCAGGGACCTGAGGTACTTCATGGCACGCTCGCGCGGCACGCGCCGTGGGCGGCGGCGCAGATCGACCCGCACGACCGGCAACGGATCGTGCGCGCGCTCGAGCTGCTCGACGCGGGCGAGCTCGAGCCGCTCGAAGGTGACTCAGAGCTCTGGACGGGACAGATGCGCAGGCCGACGCTGCTGGTCGGCCTCGTCATGCAGCGCGAGCCACTCTACGCCAGGATCGATGCCCGAGTCGAGGAGATGATTTCGGCAGGAGTCCAGGAGGAGGTGCGCCGTGCCAACGCGGCAGGCGCGTCCGGCACAGCGCGCAAGGCGCTCGGCTTCGAGGAGCTACTGGCCGGCGACATCGATGCGATGAAGCGGCGCACCCGAAACTATTCAAGGCGCCAGCTGACATGGATGCGCAAGCTGGCCGGTGTCCACGAGCTCGACGTGACCGGCCGCTCGCCGGATGAGGTGGCGCGCGAGCTACTGCGCCTGTTCGTCGCCACCCAGCGTTAGCGGCGGCTCCAGTCGGGCGGGGTGCCGATCAGCACGTACCTGCCATCCGATGTCTGGATGATCTCGCCGCTGTCGCGCAGCGTGCGCAGCCCGATCGTCACCGACGGCCGGTACGCCCCGACCAGCTCTCCGAGAGCTTCGTGGGTGAGCCGGAACGGGATTCGGACTCCCTGCGCCGTGACTTGGCCCCAATTGCCACCCAGATGCCAGAGCATCGCAAGCAGGCGATCCTCCACCCTCTTGACGTGGCCGATCGCGCCGAGGTACGCGGTTGAATGCGAACGGCGCACGAGGCGCGCCGCGAACGCGACGGTCAGCTCTGGGCTCTGTCCGATCAGGGCGGTGATGCGATGGTCGAGTAGCGCCACGCGCGTCGGCGTGAAGACGCGCCAGTCAACCGCGGCCGGGATCGGCGACTCAGGTTGCTCCTGCCACGGGCGCATGATGTCGCCGGCGCCGAGCAGCTCGATCGAGGTTGCCCGACCGAGCCGCAGCCGCCTGCCGAGTAACCCATCAAGCAGCATCAGCCCGTAGGTCCGGTCGGGATCGCAGCGGGGAGGCTCCCAGCTGGCGTCCGCGAGCCGAGTCACCGGTGCGCGCAGCCACCACTTGTATCGCTCCCGGTGCTCTTCGGACAGGGTTTCCGCGAGCTCAGGATCTTCCTCCAAGAGGTAGGCGGACTCGCGGACAGTCTCGTCTGACTCGAGCATCCGGCGCAGCGCCGTGGGCTGCGCGTTGATCGAGCTCGCCGACAGCCTCGCCGCGTCCCGTCTGAGCTCGGCACTTCGCCTGCGGGCGAGCGCTGTCTGGCGCGCGAGCGCTTCCCTGGGGCGCTCGAGCGAGGACTCGTCCAGCTCAGCCGTGTTCTCGCGCGGTGCCCCGTCGCCCTTGGCCGCGTCCTGCGACATCACGTCTCGTTCCTCGGTCATCTCCACGGGCCTCGTCGGTACCGGTGCTCACCGTATCGCGGTACGGATGTTCACGGTATCGGTGTCAGGGGATACATGATGACTGCAGCCGCGAGCACCGCAACCCCCCAGGCGAGCACCAGCCGGCGGCGGCGGCGGAACCGTCCCAGCAGCATCGCGACCGCAACGTAGATTCCCGGCATCACGATCAGCATGTAGTACAGGTAGCTGGTACGGCTCCAGATCACGCTGAGCAGCTCGAACGGCACGAACGTCCCGAGCACCCACGCGAGCGCCAGCGCCGCGAGCGGTCCCGTCTGGCGGGTTGCGGGACGCCGCAGCGACAGCAGCGCAAGGACGAGCGCGGGCAGTGCCAGCGCGAGGATCGGCGGGCTGATCATCCCGAGGAAGTGGACCGCCGGGTGGATGTGGTAGAGCCCAGGGCTCGGGCGCGCGGGGTTGATGTTCAGATAGGTGATCGGCTTGTAATCCCCGAACCATTGCCATGGGTAGGAGGCGATGCCGCGCGGCCCGCCGGGGCTCGTCTGGCTCGCGCCGAAGCTCAGCATGTGCGCGATGTGCCCGAACGGGCCGCCGCCGACCGGCCGCCCGGTGGTGTAGTCGTAGGGCGGCGCGATCGCGTCCATCGCCGCCAGGAGCGCTAGGAACACGCCGGCCGCCGTCACCGCGCACGTCGCTATCCGCTGCAGCGCTCCACGCGCATCGCGGCTCCTCACCGCCGAGCGCCGCAGCATCTCGAGCAGCGCGAGCACCAGGATCGCGTCCGCGCCGACGAGCTTGAAGCACGCCCCGATCGCGACGACGACACCGGCGAGCAGCGTTCGCCCGCGCAGATACAGCGCCACGCTCCAGACCATCGCGGCGAGCACGTAGATGTCGAGCGTGGCGATCCGGCCCTGGACGAGGAACAGGTTGTCAAGCGCCATCAGTAGGCACGCACCAAGCGCGAGCCCCGAGCCCCCGCCCGCCGCGCACACCAGGGCGAACATTCCCAGCAGAGCCAGCGAGCCGAACACGACGCTTGCGATCCGCCACGCGAACGGGCCATCTCCGAACAGCTCAATCGAACCCGCGATCAGCAGCTTCGCGAGCTGTGGGTGCTCCGCGTTGGGGTCATCGCCGCCGGGCGCGCTTGCGTAGTGGGCGCCGGCCGGCGGACGCAGCCCTGCGATCACCCGCGCCGCGTTGACGTAGTAGGTCTCGTCGAAGATCAGCACGTGATCGTCCGCCGAGCGGCACGGCACGCGGCAGGGCTGGCCGAGCCATGCGATCCGCGCACCGAGCGACAGGACCGAGACGGCCGCGAGCAACAGCGGCGTCCTCGCCATGATTCGCCTGCGGTCGCTACCCATAGACTCCCAGCGCGTGGAGTTCGAGAAGTGGCACGCGCTCGGTAACGACTACCTGATCTTCGAGGCTCCTGCGCTTCCGTTCGAGCTGACGGCCGCCCGGATCCGAGCGCTGTGCGCGCCGCATACGGGCGTGTCAGCCGATGGGATCCTCGTGCTCTCGCAGGCCGACCAGCCTGGATACCTCGCGCGCTTACGGATCTTCAATCCCGATGGGTCCGAGGCCGAGGTGTCCGGCAACGGCGCGCGCGAGGCGGTCATGTACCTGCGCCGCCGCGGCCGGGCCACCAGCGACACGTTCTCGATCCAGACGGCCGCGGGAGAGCTGCGAGCCACGATCACCTCCGAGCGCACCTGCATGATCGACATGGGACGGGCGCGGCTGACCGGCGACGATTATCCATCGGGGGACTCCGACGGGGTGGGCGAGCTGACCGCCGCGGGCGTCACCTGGCGCTTTCAATTCGTGCAGGTCGGCAACCCGCAGTGCTCGATCCGCGTCCCGGACCAGCAGCAGCTACACGGTCTCGATCTCCAGGCCGTGGGGCCGGAGATCGAACGCCACCGCCTGTTCCCGAACCGGACCAACGTCTCCTGGTACGCGGTCACGGGGAGGTGCCGCCTGCGGGCGCGGATCTTCGAGCGGGGCGTGGGGGAGACGGCTGCCAGCGGCACCGGCGCCACCGGCGCCGCCGTCGCCTACGTGCTGGCGGGAGGCGAGTCGCCGGTAACGGTCGAGCTCAATGGGGGTGAGCTGGAGGTCGACGTGGCGGAGGACCTGCGCATCAAGCTGACGGGCTGGGCGGTCCCGGTGTTCAGCGGCGCGATCGCCCCCGAGTTCGCCGAGGAGCTCGATGCGACCGAGTAGCCGCCTCGAGCGGATCCCGCCGTACCTGTTTGCCGAACTCGAGCGCAAGGTCGCGGCCCAGCGGGCGGCCGGGATCGATGTGATCAGCCTGGGGATCGGCGATCCCGACATGCCAACCTACGAGCCGATCGTGGCAGCGGGTCAGCGGGCGCTCGCCGACGCGAGCACCCATCAGTACCCGACCAACCGCGGCCGGCAGGAGTTCCGGGAGGCGGTGGCGGCGTTCTACGAGCGGCGCTTCGGCGTCACGCTCGATCCAGAAACCGAGGTGATGCCGGCGATCGGCGCGAAGGAGTGCATCTTCAACCTGAACCTGGCGTTCCTCGATCCAGGCGACGTCGCGCTCGCCGCCGACCCCGGCTATCCCGTGTACACCGGCGGGCCGCTGTTGACCGGTGGCGAGCCGGTGCTGATGCCGCTGCTCGCGGACGAGGGCTTTGCGTTCGACCCCAGCGCGATCCCGGCCGCCGCACTCGAGCGCGCGCGGCTGATGTTCTTCAACTACCCCAACAACCCGACCGGCGCGGTTGTCCGCGACGGGCTGTTTGAGGCGGTGGTGGATCTCGCCCACGATCACGGGTTCCTGGCGGTGCACGACAATGCCTACAGCGAGACGACCTACGACTGGTATCGCGCCCCTTCGTTCCTCGCCACGCGGGGCGCCAGAGACGTCGGCGTCGAGGTCTTCTCGCTGTCGAAGGGCTACAACATGACCGGCTGGCGCTGCGCCGCGATCGTCGGCAACGCCGACGCAATCGCGCAGTACTGGCGGCTGAAGTCCAACATCGACTCGGGGCTGTTCGAGGCCGTGCAGCTTGCGGGCGCGGCCGCACTGGCGCCCGAGCTCGACGCGCACGTCCGCGCGATGAACGCGGTCTATCAGCGCCGGCGTGACCTGGTCTGCGAGGCGCTCGCGCAGGCGGGCGTCGAGGTGACGCCGCCCAAGGGCACGATCTACGTGTGGGCACCGATCCCCGAGGGATTCGAGTCCTCGGCCGCCTACTGCGAGCACGTGCTAGAGCAGGCGGCGGTTGTGATCTCTCCCGGCAGCGCGTACGGCCCCAGCGGCGAGGGCTTCTTCCGGATCTCGCTGACGACGCCGGACGACCGTCTGCTCGAGGCGGTCGAGCGGTTGCGCAAGCTCTGAGAACCTCCCGGGGGCCACGGCTACCATCAACTTCGTGCAGCAGAGCACCAACGGCCGCGCTCGCCAGCGCGCCTACCTGATCGCGGCCTCGCCCGACGGCGAGCACGAGCAGCTCGCGGAGCTGCGGGAGCTGCTGCGGACCGCCGGCGTCGCCGGCGTCGGCGAGCTCGTGCAGCGCCGGGACCGGCCCCATCCCAACTCCTACATCGGCCCCGGCAAGCTCGACGAGCTCAAGGCGGACCTGGCGCGCGCCGACGCGAACCTCGTCGCGTGCGACGACGAGCTCTCGCCGCGCCAGGAGCGCACCCTCGAGGCGGTGCTCGGGGTGCCGGTGATCGACCGGACCGCGATCATCCTCGACATCTTCGCCTCGCACGCCCACACGGCGGAGGGCAAGCTCCAGGTCGAGCTGGCGCAGCTCGAATACAACCTCGCGCGGATGCGCGGCCTGTGGTCACACCTCGAGCGCCTAGGCGCCGGGCGGATCGACGGCGGCATCGGCACCCGGGGACCGGGTGAGACGCAGATCGAGACCGACCGGCGCCTGGCGCGCGACCGGATCGCAGCACTCCGGCGCAAGCTCGCGCACGTGCGCTCGAGCCGTTCGGTTATGCGCGCCGAGCGCGAGCGTGCGCATCTGCCGCAGGTGGCCCTCGCCGGGTACACGAATGCGGGGAAATCGACGCTTCTGAACGCGCTGACGGGGTCGACCGTCGGTGTGCGCGACCGCCTGTTCCACACCCTGGATCCGACCACGCGCGTGCTGCGCGCCTCGGGTCGGGACTACCTGCTGACCGACACCGTCGGTTTCATCCGCAAGCTTCCTCACCAGCTGATCGACGCGTTCGGAGCGACACTCGAGGAGACGCGCCTGGCGGACGTGATCCTGCACGTGGTCGATGCGTCGGTGCCAGAGGAGGAGCTCGAGGCGATGACCGCGGCCGTCGAGGAGGTCCTGGTCGAGATCGGGGCGGCCGAGGCACCGCGGATCCTGGTGCTCGCCAAGGCCGACCAAGTCGGTCCTGAGCGTCGGGCCGAGCTCGCGCGCAGGCACGCGGACGCGGTGCTCCTGTCGGCGATCACCGGCGAGGGCATCCCCGCGCTGATCGATCGCATGGAGCGGGAGTTCGCGCGCACCCTCCGCGAGGTCGAGCTGCTGATCCCGTTCGAGGAGGGCAGTCGACTCGCCGAGCTGCATGCGATCGCAGGCGACCTCGAACGCGAGGACACTCCCGCCGGGGTCCGTGTGCACGCCCGGCTGCCCGAGACGGTCGCGGCGCGCTACCGCCCGTTCGCGCTCGCATGAGGCTGAGGGTCACGCGGCTGGACCCCCGTGCGCTGCTGCCCACCCGCGCCTACGACGGCGACGCGGGCTTCGACCTGTCCGCGATCGAGGAGCTCGTGCTCGAGCCGGGGGACCGCGCGGCGGTACGGACGGGCGTCGCGGTCGAGATCCCACCAGGGCACGCGGGCCTCGTGCTGCCACGCTCCGGCCTCGCCGCGCGCCACGGGATCGCGCTCGTCAACGCGCCCGGTCTGATCGACTCGGGCTACCGGGGCGAGATCGTGGTGCTGTTGCTGAACACCGACCGCCTCAAGTCGTTCACGGTCTCACCGGGCGATCGGGTGGCGCAGCTGGTGCTGGTGCGGGTGGAGACGCCGGACGTCGTCGAGACCGACACGCTGGCGGTGTCGGAGCGGGGGATCGGCGGCTTCGGGTCGAGCGGCGGGTGAGGCTCGCCCTCGACGAGCAGCTCAGCTCGTTGCCGGCAATAGCCCGCGCGAGACCAGGAACTGCTGCGCCGCGGTCGCCGGGTCCTCGTGCCCTTCGTCGACCGCCGCGTTCAGCTGGCGCATCACGTCGATCGTCAACAGTGATGAGACCTTGTCGATCGTGGCGATGAACGCCGGCCCCTCGGCGTCGGCGGTCTTCACGGACACCACCGGGACGACGTTGCCCCAGCCGAACACCCTCAGCGGGTCGTCGAGCAGCGTGTAGTTGCCGCTGACCAGCTCACCGTCGGTCGTGTTGACGTCCGCTGCCTGCACCAGCCCCTGGTCGATCGCCTGGTACTGCCCGCCGACGTCGAGCGGCTTGAAGGCGGCGGGGATGAATCCGTAGGCCTGCTCGAGGGCCGGCAGCCCGCCGGGACTCTGCTGAAACTGCGGCGGTGCGCCGATCGTGAGCGTCGAGGCGACCTTGCGCAAGTCGCCGATCGTGTTGAGGTTCCGCTCGGCGGCGTAGTTGGATCCGACGACGATTGCGTCGGTGTCGCTGAACGGCGTCGGATCGAGCAGCTCGAGCCCGTGCGCCAAGGCGTAGCGCTGGCCCGCTCGGTAGGCGTCGCCGACGCTGTTGAACTTGCGCGTGTAGCCGGCGATCGTGTCATCCCAGGTCGAGAGGTATTCCGGATACATGTCGAGCCGGCCGCTGGCCAGCGCCTGCATCGTCACCTCGGTGGGGCCGATGTTCGGGTTCAGGCTGACCGAGAACCCTTTTGCCTGGAGCGCCAGCCGGTACAGCTGCCCGAGCACGAACTGCTCGGTGAAGTTCTTGTCGCCGATCGTGACCGGCGGCTTGCCAGTGCCGGGCAGCGTGCTCGTGGTGGCGGTGGTGACGGCCGCGGTGGCGTCATGACTGCTCGACCCGCAGCCCGCGACGGCGAGCGCGAGGGTGGCGGCCGCAAGGGGCGCCCACAGCACGATTGCGATCTGGCGGTGCGACATCCGGGGGAGGCGGAGAGGCATCGTAGCTACAGCCCAGCCGCGCGCCGCGCCTCGGCGTGCGCGGCCAGCTCCAGTCGGTCGTCGAGCGGCGCCAGCGGCTCGTCCAGCTTCAGGGCGGCGGCGATCAACCAGTCGGCGAACCACGCGTTCTTTGGCAGCAGCGGCCCGTGGAGGTAGGTGCCGATCACGTTACCTTCGCGGACCCCCTCGTATCGATCGGCGCCATTGTTGCCGTTGCCTTTCAACACACGGCCGAGCGGCGTCGCCGAGGGCCCGAGATGGGTGCGCCCACCGTGGTTCTCAAAGCCGGCGAGCACCCGGCGCTGCCCGGGCTCGAGCTCGACCTCGATCGCGACGTTGCCGATCAAGCGCGGTCCCTCGCCGCGGACGGTATGCAGGTCCACCAGCTCGATGCCAGGCAGCGTCTCCTCGCCCAGCTGATATGAGCGCCCGAGCAGCTGGTAGCCCCCACAGACGGCGAGGATCACCGCTCCGCGCGCCGCGGCCGCGTGCAGCGCGTCGCGCTTGACTCTGGCCAGATCGAAGGCGCACAGGCGCTGGTCGCGATCCTGGCCCCCGCCGATGTAGTAGAGATCCGCGCCGTCGGGGTCAAGGGGCTCGCCGAGCCCGCTCGCCTGAAGCGAGAAACCGACGCCGCGCCATTCGCAGCGCCGCTCGAGCAGCAGCAGGTTTCCGCGGTCGGCGTAGATGTTCATCAGGTCGGGGTAGAGCGCGCACACGCGCAGTTCGCGATCAGGCACCGAGGATCACCACCGTGCTTCCGCAGTGCTCCGGGGTGGGGTCGATCTCGGCGCGCCCCAGGGGCCTCAGGTCGGCCACGGCTGCCTCGCGTTCCAGCTCGGCCGCGGTCAGCCGGTCGAGCCGCACGACGTTCTCCTGCACCGAGCGCGCTCCCGACGCGCTGATCGTCTCACGGCGGCGCTCGAGCACGAGCGCATCATGCTCGCCGCGCACCGCGGTGGGCTGGCTGCAGTACACGACGCCCTCGCGCTCGCACACATCGGGCAGCGGCGCCGGGATGTCGCCCGAGACCTCGTAGTACTCGAGCTCGTCGGCGAGTGCGACCGCGATCACGCCACCCGGCACCAGGTGCCTGGCGGCGCAGCGCAGGAACGCGGCGCGCTGCCGGGGGCCGCCGAACAGCTGGATGGCCTGCATCGGGACCAGGCAGCTCGCAAAGCGCTGCCCCAGCTCGAAGTGGCGGGCATCGGCCGCCACGGTGCTCAGCTCGAGCCCCTCGGCGCGCCCGGCCAGCTCCGCGAGCAGCCGCTCGTCCTGGTCGAGCGCGGTCACCCCGTAGCCGGCGCGCGCCAGGTGCAGCGCGACACGACCGGTGCCGGCGCCGATCTCGAGCACCGGGTCGCCGTAGCGCTCGACGAGCGAGCACCAAAGCGGCAGGTCGGCGACGTAGCTGCCGCACTCGAGGTCGTGCCAGATCACCTCTGCGACGCTCATCCGGCCTCCCAGAACCTGCCGGCGTAGCCGCGCGAGGCCAGCTCCTCGCGGAGCTCGAGCAGCGCGGTGTAGGTCGGCAGCGCGAACAGCGACCCCCCGCCGTCGCCGGCCACCGCGGCGTCGAGCGCGTCGGGCAGGCCGGGAATCACCTCCAGGCGCTGCGCCGGCACCCCCGCGTACTTGAGCCGCAGCGCCAGCTCGGCGGCGCGCGTTCCCGCGCACCACACGCGGCGGACCGCGCTCGCCACGATCTCCCAGTCGGCGTCCCAGATCCAGGAGATGTCGTGCCCGTCGGCGGTGCGGTCGTTGAGGATCGCCAGCAGCTCGAGCTGTCCGCCCTCGAGCGCGAGCGTGCGCAGGATCTCGTTGGCGCCCGCTGGATTCTTGATCAGCAGGATCCGCAGCTCCCGCTCGCCGAGCACAACCCTCTCAGCGCGGCCGAAGGCGGCGGTGACCGCGCCCAGCCCCGCGACCACCTGCTCAAGCGAAACGCCAAGCTCCAGGCACAGCGTGGCCGCTCCCAGCGCGTTGTAGACGTTGTAGAGCCCGGGCAGCGGAAGCTCGACGCGCGCCTCGCCCACCGGGGTGCGCAACACGAAGCTGGCGCTGCGGGTGCCGTGCAGCTCGATCTGCTGCGCGGCGATCTGCGGATCTGGACGGCGCTGGCCGCAGTTCGGGCAGTGGTAGCGGCCGAGGTGCCCGAGGTAGATCGCCTCGTATGCGTACGCGTGGCCGCAGCGCCGGCAGTGCTTGGAGTCGGCGGCGTGCTGCATCTGCGGCATCGCCATCGCCGGGTCCTCGATCCCGAAGTAGCTCACGTGCGGCGCGGCGCGCCCGAGGTCGGCGATCAGCGGGTCATCGGCGCCAAGCGCCAGCCGCGCATGAGCCGGTAGCGCCGCGACGGCCCCCGCCCAGCGATCGGCGATCGTCTCGAGCTCTCCGTAGCGGTCGAGCTGGTCCCGGAACAGGTTCGAGAGCAGGACCGCCACTGGGTCCAGCTGTGGCGCCACGCGGTCGAGCCAGAACTCGTCGAGCTCAAACAGCCCCAGCTCACCGTCGATGCGCCCGCCCCCGCGCGCGGCCGCCAGAAGCGTCGAGGCGACGCCGCCGGCCATGTTCGCACCCGCCTGGTTGTGCACCAGCCGGATTCCGCTGCGGGCGAGGATCGACGCGGTCATCGCGGCGGTCGTGGTCTTGCCGTTGGTGGCCGAGATCACGACCGAGCCGCGCGGCAGTCGCCGCGCGAGCTGCGCGATCGCGTGCGGCTCGATCCGTATCAGCACCCTGCCCGGCAGGCTCGTGCCGCCGCCGCGCCCGGAGCGCCTGGCAAGCTCCCCGACGGCCCGCGCCGCCGCGATCTTCACGCTGATCGCGGTCATCCCCGCCCCGCGGGGACGGTCACGCGGACAGCGCGGGGCACGGCCCGCACGGTGGCGGGGAGCTCGGCGATCGGGTCGCCGTCGGCATACATCGTGAACGGCCGGTCGGCGGCGATCTGAACTTCGCGCGCCCGCAGCAGGACAACGCTTCGCTGCTTGACGTGTTCGCCCTTGAACACGGTCGGAAGCAGCCTCAGAAAGCGAAGCTTCGGCACGTGCTCGACCAGCACGACGTCGAGCTCTCCGTCCTCGAGGTCGGCATCCGGCGCCAGCAGCATGCCGCCGCCGTATGCCCCGGAGTTGGCGGCGGCGACCGTGTAGCCGGTAAAGCGCCGGGGCTCGCCGCCGTCGAGCGTCACCTCAAACGAGGCCGGCTGCCAGTCCAGCAGCGCGCGGAGCGCGCCATACGCATAGACAAGATTGCCGCGGACGAGCTTGGCCGAGTTCGCGACACGGTTGGCCTCGGAGTCAAAGCCGCAGCTGGCGATTCCGATGAACGTGCGATCCCCGACCGAGCCGAGATCGATCGGCCGGATCACGCCGGAGGCCAGCACCTCGCACGCCGGCACCGGCTCGAGCGGGATGCCGAGCACCCGCGCGAAGTCGTTGCCGCGGCCGCCGGGCAGCACGCCGAGCACGCCGTCGGTGCCCTGCAGCGCGCCGGCCACTGCGCCGACCAGCCCATCTCCGCCGAACGCGATCGCGTGCTCGCCGGCCGCTGCAGCGGTCTGCGCAAGCCGGCGAGCGTGCTCGAGGCTGCGGGTCGGCTCGACGTGATGATCGATCCCATGACGGTCGAGCGCACTGCACACCGCCGGCAGCGCGCGCCTGGCGCGACCGCTGCCGGCGGACGGGTTGACGATCAGGGCGGCCTTCACGAGTCGAGCAGCAGCGAACGGAGATCGTCGGCGACCGCGACCGGCGCGGGGTCGTGGGCGGCCTGCGCCTGTTCACGAGAGGTGACGCCGGTCAGGACCAGCGCCGCGTCGAGCCCCGCCGCAGCGGCCCCGGCGAGATCCGATTCGAGGTGGTCGCCGACCACGAGCGTGCGACCGGGGCCCATGCGATCGAGCGCGGTCATGAAGATCTGCGGGTCGGGCTTGCCGACGATCCGCGCATGGCGCCTGGTGGCGTACTCCAGCGCCGCGACGACCGCGCCCGTCCCGGGCCACACCCCGTCGTCGGTCGGGAATGTCCGGTCGCGGCCGGCCGCGATCATCTCGGCGCCTGCCAGCAGCGCCTGCGTCGCCTCGCGCAGCTCGGTGAAGTGCAGCTCGTCGTGGCCCGCCACCACGACCACATCGGCGTCGAGCGCGCGTGGCGTCCCGTTCAGGATCCGCTGCCCGGCGTCGCTGACGTGGCGGAAGATCGCGGGCGCACCGATCACGTAGGCGCCGACTCCCGGCGGACGCTCCGCGAGCACGTGCTGGATCGCGCCGCCGACCGTGACCACCTCCTCGAGCGAAGCCTGGAGCCCGAGCGACCACAGCTTGCGGACGTAGTCCTCGGGCGAGCGGCGCGCGTCGTTAGTGAGGAATGCCACCGATTTTCCCGCGGCGCGCAGCTCGCTGACGGCGTCGGGCGCGCCGCGCGTGCAGCGATCCCCAATCCAGACGCAGCCGTCTAGATCCATGAGGACGTTGTCGTACTGGGTGAGGAGGGGAGAGAGAGGCATGGATTGCCGCTTGAGGGGCGGGGCGATCGAAGCGAGGGATTGGCCCCGCCATGATTATCCCGGCCGATCTGCTTTGCTTGTGCGCGGTGCGCAGGTTCCTTGCGGTGTTCGCGTTGCTGGCGCTGGCGCTTGCCGGCTGCGGCGGCCCCACCCGCAGCACCAGCACGTCCAGCCCGGCCGCCGCGCCCGGCGGCTCCGGCACCACGAGCGCAACCCCGAACGGCACCCCGCGGTGTGCAGCCGTGCAGGTGCCGCCGGCAAAGGGGGCGCAGCACCTGCCCGTGCCGCATGTGACGCTCGATCCGCGCCGGACCTATACCGTCACCGTCCAGACCAACTGCGGGACGTTCGCGTTCACGCTCGACGTCCGGCAGTCGCCGAAGACCTCGGCCTCGTTCTACTCCCTGGTCAAGCGCGGCTTCTTCGATGGGCTCACGTTCCATCGCGTGGCCGCGGGATTCGTGATCCAGGGCGGCGACCCGACCGGCACCGGCGCGGGCGGCCCCGGCTACACGGTCGTCGAGCCGCCGCCCAAGGACACGCAGTACCTCCGTGGCGACGTCGCGATGGCCAAGACGCAGACCGATCCAACCGGCGCGTCCGGCAGCCAGTTCTTCATCGTCACGGCCGCCAACGCGACGCAGTCCGCCGGACTGACCCCCGACTACGCGCTGCTTGGAAAGGTCGTCTCGGGGCTGGACGTGGTCGAGGCGATCGGGGCGCTGCCGACCAACCCGCCCGGCGACGGGACGCCGTCGCCACCGGTCGTGATGTCGAAGGTCACGGTGTCGGTCTCCTGAGAGGCTGCTCTCAGAACAGCGCTTCCTGGGAAGGCGCCACCGGCGCTGCCAGGCACTCCGGACCGTCATAGCGCGCATCGTTGACCGCCTGCCCGACCGGCCGCAGCGCGGTGCGCTCGGGCGGCAGGCCGCGCAGGAGCTCGGGCAGTTCGGCCGGCGTGGTGGCGTGGTCAATCCAGGTGCACTCGGCGTCCGGCTCGAGAATCACCGGCATGCGGTCGTGCAGGGGCAGGATCGCCGTGTTCGCGGCCGTCGTCAGGATCGTGCAGGTGCGAAGTGTCCGGCCGTCGCCGTCATGCCAGGTCGACCACAGCCCCGCGAACGCGAACAGGCCGCCGTCGTCGCGGATGATGTGAAACGCCTGCTTGCGCCCGTCGGGGCCGCGCTGCCACTCATAGAAGCCGTCCGCCACGATCAGGCAGCGGAAGCGCTCCAGTGCGGGCCTGTAGGCCGGCCGCTGTGCAACCGTCTCCACGCGCGCGTTGATCATCTTCAGACCAGTGTCCGGCCGCTGCGCCCACGAGGGAACAAGCCCCCAGCGCAGCAGCTCGCCGCGGGCCCGGCCTTCGCGGTCGGTCGTGACCGCCAGCACCTCGTCGCCGGGCGCGACATTGAAGCGCTGCCGTATGTGGACTGACTCACCGACCGGGAAGCGTGCCCTGACCGCGGCCGGGTCAGGCGCCGACAGCGTGTAGCGGCCGCACACGCGCTTACCGCGATTGCGAGGCGATCTGCTCCCGGCGTTCGGCCTGAGCCCGCCGCTGCCGGCGTCGGCCCAGGTACGCCAGCACGCCGATCACGATCGCGACCAGCACGAAACCGTAGAAGATGCTGATGTCCAGCGAGATCCCGCCGAAGGCCAGCGCCACGAGGTTCACGATCCCGACGCCGGCGGCCAGGATCAGCACGATCAGCACGATCGCAAGCACGATCCCGCGGATCCGCGCGAGGATGCCTGCGCTGGCGGGCGGCGCGATCAGCCCCATGAACTTCAGCCCCCACAGCTGGCGGGTGGTGGGCGCCTCGACCCCGAGACGCTCGGCGGCCTTCTTCAGGTCATCCGCGCGCCGTTCGGCAAGCGCAAGCGACGCATCCGCCATGCGGCGCAGCTGGAGGCGCTCCTGCGGCCGCGCAGCGGCCAGCGCACGCTGGAAGTGGGCGCGCGCAGCCTTGGAGTCGTAGCGCTCGGCCGCACGCGCTCCCAGGATCGCCTGGGCCGCGGCCTTGTACTTGGTCTCCGCCTCGAGCTCCTCGTCGGAGCGGCTCTCGAGCTGCTGCATCGCGGCGAGCGGGCTGCGCTGCTCGATCCGCATCATGCGCTGCTGCTTGGCCATCGCGCCAGGGAGTCTAGCCTCGCTGCCCTCAGCGCCGCGAGGCGATCACGAAGATGCGCTGGTTGACGAGGTACTGGCCGCCGGCGGGGCTGCGCGGCGGCCGGCGATAGACATCGACGTGCTCGCCGTTGACCGCGCCGCCGGTGTCCTGGGCGATGAACCAACCACCGTGGCCATCGTTTCGGTAGGCCGGGATGTACACCCGGCTGCCGAGCGGGATCACGCTCGGGTCGACCGCGATCGACTGGTAGAAGCGCAGCGGCAGCGCCGCTCCTCGGGCGAAGCTCACGCCCCGGAGCGGAACGTAGCGGCGCCCGGTGCCGGCAAACCAGCCACCACGCTGGAGCGGGAACGTGACCCCACCGGCACCGTTGCGCCAATAGCCCCCCGCGCGCCAGAAGGGCGGCCCCGCCGACCACCCGTCCGACGGCGAAGTCGGGATGCCGGCGGCGGTCACCCAGCCCCCGTCCCCAAGCGCATCGATGTGGTACATGCGGCCATCGAGCCCAATGCCCTGACCCTCCATGGAGACGCCGGTCGCGGAGTACAGCCAGTCGATCCGGTGCCGGCCCTTGAGGCCCGGGGCGTGAACGAAACGGCCCACGAACCAGCGCTCCGGCGCCGGCCAGTACTCGGTGATCGTGACGCCGCGAAACCACCGGCCGTGCGCGTGCTTGCCGGGGGGTGGGGGATAGGAGCGACCGCCGGAGTGATTGGGCGCCGGACCGCTGACCGGCGCTCCGCCGCTCGGGCCGTTCGCGGCGATGCTCGGCGAGCCGAGCGCCACGGCGCCGCAGGTCAGCAGGCCCACGGCCGCGGCGAGCGGCCCGCGCGCTCTGAGCATCGCCATCGGCACGTGTTCGCCCCGGCGGCAGCTCGCCCTTCGCGGTGAGCGAGCGCTTGCAGGGTCAGGCTTCGCGCGGCGGAAAGCGGATCACGAGCGGCCCGAGCACGATCCGCGGTCCGGGACCGGCCCGGACGCCGCCAAAGCGCGCGTCGTCGACGATCGCACACGCCGGTGCACACAACCGCTCCTCACCGGAGCCGATCCCAAACGGTCGGTCGACGATCACGCGCAGGTCACGTCCGTAGAACGCGACCACGGCGCTGTTGGTGAGGATCGTGCGGTATCCGCGCACGCGCGCAACGGCCACCGCCCCGGCGGAGTTCGGCTCGTACTCGCGCCCGGCGCGGAACACGGCGATCGCGATTCCCAGCGCGGCGAGTGCGGCGGCCGCGAGCGGCACGGCGGCGCGCGATCTGAACGTGCTCAGCGCCCCGGCCACGACCGCCGCGGCGAGCGGAATCGCGGCGGTCATGTAGCGCTCGATGAAGATGTCGGTGTCCACTGCGGTGACCAGCAGCTGCAGTGCGAGTGCGACAACCAGAACGCCGGCGAGCAGCCAGAACGCGCGGCGCGATGCGGCCTGCCACAGCCGCCCGCAGCTGTACGCAAGGATCCCGATCACCAGGACCGCCTGGGCGTCGCGCAACGCATGCGAGCCGGCCGTACCGTGCTGGCCGAAGAACAGCGGCACGATCGCGTCCCGGATCATCGACGCCGACGGCTTGGTCGGATTGAGCGGCGTCTTGGTCTTGCCGATCAGGTTCAGCGAGCGGATCAGTTCCGGCAGCCACGGCAGAAACGCGATGAACGGGAGCGCGCCGAAGATCAGGACGTCGCGCCGTTTGGATCTGCACAACAGCAGCATCGCGCCGACGATCGGGGCGAGATAAAGCCCCATGAAGTACTCGGAGTACATCGCCCACGTCCCTCCGAGGACGTACGCCCACCACCAGCGACGCGACCCCCCGCAAACGATTCGCTGCGCACCGAGCAACGCGACCAACAGCCCCAGGTCCGCCACCATGAAGCCGCGGGCGTAGTCCGAGAACGACACCGCGAACGGCGCCACCGCCAGCCCCAGGGCGGCCAGCAGCGCGGCGGGGGAGCCGAGCAGCGGCCGCACGATCGCGTACAGGATCGCGATCGAGACCGTCCCGGCGATGATCGATGGAAACCGCAGCCAGAACTCGCTGTCGAGCGGCAGCGGGGCCAGCAACAGGTAGAAGAGCGGCGGCGTGTTCTCGTAGCGAGCCAGCCGACTGGCAAACGCGCTGACGTTGCCGGCGCTCGCCACCAGCCACGAGTAGCCCTCGTCGTGGTTCAGGCGCGCGCCCGCGTCGACCAGGCGCAGCAGCAGCCCCAGCGCGACGATCATCGCGAGCAGGACGCGCGGATCGGCGATCGCCGACCGCGGCGAGGCTACGGCTCGACTGCCTCTGAGGTTCTTCCTAGCCACTCATCTGGATTGCCGTTGCAGCCCGTCGCTCCAGTGAGGTAGCAGAAAGACGCCCGGGGAGATCCGTAGCCCTGGCTCTCGAACAGCAAGCCATGGCCCGAGCCGTGGTCCAGGAGCGCGGAGTCCCAGCCGCCGATTGCGGTGAACTCGAACCAGTAGACCTCGCTCGTGACGGCGCGCGGCGCCCGCACCCGGCCGAGCGCCCGCCAGGCCGCGGCGCCCCGCGCCTGCGCCGGCGGGTCCGCGTCGACCAGGCAGCCGAAGTTGTCGTTCCCGTCGGCCGGATCGCGGCTGCGGCAGTGAACCTCGGCCCAGTTGTCGTCGGCGGTCCGGCGGGACGCCAGGTCGACGCCGGACTCGGTCACCCACACCTGCGCGCGTCGCAACGCGTTCGCCGACAGCATCTCCTCGAAGGCCTTCAAGTCGGCGGCGGTGGCTCCGAACTCACCCGCGGCGGTCGGGTCGTCGTAGTCGTGAATCGCCCACCACCTCGGGTAATCGCTGCGGTAGCAGCGGCGCAGCATCCGGACAGCGCACAGGTGCAGAGCGTTGAGCTGGCGGAGGTACTGAAGCGCGTAGGCGCTCTGCGGCGCCGAAGCCGTGAGCGCGGCGACCTTGTAGTTGGGAAAGCGCTTGGCCTGAATCTCGGCCTGCTCCCACAGCTCGGCGGCCTCGAGCGCGCCGCAGCTGGAGACGTCCGATCCGCACAGGTAGTTCTGACCGCTGCTGCCAGTGACGATCTCGCCGCCACAATCGTTGAGCTCATGCCCGATGTACCTGCGGCCGCAGGGGCCGTGCGGCCATCTCGAGGTGGCCCCGAGAGCGCCGACGTAGCCGCCACCGTCGGCATGCCGCTGGTCGAGCAGGTCGGGCTCGTTGAACGCCTCCCACTGCACCGGCCGTGACTGTTGGCCGAGCGCGCTGCGCACGCTGCTGACTTGGGCCATGAGCGCGCGCACGCCGCAGTCGTAGTCGCGGCCGCCGGCGGTCTCCCACGCGTTGTAGTAGCGCGCGTTCCCGGCAAACGGGTCAGGGAATTGCGGCGCGCCCTCGCCGCTGCCCGCACTAAGCTCGATGTCGACGTTCAGCCCCAGGTGCCAGGCGGCCTGCATACCCCAGACGAGCTGGTTGAACCACTGCTGCCCGTTGCTCCCAGCGACCCCGAAGTAGCTCGTCCTGAACGGGGACTGGACACAGCCGGCTCCCCGCCTCCAGCTGCCGAGCGCGTCGTAGGGGATCCACAGCCGGATGTATCCCCGGCCCGGGACCAGAACTCGTTGCACGAAGCGGTTGAAGTAGCTGGAGTTGAAGCGACTCGAGAAGTGGAGGTCGACCTTTGGGCACGGCGCCTTGTCGAGGCGGATCGAAGTGTCCGGTAGCGTGCAGAACGCAAACCGCTCGCTGGTGCCGAGGTTGGCGCCGGTGGTCGAGTAGCCGTAGTTCGCCGCGGCGGCGGGTCGCGCGATCGCGAGCGCGATTAGCAGCACGACGCACGACAGCCGAGGGCCCTGGATGCGGCGGCTTATATCAGGATTCCCGAGCGTCGAGCGTCACTACGCTTCAACGCCGTGAGCGCGACAACCGAGACGGCCGCACCACGTGCGCGGTCCGCCGCGGACGACCTCTGGCGGTCGGGCTCGGTCCGGCATTCGTGGAGCGCGTTCTGGCAATCGCGGCTGTTGATCTGGGTCGCGGCCGCGCTCGCGCTGCTGCTGTACGGCGTCAACCCTTCAATCCGCGCGGTGTTCGACCCCCGGCACGTGTCGAGCTCGCTCGGTGCTGTCGGCAACGTGCTGGGCGCTCCGGCGGTGCGCTGGGATGCGCTCTGGTATCTGCAGATCGCCCACAGCGGCTACCGGAGCCTCCAGGACACCGGCTTCTTCCCGCTCTATCCGCTGCTGATCCGGATCGTGTCATGGCCGCTTCACTCGCCGGCCGCCGCGGGAATCGCGGTCTCGATGGTTGCGACGTTCGTGGGGCTCGTGATCGTGCACCGGCTGACCGCGCTCGAGCTCGGGGCGCGTCCCGCCCGCACGGCGGTGCAGCTGCTGGCGTTTGCGCCGTTTGCGTTCTACCTGTCGGCGGTCTACACCGAGGGCGTGTTCCTGGCGCTCAGCGCCGGGACGTTTTACGCGGCGCGCAGGGGGCGGTGGGAGCTCGCGGGGCTCGCCGGAGGGCTGGCGGCGCTGACCCGCGTGACCGGCGTGCTGCTGCTGGCGCCGGTGCTGTTGCTGTACCTGTACGGGCCGCGGGCTGATGGCGCGCCGCTCCTGCGGCGGTCGGGGTCGCGCCCCCTCTGGTCGCTGCTGAGACCAAGGTATCGGCTTGACGCGCGCGCGCTGTGGTCGCTGCTGATCCCGGCCGGGCTCGCGGCCTTCTGCGTGTACACGGCGCTTCGCGGCTTCGGGCTGACCGCCACATTTCGAGCGCAGCACATCTACTGGCAGCACCAGTTCAAGGGACCGTTCGCGGGGGCGTGGGACGGCTTGGTTGCCGCGTGGCACGAGGCCAAGGCGCTGCTCAGCGGCAACACCGGCCCGGCCTACCGAACCCCCGCGATCCTCCAGCTCGGCGTGCTCGCGGCGTCGGTGGTCGCGCTCGTCGGCCTGTTCCGGCGGCTCCCGGCGGCGTACGGCACGTACGTCCTGCTCGGCCTGCTGATCCCCCTGTCGAGTCCGACCGTCGGCGATCCGCTGCGGGGGCTGGACCGCTACGCGAGCATGATGTTCCCGCTGTTCATGTGGCTCGCGCTGTGGGCCGGCACCCGCCGGCGCGCGAGGGTGCTGCTCGCGGTCTTCGGCCTGCTGCTCGTCGCGTTCACCGTGCAGTTCGCCACCTGGCACATCGTCGGCACGATTCCGAGCTGACAGGGGTGCACGACCTGCTTCGTGACACCGCGGTATCGCCGGCAATCTCCGCGCGCTTTGGCGGAGTCCGGCATCGCCTCCCCGCCTAGCGAAAACCGACGCGCGGCTCTGGCGCGCGCCAGGTAGGGTCGCTCCCACCGTGGAGCAAGCCCTCAGCGCGCTGACCCGCCCCGTTCGCCTGCTCGCCGCCGGCGGCACGATCGCGATGCGCGGCAAGCGCGCGGTGCCGGTGCTGGACGCGGCCGAGCTGGTCTCGTGGGTTCCGCAGCTGGCGGCTGTGCCTGCTCTGCACGCCGAAACGGTGCTGTCGCTGCCGAGCGCCCATCTGACGCTGGAGCAGGCGCTCCAGATCGCGACCCGGGCGGTTTCAGCCGCCCGCGCGGGCGAGGGAGTAGTCATAACGACGGGCACGGATACGCTCGAGGAGGTGGGGGTGATGTGCGCGCTGCTCTACGACGGCGAGGCACCGATCGTCCTGACCGGTGCCAACCGGCCGTCCTCCTGGCCCGGCGCCGACGGGGCCGCGAACCTGATCGACGCGGTCGCGGTCGCCGGTGCGGCGCGCGCCGACGGACTCGGCGCGCTTGTCGTGTTCGGGGGCGAGATCCACGCCGCGACCACGGTCCGCAAGGTGGACAGCACCGGACCCGCCGCGTTCGGCTCGCCGCATACCGGCCCGCTGGGTCGGGTCGTCCAGGGCCGGGTGTGGCTGTACGCGCGGCCGCTGCGGCCCGCGACACTCGAGCTCCACACGCTGGCGCACCGGGTCGAGCTCGTCACGTCTGTGCTCGGCGACGACGGCGCGCTGCTTGGCCACGCGGCCCGGAACAGCGACGGCGTCGTGTTGGTCGCGTTCGGAGCCGGCCACCTGTCAGAACCGCTGTTCGAGGCGCTGCGCGAGGCGCTGGCGCTCGTCCCGGTCGTGATCACCTGCCGCCCTGAGCGCTCCTCGATGCTGTTCGACACCTACGGATTTGCCGGCTCCGAGGCGGACCTGCGCGCCAGCGGCGCGATCTGCGCGCCGTTTTTGTCGCCGGCCGCCGCGCGGGTGGCGTTGCTGTGCTGCCTGGCGGCCGGCCTCGACCGTGATGGCATCGCGGCACGGCTCGCGCCGTGGGACGCCGGGTTTTGATCAGGTGGTCTACATAAGCCCGATTATCGAGCGTTAATTGCGAGCAGCAACCGGGCCTCTCGCTGTCGGAAGTAGGCGACGGCTACGCTCAGCAACAGCAGCACGGTCGACGTACGGTGCGCTCTGGAACCGGGCAGCACGAGCACCAGCGCGCGCGTCGCCAACGTCGTCCTAACGCTGATTCATGTGAGCAGCATCGGCTAGACGGCCCGGCCCCCGGAGGTTGAGAAAGAGTAAGGGGTCTAGGGGCGGGCGGCGGCTGGCGCGCGGAACCCTTGCGCGAAACGACGGCTCATTTAGAGTCGAATCGCAGAGTGTCGCAACGATCGACGAGGGGGAGCGAGGTAGACGCTACGCCGCGACTGTTCCGGCAGCGTGATGAGGAGCCGGAAGCGTCTCGCCCCGTTGCTGCAGATCCTGGGTATATGCGGCTAGTGCTTCTTTGATTCGCTCAGCTACCTCGTCACGGGACCCGCCGAGCGCAACAACCCCTGGTAGGTCGGGTAGGTAGGCGCCCCAGCCGCCGTCTTCAGCCTGTTCGTAGATCACTACGTATTCGGTCATCGGAGATACTCCAAGCCGGTTGCACGTCGGATGCTACCCAGCGTTCCCGTTGGGACGGTGTCGCTGTGTTTCCGGCGACCACTACGCGTTCGGGCCGGTCTGGATGGACCCAAACCTCGTGGGAGCCGCGTTGCCGAACGACACTCCAGCCAGCATCGGACAGAGCCTGTCGTACCTCCCAATACTTCTTGGCCACCAAGCCACCGTACGACTAACACCGGACGCTTCGGTTGCTGGATCGATCGATAGGCAGAAGGCGTGAATGTCACGATCTCTGGGATGTCAGCTGCTTCGCCGGAGGCGGTCGCTGAGGCATTTGTGGCCGCGATCAACTCCCGGGATCTCGACGCCGCGCTCGAGCTTTGGGCGTACGACGCGTTGTTTCTGCCGGTGGTGGGAGATCCGGTTGCGGGTCGAGACGCGATCCGCCACGTGTTAGGCGCGTTGACGAGCAGCGGCACGATGATCGAGATCGAGACCGCGAGCACGTACGTCGCCGGGGACACGGCGGTGAGGTTTGGTCGGCTAAAGCTCGTCAGCCAGCAGGCGGATGACGCAACCGAGTTTTCCTCTAGCTACGTCACAATCTACCGGCGCGGGGACCACGGCTGGCGGATCGTTGTTGACGCGCCGGCGGGATTCCCCGAAGCGCTTCCGCTCTGATCGACGGCAGCCGCGCTGTCGATGGGAGGCTTCACGGCGCAGCCGCTAGGGTGGCGCGCGGCCGGAGGCCGCCCACGGCCAGATCGCCCCCGCCGGAGGCGGGACATCCACAGCAGGACTCGTTCGGAGCGGCGACCTGCCTCACGAAAGGGTCCGCGGCTGCCTCACGAACGGCGACCACTCCGCTTTACCCTCCCCAGCCCATAGCCGGACGGCCTTGAGCCGCCGTTTTATGGCATGAGCATCGGTGTCGTCCGGCGCGGTTTGCCCGGCCAACCCATGAATCCGAGGGGCACCTGGGATGTTTCTATGTCTGGGCCGAAGTTACTCCCCACGGGCTCCCGGCCTGCCCCCCCACGCTCCGGCTCCCACGTCTCCCGGCCGGCCCCCACGGGCTCCCAGCCGCCTCCCGAAAACCTCGCGAAGCCGCGCCGAGGGCCGCCCCAGGCCGCCCCCCCCGTCAGGACGCCACGAAGTTGTGAAGCGGGCGGATGTGGGGCTCGGTCGCTGGCAGCCCCACTTCTCCCAGGATCGGCATCAGCTTCTGGCCGAAGCTCTCAAAGGACTCGGCTGACTCCCAGACGTCGAAGACACAGAGCGCCCCGGAGTCCTCCTGCCATGCGGAATGCTCGAGGCATCCGCCGCCAGGCCAGTCCGAAAGCTTGGTCAGCGGCTGGCCGTTGTTGAGCCGGCGGCATACCTCGTCGTACTGATCGACGGTCGTGTTCTCGAAGTTGAAGTAGACGCCAATCGCCATTGCTCACCTCCGTTGAAGGTCTCAGATTCGAGCCAACGCTAACCACGGAAGCCGTGGCTCGTCAATGCGGGCCACGCCGCCCCACCCCACCCGCCAGGGCTCCTGGACGGTCCCGCAGCCGCCACACGAGCCGCAACGCCGACCACACCTCGTCGATCGCGCACACCTTGTTGTCGACGAGGCCCGCAGCAAGGCCGAGCTCGCGCACCACGTTGTCGCTGAGGTCGGTCGCGACGCCCGACGCCCGCTTCGGCCAAGCGATCCACAGTCCGCCCGCCGGCAGCAGGGCTTCGCGCAGACGCGGCAGCCTGCGCGCGAGCTCCTCCCTCTCCACGAAGAACGCGACGATCACGTCAAACGACCCCTGCGCCCGGCGTGTCACACGCACGTCCTCAGGGAGCGGGCCAAGTGTCTGCGCGAGGAACCCCTCAGGCGCGCGGACCAGCGCGACACGCGCCCCGCGCGCGATCCCGAGCTTGTGCGGCAGCGGCGTCCCGGAATATCCCGCGGAGCCAGCGCTCATGAGGCAGCTGCGACCTCCGCGATGATCTTCGACAGCTGACTCCCCTGCCACGCGATCGGCGAGCGGCCCGGCTCGTCGAGCACGAGCTGCGCGCCCGGGATCGCAGCCGCGTACGCCTCGCCGACCGCCTGCGGATGCCCGGGGTCCGGCTCGTCGGCGCTGGCGACCACAGTCGTCGGCACCTCGATCGCCCCCAGCTCCGCGAGCGCCTCGAACGGTCGTGACCGCGGGACCACCCGCAGAGCGTCGGCGACCGCGTCAGGGTGCTCGTGCTGTGCCAGCCGCTGACGGATCACCTTCAGCACGGTCGGCCGCCAGGCCTCTGGGACGCGGACCTCGCCGTAGGCCGCGATGAAGCCGTCGATCCCCCCGGAGCGCAGCCCGTCGGACAGCGCGTCCCAGCGCGCCAGCCGCGCCTGGTCGTCATGGCTGTCAGGCTCATACGCCGGCGTTATGACAACCAGCCCCCCCACCCGCTCGGGCGCGTTCAGCGCCACCCACAGCGCCGTGTGCGCCCCCATCGAGGCGCCGGCGAGCACTGCCCGCTCGATCCCAAGCGCGTCCAGCAGCGCCAGCGTGTCGTGGCCAAGCGCGGAGTAGCCGTACGCGGACGGATCCGGCGCCGGCGACGAGGTCCCGTGGCCGCGGGCGTCGAACGCGACCACGCGGTGCCCTGAGCGCTCGAGCGCGTGTGAGCCCATCACCACGTAGCGTCGCGTCGCCGTCAGGCCGTGCAGGAGCACGACAGGAGCTCCGCTCCCAGCATCGTCGACCGCCAGCTGGACCCGGTCGCCCTCGATCGACAGCTCGGCCACACGCGTTTTCTACCATCAGGTACATGGATGTCACCGACGCCACCTTCCAGACCGCCGTCATCGACCGTTCGCACACCGTTCCGGTCGTCGTCGACTTCTGGGCGCAGTGGTGCGGTCCCTGCCGTCAGCTCGGTCCGCTGATCGAGCGCGCCGTGGCGGCGCGGAGCGGCAAGATCGAGCTTGCGAAGGTGGATGTTGACTCCAACCCGATGCTGTCGCGCACTTTCCGGATCCAGAGCATCCCGGCGGTGAAGGCGTTCAAAGACGGCAAGCTGGCCGCCGAGTTCGTCGGGCTGCAGCCGCCAGCCGCAATCGATCGGTTCCTGGACTCACTGCTGCCGTCGGAGGCCGACGAGCTGGTGGCGGCCGGCGATGAGCAGGCGCTGCGGCGTGCGGTCGAGCTCGAGCCGACGCGGGCCGATGCGGTCGTCCCGCTCGCGCGCATCCTCCTTGCTCGCGGCGAGCAGGACGAGGCGCTCGAGCTGCTGAGGGGCGTTCCCGGCAGCTTCGCCGCGGACGGGCTCGCGGCGCGGATCGAGCTCGAGCAGGCGCAGCCGGAGGATTCGCTTCAGCAGGCGTTTGCGGCGCTCGATACCGGTGACGAGGAGCGCGCACTCGATCTGCTCCTGAGCTCGCTCGCCAGCGCAGATGGCAGTCGCGACAACATCCGGCGGGTGATCGTCGGGATCCTCGACGACCTCGGGGTCGAGCATCCGCTCGCGCGCGAGTCGCGGCGGCGCCTCGCCGCGGCGCTCTACTGAGCGCTACAGCGCCAGAGCCAGCTGCTGGGCCTCCCCCGCCTGCTGCTCCAGCCCCGCCACGCGCACGCCGAGGAGCCTGACCGGGCGGCGCGGCGCGAACTGCTTGAGCAGTTCGAGCGCGACCGGCCCGACCCGGTCTGGCGATGCGACCGGTTGGGGAACCGTTCGCGCCCGTGTGTGCGTGGAGAAGTCGTCGAGCCTGACCTTGATGCCGATCGTGCGTCCCGCCCGTCGCTGCTCGGCCAGCGCCGCGCACAGCCGCGCGACGAGCGCCGTCATGACCCGCTCGAGCTCACGCAGGTCGGCGATGTCGCGGTCGAAGGTGAGCTCACGCGACTCCGAGACGACCTTGCGCTGCTCGGTGACGGGCGCTTCGTCCTCGAAGCGGGCGCGGCGGACGAGCTCGGCGCCCAGACGAGCGCCGAAGCGGACGGCGAGCTGCTCGACCGGGGCGCCGGCGAGCTTGCCGAGCGTGTCGATCCCGAGCGCGCGCAGCCGCTCCGCGGTCCTCGGTCCGATCCCGGGCACCAGCCCGCAGGGCGAACCGGCGAAGCGAGCGCGGGCCTCCGCGCTCGAGAGCACCACGAAGCCACGCGGCTTCTCGGCATCGGAGGCCACCTTCGCGACGAGCTTGTTCGGACCGATCCCGATCGAGCACCGCAGCTGCGTGACGCGCTCGATCTCGGCCCGCAGCTCGCGCATCACCGTCTCCGGCGCCTTGGGCATCCCGGTCAGCTCCAGATAGGCCTCGTCGAGCCCCACGGCCTCGACCGTCGGCACGCGGCTGCGCACGATCGACATCACCTCGCGCGAAGCCTGCCGGTAGTACGCGAAGTCCGGCGCTAGGAACACCCCCTGCGGACACAGCCGCCTGGCGCGGGCCGCGGGCACTGCCGAGCCCACGCCGAAGCGACGCGCCTCATACGAGGCGGTCGTCACCACCGAGCGCGGGCCACTGCCCGCCACGATCACCGGCCTGCCGCGCAGCTCGGGCCGGCGGCGCAGCTCGACAGACACGTAGAACGCGTCCATGTCGAGGTGCGCCACGCTGCGGTCCGCCATCGTCGACCGAGGCTAGGACCGCGCCCGGATGGCACTAGGCCGAGGACCAGACCGTGTCGACGCCGCTGAAGCCGAGCGCGGCCGCGCTGTTCTGGTTCAGATCCCACTGGCGCCCACCGACGTAGGGTCCGCGGTCGTCGACCACGGCCGTCACGGAGCGCCCGCCGTAGCGGAAACGTACGTGCGTCCCGCACGGAAGGCTGACGTTCGCGACGCCGTAGTAGGCATGAAACCCGCACGCGGTGGCGCCGGCGTCGTTGTACCAGGAGGCGAGGCTCTGGCGATAGACCGTGACCTGGCCCGCGTACGCGTGTGAGCGGGTGTTGCGCGAGTCCCCCGCGAACTCAACGCGCAGCCAGTCGTGGCCGAGACCGCCCGGGGTGTAGCGCAGCTCGAAGCGACCGCCGGCGCCGGTGTGCGTGCTCGCCAGCCGGTGCCAGGAGCGGCCGCGGCGGCCCAGCAGGACCACCTGGCGCCCGCGCAGCGCGGGCAGGAGCCCGCCACCGACCTTGACCGCGTGGCCGCTGAGCACGTTGAACGAGTGCGTCGGCACGCCGAGCCGCGATCCGACGCTCACCGACCGCGCCCGGCTCGGCTGCTCGGGGCGGGGGTCGCCCGCAAAGGAGCGGGAGGAGCCGGTTGCGGGGACGACTCGCAGCCGGCCCGACTGACGCATCCTCGCTCTGAAGCGAAAGCCGCCATCGCTGCCGGCGGCGGTCGTCTGGAGCGTCTGCCAGGCGGAGCCGCCTGCCGCGAGGAACTGGAGCGAGACCGAGCGCCCTGCGGACGCACGGGACGCGCTCCCGGTGACGGTCTCGGTCCCGCCGTACGCGACGTGCGTGGCGGAGACGTTGATCTGGATCGCGCCCTGGGTATCGGGCTGCCCGGCGGCGAGCGCGACCGCCGAGGCCGGAGTTGCGAGCATCGCTGCGCCCAGGGCGATCGGCCCCGGCCGCATATTGCGCAGGCTGCGCGTAGGCCTCGTCATGAGGACCTCCTCTGTGGGCTGAAGCCCTGCTGCCTACGGGGTTAGCTGACGGGCTCGCGGCCGTCGTTCAGCGCGCACGGATGGCGCCCGGACCCGGTCGCTACGACCGCATCCGGCGATTGCCGGACGGTCGATTCGCCCCGCCGGATGGGATCTGCCACCCGAGAGTGGGTCCCCCGCTCGTCCTCACCTGGAGCCAGGACGATTCGGCAGGTCGATTTACAAGCTAAGCAGCCTGCCAAGCATTTGCCGCCAGTAGTGTGACGTCGGTCACACTCGCCCGAGCCTGCAAGAATCCTCTCCATGGCCAATCCCGACCGACTCACCGGACTCGACAGCTCGTTTCTGCACCTGGAGCGTGACACCGCTCACATGCACGTCGCCGGCTGCATGGTGTTCGAAGGTGATCCGCCGGACTACCAGGACCTGGTCGACGAGATCCTCTCCCGGCTGCATCTGGTCCCCCGCTACCGCCAGCGTCTGGCATTCGTGCCGTTCGCGCAGGGCCGACCGGTGTGGGTCGACGACCCGCACTTCAACGCCTACTACCACGTCCGCCACACGGCGCTGCCCGAGCCCGGCGGCGAGCACCAGCTCAAGCGGCTGACGGGCAGGGTGTTCTCGCAGGCGCTCGACCGCAGGCGGCCGCTGTGGGAGCTGTGGCTGGTCGAGGGGCTGTCGGGAAACCGCTTCGCGGTGTTGTCGAAGACTCACCATGCGCTGGTCGACGGGGTTTCAGGCGTGGACATCGCCACGGTCCTGTTCGACACCTCGCCCGAGCCGATGCCAGTCGCCCCGCCCGAGAGCGAGTGGGTCCCGCGACCGCTGCCGTCGAAGGCCCAGCTGCTCGCGGACGCGCTGCTCGAGCGCGCGACCGTTCCCGGCGAGGTCGTCCGCGGCGTCCGAGCCACGTTCCGCGGGCCGCGACAGGTCGCGTCCAAGCTCGCTGAGGGACTGGTCGCGGTTGGCGCGATGGCGTGGGCAGGGCTGCAACCGGCCCCTCCCAGCCCGTTCAACGTCCGGATTGGACCCCACCGCCGGTTCACATGGGTACGGGCCGATCTCGGGCAGTTCAAGCAGATCAAGAACGCGCTCGGCGGAACGGTCAACGACGTGGTGCTGACGGCCGTGGCGGACGCGCTCGGCCGCTACATGCGGCGCCACGGCCACGACACCGACGACCTCGTGCTGAAGGCGATGGTTCCCGTGTCCGTGCGCGCGGACGTCGAGCGCGGCGCGCTCGGCAACCGCGTGGCCGCGATGTGGGCGCCGCTGCCGGTCGACCTGATGGATCCGGTCGCTCGGCTGCAGATGGTCAGCGGTGCGATGCGGGAGGTCAAGGACTCGGGGCAGGCGGTCGGGGCGCAGGTGCTGACGGGCCTGTCGGGGTTCGCGCCGCCGACGATCATGGCTCAGGCTGCCCGGCTGCAGGCGCGACAGCGGCTGTTCAACGTCGTCGTGACCAATGTCCCGGGCCCGCAGATGCCGCTGTACATGCTCGGGCGCCAGCTTGAGGCGATCTACCCGATGGTGCCGCTGGCGGAGAACACGGCGCTCGGAATCGCGATCATGAGCTACAACGGCCAGCTGAACTTCGGTCTGACGGCCGACTATGACGTTCTGGCGGACGTCGAGCGGCTGGCCGACGACCTCCGCGACGCGGTCGAGGAGCTGTCCTCGGCAGCGGCCGCGGCTTCCGCCGACGGCGGGCGTCCGCGCCCGCGCGCTGGCCGCAAGCGCGCCGTTGCCCGAACCGACTGAGCCTGGCGAGCCTCGCGCCAACCTCGAGCTGCGCGGGCCGCGGGTAGTGCTGCGCTCGATGTCCGGCGCCGACGCACCGCGCCTTCGCGAGATCCACTCGACCCCGGAGGTCGCCCGATGGTGGGGTTTGCCCGAACCCGGGTTTCCATCCTCCGATGACCCGCAGGCGACGCGGCTGACGATCCTCGTGGAGGATCGGATCGCCGGGCTGATCCAGTTCAGCGAGGAGCATGACGCGGACTACCGTCACGCGCGGATCGACCTGTTCCTCGCACCGGAGCTCCACAACCGCGGGCTCGGTGCGGAGGCTGTGGACGCGCTGGTCCGGTTCCTGCTGGGCGCGCGTGGGCACCACCGCGTGACCATCGATCCTGCCGCCGCCAACGTCGCCGCGGTCCGCTGCTACGAGCGGGCGGGCTTCCGGCGGGTCGGGACCCTGCGCCTCGCCGAGCGGGGCCCGAGCGGAGCGTGGCACGACGTGCTGCTCATGGAGCGGGTGGTCTCGCCGGGTCCCTGACAGCGATCGTCATCCGCGTCAGCACGCACAGTCGCCCGTCGTCGTCGCTGATCTCGACGTCCCACACCCAGGTCGTGCGTCCGCGATGGCGCCGCCTGGCATGCGCATGAATGGTTCCGCGGGTGATCGGCCGCACGAAGCTGGTCTGGTTGGAGATCCCCATTGCCACCTTGCCGTCCTCCAGCACCGCCAGCGCCGTCCCAAGTGAGGCGAGCGATTCCGCGATCGCCGCGAACACGCCACCGTGGACCAGGCCGGCCGGCTGCTTGAGCTCATCTCGAACCTCGACGGTCGCGCGCACGTGCTCGTCGGAGATCTCGGTCACGACCAGGCCGTAGAGGCCGTCGAAGCCCTGCCAGGCGCGGTGGGGCACCTTCAGGTCGGTGATCGCCCCTGAAACGAAGCCGCTCAGCGGGTTGTCGGGCACGGCCGCAGCACGATACACGCAAGGCGCACACTTTCGAGCGGGGCTGCTCTACCCTAATCCAGCCGATGGCAACGCTCGACAAACTGCCCGCCGATCAGCGTGCGGTCCTCCAGCTGGTGCTTCAGCGTGGCCGCACCTACGAGGAGATCGCGGAGCTTCTATCGATCGACCGCGCCGGCGTGCGCGATCGGGCGCTGAAGGCGTTCGACGCGCTCGGGCCGCAGACGCGCGTGCCCGCGGAGCGCCGTTCGCTGATCGCCGATTACCTGCTAGGACAGCTTCCGCGGCGGGTCGCCGATGACGTGAGAAAGCGGATTGCGAGCTCGGCCAGCGAGCGTGCTTGGGCGCGCGTGATCGCCGGCGAGCTGGCGCCGCTGGCGGCCGGCCCGCTTCCGGAGATCCCTGTGGAGCCTGAGGCTGCGAGCGAGGGTGAGGCGCGCGAAAAGCAGGAGGGTCGCAGGCCCCGGCCGAGGGCTCCGCGCGATCGCGGCCTGCGGACGCCTGGTCCACCCAGCTCCCGGCGGGGCGGCGCGTTCGTGCTCGCCGCGGTCGTGGTGGCCGTGGCGGTCGTGCTGATCATCGTGCTGAGCGGCGGGAGTTCGAGCAGCAAGCACACGAGCAGCGCCGCGTCGCTGACCACCACCACGACCACCAGGGCGTCGACGACGGGGACAACCGCCACCGCGACGACCGCGGTCGTGGCCCAGATCAACCTGCTGCCGCCGAGCTCGAGCAGCAAGGCGGCCGGCATCGCGCAGGTGCTGCGGCGCGGCGGCGCCACCGGGATCGTGATCGCCGCCCAGGGCGTGCCTCCCAACACCAAGCACGACGCCTACGCGGTCTGGCTTTACAACACCCCCACCGACAGCCACATCCTCGGCTTCGTCAACCCGGGGGTTGGCTCCAACGGCCGCCTGCAGACCGCCGGCGGCCTGCCGGCGAACGCCTCTCATTACAAGCAGCTGCTGGTCACACTCGAGACACAGGCGAACCCCCGCTCGCCCGGCACAATCGTGCTCGAGGGCACGCTGACGGGCGTCTGAGGCCCTCTCAGGGCACTCCGCGAGCCCCCGCCCTAGCCGCAGATTCGCTCGAGCCCTTCGAGCGCCTCGTCGAGCCGCGCGCGGGTGGCGCGGCGCAGGAGGAAGCCGCCGGTGCGGGAGTAGCCGCGGAGCTTCTGATGCTGTGCGATCGTCACTTTCGTCCCGCCCTCGACCGGATCGAGCAGCACCTCGGTCCTCGCCTCGCTCAGCACACGCTCGAACGGAGTCCCTGCGACCTCCTGCGCCCAGACGCGGCGAGACGGCGGCTCGGAGACCAGCACATGGAAGTCCACCCGCACCGCCCTGCCCTTCTTGGTGGTGAAAACCTGGGTGAAGCGATCCCCCTCCACCCCCTCCATTCGCCTCACCCCGGGCCACCAGCGGGGCATGTGGTGAGCGTCCTCGATGATCTCCCAGAGGCGCTGAGGCGCGGTCGCAATCGTGCGCTCCCGGCGGGTGACGGCCATGGCCCTACGCCTCGTAGTCGATCAGGGCGTGGACCGGGTAGGGGGCGAGCCGCGCGCGGCCGCCGAGAAAGCTCAGCTCGATCAGAAAGGCGCAGGCGGCGATCTCGGCGCCCAGCCCGGTGACCAGCTCGCAGACCGCGTGCGCGGTGCCGCCGGTCGCCAGCAGGTCGTCGTGCACGAGTACGCGGGCGCCGCCGGCCAGGGCGTCGGCGTGGACCTCGAGCGCGTCGATCCCATATTCGAGCGCGTACTCGGCGCTGACAGTCTGAAACGGGAGCTTGCCGGGCTTGCGGGCGGGCACGAAGCCCGCGCCGAGCTGGCGCGCGACCGCCGCCCCGAGGATGAACCCGCGCGCCTCGGCCGCGACCACGTAGTCGACGCTGAGCGGCGCCCCGAGCGCGACCAGCCCGGACACAGCCGCATCGAGCGCGCGGGCGTCGAGCAGCAGCGGCGTGATGTCCTTGAACACGATCCCCGGCCGCGGAAAATCGGGGATGTCGCGAACGAACGCCCGCAGGTCCACGGCCGGGCCCTCGGTGGGTACGGCCACTACGTCGCGATCTTACGCAGGTCGCGGATCAGCAGCAGGTGCTTGAGGTGCGTGGTGACCGACGCGAGGTTCTCGAGCGCCTCGATCGCCTCCTTGCGGCGCTCGGGGTTACGCGAGCGGAGCGCCGGCGCGAGAATGCTCTGCAGCAGCTGCGCCTCGCGGTCGGCTGAGCTGCGGAACACCCGGAGGTTGCGGCCGCCGACGCCGTACCTGGCCAGTTCGGACACGGCTCGTACGATCTCGCGCTCGGTCTCGTCGAAGTAGCGGACGCCGCCGCGGGGCTCGCCCTTGATCACCCCGAAATCGACCAGCTCCCGCACGAGCTTCGGATCGGCGCCGGTCTCCTCGACGACATCCTCGAGTGAGTAGAGCGCGCCTCCATCGTGGACGGTCACCGCCGCGCGGCGCAGCGACCGGCCGTCGCCGGCAGGCGCGACGTCGCGTTCCGAGCGGCCTCCCGCGAGCTCCTGGCGGATCACGCGCAGCGGCAGAAACTCGTCGCGCTGGAGCCGCAGGATCGTGCGCAGCCGCTGGACGTCGCTCTGCGTGTAGAGGCGATAGCCGCCCTGCGTGCGCCGCGGCGAGAGCAGCTTCTGATCCTCGAGGTAACGGATCTTCGAGATCGAGATGTCCGGGAACTCCTGGCTCAGCGCCTTGCACACCGCGCCGATCGTGACGGCCTTCTGGCGCGGCTGGGTGGAGGCCGGCTCGGGTGCCTCGGGCAGCTCGAGTTCGGGAGTGCGGGTGTCTGCGGCAGTCATCTGCGTCTCACTGTCCTCGCACCCCCATCAACGGCTCAGAAAGGCGAGCTTGTATTTGCCGATCTGCAGCTCGTCGCCGTCGGTCAGCCGGTGGGACTCGATCCGGCGCCGGTTGACGTACGTGCCGTTGAGTGAACCGCAGTCGTCGAGGTAATAGTCGTTGCCGCGGCGCACGAGGATCGCGTGGTCGCGAGAGACGGTGACGTCGTCGAGGAAGATGTCGCTGTCGGGGCGCCGGCCCACGGTCAGCCGATCCCCCGACAGCGGAAACGTCTCGCCGCCGCGTCCGCCACCGGCGCGGATGACGAGCGTCGCCCCGCCCGCCACCACGTCCTCGAGCCGGAGCTCCTCGAGCTCGCCGGTCTCGCCGACGCGGTAGGTCGCGGTCGAGGCGCCCGGAGGCGGCTCGGATTGCGCGAGAAACGCGCCACACCGTTGGCAGTAGTTGGCGCCCTCACCGTTAGCGAAACCGCATTCGGGACAGTGGAGAGCCACCTAGCGCTTGGCTACTCAGGGTCGGCCGCAGGTACACGGCCGGCCAGAATGTCCGTCAGCTGCTGCACATCGGCGCCGCTAATCACCAGCTCACCGCTCTCGTCCTTCTTGCGCAGGCGATTGACGAGCTCCGCACGGAGGATGTCGATCTTCCCGTGCAGGATGCGGCGTTTGTAGGAGATCTCCATCTCCTCCTCGGTGAGCTGCTTGATCAGATCCTTCAACTCCTGATCGGTGAGTGAGCCCAGGTCGGGGAACGTGTCCATTTGATCCCGTCTTTCGTAGTCGGCCGGCGATGCCGGCAATGCGAAGGTGCGAGTATAACCGGGACTGTCAAAGGGTCAAGCTCAACTTGAGAGTTTGACGATGTTCTTGCGTTCCCGCAGCTGGCGGCGGCCGTCGATCAGATACAGGGTCGTCGCGAGCAGCATCAGCGCGATCCCGACGTACAGCAGCACCAGCGCCAGCCAGTGCACGCCCGCGATCGCGAAGAACGGCGCGCCCATCGTCGGGGCCACGCCGAGCCGCCCCGGCCAGTTGATCTTGAGCTCGAGCCCGCGGGAGAGGGCGTAGCGGCTGACGGCCAGCGTGAACAGCTCGCGCCCGATCACGACCGCAATCGCCCACCGCGGCAGCAGCTCGAAGCGCCACGCGACCACCATTCCGGAGATCACGAGCAGGCGGTCGATGACAGGATCGAGCAGCGCTCCCAGGCGGCTGTACTGGCCGGTGAGCCTGGCCATGAAGCCGTCCAGGTAGTCGCCCCAGCCGATCACCGCGAACAGCACGGCCGCAAGGGCGTCGTGGCCGCCGTGGCTCGACAGCGCCACCGCGAGGAACACCGGGATCCCGGCGAGACGGGTGAACCCGATCGCGTTGGGGACCGTCCACGGGTTCAGCGGGTGGCCCGCGAGCGTCGCGTCCGGCGGCGGTCCGGAGCGGTCGATGCCCAGCAGGCGGCGCTTTGACCGCTCGCGCTTCGCGCTCGCTCCTACGGGAGCCCTTGCCACAGCTCCGCGATCGCCTCCGCGGCGCCCTGCACCGGCACCGTGCGCGCCTCGCGCCCGCGCCTGATCTGCACCTCGATCTGTTCCTGGGCGAGAGTCCGTTTGCCGACCGTCACCCGCACCGGGCAGCCCAGCAGTTCGGCGTCGGCGAACTTCTCCCCCGGCCCCGCCTCGCGGTCGTCGTAGAGGGTCTGGAGCCCGAGCTGCACCAGCGCTCCGTAGAGCCGGTCGGCCAGGTCACGCTCCGGCGATCCGGGGTCGCCGATCACGAGCAGTTCGACGTCGAACGGCGCCAGCGCCCGTGGCCAGGAGATCCCCCGCTCGTCGGCGTACTGCTCAACCGCCGCGGCCGCCGCCCGCGCCGGCCCGAAGCCGTAGGAGCCCATCCAGATCAGCTGCTCGGTGCCAGCGCGGTCGAGGTAGGTCGCATTGAGCGGCTCGGAGTAGCGCGTCCCGAGCTTGAAGATGTTCCCGACCTCGATCGCCGGCTCGATCCGGATCTGCGATCCGTTGACGGTGTCGCCGGCGACGACGCTGCGGACGTCGACGGTGTCGTAGTGGAAGTCTCTTCCGGGCTCGACGCCGCGCAGGTGCGAATCCGGCCGGTTTGAGCCGGTCACGTACCCGCCCGGCTGGATCGCCTCGTCGAGCAGGATCGGCATCTGCGCGCCGACCGGGCCGATGAACCCGGGCGGACCGAGGGTCTGTGCCACCTCGTCGGGGTGAGCTGGACGGAAGTCGCTGCGCAGCGCCGCGCGCAGCTTCACCTCGTTGACGCGGTGATCGCCCCGGACCAGCACCAGCCGCATCTCGTCCCCGTCGAGCACGACCGGATAGGCCTTCAGCAGCGCGGCCGCCGGCACCTGGAGGGCTCCTGCGACCTGTTCGACGGTCGTCAGCCCAGGTGTCTCGACCAGCTCGGGCTCGGGCAGCGGCGAGGGCAGCTCGACCGGCTGGGCCAGCGCGCTTGCAACCTCGACGTTGGCCGCGTAGCCGGGTGCCAGTGCCACGTCGTTCTCGCCGGCGGCGCACGGCGCCATGTACTCGTGGGCGCCGAGCCCGCCCATCATGCCGACATCGGACTCCACCCGGTACCACTCAAGGCCACAGCGATCGAGCATCCGGTCGTAAGCCGTGACGTGCTTCTCGTAGGCCGCGTCGAGACCCTCGGCATCGCGGTCGAACGTGTAGGAGTCCTTCATGATGAACTCGCGTGTCCTCAGGACTCCCGCCCGCGGGCGCGGCTCGTCGCGCTCCTTGACCTGGAAGTGGTAGAGGATCAGCGGCAGGTCGCGATATGACCGGACGGCGGCGGCCACGTGGCCGGTGACGATCTCCTCGTGGGTCATCGCCAGCACCATGTCGGCGCCGCGGCGGTCCTTGAGCTTGAACAGCTCCTCGATCCCGTAGCGCCCGCTGCGCCGCCACGGCTCGGCCGGATGCAGGACCGGCATCAGCATCTCCTGACCGCCGATCGCGTTCATTTCCTCGCGGACGATCTGCACGATCCGCTGATGCACCCGCCAGCCGGCCGGCAGCCAGGACCACAGCCCGGAGCCGACCTGCCGGACCAGCCCCGCCCGCACCATCAGCTTGTGCGAGATCGCCTCGGCGTCCGCGGGCGCCTCGCGCTCGGTCGGCAGGAAGTAGGCGGACAGGCGGGTCACGGGTGGGCGAAGCGTACCCCGGCTCAGCCGGAGCGGCCGCTGGCGGTACGGCGGCGCCTCGATCGTGACCCTGGCTCGCCACGCGCCATCTGATAGAGATAGAGCGGCCTGCGCCCGACCCAGCGAGAGGAGACAGATCATGGCCTACGAACTTCCGCCCCTCCCCTACGACTACAACGCGCTCGAGCCGCACATCGACGAGGCCACGATGCGCGTCCACCACGACAAGCATCACGGCACCTACGTCAACAACGTCAACGCGGCGCTCGAGGGAACCGAGTGGGCCGACAGGCCGATCGAGGAGGTGCTGAAGAACCTCGACTCGATTCCCGACGACAAGCGGACCGCGGTTCGCAACAACGGCGGCGGGCACTACAACCACTCGCTGTTCTGGGAGTGGATGTCGCCCGAGGGCGGCGGCGAGCCATCCGGCGCGCTCGCCGACGCGATCGACGCGGCGTTCGGGTCCTTCGAGGAGTTCAAGGGCCAGCTGAAGGACGCGGGCGTCAAGCGCTTCGGGTCGGGGTGGGCGTGGCTCGTGCACGACGGCTCCGGCCTGTCCATCGTGTCCACCGCCAACCAGGACAACCCGATCAGCGACGGCAGGACGCCCGTGGTCGGCGTCGACGTGTGGGAGCACGCCTACTACCTGAAGTACCAGAACCGCCGGCCCGACTACCTCGACGCCTGGTGGAACGTCGTCAACTGGCCAAAGGTCGCCGAGCGGTTCGAGCGCCTCGGCTGACCGCGGAGTACCACAGCACCCCGGTCACAAGCAGCACGTACTGCGCGAACTGCGCCACTCCGGCGACTGAATAGGCGTCCTGGACCTGCTTCGCCGCCTGCTGGGCATGCGCTCTGAACAGGCCGTCGACCGCACCGATCACCGTCCCGTAGGGCTCCCACATCAGCGACGAGAGGACGAACGCGCACCCTAACCCGAGCCACGCCCCGGCCGGCGCTCCGGAGCGAGTGAAGCCGACCAGCAGCAGCACGAACAACGGCGCCAGCACGATCTGGTAGTGGCTCCAGTCGAGCGGGCTGAGCAACACCGACAGGGGGCAGACGAACGCGAACAACTCCCAGCTGGCGGCGCCGCGGCCCCGCAGCGCGTCGAACGCCCAGACGGCCAGGATCGCGACCGCGGCCCAGCTCAACACATGCACAAGCGTCCAGTCGCCGGATCCCGCCACCTTGCAGAGCAGCGTGCTCGGGGAGAAGTTCAGCGGCATGCACGCGTAGCCATGGCCGGGCTTGGTCTTCTGGGCGAAGTTCGTAAGCGCCGAGAGGGGGCTGAGCACACTCAGGTCGTGTGCGCGCGCGGCCAGCAGCCCCTGCCCGGCAAGCGTCAGCCCCACGATCCAGACGATCGCCACAACGCCGGCCCGGCGGGTTCTGCGCGCCAGGAGCATCGCCACCGGCAGCAGGAACACGAGCGGCTTGATCGCCACCGACAGCCCGATCAACCCCCCCGCCAAACCCGCTCGCTCCCGCCGCAGCGCCTCGAAGCCGGCGACCGCCAGCACGAGCGCGATGATGTTGAACTGCTTCCACCAGACGCTCGACATCATCGGGCCAAAGCTCACCAGCGCGAGCGCCGTCGCCCACCACCAGCCCGGCTCGAGCACACCGCGCAGCCGGTGCAGGACGACGGCCAGCAGCGAGATCACCAGCGCCGCGTTGAGCAGCGTCAGCAGGTGCGACGCGGTGGTCAGGGTGAGCACCCGGCTAGTCAGTGCCAGCGCCGCCGCCAGCAGCGGCGTACCGGTCCAGGTCGACTGCAGCTGCGGGCGGCCGGTCGCCCACGCGACCTTGCCACCGGCGTAGGCCAGCCGGAAGTCGTACCCGTGCGGGTCGTGCAGCGCGCGCCAGGTCCACCAGGCGACGACCGCCGCCAGCGCGAGGAACGCGAACCCGCTAGCGATGAGCACACGCACACGGGAACTCGCGCGCGGCAGGGAGCCAACTCCGGTCACCATCGACCGGAGGATGCTACGAGCTACGCCCGCGTGAACCGCCGGCCGCTGACCGGCGAGACTTCCTCGTCCAGGCGGACCGCCGACAGCGTGCGCTCGCTCTGCTCCTCGGCGGCCGCGGCCGCCTCCATCGCGGCGAGCCGCTCGGGGGTCAGCTCACCTGCGTGCTCGGCCTCGATCTGCGAGAGCCACTCGGCGCCCTCGGCGGCGCGAGCCGCGTCGACGTCGACCCGCTTGGAATCCACGTACTTGTCGATCTCGGCGAACAGCGTGTCGACGAGCTGTTCCTGCGGCACCTTGCGCAGCGGCTTGCCATGGCTGAACACGAGCCCCTCGTTCTTCGCTCCGGTGATCCCGAAGTCCGCATGCGAGGCCTCGCCGATCCCGTTGACCGCGCACCCCAGCACGGCCACCTCGATCGGGTCCTCGTAGGCCTCGAGCCGGCGCTCGATCTCCGCCACGACCGTGTCCATGTCGAACTGAAGCCGGCCGCAGGTCGGACACGCGATCAGCACGGGACCGCGTTCGCGCAACTGCAGCGCCTTGAGGATCTCCCACGCGACCCGGACCTCCTCCTCGGCGTGGAAGGTCGACAGCGAGATCCTGATCGTGTCGCCGATCCCGTCGGCAAGCAGCGTCCCGAGGCCGACCGCCGATTTGAGCGACCCGGACCACTTGGTGCCCGCCTCGGTGATGCCGAGGTGCAGTGGATACTCGATTCTCTGCGCCAGCAGCCGGTTGGACGCGATCGTGTTGGGGACGCTGGTCGACTTGATCGACACCTTGAAGTTCTCGAATCGCAGCCGCTCCATCAGCTCGACGAACTCGACCGCGGCCGCCACCAGCGCCTCGACTGGATTCTCAGCCTCGAGCGCGTGCAGATGTTTCGGCAGCGATCCGGAATTGACTCCGATCCGCAGCGGCGTGCCGAGCTCCGAGGCCCGCTGCACGACCTGCGCGACCTTGTCGGGGCCGCCGATGTTGCCGGGGTTGAGCCGCACGCAGTGGGCCCCGGCGTCTAGTGCCTTGAGCGCCAGCGTGTAGTTGAAGTGGATGTCCGCGATCACCGGGATCGGCGACTGAAGGACGATCGCCTTCAGCGCCTCGACATCCTGGTCTCGGGGGACCGCGACCCGCACCAGGTCGGCGCCCGCCTCCGCGACTCGTCTAATCTGATCCATCGTCGCCCGCAGGTCGGCGGTCTCGGTCTTGGTCATCGTCTGGACCGCGACGGGGGCACCGCCCCCGATCGGAACGTCGCCGACGCGGATCTGACGCTTTGAGGCCATAGCGCCAGTGTAGAGACGAGAGTGTTTGTGAAACGCGTGCTCACAGCCATGCTCCTGACCGCGCTCGCGGGCCTGCACCCGTCCGCCGCGCTCGCCTCCGGTACCCAGCAGGCGATCCTCGAGGACGACAACCAGCTGCTCGCCGATCCCGCGGGCACGCTGGCAACGCTCCGCTCGCTGGGCGTCGAGCGCGTCCGGGTCAACGTCAAATGGGACACGCTGGCGCCGCGTGCGGGCTCCAGGCGGTCCCCGGCCCACTTCGACGGCGCCGACCCCCGCGATTACCCGGCCTCCGCGTGGGCCTCCTACGACGCGGTCGCGCGCGACGCGGCAGCCGCGGGGATCGGAGTGATGTTCACCGTCACCGGACCGGCGCCGGTGTGGGCCACCGCCTCCGGCGCACCCAGCAACGGCCCGGCCGGTGTGTGGAAGCCATCCGCCGCTGACTACGGGGCGTTCGTGCGGGCGCTCGGCACGCGCTACAGCGGCCACTACACGCCCCCGCACCAGAGCGCCGCGCTGCCGCGGGTCAGCTTCTGGAGCGTCTGGAACGAAGCCAACTACGGCATCGACCTGGCGCCGCAGGCAATCAACAACGGCACGGTCGAGGTGGGTGCATCCTCCTACCGGAAGCTGCTCGACGCCGCGTGGGCGGCGCTCCACGCGACGGGCCACGGCCACGACACGATCCTGATCGGCGAGACCGCGCCCCGCGGCGTCGCCGTCCCCGGCAACTTCTCGGGCGTCAAGCCCCTGCGCTTCCTGCGCGCGCTGTATTGCGTTGACTCCAACTACCGGCAGCTACGGGGTGCCGCCGCCCGCGCCCGCGGCTGCCCGACCACTGCCCGGGCCAGCAGAAGCTTCCGCTCCCGACATCCGGTCCTGTTCGAGGCCGGTGGCTTCGCCGACCACCCGTACGCCCAGGGGGTGCCGCCGAACACCCCGACGTACGCGTGCGGGCTGCGGGTCTGCTGGAACACCCGCACCCACCGCAGCGACCCCGACTACGCCGACCTGCCGGAGATCCCGCGGCTCGAGCGCACGCTCGACCGGCTGAACCGCGTGTACGGGTCGCACACGCGCTTTGCGATCTACAGCACCGAGTACGGCTTCTGGACCAAGCCGCCCGATCGGGCCGCGACGATCAGCCCGTCGACGGCGGCGTACTACATGAACTGGGCCGAGTACCTCAGCTGGCGCCAGTCGCGGGTGGCCTCCTACGACCAGTACCTGCTGGTCGACCCCCCCAGCGCACACTTCGCGAGCGGCCTTGAGTTCGCAAACGGCAAGCCGAAGGCCACGTTCGACGCCTACCGGCTACCGCTGTACCTGCCGAGGACCTCCGGGCGCCGCGGCGCGCGCCTGGAGATCTGGGGGTGCGTCCGCCCTGCCCACTTCGCGCAGGCCGACACCGGCCTGCCCCAAAAGGCCGAGATCCAGTTCCGCACCGGGTCGCACGGCTCCTTCAGGGTGCTCGATACGGTCACGATCACGAGCCGCGAGGGCTACTTCGACGTGCGGCCGAAGGTGCCGGCCAGTGGCACGGTCCGGGTGAGCTGGGCCTACCCGTCGGGCCGGCGGATCTTCAGCCGCGAGGTGACCGTCAAGATGACCCGCTAGAGGCATCCGGCGGCCCCGCACGCCGGCGGACCGCGACCGCCCCGAGCGTCGCCGCCGCCAGCGCCAGCAGCACGAGCAGCACGAGCAGCGGCGTCGGCAGGAACGAGCCCCCGGATCCCTGACCCGGGCCGTCACCACCGCCACCGTGAAGCGCGGCGAGGCCCGCGAGCAGCGCGCGCTGGATGACGTCGTAGCAGTCGGTGTACTCCTTGACGTCGGCGCTCATCGTCGCCAGCGCGTTGCGCAGCTCGGCGACCGTGTAGTGGCGGGTGAGGTTCCCGTGGCTGTTGCAGTCGGCGATCACCTGAGCGCCGCTGCCCAGCGCCGCGGGCGCGCTCGCCAGACACCCGCCGAGCGCGCAGACGGCAGCAAGGATCACCGTGACCCGTCTCATCGGCGGCAAGGTTACGCAGCCGGCAGGCGTTATGTAGCTCGCTGCACGAGCACCGCTGCCCCCGCCGGCGCTGGTCCCAGCAGCCTCGCTGCGCGCGCTGCGATCTCGGCCGGGGCCGCGCGCCACGATCCGCCGAGGGCGAAGCGGCGCACCAGATAGCCGTCGACCGCCGAGGAGGCGATCACCCGCGTGCCCCGGGGCAGCGTCCTGGGCGTGCTCTGCCAGACCGAGCCGACGATGTCGAGCTCTCCGATCGACACGGGCGCCTGGCTTGTCTGCGGGATCTGCCCGTGACCGCTCCAGGCCACGCCCGGAAGGTAGATCGCAAGCGGCGCGCTCGCGAACGTCCCGTCGTAGGCGACGATCGCGCGCGTGCTGCTCGGGGTCCCGAGCGCCTGCGCCACCCCACGCCAGTCCGGCCGCTGATAGACCGCGTCTGCGGAGATGCGGACGTCGGCGTAGACGAACGCGCCGAGCGCGACCAGCGCCAGGACCGCACCCCCGGCGCGGGCGCGCACCCCGGCGCAGGCGGCGGCCAGCACGACCGCCAGCGGAAGCCACGCCGGCATCAGCGCTCGGGCCTCGTAGTAGTCGTGGCCGAGCAGCGCCACCAGCAGCGGCACGAGCAGCACGACGCCGGCGAGTGCGGCGGCAAGCCCCGCTGCACGGAGCGCGCGGCCGCCGGCGCCGACCACGAGCAGCACGATCATGCAGGCCGCCAGCGCGGCGGCGCCCAGCAATCCGTAGTTGACCGCGGAGCTCTGGTACAGGGTCCCGAGCGCAAACGCGACCGGCACCTGGCGGATCCGCACCGCCAGCGGAAACCCCGCGATCCACGCCGCCGGGTGCGATGCATGGCTGATCGCGTGGGGCAGCAGCGCAAGCTCGACAGCGCCCAGCACGATGACCGCGACCACCACCGGGCGGCGGCGCCCGCGGTACAGCAGCAACAGCGCCTCGGCGGCCACCAGGAACGCTGCGAAGTACTGGGTCAGGAGCGCCAGCGCGCTGAGCAGCGTCCACCAGCGGATATCCGCCGCCCCGCCCCCCTGCCAGACGCGGGCGAAGAACAGCAGCGAGCCGCCGCACAGCACCGCGAGCAGCATGTATTCACGCGCCTCCTGCGAGTACCAGATCATGAACGGGCTGACCGCGACGAACGCGGCCACAAGCGCCGCTGCACGGCGCGAGATCATCTGCTCGGCGCAGCGGTAGGAGATCGGGATCATCGCTGTGCCGAGCAGCGCCGACAGCGAGCGAAGCCCGACCTCGCTCGTTCCGAACAGCTTCGCCCACGGCCATGCGAGCACGAAGTACAGCGGCGGATTGGGCTCGCTGGTGCTCCACGAGCTGAGCATCGCGCCGAACCCCATGTGCAGCTCGTGTGCGGCCTGGGCCTCGTCGAACCAGTAGCTCTGCGTGCCCAGCGTGGCGAACCGCAGTACCGCGCCCACCGCGGTCGCTGCGAGCAGGATCCACGTCTCGGCCGGGATCCTGCTCGCTCTCAGCAGCACCTCGTCGCGAGCCACAACCGCCTCGCCGGTGCGGCCTTCCACGAGCATGCGGGGTGATTCTAGGTGCACCGGCGCGCCGTTATGCTGCGCCGCTTGTCCGGAGCGCCCCCCACGCCTCGCTGCGTCCTGATCGCTTGGGTTCTGGCCGGTCTGGCGGGTGCCGCGGCGCTGGCCGGATGCGGCGGCGGCAGCGGCGCTGCGCAATCGCACCCGCGGCCGCCGATGGAGACGATCTTCGAAGCGGGCCCGCAGCTCACCGCGGCACCGGCCGCAACGCTCGACACGCTCCGCCGGCTCGGGGTCGACCGCGTACGGGTGTACGTGCGGTGGAGCTCGCTGGCTCCCGATCCAAGCTCGCCGACGCGACCGGCCGGCTTCGACGGCACCGATCCCGCGCAGTACGCGGCGGCGAACTGGGCGCCGATCGACACCGTGATCCGGCTGGCGCTGGCGCGGCGAATGACGGTCGACGTGCTGATCGGCGGCCCGCCGCCGCTGTGGGCATCCGGTCCGGGATCGCCGCAGCCGGCGCTGCATCCGCAGTGGCGGCCGTCCGCCGCCGAGTACGGAGCGCTCGTACAGGCCGTCGGCCGGCGCTATTCCGGCAGCTACCGTCCGCCAGGTTCCGCGGCGCCGCTACCGCGCGTCGACTTCTGGTCGATCTGGAACGAGCCGAACTACGGTCCCGACCTGGCGCCGCAGGCGACCGACCACTCGCAGGTTGAGGTCTCTCCGCTGCTGTACCGCGACCTGCTCGACGCCGCGTGGGGGGCGCTCGCGGCCAGCGGCCACGGCGGCGACACCGTGCTGATCGGAGAGACCGCGCCGCGCGGCATCACGGTCGGCAACCAGCCCGGCAACTTCAGCGGCATGGTGCCGCTGCGCTTCGTGCGCGCGCTGTACTGCGTGGATGCGCAGCTGCGGCCACTGCGCGGCGCCGCAGCGATCGCACGCGGGTGCCCGCCGACGGCCGCCGGCTCGGCCCAGTTTCCGAAATTGCACCCGGCGCTGTTCCAGGCAAGCGGGTTCGCGGACCATCCCTATCCCCAGGGCCGGGTCCCGCCGAACGTTCCCACGCCCGGCGAGCCGGATTACGCCGACCTGCCGGCACTCCCGCGGCTCGAGCAGACGCTCGATCAGGTGTTCAGGGCGTACGGCTCGAGCCGTCGTATCGCGATCTACGACACGGAGTTCGGCTACCAGACCGACCCGCCGGAGACGATCGAGCGCGCGATCGATCCGCGGCTGGCCGCCGTCTACATCAACTGGTCGGAGTACCTGCACTGGCGGGACCCGCGCGTGCGCTCGTTCGACCAGTACCTGCTCGAGGATCCGCCGAACGCGGGGCCCTCCGGCGGCTTCGCGAGCGGCCTGGAGTTCAAGGGCGGGACGCCGAAACCGACCCTCCTTGACGCGTTCCGCCTCGCCGTCTACCTGCCGGTCGCAAGTGGCCGGCGCGGCCAGTCGCTGGAGGTGTGGGGATGCGTGCGCCCGGCCCGCTACGCGCAGCAGGACACCGGCAGAACCCAGCACGTCGAGATCCAGTTCAAGCAGTCCGGTGCGAGCGCCTTCAAGACGGTCAAGAGCATTGCGCTGAGCGATCCGTACGGCTACTTCGACGTCGATCAGGCGTTTCCGGCGAGCGGCGCGCTGCGGCTCGCGTGGTCCTATCCGGGCGGGCCGGCCATCTTCAGCCGCACGGTCCTGATCACGCTCCGGTAGCCGCCGCGCGGCGGCCCCCGCCGACGGTGCCGCCGCCGTAGAAATGGTCGCGGGGGAGCTCCCGGAACTGGTGGTAGCTGAGCGCGTGGCGGGCGCAGACGTCGCGTAGCGCGGTTGTCGCGTGCGCGTTGTCGCTGATCAGCACCCCGCCCGGCGCCAGATGCTCGGCGGCGATCGATAGCTCGGCGTGCTCGTTCTCGTAGGTGTGAAGGCTGTCGTGGATGAACAGGCCGACCGGCGGGCCGCTTGCCAGCACGCGCGCAAGGCCATCGCGCGCAGGCTCGATCCGCAGTTCCCACCGGGGGTCGGACCCCACCAGCCAGCCGGCGGCGGGGTTGATGTCGAACGAGATCAGCCGGCCGGCTCCGCGATTGCGCTCGAGCGCGCGCAGCAGCAGCAGCGAGCCGAGGCCGTCGTGCACCCCGGTCTCGACCACCAGCTCCGGTTTCAGCGCTCGCACCAGCGCATACCACCCGAGGCGCTTGCCGAACGGCGGCAAGGGCTTCGACCACCACCAGTGGCCGGCGGTCGCGCGCCGCAGCCGCGCTGCCAGCTGCGCGTCGGATCCGGGCTCGGACAACAGGCGCTCGGCATCCGTTGGATCGCAGCCGCTGAGTTCCGTCACCCAGGCGGCCAGCTCGTCCAGATTCCCAAGCTCGTAGGTGAAGTTGTCGGGCTCGGGGTCGGCGAGCACGAACGCCAGGTGCCGGTGCAGCGGCTGTCCGGCTCCGAGCACCGCCCGCGCCTTGCGGACCCACCGAAGCCTGCGGACCGGGCGGGGATCGAGGCCGGCCCGCTGCGCGGCGCGGCGCGCGCTCACGTGCCACGACATGTGCGGCGCGAGTCTATTCGGGTGCGCCAACCCGTCGCCATCTGCTGCTAGCCTCGTGGACGCTCGGAGGGGGCGCGTCGTCCGCTGCAACATGAACCGATTTCCGTCCAGGATCAAATCTCGCTTTGCCGTGTTGTCGCTCGCGGCGCTGGCTGCGGCGGCCGCCGTGCTGGCGCTGTCGCTGGTGTCCGGGCCCGGCCGCGCGATGGCGTCCTCCACCGAGCTGGCTCTGTTCGAGGAGAACAGCCATCTGCTCAGCGGGAACCCGACGCACGCGCTGGCGACGCTGAGGCTGCTCGGCGTCGACGAAGTTCGTGTGATCCTCAGCTGGCGAGAGATCACCCGTCTCCCGCTCAACCACCACAAGCCCCAGGGGTTCAACGGCGCTGACCCGGCCTCGTATCCATCGGGACGCTGGACTGCGTACGACAGGCTGGTCAGGGACGCAGCGACCGCTGGAATCAAGATCCAGTTCGACCTCACCGGGGGCGCTCCCCTGTGGGCCACCGGCTCGGGGGCGCCACGAGCGGGGTCTCCCCACTGGAGCTGGAAGCCGTCCGTCCGTGAGTTCGGGGCATTCGTGCACGCGGTCGGCGAGCGCTACAGCGGCAACTACGACCCGCAAACGAACTCGCTGAAACCAGGCAATCCGAGCGACCTCCCGGCGGTCAGGTCGTGGTCCTCCTGGAACGAGCCGGACTACGGGCCGAGCCTCTCGCCGCAGGGCCTGCCCGGCAATACCTCGGTCGAGTACGCGCCATACGAGTACCGGAACCTGCTGGACGCCACGTGGACCCAGCTCGGGAAGACGGGGCACGGGCACGACACGATCCTGTTCGGCGAGGTCGCGCCGCGCGGCAAGACCAGCTTCGGCCTGTTCCAGGGGATCAAGCCGCTCCAGTTCGTCCGGGCGCTGTACTGCGTCGACGCGAACTACCACGAGCTGCGCGGCTCCGCGGCCTCCGAGCGCGGCTGTCCCACCACGGCCGCTGCCTCGCGCCGTTTCGCCTCACAGCATCCCGCGCTGTTCAAGGCCAGCGGCTTCGCCGACCACCCCTACACGCGCTGGTATCCGCCGGACGTGGAGCTCCAATCCGACCCCGACTACTCCTCGCTGCCGGAGGTGTGGCGGCTGGAGCGAGCGCTCGACCGCGTGCAGCAGGTGTACGGATCGCATCGCAAGCTCCCGATCTACGACACCGAGTACGGATACATCACGAGCCCACCGCAGCACGAAACCAGCACCAACCACTTCGTCCCGCCGAACACCGCCGCCTACTACCTGAACTGGGCGGAGTATCTGCACTGGAAAGACCCGCGGATCGTCTCCTACGACCAGTACCTGCTGTATGACCCGCGGCCGCCCCAGGCGCCGTACTACGGCGGCTTCGCAAGCGGGCTGCTGTCGTTCAGGGGTGGCATCAAGCCGACCTACTACGCCTACCGCCTGCCCCTGTACCTGCCGGTGACGAACGCGAAGAAGGGCCAGGCGGTCGAGGTGTGGGGCTGCATTCGCGCCGCCAAGTTCGCGATCCGCGACACCGGGCTGCCTCAGTCGGCACGCCTGCAGTTCGAGCCGGCGGGCGGCGGGAGCTACACGACGCTGCGCACGATCACTGTCTCGGACCCGTCGAAGTGCTACTTCGACCTGCGCCTGACGCTGCCCTCCAGCGGCACCCTGCGCCTGTCCTACACGTACCCCGCGAGCGACCCGCTGCTGCCGGAGAACTACACCGTCTACAGCCGGCACGTGCAGGTGACGGTGAAGTAGTGAGCCGGCCGGCGGCCGGGCTACGCGAGCGCCGTGTACGGCCGCGCGGTTGAGGTTAGTCTGCAATAGGTGCCAGCGACCAGTGACCTGATCGCGCAGCTTCGAGCGATCTGCGGAGAGGAGCACGTCCTCACCCACCCGCACGCGCTCGCGACCTATCGCTCCGACGGGCTTTCGCACTATCGCCAGACGCCGCGGGCGGCGGTGCTACCGGCCACCGGCGAGGAGGTTCGGCAGGTGGTCAGAGCATGCTTCGAGGCCGGAGTCCCGTGGGTCGCGCGCGGCTCCGGCACCGGGCTCTCCGGCGGCGCGCTGCCGGTGGCCGAGGGCGTCCTGATCGTGCTCGCGCGGTTGCGCCGGATCCTGTCGGTGAAGCTCGAGGACGCACGGGTCGTCGTCGAGCCGGGCGTCACCAACCTCGCGGTCTCGAGGGCCGTCTCGCCGACCCACTTCTATCCGCCGGATCCGTCGAGCCAGATCGTCTGCTCGATCGGCGGCAACGTCGCCGAGAACTCCGGCGGCGCGCACTGCTTCAAGTACGGCTTCACGACCAACTACGTGACGGGCCTGGAGATCGTGCTGACCGACGGCACGGTCATGGAACTGGATCGCGACGCACCGGGCTACGACCTGCTCGGCGCGTTCGTCGGCTCGGAGGGGACGCTGGGCGTGGCGACCCGGATCACGCTGCGGGTCGTCCCCAGGCCCGAGCACGTGCGTACGCTGGTGGCGTTCTTCGAGGACACCGGCAGCGCCGGCGACGCCGTCACCGAGATCGTCAGCGCCGGGATCGTGCCTGGTGCGATCGAGATGATGGACCGGCTCTCGATCCAGGCGGCCGAGCAGGCAACTGGAGCCGGCTACCGCCTTGACGCCGGCGCCGCCCTGCTGGTGGAGATCGACGGGCCGCACGAGGAGTGCACGACTCGCTTCGAGCACGTGATGTCGCTGTGTCGGCGGGCGGGCGCCAGCGATGTGCGGGTCGCGCTCGACGACGCCGAGCGCGAACTGATCTGGAAAGCACGCAAGGCAGCGTTTGCGGCGATGGGCAGGATCGCCCCGGCCTACTACGTGCAGGACGGTGTGATCCCGCGCACGCGGCTGTCGGAGGTGCTGCGCCGGATCGACGCGCTCGCCACCGAGTACAACCTCCAGGTCGCGAACGTGTTCCACGCCGGCGACGGCAACCTGCATCCGCTCGTCTGCTACGACGCCGGCCGTCCGGGCGAGCCCGAGCGGGCCGAGGAGCTGGCGGGGCTGATCGTCAAGACCTGCGTCGACGCAGGCGGCTCGATCACCGGCGAGCACGGCGTCGGCGTCGACAAGAAGGCCTACATGCCGGCGATGTTCTCGGAGGCTGACCTCGAGACCTTCCAGCGGCTGCGCTGTGCATTTGACCCGCACGGCCTGGCCAATCCGGGCAAAGTGATGCCGACGCCGCGGCTGTGCGGCGAGGTTCCCGGCCCCTACCGCGAACACCCCCTCGAGCGCGCGGGCGTGGCGACGCGTTTCTGAGAGATGGCCGCGGAACTCGCACCGACCAGCTTCGAGGACACCGCTGCGGCGCTCGCAGCCGCGGCGGCCGAGAGCCGCTCCGTGCGGATCGTCGGCGGGGCCACCAAGCTCGGGTGGGGCGCTGTGCCGCAGGAGCCGGACGTGATCCTCAGCACCGCCGGGCTCGATCAGATCGTCGAGCACAACGAGGGCGACCTGACCGCGGTCCTTGAGTCCGGCGTCCCGCTGGCGCGTGCCCAGGCGACGTTCGCAAAGTCCGGGCAGATGCTGGCCCTCGACCCCCCGCTCGGACTGCGCGGACGCAGCGACGCAACGATCGGCGGCGTCCTGGCAAGCGGCGACTCGGGCCCGCTGCGCCACCGCTACGGTGCTGGCCGGGATCTCGTGCTCGGGATGACGGTTGCGCTGAGCGACGGCACGGTCGCACGCTCGGGGGGAAAGGTCATCAAGAACGTCGCCGGGTATGACATCGGGAAGCTGTTCTGCGGCTCGTTCGGGACGCTCGGGGTAATCCTGTCGGTGTCGCTGCGGCTGCACCCGATTCCCGTGGAGATCGTCTCGGTGCTGGGCGCGGCCTCGGATCCGGAGCTGATCGCCCGCGCCGGCGAGCGGCTTGCCGCGGCGCCGCTGGAGCTCGAGGCGCTCGACGTCGCCTGGCGAGCCGGACGCGGCGGCCTGCTGGCGCAGGTCGGCGGCGCGGAGGCGACGAGGCGCGCCGAGCGCGTCGCGGGGCTCATGCGCGAGGCAGAGCTCGAGGATGTCGAGGTGAGCGCCGACGACGAGCGGCTGTGGGCCAGACAGCGCGCCGGGCAGCGCTCGGACGGGCGGGCGCTGGTAAGGGTTGCCGCGCCGCCCAGCAGTCTGCCTGCGGTGCTGCGCGCCGCCGACGCGTGTGGCGGGACGCTGGTCGGGCGGGCGGCGTTCGGGCTCAGCTTCATCGAGGTGGAGCCCGAGGCGGCTCAGACCCTCCGCGAGCGCCTTCCGCCTGGCGCGGTGGCGGTGTTGCTGGATGCCCCAGGCGAGCTGCGCGACGCGATCGACCCCTGGGGCCTCGACCAAGGCCCCGCGCTGGAGCTGATGCGCCGCGTCAAGCAGCGCTTTGACCCCGCGCGGGCATGCAATCCCGGCCTGTTCGTGGGAGGGATCTGAGATGCCGGCGTTCGACGACCATCGCGCGCCCGAGGTCGAGGTGATCGAGGACTGCGTGCACTGCGGGTTCTGCCTGGACACGTGCCCGACGTACGTCCTGTGGGCGCAGGAGGCCGACTCGCCCCGGGGCAGGATCGTGCTGATCGACGAGGCGACACGGGGGCCGGCCGAGGCGCTGTCCGACGAGATCGTGACCCACATCGACCGCTGCCTCGGGTGCATGGCGTGCGTGACAGCGTGCCCTTCCGGCGTGCGATATGACCGTCTGATCGAGCGCGCACGGCCGCAGATCGAGCGGCACTGGGAGCGCAGCGGCACGGATCGGGCCCTGCGTCTGCTGCTGTTCGAGACGCTGCCGCACCCCCGCCGATTGCGGGCGCTCGCGCCGGTGCTGGCGGCATCTCGCAGGCTCGGCGCCGATCGGCTGCCGGAGCGGATCTCGATGCTGACGAAGGTCGCGCCCCGCACCAGCCTGCGCGAGGTCCGCGCCGCGGGCCGGCTCCCGGCTCGCACGCCGGCCGTCGGGGAGCGTCGCGGCCGAGTCGGGCTGCTGCTGGGCTGCGTGCAGCGGGTGTTCTTCGCCCGCGTGCACCAGGCGACGGTGGCGGCGCTCGCCGCCGAGGGCTTCGAGGTGCTGGCGCCGGAGATCCCCGATTGCTGTGGCGCGCTCGAGCTGCACTCCGGCGAGGAGGAGGCGGCGGTGGCGCGTGCCCGCACCACGGTCGCGGCATTCGACGCGCTCGGAGAGCTCGATCACATCGTCGTCAACGCCGCCGGCTGCGGCGCCGCGATGAAGGAATATGGCGAGCTGCTCGAGACGCCCGAGGGGCGGCGCTTCGCCGCGCGGGTGCGCGACGTGTCGGAGTTGCTGGCGTCGGTCGAGCCCCGCGCCGCCCGCGGTCCCGTGCCGCTGAAGCTCGTCTACCACGACGCCTGCCATCTGGCGCATGCGCAGGGGATCCGCTCAGAGCCGCGGGCACTGCTCGAGGCGATCCCCGAGCTGGAGCTGCTCGAGATCGGCAGCGAGCGTGAGATCTGCTGTGGCTCGGCAGGGATCTACAACCTGGTCCAGCCGCAGGCGGCGGCCGAGCTGGGGGCCCGCAAGGCGCGCAGGCTGATCGAGACGGGCGCGCAGGCGATCGCGGCCGGCAACCCAGGCTGCGCTGCGCAGCTCGACCTGCACCTGCGCGAGCTCGGCTGTCCACTCCCGATCCACCACCCGGTCGAGCTCGTGTGGCGCTCAATCGCCCGCGGCCGCGACTCGCTACGGTAAGGCCCATGACCGATCGTCTGCTGAAGGCGGCGGCGTTCGGCGTGCTCGCGATCGCGGGCTGCGGCGGCGCGTCGCACTCGAGCTCCTCGCCGACCGTGCTGAGCGAACCCACTGCGACGCCGTCCACTACGGCGGCGACGCCCACGCACACGGAATCGACGAAGACCACTCCCAAGGTCACCACCGCTCCTCCGCCGACCCCGCCCGGGACCCCGCCGGCACCCGCCGGCCTGCGCCAGACGACGGGCTACGCGACCTATGAGCTATGTGCGGGCAGGTGCACGGGCGCGGTGCCCGCGTCGCTGCGCCGACCGCTTCACCTGGCGAGGATCGGCGCAGGCGGCGGATGCCCGGCGTCCGGCGGTGGGCTCGTGAAGCCGCTCGGAACCGCGAACGTCAGGATCTCGCCGTTCGTCGGCAGCGCCTGGGCCGGCGCACGGGTGACCTGGGTCGCGAGCACGGCCTATCACGGCCCCTTTCTGATCCGCGGCCGCCGGATCGACGCCGGCGGCGCGGTCGGGTTCGGTGAAGGCCACACCCCCTACGACGAGCTTCAGCTGCTCGATTCCGGCCAGGGCACCTCGCCGCCCCCGGGCGGCCGCGAATGGATCACGTTCACCCGCGCCCGGGGGCCCGGCTGTTATGCCTACCAGGTTGACGGGACGAGCTTCACCGAGGTGATCGTGTTCCGGGTCAGCGGCTGAACCGCCGGGAGGCGGGCACGCGTCCCTACGCGTACATCGCCTCGATCTCGGCGCTGTACTTCTCCGCGATCGGCTTGCGCTTGAGCTTCATCGTCGGCGTCAGCTCGGCGCCGCCGGGGATCCAGTCGCCGGGGATGATCGTGAACTTCTTGATCTGCTCGACGCGCGCGAGTCGCCTGTTGGCCTCCTCGATCCCCGCCTGAACCGCCTCGAGCACCTTCGGTTCGCTCGCAAGCTCCTCGAGCGACTTGCCCTCGAGCCCGTTGTGGGCGGCCCACTGCGGCGCGTAGTCGACGTCGAGCACGATCAGTGCCGTGTTGTACGGCCGGCCGTCGCCGATCGCGGCGGCCTGTCCGATCAGCGGGCTGCCGGTCTTGACCGCCGCCTCGATGTTCGCGGGCGACATGTTCTTGCCCGCGGCGTTGATGATCAGCTCCTTCTTGCGGTCGACGATCTTGAGATAGCCGTCCTCGTCGACCTCGCCGATGTCGCCGGTGTGAAGCCAGCCGTCGGCGTCGATCGCCTCCGCCGTCTTCTCGGGCTGGTTGCGGTAGCCGGCCATCAAGAACTCACCCCGCACCAGGATCTCACCGTCGTCGGCGATCTTCAGCTCCGTCCCCGGCGAGGGCGGACCGACGGTCCCGATCCTCACCGCACCCGGGCGGTTGCAGGTGCCAAAGCCGCAGGTCTCCGACATTCCCCACAGCTCGGCCAGCTCGATCCCCAGCGCGTGGAAGAACTCGAGCACCTCGACCGGTGTCGGTGCGGCGCCGACGTTGACCGCGATCGCCTGGTCGAGTCCCAGCATCTCGCGCAGCTTCGAGAACATCTGCTCGTCCGCCTGCGCGACCCGGCGCTCGAGCTCGTCGGGTACCGGCTCCCCGCGCTGCCGCAGCCGCACCCGCTCGAGCGACGCGGCTAGGGCCTCCTCCACCGGCTTGCGCGTCTCCTCGGGCTGCGCGGCCTGCATCGCCTCGAGTCCGGCCTTGAGCTTCTCCCAGATGCGCGGCACCGCGAAGAACCAGGTGGGCCGGACCTGCGGCAGGTAGGACACGATCTCCCGCGGGTTGGGGCAGCAGGTGATCGTGCCCGCATAAATCACCGGGATGTAGTGGTGAGCCATCCGCTCCGCGATGTGCGCCGCGGGCAGCCACGAGATCAGGCGTCCTCCGGGCTCGAGCGGGATGATCTCCTCGATTGCCTGGGCCGAGACCATGATCGCTCGGTGCGAGAGCTGCACGCCCTTGGGCGGGCCGGTCGTGCCCGACGTGTAGATCAGCGTGAGGATGTCGTGGGGCGCGATCTCGGCCGAGGCCGCCTCCACGTCGAACTCGGGGTTCGAGCCCTCGAGCTCGCTCAGCGCCGTCGTTCCCGGTGGTGGATCACCGTCGACCACGATCACGTACTCGAGCTCCGGGAGCCCCTCGCGTGCCTCCAGCATCACCTCCAGGAAGGCCTGCTCGACGATCGCGACCTTGGTAGCAGCGTCGGTCAGCAGGTAGCGGATCTGCTCGGCTGGATAGGTTGCGTAGATTGAGAACGGAGTCGCCCCGAGCATCGCGACGGCGAGGTCGACGACGTGGAACTCAGGGCGGTTGGCCAGCATGATCGCGACCGTGTCGCCGCGGCCGACGCCGATCCCGGCGAGTCCCCCGGCGAGCGCATCGACGCGCTCCAACAGCTCCGCCCAGGTCAGCGAGACGCTGTCGTCGGGGGTCCGCACCGCGACGATCTCCGGGTTGTTGGCAGCCGTGCGACGCAACGCCTCGGTCACGGTGGGGGCGTCCACCGAGCGCGCCGCGGCCGCCTCGATCGTGCTGCTTTCCATCGATTCCTCCCCGTCTCGAGTCAGGCTTACGGGCTGAAAAGCTACCGGACGTTGAAGCCCGAGCCGCTCAGACGGGAGATGTCGTTACTCAGCCCGATCACGAACAGCATCACGATCAGCACAAACCCGACGACGCTCGCGCGCTCCATCACGTCGAACGGGATGCGCTTGCCGCGCACCTTCTCGGCCACCGCCCAGAACACGTGGCCGCCGTCGAGCGGCAGGAACGGGAACAGGTTCACGATCGCCAGCGACAGCGAGATCAGCGCGAGCACCTGGAGCGCAAGCGTGGTGCTGGTCGCGAATGACTCCTGCGTGACCGTGTAGCCGCCGACCACGCCCGAGAGCTGTTTGCGCTGCTGGGGCTCGAAGATCCGAGCGATCACCGACACCGTCTGCTTGGTCACGGTCCACAGGCCGGTGATCGTCAGCGACGCGGCGCGCCCGGGGCCGACGCTCTGCTGCTTGTCGCCAAACGCAAAGCCGACCAGCGGCCGGCCCTCGCTGGCGTTGTAGCGCGGCCGCAGCTCGAACGTCAGCAGCTGACCGTGCCGGCGTACGACGAGCCGCGCCGGCTTCGCCGCGAGACAGCCGTTGACCTGCACGCCCGGACAGCGATGAGTCGCGAGCTGAGCGCGCAGCGCGTCGGCGCTGCCCTTGACGCCGTCGACCGAGATCAGCTGATCGCCCGGCTTGAGCGCTGTCGCCGCCGGGGTGCCGGACTGCACGGCTGCGATCTGTGTCGACGGCACTGCCTCCCCGTTGCTCAAGAACAGCACCCACACGATCAGGAACGCGATCAGCAGGTTCATTGCCGGCCCCGCCAGGATCACCACCACCCGCTTCCAGACCGGCTGGTTGTAATAGGCGCGCGGCGCGACCTCCGGCGGGATCTCCTCGCGCGGATTCATGCCGGTGATCCGCACGTAGCCGCCGAGCGGGATCGAGCCGATTCCGTACTCGGTCTCGCCGCGGCGCACCTTCCACAGCATCGGCCCGAAGAACAGCGAGAAGCGCTCGACGCGCATGCCGACGGCCTTGGCGGCCATGAAATGGCCGCTCTCGTGCAGGATGATCAGGGCCGCGAACCCGAGAAACGCGAGTACGTAGGACACGCGCTCAGTCTGTCAGGCGGGGATTCTGGGGCGGGGGCGGGCGGCTGCGCGGGCGTTCGGGCGGGCGACCTCCGCGCGCGCGGGCTCTGCGCGTGCGGGCTCTGCGCGTGCGGGGCGGCCGAGCCTCCGAATTTCGTAGCAAACGCCGGCGGCGGGCGCTTCGGAGGCACATTTCTCCGGCTGGCCCGGAGTTTTCCGCCTTTCTCCGATCCGGGCGCGCCATTTGCGACTTTTCTCGGGGCCCGGGGGCCCGGCGGCCCCGGCGGGTGCGGCCCTACAGCCCGGCGCGGCCGCCCGGACGCGCGTCACGCAGCCGCCCGGGCCTCGACCAGCTCGCCCGCCACCCGGCGCGCCTGCGCATCTGCGTCGGCCAGCGAGTCGAACGAATGGACCTGCTTGGCCGGCAGCTGCGCGAGTGTCTCCTCGATCACCCGCGCGATGTCCAGGAATCGCAGCCGCTGCTTCAGGAACGCGTGCACCGCCACCTCGTTTGCAGCGTTCAGCGTGCAGGGCGCCGTGCCGCCCGCCTGAGCGGCCTCGCGCGCCAGCCGCAGGCAGGCGAAGGTGTCCTCGTCGACCGCCTCGAAGGTGAGCGAGCTCAGCTCGATCAGGTCGAGCGGCCTGACCGGGACGTCGACGCGCTCCGGGTAGTGGAGCGCGTAGGAGATCGGCACCCGCATGTCCGGGTAGCCGAGATGCGCCAGGGTCGCCCCGTCGCACAGCTGGATCATGCTGTGGACGATCGACTGCGGGTGGACGACCACGTCGATCTGGTCATAGGGCGTCCCGAACAGGTGGTGAGCCTCGATCAGCTCCAGCCCCTTGTTCATCAGCGTCGCCGAGTCGATCGTGATCTTGCCTCCCATCTCCCACGTGGGGTGCGCGAGCGCCTGCTCGACCGTCACCTCCTCAAGCTCGGCCGCGCTGCGGCCGCGGAACGGGCCGCCCGAGGCGGTCAGAACCAACCGGTCCACGGTCCCCGCTCTCTCGCCGGCGAGCAGCTGGTGAAGCGCGGAGTGCTCGGAGTCGACCGGGATGATCGCGGCACCGGTGGCTTCGGCGAGCGTCGTCACGAGCTCGCCGCCGACCACCAGCGATTCCTTGTTGGCGAGCGCCAGGTCGATGCCCTCGCCCAGCGTGGCGACCGTCGGCACGAGGCCCGCCGAGCCGACGATCGCGTTCAGGACAAGCTCGCAGTCGGTTTCGGTTACCAGCCGGACGAGCGCTTCCGGACCGCCGAGTACCTGCCCTTCGGTCCAGACCTCACTGGCGCGGGCGGCCGCATCGCCATCCGCCAGCGCGATCCGTGTGACGCCGTGCTCGCGGGCCTGGTCGATCAGCTCGCGCCACGCACTGCCGGCGCTCAGGCCGACGACGCGCAGCTCGTCCGGGTCGGTTCGCGAGAGCACGTCAAGCGCCTGCACTCCGATCGAGCCGGTGGAGCCGAGGATGACCACACGTCGGGGCACGCGGCGGAATATACGGAGCCGCGTCTAGACGCCCTGATTCCCGGATCAGTGCATCACGGCGACCCAGATGTAGTAGCCGGCGACAATCGTGAACAGCGCCGCATCGACCCGGTCCAGCGCCCCGCCGTGGGCTCCGAACAGGGTGCCGGTGTCCTTGGTCCCGGCGTCGCGCTTGATCGCGGACTCGAACAGGTCGCCAATCGGGCCGAGCACGGCCACGCCGATGCCGAGCAGCAGCGCGTCGCCCTGGGTCAGCCACGGTTGGTACAGACCCGCAAGGAACACCGCCAGGATCGCGATCAGCGCGCCCCAGAACAGGCCCTCCACGGTCTTGTTGGGCGAGATCCCCGGCGCCAGCGGACGGCGTCCGAACAGGCGACCGCCGATGTACGCGGCGGTGTCGCCGAGGAATGTGCCGACCAGGACGTCGATGATGATCGCGTTGCCGTGTGGCAGCTGTCGCAGCAGCACCGCGTGCGCGACCGGCAGACCGATCCAGACCACGCCGAGCAGCGTTCCGGCGATCGCGACGCTCACGCGGCCGGCCTGCGGCCGTAGCGCCACGCACACGAACAGGACCGGAACCGTGGCGACCGCGACCTCGAGAACCTCGCGGATCCCACCGTAGCGGGCTGCGAGCGCCATCCCCGCGAGCGACGCAAACCCGACCAGCGGCAAAGGCTTCCAGCGGCCCAGCATCCGATAGAGCTCGTGCATGCAGACCCAGCCGAGCGCGATCATCAACAGCGCCCACGCCAGGCCACCGAGATCGATGAACACGATCGCGACGATCGCCGCCGGCACCGCGACGAACACGCGGGAGAGCAGGTCCGAGCGGCGTCGCGGCGGGCGCCTCGAGCGAGCGGCGGGCGCGCGACGGGCCGTGGCGCGAGCGGCGGGTGGGCGACGCCTGGCGGGCGGCACCGTCACGAGCCCCCGAAGCCAGGCGGCATGGTCACCGGCCCCCGAACCGGCGCTTGCGGGATGCGAACTCCTGAAGGCTCGCCTCGAACGCCTGGCGCGAGAAGTCCGGCCACAGCTCCTCACGGAACACAAGCTCCGAGTAGGCGCCTTGCCACAGCAGGTAGTTGGAGATCCGCTGCTCGCCGCTGGTGCGGATGATCAGGTCCGGGTCGTGCATGTCGGGTGCATAGAGTCGGGCGCGAAACTCCTGCTCGCTTGTACCTGTAAAGGTTCGCGCCGCATCGATGATCTCCGCCCTGCCGCCGTAGTTGAACGCGACGAACAGCGTGATCCGGTCGTTCTTACCAGTCACGTCCTCGGCCCAGTTCATCCGCTCGATCAGAGCAGGCGGTACCGGCGCCTCGCGGCGGCCGACGAACCGCATCCTCACGCCCTCGGCGTTCAGCTCGGGCGTCTCTCCCTCGATCCGGCGCCGGAACATGTCCATCAGCGCGCTCACTTCCGCGGGTGACCGGTTCCAGTTCTCGGTCGAGAACGAGTAGACGGTCAGCTCCAGCACGCCGAGGTCGACCGCATCGCGCAGGCGTGCCTTGACCGTGTCGGCGCCGGCCTCGTGCCCGGCCAGGACCGGCAGGCCCCGCCGCTGGGCCCAGCGGCCATTGCCGTCGGTGATGATCGCCACGTAGCGGGCGTTCGAGGAATCCGGAGCGCCGCCGGGGCCATCGGCGGCCATTACACCTCCAGGATCTCGGCTTCCTTGTGCTTGAGCAGCTCGTCGAGCTCGGCGATCCGGGCGTCGGTCACCTTCTGCAGCTCGACCTCGGCACGGTGCTCGTCGTCTGAGCCCGCCTCGCCAGCCTCCTTGAGCTCGCGCAGGTCCTGCATCACGTCGCGCCGGATGTTGCGGATCGCCACCCGTCCCTCCTCGGCGATGTGGCGCACGACCTTGACCAGCTGCTTGCGTCGCTCCTCGGTCAGCTCAGGGACCCCCAGGCGGATCAGGTTGCCGTCGTTGGATGGGGTCAGGCCGATGTCGGACTCGAGGATCGCGCGCTCGATCGCCTTGATCGAGGTCTTGTCGTACGGCTGGATCGTCAGCAGCCGTGCCTCCGGCGCGGTGATCGTCGCGAGTTGCTTGAGCGGCGTCTGCGCGCCGTAGTAATCCACAGAGATGCGGTCCAGCAGCACCGGACTGGCGCGGCCCGTGCGCACTGAGCCGAACTCGTGCCGAATCGACTCGACGGACTTGCCCATCCGGTCGCGCGCGTCCTCGAGGAAGTCATCGATGATGGTCATGTCCTCACCAGCGTGCCCACTCTCTCACCGGACACTATTTTGTCGATGTTGCGGCCGTCCGCCATGTTGAAGACGACGATCGGCAGATTGTTGTCCATGCACAGCGCGAACGCGGTCGAGTCCATCACCTGAAGACCGCGCGTGAGCGCGTCCTTGTGCGTGATCTCGGGGATGAACTCAGCCGTCGGATCAAGCGCGGGGTCGGCGCTGTAGACCCCCTCCACACCATTCTTGGCCATCAGCACGACCTCCGCGTGCAGCTCAGCGGCCCGCAGCGCAGCGGCGGTATCGGTCGTGAAGAACGGATTGCCGGTGCCCGCCGCGAAGATCACGATCCGGCGCTTCTCCAGGTGGCGGATCGCGCGGCGCCGGATGTAGGGCTCGGCCACCTCGGAGATCGTGATCGCCGACTGAACCCGGGTGACGACGTCCTCCTTCTCGAGCGCGTCCTGGAGCGCGAGCGCGTTCAACACCGTCGCGAGCATCCCCATGTAGTCGCCGGTCGCACGATCCATCCCCTCGGCGGCGGCCGCCAGGCCTCGATAGATGTTGCCGCCGCCGACGACAATCGCCACCCCGACCCCGCGCTTGTGCACGCTGGCGATCTCGCGGGAGATCGTCTGCACGCGGTCGGGGTCGGTGCCGTACGCCAGGTCACCCATCAGCGCCTCGCCCGACAGCTTCAGCAGGATCCGCGTGTAGACCGGCGGCGCTGTTTCGACGCTCACGACCGGTGCACCACTCGGGTCAGGAGCCGGCCGCAAACCGCGCGAACCGCCGCACGACGATGTTCTCGCCGGTCTCATTCGCCAGCTCGGCCCGCAGCTCTTCGATCGTCCTGCCGCCGTACTTGTCCTCGTTGACGTGCTTCTGGCGCAGCAGCACGACGTCATCGAGCCACTTGTCGAGCTTGCCGGCGACGATCCGCTCCCGCACGTTCTCAGGACGGTCCTGTGCCTGCTCGACCGCAATCCGCTCCTCCCGCTCGCGGTCCTCGGACGGCACCTGCTCGTCGCCGACCGCCAGCGGGTCCCGGGCGGCAATGTGCAGCGCCACGTCGCGCGCGAACTCGACGAACCGCTCATTGCGCGCCACGAAGTCGGTCTCGCAGTTGATCTCGACCAGCACGCCGATCTTGTTACCGGCGTGGATGTAGCACTGCACCACCCCCTCGCTCGCGGCCGCACCGGCTCGCTTGGCCGCCTGCGCCTGTCCGCGCGCCCGCAGGATCTCCACCGCCTTCTCGACGTCCCCGTCTGACTCGGTCAGCGCCTCCCGGCAGGCCAGCACCCCGGCGCCGGTGCGGTCACGCAATGCCTTCACGTCCTGTGCGCTCGGAGCGGTCATGCCTGCTCCTCTGTGGCGGGGGTGGACGCGGCCTCGGTCGCGGGGGCGGCCTCGCTCTCGGTCGCGGCGGCGGACGCGGCCTCGGGCTCTGTGGCGGGGGCGGCCTCGGGCTCGGTGGCTTGCGCGGCCTCGGGCTCGGCGGCTTGCGCGGCGGCCTCGGCCTCCGCGGCGGCAGCTGCCTCGAGCCGCGCCTGTTCCTCGGCCTCGCGCCTTGCTCGCTCCTCGGCCTCCTGACGCTCGCGCTCAATCCGTGCGCGCTCCTCCTCGGCGCGGAACGCGGTGTGGCCCTGGGCGACGACATCCCCGACCGCGCGCGTGATCAGCGCGCACGAGCGGATCGCGTCGTCGTTGCCGGGGATCACGTAGTCGATGCCGTCGGGGTCGCAGTTGGTGTCGACCAGTCCGATGATCGGAATCCGCAGCCGCTGCGCCTCTCGCACTGCGATCGCCTCGGACTTGAGGTCGATTACGAACACGGCGTCTGGAACGCGCTGCATGTCCTTGACGCCGCCAAGGTTCGCGCGGAGCTTCTCGAGGTCCGCCTGGGCCGCCATTCGCTCGCGGGTGGGAAGCAGCTGGAGCTGCCCCTCTGACTCATAACGCTCGAGGTCGTGCAGCCGCTTGATCCTCAGCGAAATCGTCTGAAAGTTCGTCAAAAGGCCACCGAGCCAACGGTGGTTGACGTAGGGCATCCCCGACGCCTCCGCGTTCTCGCGGATCGTGTCGCGAGCCTGCTTCTTGGTGCCGACGAACAGCACGGTGCCGCCGCGCTGCGCGAGGTCGGCCGCAAAGCGTCGTGCATTCTCCAACAGCTCCTGCGTCTGGAGGAGGTCGATGATGTAGTTGCCGTCCCGCTCGCCGTGGATGAAACGGCGCATCTTCGGGTTCCAGCGGCGCGTCTGGTGGCCGAAATGCACACCGGCCTCCAGCAGCTCCTTGATGCCTATTTGAGCCACTGATCCTGCTCCCTTTTTGGATGTCGAAAGCCCGCTTGCGGGTGCTCGCGAACCTCGTGACCACGAGGCAGGGCGCGATCCGCGCAGGCGGGGTTGGCGTTGGCGAAATTCGCTTCGGAAAAAAGTTTACGCAAGTTCTCTACAGCCGCTACGTTTTCAGGTGTAGCGGGTCATCACCCTTCCCCTACCTCCGGTGATGACCCGTCGCGCGGGCCGAACCTCCCTTCCCCTACCTCCGGTGGCTCGGTTCGCACTTTCGACGGGGCGGCTTTGGACGGGCCGCCCCGTCGGCTTTGGGGAGCAGGCCCTATCCCTGCTCCGCGGCCCGCAGCGCCTCCACCAGGTCCCCCGGCAGCGGCGAGCTCACGTCGATCGCTTCTCCGGTGACCGGGTGCGTGAACGCCAGCCGGCAAGCGTGCAGGAACTGCCGGGTTAGGCCGTAGCGCCCGGCGGTCCCATACTGCGGGTCACCGCTTATGGGGTGACCGATCGCAGCCATATGGACGCGGATCTGGTGCGTGCGGCCGGTATCCAGCCACACGCGCAGTAGCGTCGCCTGCGGGAGCATCCGCTCGATCCGGAAGTGGGTCCGGGCTTCCCGCGGCGCGTCTGAGTCGATCGACATCAGCACCCGATCGCGCCGATCGCGCCCGATCGGCGCGTCGATCGTGCCGGTGCGCGCCGACGGGTGGCCGTCGACCAGCGTCAGATACTCGCGCTGCAACCGCCGCGCGGACAGCGACGCCTTCAACGCCCGGTGCACGGAATCGCTCCTGGCGACCACGAGCAGCCCTGAGGTGTCGCGATCGAGCCGGTGCACGATTCCCGCGCGCCATGGCTCATCGCCTCCGCCCCCGACGCCGGCAAGCGCCTGAGCGAGCGTCCCGCTGCGGTGGCCGCGTGCGGGATGAACTACGACTCCCGCGGGCTTCTCCACGACGATCAGGTGCTCGTCCTCGTAGGCGATCGCAAATGGCGCATTCGAGCGGCGCGGCGCAGCGGCCTCGCCCGCGTCCTCGACCAGGATCCGCTCACCCGGACGGACCGCGTGGCGTTTGAGGCGGGCCCGGCCGTCGACCAGCACGTGGCCGCCATCGATCAGCGCCTGCGCCCGAGCACGCGAGCCCACGTGAGCAGCGAGGAACCGGTCCAGTCGGGTTCCCGCTGCGTCCAGCGGGACCTCGAGCTCGAGCGTTTGGGTGGCCGTCACTTCTTGTTGTGCCCCCGGCCGTCGAATACCCACAGCAGCGCGAGCACGCCGAACGTGATCGCCATGTCGGCGACGTTGAACGCCGGCCAGAGCGGCAGCTTGATGAAGTCGGTGACGGCCCCGTCCGCGACCCGGTCGATCAGGTTGCCGACGGCGCCGCCGATCAACAGCCCCGTCGGGAGCCACAGCCATGGACGCTCCGGGCGCAGCACCAGGTAGCCCGCCAGCAACGCGAGCGCAAGCAGCGTGAACACGAGCACGAGCGTGCCGCCCCCGGAAAACAGGCTGAAGGCGACGCCGGTGTTGCGAACGTGGACGAGGTCGATGCCCGGTAGAAAGCGTCGCACCTCCCCCACCCCGATCCCCGCCGCGACGGTCCGTTTGGTCAGCTGGTCAACGCCGATGACGGCGGCCGCAACCAGTGCCGCCCGACCGCACGCAGCGGCGCGAATGGCGGGTGCTGCGCCTGCCCGCGAGACCACCCTCGGGACCTCGATCAGCCGGCGATCGCGTTCGTCACGACCCTGTCCAGGACATACAGCACGATGATCCCGATCATCGGGCTGAGGTCAAACATCCCCACGGGCGGTATGAAGCGCCTGAAGATCCGCAGGTACGGCTCGCAAACGTCGCGCAGGAAGCCCAGCACCGCATCGGTCCAGCGGGAGTAGGGAAGCCGCGCGCCGAACGAGAAAAGGATGTTGAACAGGATGTAGACGAAGATCAGGAAGATGTAGACCTCGAACAGTGCGTTGACGTAATTGGCGACGTCCACGCGCGTGATCGCCGGCGCGATCACCGCGAGCTCCAGGCCATGACCGCGTCGATCGCGTCCTGGAAGGCCCCGCGAATCCCCGCCCGCTCGAGCGCGGCAAGGCCGCGTGCCGTCCCTCCGCCGGGTGAGGTCACTTCCCGCCTGACCGCCAGCGTGTCGTACCGCCGCGTGGCCAGCAGGGCGGCCGTGCCGGACATCGTCTCGGCCACCAGCTGTCCGGCGAGCGCGGCGGTTAAGCCGTGGCGGACGGCGGCATCGACCTGGGCCTCGGCGACCAACGCCTGGTAGGCGGGGCCGACGCCCGTGACTGCGGTCGCCGCCTCGATCAGGGGCTCCGCGATCCTCACCACCGTTCCGAGCCGGGCGAACAGCTCCTCGACTTGCCGGTCCAGCTCGGGCTCGACGCCGGCCGCCGCCGCGTAGCAGACGACCCCTTGTCTGACCTCGACCGGCGTGTTCGGCATCAGCCGAAAGACCGGCACGCCCGGATAGGCCTCCTGGAGCGCGGCAAGCGGTGTGGCGCCGAGAACCGACGCGACTGCCCGGGCGCTTCCGCCAATCTGCTCGGCGACCGTGAGCAGCTGCGCGGGCTTGTGAGCGAGGACAACGAGGTCCGCGCGCCGCGCCACCTCCAGCGAGCTGATGGCCTCCCCACCCAGCTCGTCCGCAAGCGCCGCCGCCCGCCCCGAGCCCGCGTCGGACACCAGCACCGGATCGCCCCAGCCACGCGCCATCGCGCGGGCCATGTTTCCGGCTCCGATAAGGCCGACTTGCATCGACCACAAATCTACCGGTGGGCGGGGGCGGCACCGACGGCTATTGCGAGCCGCAAGCCGGCTCGAGCGATGTCAGCCGGCTTCGTACAGGCTGATGATCGGAACCGGGGTCCCCGAGTTCACGTCGTGAAGCGTCGTTGTGAACGAGGTCAGCGGCGGCGTCGCGGCGATGATCGTCTCGCCGACTCTCAGAGCCGCCGTGGTGACCGGGGTCGGCACCGGCCAGCCGCCGAACAGAAGCGCCGAGGTGATGTTGAGCTTGGCCTTGTGCCCTTCGGCGAGGATCGTCAGCTGCCCGGCGGAGATGCGGGTGAGCCCGCCCCAGATGAAGTGGCCGCAGACGTTCTCGACCGTCAGCGACGTGTTCACGCAGTTCGCTGCGAGGTCGACGACGTTCAGGGTCGCGGTCGTGAGGTGCTGTGTGAGGTCCTGAAGCGTCCCGAGCGGAACCGGGATTCCGTGCAGCTCGTCGGCGGCGGTCACAGCCGCGGATACGGCCGAGTATCCGTCGACCACGTCCCCGGCCTTGATGTCCGACAGGTGGAAGCCGCTCGAGCTGCCGAGCGCGTTCTTCAGCGTTGCGTGCAGGACGCTGAAGCTCAGCGTCGAGCTCGCCACCGCGCGAGCGGTCTCGATGTGGCTGATGACGACGGTGTCGGTGAGCGTGTTGACGCTCTTCACCTGCCCGAACACCTCGCGCGCGGCCGCCCCGGTCTTGGCCTGCGCGAGCGTGCCCGGCGCGGCGAGCGCGATTCCGAGGCTGATCCCGAAAAGAGCGGCTCTCCCTCTGCCCCACATGCACGCAACGTAGCGCCGCGGCGTCCCGTTCGCCCCAGGGAAGCACCCTAGTTAATACTCGCCGTCCCCCGGGCCCGGCAGGCTTCCTACGACTGGTTGAAGAACCCCTTCTCGACCAGCCGCGCCCGCTCCTCCGCCGAGACCTCGACGTTGTGCGGCGTCAGCAGAAACACCTTGTCGGCGATCCGCTGCATCCCGCCGTCGAGCGCGTAGGTCAGCCCGCTCGAGAAGTCGATCAGGCGCTTGGAGAGGTCGGTGTCGGTCCCCTGGAGGTTGAGGATCACCGGGATCGAGTCCTTGAACTTGTCCGCCACGTCCTGCACGTCGTTGAAGTTCTTCGGAGCGACGAAGTGCACGCGAACGTCGCCGGCGCCGCGCCCGTTGCCGCGTCCGCCGCCGACCGGCCGCAGGGCGCTGCGGCGCTCCGTGCTGGGCTCGTCAGCGAAGATGTCGTCGATCTCATCGCGGCGGCGGCGCGCGCTGAGGCGGCGCACGTTGGGTCGCTCACGGTAGGTGTCCTGGAGCTCGACCTCGGGCTCGGTGTACGGCTCTACCTCCTCCTCGTAGGCCTCGTCCTCGGCCAGGCCGAAGTACACGAGCGTGCGGTGCCAGGTGTCGCGGAAAGCCATTGTGCTGGTGGGTTCGCTGGAGCGCGAGATTTCCCTGCCGTGATTATGACGCGCTGGCGCGGCCGATTCGAGCGACCTCGCCGGTTAGGAGTAGAGCGTCGTGCCGAGCCGCACGATCGTCGCGCCCTCCTGCACCGCCACCTCGTAGTCCTGGCTCGTACCCATCGACAGGTGCCGGAGCCCGTGGCGCTCGGCCAGCCCCCGCAGCGCGGCGAAATGCGGCCGGCTCGCCTCGGCGTCTGCGGTCATCGGCGGCATCGTCATCAACCCCACGACCGCCACCGGGCAACGCGTCAGGAACGAGGGCAGCTCGGCGGGTGAGATTCCGCTCTTGCCCCGCTCGCCGGCGACGTTGACCTCGATCAGCACCTCCGTCTCAGGCGGCGCGTGACGGGCCAGTTGCACCAGCGCCGAGTCGCTCGCGACCGAGTGGATGTAGCGCACGTACGGGAGGATCTGACGGACTTTGCGGCTTTGCAGGTGGCCGATGAAGTCCCAGATGAAGCGGCCCTCCCAGCGGTCGGCCTTAGCCGCCAGGTCCTGCGCGCGGTTCTCGCCGAGGAGCGTCAGCCCTGCGTCGGCGAGGGTGCCAAGCTCCTCCAGCGCCACGTACTTCACCGCCGCCAGGATCTCGACCCCGGCCGGATCGCAACCCACCTCCGCGATCCGTTCCCGGGCGCGCTCGAGGTTCGCGCGCACGCGATCGGCTTGCAGCCCTTCGATTAAGTCAGCCACGCGACGCCCGCCTGGCGCCCGGTGACGCCGCGGTCCCGGCGATGTGAGAAGAACGGCGGATCGACGCTGCAGATGGTGCAGAGGCCGCAGTCGTGGATCTCGCTTATGCCGGCGTTCGCGAGCTGGTGGCGCGCCACCAGCGGCATGTCGAGGTGGCGGCCCTGACGGGCGCCGGGCACATCGGCGAACTCGCGGTGTACCTCCTCCCCCACCTCGTAACAACACGCTCGCGCCGCCGGACCGACCGCGGCCACGAGCTCCTCGTTCCCGCCGCCGAGCTCGCGTAGTGCGCGCACCCCTTCGGCTATCACTCCCGACGCGAGCCCCCGCCACCCGGCGTGAAGCATCGCCACGGCGCCGCCGCCGGCGAGCGCCACCGGCATGCAATCCGCAGTCGTGACCATCGGCGCCACGCCGCGCGCCGAGGTCGCCTGGCCGTCGGCTTCCGGGAGTCTGGTTCGCTCGTCCCGCGGCTCTGCGGTCCGCAGCACGCGGGCGCCGTGAACCTGGCGCGCGAATGCGAGGCGAACGCCGAGAAACTCCTGGAGCAACTCACGATTGCGCTCGACGTCGGCCGGATCGTCGTCGGTCAAGCGGCCGAGGTTGAGCGTCGCGTACGGGCCGCGCGAGACGCCGCCGAGCCGGGTGGTGAATATGGCGCGGGCGCCGGGCAGCTCAACCGCGACGTGGTCGCCGCTCCTATAGAACGGATCTGCGAGGGTCACTTCGTCAGGAGCTCGAGGTCCGGCACCGGGCTGCGCTGGGCGTACTCGAAGTGGGCACGCCCGCTCGACACGAACGTAGCTCGATGCGCCCACCCCCCCACCTGCCGCGCGCGCTCGTACAGATGCAGCCGCATCGATGCCGTCTCGCTGTTGTAGCAGTAGGCGAGTGCGCCGTCGGGATCGTGGTAGGTGACGCCCGCGAGCTGGTCGCGGTCGGCGTCGACCTCGCCGACGAGTTTGCGCCGCCCGGCCACCGCTTCGAATCGCCACCCGGTCAGCGCGAACGTGCTCCGGTTCGACAGCACCCGGTGGGGTTTGGTCGACAGGAAGTCAGCACCGTCGATCCGGCCGACGACCGGCGTGCTGGGTCCGATGTCCCTCCCGAAGCGCGGCACGATCACCGACACGCCGTCGACGAATGTGTCCGGCACCGGCTGTCCGTCGAGCGTGGCGAACTCGTTGCAGTGAACCCACGCCCACGAGCCGGCGTGCTTTGAGCCCCACAGGTGGGCCTGTCCTCCGCGCGCGCCCGCGAGCTCGAGACGCTCGTCGCCGACGCTGACGTACCCGTCGATCACGAGGTCAGCTCCAGGCAACACCAGCACGGTCTGGGCGGCGCCCAGACGCTCGAGGATCGGGTGGACGTGCTTGTAGGTCCGCCCGCTGAACGGCCAGCGCAGCTCCCATGCGACGTCCTCGAACGCTCCGGACATGCCTGTGTCGGTGAGCTTCGCCTCCCCGACCCTGACCTCGAACGGATCTGACTGCGCACGCAGCAGCTCGATCGGAAGCGTCGCCTTGCGCCCCACGGCCCGGCGCGCGCCACGAGGATCCATCGCCAACAACCACAACGAGCAGCTGGCCGGCTCATCGACGCTCGCCAGCGGCGCGACCATCGTGTACCGAATCCAGACCCCGACGCCGCTGCGCGGATCGGTGAGCGTCACGTAGTAGACCTCGTAGTGGCCCGGCTGCCCATCCCAGCGCAGAGTGTTGGCAGACACGGGCGCAGGCTATCCGTTCGCTTGCGCTGCCCGCACGGCGTGCTCGAGCTCGGCTTCGCGGCCGCTGGCGCGGCCGTCGAGCTTCGCCGCGAGCGCCGCCTTGAGTCCCCGCCCGATCGCCGGTCCCTGAGGTATGCCAGCGGCAAGGAGATCGTCGCCGCTGATCTCGAGCCTCACGCGCCGGAGTCCCGAGAGCCACTCCAGCGCCTGTGCCTGCGGGCCGAGGGCGCCGGCGAGTGCGGCGAGCTCGGGGCCCTGGCCCGCAAGCACGGCCGCGATCTCCGACGGCCTGCGCGCCTGCCGCAGGGCGGCTGCCACGTCCTCGGCACGGCTGGCGCTCGCCACGATCGCGTCCCGATCGGGAGCTTCGAACGCGAGCGAGTCGAGCAGCGCGGACAGCTCCCCCGGCCGAATCGGCCGAGCCGCCAACGCGAGCAGCAGCAGATCGGCGCGTCCGTCCGGGGGCAGCAGCTCGAGCGCCTGGCGCGCGAGCGCCTCGTCGGGTACCTCCAGACGCGGATCGATCGCGCCGGCGAGGCCCAGCTCGGTGAGCACGTGAAACGCGGCCGTCGGGTCGGGCTCCCGCGCGAGCAGTCGCAGCTCCGCGCCGATCCGCGCCCCGCTGACGGTCGCAAGCGCTCCGGAGCGCACACCGTCGGCGGCGAGCGCGCGCGTGTGCGGCTCGATCTCGAACCCGAGGCGCCCGGCGTAGCGCGCCAGCCGCAGCAACCGCGTCGGATCGTCGATGAAGCTCCGATCGTGGAGCACGCGCAGCTGCCGCAGCTGCAGGTCCTCGAGCGCGTCGGGCGCCGCCCGCAGCTGACCGGGCTGCGGCGGCCCCAGCGCGACCGCGATCGCGTTTACCGTGAAATCGCGCCGCAGCAGGTCCTCCGCGAGGGTCGCCGGACTCACATCGGGAAGCGCGCCCGGGCGCGCATAGCGTTCGCTGCGGGCGCGCGCGATGTCGTAGCTGAAGTCACCGAGCGTCACCGTCGAGGTCCCGAAGCGATCGTGGATCCGCAGCCGCCCTCCGAGCCTCGCGGCGAGCGCTGCCGCGTCGCCCTCGACGACCAGGTCGAGGTCGGGCGGCGCACCGCCCAGCAGCAGGTCGCGGACGGCGCCGCCCACCAGGTGGACGCCCGCGGCGTCGCCAAGCCGCGGCAGCAGCGCTGCCGCCGCCGGGAGCGCGCGCACGCGTTCAAGCAGCTCCGGTGGCGAGGGCGGTTCGATGCCTAGATCTTGACCGGAGCGCGGATACCATGGGGCGCATGTCCGGTCCCGGCTCGCGGCGCCTGCTGCGGGGCGGGCTCGTGGCTGTCGCTGTCCTGCTGCTTGCATCGGGGGCCACGGTCGCGTTCGTCCTGCTCCATGCGCCCGGCAACGTTTCCCATCCCAACGTCGAGTTCACGCGGCCGACCACCACGCAGCCGCCACCACCCCGCAAGGCCAAGGTGGTGGTCAACAACTTCGAATGGCCGCGCTACGGATATGACGCCGCCCGAACTCGCGTGTTCCCCGGCTCACAGAACCTCGATCCACCGCTGCGGACCGGCTGGCGCTTCGAGGACTTCGCGCTGCTGGAGTTCCCGCCGGTCATCTACCAGAACACGCTCTATCTGATCGACGACGATGGCTCGGCGAAGGCGATCGACAAGCGCACAGGGCGCAAGCTCTGGGAGACCAAGGTGGGGACGCTGGCTGCCGGTTCGCCGGCGATCGGGGTTCCGCAGCGGCTTGTGTTCGTGCCGGTGCTGTCGACCAACAGCGGCGCCGGGCAGAACCAGGCTCCGGGCAACGGCCGGTTCGTGGCGCTGTCGATGAAGGACGGTCACGTCGTCTGGTCGCGGGCGATCCCACCGGGCACCGAGTCCTCGCCGCTGGCATGGGGCTCGACGGTGTATTTCGGCGATCAGAACGGCACCGTGTACTCGGTGCGGGCGAGCGACGGCCACCTCAACTGGACCTATTCGGCCAGCGGCGCGGTGAAGGGTGGGCTCGCCCTGGCGAATGGCATCCTGTACTTCGGCGACTACGCCGGGCGCGCGTACGCGCTGAACGCCGACAGCGGCCATCAGGTCTGGGCGGTGAGCACCAACGGCGCCCACTTCGGCTTCGGCTCCGGCAACTTCTACTCGACCCCGGCGGTCGCCTTCGGCCGCGTCTACATGGGCAACACCGACGGTCGCGTGTACTCGTTCGCGGCGCATTCGGGCGAGCTCGCGTGGGCGACGACGACCGGCGCCTACGTCTACGCGTCGCCGGCCGTGGCGAATGTGCCGGGCCTGGGGCCGACCGTCTACATCGGCTCATACGACGGCAACTTCTATGCGTTTGACGCCCGCTCGGGCGCGATCCGCTGGAGCCACAACGGGGGCGGCCGGATCTCCGGCTCGGCGACGATCGTCGGCAACGTCGTCTATTACTCCGACCTCGGCACCAAGACGACCACCGGTCTCGACGTGCGCAGCGGCCGCCAGGTGTTCTTCTTCCCCGACGGCGCCTTCAACCCGGTCGTGTGCGATCAGAGCGCGATCTACCTGAGCGGGTACTCGATGCTCTACCAGCTGCTGCCGCAGCGCCCGCATCCGCAGCCGTCGCACACAAAGGCACCACCGAGCCGCAGGAGCACCTCCTCCAGCCATGGATCTGACAAGAATCGCCGCAAATAGCCAGGAATTGGACCTGCAAGCCGACATCCATGGAACGTGCGTTCGGGGCTTCTTGATATGCTTCCCGGTCTATGCGTTGTCGTAGTGGAAGTCATTGTCAGCGGCCGGCCGCGCCCGGCCGTCGGTTCTGCGCGGACCACGCGGCGGAGCTCGATCGCATGCGCGAGGAGCTCAAGGATGCCGCCGCGGCCCGCATTGGTCGGGGCCGGCCCAAGCGGTCGTCTACATGCTGCCGCCCGGGCTGCTACGAGCCACGCGTCCCGCCGGCCGCGTACTGCGATGCATGCGCCGCCGCCGGATACGTGGAAGAGGCCGCTTAACCGCGGCCTGCAGCCAGGCAGCAGACAAGAAGAAACAAGCTCACCGTCCCGGGACGCCGCGGAGATCCGCGGCGTGCGGGACGGTGCGCCTTTAACCGAGCCGCACCGGGACGCCGGCGCGCGCCAGGTACTCCTTGACCTCGGCGACCGTGTGCTGGGCGTAGTGGAAGATCGAGGCGCACAGCACGGCATCGGCTCCGCAGCCGATCGCCTCGCTTAGGTGAGAGAGCTCGCCCGCGCCGCCGGACGCGATCACCGGCACGCCGACTTCGTCTGCAACCGCCTTCGTCAGCTCGAGGTCGTAGCCGGCATTGGTGCCGTCGCGATCCATGCTCGTCAGGAGGAGCTCGCCGGCGCCACGCTCGACACCTTCTGAGGCCCAGGCGACGGCATCGCGGCCGCTCGCGGTGCGTCCGCCCGCCGCGTACGCCTCCCAGCCGCCATCCCGCGCCTTCGCGTCGATCGCAAGCACGACGCACTGCGTCCCGAACGTCCGCGCCAGCTCATCGATCAGCTGCGGCCTGGCGAGCGCCGCAGAGTTGACCGAGATCTTGTCCGCGCCCGCGTCCAGCACCGCCTGGGCGTCCTCGACCGACCGGATTCCGCCTCCGATCGTGAACGGGATGAACAGCTCGTCGGCGGCACGGCGCGCCAGCTCCACCACCGTCGTCCGCTTGTCCGAGGTCGCGGTGATGTCGAGGAACACGAGCTCGTCCGCTCCTGCGGCGTCATAGCGAGCGGCCAGCTCGACCGGATTGCCAGCGTCGCGCAGGTCCACGAAGCCGACGCCCTTGACGACACGCCCGGCGTCGACATCCAGACACGGGATCACACGCTTGTAATGCATCAGCCGGCCAGGACCTGCTGGGCGTCGGCGACGGTGAAGCGCCGCTCGTACAGCGCCTTGCCGACGATCACTCCGACCAGATTGACGTGACGGAGCGCGGCGATCGCGCGCAGGTCCTCGAGCGAGGAGACGCCGCCGGAGTAGATGAAGCTCCCCCGAACAGCCTCCGAGACACGGCCGATCGCCTCCAGGTCGGGCCCGTCGAGCGTCCCGTCGCGCTCGATGCTCGAGTAGACGAACCTGCGCACCCCTCGGCTTGCGAGGCGCTCGAACACGGGCGCGATCGGGATCTCCGTCTGCTCCGCCCAGCCGGCGGCGGCGAGCCGGCCTCCCCGCGCGTCGACCGACACGACCGTGCGCGCGCCGAGCTCTGAGACCACGGTGTCGAGGAAGTCGACGTCGCTGAACGCCGCGGTCCCCAGGACGACGCGCGCCACCCCTGCGCGGACGGCCTGCCGCACCGCTTCCACGGTTCGCAGCCCGCCGCCGAGCTGGACCGGGACGTCGACGCCGTTCACGATTCGCCGCACGCTTTCGAGGTTGACCGGCTCACCCGCGCGGGCGCCGTCGAGATCGACGACGTGAAGCGCCCGGGCGCCCTCGCGCACCCATCGCTTCGCGGCGTCGAGCGGATCGTCGTCGTACTCGGTCTTGGTGTCGAACGACCCCTGCGCAAGCCGCACCGCCTTGCCGTCGAGGATGTCGATCGCCGGCAGCAGGATCATGCGGCGGCCGGCTCGAGCGGCAGCCCAGCGCGAGCGCGGCAGAGCTCCACGAAGTTGCCGAGGAGCCGCAATCCGTGGGCGGAAGACTTCTCGGGGTGAAACTGAACCCCGAACACCGGCCCATGCGCCACGATCGTGGTAAAGCGCTCGCCGTACTCGCAGGTGCCCACCACGTGTTCGCGCTCAGACGGGTGGGGCGCGAGCGAATGCACGTGGTAGAACGGGCATCCCCGCGGCGGAAGCCCCGCCAACAGAGGCGAGTCGCGCTCGAAGCGGACGTCGTTCCAGCCGATGTGCGGAACCCGGAGGCCGCCGCTCTGAAGCCACCGCACGTCGCCCGGGATCAGCCCCAGCCCGGAGGTAGTCCCCTGCTCCTCGGAGGCCTCGAACAACAGTTGCATGCCGAGGCAGATCCCGAGCAGCGGGGTCTGTTCGGCCACCCGCGCACGGATCAGCTCCACGAGCCCGAGCTCGGTCAGCCTTCGCATCGCGAGCGGGAAGGCGCCAACACCCGGTATCGCGAGGCCGTCGGCACGTTTGAGCGTTTGATGATCGCTCGTGATGGCGGCCGCGGCGCCGACGTGCTCGAGCGCCTTCTGCACCGAGCGGCGATTCCCCATCCCGTAGTCCACGACCGCAACGCGGATCATGTCAGCGTCCCCTTCGTGCTCGGGATCCCATGCTCGCTCGGATCGAGCGCCACCGCCTCCCGGAGCGCCCGCGCAAACGCCTTGAACGCCGCCTCGATCATGTGGTGGGCATTGGTGCCGGCTTGCACCGTCACGTGCGCCGTCAGCCTCGCGTTGGTCGCCAGCGCGCGGAAGAACTCCTCGGCCAGCTCGTGCTCGAAGTTGCCGATCGCGCCGGGCGGCAGCTCACCCTGGAACGAGCACAGCCCGCGGCCTGAGATGTCGATCGCACAGGCGGCGCGCGACTCGTCCATCGGCACGATCGCATCGCCGTAGCGGGCGATGCCGGAGCGGTCGCCGAGCGCCTCGTCGAGCGCCTGACCGATGCAGATGCCGACGTCCTCGACGGTGTGATGCGCACCGCTCTCCAGGTCACCGCGCGCACGCACCGCGAGGTTGAGGCGGCCATGGCGCGCCAGCAGGTCCAGCATGTGGTCGAGGAACCCGACGCCGGTCTCGCGCTCACCAGCACCGTTCCCTTCGAGCGACAGCTTCACGTGGACCTCGGTCTCGCCGGTGCTGCGGTCGATCTCAGCGGCTCTGCTCATCTGCGGGCATTGTCGCGAATGCGTGCCTCCATCGACCGTGCGTGCAGCTCGAATCCCTCGGCTCGCGCGACCGGAGCCGCCGCGCGCGCCAGCTCAGCCGCGGCGTCGCCGATTCGAACCTCGCTGAAGCTGCGCCGGAAATGGGACGGCGACAGGGCCGAGGCGAAGCGCGCCGCCCCTGCCGTCGGCAGCACGTGGTTTGAGCCCGCGATGTAGTCGCCGAAGGCGGTGCCCGAGCGCTCGCCGACGAACACGCAGCCGGCGCGCGTCACCTTCGCCGCCAACTTCTCCGCCTGCAGCCCGACCAGCTCCAGGTGCTCGGGAGCGAAGGCTTCGGCGAGCTTTAGCGCCTCGCCCGCGCCCGGCGTGTCGACTACAGCGGCCGTCGCCCCGGTTTCGGCGGCGTCAGAGAGGCGGCCGCGCAGCCCGTCGAGCAGCTCCGGCGAGTCCGACGCGGCCACCACCAGCGTCCCGTGTCCGTGCTCCGCCTGGGCCAGCAGATCGAGCACGACGAGCTCGGGATCGACATCGGGATCCGCTATCACCATCAGGTCGCTCGGGCCCGCGAAGCCGTCGATCCCGACGCTCCCGAACACCTGCCGCTTGGCCTCCTGGACGTACAGGTTGCCGGGCCCCACGATCACGTCCACGGCGGGCACGGTGCCGGTCCCATACGCAAGCGCAGCGATCGCCTGGGCTCCGCCCATGCGGTACACGGCGGATGCGCCGGCCAGCGCGCAGGCACCGAGCACGGTCGCATCGATGTCACCGCCACGGCCTGGGGGCGAGCAGACGATCACCTCGCCGACTCCGGCCACGCGGGCGGTGAGGACCCCCATCACAACCGTGCTCGGGTAGGGAGCGCGTCCGCCCGGGACGTACACGGCCGCGCGGGCGACCGGCGCCTCCCGGAGGATGACCTCGTGGCCCTCGAACGGGACCGTGGCAGGCTCGCGCAGAGCGGCCTGCGCGACACGGCGGACGTTCGCGATCGAGCGCTCGAGCCCCCCTCGCACCGCTCGGCCGAGACCCCCCTCCGCGACCGCGAGATCCTCGATCTCGACCGCGAGCGGCAGCGGCTCGCGGCCATGGGTGTCGAATTCGCGCGTGAACCGATCGACCGCCTGATCGCCCTCCTCGCGGACCGCCGAGATGATCTGCGCCACCGCATCGCGCACCGACTCAGGGGCGGGCACCAGCGCGCGCAGGGCAGCCGCAAGCCCTGTGGGATCGTCCGTCAGCTCGAAGCGCTCACAGCGCATCGATCCGCTCCAGGAGCGCGTCGATGGCGGCGGCCTTGAGCTTGTGGGCGACCGGGTTGGCGATCAGGCGCGCCGTGCACACGGCCAGCTCCTCGCGAACGGTGAGACCGTTCTCGCGCAGCGTCGTTCCGGTTGCGGTCAGGTCCACGATTCCCTCGACCAGCCCTGTCAGCGGCGCAAGCTCAACCGAGCCCTTGACTTCGACGATCTCCGCCTGGCGGCCCGTCCGCTGGAAGTAGTCGGCCGCCACGCGGGGGTACTTGGTGGCAATCCGTACAACACCGAGCCGCCTTAGTGCCTCGGCCGCGCGATCCTCGCCTGACACCGTCGCCAGCACCATCCGGCACTCCCCGTATCGCAGATCGGCGAGCTCGTAGACGTCGCGCTCGGACTGCTCCATCAGTACGTCCTTGCCGGTGATGCCGAGATCGGCGGCTCCCGCTTCGACGTAGGTCGGCACGTCGGATGGACGCACGGTCACGATTCCGGAGGCTTCGAACAGCAGCTTGCGCTCGTTGGCCCGGACCTCGCTCGTGTCGATCCCGATCCCGTCGAGCAGATCGAGGGTCTTCGCGAACAGCGTTCCGCGGGGAATCGCGATCAGCAGGTCGGTCACCCCGCGCCCCGCTCCTCGCCCGTCAGCGCGATGTGCAGCCGCTCCACGTTGAGCGCGAACCCGACCGCCGGCAACGGCCTCCCGAACGTGCCCAGCAGCTCGTCGTAGCGTCCGCCGCTGCCGATCGGGACACCGTGTGCGGGGTCGTAGATCTGGAACACCGCGCCGGTGTAGTAGCCGAGGCTGCGCACCAGCCCGAGGTCGAAGATGATCCGTTGCGCGACCCGCGGCTCGAGCAGCTCGTGCACGGCGCGCATGCCCGTCACCGCGTCGTGCAGCGCGCCCTCGAGCGACTCGAGCACCTCCGGGCCACCGCGCGTCCGCGGCACCCGTAGTAGCAGCTCCGACTCGCCGCGGTCGAGACCGAGCGCCTGCACCTCGCTTTCGACCCCGACGAAGTCCCCGTGGGCGAGCTTCCCGAGGATCAGCTCCTGCTGCTCGGCGGGTACTCGGAACCCGTCGAGCAGCGTCGGGTAGAGCGACGCATCGCCGAGGCCGACGCGGTAGGTCCTCAGCCCCGCGGCATCGAGCGCCTGGCACATGACGCTGAGCGCCTCGGCTGTGCCTTCCGGCGCCGGCGACCCGATGAGCTCCACGCCGGCCTGAAGGAACTCCCTCGATTGCCCGCGCTGCGGCCGGACGCCGCGGTACGCGTGCGCGAGGTAGAAGAACCGCAGTGGCGGCTCGCTGTGCCGGTACCGGGTGGCGACGACGCGGGCGATCGGAACCGTCATGTCGGCCCGGAGCACCAGCACGTTGCCCTGTTCGTCGAACATCCGGTACGCCGGCCGGGCGCGCGGGTTGGCGGCGTGCACGAGCGTCCCCTCGTATTCGAGCGCGGGCGTGTACACCTCGCCGTACCCCGCCCGCTCGAACACCTCCCGGATGCGGTCGGTCATCGCCCGCAGCTCCCGCATCTCGTCGGGCAGGAAGTCGCGCGTTCCGCTGGGGATTCGTTCAACCATCGGGGGAGTGTCTCGCCGGACGGTCGGTTGCGTCACGCGTGGACCGGCACGTCATCGACGCGCGTGATCCGTGCGCCCAGCTCGCGCAGCCGCTCATCGATCCGCTCATAGCCCCGATCGATCTGGCGGACGTTGCCGATCTCGGTGACGCCGTCGGCGCACAGCGCCGCTATCAGCATCGCCATCCCGGCGCGGATGTCCGGCGATTCGACCCGCTCGCCGCGCAGCTGCCGCGGCCCGACCACGATCGCGCGGTGCGGGTCGCAGATCGTGATCGCGGCGCCCATCATCACGAGCTTGTCGGTGAAGAACAGCCGGTTCTCGAACATCTTCTCGTGGATGATCACAGAGCCCTCTGCCTGGGTCGAGAGCGCCAGCGCGATGCTGGTCAGGTCGGCGGGGAACGCCGGCCACGGCCCATCCTCGACCTTCGGCATGTAATCGCCGGCGTCGTTGCGGATCACAAGCTGCTGGTTGCCGGGCACGATCACGTCCGAGCCGCGGACCTCGCTGCGCAAGCCGAGCCGCTCGAACACCAGCCGGATCATCCGCAGGTCCTCGGGCACGGTGTCCTTGACGATGAGCTCGCCGCCGGTGACGCCGGCCAGCGCCATGAACGAACCGATCTCGATGTGGTCGGGCGCGATCGTGTGCGTACAGCCGCGCAGGCTGCCGGTGCCGTGCACCGTCATCACGTTCGAGCCGATCCCGTCGATCGGGGCGCCCATCGCGACCAGCATCCGCGCGAGGTCCTGGACGTGCGGCTCCGACGCCGCGTTGCGAATCACGGTAGGCCCGCGTGTCAGCGCCGCGGCCATCAGCGCGTTCTCCGTTGCCATCACCGACGGCTCGTCCATCAGGAAGTCGCAGGGCTTCAGCCCGAGCGGCGCCTCGAGGATGATGTCGTGGTCCTGGCGCACGCTCGCGCCGAGCGCGCGGAATGCATCCAGGTGGGGATCCAGTCGGCGCCGCCCGATGACGTCGCCGCCCGGCGGCGGCATGTGCGCGTGGCCGAAGCGGGCTAGCAGCGGCCCCGCCAGCAGGAAGGAGGCGCGGATCCGCGTGCACAGCTCGCGGTCGACCTCCTGACTGTCGACCATCGAGGCGTCGATCGAGACCTCGCCCGGGCCGAGCCACTGGACCCGGGCGCCAACGGCTTCCAGCAGCAGCAGCATCGCCTCGACGTCGCTGATCCGCGGCACGTTGCGGAGGATCACCTCGTCGTCGGTGAGCAGGCACGCCGCGAGGATCGGCAGCGCGCCGTTCTTGTTCCCGGCCGGAACGATCGTGCCCGACAGCGGCACGCCGCCTTCGATTACGAACTTTTCCATCGGAATCGGCGGGGCCACTACCAGCCTGGCTGGTGATTTCCTACCTTGAGGAGCGGCTGGTCCGAGGCCCTTAGCTAGGGTAACAGCCATGCAGGTGCAGATTTCGCGCGATCAGGCCTGGACCCTCCTTTGCGACTGGACCCAGTCGGAGTCGTTGCGTCGCCACATGCTCGCCGTGGAAGCCGCCATGCGGGCCTATGCACCGCGCTTCGACGGCGACGTCGAGCTGTGGGGGCTGACCGGACTGCTTCACGACCTCGATTACGAGCGATACCCGGATCTGCGCGACGGTCATCCCCGCTACGCGGTGCGGTTGCTTTCCGAACGTGGCTATCCGCCGGAGCTGGTGCGAGCGGTCGCCTCCCATGCGGACTTCATGGGCGTTCCGCGCGAGAGCCCGATGGAGAAGGCCCTGTACGCCGTCGACGAGCTCTGCGGCTTCGTGCTCGCATGCGCATACGTACGGCCCGAGGGCCTCGTCGGCATGACGCCCAAATCGGTCAAGAAGAAACTCAAGCAGCCCTCATTCGCCGCGGCCGTCAACCGGGAGGAGCTTCGCCACGGCGCCGCGGAGCTGGGTGTCGACTTCGACGAGCATCTGCAGACCGTGATCGAGGCGCTGACCGAGCGGCGCGACGAGCTGATGCCCGCGCAGCCGGTCGCTGAGCAAGAGCGCTGACTGATCCCAAACCGGAGGCCGTCGACGGTCATTGGGATGTCCAGGAGCTGGTCTCTGCCGGCGAGCGCGTCGTGGCGCGCTGGATCGGCACCGGGACGCACGTCGGCGAGCTGATGGGCCTCGATGCCACCGGCAAGCCCATCGCGGTCGACGCAATCTCCATCTTCCGCATCGCCGACGGGAAGATCACAGAAGAGTGGACCGTTTGGGACGCGCTGGGGCTGCAGCAGGCCGGCGCCGTACCAGCGCCCGCGTAGAGCTACTCGGCCTGTTCGTGCTGGGCGGTCGCCTCGTCCGACTCGGGAGCCGGGTCGGCGTGGACCGGCTCATGTGAGCGGGCCTCGCCGTCGGGCTGGCTATCGACGGTTCCCGGGCCGGGTGCCGCCGACGCCGGGACTGGCGCAGGCGGCGCAGGCGGCGCGTCCGTGCCCGGCGAAACGCGCTCGATCGCGGTCTCGGCGACCGACTTCAGCACCGTCGAGAGGTTCTGGATCTCGCCGACCAGCCGGCCGTGCTGCTCGCGCAGCGACACGGTCTCGTGCTCGAGCTGCTGCACCTTTCGCTTCGCCTCGTCGGTCATCGTCGCGGCACTAGAAGCCGCATCCGCGATCTTCGCGCTGGCCTCTACCTCGGCCAGCCGGATCGTCTCCTGCGCCTTCTCGTGGGCCGTGACCAAGATCGAGGACGTCTGCTCGCCGACGCGCTGGAGCTCGGCGACGACCTCGTTCCCGGCGCGTGCGTGGATTCGCATCTTTGCGAGCTCACCGTCGAGCTCGGACAGCTCACGTTCGAGGTCCTCGACGTACTCGTCGACCTCTTGGCAGTCGTATCCCTGCCTGGTGATCGAGAACCGCGGTAGCCGGCGATCGGTGGCGTCGGGCTCCTCGAGCTGCTCGACCTCCTCCGGCTCGACCGGATCGTCGTCGAAGAAGCTACCGCCCGCGCGGCGGGGTGCTCGCAGCAGCCCAAGCCCGAATGACCGGCGCCTGACACCCTGCTCGAAGGTCTGATTCCGTTTGTCGAAGTCCAACAACGCCGCCTCCTCTCTTCAGTTCTGGCGCGTCCTAGTCGCTGTTCGGCGGTCGGGCTCCGATCCCTGTCCCTGGCGCGGCCTGGGAGATCTCGTGCAGGATTTGCTGCGGCGTGGCCGCGTCAGGGCGAACTGCGGCGCGTTTGCCTCGGTGGGGGCGAACTGAAACGTTTCGTGGTGGCTGGGCCGCCATTTGCCGCTTCGGTTCGCGGTTCGCGGGGGGTTTTGGGCGAGCCGAAGCGTTCGTGGCTGGGCGCTCAGCGACCGCTTCGCGTGTCGCTTCGCCACGGCCGCCGCTTGACCAGGTTGCCGGCTTACCGCTGGCTCTGTCGTTCAATGAGAGTGCGTGCGGATCATCGACACCGTCCGCGGGTTACCGCGGAGGCCTGACGGCGATCCATCCACATCTCCCAGCGGCCTGAGGCGGCCGAGTGTGGGTCGTGGAAGTGGTACGGCCGTCGTCCGCCGAATTCCATCTGACGCAACCGGCACACGCCGCCCAGCAGCGCTGCGATCCGGCGGTGCGGCCACCCGATCGAATCCTCGATCTCCGGGAAGGGACGGGGGTGATCGGGATGCCTCGCGAGGGCGTCGAGCAGCTCTCGCATCAGCTCGCTACAGCGGTCATAGAAGCGCTCCACCTCGCCTGGTTCGACCATCACGTTGTGGGGCGCGTGCTCGGCTGAGCGCCGGGCGGCGGCGGCGGGCATGTGCCGACGATAGCTCCGGGCGCGTAGGTGTGGCCGATATCCCACCGGGTGCGCTCGGTATCGTCCAGCCGTGGCCGACCCGATCAAGATCGTCGTGCTGGACGGCGACGAAACGGGTCAGGAGCTGCTCGAACAGTCGCTCCGGGTGCTTGATCCGCAGCTCCTCGGGCTCAACCTCGAGCTTCAGCACTTCGACCTCTCGCTCGAGAACCGGCGCGCGACATCGAACGGCGTCGTGCGCGACTCGGCCGCGGCGATGCGCGATGCTGGGCTCGGGCTCAAGGCGGCCACCATCACGCCCGAGGGCGCCGGTGACGTTGGATCGCCGAACCGGATCCTGCGCGAGGAGGTTGGCGGCAGGGTGATCGTCAGAACCGGACGCCGGCTTCCGGGCGTGACCCCGATCGCGGGTGTGCATTTTCCGATCTCGGTGGTGCGGATGGCGGTCGAGGATGCCTATGGGGCCGACGAGCGGCGGGAGGGCCAAGCCGGATCCGAGATGGAGGTCGCCTACCGGACCGAGCGCGTTACGCGCTCCACCTGCCGCGCTGTCGCCGAGTATGCGTTTCGTACCGCCGGGCGCATGCATGCAAGGGTCTACGGCGGTCCCAAGTGGACCGTCTCGCCGGTGTACGAGGGAATGCTCAAGGAGGAAATGGACGCTGCCGCCGCCCGGCATTCGGAGGTGCCCTACCGACCGGTGCTGATCGATGCCACATACGCGGGACTTCTCTCCGGTGCAGCGGACGCCCCTCTGGTGATTCCGGCGCTGAACCGTGACGGAGATTGCCTCTCGGACTTCGTGCTGCCGATGTTCGGCTCGATCGCCGGCGCGGAGTCGGTGCTGCTGGCGTTCGACGAGGACTACAACACGACCGTCGCGATGGCGGAAGCGCCGCACGGCACGGCGCCGGCGCTCCAGGGCAAGGACGTGGCAAACCCGGTGGCGATGATCCTGGCGTGCGGGGCCGTCTTGAGACATGCGGGCGAACGCATGGCCGTGCACGAGGCGGATCCAGCTTCTCGGGACCGAGGCCGAGTCGCGGGAACAGGCGAGCAGGCCTCGCGCGCGATCTACGAGGCCGTGCTCGAGACCCTCGCCTCAGGCATCAAGACACCCGACCTCGGTGGCCACGCCGGAACGACCGAGTTCACGACCGAGGTGGTCGGCCGGATCGGGACTAAGCTCGACGTGTGGGCCTCGCTGGGATCGGCCGGCTGACGGTTCCGTCCGGAGGGTCTCCTACTCTTACGAACGTATGTTCCACGCGCGCGCCAGCCGATTCCAGGGCCTTGTGAGCCGGGCGGAGCGGCTGCTTGCGTTCACGCGCGACGTGCTCGGGGACGAGGACCCGTCGCTCGGGCCTCATCAGGCGCCCCCGCACCCCCACGCGGCCCCGCACCCCCACGCGCACCGGCGGGCGCTGCGATGGGATCGCGAGCGCCGCCGTGGGTCGGTCCCCCCCGCCCCGGCTCATTGCATCTCACCGGTGAATCCAGCCAGCCTCCGGCAGCCAACTCCAGCTCGTCAGCGGATTACGGACCACGTCGCGCGCTGACGGCGCTCGCGGGCGGCCTGAAGCGCCTCTACCAACCGGCGACAGCCACCCGCAGCAGCATGAGACCGCCGCTTGGCTCCCCGTTCGTGGTGCTGGAGCCCGCCGTGATCAGGCCGAGGACGACCGCGAGAAACGTGCCCAGTCCGAGGATCAGGCAGACGATGAGCAGCACGAGGACCTGTGGATTCTCGCGGAAGAACCTCCTCATGGCAGGCACGGCGGAATTGTGGCGGCGGCGGGGCTGTGGGACAACCGTTTGCCCTGAACCGCGCGCCAGGCTCTAGTCCGCACGGGGGCCGCGCGCGCACATCGGGTCGGGCGCGCGCGGGAGGAAGATAAACCGGCGGCGACCTACTCTCCCAGGCCCTTGCGAGCCAAGTACCATCGGCGCTGAGGGGCTTAACGGCTCTGTTCGGAATGGGAAGAGGTGTTTCCCCCTCGCCATAGCCACCGGAAACTTACGAGACCCGCCAATCGTCCCGGTGATGTGTCACCGGTCGCTGGACGCCTCGCGACCGGCCCACACGGACCGACCGCGAGACCGCCGCTCGCGGGCCCTGAAAACTACACAGTGCCAATGCACGGATATCAAATATCCGTCAAGCCCTCGACCCATTAGTACCAGTCTCCTACGGACGTCACCGCCCTTCCAGATCTGGCCTATCAACCTGGTGATCTTCCAGGGGTCTTACTCCCTCGAGGGGATGGGAGAGCTCATCTCGAGGCCGGCTTCCCACTTAGATGCTTTCAGCGGTTATCCGATCCGCACGTAGCTAACCTGCAGTGCCCTTGGCAGGACAACAGATACACCAGAGGTGCGTTCGTCCCGGTCCTCTCGTACTAGGGACGAATCCTCTCAACTCTCCAACGCCCACGGCAGATAGGGACCGACAGTTTTGTTACTCCCGAGCTCGCGCTCGAGGGCCAGGTCATTTCTGCCTGACTCTGCATGTCGCCATGCAGCTCGGACTGTATCTTCCGGATGCATCCTCCGGTCTGGCGTACAGTCTCTGAGGATTCTGGGCGCAATGTGGCCGCCCAGCCTTTCCTGCTGATTGTCCGCACCCGTCACGTTGTCACTGACCGTCCGCTTCGGACGGACCAGTAGCGCGGGATCCTCGGAGTTCCCAGCATATAGCCAGATTTATAGACAGCAATGGTCTACTGTCTCACGACGTTCTGAACCCAGCTCGCGTACCGCTTTAATGGGCGAACAGCCCAACCCTTGGGACCTACTTCAGCCCCAGGATGCGACGAGCCGACATCGAGGTGCCAAACCGGGCCGTCGAT